>Ga0172376_10000014_pt1 | contig 194028 bp, 270 predicted proteins | sample Lak35m_FD_121114 | JGI IMG/M metagenome (GOLD analysis project Ga0172376, IMG submission 121114) | Freshwater microbial communities from Kabuno Bay, South-Kivu, Congo - kab_092012_35m | ecosystem: Environmental > Aquatic > Freshwater > Lake | place: Democratic Republic of the Congo...
CCGCAGGCGGCTCCCCAGCCGGCTCCTCCGGTGATGGCCGCGCCTCCGGCGCAGCAGTTCGTTCCTCCGCCGCAGGCGGCTCCCCAGCCGGCTCCTCCGGTGATGGCCGCGCCTCCGGCGCAGGTTTCAGCCACAGCCTCGTTGCAGCCGCATGAGGCGGCACGCGTGGTTGAGTTGCAGCAGAAGTTCTCGGCCGATCCGAAGTCGCTGACGCCTGCTGAGATGCAGGAGTTCGTGGCGCTCAGTTCTCGGCCGCGCGCGTGATGGTGGTCTAACCTGGGGCCTGGGAGGCGGTCCTCCCAGGCCCCGTTTGGCGGTGCTTCTCTATGTCGAAAAAAGGCACATCAAAAGCGTCCGGCGAGGCGCCGTTCAGCATTCTGGCCCGCGGCCCAAAGATGGTTGCGGCAGTGCGCGAGAGTTTGTCCAAGGTCGAGGCCACCGCACGTCGGTCGCATTTCACACTTGGTCCGGATGAGCGGTTGTTGATTCCAACGCCGGAGTTCCTGCTGCAGACAGCCATGCGCAGCCGTGGCTTCTTCTCGGGCACGCTGCTGGACATACTCGGCGGCGATGGGCTTGGTAAGACCACGCTGGGCTGGACGATCTTGGGGTGGTTCCTGCGGCACAACTGTCCGGCGTTGCATCTGGAGACGGAAAACAAGCCCATGCTTCCTGGTCGGGTGCAGCAGGCTCTGCACACCAACCGTGCGCTGGCCGCGCAGATGTATTCGGCGGTTCAGCGTGAGCAGGTGTTCACGATCCGCGACGCGGCGGTCAAGATTCACGAGTGGCTGATGACCATCCGGAATCCCAAGAGCGGTCCTGAAATCTACTGGCCACCCAACTACCCGGCCATCGTGGTGCTGGACACGTTCTCCAAGCTGCTGGCGCCCACACAGGCCAGCAGCGTCAGCTACTACGCCGGTGAAGGTAAGGCGGAGAACAAGCGCGACTTGGGCGAGGGCAGCAACCAGGAACACGCCAAGCTGTCGCACTGGTGGTGCCGGGAGCTTCCGACGCTGCTGCGTTGCCACAACGCCTTCCTGGTGACCATCCGTCATCAGAACGAGGATGTGGACATGAGCGGCGGTGGTGGCGGTTCCTTCATCTCGCCAGAGGTCAAGGCTACCTTCAACCGCAAGTCCATCGGAGGCCAGGCGTTCAACCAGAACGCCGCGTTGCAGTTCATCCTGACCCGCAAAAACTTCGACGTGCGGCAGATCAATGGTGAGCGCGTCAAGGTGGGCATGAACGTGAAGCTGACGGTGTCGAAGAACTCGTTCGGCCCTCCCGGCGACTGCATCTACACGCTCACGCTGGTGCCGCAGGGCGATACGGCTGAGATCCAGACGCCGGCCATTTCGTGGGCCAACCAGTTGCCGGAAGTGCTGAGCGATCAGAAGCTGCTGCCCATCACCATCCGCAACGCGCGTTCGCTGGTGTGCCGTGACTTTGGTCTGGATGAACTCACGCCCGAGCAGTTTCACGGCCTGCTACACAGCAAGCCGGAGTTGGTGAACAATCTGGCGCTGCGAATGCAGTTGACCGGTTACGGTCCACTGTTCGTGACGCCGGAGATGAATCCTGCGTTTGCGGCGCAGGCGCAGGATGTGCCTCCTGTCGATGATACCTCGAAAGCTGAGTGAGGCCGAAGTGCGGCGGTTCATCAAGACCGCCACAGGTGAAGCAGAAGTGCTGCAGGACGGCAGTCCTGCCGGTATCCCTGCAGTATTGATGTGGCTCGTTGGGTGCGGCCGGCTGGACCTGCCGTTTGATCCTTGGGCTGTGTCGTTGTTGGAGCAGCGCGTGCCAGTGTTCGCCGAACTGCGGCGACCGCGTTCCTTGCTGTTGAGCAACCTGTATGACAGGGGCGACGAGACCATGGTGGTCGTTGACTCGCTTTTTTCCGGCAAGGATGCGGTGTTTTTCGTCCGCCGGCTGGAGGATCCGGACATGGTGGATGGATGGACCAGAAAGGCACGCGGGGCTGGTGTGGAAACGGTGATCTTGGGAATGAAAGATACTTCCTCGGTGATCGCGTCGTCGTTGTTGGGATTCGTCCGCCCCCGAGAGGGTTGACGCATTCCCGGTTGGTTGCTTTGCGCGCCTGGTTGCAGCGGCAGGCTGCGGCGCGTAAGCAGCAGAAAGTGCGGTCTAAATTGCGGCTCAATCTGCCGCCGGATCGTGCTTCGTTGAACTGACTTGGTGCTGATGATGCGGAACGTAAGATACCGATTTGTGCTGCGGCAGGATTACGCATCCCGCCAGCTTCGTGCTGGCGATGTCGTGGCCTTGGCTGCGGGTCAGTTTATCGACCGTTTTCGTAAGTCGGCCCATTATCTGGTGGAAGATCCTGGTGGCGGAGCGGGCTTCATCAATGGGCGCTTTTTGCTGCCGTTGGAGGACCTGTTCCGCCGCCAGCCACCAACTAACTTCTGGTTCCTCATTCGACAGGCAGAGTTTCTGTCAGGCCGAACCGATGTGTTTCTGTCCGACCCGCGGACGTTGACTTACGGAGGACTGCCGTTCCGGTTCGAGAGTCTCGGAGAGCTTGTGCATGCCATGCGCGAGCGCTTGCTCAGAGCGGAGGAGCACCTAGTGTGTTCGGCGGGGCGCATGCGGCATCTGCGGGAGGACTTGTCGTGAAATCTGGACGAAACGCCAACATCGCCGCCGCCATGTTTCCTTACCGGGTCCAGCGGTCGGTTCGTCGGACTTCACACAACCAGTGGCAGTGGACGGTTCTGAACGGCGACGGCCATTTGCTGGGTAGTGGCGTGGTCGGGTCGTCCTCGGCAGCCCGTGCGGCGCAGGACGACTGCAAGCGCGCGTTTGTGGCCCAGCAGGATCAACGTAGAAAAGAATTTTTGAACGGCTGAACGAATGAGCGATTGCGACTGGAATCAGTTTGGACGGGCGATGACGAAGCTGCCAGAAGTGCTGGCACGGTTGGGATTTTCGTCACTACGTGCCGGGCAGGACAAGGCGGTGATGAATTTGTTCACGCAGCGGGACACGATCTGCATCCTGCCAACTTCCCACGGCAAGTCGGCCATCTACATGATCCCGGCCATGTGCCTGGACTGGCGGGTGCTCATCTTCAGTCCGCTGGTGGCCTTGATGCAGGATCAGGTGGTCAACCTGCAGAAGCATGGCCTGGCGGCGGGACAGGTCAGTAGCGCACAAACTCAGGCGGAGAACAACATGACACTGGCTGCCTGGGAATCGGGCGAGCTTCAGTTTCTGCTGGTGGCGCCTGAACGGATGGACAATGAGCGGTTCAAGCAGGCCGTTGGTGTGCGCCGTCCCAACATGATCGCGGTGGATGAGGCGCATCTGGTGTCGGAGTGGTCCGACTCATTCCGGCCGGCTTATGCCCGAGTGGGTGACTTCATCCAGGAGATAAGGCCTGACGTGGTGCTGTGCCTCACTGCGACGGCCACGGAGGAGGTGGAGGGTGACATCCGCCGGGTTATTCATGTGCCGGATGCGCACAAGGTGGTCTATCTTCCGCCGCGCACCAACTTGCATCTGGCGAGCACTGCGTTCGAGTCGGACGGCCAACTGCTGCGCACGCTGAACGCCATCGAAGGTGCGATGATCGTCTATTGCGTCACGCGTGCCCGGACGGAGGAATTGTTCCGGACTTTGAGCGCCTCCATCAAAGGTGGTTGCCTGGTTTATCACGGCGGCATGGACACTGACGAGCGTGTCAGCAATCAGAACCTGTTCATGGGAAACCAGATGAGGGTCATGTTTGCCACCAATGCCTTTGGTCTGGGCGTCAACAAGTCCGACATCCGCGGCGTGGTGCATCGCGATGCGCCGGCTTCTATTGAGGCGCTGGCTCAGGAGGTCGGTCGTGCTGGTCGTGATGGTCAGGATGCCTGGTGTCGCCTATTTCACGACGAGGCGGCATTCCGGACTAATCGGTTCTTGATCGGACAGCGCTATCCGCCACAGCAGGTGGTGGAGGCGGTGTTTCATGGTCTGAATCGTTTCGCTGAAGCTGGCGGCGTCATCCAGCGGACGGTCAAGGAGTTGGCGGACTCCATGCAGTTAAAGCAGGCGGAGGTAGGGGCTGCTCTGGGCATCCTCAAATCGGCCCGGGTGCTGGAGCGCATTGACAACGACAACGACGTGGCCCGGATTGTCCCGCTGCGCGATCATCCGGACGAGGCGTATCAACGGGCGGTCGATCTGGCGCGGCAGCATGGCTTCAAGGTGCCTTCCGGTGGCTATGACATCGGTCTCGGCAATCTGCTTTCGCTCACTACGCTACGGAAAGTCACAGCCTTGCGCACGAAGCTTCGGGAGATGGATCAGACGGGCTACATCCGCTTTACACCGCCTTTCCGAGGGTCTTTGTCCAAGATCATCGGCGACGTGCGGCAGGTGGATTTCTCCCGGCTGGCCCGGAAGCGTGCCGAGGCTTTTGGCAAGTTGGATGACGTGCAGGCGTTTATCGACACGCCTGACGCCGACAAGCTGCAGTTCATCAGCAGTTATTTCGGATCATGACTCCCGAGGAAGCGCTGGCCCGACTGGGCGACGTGGCACGCCGGCTACCCAAGCCGGTGCTGCCACCGTCTCCGGCGGCGCTTCCTCCTGGCATGCTGCGTTGCGCGTGCCAAAAGAAATTGATCGGAGTCGATGAGTTGACGCCGTGCGTGTCGCCCGTGCTCGGCTCGGTGTTGGACGACATCTGCCGCGACTGTCGCAAGGACACGCAGAAGATGGCCTTGCTGGTGTGCGTCGGCTGCCGGCAGGTGGTGAGCCGGCTGGCTCCTCATCGCGATGCGTCAGGGTTCACGTTTGAGCCCGGCGGCATCTATCATGTGACAGCCTGCCCGGTGTGCCGGCCGGCTTTGAAGATGGGCGAGCCGTCGTGCCTGGTGGAGAAAGAGTTATACGATCGCGTCCGCAGGGGCGTGAAGCATTGAGTATGTCCTTTGGAACAATGATCGGATTTGGCCTCGGCTTTGTGGCCGGAGTCTGTGCTGGTGTGGTGCTGTGCGAGCGTGGCGTGGTCAGCGTCGAAGACATTCGCGAGGCTGCTGATGCCACGGTGACTGGCACGCGCAAGTTGCTCGACCAGATTAGGTCGGGCGGAGAAAAGTCGGTGGAACCTGTTACCCAACTATGAACGAAAACATCCCAGATCCGCTGGCTTCGACCAGCGAGCTTGCAACTGTTACTCCGCGTCCTTCGTCTGAGACGATCAAGGTCGCGGCCTTCAATCCTTCCGAGCTTCCCGAGTTGCGGGACGGCAAGAAGGTTTTCACGGTTAGCGTGGTGAGTGAGAATTTCACGCCGCGCAGACTGCCCTGCACCGAGCGCGTCTTTGATGACGTGTCCAACGGCCGGCTGGATTTCGACAAGCGGTCGGATTTTCTGCTGCAGTTGGTGGACGGCGTGGTCACTGAGATCACCCGCATGGACAAACCCTCGACCATGCCTACCTTCACCCGCGCGCCAGACGGCGAGCCCGCCGGCATCGACAACAATCTGGTGGTGGTCAAGGTAGCTTCCGACAGCCGTGTTTCGGTGACTTCTCAGCCTCCTCGCATTGCTCCCGGCACGCTCGACACCATCTTGCGAGGCGTTCGGTCTGGGATCGACACGTTCAAGGCGGGCGACCGTTTCGCTGGTGGGCAGGTGGTTGAGATCCGCAACCAGGCGGGCGGTAACCGGCTGGTGCTGGTGCGCCCGTAATCAGGGCTGTTCTTGTGGCATAAATTCATGACCAGGCGGTCGTCTGGTTTTGGAGAACATGCTTATGAACAACCCAGTGTTTGGTGAAGGGATCGACGCGCTTCTTGCTGGCGCGTCGATCCCTGACTTAGGTGAGGCGCCTGAGTCGAAATACAGCCGCAAGAAAAAACGCCGTCAGGCGTCGCCCGTGGAGTCGGCAGGGGTAGAGATCGCAGAGACGGCTGACGACTTGCCTGAAGTTGAGGGCGCATCTCGAATGACCGACGTAGAGTCAATGGACAACGGTCTTCCACCGCAAGGCGGACAACCTGAGCAGCCCGAGCAGCCGGAACCGGTGCAGCAGCCGTTGGCTGATGTCCCGTTGGAATGGCTGCGAATCACCCTGTGCGCGTTCGTAGGTCGCAAGGGCAAGCAACAACCGGACGTGCTGTCCTGCGGCACGGTGGCGGCTTGGTCGGATCCGCTGCAGAAGGCGGGCAACGGCTGGCCGCTGGCGCGTCTGGAGATCGGCATCTGGCGCATGGCCAGGATGGTCGAGGGCGACCAGATGACAGTGCGACCTGTGCTGGAGGAATCGACGGTGCTGTCGGTGACTGGTGCTCCGTTTGGTTTTGGTGGCGCAGGCACCTGTCAGGTCGAGCCGTCCCGGACGCTTGTGCCGCCGGCGTGGCTCGACATTGCCCAGTATCCTGTGTGCCTGACCGCACTGGAAAAATCGCAATCTAAGCAGTCGCTGCGGTCCATCTGGCCGTGGTTCTACCTGCTGACCGATGAGGTCAGTTCGCCCACGCGACAAGTCAGCAAACGTCTGTCCGGCTCGTCGGAGTCGGTGGATTTGGTGCCGGTGCTGCCGGTGGCTATCCTGCCGCGCGCGGCCGGCGATGCGGAGGCGGTTAGGCTGCGGTCCAGGTTGATGGACCGCGTAGGCTACGCTGCGCTCTACGTTGGATTCGGTGATCAGATGGCTCCCGGCATGTCGCCGGATGTGCCGTTGGTGGTGGATCTGGGGTTTGACCAGATGCCAGCCTTGGATGGCTGGATGCAGGATGTGATCGACACGACGTATTCATTCGACGACTGAGGTCGTCTTCAAACGGGGCAGGTGCCCCGTTTCTTTAACTATGCCCAACAATCCAGTTCAGCCTCCGGTTAAGGAGGCGTTTCACAAGGTAGAAGTTCCTCGGTCGGTGTTCCTCATCGTCACCGACAGCGAAGGGGCTGTGCGTGGTCTGTTCGGCGGTATCAATCCGTTGATGGCGGATCTGCTGCTCAGCACGGACAAGACGGACGGGCAGACCCATGTCCAAAAAGTCGAGACGGATTCGCTGGTTATCGCCCTGGGGCAGGACTGCTTCAAGGTCAGCCGAGACTTCATCCTCCATTCCCGGGCGCTGTTTTTCCCGGCCTTGCGTTGGGACGAGATCGAGGGGCTTGACCGGCGTTTTCCTTCCGGGCTGCTCTACTGGCTGGTCATCTCGTATTGACAGGTCTGTTCGGGCTGGTAGGTTTGCGCCATGCCTTATTCCGAAGAACAGATCAAGAAGGCCAGCGGCAAGGCTGCCGTTGGGTTCACCGCTCAAATGCTCGGTTCCGGTGTCGCTGCGCCCCGCGCCGCCGCCTTGCTCAAGCGTGCGCAGAAGGTCGGCGAAGACACTGCCGCACGTCAGGCCAAGCTCGCCAAGGTCATCTTGGACAAGCTGCCGGAGTTGCGTGGCGCTGCCGTCCCTGCCGCAGCCTGAGCACTTTGGTAGGTAGTCGTGCCTGGCCAGGGCGCGACAGTGCGCTGCTGTGAAAATCAAGTATCCGTATCAGCAGGCGTTCTCTCAGCGCCTGCGGTTGTTCCTCAACGAGGAACAACTGTCTTCCGTCAGCCTTGCTAAAAGGCTCAATCTACCGCGTAGCACGGTCGCCAAATGGCTCGCCGACAAGGCCGCCCCGGACAAGGCACGATTGGCCTCGGTCTGTAAGGCACTTGGTCTGGACGTTCGTGCTTTTGTCGATTCGGCGGCGTTTGATGCCGACCAGTTGCGGGAGCAATCCATGATACGCTCTGCGGTCAAGTATTACGAGGCGGCTTTGGCCAAATCGGATCCGGCCATGATCTCGGAGGCGTTAGCACTTGCCGGCGTTGTTACGTTCATCGGGCTTCGTCAGCGCGGGCTACCCAGCGTGCTTGTGGCGGATGAGGCTGGGGTGACTCAGCTTTCGCTGCGGGGGCGCGACATGACTGATCTCCGTGTGCTGGTGGATCATTCGACGGCCAGCCAGGTCATGTTTTTGCGGGTGAAGTTTGTGGACGACGTTCCCGGACCTGCGCAGGTTTCGCCATTGACGCCTGTGGGCATTACTGGTCTGGCTGCTTTGCTTCGTGGTTATGCGGCCAATCGTCACAATCTTATGAAGCCCCGCACATGAACCTCAGCGATCTGCATGGAACGCCGCCGCCTGCTGTGCTGGCGCAGCGTGCGCGTGTGGCCGCCCTCCGCAATGGCACGCCGCCAATTTCGTCTCAGCCTTCAGTGTCGCGTGTTTCGTCTGGCGGAGCGTCGGCGATCCCGCCTTCGGCCGAGCGGCCTTGCGCGGTGCAGTTTGATGCCCCGCTGGACTTTGTTCGGCTGGAGTTTCAGGCCGCGGAGGTGGCCGTTGAAGACACCAGCATAACGGTGCTGTTCCGGCACGATTTCCGGCTGCACTTGGGTGATCTCAAACCTCGACTGCGTCTGCATATCGACGGCCAGCCCTACGATGCGGCGTATCTTGGTGGCTCGTTCCAGATACCCAGTATGGGCTTGCGGGGCATGACGTTTGTGCGCATTCTACCCCAAGAATGACCAAGACAGGAAACCTTGAAACTGGCGTCACGCCCTCTGTCTGCTCTGGCCGTCCCTGCGACAGGATCGAGGATGGCGAGCCAGTGTGCGAGGGTGAATCGCCTGTTGATCCTGGTCTGAAGAAACTCGCGGCCACGCTGTCTCCCACAGATCCGGATGGACCCTAGATTCGACTCGCTCGGCGGAATCGGTGGACGCGTCTTCGACGATCCGCTGTTGATGCACAGCAACCAGGCGCTACCTGATTCGCTGGAGAGCGCCCTGTCGTTCGCGCGGTTTCTTTACCTGCTGTCGCCCCAGTATCGCCAAGCCTCGACCCGGGTGCGCAGCTACTTTGTGACCGACTTCGATTACGAAGGCGGCTCTGACGCTGAGCAGCGCGAGTGGGATGATTATCTGCATGATCAGTTGAACCTGCTTGGGTTTCTCCGAGAGGTCGGCGACGAGGAGGCGACTTACGGCAATGCGTTCATCCGCATTCACTTCCCGTTTGATCGGTTCCTGGTCGATCCTGAGGGTGGCGCCGAGTATGCGCTGGACTTCTTCAAGCCCAAATCGCTCCGGTTCAACCTCAAGCGGATGACCTACTCGGCACCGCACCCCAAGAACGGCAACACCGTCGAGTTCAAGTTTCGCGACCGGAAGTCACTGGACGCGAGCCGTATTCGGCTGCGCCGCTTGCCTCCCGAACAGATTACGCTGGACCATGTGGCGTTGAGCGGTTCGACGCGGTTCGTGTATCGGTTCGACACTACCACCATCGACGACGTCAAGCGCGGCCGGCTGCATACCATCAACGAGCTTCCGATGGACATGCTCAAGGCCATCTCGCTGAACGCCGACTTTCTCTTCCATCCCGGCACCATTTTTCACCTCAAGGCGCCTGACATCACGGGCATCTCGAACAAGGGGTGGGGTATTCCTGGGACTCTGCTCAACTTCCCGAACATCTACCAGATCCAGGCATACCGTAAGATCGACCAGGCGCTGGCCATGGATTACATGCTACCGTTCCGGCTGTTCACCCCGTGCTCGATGGACAAGATCACGGACGCGTTGAACATGATCATCATGCCGCAGTGGGTTGGCCAGATTCAGCAGATCATCGACAACCGGCGAAAGGACAAGTTCGCCATGCACGCGCTACCGTTCCCGGTGACCTACCAGGAGTTTGGCGCGCAGGGTAAGCAGTTGACGCCTTACGATCTGGCCGAGTTCCACACCAATGCGCTGCTGGATGGTATGGGCTTTCCGCAGGAATTGTTCAAGGGCACCGTGGCCTTTGTGCAGATGCCCACGGCGCTGCGGCTCTTCGAGAACAGTTTCAGCTATGTTGGTATCGGCTTCAACAGCCTGGTGCATTGGGTGACGAACAGCGTGCGCAGCTACCTCGGCTACGCCAAGATGCGGACTCGGTTGCAGCGGCCTTCGGTGGCCGACAGTATCGAGCGCAAGCAGTTCGTCTATCAGCTTGCGGCGATGGGCGAGATCAGCCGTGAGACGGCCTACGAGAGCCTCGGGGTGGATGACACCGTGGCGGAATTCCGCAAGCGCCTGCAGGAGGACATGGGCCGGCAGCGGGAACAGGTCAAGGCGCAGCAGGAACTGCAGAAGGAGATCGAGTCCGGCGCCATCATGGCGCAGGCTCCGGCTGGCGGCGCGGGCCAGCCCATGGGTGGCTCCATGCCCGGAGCGTCGCCTTCGGGTGGTCCGCAGGTCACTCCGTTGGATGTGCAGGGCGATGCGCAGCAACTGGCCGAATACTGGTTGTCGATTCCGACCGACGGCGAACGGACTAAGGCCATGCAGGCGGTGTCCACTACCAAGCCTGAACTCCATGCCATGGCCAAGGAGCTTATGGACCGCATCCGACGCTCCGGGGAGTCTCAGGGACGTCAGCAGGTGGCTGCGTCTTATCAGCAGGGAGGGGCGCCGGCATGACCTCCAAGCCAGACGTTGGCGCGGAGTTGGGCAGCTTCCTGCGCGCCTTGCGCGGCAAATCTCTGCCGTCCAACAAACCCACCGGACTGCCTTCCCGGCCATCTAACCAGGATCAGGCGGAGGACGGCGGCTACGCGGCCGATGGTCTTGCTGATCCTGGCTTTGTTAATCCTGTGACTGGCTCTGGTTCCGGGCCTGTGTTACGCTGATGTCGTTATGGTCACCAACCCTCAATTTCGAGAGTTCGTGGCGGGTCGCTACGGGGTCGATCCGGCGCACCCGTTCCAAGGTCTGCCGACGGCGCAACCTTCTTCTGAGCAGTCCAGCGACTTGACCCGGTCGCAGATGGCCTACCGGCTTGGTGTTGCGGCGCCAGATCAGGCCGAAGGTCGCAACCTTCTCGGTCCGGTCGGCAGCTACTTGTCTTCGCTGGGCAATGACACGCTGCGATCGCTTCTGCTGGGTGCGTCTTTTGGGGCGCTGGGTGGCGCGGGCTATGGGCTTGGCACTGGTCGAAAGGTGCTGCCGGCCGCGCTGTCAGGTTCGGCTGTGGGAGGTGCCGGATCGGCGGCTTTGAGCGAGATCATTCGGGCCTGGCGCAGCCTGGGTAGCGCCGGCACGGTCAATCAGAAGCAAGCGTCGGTTTTGGGAGATGATCCGCTGGTGGCTGTCCGGGCTGCACTGCTCTCTGACGGCGGCGTCGGTAGCGCCGACAAGACCGCACTGATGCGCATGCTGCCTGAGCTAACCGCCCCGGAAGTCTCGCAACTGGTGGGGTTGTTGCGCACGGCCGCCGGCGCAGGCGCTGGGATCATCATTGCCAGGTATCTGCTGCGGTTGGGTTTCGTCGGGTCGGTGTTGTCTGCGCTGGTCGGCGGTTATGCCGCCAGCCGTTTTGGCGGCTCGCGCAATTTTTATGGCCAGACCACCGAGACGGACACGGACTTGTTTGGGCGTCCTCGCCATGTGTTTTGAGTGGTCAGCCCTTGTCGGGCTTGCTAGTGTTTTGCCATGACTGCTGCGATTTCCCCGTTGACGCTGGTGCAGACCAGCCTGGCCGAGGATGTTCCTCTGGATTCACTCAGCGCTGTGCGCGGGCTGCAGGAGAAGCTGGCGGCTGATGGCGAGCCAGTTCGGCGCATGGTGCTCAAGGCTGCGGCGGACTGCATGCACGCGTTCGGAGCGCCCGGGCATCCGGCCACATGGCACGCCCATTTTGCCGCCAAGTCTGCGGTCTGGACGCAGCATCACGCTGGACTCTACGATACGGTCGTGCGGACTTGCCGTTTGCATGACGGGCTGCACAAGCAGGCGTTCGCCGATGCGGCTGCCGCGGCCGGCCTGGCCGGCAAGGGTATCGGCTATGGTGCGTTGCTGGGTGGTGCCGGCCTGGGATCGCTCTACTGGCTGCTATCCCGACACGCCAGCCAGGATGCGGCCGAGGTTGAGGCCATGAAGCAGCAGGAGGAATACTACCGCCGGCTTGGTCATCAGCTACAGGGGTCGTTGGCCAATGAGTATCGGTATGACCGCGAGCACGAGACTCGGAAACGCCGTCCCCGCACTTCGTAATGACTGCCTTGTCGCCAGCCCTTTCTGAGTTGGTTCACGATCCGCATCGTCTGCCGCCTGCGCCGGTTGGCCGAGCTTTTGTGCCGGCGCGTCCGGCCGCCGCCGTTCGTCCTTTGCCTGGGGTTGTTCCTGCTCAGGCGCCGACTGATTTCTCAAGCTCTGAGTGGGACACCACGCCGAGCGTTCCCAACCAGCTTCAGATACCGGATGCCTTTCGGCCTGATAAGGTGGAGGCGCTGACCTTGCGCACCAACTCTGCGGAGGACATGAAGCGCTATGCGGATATTCTTACCAACGTCCGCAGCAACCGCGCGTGCTACGCCATTGTTGAGCATGACCGTCAGTTTCATGACGGGGTCTGGTTGATCTTCATGGTCTTGCAGCACTTCATGTTCAAGCGCGTGCTGAATTTACGGAAACCATCCCCATGAAAAAGTCCGCTGAAATCGACTGGAACACGGTAGGGCGAATGATGGCTGGCGGAGCCATGGCCGGGGCCGGCACGGCGTCGGTCGTCAGTCTGCTGCGCTACCTGCAGGACCTGCGCACCCGGTCCGCCCAATCACAGCGCCCTGACACGGCATGGGACGACGATGTCGTGTATGTCAATCTGCCGGCGCGACCCAAGTCGGCTTCTGATGGCAGCAACACCGCCGCCACGTTTGCATTCGGTGGGCTTGGTGGTTTGCTGGGGACGCTGTTGTCCTACAACCTGGTGCGCGACCTGTATCACAAGCAGCGGAAACGCCAGTTGCAGTCGGACATCGACAAGGCCCAGCAGATCTACCTGGACCGTCTCAGTCCGGTTAAGTCTGCTGGCGGACAATTCTCTACCCTGACTAAGGGCGTCGGTAGCGCCTGGCTTTTGGCGCTGTTGACGACGCTGGGCTCAGCGGTGGTCAGCAACCGAATCTTGTCGTCCAAGTATCCCGCGCTCAAATCGCCGAATCGGGACAAGCCGCGCAAGGTAGTTATTCGTCGGGCGCCATCAGGCGTGCCGTCCGAGGAGACCGTCGAGAATGTGGACGGGACCCCAGAGGCTACGGAGACGCTGCTGCGCAACCATTTGTCCAACAAGACGGCCAGTGCAGCCAGCGGCATGGCTGATCTTGTCGCGGCTGTTTCTCATGGACGCGGTGAGGAAGTGCTGGGGGCACTCCAGGCCGGAGGGCTGGACGGTATGTTCGCGGTGGTCAAAGGGGCGTCTGCCGTCGAGTCGCCGCTCTTCAAGCGCGACCTGGCGGCGACCTGGGTGGCCGCGCGACCTGGCCTGTCGGACGCCGTTCGGCCGTTGTTGGCTGCTGAGTTTCAGGCGGCACATCCAGGCGAGTATGACGTGATCTGCAAGCTGGCGTCCCGTGACGTAGATGTTGTGCAGGAGCAGTTGTCGGTGCTGGCTCAGCTTGCGGTCGAGGTCAACCGAGATCAGCGGGCTGACCGGTGGCGGCCGGCGCTTGGCAAATCCGCCAGCGCGGACATGCTGGGATTGCTGCCTGGTCCGATGGATACGGTTGGGGTAGCCCACGAGCTTGCCAAGCTCCTTGCCCCGGAGGATGGCGAAGAAGCAGAACAGCCGGCGTCAACGCTGACCTCGGCTTCCAGCCGTGAGGCTGCGCCAATCACGCAGCATAAAAAAGGGCTGGACTTCGAGATGGACGACGAGGCGTCGTTGGCTTTTGCCAAGCGGCACGGTGACATGATCGACGGCGTTCTGCGCAAGAACACCTGAGATGGGCAAGCGACGCATTCCTCTGCGCGTGCTGGGGCCTTCGGCGATCCGGCAACTGGCAGAGATGGGAGTGGATGTTTCCAAGGCGAAGACGCATGCCGGCAGTGTCCCGCCTGCGTCTTTGGCTGGTGGTAAATACCATGTGTCCGCCAAGGACGACCGGACGCTGGACGGCATTGTTTTTGCCTCCAAGCTGGAGATGTCCTGTTATCGTTTTCTCAAAGATCGAGGGATTGGATTTGAGCGTCAGACAGAGCATGTTCTGCAGGATGGTTTCGAGCACGAAGGCAGGCGAGTGGCTCCGATTCGTTACGTCTCGGACTTTCGCATCCCAGTGCTTTCTGGTGTGCCTTTGGTGGTCGATGCAAAGGGTGTGATCACGCCCGTCTTCAGGCTGAAGCAGAAGCTCCTGCTCAAGCAAGGGGTCGTGATCAGTTGTGTGCGCAGCGTGGCCGAGTTGGCGGCGCTGCTGCAGGTCAATGGATTGTTCGGATCTACGAATGAGCGAAGCAAGCAAGCCGGCGGCGTTGCCGCCGGCGGTGACCCTGCCTGATTCAGGCACAGGTATCACTCAGTTGACGGAGTCTGAAATAGCGGCATGGCGGACAGCCTGGCAGGAGTATGCCAGACATGTGCCACGGCTGCACGAGGCGGAGGTCTTTCACAACGCATGGCGGACACTGTGTTCCGTCCATACCCGGCTGCGTGGCGTGTCGCTTGCATTGCCGGAGCCGTCGGTGGTTGGCGAGCCTAGCCGGATGTGCTGGTTCTGTTTCTATGGTTCTTCCGGGCGGCTGATTCGATTCGTGCCATCCAACCGCCTGGTGCCGCATCTGGCTCCCGACGCGCCGCGGCATTTTCCGCCGCACTATGTGCCTGCCTGCATCAACTGCTGGCAGGAGGAATTGCAGTCCGGGCGCATTGGCGACCTGCCGGTTGTTTTGTTGCCCCCTGCTCCACGATACCTCTCATGATTACTCAAGCTGAAATCGACAACTTCTATCTGCGCGTCACCACGGCGGTCAGCAAGGCCGCCTCGTCGGCTCCTGCTTACGGCTACCACCTGCTGGCGCTCTGGCAGGACGCACAGTTGAAGCCGCTGATCTGCTCCGCTCCCGGCTCTGTCCGGGTGGCCTACCATCATGCCTACGTCGGCGGCTGGCTGGACCATGTGGAGGATGTGCTGCAGAACGGCCTGCGGGTGGCCGGCGGCTATGCGCAAGGCGTGACCAACCCAGGCGGCGGTGCCGATACCTGGACGCTCAAGAACGGGCATCAGGTCACCGCGCTGGAGGTGTGCGCGGTCGCCATCCTCCATGACTTCTACAAGGTCTGCGATCCCTGGCGGCAGCCCAACTACGTGCCGAACTTCGTGCAGGGCAAGAAGAAGACGGACCCTCCGCTCGTGCAGTCAACGGCCATCCCGTTCAAGCGCAACCCGGACGCGTTCGCCCCGATTCTGGCCGATGATGTGCGTGACCCGAATCGACCTCAGTTGAACGCCAGTCGTCGTGCCCTCCTAGCGCACACCCTCCCGCGCGCGGCCGGCGGCGAGAAGTCCCTGGCCGTGATCGCCGCCCTGGCCCCGGAGCTACACGCCGCCCTCCCGCCCCAGGTGGTCAACGCCATCCTCTACCATGACGGCCTCTACGGGGAGAACGCCGACCAGGTGTATGGCAACGAAACGCCCCTCCAGATCATCATGCACTTCGCCGACATGATGTCCTCCCGGCTCGCCCGCCCACCCAAGGCCGTCGAGCCCGAGTGAGGGTGATTGTCTCGTTAATGGCGTCCTACCCGCCATTAACGAGCAAATTCCAGGTGGAACAGAGGCGCGTCTGCTCGTTAATCCGGCAGCCGCACCTCCATTAACGAGCATCTGCTCGTTAATGAGTGCCAAAAGTGTGCCATACGCGAGACAAATGCTCATAAACGAGATTTGCGCAAACGTAGCAACTAATTGATTTGCAACGTGTTCCACGGGGAAACATCCAAATTGTGAACGATAAAGAGCAGGAAACGCTCGTTAATGCGAAGGGGGTCGGTTTGTGCGCGACATGCCGATTACACCCTTCACGACCTCAACAGCGCACTTGCCTGGCCTGTCACGCCCTTCACGAGAGGGCATACTACCAGCGGCGCAAGGCCTACGTGCGCGAGCTTCAGGCGATCATCGACGGGCTGACCGGCAAGGACCCGGCGACCGAGGAGACCTGGCGCAAGGTCGTGGGCTCCCGGCATGTGCTGGTGGTGCCGCCGGATGATTCGTTCGCGGACGTTTTCGCCGGCTTGGTGACGGGGTTTTTGCCTGATGGGTTGGTGCGGGTGACGGGTTACGATGGTGCCAGCCGGACAGCCCATGTGTTGCAGTTGCGACCGGATGCGGGTAGAAAGCGGTTTTGGTATGACTAACTCTTCAAGTTTTCGGTTTGTGCCTCTGGCTGAAGTTGTGATGACCGAGCACAAGTATCAGTTCTTGCCGGAGGGTTCCGCGGCGTCTGTGGATAAGGGCACGCTCGTTAAGCTGTGGTGCGAGTCAGATAAACCCGGACGCCGCTCGGAGGTGTTCTGGGTGCTGGTCACTCGGCGACTCGCATCTACCGCGCGAGGGTTGCAGTTTGAAGGTCGTGTGAATAACCGTCTCCAGCGCACGGATGAGCACGGGCTGTCCTACGAAGACGTGGTGCGGTTCACCGAGGATCAGATCGTGGACATCGCGCTCGGGCTAAAGGTGGCGACATGAAAGGACCCTGGCTCGATCTGGATGGTGTGCTCGTGGATGCCAACCGCGGCTTCGCGGAGGTTTTCGGCGTTGAGTATCCGTCGTCTGGGATGGTGGAGCACGACTGGATACTGAGGGCCGGCGGAATCACGCCGATGGAGTTCATGACGCGCATGGACGCATTGCCTATGGAGTTCTGGCGTGACCTTCCGCCGCTGCCGTGGGCCGCCGACCTGGTGCAGTTTTTGGACCTGCGCTTCGACCAGTGGAGCATCGTTTCACATGCGGTCTGGTCGCCGGCATGCTGGCACGGCAAGGCGGAATGGGTGCGTCGCTTCCTCGGCCGTGCCCACCTTTCCCGGCTGCATTTGGTTGGTTACGGCAGCACCAAGGCCGCGCTGGCCTCGCCGGGTGCGCTGTTGGTGGACGACCGTGGTCAGAACTGTGTGGAGTGGAATGCCGCCGGAGGAAGGGCCTATCACTGGCGTCCGTTTGTGCCTGAGGATGCTCAGCACGCCGACGTGGTGGTTGAGTGCAAGGAATTTCTACTTGGCGGTCTTGCCAGGTAGGGTTAGCTTTCGGTCAGTTGCAGTCGCCGGTTCGCCGTGGTCCGCAGGCCTCAGGGCCGTTCAGGGCACAGCAAGAATGGCGATGCAAGTTCCGAACCGCCCCGGTCAGGGTAAAACCTGACCGGGGTTCTCGCTGCAATGGAGGTCGATTCAGTGCTATATGATTTTGGAGGAGCCGTCTTACGTTTAAGATCTGTGCTGCCTCCAGAACGGTCCTTACCTTTACCCCGCGGGTCTAGGCCGTCAACCATCACAGGGGAATCAACACCATGAACAGACACCACATGCCGGAATCGCTTCTGGCTCGCGTAACCGCAATCCAAGCAACAGTGCAACAACCCTGGCCGGCTGAGGACGGGCCGGAGGTTTTGAAGGCCATTGACGTGGTTTTTCCGGCAGATGCAGGCACCAAGAAAGTGTTCAACCTGGCCTGCGCCAAGTTGATCTGGCTCCAGTTTGCAAAAGACAAGTCAGAGACCGCCCGGCTCAAGGTGGTGCGCGAGTCTCTCGCCACCATACTGGCTTTCATTGCGGCGTCCGGTATCGAGCTAGACGACGTTCTGGACTTGATCGTTGGACAGGTCGAAGAGGTTGGAGACGGCGCCCTGGTGACATCCGAAGACACTGCCAATCTCGACGTCCTGAACGACGAGATCCAGCGCGCAACCAGACTGGCTTTGCCGGCGGCCACCAAGCAGGCGCTGGTCAAGGCAGCGACGGACGCGTTCGCCGCCGAGATGGAGCATGTGCTTGCGGGGGTAACCGCACGCATGAAAGACAGCAACCCGCCCCGGCAGCGCGCTGAGGCGGCCATGGCGACACGATACCCGGGCTTGAAGCCGGCGGCGCTGTAGGTTCAGAATCACGCCGGCGGGCGGGACAGCCACCGTCCGCCGGCATCTATTTTCACAACCAAGAAAAGTTTTACGGCTTACTGCAAGAGTCAGGGCGGCGGGTCGCCGCGCAAGGATCTCGTTCAGCAGTTTTTGGACGGGCTGCACAAGCAGGTGCAGTTCGACAGCACTGAGGCGCGCTATTTCTGGAAGATGACTGCGGACGGGCTGCCGTCGGACAAGGACAGGCTGGATGTCTGTGTCTGCACCAACTCGGCCAGGCTGGTGGCGCGCAGGTTTGGCGGTGCACTACTGGGGTATTCGGCGCGAGACAACCCGGCAGCCGTGGTGTCGCCACATGACTTTGCGCTTTGCGGGACGCTGGTGGTTGACTACTGGTCCCGCTTTCCAGGAGCTAAGTCCGAGAGCGCGGTGCTGGATTTGTCCGACCTGTCGCAGCGGCGAGAGGCTTTGCGGCTTTACGGCGATCCGGAGCGCTGGCAGTTGGTCGAGCCTGTGCTGGTATTTCATCCGGAGCAGGCAGATCTACAGAAGGCGGTGCAGGAAGGCTACGACTGGTATGGCCGACCGACCCGGACGGTGCGTGAGATTTTGATCTGCATGTTCCGCTCCGAGGGTATGGACTATGTGGCCGCCAGTGCGGCTGCGGTGCGGGCCATCGCAAAGATGAACCAGGGTTTCAACCAGTTCACTTATGGACGGTTCACGCTGAGCGTGCAGAAGAATGGATAAGCATTCAGATGGAGGCTCTGCAGTCGCCGCGACTGCGGTGGTGGTTACGGGTCTGGCGGTGTTGATGTGCAAGCCGGTGATTTTGCTGCTCGGTGTAGCGTATCTGTGGCAGCGTTCAGAAGTATCAGACGATGAATAACAATAGCAAGCTGTTGGAGTTGCTGGCCGTGGGTTATCCTGATGGTCAGTGCATTCTGGATTCTTACGACCACGACTCCGGGCAGGCCGTCCTGTTCGATGGCGATTCGCTGGCGCACTTTGTCGTGTCCGAGGCATTGTCGGTGACTGATGGCAAGACGGACCGGCCAAAAGATCCACTCGTCTTTGAAGTCGGTTTGGCCATGCAGAAGGCGTCCGCTGAACTGGCACGGCTGGCCGAGCATTGCCGGCAGGCTGGCATTCAGCAGATGGTCGATACGTTCTTGCGGGAGATGAAGGACTCCAAGCGACAGTCCTTCTCTGCCGCGACGTTGGAACAGTGGTTGTGCGTAATCGGCGACACGGACATGCTGCTCATGCAGGACGACATGCTGCTCTGCCTGTGGCGGCATTTTCCGGAGCAGACCCGCGGGACTGGTCCGTGGATTATCACCCGGGAGGACTTGCTCAATCTGAAGCTGCCGGATAAGGTGTGACCCATGCCGGCACGATCTGGAAGCCAACAGCGGTTCATGGGTTTGGTGCATGCGGTGCAGTCTGGCCGCAAGCCGATGTCTGAAGTGTCACCTGAAGTGGCGCGGGTTGCGCGCACTATGACGCCCAAGGATGTCACGGAGTTTTCCAGCACCAAGCATGACGACTTGCCGGCCAAGGTTCGCGCCGCCGAGGACGCGGACTCGCGCAAGTCTGCTCGTTGGACCCACAGCATGCGTCTGGGTTTGGTGATTTCGCCCTGGTTGATGTTCGGCTTGTCCAAGGCCGCTTCGTTGGAGGCGGCAGTCAAATCGACAGAGAAGCAGCTTAGGGCTGCACAGCAGTCGCGTGAGGCGTCGTTAAAGGCTCACGCTTCAGCTTTGCAGACGCGGCTGACGGCGGCGATGAACCGGGCGCAGACGGCAGAGCAGTCTGCGCAGCAGGCGCAGTCGGATGGCCAGGCGGCTCTGTCGGCCATGAGTCAGCCTGGCCCGCAGCCGCCTGCGGCGCAGGTGCCTTACGGGCAGATGCTGGCTGGTGGAGCGCAGATGACCGAGCAGCAAAAATGATTGTTCAGTTCCCTTCCGGCCGGACGACTTCCTCCGGCCCATCGACAGGAGTGGAGTCAAAATTAGCCAAGGTCAACGGACGTGCGGCTGTTTTAGACCGGACGCCTGAGTTGGTGGTGCGCGGCCCGTTAAACGGCTATGCCAGCTACGGTCTGCTGGCGCACTGGCTGGTGAGCAGTTTTCTTGATCTTGGTGTTGATGCGGTGCTCGTGCCGACCAACGGAACTGTCTTCGACGAGAAGTTCGACGCGTTCATCCCCGAGCGGGTGAAGCGGGTGACCTCGTTCGGCGATGTTCGGGCGGCGTTCGAGTTGCAGGTCTCGCCGCCTGGCTGGCCGGTAAGCCACGAACGGGCGGTGGTGATGACCATGCACGAGTCCACTAGACTGACCGGGACGCAGCGGGCAGAGTTGCGCAAGGCCGCTGCGCTGATCACCCCTACCAAGTGGAATGCCAACATGTTTCGGCGTGAGCTTGGAAAGCTGCCGGTTAATGTAGTCCCACTTGGGGTGGATCTTTCGGTCTTCCGGCCCCGGGCACTGCCGGCAGGTCCGGCGTGTGTCTTTGGAACCGCCGGCAGGTTTGTCGGTGCTGGCACACGCAAGAATGTGGCGCAGGTCTTGCGGGTGTTCTTGCGGGAGTTTGACGGCAATCCAAGAGCGAGGCTGCAGGTGAAGTGTTTTCCGGATTGTCAGGTGGACACGCTTCGACACACCCAGGTGGAGTTTGTCCGCGAGTTTCTGTCTGGTCCGTCGCTGGCTGATTGGTATGCCCGCCAGCACTGCTTCGTTAGTTCCAGCGCTGGGGAGGGCTGGGGGCTGATGCTGCAGGAGGCCATGGCGGTCGGTCGTCCGGTGATTACCCCGCAGTTTGGCGGGGTAACGGCTTTCACGTCGCCGGGTTCGTGCGAGACGGTGGACCATGCAGAGGTCGAAGTGCCGGACGGTGATGAGTATTACGCCGGCTGTCGTGCGGAGGTTTCAGATGATGCGCTGGCGGCAGGCATGCGCCAGATTTACTCCGAGTGGCAGTCTGGCGCGTTGCGTTGGCGTGGGTGGAAGGCGGCGCAGCAGGCGAGCAAGTTTCCGTGGATGGCGTGCCCGCTGGGCGTGCTGGACGTGTTGTCGATGCAGGGGTTCCTACCGTCCCGGTCGGCTTGAAGTTACGCTTGGCCGAGGCGTTGACCTATGGCAGGCTGAACGCATGACCGCACCTCCAGCGCTCGAACCTCCCGGCGTCAAGCTGAGCGACTGGGACGATTTTGACTCGCATAGAGATGCCATCTACACCCAGGCGCGCGAGGCGATGCTCAAGAAGTTCCCGCAGAGCTACGGTGGCGTCCGGCTTGAACTCCATGACCTCGATTACGAGGATCCTCCTCGGGCATCATTGGCCGAGCAGAAGCGCGCCATCCTTGAGAACCGGTATCTGCATCGCCGGCTGCGCGGCACCTGGCGCATGTTCGATGACAAGACCGGTGACCTGCTGGAAGAGCGGCGCAGCACGGTGATGAAAGTTCCCATGCTGACCGACCGAGGAACTTTCATCCATGGCGGCAACGAATACACGACGCTGCACCAGGCTCGCCTGATGCCGGGCGTGTTCACCCGGCGGAAGGCCACCGGCGAACTGGAGACGCACTTCAACGTGCGGCGCGGCACGGGTTCTTCGTTCAGGGTTCATTTGGAGCCGGAGAGCGGTCTGTTCAAGCTGGACATTGGTCAGTCCAGCTTGCGGCTTTACTCGTTGCTGAAGGACATCGGCGTGTCTGACGAGGAGTTGGAGAAGCGCTGGGGTCCGGAGTTGCTGCAGACCAACCGTAACAAGTATGACGCGCGTGTCTTTGAAAAGGCGTATCAACGTCTGGTGCGGCAGCCAAAAGCCGAGGCCACGCGCGAGGAAAAGGCACAGGCCATACGCGAGGCGATGATGCGCGCCAGGATGGATCGCCGGGTGGTGGAGCGGACGCTGCCAAACCTGTTCAACCGGAAGGTGGCCGCTGCATGGCAGCAGGGCCGCGACGACGATTTTGACCGGGCTGACTACATCATGCTTGCCCGGCTGCTGGACGAGAAGTTTGGGTCGGGCATACCGACGGACTTGACCACATCAGAACTGGTGGAACGCCTTCGGACTGAGATGGGTGAGTTGCTGCCGCAGGTGGACGACCGTCTTCTGCGGCAATGGGTAGAAAATCAGAAAAATCATGAAACGACTACTGGCGACGTTGGTGGTGTTGGGTCTGACGCAGTTCTGTCATGGGTCTGAGGCTGCGACCAGACAGGAACTCGTCCTGGCTTCGGTGCTGATTGGCGAGGCAGGCGGTGAAGGTCTGCGTGGTATGCAGGCCGTGGCCGACGTCATCCGCACGCGGGCTGGACTGGCCGGCACCGATGCTTACCAGGTGACGCGACGCAGGGCAGCGTTTTCCGTGCTGGGTAAGGGTGAGTCGCGCCTGTATCAGAAATCGCGACAGCACGTCCGGTTTCCCCAGGCGCTCGCATTGGCTCAGCAGTTGATGCGGCAGCCATCGAGCTTGCCATCCGTTGTTCCAGGCGCGACGCATTTCACTAATCGGCACGAGCGGCCCTATTGGGCTCGTGGTCGCGCGCCGCTTTACGTGGTGGGTGAGCAGGCGTTTTGGAAGTTGAAGATCTAGCCAGTTGGTGGCAGCCTGACCGCATGACGCGTGATCAAGCACTCCAGCGGTGGCAGGCTATGGCGCCTGGCCGCAAGCAGGCTCTGGCCGACAACATCCTCAATCCCATCAGTCAGTTTGGCAGTGCCATGTCGCATCTGCCGCAGGTCTCCAATTTGCGTCCGATGGTCACCAAGGCGCCTCCTGAAACATTGGCGGGTGCAGCGGCCAATACCTTCTGGCGTGGTCCGATGGAGGGGGTCAAGTTCCTCGGGCATACTCTGCTGGGCAAGGGCGCTCTGCCGGCGGCTGGGCTTACGCCCAACCAGATCGGCAAGAATCCTGCGCACGGTCCTGGTGTGCTGGAGAACCTCGTGAATTATGGAATTGGCATGGCCAGTGGCCAGCGTGAGACTGTCGGACCTTTCTCGCGTGTGTTCACTGGGCCGATTCAACGCGCCATGCCGCACGCTGAGCGTTACATGGATCTCACCGGCAGGCTTGGACAGAAAGCAGTGTGGGAGCCTATCGAGGCGGTCAAGCAGTGGTGGAACGAGCCTATCTCCGTTTATTGAACCATGCCGATAGCCCTCAGCAAGGTGCAGGCGGCGCTGGAAAAGTCGGCGTTGACTGCGCGTCCGAGAACACATGAGGAGCGGGATGACGATGTTCCTGCGGATGTGGACGCCCTGCTCGCTTCGACGGAGAAATTGTTGGCTGTAAGCCGCGGGGTGGCGGATGCGGATGAGCGCGACAGTCTTGAGTTTCGACAGGTGCTACGTCCGGCCGATTTGCTGGCAGAGCGGGTGCATTTGGACGCGGACAAGGTGCTGCGCACAACCATGCGCCGGCTGGCCAAGCAGCGCAGCCTCAAAGCGGTTGGCCCTTCGCACTTCGACCGCTATGCCACCGGGCTGCTGATCGGGCATGAGTTGTCGGCTCCGCTGGAGGAGATCAATCCGCTGCAGTTGGTCGAGCAGGCCCGGCGCATCACTCAGATGGGACCTGGCGGCCTGCCGTCGGAGGAATCCATCACCCCTGAGGCGCAGAATCTGCATCCATCGCAGTTTGGATTTTTGTCAACCACGGAAGGCCCTGAAAGTTCGAGAATTGGTATCGACACCAGGCTGGCCTGGGGCGCCAAGTATGGCAGTGACGGCAAGCTGTATCAGAAGTTTGTGGATCGCAAAGCTGGCCGAGCACGCTGGGTTTCTTATCCAGAGATCGCCGGCAGAACCATCGGTATTCCAAGATAATGGCCAGTAGTTACCGGCGTGTTCGCCGGCTTAGGGACGCAGCCAAGCTGCTGCGTCATTGGACAAGGAAGCTGCATGACACCACGGAAAGCTGGCAGGGCCGCATCGGCACTGAACTGGCCTACTTGTGTCACGCGGTGCTGAACAACCACAAGGTTGATTTGAAACACAATTCTCCTCTTTTGCGGAAGATGAACGAGGTGGATCCCGCGAGGGCATCCGACATCTGGTTCTTCATCTGCGAAGTCAACGACGAGTAGCGCGGTGTGCCGGCGCTGCCTGTCGTCATCAACACAGGCACGTTCGGAAAGCAAACCACATGAAAGCAGAAAAGCAGAAATCACAGGGGTTCTGGGCGTCGCTCGGGACCATCATAGCCGCGCCGTTCATGGCCGGCGTTGAGTTCATCGACACCCGCCCGGGTGGCAAGGCGGTGCGCCGCCATCTCGGCGACAAGAAGTTCGAGGTGGTGACGCAGGGCGAGGGTGACAGCCAGACCTACACCATCGAATGCGTCAGCAAGCGCACCGGCAAGGTGCGTGAGCGCCTGCCGCGTGCCTTCGACAAGGGCGAACTCGCCGCCGCCTACGCGCTGGGCGCGCAGGATCTGGCGGACAGCGCCAGCAAGCTGCGTCGTCGCGCCATCAACGCGCACGAGCGCAACGTGGCCGAGGTGCTGAAGGCCGAGAAGAAGGCGAGCAAGAAAGCGGCGACCGAGCCGGCACCCGAGGTGCCCGATCCGCTGGCTGTCACCGCGGCGACCTGAGTCGGTTTGGCAATGTGAAGAGCGCCCCGGTCATTGCGGACCGGGGCGCTCTGTTTTAGACGGCGATTGTTTAGCATGAAAGAAGAGACACGGATGTTGGATGTGCTCACGCGCAACGGCGTGCTGGGTGCGGTGTGCATTGGCTTCTGGCGTGGGCGCAAGAAGCTCCGGGCCAAGGAGATTGGAATGTCGGAGTCGGATTCGGTGGCGGCGCTGGTGTCGTTCGGGCAGAAGCGCCTGGTCAAGACGGAGGTGCTGCATCCTTTGACGCTCATCGAAGGGAGGGCGCGCGACTACCTGGCGGTCAATTCGTTTCCATTCATGGATGGGCTGGCCAACTTCATCCCCAACATCAGGCTGGCTGAGACCCAGCAGCGAATGGATGCGTTCAAGGCCGAGTTTGAGTCGGAGCGCGACAAGTTCATGCAGCGCTACGACACGCTGCGTCAGGAGAGCGTCGAGGAGTGGCGCAAGACTGCCCCGGAGATCAACAAACAGAATCCTGAGTTCCTCGTGTCGGCCATCGAAGAGGCGTTTCCGGTGGCGGCTTACGTGCAGGCCAGTTTCAAGTTCGACTTCAAGCTGTTCTCAGTGGGTGTCCCGACCGAGGTGCAGGCCAGTGGTTTGACGATGGTGGCAGTGGGTGACCAGTTGGCGGTGATGGAAGCCCGCAAGCGCGCCGCGGCCGAGGCCTCAGCCAAGATCCGGACAGATGCCGACCGGTTCGTCAGCGAGTGTGTCAAGAGCTTGCGCGAGCAGACGGCCATGCTGTGCTCCGAAATGCTGCAGAGCACCAACGCCTCCGAGAGCGGGGTGCATCAGAAGACCCTGAACCGGTTGCGCACGTTCATTGGGCATTTCAAGCAGATGAACTTCGTCAATGACACGCAGATGGACCGGATGCTGGCGCAGGCCGAGGCCGAGTTGCTGTCGAAGTCCGCCAAGGATTACCGGGACAGCAAGGACGCCCAGACCAGCTTGATCAACGGCCTGCAGGCGCTGCGCTCCAAGGCTCAGCAACTGGCGGCCGAGGATGTGACCGGAGTGGTCAGTCAGTTTGCTGAGGTTGGTTCCCGCAACATGCTGCTATGAGTCACGTTGACATGGTGGAGATCGAGGTGAAGTCGCTGCAGGCGCTCAAGGAAGCGTGTGCGGCGCTTGGGCTGTCGTTCCAGGACGGCAAGAAGACCTACGAGTGGTATGGCACGTCGGTGGGCGACTATCCGCTACCCAAGGGCATGACCAAGGCTGACCTGGGCAAGTGTGCGCACGCCATCAAAGTGCCAGGTGCGTCGTATGAGATCGGCGTGGTGCAGGACAAGCAGACCGGCCATTTTGGGCTCGTCTATGACTTCTGGGGATCCAACCAGGGCGAGCCGATCATGAAGCGGTTGGGTAAAGGGCTGGAGAAGCTGAGGGCCGAATATGCGGCACAGGCCGCTATCGAGCAGGCTCAGCGGCGTGGTCTTCGGGTCACTCGCACCCTGCTGCAGGATAACCGTCTGCGCCTGCGGATTCAATGAGCAAACCCTACATCGAAGTTACCATCGACCTGAACACTGCCGTCACCACTGTGGAGGCGCACGGGTTCAAGGGAAAATCCTGCGTGGAAGGCACGGCGGAGATTCTGGCGGCGCTCGGCAAGTCGGAGCAGCGCAAGCTGAAGTCCGACTATCACCAGCGCGAGGCCGTCAACGCTTCCCGGCTGAAAGCCGGCCGGTGATGGATCTGTTCATTGATGCCGCCGGCAACATCACGGCGCTGCACTCTGATCTCATCCCGCTACCTGAACTTGGTCGCATGACCACGCGCCGGGTGTCCGACATACGGTGGTCGGACCCCCGGCAGGTATGGGAGGTGTTCGGATTGGCAGAAGGACGGGTTTTGTTCAGTGATCGGGACCGGTCGGTGTGCCTGTCCTGGGAGGTGGAGTATTTCAACGGAAAGATTTTGAATGAAGAAGTTCTCGGCTGAGTTTGTCGGCAGTTACATCCAGTGCGGCAATCCAGGGCTGTTCCTGGTCACGTCGGAGCAGCAGCGGGTGGAGCATGACTTCTTGGCGCTGGTGCGCGGTAACGTCAAGCTGTCGAAGCACAAGGTGTTCTGTTGGAACATGGCGTCTGGTGTGATCGACCGCAAGGAGTGCAAGCAGGTCTCCGAAGCAGCGGATCCGCTGGAGGTGCTTCAACTGTTCGTGTCTCCGGATGGACAGACGTTTCCCGCCAAGTCGGCAGTGCTGCTGATGGAGGATCTGCATCTGCACCTGGAGGGCGGTGTGCCCAACGCCATTCTGATCAGCGCCATCAAGCGCACGCTGCGCATCGCCAAGTCACAGAACAAGACGCTGGTCATGACGGGTTGCCGGTTTGTCCTGCCGCCTGAGTTGGAGCGTGAACTGGTGATGGTGGATTACGCTCTGCCCGATGCTGTCATGCTGGGGACGGTGCTGGACAATGTGGTGAAGTCCGCCAACACCGCCATCAAGGCTTCCGGTGGGGGTGAGATCAGCTTGGAGCCGACCGCGCGCGAGTCGATTGTCGCCTCGGCGAGCGGCATGACGGTAGCCGAGGCCGAGAACGCGTTCGCGCTGTCGCTGGTCCGTCACAAGTCGGTGGTCGCCACGGTTGTGGCGGAAGAGAAGGCTTCTGCCGTCCGCAAGAGTGGTGTGCTTGAACTCGTTAGCACGCAGCTTTCGCTGAGTGATGTCGGCGGGCTGGAGACCCTCAAGGAGTGGCTGCAGACCAGGCGGCGTGCGCTGACCAAGGAAGCACGAGACTTTGGCCTGCCGTCCTTGCGGGGCATCCTGCTGCTCGGTCCTCCCGGCACCGGTAAGTCACTGGTGGCCAAGGCCACGGCCGTGTCGTTTGATGTGCCATTGGTCAAGCTGGACTTCGGGCGTCTGTTCGGCAGTTTGATCGGACAGACGGAGCAGAATCTACGCAACGCTCTCAACACGGTGGAGGCCATTTCGCCGTGTGTGTTGTGGTGTGATTGACATTTGGTCACACCTTAAAACTGTGTGAATTGCTGGAACAGCCTTAGAGCCTTGTTACCCTTTGGGTCGAAAAAACAAGGATTGGCCAATCAGCAGCTAAGCCTTTTTGCTGGCGCAAGCTGGTGGATCGGAAAGTTCAACGACTAGGGCTACGGCCCGTAGCTCCGAAGACGGAGCGAAGCGCACAGGTATTTTGCTTGAAAAGGTTTCTCAACTTCTGCAGCCTGACTGCATGTGGTCAAGAAACCATAACTGTTGTGTGGTATGCAGTGGTGTCGATTCTCCGCACATGGCCGGTGGCCGGTGTAGTAAATGTTATCAGGCCATCTACAGAAGCCTCCACAAGGAGCAGATGGCTGAGAGCAAGCGTCGCTGGTATAAGCGTCACATGACTCCTGAGCTTATGCGCAGCATACGCGAGGAACGTCATTTTGGCTCTAACCGGACGCTGGCTTTGGAGAGAGATGGATTCAAGTGTCAGCTTTGCGAATGCCGCGATCTTAAAAAGCTCGTTGTGCACCACAAAGATGGACATGGAAGATCTACTGATGCTCCTAATAACGATTTGGATAATCTTCAGACGCTGTGTCGGAAACATCACATCAAGGTGCATTTAGCAGAGTTGCAACTGGCCAAGAAAGGCTTGCTTGTAATACCTGATAAGATGCGTAAAGGCAGCTACCGTCAGAGACCCATTTCTGGCTGGTCTAGGTTGTATGCGCACTGCGTCGTTTGTGAGAAATCTGACAGCCCGCACAAGGGAAGAGGTTGGTGTAACCGTTGCGCCCAGCGCAAGGATCTACACCATCTCTACGAGCAAAGTCCAAGATATAGTCTGAGCTTCAAGGAAACTTGAAGAGGGTGGCTGGTATCGAGCCATCCGAAACAAAACTGGAAATTGAGAAGGGGCTATCCGGCACCAAGTCCGGCGGGGCCTCTGATGGTGGCGTTATGGATCGCGTGTTCGGTGCGTTCCTTACCTGGCTCAACGAAAAGACGGTAGATGTTTTCGTGGTCGCCACGGCGAACAAGGCAGCGGAGTTGCCGCCTGAGTTCCTTCGTCCGGGCCGGTTTGACTCCCTGTTCTTCGTTGATCTTCCGACGGCGTCGGAGCGCGAGGTCATCTGGAAGATCCAGATGGCCAAGTATGGGCGCAAGCTCAAGGGCTTCGACCTCAAGGAACTGGCGGTCAACACCAGTGGGTTCACCGGCGCCGAGATCGAGGCCATCCTGGTGGAGGGCCTGCACATGGCATTCGCGGCCGAGCGCGATCTCAAGCAAAACGACCTGCTGGAGGCGCGCAAGCAAATCTCCCCGGTGGCCAAGGTCATGGGCGATCAGCTTGTGCAACTGCGCAACTGGGCCAAGGACCGGACCCGTCCGGCCGGGCTGGGTTTCGCTGAGACGCCGACGGCAGAACTTGGCGAGCGTGCACTGAGCGTATGAACAGGTTTGCCCATCAAACGAGCGTGTCGCCCGACAAGTCCCGGGCTGAAATCCAGGCTGTGCTGACCCGCTATGGCGCCACGGCGTTCATGTATGGGGAGCAAGGCGGACGCGCGCTGATCTGTTTCCAGGTCAATGCGCGGATGGTGAAGTTTGTGCTGGACCTGCCGGTGGCGTAGGAGCGTGAGTTCACACACACGCCCACCGGCAGGTTGCGGTCACAGGCAGAGCGGTTGAAGGCCCATGACCAGGAGGTGCGGCGCCGTTGGCGGGCGCTCTGCTTGGGCATCAAGGCCAAGCTGGAGTTTGTCCAGTCGGGCATCAGCGTGTTCGAGAAGGAGTTTCTCGCCCATCTGGTGCTGCCGTCGGGCGAACAGGTTGGCGATTACGTGCTGCGGCACGCTGATCGCCTGTTGTCGGATGCAGGCAGCAGCGCATTGCTGCTGGAGTTTGGACAGGAGCCGAAATGACACAACCAACATCACTGGCGGCATTCGCCAAGATGCAGGAGCGGAAGTTGCTGACCGGCTGGTATGTGGTGATCGCGGAGGCGGTCGCCCACCAGCCCGGCATGACACAGAACGAGATCGCCCAGTGGATCCGTGAAAGCGACAGCGAACTGGCCAAGCCGCGCGAGGTGCGACGCAAGGTCCAGCCACACACCATTAGCCCACGGTTCGCGGAGATGGTGCGGCGTGGTTCGCTGGTGGAGGTTGGTTTGAAGCGGTGCAGCGTTACGGGCGAAGAGGTGAAGACCTACGCGCTGCCGGAGACTCCGCCGGAGGCGTTGTCGCCTGGTGCGCGCAGGCAGTCCAAGCTCAAGGCAGCGCTTGTGCGGATTGTCGGCTTGGAGCAGCAGGTCATGCAGTTGCAGGTGCAGTTGCAGGATGCGACGCTACGTGAGCCGATGCCGGCACTGGAGTCGGATGACCTCGGGCTGCTGCGGCTCGGGGACCCGAACCCGCCGGCCAACTGGCGTGGTTACGTCATCAGCCAGTATGCCAAGTCACCCAATGCGGCGGGCTGGCGGGTGCTGGTCGGGACGATCTTCGCGCGCGAGTTCAGCAACATGCCGGTGCCGCTGGCCGATCTGCTGGAGATTACCCGGGCAGGCTTGCGGAATGCGCACACAGGCATCGTGGCCGCCACTGGTCTGGCGGATGAAGATCTGGCCAAGATTGAAGCGTGGCTGAACGAGGCGCTCGCCCAGGTCGCGCCTCCGGCCTGATAAGATTTGGACGAGCCTGCCTGGTAACGGGCAGGTCACGTCCGCGGGTCGGCTTTCGTGATGGTTGCGCCGACCCGCCACTTGCAGATGCACATGACGGCATGGCAACTCTGGGTCCAATTCCCAGAGTTGTCTTTTCGCCGGACTGTGTTAATCGTCACTCACTTTACGGGCCTGAATTGGTTTCGACTGCAGATTGTGCGCCGTGAGTTGCATGCAGTGGATGATCGTTGGCCACGCTAAACTTCGATCAAAAGTATCAGCCAACTCGCAAGAGGACGCTGGTCTGCTCGCCGAAGCGGCTCGCATCATGGGCAACCCTGATGCCGTGCTCGCCAAGTATGAGCAGGCTGTTCTGGCCTAACCAAAGCCAGCCGTTCGCCGGGTGACACCTGCTGTCCCGGAACGAACGTCATCAGCAGGTTCAATCAGCAGCCAGGCGACCGGCTGTTGGGTGTGACTGTCAGGCGCAAACCTTGTCGGCCAGTTCTCCTGGTTCGAGTCGGCAAGTTACTAACCGGGAAAAGCATGTAGAGCTTGCGGTAGTCAGTGTGCAGGACCTCGGTTCAACCCCGAGCAGGTCCACCAATTTGCCGGCCTCCCTGGGCTGGCTTGAACGCCGGTCACTTGTGTGTCCGGCGTTTCTTCTTCAGGGGTCATCAACGGAATCATCACTATGTTGGACGTGCTCGCCTGTTTAGCCGAAACCATCACACCGCCCGTCAGTCTGCCTTTACCGGCAGTTAGACCTCCGGCCTCTCCCGTCGTTACCGCCACTGCCCATGCTGGCAGGCAATCGCTACAGACCGGCATGCCCAAGAGCATACCGGCCCGCAATCTGCGCCCATCGCTTCCGCCGGCGGATCCCAGCACATGGGGTCACACGGCGCCGCCCTTCTCCTTCATCCGTCCGGTCAAAGATGATCCCAATCAGTTCCACGTCACCCTTCGACAGGCATCTGGTCCCGGATTCGGCACCGGAACTGCCATCGTCAGGGCGGACGAGATTCCCCAGGATGGAGACCTTACTGGGATTCGCTGGTCGGTGGAGTGGGCGTTCTTTCCGTCCGACTTCCGGACTTACAGCTACGTCACCGAGAAGTGGCGGCTGGAAGAGTTGAAGAAACACCGCGGCGAACTCCGCAATTCCTTCATCCTAGAGCTTGCCTCCAACGAGGCAGTGCTGCGCGGCAGGATTCCGCCGATGGCCCGGTTGCTGACGCTGGATGGTCGCACGGCCGTCATGTGGCGCGAACTGGACGCGCTGGCATTCAAGCTGCCCATGTCGCCCCGGCATCGCGGTTACTGGATGTCGTTCATGGGGCGGATGCCGGACCACAACGTGTGGGTCACCAAGCGCAGGGAGCGTTCGGGCGCGGCCAAGGCGCAAGCCGCGGCGGCAGCCCGTGCTGTGCGTTTTGCTGCGGCGCCGCAGCCGGTGGGTGAAGGCCAGCGCGAGCATCATGAGCGGCGGCGCCATGGTCTGCGCCATGCCGTGTTAGATGGATTGGTTGTGGATGGTCACACGGCCTCTGCCAGCGACCTCAAGCAACTGCTTGGGCTGTGAGTTGAACTGACGAGGAGGCGTGGGAATTCCCACGCCTCCTCTGGTTCTAGGTTCGGCTGATTGTTAGCTATTGGCTTGCTGACTAAGAACAAAGCCGTTAAATCCGTCCGGCAGCACTGTGAGTCTTCCGATGGCTTACCGGGTCGGCGGGATGGCGGATCTTGGTGTTGGGTGTGGTCCGGCTGTAGTCGATCTGGGAAAGTCAGCCTGTTTGCTGGCCTGTGGTGCTGCCTTTGTTTTGCGCGTTGAGATTGAAATCGAAGACACGCTGGTGGCTGAAGGCGGGCAGACTCCCCGCCCAGGGCTGAGCGCCACTTGCTCGCGCTGCGACCACTGCGTTGAAGTAGCCGGCGAAGGCCCTTCAGCGGAGATGGCGCTGCAGACTTTGCTGCGCCGCACCTGTCCGTTGCGTGAGCAGAACCGGTATGTGACGCTGCCAGATGAGCGAATGGATTGAACCTCGGTCCCGCGCCTGCTACATTGGCCCCATGTTCAAATGCGCAGCAGTAGGACAAGACAGCCTGGGCGAAGCTGCCGGTATCTTGCGCGACATCTACAACGAGAATCCGAGCTACTGGCCGCACGGCCTGTCAGTCGGTCACTTTGACGGCGGGCTGTGGCTGGTTCGTGAGAAGTCTTCCAGCGCTCCGGTAGGTTTCGTCGGTTGGCAGGAGCGGCCTGAGCGTTCGGCGAGCGGCCTCCGCAAGATAGGCTACTATTCCATCGGAGTGCTGCCAGCCTATCGAGGCAACGGCTTTGCGCGCGAGGCGGTGGGCAAGCTACTGAGCTTTAAGTCCGCCGCTGTGGACGAGGTCAGGGCGCTGATCAAGCAGCACAATCTGCCGTCGTTGCGGCTGGCCGCCAGCCTGGCTGTGCCCGTGGTTAAACTTGCCAGCGCTGCTCCAGCAGGTAAGGTAGCCCGGCGATGAGCAGCCTGAACTACATCCCTTGGCTGGCCGGCGGTGTCGGCCTGGCTGCGTTGGAGAACAAGCTCATTGCAGAGGAGATTCCTGACCCGCTGAAGACGGTCAACCTGGGTGTTGGGGCTGTGACCGGATTTCTGGGTGCTAACCCGACCACGCGGACGGCGGCGCTTAATAGTCTTCCGTTCAAGCAGCTAGGTCTGTTCGGTGTCGGCGCCATGGACAAGTTTCGCCGCCAGCAGCAGTCGTTGGTGGATACCAACCTGACGACGGCCAACATCAACAAGGACACGGCGCGGTTGCATCAAGATGACGCCGGTAATCGCAAGGCGATGGCTTTGGCCTTTTTGCTGCCGGCTTTGGTGGGTAGCGGGGCGCTGGCTTACTACGCCTACAACAAGGGGCAGCGGTCTTCGCCGGGATCTCGGTTTCAGACTGTGGACAGCAAGGGCGCTCCCAAGGGGCGTCGGCGGGTGAAGATCGAGGTGCCGGCGTCGGCCTTGCCGGATGAATTTTTCTCGTCTTTGATCAACGTGGACGACAATTCCAAGGCGTTCACCCGGGTGCAGGAGAAGAGCGAAGCTCCAGTGCGCAAGCGTGCTTCCGCTGACCGTTCTATTCCCGGCATGGTTTGGGACACAGCACAGGAGTTCACTGGACTACCTTCGGTGACGCGCTCGCTACGGGAGGCAGGGCAGGCCACTGCGCAAGGCGTGGCTGGCAACTACGACGAGGCTGGTCGTTATGGTTTGGCCTCGGCGGGTAATCTGGCCATTGGGGCGCTTGGTGCGCAGACCATGCCTTGGCTGCTGGGCAAGATGCTGACGCAGAAGCGGCTGGCTGACTGGCGCAACTCCCGCAAATTTTCACCGTCGGGATTTTTGGACCCCAAGTTGCCGCACATCGGCAACTGGATCTGGCGCCATTCGTTCGGCAATCAGTTGTCACCGCAGCAGGCCAAGGCGCGCAAGGCCATGTCGGCTACCAGCATGGCGGCCGGCGGTAAAGCCGTTGACATGCGTGGCGCGTTGGACCGTGCCCGGGACATCAAGTTTCGTTACGATCCCCGCCGGTTTGCGTGGAGTAATCCCGCGGCGGCAAAACCGTATTCCCTGGGTAGCGTGTTCAATCGACTGCTGACGGAGTCGCCAGGGGGAGCCAGCACCGGCATTCTTGGGCGTGCCGCCGACATCGGACGCTACGGGGCCAACCGCGCGGTCAATGCCGCCTACTGGACGCACCAGCTTGCCCGGCGCAATCCGATGGCGTCGTTGTTCGCGCTTGGCCTGCCTTTGTCTGGGCTTGGGTCCATCAAGGACGACGACAATTTGAACGCGGCCCGCGCAGCCGGCGCGGCCAATTCTTTCTTCACGGCGCCCAGCCGCAACGGTCGGCCGGTGAGCCAGACCTTGGACTCCATCCTCGGTTTGATCGGCGGCAACCAGCCGCATCCGGTGGTCGGACAGCTTCGTTGAATTCCGATGAGGGTAATTACCATGACCGGGTGGCGGCGCCCGGAGCTTACGAATGCCGTGCTTGATTCCCTGGCCCAGTGCTGCGGCTCAGACCGTTACGAGGTCTTGTTGCATCTTGAGCCAGGGCACGAGGCTGAGATTTTGAAGGTGGTCGGCAAACCGCGTCCGTTTGTGGTGCACACGTCCGTCAACAAGACTGTGCTTGGCATTTCTACCAACACGCTGGCGGCGTTGGAGCACGGTTTTGCCCGGTCAGAGTTTGTGGTCCACCTGGAGGATGACTCATTGCTGCTACCCAATGCCCTGCGGTTCTTCGAGTGGTTCGACGATCGTCGGGCTTTGCGGGAGGTGCATCGGCTGGCGACTCTGTCGGCTTATTCGACGCACCAGGGATTGAACCATGACACTGCTGCACCCGACGAGGTGTTTGTGCAGCGCTGGTTCAGTTGCTCTGCCTGGGCCACCTGGCGTGATACCTGGCAGGCCATGAAGCGTAGCTGGGGCGGCGACGCGCGCGGTTTTGCCCGCCACGTCTGCGGCTTTCAACTGCTGCACGACCTTCACCAGGCATATCCTGGCCAGTCCTTGTGCAAGAACATAGGCTTTGGGGCTGCTGGTTCGGTCAACGCCGGGCAAGGCTTTACGATGCCGGGTCAGGTCTGCGACCACGTCGCGGTGCCTCGTGACTACTGGATCAGCCGTCTGCCATCAACGGCGCGGCCTAGCTTCATGGACGCGGACGTGACGCCGGCTGAAGCAGCCGTGGCTTTGCACTGGATTGCCTCCAGCATGCCGGATGGCGGTTGGAGGTATCCGGGTTCAGTGCGGGGGCGCCCGTGGACTGCGCTTGGGGTGCTGCCTTCTGACGTTGGGCCGCTATTGCTGGACGACAGCATCGCGTGTCCGATGGATGCCAGCATGGCGTTGCTGGAGACTTGGCCTACCGTGGTGGTGGTATGCGGGACAGGCTGGCCGGCGGTGTTGGTGGAACGCGGCTACCGACTGGAGTTCGAGCATTTGAACGAAGGTGCAGGAGTGCGGAAGTTTGTGCGGCAATGAAGGAGCATAATCTGGCGGACCTGAGGTCTGCCCTGAAGGCGTCGGGTGTGTCGGCCAGGGATCGCGGCACGGTCTTGGAGTTCAAGTTCTCCCGGAATTTCGTGAGGCAGTTGGAACTGTTTGCTCCTGGGTGTGGCAGCCGGACCCATGTTCCTGGCACGAATGGCGGACAGATGGAGTGTGGCGCCTGGCTGACTTGGATGGACGGAACTCGCATCCAGCAGTTCTGTGGTTACTGTGAGTCTCAACTGAATGCACCTGCAGTCGTTTGTTTATCGCAATGTCCGGTTTCGCAGCAAGGTAATGGCCGAGATGGCCTGGTGGTTGGACCGGTTTGAACTGGGCTGGGCTTATGAGCCCGAAACTTTGGTTGATGGGCCGGTCTCGGTGACGCCCGACTTCTGGCTTCCCGACATCCAGACGCTGGTGTTTGTGCAGACCCGTGTGCTGCCCAGCGACCACTGGGAGGCCAGCATGCGCATGGTGGGGACGCTTGGCCGTCGGACCGTGTTTCTGGAAATGGACCGGCACGTCGTTGGACCGATGGAGGACATCCCCGATCCAGCGCGCCTGGTGACCTGCCTCGACGGGTTGTTCAAAGTTGAACCAAACACGGACTGCACCTTCGCCGAGCCGGGTCAGGGTTGGTTCTGGCACAGCCGCTTTGCCCAGTCCGTTTCGCACATCAAGCAGTTGGCCAGCGGCGCGCATGTGCTGCTGATTCGATGCACCGTGTGCGGCGTGGTGCATTGGACGCATCGGGCGGGCGACATGCTCTGTCCCCGGTGTCAGTTGGGCAATTCCAGCAAACCTGAGCGCTGGCAGAAGCACATCATTCCCGCGCTGCATCTTCGGACGATGGCTGAGGTGCACCGGCTGGTTGAACAGGCCCGCAGTTTTTCCGGCGCGTGACGCCGGCGTTAGCCGAGCCAGCCGGTGGGAAGTGGTTTGCCCCACCGGCTGGCTTTCAGCGGCTCGACAAACCGTCCGAGGTGGTGTGTCATGTGGACATGCCGACTGCAATCCAGACGCCCCGGCGGGCAGTGGTCCGTGGTAGCACGCTGACCGAGGCCGACGATACCGACGTAGAGTTTGAACTGGACAGTCCTGATCAGTTCTTCGGCTCCCACATCGGCCTCATCCCATTGCGTTCCGCGGTGGCTGGTCCGCGGCTGTTCTACGGTGCACGGTTCTACAACCAGGCTCTTCCTTTGCCGCAGGCTGAAGCTCCGCTCGTGCAGGCGCTGGCCGACAAGGATGAGCAGGGCCGTTCGTTCGATGAGATTCTCGGCAAGGCGGCAGGCGCTAGGCTGGCCAAGGCTGACGGCGTGGTTCGGGACGTGACGCCTGACTGGATTGAACTGGAGCTTTCAGACGGCAAACGTGAGCAGGTCGAGCTTTACAACAAGCTGCCGTTCAACCGCAAGACCAGCCTGACCAATACCCCGGTGGTGAAGCCCGGCGATCAAGTGCGCTCAGGACAGGTGCTGGCCAAGTCAAACTTCACGGATGCAGAAGGCCGGCTGGCGATGGGGTTGAACGCGCGCATTGGGCTGGTGCCCTACCTTGGCAAGTCCATGGATGATGCCGTGGTGGTGAGCGATGCGTTCGCACGCCGGCTTTCCAGCGAGCACCTCTACGGCTACGACCTGGACAACCGCAATGGCATCAAGTTCGGCAAGGCCCATTATGCCGGCATCTTCCCTGGACGTTTCATCAAGGACCAGTTGGAGAAGCTGGATGATGACGGGGTGGTGCGTCCTGGCATGCTGGTGCAGCCTGGCGATCCGCTCATCCTGGCTACCCGGCCTCGCGTAGTGTCCAGCACGTCCGCCCAGCTTGGTTTGCTCAGCAAGCACATGAAGAACGCGCGCACCAATGCCGCTTTGCTGTGGGATCACGACGAACCAGGGACAGTGACCGATGTGGTCCGCCTGCCCGACGGTTCGGCCAAGGTCAACGTGCAAGTCATTGAGCCTACGCGACTTGGCGATAAGATCGTAATGCGATCCGGGCAAAAAGGGATAATTTCCGAGATCCTCCCTGACGACCAGATGCCACGCACGGCTGACGGCCATCCGTTGGAGGTTCTGCTCAATCCGCTGGGCATCCCCTCGCGGGTGAACAACTCGCTGGTTTATGAGCTTCTGCTCGGCAAGGCGGCACGCAAGAGCGGCAAGCCGTTCAAGCTGCCGGCGTTCCTGCCGGAAGGTCAGCAGTGGGACAAGATCGTTGAGCAGCATTTGAAGGATGCTGGGCTGACTGACACTGAGGAGGTCTATGACCCCAAGTTTGGGCGCAAGCTGGAGCGGCCGGTGACGGTGGGCGATGGTTACGTGCTCAAGCTTCATCACACGTCAGCATCTAAGATTTCTACTCGCGGACAAGGGAGCTACACTTGTTTTGATGATATTACTGAAGTGTGCACGCGTCGAGGCTGGGTGGCGTGGCCGGATGTAACAGCCGACGATGAGTTCGCGACTGCAGATGACGGCAAGCTTGTGTTCAGTAGGGCCAGCCGTATCACAAAAGAGTTTTACTCTGGAGAATTGGTAGGGTTTGAGGGACGGTATTTGGATTGGCTTGTGACTCCGAACCATAACCTTTTGGTCAAGTTCAGAAAGCCATCTAGTCGATTGCGTATGGAGCGCGCTGATGCGCTGTTCGGTAGGTCGTTCTACGTGCCTCAGTTTGGGTTTGCTGAGTTGCATGGTAGAAATCCTCGGCGTTTTGTTTTGTCCGGTCGCGTAATTAGAGACACTCTTGGTAGGGTGTATAACACTCCTGGGTTTGAGTGCGAGTTTGAAGACTTTGCTGATTTTGCGGGATGGTGGTTGTCCGAAGGCGAGGTTCGTTTGACTGAAGGCAGAGTTAAGTTATACCAGTCAGAGAAAGCCAATCCTGCAAAGTTCCAACAGATTGAGTCGCTTTTGAAGCGGCTAGGCGTGGCCTTCAACGCTATCCGAAGGAATGGGGTGGGTGTAGGATGGCAGTTCGCCAATAAATCATTGGCTTTTTTTCTGGCTAGTGAATTCGGGTCTGGTTCTGTCAATAAGAAGATACCAGAGTTTATGCTTTCGGCGGGTTTGTCGGCGCGTCGTAGAATGTATTCCAGCATGATGCTAGGCGACGGGACTGCCGATTCATCCGGTATGGATGTGTGCTACAACACCTGCTCCAAGAGACTGGCTGATGATTTTCAGCGGCTGTGCATTGGGCTTGGGTTTGGGTCAGTGATAAGTTATAGACCGGCTACTACTAGTAGTGCTATTAGAGGCAGAGTAGTTCATTCTGGACCTATATGGCGTTGTGGTGTCAGCCTTCGTAGGAAGTTTGCCTTGGTCGAGAATTACAGCAATCGACCCACAAGGCATTATCGCCAGCACTATGAGGGATTTGTTTATTGCGCTACTATTCCTGTAACCGGCTTGTTGCTAGTCCGCAGAAATGGTAAGCCTATGTGGTCTGGTAATTCAAACGAGCAACCCGCCCACGGCGGCGGCGAAACGGCTCAGGCCAAGCGGTTGTCTGGACTGGAGTCGCGCGCTTTGATCTCGTCGGGGGCCTACAACGTCCTGCGCGAAGGAGCTACGCTGCGGGGCCAGCGCAACGACGAGTATTGGCGTCAACTGCACATGGGCCTTCAACCCCGGGACCCAGGTCGTCCGTTCATGTTCTCGAAGTTCCTGGCCATGCTGTCCGGTGCCGGCTATCTGGCGCGCAAGCTGCCCAAGGACCGGTATCGGCTTCAGTTCATGACCGATCGTGATCTGGATGGGTTGAATCCAACGGAATTGTCCAACGGTGAGATAGTTGACATCGGCACGTTCGAGCCGGTAAAGGGCGGTCTGTTCGATCCGTCCATCACTGGCCGGCAAAGCTGGGGTGCCATCAGGCTGCCCCAGCCCATGCCGAATCCGGCAGCCGAGGATGTGATCAGAAAGCTGCTCGGGTTGACACAGAAAGAGTTTCGTTCGGTGCTGTCCGGCGAGATGGAGTTGCCGGTAGAGACGCTGCAGAGACTGAGACATGAACAACAAGGAGTTGGACGCGGCAGTGCTGGAAGCGGTGGATAACGGCCACGTTGCCCTGAAGCAGTTGAAGGAAAGGTTGGCGGAGGTGTTTAGGAACGACAAAGACATCGGCAAGCCATCGTTTGGTGGGCGCGTAGATATGAGGATCGACGCGCTGGTTCAACGCGACCTGTTGCGTCGATTTGGCAAAGATCGATTCAAGCCCACTGGGCGGCGTAGCTGGGAGGTTCACGTCTATGCTCGCCAGCATTCGGTCGATCCGATTGCCAAGTGGTTGATTGAAGATCGAACTGAGCGAGAGGCGCGCAAGGAGGCTGAGGCTGACATACGCCGGGAGTATCCTGCCGCTGAGGATTGGACGTTGAACGAAAGACCATGGAGCTTATGCAGATTACCCCGATCCAAGGTTTCAAAGCCATCACAGCCGTCTCGTTGAACGGCTGCATCGGCAAGGATGGGCGACTACCGTGGCATTTGCCGGAAGACCTGCAGTGGTTCAAGGAAACCACCCTGGGTGGAACCCTGGTGATGGGCCGCAAGACCTACGACTCGGTTGGCTGCCTGCCTGGTCGTGGGCTGGTGGTCGTCAGCCGTTCTGCGGTGGTCGCCAACTGCTGCGCTTTCGATGTTCCGCCTGCGCACTTGATCGAGCATGTGCGAACGCTGACCAGCGGAGGGCACCGGCTGTGGTTGTGCGGTGGTGCCCAGACTTATCGGGAGTTCTTGCCGTGGTGTGAGGAGCTTTACGTGACACTGGTGCGGCAGATGGTGGATGGCGACGCCTTCTTTCCGCCCGTCAGTGCACGCGAGTTCCGGGTGCAGGAGGTGCTGCGGGACACGCCCGAGCTTCAGATTGTGAGGATGAGGAACGCAGCTTTGTTTGGTGACCATGGCCTACGAGATTGAAGTGTTGGATGGAGACGGTTGGACGGTGCAGATGCTGCTATACCTGCGGCTGAATAAAAGCCGATTCTGGGTGCATGAGATGCGGCGGTTTCCGCGTGGCAAAAGGTCGGTGGTGTCGCTGCACAAGATCCGACTGAAGCATTCCAAGGGCTACTGCGGCAATCATCCCGGCGCGTGCGCGTTGACGGGTGATGCTGCTCCGCATCGCCGGGGCAACTGGCTTGAGGGTGCTGATTGGGTGGCGTTTCACGACATGGTCAATGATATGCTGGATGCCGCGAAGGTGCAGGCCAACGTGCATTCGGCGGGTCGGCGGTTTTGGATCCGTCGCGGCAATCAGCGCCGTGTCCGGTTCTGGGGGCGCAATCTGCTCACGCGCGCGGCAGAGTTCTTTCCAGACGAGCCGGACAGTTACGTGGTCAATGTAGGTGGCAGTGGACTGCGCAGCGTATTTCCTCCAGGAACTCCTGGCATCCCAGAATGGCGGGTGGAAGCCGAACAGATGCAACCTTATGTCGAATTGTTCAGAGCCGGTGTGCATTGAGCCGGCGCGGTGGAGCAAGGACCATTGGTCCTGCTTGCTGTTCCTGGAGACGGTCATCGTCGATCATCGCGGCACGTTTTCAGACCGGCTGCGCATGAGCATGCGAACTAACCCGGAGACGCATCCGGCGTATGGTTACTGGCTGCACGATGCGCCACGTTGGCGGGCTGAGTGGGGCACTCGTGTGTTCTACAGCGATGTGGGAACCAACCTGGTTCGCCTGGACGCGCATGATGACTGGGATTGCCTGGAAGACATGGAGTCATCCGGTTTGCTGGTGAACCGTGGTTCTGCCATGAATCCGGCGCTGCGTCTGACTGACCGAGGGGTTCGTTTGCACGGCATGGCAAGGACGCATCGTGCCGATGGCAAGAAGTTGGTGGACTTCCGGATTTCTCCGGAGACGTGGGAAGGTCTGGTGCGAATTTATGATCAAGCAGAACGCGGGGTTTAAGCATAAGCTCTCCAAGGAGGCTGTGGATGCGCTGTTCAAGCCGTGTCCGGTCTGTGCGGCACGGGCGCACTTGCATGTGCAGCGTGGGCGTCCGCTTGGCTGCCGTTGTGCCGATCAGGGCGATCTTTTGACGGCGCTGTATCGGCTGGCAGTGCCGGACTTCGACCGGTTTGAGAAGCTGCCCGGGTATCCGGTCGTCAATCTGGCCACTGGCGACTACTTGATGCGGGCCTGGGTGCGTCGGGATCAGCGCCTGTCTCCGGACGTGATGGCGGGCGGCGCCTGGATGAACAGCGGGTTCTCGTCCCGCGAGCGCGTAGAGGTCACCGGCACGCTGCTGGACTTCGAGGTGTGGTTGCCAGAGTCGATGGTGATGTCGGCGCCGACGCCATCGGAAGTCGAGCCGACTCAGTCAGCCGTGACCATCGTGCCCGAACCTTTGAATCAGTTGCCAGTAACCATGACGACCAACCCGCAAGGTCAGATTGAAGCAGTTGTCATCGGACACGGCTTATCGCCTGTCCTCGCTGATCAGCTACAGGAATTGTTCCGCATGCAGCGCCTGCTGAACCAGCGCATCGGCGTCAACACGGACTCGATGACGGAAGAGGAGAAGACCAAGTGGCTCCTGAACTACACCCGCGCCATGCAGCAGGAGATGGCCGAACTGACCGACAGCGTCCCGTGGAAGTGGTGGGCCAAATACCAGAAGTTCGACGAGCAGAACGCGCGCGTGGAGGTTGTTGACCTGTTCCACTTCCTCATCAGCATGGCGCAGGTGCTTGGGATGAGCGCGGACGACGTCTTCGCCGTCTACGTAAAGAAGAACGCGGTCAACTTCCAGCGCCAGGAGTCAGGCTACACGCAGAAGGACGCGAACGATTCCAAGCACATCTGATGAGCGACTGGGTTCTGGAGATGCGGCTGCGGTTGGCTGGCGATCCCGTGCAGATGCGGGAGCCGTTGCTGGCCGCAGCCGGCGATCCATGCAGCTTGCTGAATGGCTGGGAGGACATGTCGGCGTCGGTTGTGTCCCAGAGCAAGTGTGACATCGAGTTCAAGCTGGCGCAGTGCGGCATGCCCGAGACGGCCATCGCCCACAGTGCCCGGCTGGCCAGGCAGTTCTCCAGCACCAAGGTGACGCTGTATTGGCTGGCCGTTGAGCAATGCACGGTCGGACGGGTGATGTTTCGCCACGGCCAGCAGCAACTCAACGAGCTGTTCGCGGTGACCAGGAAGTTCCGCAGGATGACCAAAGCCTGGTTTCAAGTGGACCTGAGTCCTTCAGTTCAAAGCTAGGTCTGGATCTTCACCACCTCGCCGGTGTGCCCAAGGCTGTTGTGGTAGTTTTGGGTTGCGCGGCTGGTTGAGTGGATCAGACAGCATCGGCACGGTCTGTCCGGCCAGATGATGGTCACAGTCTGGCAGGAATGCGATCTGCCCGTCTTTGATCCAGGCGTGGCACCGAGGGTTGGCTGGCAGCAGCAGTGACGGGCTGACTGTTGGCCGCTCAAGATCACCGTTCCAGGTCCAAATCCCTCCGGTGATGGGGTTGGGCTTGGTCACCCAGATGCCATGCAACTCCCGGCAGCCTGGACAGTGGAACACCAGAACATCGGAAACTATCGACAATACCATGCCTGATAATGACAGAGGCGCTGAGCCAGCGAAAGACGAGGATGACGACGGTAAGCTGGAATGCTGCGAGTGCGGCAAGACGATAACCGAGGCCGAGGATGTCTCCAGCTTCTGCGGGTCTATCTGCGAAGAATGTGCGCCCAAGCACGCGCGCCAGTGCGGCGTGTGCTGTAGTGATTTTCTGTCGCGGGGGTTGGTGGAAGAGGACGACCTGAAAGAATCAGTCAACGAACAAACATGAGCGCTACCACGACGGTGGATCTGGCCAAGGTCAGCTACGCCACATTCTTCTTCGAGACTGCGGACGGTCAGTGTCGCGCGAAGCGCAGGCCGGCCAGCATGACCGTGCATGGTCGGCCTGTGGCTGAGCACGAGCCGGCGTTCCGGCTGGACAGTCATCCCGACGAGACGGTCGGCCAGCGGGCCGTCCGGCTTGGTCTGGTGGACCGGTGGATTCCGGTGGTGGTCCTGCGCATCTCCAGTGCGGACAAGCTCAGGTTCACCGGTGAGCGCGCCGAGAAGCTGTGGGATGCCTGGAACGCCCGGGTGTTCGGTGGAGGTCGAAAGGCGTCCCGTGGCTGACGGCGCTTTGTCTGCGGCTCTGCGCGTGGCGTTCGAGTCCTGGATTTCGCAGATGCCTTACGAGCGGTCGGTGGACCGCTGGCCGGACAACGAAATTGAATTTGCCTGGCCTGGTCAATACAAGGACATCTCGGTGCAACTGGCCTGGGAGGCCTGGCAGGAAGGAAGAAAACTGTGAATAAACTACACAACGATCTCGACACGGTGGACCGGGCCATGTCGTTTCAAACGGTGGCTTTTGTGCGCCGCGGCATGCTGCATCGGCGCGGCTTTGGTCTGGACGCGGTCAAGGACTTGTGGGACTGGGTCAGTGATTTCACATCCACCGCCGCCGAAGGGCAGTTGGCCAACTGCATTGCGGTGTCTGAGTTGTTGAAGATCGAAGAGGACGACTGCTCGCCGGATGCCGCCAATCTTGCCCGGATGATCGGCATCATGGCCAAGGTGGGCGGGGCTGAGTCGGTTACCTTTGAACAGTGAGCATGGAAATTCTGCATATCCTTAAAGCGCCGGGTCAGCCGGTAGTTCGGCTCGCCGGTTTGACTGGTGACAAGTCGGGACCTCCGATCGGTGTCGATGTGGAGATCGGAGGTTATGGGCCAGTCATCGTGCTGCCGTTGAAGCAGCCTGAAGATCCGCACGGCACGGCCCAGGTAGTGGTGGACTACTTCAACGGCGGTCTTCAGGCACTGATCTATGACTCTCCGTGTGACGAGCAGGCGGTGGCCATACGTTACAAGGACGATGGCACCATTGCTGAGATTGCGGTTCGGTCCGATCTGCTGGGCAAGGTCATCAATAACGAGCGCGTGAGTGCATGGCAGGAGGCGCGCGACAAAGGAAAGGCAAGCTGATGGCTGCGCGCACTTACGACGTGGTGCACTTTGCCTACTGCGGTATGTCCATTCCGTTGCTGGAGGATGTGGACTACGAGTCGGCCCGGGAACGGTTCAAGCAGAGGATTGGCTATTTCCGGCGTCAGTTTGGTGGCGAGGTGGTGCACCGTGGCCGCAGTGAGGCCGAACTCTGCGAGCCTGAACAGTGCATGATGGTGCCGGATGCCTGCGGCACGCTGAAGATTGTCCGGCATGGAGAATGGAGCGCCTGATGCCAAAGCAAGTAGCGCTGGTTTTGACGGAAGAGCAAGTGCGTGACCTGGCTGACTGGCTGGCGTTTTGCCGGCGCAGGGTCGAGGCCGATCAGTCGCATACTTGCATGCTGAATTGTTTCAAGTCTTCGCTTGGACCGCTGCAGGATGTGGTTGGTTGTGCGGTCACCAAGCTGGTTGAATCATGAGCGCAGATTCCTCTAAAGCAGTGTTTTACGGTCCGGAACGGTTGTTCGACCTGGAAGTCTTTCGGACGTTGCCCGAAGATCAGCGCACTGCTGTGTTTATGCTGATTCAGCAGCGCAGCCAGCAGTTGCGGCTACAACGGTGGAGCCAGGTGTCGGAGGACGTGCTTCATGCCGCGCTGAACATCTACCGGGCTGACGCTGGCGGATGTGTTCCAGACGATGAGATTGGTGACGATGTGAACAAGGCGGTCGAGACCAAGTTCTACGACTTCATGCACGTCGTCCGCGATCTGGCGGAGTGGAAACTTCGCCGCCGGCGTTACCGTCCGGCGTTAAACATCATCGTCTGGCCGTCCTACGAGGACAGCACCGTGTCAATCATCTACGACCAGGACAAGCCGCTGTTCTACCTATGGCACTGTCAGAAAGCATGGACGTTCAATTTCTCGACCACTGAGGAGGTGGCCGTAGAACTGCTGCGCCTCGCCGGCAACGTCGAGCGCAGCTATGCCCGGTTAAGTAAGGTGCGTCGCAGTTTGCCGAGGCTCTTCTCGGCGACTTCGGCGATGTAGCTCCCTGGGAAAACCATCATGCAAGCTAACCATCAAACGGCAGGGTGTGGAGTGATGAATGTGCGACGTTGAGCGTCCGACAGGCAAGATTTACGGGTGATATTTGGACCGGCCCCGCAGGGGCCAGGTTCTTTAGCTGTATGCCGAAAGAAAGTTTTGCGGAGACGCTGCATCTGTCCACCAGCAAGATGCTGATGGATCTGGCACGCGAGAATGAGGAAGGCGCCATCATCCTGGATGGGCTTGATGCTGCCGTGCTGGGGGTGGTTTCCAGATGCGGTCAGGCGCCGTGCCTGCTGTATTCCTCCGAGCGCATCGTGCGCATCCTGATGGAACGGGACGGCATGACTCGCGAGGACGCGGAGGAGTTCTTCGACTTCAACACCGCTGGAGCCTATATGGGAGAGCGCACGCCGCTTTTCCTGCATGATATTGAGTGCCCTGCGTTGCTGCGCTGGACCAACGAGAACGAAACTGAAAATGCCAAAAATTAAGAAGCGGTATTCTCCAGCCCCAGTGCCTGAACTTCGCACAGTGGCGTTCATCCGGAGTGACCATAGTTATCCCGATGGCGTTGAAACGCTTGCCTTGCTACAGGTCCGCACACACGTCACCAGCCGGGATGAACTTGCCGTTCGATTGCGCGAGGCTGTGCACCAGTGGACGCTCTGCACGGAGCTTGGTGCGCGGGTGCGCAAGGAGAGTTCAGAAGACACCAACATCGGGGATCTTGCCAGCTACGACGTGCTGGATGTCCGCCGGTGCTGGACCGATTGCTGGATGAGCAGGGCTTGACTGAGGTGCGTCTGCTGGCGGTGTTTGATGACGGGCCTTCGCTGCCCTACGACATGCTGCTGATTCGCCCTACCGAAGATGAAAAGTGATCCTGTTGTTTGGCTGCTCGCGCTGACTGGTCTCGTCTGCCTGTTCCATCTGCTCCAGCATGGGCCTCGTTCGACTTCTGAGGCTGTGCAGTCGGGATTTAGATGGGCCGGGTTGTTGGGGATCGCTCTGGTGCTGGCCGCACTTGGTGTGGCCTCGTTGGCGGTGCTGCTCTGCGCACTGCTTGCTGGAGCGGTCCTGCTGGTGGCGCTGCTGGTGCTAGTCCTGCTGACCTGCATCTGCATGCTGCCTGTGTTTCTGCTGGGTAGCGTGTTGGTGGTTGGATCAATGGAGTTGTTACCATGAGCAAGAAATCTGGAAAGAGACGGCGGCTGACGGACAAGCAGTATGCCGCCTCTGGCGGTTCCATCTGCCCGTCATGCCGGACGGAGAACCAGCTTACGGCCGGCAGGCATGAGGCTGATGGCGATCGGATTGAGTTCGAGGTGTGCTGTGAAAAGTGCGGCTTCGACTTCTTCGACATCTACCAACTGGTTGGCTACAGGAAGGCGGAATGAAGCGCGCAGCATTTACACCCGACCAAGTCGCCCGGCTGATTGACAAGCCTGGCCGACGCAAGAACAAGCTGGAGGCGGTGTATCGGCTCAAGCTGTCGGACGAGGACTACCGGGAGGAGTTGGAGGCCGAGATTTATCGGGATCCGCTGGCCCGAGGCTTGGCGTTTGAGCAGGAGATTGCTGCGCACTTCCCCGCTGACCGTGGTGCCGAGGTGCCTGATGAGGGCGCCTGGGTGCTGGTGAAGCACGCGCCCAGAGTCGGCTTTCCGACGGGGAAATCGTTCCAACCTCCGCCACTCTCGATCTGGTTTGCCTTGGCGGAGTGGCGACCGTCAGCACGGATGCGCGGAACCGCCTTCCGGCATCTGGCCCGCATCCTGACCCCGGAAGGGGAGATGTGCCTGGAGCCGCACGAGTATGTGGTGTTCAAGAGTGGTCTGAGCAATCTGCTTGGCGTTGACGACGACAATCAGGTGCGGATCCACTATCTGAGCGGCGATGCCGCCATCGATGAGGACAAGCTTTTCTATCTTCAGTCGCGTGGCATTCCCCGCAGCCGTGCCGTGCTGATGCTGGTGGATCATGTGCGCAACCAGAACTGGTGCTGGTTTTCGCTGCCCATCGAGTATGCCCAGATGTTTGGGTTTGATCGGGCTCCGCGTGGTATTGCTGAGCGTCGCCCGGCTGAGCTTGCCCCAGAAGAGGAGGAACTGACACATGCCTGAGAAAACGAACAAGCCTGCGCCTGGCTGGTCGGTGCTGCTGGTGCCGACGGAAGATGCCGAGCTTTTGATGGAGACGCTGAGCATGGACGCCAAGTCCCGTCATTTCGACCGTGAGCTTCGGCTGAAGATCGAGAAGTCCTTGGACCAGGTAACTGAGTTCGAGGTCGCGCACGAGCAGGCGATGGCGGTTCAGACGCTGCTTCTACCCATCGTGCGCGGTGCATCCAGCCATGAAAGTTAGTTACCGACAACCGTTGTCCAACGTCCGCGCTTTGCTGTTGATGTGGTCGTTGATCATCATTCAGGGGCTGATTATCGCCAGCTTCGGTCTGGGCGTTCCGGTGTCCGCCTTGCTTGGTGGCATTGTCGGAGGTTTGACCGCCTGGCTGACTGCCGATTGGTGGCGTCGCGGGGTGCCTGTGTTCCGGCTGTTCGACGGCGCTCTTGTGCCTGACGTGTCGATGGTTGTGGATAACGGGCAGGCGTCCAAGCACGACCTTAACCGGTCTGCGCTGATGTGGGACTACGAGCGCACGCTGGCCGGATTGAACTCGCTGGTGATGGTGAGTTGGACGGAATGGGCATGCGCCGCCACGATCCAGTCTTCCCGGTCGGCGCTGCCTGAGGCCGGTCGGACGGCCAGTGTTGATGCACTGCTTTGGGAGATTCGGAGCAAGTTTGTTGAACTGTATGGAAGAGAGCCCATTATTGCCTGGGTCCGCCGGTGACGGCTATGCCGCGCTGGCGGACGAGTGGATGGTGATTGGCGACGGAAAGCGGTTCAACTTTCTGGACCCCAAGCCGGAGGACATCAACATTGCGGACATTGTTCGCGGGCTGTCCAAGCTGTGCCGGTATTGCGGTCAATGCAACGGCTTCTACAGCGTGGCCCAGCATAGTGTGCTGGTGGCCAAGTGCGTGCCGGCGAAGTTCAAGCTGGAGGCGCTGCTGCATGACGCCGCGGAGGCCTACCTGGGTGACATCATCCAACCGGTGAAGCGGTTCCTTCCGGAGTTCCGTCGGATGGAGCATCATGTCTGGAAGGCCATTGCCGCTGCCTTTGAACTGCCGGAGCAGACGTCACCCGAGGTGAAGGAGGCCGACCGGCGGATGATGGTGACCGAGAAGCGGTCGCTGTTTCCGGCCCTTACTCCGGTGTGGCAGTTGGAGAAGCAGGGGGTCGTGCCTTATCCCGCGCTGCGGATTGTCGGACTCTCGCATGAATCCGCACGCGAAGGTTTCCTGCTGTCATTCCACACGTATGTCCGGCTGCAGAAGGCGTTTCGGGACGGTCGTGTGTCTGTGTGCGACCGCTGCACCGAACTTGCGGTCGAGGATGCTACCGGCGTCTGTTTCAGCCAGGTTTGCCTTCCTTACGACAAAAGATGAGTGCTCAAATCGAGATGCCTGAATACTACCGGGCGCCGCTGACGGAGCGGGACGAAATAACGGCCTGGTTGCTGGATTACAACGCTCGGTCTTGGGACCGGCGAGGTGGTTTTGGCTACGAGGCGCAGCCGTTCTCCAAGGCAGGCTTCTCCCGCGGACCTTGGCTGTTCTGCTTCAACGTAAAGGTGCGCGCACATCTGGACTGGAGTCACGCTGGACTGCTGACCAGCGCGGTGCAGGCGGGTCACCTTGACCGTAAAACGGCGACCGATGCGCATTGGCTGTCCGAGACCGAACAGCGGCTGACCGATACGTCGGATGACGCCTTGTGGGATGCTGGCATTGAGGACAGCCGGGACGTGTTCTGCGGCCGGGACGGCAAGCCGGACGACGACGGCTACTCCATGCTCTGGGATGGCACACACGTCGATACCCGGTTTGCCTTTCTCGGCAGGTCCGGCGGCTGGCTGGCGCTGACCGGTTTTGAAGGCCACCGGCTGGCTGGAGATGCGGAGGAGGTGCTGGCTGAAATGTCGGATGAGTGTTTGCGGCGGCTGTATGCCTTTTTGGTGATGCTGCAGCACGACCTGGTCGGTGACCTACCCTCCCGGATGGTTCACGCAGCGGCGGCGTTTCACTTCTTCCACAATATCTGTGGCGACATCTGCCGGACGGAGGACTTGGTTGGAGCAGGAATCTGAGGTATGGAAGCTACTGAGATACTTAACAGTTATCTGAACGTGGCGGAACCAGTTGCCCGGCGTTTGCTGGAGCTTGCCCGAGCCCAGGCTCACACTGACGCAGCGTGTAAGCAGGCGGCGGCTGAACTGGAAGTTTATCTGGAACGGTTCGACAATGACCGGTTGGTTCGCGATGCGGCCATCCGTGAACTGGCGGAGTCTAACTTGCCGCTGGCTGATGGTGAACTAGAGATGGACCCCAACGCTGTGGTCAGCGAAGGCGACGACAATGGTGCCTATGTCATGACGTGGTCGTGGGTGTCGTTTGCGGACACTGCCTTGGACAAGGAAAAAGACTAATGAACGGACACGTATTTAGGGAAGTGCATGGTGTCATGGTGCAGGAGTTTGATCCTGTGTCGTGCCGGGTGGTGGGTATGCGGTTTCAGCCGGACGACGGCGAACATCGCTCGCTGGATGCCGTGTTTGACGAGATTGGGTTTGATGCTTCGGTGGACCAGCGCAGCCGCAAGGCGCTGCTGGCGCAGGACCTGCGCAATCTGTTCATTCCGCGGCTGGTGGCCCAGACGGAGCGCAGCATGGTATGGCAGATCGACGAGCACATGGTCATGGTCGGACGGATAACCGCCACGGCTGACCGCAAGGCACAGGTGTTGCACGACGCTGCGCTCATCCCTGCGGCCGACTGGGAAGATCTCGGCTGGCCGGACGGACGCAAGCTGGATGCCTGGTGCAAAAAGAGATTCAAGCCGGCCAAGCCATGAGTGCTCAGACTATCTTTGAAGCGCATCGCCGCGAGTGTCCACTGACGGATGCCGAGGCGGTGGATGTGCTGTTGGAATACATCGACAACCAGGAGTCGCCCGAGGGGTTTTCCGACTTCCTGGACAATCGACCGCCGGACTGATGTCATGCGTTAGCCATGAACCAACCGATACTCGTTGTCCGCACTGATACCGGCACCAACCCGTCGTCGCTGTTCTCCTGGTCGGCTGAACAGGCGGGGCTGCCGGCATGGAACCGGCTGTCAGCCACGCCATCCGTATTGCTGGACCATCTCAAGGCACAGGTCCTGCCGGATCTGTCGGACGATGACGTCCTGGTATGTCTGGATGGCACCAGCAGCCTCTGCGTGCGCCGCCTCTACGCCCCGGACGCGTTCGCCAAGCGGCTGCATCAGACGATGGATGAACTGTCGGCCGATGTGCTGCTGGCCTCCTGCGTCAACTGCTATCCAGCCACAGCCAAGCTGATGGCCGTCTGTGACCGCAGCTTCGGCAAGTTGAAGCGCAACCGGTATCCTTCGGCAGATGGCTGGGCTGCCCGGGTTGGGGCGTTTCGGCGGCTGGTGCGCCGGCACGGAGCCCAGTCGCTGATGTCTGAGCGCTGGTGGGCGGAGGTGATCGAGGTGAACTGGGGCAATTACGGAAACCAGCCCCGGATCGTCATCGATCATGACTGCCATTTGTTTCAGCCGCTGGACGACATGGTGTTGGACCTGGCGCCAGCCCCATTCTCGTTGCTGAACAGCCGCACGGGCGCGCAGCCGATGTTCCTGCAGCGGACGGGGGTGGCCAGCCTCGGGCCATGGATGGAGATGATCTGGCCGACTGGGCCTGGCAAACCGTGGGAGCGCTTTCTCGGTGAATATGAGAAGCAGCGCTACGACGTGGTGCTGGATTCGGGCGAGATGTTACTGGACCTGTGGCCGAATGCCGGGCTGTTCGTGGATCATTCCGCGCAGGATCGGACGGTTGTGGGTGAACGGGTGGTTTGGTTGCGTCCCAGAACATGAATGCCGACCGAGGAAGGTCCACTGAGTTCGGCGCCTGCAACGGGTGCCGGACGCACCTCACTGCGCATGGAGTGGCGCCGCACGCCGTCACCCAGTTTTCTTTCAGCGATGGTTCGCTGCTGGGGCTGTGCGATGCGTGCTGCGAGCAGCTTCGTAACCTGATTGATGAGCAAACAAGAGCTAGAAATAAAACACCTGAGGCGGAAGCTCCGGCTCGCCAGAAGTGCTTTGTCGTTCGCGGCCGACTATCCGGCCAACAGCAACAGCGAGCCGGACGTGATGGGCGAGGCGGTTGACCGGATCAGCCAGCAGGCTGTCTCGTGCCTGGCGGCCTGGGCTTGCCTGGACCGCCAGCATCGTCGAAAGTCTGCCAAGCATGGCTAAAGCCGTCATACCCGGATTTGCGACAACTTCGCTGTTCACGCCAACGGTGCTGCGCTTTGTGCGTGACCGTGCGATGGACTACCCGCGGCGGTCCCAGCGGCAGGTGGTCAACATGGTTCGACCACTGGCCCGCCGGCCTTTTGAAGAGCGCGTTGTCACCACTGAAGATGGCCTGCCGGTGCTGCATGTCGGCCAGCAGATAGTGCTGACCAGCACGGCGGACGGGCTGAATGTGCAGGTGCTCAACCGGTATGTCCGCCAATGTCCGGATGGTCAGCGCATTCCGCTGTCGATGGACATGGCGCAGTCGCTGGATGAGTTGCAGGGCGTAATGCCGCAGGAGAATTGAGCTATGGATGTTTCCAAAATGCCGTGGCAGTTGACGCTGCTGCCGCACGAAGACTGTGCGCCGAGCGAGAAAGAGGGCTGGCCAGACTATCTGGTAGGCGGGTTGACCCTGGCCCAGGCCGCGGTCCGGTTGGACCTGCGGGTGCTGGAGCAGACCGGCAACTTCCTGTCGGCGGCTGATGACGAGTTCTTCTTGCGACTACACCGGATCCGCAACGGCAAGGACGAGTCGCCGGCATGGGACGAGGAGCGGCAGAGCGGCTGGGTGCTGAAGGTGGTGCACCGTCCAAGCACTCCCGGACACGCATGAGCCGTTCAACCAGGCCCAGCCCTCAGATGCTGGCCATGCTGCGCAGCCTGCGTGACCATGGCGATTACGGTTATCATCTGCATGGGGCAGCCCAGCATGGCGGTGCGTCAGGCACGCTGTGCGCACTAATCCATCGCGGGTGGGTGTCCAACAGCGACCGGTGCAAGCTGGCGTTGACGGAGGCAGGACTAAAGATTCTCCAGGATCATGAGCAGAAAAGTCGAACTGGTGCTTGAAGTGAAGTTGGTGGTGGAGGTGGATGAAGGAGTTTCGATGCAGACGGTGGTGGATGAGTTGGACTACGAGTTCAACAACCCCGACTCCGGAAGTTTCAACATCGTGGACACCGAGATCCGAGACTACAAGGTGGTTGATTCCAAATGAGCAAACCGAAGAAGGTCAAGCTGGTCCCGCCGGACTTGCAGCAGTGTCAGGCGGAAAAGGCTGACGGGTCGTTCATGACGCTGGGACCGGTTCGCCGGGAACGGTGCAAGAACGTGCCCGTGGTGGTGGCCAAGGAACGCAAGCCTGGCGCGGATGGTCAGCGGGGCAGTATGTCGCTGTGCACTGAGTGCCGGCAGGTCTGCATCGACAGGCTTGGAAAGGGCTACGCCTCGTTCACCAAGATCAACCGCATCAAGGTATCCAGCCGAAGGTTCTACCGCAGCCGGTTCTGGGTGGAGATCCTGTCCGAGGAGCCACTCCCGGACGTGTCGCTGCGCACGCTGATGGATGACTGCGAGAATGGTCCTTACAGCGGCGACAGCGGGCATAGCAAGACGGAAGAGATCGATGGGCCAAAAGCTGCCAGGTTGCTGCTGAAGCAGGGCAGCGATCCTGGGTTCTTCATGCTGACCAACAAGGGCGAGGACACGGAGGAATAACATGCCAGACGAGCAGATTATCAAGCTGGGCACGCGCCAGAAGAATGCGCTGCTGTGGGTGGCTGGACGGACGTCAGCCGCCAAGGTGACACCGTCGTCGCTGCAAGACCTGGTCCGGCTGAAGCTGATCGAGCGGGATGGCAGCGCACGCAGCGTGGCATTCAAGCTGACCACCACAGGCCAGACGTGGCTGGACCAACACGCACCATGAGCCACACCGATCCCGGCAGCTTGCCGCGTGATGTCCGGGTCAAGCTCCTGCAAATTCGCGCAGCGCTGCTGCAGAACGACATGCACGAAGCGCAGCACCTGCTTTATTCAATCGCAGACCCTGAGTTCCGCAGCATTGAGGCGTGGGAACGCCTGTCGGACGGCATAACGGAGGTGGCGCCGGCGACAACGACGGAGGCCATGGACGCCCTAGTGTATCAGATCAATCGGCTTACCCATCGTCCCATCAAGGCATGGTTGGGAGGTGTGGTGTTGATCGGCAACCTGCATTGTCTGGGAGACGAGTCTTCTGGCGGCCTTCGGTATCGCTGTGTTGAGGTCATCAACCGCGAGGGAGTGGTCCGCGATCATTTGAGTGGCTGGCACACGGAAGGTGAGATGGTGCTGGCGTTGAAGGTGGCATTGGAACACACACGGGACAAGTATGCACAGTCACGAAATAGAGAAGATGGTTGATGCCTTGAACAAGGCTGGGTTGATTGCCCCGACTCTCGTCAATGCGATCATCACCAGTTTGGAGGAATACTGGATCGACCGCATGGCCGTGGTCTGGACTACGGAGGATGTGCACCGGCAGTTAAATCAGCGTGGGCTGGTAATGGATGACGATCGGGCGGTGCAGATCCTGGGTCAACTGCTGGATGACCATGACGCCAACCATGGCATCAACTGGAACACCATCGACTTCGCCCTGCCATCGGCAGACGACGAGGCTGTCCGCAAGCTCACCCCAGCACAGAAGCAGGCGGTGGAGAATGGCCACTGGTATCTGCTGGTGCCCAAAGGCAAGCGCCGGTTCTGCGAAAAGCGCGCGTAACACCAGACCAGTCCGTGTCATAAGTCTTTGGGAGACGTCCTCTCCCATTTAACCAGACAGTGAACGCGGCTTGTTGGCCGCAGCCCGCCCCGGACTTGATCGGTCTGGGGCGGGCCTTTTCATGTCCTGGCTGCAGGCCCGTCACCAGGGCCTGGTCCAACCGGGTTATCCGGAAGCGTGGGAGGCGCCGCCTGCATGGCGGCATCACTGCACATGGCAAAATCCCTGAACCTCGACAAGAAGAAGACCCAACGCATCCTGCCGGCGAGTGATCCGGTGGACTTCAGCAGCTTGTCGCCCGACGAGGCGATGATGTTGAAGGAGGAGTTGGCCATCGCTACCTCATCGGTGGACCCAAGACACCTGTGGTTCGCCGCCCAGGAGCAGTCCGGCCCACTGCCCCGTTCGGCGGTGGCACCCACAAAGGAAGGCGACCGCGCGCTGCGGTTGCAACTCTACATCGTCCGGCACGGCGGCCAGGCGAAGCCGGTCGTCAAGGACACGGCGTTCGGCATGCTGACGGCCGCTTCGGCTGTGCTCGGGTTTAACCGGGCCTAAACCATCATCCTCCCGTGGGCTGCCAGCGACAGCCCACGGGAGGTATCCAACTGCTGCCGAATTTTATGCCCGATACTCCCGATGAACCAGTGCTGTGTCCGTTCTGCTGCGGGGACAAGCTTTTCGTGTGCGTTCAGTGGACCGCCGTAAGCGAACAAGATCCCCACCACAGCGAGGCACTGACCGAGCATCAATGTCGTGATTGTGCACGGTCGTTCTGGGTGTGACACACCTCATTCACGAGCACCCCTGCAGCCAAAAACGAGCAGGGTGGCGAAAACTTGAAAACCCCACCAAGGGCGCGGCTGCTCAAATTTAACCATGTCTGCATCACCGTTCACTGAAGAAGAGTTGCAGTTCATCTGCCAGGCTGGCTGGGCCTGCCTCATCAGCAGCCCAGGTGCCATGCCTAACCCGATTGCCCGGTTGACGCCGGAGGCGCATACCGCGCTGGCACGCAAGCTGGAGTTGGCACTGGGCAAGGGCAAGCCAGGCGCGGTGCACCTGAAACCGGATGGCTGGTATTTCTGGGACGAGACAGGTGCGCATGCCCTGGGGCCGTTCGCCACCAGCGACGAGGCGGCGCACATGCTGAAGCGCTACGCTGACAGCCTTTGACACTTTACCCAGCGTGGCCGCCTATCACCGGCGCGCTGGGTCAACTAACAAACAGTGATGGCTGGCGAAGGAGTCTCCGCTGGACGGGCGAATGCCAAGCAGTGCTCCAAAACAAACAAACGGTATGATGAAAGAGAACAAGATGGTGATCGCGGTCACGTTGACCGCACCCCTGCTGGGCGGGCTGCCCTTCAGCGACATTGCGCAGGACCACCTGCGCGTCAAGACGGAGAAGGAGAACAAGAAGGACCTCTCCAACCTGGAGCCTCGCGTCGCGGAGGAACTGGCCGTCGCTGCTGCCCAGGCCGAGCAGCGCCGGTTGCAACTCCTGGCCGCTGGGCTGGACGCCGAAGAGGCGCGCGGCACCACCGGGTTTGCCCGTGACGACATGGGCTTGTTCGTGTGGGACTATTGGTTCCGTGGCTTCATCAAGGAAGCCCTGGAGACGGTGATCGAGTGCGGCTGTGCACCCGCCGGCTTCAACCCCTGGAACCGCAAGAAGAAGGTCGATCAGTTGATCTTCGTGGAGCCGCGGCGCATCTATCTGCGCAAGCCGTCAGCGGAGCGCACGGCGTCATCGTCCACGGTCTGGACCGAATCCCCCGGTTTCAACACCCGGCCGATCCGGACGGAGGATCAGCGCACTGGCGCCCAGCGCACGGCCATCGCGCGCAGCGAGGAAGTGCCGGAAGGCACCTGGTTCGTGGCCGAGTTGGTGTATCTTGGGCCGGAGGAGGTCAAGGTCAGCAAGAGCGGCAAGTCGCAACCGATCGTGACCAAGGAGTTGATCGCAGACATCCTCACCTACGGCCGCCGAAAGGGTCTCGGTCAGTGGCGGTCTGGTGGCTGGGGCACGTTCGACTGGCAGGAGTTGCCGGACAACAAGCTGGTGATCAAGGCGTCCCGTGGTGTCGCCTCCGTGCCCAAGCAGGGCATCCACATCGAATGCACTCCCGGCTGTCCCCAGCCGGCCGTTGCGGTCTAGTTGTCGAGCACAGCACCCAGCCGGCCGGAGCATTTGCTTCCGGCCGGCTGGTCTGCTAGTCTGAGCACATGCAAAACGACATTGGTCTCCCTACTGTAGTCCTGGCTGTGCTGGTGGTGGTCCAACTCTTGTGGATTGTCCGGCAGACGGACTTCGGCAAGCTGGTCAAGCGCAGCAATCAACTGCCCAAGTTCGGCGCCAACCCGGACTATCATTGGGTGCAGATTCGGCGTGAGGGCGGCGCGGCCTGGCTGGCGCTGACTGACGTGGAACTCGACACTGCCATCAAACGGGCCGAGGCCAACGACGAAGATCGACCATGACCAAACAACAGGCCGCGCGCGTGCGGCAACTGATCCGGGCCTTGCGCTCGGGCAAATTCAAGCAGTGCCGAAACCGGCTTCGCTCTGTGAGGGGTGACCGGTTTTGTGCTTCTGGGGTGGCTTGCGAGCTTTATTCCCGGAACATGAAAGGCACGGACGGAGTCTGGCAGATGTCGGAGGATGGTGATGAGCAGGAGTTTCAATCTGGGCCACAGTCGAACTGCCAGACGCTGCCGTATCTGGTGCGGCAGTGGTTAGGCTTCCCCGATGACACCCAGGCTTTCATCGGGGCTGCGTTCGTGCATGAGTGGAATCTGGATCCGAATCTTGATGTGGAACGGGTTGGCTTGGAGTTGCTGAACGATGGCGTTCGACAGAGTGCTGGATTTTCCAAAAGTCACCGCGGCATGAACTTCAAGCAGATCGCCTGTGTGCTGGAGCGCTGGCTTCGCCACCAGCCCATTTCGGACTGACTCCTATGCTCACGCTTACTGATAAGTCTCCCTGCCCTGTGCAAGGCAAGCATCACAACAAGCCAATGGAGAAGGTGCCGGCGGATTATCTGGACTGGCTTGTGGGACAGCCCTGGTGCCGGAGCAAGTATCCGGAGGTGGACGACTACGTGACGCGCAACCGCAAGGCGCTCGACATGGAGTTGCGGCAGATGGGCAAGCTGGACTGACGCATGAACATCAACACCAATCTCTACGACGGCTACGAGGTGCATCCCTGCCGGCTCGTGATGAAGAACGGCACGGTTGTCGCCCGAGGCTCCACCTGGCAACCCCGGCTGGACCGGTGGATCGCGGTGGAGGTCAACCACGAGCAAGACCAGCATCCGGAGCACACCTGGTTCTGGTGCCTGTATGGGCACGGGTTCAGCGGCGGGCTGACGGACATCGCAGACGCGCCAACCAAGGACGAAGTCCTGTCGATAGCCAGCTACCTGAACGAGCACAAGCTGCTGCCGCCCTATGCGCGTCTGCTGTCTGCTGGCGACTTCTCGGCGCTGTTCCGCTACTCCCGGGTGGTGGTTCATCCGTTCAAGCTGGCGAAGCGTGGTGGCAGTTCCATCTACTTCAAGCGGGGCATGCACGTCCGGCACGGGATGCCGTCGGAGGCCACGGTCTGTGCGCCTGACGACAAGCATCTGTTCGCCTACGGCTTGTATGGTGTGCTGAGTGAGGGCGAGTGGCTTCAGGGTCGCCGACCGTCCGGAACGGCTGGTCCTTCAGAGTCTCTGGTCGATGACCGAGGAAAGGAAGAGCACCTGCTGGACTTCGCCACTGCCGATGAAGCCGAACGTGCGGCCTGCTATGTGGCGACGCATGGCGTCCTTCCACCCATCCTCAAATGGCTGCGTTGAACTCGGCGGGCCTGGTCGATGTGTTTGAGATGTTGCTGGCCGTCAGCCGGTTGCTTCCGGAGGGGCATCAACTGGACTTTGCGGTTTCTCCGCATTGCATCCATCTGCACCTGATCGGCAGGGCTGGAGAGGATGTGGCGACGAACCTGCATGAACTGGACGGACGTCCAGAACAGGTTCAGGAAATGCAGGACAGCCTGGCCGGACTGCTGCGCAAAGTGGCGGCACCAGAAAAGCTGAGCCCGCAGTCTGGCCTGCAGTCAGTGATGGCTGGTCTGCAGGCTTGGGTGGACGACGACAAACTGCCGGCTGCGTTCCGGCACAAGGCCGGGCTGATGCTGGCTGGAGTGAGAGAACTGAATGCTAAATCTTGAAAAGGATGAACACCGGCTGTGGGAACTGGCCGCGGCGTTTGCTGCTGCCAACGCAGGCGCTGGCGCAGCCTGTCAGATAGCGGATGAACTGGTGCTCGCGTTTCGCGCCCGGCGGCAGCACTCCGTAGGTCACTCGGGTCCGCCACCTGCAGGCAGGCCGGCACCGGCGGCTCCGCCCCAGTCTGCGCGACAGCCTGAACCAACCGCTCCGCCAGTCTGGAAAGGCCCTAGCAACGATCCGCCGGTCAAGGCGGCTCCGTTGCCGGGTGCTGCTGCGCCCAAGCCATCGGCGCGTCGCGGCAAAGCGTTGGCGGACATGTCCATCAACGAAAAGCTGGCTGAATTACAGCGGCTGCAGGCCAGGTTCACCGAGTCACCCACTAGCCTTAACCCGGAGGAGATGCAGGACATGGTGGTCTTGACGAATGACGAACTGCTGAAACGCATCACTCCCGCCCATGCCTAAAGCTGCGCCGTTGATGACGGCCAAGTCCAGCCCGCTGCGACGTAGTCTCAACCAACTGGCCAGGAAGTTTTACCAGGCGCATGGCTACACAGTGTCGTCAGAGTATGACTTCGAGCGCGCGGTGCATCCGCAAGAGGCCGGGATGTGGAGCTTGGCGGTAATTGCCCACGAGCATTTCACTGGCGATACGCCGGACCCTGGAGAACTGGAGGACCTACCATGATCGATGTGTTTGACCTGACAGGTTTGGATCCGACAGTGACGCCACGGGAGCACGCGCTGCTGGACAAGCTGGACCGTGCGGAAGCGTCGCTGGTTGACTTGCTGCAGTTCATCCAGGCGCAGACCGACTTGCCCGATGGGCTGGCGGCGCAGGTGCGCGAGGATCTGGCGGCCATAAAAGTGTCGCTGCACGAGTCCGGATTCAACTACCAGCACTATCCGGAACTGCGGGACGAACTGCCCGTCTATTCGATGACGGACCAGCCGCCTACCTGCCCCAAGTGCGGGACCAGGATCAAGGTCTGGCTGCAGGGGGAAACTGGAAATAAGCAGGTGGTGAAGTGCCGTCCGTGCAACTTCATCTACCGGCTGGAGGAAGACGAAGACGATCATGATTAAGCTTAGGAAAGGTGACAAGGTGGTGTGGTGGGACGGAGAGCCAGGACATCTCGGCACGCGGCATTACGGACGGGTGGAACGGACGAAGCTGAAGAACAAGAACGGCGTGCCATTGGACTTCACGGCGGTGTTCCCGCGTCCTGGTGGCAAGCTGCACAAGCGGTTCAGCCAGCTTGACCGCGACACGGTGCTGCTGCTGGCGCCCCGTAGCGAGTGGGCCTCGTTCCTTACGTTCAAGCTGCCGGAACATGTCGAGGTGGCCAGGATTCCCGGCTGTGCGCAGCCGACTTACGGGCTCTTCAACATGAACGTGGCCGGGGTTGGCTGGTCGCAGTTGCACGGGGTCATGCGGTCTGAGCAGGAGATCCCGCTGGAGTTCTGGCGCCACGGCAGGACCAAGCGCGATCTGGATTGGTGTCTTCGTGCCGGCGAGAGCGAGGTAAAGCTCGACTGGCCCTGGCCCATCAATGGCGCCATTGCGGCAGCGCTGAAGGGAGTGGACATACATGAGTGACCGCCTGTTCGCCTACTATCTGGTAACAGTGTCGGAGGCTGGCGATGTCCTGGAGCGTGGGTTCAGCAGTCCGCACGACGATCTGGCGCAGCGGCCGTATTCTGACGACTGCCCGGTCGTGGTCTGCTCAAATCAGGCGGTGCGGCGGGTGGACAGCAGGGCAGAACTGGACATGCCGCCCTGTCTAAACCCTGATTGCGGCAGGTCCATTTCCTATTTTGCCTGTGACCGCTGCGACATGTGTGGCGAGAAAGTGCTGCCGCTGGGGTCGGTCTTGGTTGTCCCATGAAGCCGCCTTGCCATGCCTGCAGGGCGGTCTGCTGCAGGGACACGGGTGCTTGGCCGTTTGCCTGCGTGCTGAGCAGCCGTGATCTGCGGCAGCCGCATCTCCGCTCGGTGGCGGTGTGGCCCGCCGGCGGCAGCTTGGCGGTGCTGCCTTACAAGCACGGTCGCTGCGTGTTTCTGAACCCGAAGACCAACCTGTGCCGGACTTACGCCGACAGACCGGAGGCCTGCCGTGACTTCGACTGCACGCAGTGCATTCCGGAGGGAGCGTTCCTGAAGACCAACCCTAAGGTGATCGACCTGATTGAAAATGAGCGACGAAAAGCTAAACCCAGAACAGGTCCGTGAGGCCATCCTGTCCGAGATGGCCCGGACGTTCTTTGTCACCGCCTACGCGGACGCGTGGGACAACAAGGAGCTTCCACCAACTGCACCTCACGCAGGGCCTGGCGACGAGTGGTTCGCTTGCGCTCCCGAGGAGACACCCCGCGCTGCGAGGGTGCTGGCTGAAAGCCTGGTGACGGCCATCGAGACACATGACGATGTGAAGGTGGAGGAGGTCTTTCAGCGCAACGCGGACCTGACCGAAGGCCATCTGAGCGAACCCACTCCGGACAGCTTCGGGTATTGCCTGGCCATGGAGTGCCTTGGGCATGGCGTTGGCTGGGGTGATGACCATCCGGAGCACAACCTCAACCTGCCGTATCTGGAGTGCTGGCTGGAGATCAGCATTCCGCCTTTGCCGATCACTGTGCGCAGTGACTGGATACTTCTGGACTCTCTGGAGGGTGGTCCTCTTTGGCTGACTATCGACCACACTGGCCACCGGTTCTTCGGCGATGAGGGCGTTCCGCCGCCGTTTCAGACTGTCTGCCGACCAGCCACCAAGCCATGATCCACATCGAAGTCATGGTTGAATCGCACCCGACGCTGATCTGCTGCCTTCACCGGCTGCCTGATGGCGATCTGTTCAAACGCAAATACATCGGATACGGGCGGCGGGCCGCGGTGGCGCAGTTTCGTCGGGAAGTGCGGGAAGAACTGAGAAAGTTGAAAGCATGAGCAATCCATTGGTCGAGAAGTTGAACGAGCAGGTGAAGTCGCTGTGCCAGTGCTGCCAAGACCGGCTGTGCGACATCGCCAGGCACGAGTCGGCCGTCAGACTGTGGCGGGACGAGTTTTGGCCAGGCACCCGGCTGGACACTGTGCGCGAACGGCTCCGTGAGGCGTTTGTTGGCATGGACCTGCGGCAGGGCACGCCCTATTTCCGGCTGCATGGTCGCCCAGTCATCAAATCGCCTGTCGAGCATCTGCCGGTGGCTCAGCTTACGGGTAGCCTGGCCGACACGCTGATATGGCTGGAGTTCCGCAAAAGTCAGCGGGACAAGCGGCAGGTCGCTGAAGCGGCTGCCATGCGGCGTGGCATCATTAGCCGGGAGCGGGATTGGCGGCGGCTGCCGCTGGCCATCCGCACGGCGGCAGCCGCCATCATTGAGGAACAAGAACATGCCACTGGCTAAGAAGTGCTGGCGCGCTCGGGTGCGCGAGATCTACGACAGTCCCGAGGAGTTGGAGGCGTATGACCGCAACTACCGCATCTGTGCCCGGCTGGGATTCTTAGATGTGGCTGAACTGTGGGAGACCAACCCTAAGATCGAAGGTTCGGTTTATCCTGCTGACTTGCGCGTGGTGCCTTCGCCAGACGCCAAGCGACAGCCGGTAAAGGTGCAGATCGAGCCGGAAGGTGCCGCGGGTCCGTATCTGGTTGGGCTGTTGCCGAAGTCGATGAGCGGGGTGTCGGCGCGGGATATTGTGTTCCGGGTCAAGACGCGCAAGGACGACGGCTTCAAGATTCTCCAGGTGCTTACGGAGGGTCGTTGGCGTCCGGTGTGGGCCTGCAATCCGACATTCTTCAAGCAGCACTTCCGAGCAGTCAAATGAGCAGAAAAACTCACAGGCAGGACGCGTGGCGTGCGCATGAGGAGATGGCGGCGGCGCTGGCCAATGACATTGCCGAGGGGATCGATAATGGCGAGTCACGCAGGAAGCTGCGACAGGCCGTCACCTACTTCGCCATGAAGGCACATTACGAGCAGCAGGCCCGTCTGCTGGTTGAGAGCCGGCTGAAGGTCATGACACTCGGGTTGGAGTTGATGCAGTCGGTGGTGGTTAGATAAACGAAGTAAAACCATGTCAGAATACGATGTAGAAGTGACCCGCACGGCGGCTGAAACAAAGACGTTTCGCGTGATGGCCGAGGACGCCGAAGCGGCCAAGGACAAGGCCGTGGAAGCCGCGGCCAACACGGTATTCAACAACCCCGGATGTCCGACCTACGAGGCGCTGCTTCCTTACCGTGTCTTGGGCCATCAAAAGTAGCATGAGCGAAACGACCAAGTTCAAAATGGAGTGCCTGGCCGAGAATGCGGCGCTGTTCCTGGAATGGCTACGCACGCGCGGCGGGCTGGCGATCTGGGAGAGTGCTGACTTTGGCCGGGCTGGTGAGTCTTGGACAACACCTGCCCGGACGGTCTGCGGAAAGGTCATGCAGAAGCCGTATTGGTTCTGCAAATCCGAGCCGAAGCAGATCGTTGCAGATCCGGCCGAGGTGGGCGTGTTCACGGCGGCGCTGTTCAAGGAGTTTCCGGTGCGGTTGCGTGCTGCCCGAGGTGGATTGGTGTTCAAGCTGCAGGACTCCAGCCAGCGCAGCCTGGACCGGGTCATGCAGTCGTGTCGCAACAAGCATCCCGGTTGTGAGGTGTATTGGGAACGTGGCGGCATCGAAATAACGGATCGGCCGGCCATGCGTGTCTATTACGTCACCGGCGTGAGGCCATTGCTGGAATGGGCGGCAGAGAAAGGATTGTGACTTATGAGAATTCGATTGAGCCAGCAACATGGAGTCGCTCCGATGCTGACCTGCTGCCAGTTGTGCGGCGGGGATACGAACGAGTTGCTGTTGTTGGGCGCCAGTGCTGACAAGGTGTGTCGGGAGACGTTCGGCCAGTCTTATAGCGGCAGCAGTTGCCAGCGCATTCCGCACGGCATCTGCGACAAGTGCAAGGCGATGCTGGACGGCGGCGCTGCGTGCTACATCTGCCCTGAGCGCCAGGCTATCCTGATGTTCTCCGCGGAGTGCGTCAGCCGCAACGGCTGGCCCGGCGCTGGCAAGGTCTCCCGGCTTCGGCCTGAAGACATGGCGAAGCTGCAGGCGATGGTGGCTGAAGCGCCGGCACCTGGTGTCGAGCATGCAGCATGAAGACTACCGCAGAACGGTTCGCGGCCTTGTCGGGTCTGATTCATGGACGCGTGGGCAAGACGTCGGCAGGGCTGGGTCTGGTTGACTATCCGGTTATCGAACTGGAGATGGAGCGCGACGATCAGCCGCAATTTCCATCACGTTACGTGATCTTTGCCCTGCGGCTGGATGATCGACGGGTCTGTTACGAGGTCACACCCATGCTTAAACCCGAGCATGGAGATGCCAGCCAGGATGTCTGGCGTTCGGCGCGCGAGCACCAGCGGTTTTGCCGGATCGTCCGCGGCTGGCGTGACTGGCTGCGTCCCCGGCTGCGCAAGCTCGGTCTGCGGCTTGGGAGACGGGTCGAGAGTGTCTATTTAACATGAACAATAGCTTGATGGATCTGGCCCGCCGCCGGGCTTGGGTTTGGCTGCCGGTTTTCCTGGCGGCAGTGCTGATAAACCCGTTTCTCCACGCAGGCCACCCCTGGAAAGGGCGCAGGGAAAGCCTGGATAGCTGGCGTGAGTATGGCACTGAACTAGCCCTCGGCTTTGCGCTGATCTTCTGGTGGTGCGCACTGCTGAGCCTGGCGTGCATCATCAAGATACTCGCGGTCCGCGCTGGACAATGACTTTCGGCGCCCCTGCACGGGTGCCGGTAAATACGCGGCAGTCACCTGGCCGCAACTAGGGCGATAAAGCCCGATGGTGAGGAAAGCCACCCGCTGGGGAGCAATCATCACATGGCAAGAAAACACAAGGGATCGGTTCGTCACAACAGCGTGGTAGCGGCCTACAAGTTCACGCCGCCACCGCGCAGCACCACCCCGCCGGCCGTCATTGCGCCGTCGCATCTGATTTCGGCGCATGCCGACATCAAGGGTATCACCTTCCGCAGCCTCGGGCGCGGCGGGGTTATCCGTTCGCAGACCCAGGCCTGGTAGGCCGCAACCATCAACGGCTGCCCGGGATCGCGCTGGCGGTTCCGGGCAGCCGTCTTTATGTTCAAGATCGAGCACTTTTTTCTGAGCGGCTGGGAGGATGCTGGTTGGATTGAGACGGGTGCGGATGATGCGGATCGCCCGTCGCGATTTGCGACTTTGGAGGCGGCCAACCAGGCCATCGACGAGTTTATCGCCGACAGCGTGGCTGCCCATGCTGCAGGGGATTTATCCGCTGCTTACGACCGCGCGGAGTTCCGGGCGGTTACTGTTGAATGAGCTACCCAATTTTAGATTTTACCTCGCCTGGTCCAGGGCTTGAGCCAGACGCCGACCGGTCGTCGTTGATGATCGTGCCAGGTCCCACGGACCTGGTGCTCTACCACTGGAAGGACTTTGATCATAAGGCACCGCGCGACCGCAGTATTTCGCCCATGACTTGGGCGGAGTTCATGGACTTTTGCCAGGAACGCTGCGATCTGCCTTACCAGTGCGTCGATACGGTGTGCTTCAGCGGCGGCAAGCTGCTGGTGGATGCCTGGTGTGACAACTACAAGTGGGGCCGGGCACGCTCCCGCTACACGCGCGGACTGGTGCCCATGCTGACGCGTGTGTGCGACGCCGGTCTGATTGATCGAAGTCGGACCCCGGTGTGTCTGGGTAACTGGGCTAATGGCGAGGCGTATGAGCCGCTGGGAACACTGGCCGAGATCGTGGATGACTTGATGTCAGCCCGGACGATGGTGCTGTGGCACGGCACCACTTCCCTTAACGCCAAGCGGATCGCCAAGCAGGGGTTCAAGCTGGATACGGTCAGCCTCAACAAGAGCAAGAAAGAAGCGATCTACTTTTCTGCCTCGGCATTCCGGGCCAGCTATTTTGCCCGTGATGCGGTGGTGCGGCAGCGCAAGCTGTTGAAGAAGGAAGCGCCGGCTGATTGGAGCAAGCAGAAGCTGGCGGCTATCGAGCCCTGCGTGATTCGGTGTCTGTTCGATCGTGCTGAGGTGCTGCCGCATCTGCTGCCGGATGACGACTGGTTATCGCTGGCCAGTCATGAGGGAATTGACCCAGGTCGTGGGTTTGCCAGCCTGGCTGAGTTCGGACAGGTGGCTATGCGGGAAGTGCCAGAACACAGTCGGGACATCTGGATGTTGGACAAGCTCAGCCACGACCGAGGAGAAATCCGGAATGAAGATTAAGTTCGCCGACATAGCCAACGGCACGCGGGTGACGGTCACTAACGAACCATGGGGCGCCGATGAGGAAGTGATGCCCAAGGTGGAGGTGTCTGGCGTGCTGGTCCTGGCTGATCCGAGAGATTCGTCTGACTCGCACTTTGTCCGGGTGAAGGAGGATGGGGACGGCGTGTCCGGGGTGAGCTTCAACTCTGATGATGTGCGGGAGGTGGAGGTGCTACCTAGCGGTAGAATCGTGGTGTCGCTTCAATTCACATGAACGGATTCATCGTGGTGGTCCGGCCGTATGACGATCTGGCGCTGCTGCCGGACCTCTGGCTGGTGCATGGTCTGGCTACGAAGCAGCGCCAGGCCAAGTTTGAGCAGGCGTTCAACTCAGCCCTGGCGAAGTGCAAGCAGCGCGACCCGGACGAGTGGAACATCGACGATGTCCGGCGTGAACTGCAGGGCTCGCGGCGCTGGGAAATAACAACGCTGGAGACAGGCGTTTCAGTGACCTACTGAGACTGGCATGCCCAACGAGTTTATCTACAACATGGCTACTAAAGTCGTGGCGCGGGTGTGGACGTTCGTCTCGGACTCCAACCCCGACAAGGAATACGAGACGCTCCAATACACGGACGCCTCTACGTCCTGCAACTGCCCAGGCTGGACCCGTCGGGTGACCGCTGACGGCCAGCGCACCTGCAAGCATACCCGGCTGGTGGACCAGGGGCGTGCCGACGCGGTGGCGGTGTCGTCGCAGAACTATCAGGCGGTGAACCGACCGACCCCATCGGCAGCCAAACCCAAGAGCAAGAAGGCCGAAGGGTTCAGTGAACCAGGCAAGCGGGAGTTTGTGTTGTGAAACTGACCGAAGCACAAGAGCGCTGGCTGGCCGCGCTGGAGAGCGAACAGTATGCGCAATACACCGGCGCTCTTTGTCGTGTGGATGATGATGACTCCCGCAGCTATTGCTGCCTGGGCGTGGCTGAGATGTCGCTCGGGACCGAGACGGCCGGCCCGGTGGTGAGTGACGGTAAAAGGGTCATGTCGTTCTTGTCGCGTGACGAGGACGGCGATGTGGAGGATTCGGCACGATGTGCTGTGTTGTCTGAGTCTGTGTGTCGGCTCGGGTTGAGGTCTCCGACAGGGGAGATAGCACGGGAACACAAGGACGCATTTGACGCCGCGTTGCTGCGCCACAGTCCTGACCTGCCGTTCAAGGAGCTAAAGCTGGCGGGTTGCCTGGCCAGTCTAAACGACAAGGTAAGGCCTCCGTTCAAAACCATCGCAGCGGCCATCCGTGAGGTTCCCGAAGCAGTGTTTGAAGTATGCTAAAACCAAGTTTGTTCTACACCCGGCAGCCGCACGACGCGGTGATGTCGTCGAATGAGGCCCAGGTAACGGCCAGGCTGTGCATGAAGTGGCTGATGGAGCAGGGCGATCGCTGGCAGAAGATTCCTCTGCTGTTGATCAACCGCTTTTACCAGGAGGCTGGCGGCGACCGTAAGCTGTCGATGGATGAGCGGAAGGAGTTTCGCCGCTGGTGCGCCAGTCCCTGGCGGGCCATGGCGTTCTCGCCGGTTTGGTTGAACCTTGGACTGGACAAGCTGAGCGTCTTCTTCGCGGCAGCACAGCCAGACGAGCTTCAGGCGTTCCTGGAGTTCCGCCGGCAAGGACTGCATCTGGTCGAGGTGGCCGAATTGGCCCGGCTGGCGCTGGCGGACGGTGACATGTTCGACAGCGCGGCGGATCAGATGGACTTGTCTGACGCCTACATGAAGAAGGTGCAGACTGGTCTGCATTACTTCTGCGGTCCCGACCATGGACGCCCCTACCGTTAAGGAACTGCTGCCGGTCATCACGGCGTTTGCCAACCGGCAGCCGATTCAGTTCCGCGAGCGCAAGACGGATGGCCTGGCCAAGCCGGGCCAGTGGGTTGATGTGAATCCCGACACCACGCAGTTCAGGCTGACGGAGTATGATCTGCTGGTGAGGGACTGGAGGGTTAAACCTCAATGAGCAGAAAGCGCAGTCCAGCGAATAAACGTCGGCCGCGTGAGCAGGCGTTCAAGGTGGTGTGGGAGCTAGACCTGGTTATGGCGCGGACCCCGCGCGCCGCCGCCGAACAGGCGTTCAAGATCATCCAGGAGCCGGGCACGGAGTGCACGGTGTTCCAGGTGCGCGATCAGTCGGGCAAAGTGCACGACATCGATCTGTCGGTTGCGGAAGAAGATACAAGCAAATGAACAATCCGAACGAAGCAGAAAAATCTGGGGCCAAGATGCTGGCCGACATCCAGGTCTGGTTGAAGGCGACCGGGATCGATGCCGCGATGGCGCTTATCGATCTGGTCCGGCGCGGAGAGATCGGTTCGTCCACGGCGGTTGATCCTGAGCATGGCACCGTGTTTTTGCTGGCCATGGCGCCAGCGAACCGGCTCGGCTCGCTGGCAGGCATGCCGACCGGGATCCCGGGTGACACCCTGATTCCGATGCCGGTGGCGCAGCTACTCACGGGCGAACAGGCGCAACAGGTTTCTCAGGCCGGTGCCTCTGGCCGCATGGTGCTCTTCGATGCCACCGCGGCTACCCGCCAGCCCGCGGCGAATGAGCCGCCTGCGCCGTTCAGCAGCGAGCAGACGCAGGACTGGCGTTACGAGGTGGCCAACGGTGACACTGTGCTGGGTCTTTCGGAGTGGTGTGCCCATCAGCGGGAGAGCCGTGTCGCAGACAACGCCCAGCCAACGAATGAGCAAACCAAGTCCGGACAGCCGTGAGCAGATGCAGGAGGTCATGGTCAGGATGCAGGTTTCCCTGACCGTGCCGGCTCGGCTGTCCACCGACGAAGTTCGCCGGCTGGTGCAGCGGGGGCTGAACGGAATGTTTCCGGCTTACCACCGCCACTACCACCGGACGCAGTTCGCCGAGGAGGCCGACATCTACCGTCCGGAGACGGCCCACACGCGCTGGCACGAGGTGTTCCAGGCGGCAGAAGCAGGCCAGGACTGTTCGCTTACCCTGACGGAGGCCCTGGAGGCCCTGCGTCGTCCGCTGTCGATTACGGCCGCAGAGTGGCCAGCCGGCACGTCTTTGACGGATGCCTGCCGCAAGGTGGAGAATCAACGGCTGCAGATGTGGCAGCATGTCATGGACACGCTGGGCGAGGCGCTGCCGTCGGTCTGGGAAACCATGCCGGGTGAGGCGGCGCGCTGCGTGTTTGTGGGCACCATGCAAGAGGTCAAGGAGTTCCTGGCAGGGCTTACTCCCCGAGAGGGAGCAAAGTTGGAGATCAGGCACAAAGGGACAGCGTAACATGAGCAAACCAACAGTCAGGTCGGTGAAGATGTGGGCGCCGGTTATCTGGAACGGCAAGAAGCGCGAGCCGGACTTCTCCACGCTCAGCCGCCGGCGCAAGGACGCCGAGCAGGTCAGCAATTATCCGCCGGTCCAGGTGGTGGTGCAGTGGGACGGCAAGATCGGCGGCTCCAGCTTCGTCACCCGGGTGATCTGGGTGCATCAGGTCGAGCTTGCCTTTGCCGGCGGCGAGAAGTTCCTGGGTATTGAGGCGGTGTGTCGCGGGCCGGTTGACCTGGGTCGCGGGGTCGCGGGGTCAAGGGGCTGATGGTGCGCAGTCCCATTACCGGCCAGGAGTATGTGGTCGAGGCTTCGGCGGGCGGCCTCGTCGGCACTTCTGTGGCTGTCATCAAGGCGGCTCTGGCGGGATGCAGCCGGGCTGAGGTCAAGGCGCAGCTTGCCAAAGGCCGGGAGCAGTTGCAGCGGGTCAGCCTGGCCGGCACGCCGGAGTTTTGGTGGGCGGTGGAGAAGATCGTTGGGTGATGGCGAGGCAGCGGCAGGTTCTGTTGCTCATTGGTAAGGTCCGTTAATGTCCGGCGCTGTGGAGTAAAGTGACGGTGAGGCTGGGCTGGGTCACGCATGGTGTTGGTATCGTCCCGATAGGTTACGTTCAGCAAGGTAGCGTGAAGGTGCAGCGCCGGTATGTCGGCGCCTGGTTTGATCTGGTCTTGCGCAGGTGGTGATCCGTAGCGTCAGGTGAAGTTTCGTCCGGGTGTGGCTCGTCAATGTCGCGCACTGTTCAGCGAAGGCACTGTGGATCTGGGCCTCGTTCTGTGGCGGTGTTGTGTTGTCCCGTGAGGTTTCGTATTGGTGCGGTAATGCACGCCTCGGCGCAGTGCCGGCAGGCTACGGTTAGGCCGGGCAATACAAGGCAACGCTTAGCAAAGGTTCAGCAACGCAATGAGCATATTCAATCCCAACGCACTCCCAGACCGGTCACCGATGGCCGCCATCCGGCCTGAGCACTGGCCGGAAACGCTGGCCGAGTTGTCCTGCCATGACGTGGTCGTGAACTCGGTGCTGCAGGCCAGCGGCCCGCATTATGCAAACCTGTCGGAGCAGGAATCACTGCGGCTGATGGTGGTGCTGATGGCGCAGCGGCATCAGCATGTGCTGGCGGAAGCCATAACGCAGGAATTCAAACGTGCTCCGCAGCCAATCGTGCTACCCCACAAACGAGATGATCAGAAAGTTCGGTGAAGGACTCAGCACCCGGCGCGAGACGCACGAGGAACTGGGCGGCGGCTACGGACCAGACAAGCACAAACCGCTGGTGGCGGAGTTCATCGCCAACGACCAGGTGCAGATCTGGCCCAAGCGTTCCAGCCGCAAAGTGCAGATCGGCCTGCTGGATCTCTACGCCATTATCGTGCGCAAGAACGCCAACCTGGCCACCCTGGAGAAGGCGCGGGATCGGAAAGCTAAAAAGGAGAGCCAGCGAAAGGCGCGGCAGATTGCCGCCGCGGATCGACGGCTGCGCAAGGCGGCCAAAACAAACCTATGTTGAGTGAACAAGAGCGGCTGTGCTACCGGTCGCTGAAGGAAGGCGAAATCATCCAGCATGGTGATTTGGAGCTTGGTGGCGGTGAGCACGACCACTGGACGCCCGTCCTTCATCGGATCGGAAGCCCAGCCCCAGCGCCGGAATATCCGGCCCACAGCAAGTTCCTGCGACGCATCCTGTGCGCCTGGAAAGCCGACGATGACGGTGTCCTGCATGCCGCCTGCGGACAGGCGTATTGCTTCGAGCACGAGTTCACCGTTGGTGGTGCCTACCAGTTCTGCCCAGGATGTGGAAAACCCATTCGCCTATGCCCACCAACCTTGATCCCGGAAAGCGAGAGTTGAAGCGCACCCAGCGCACCAAGCCATGCCACGACTGCCCGTTTGCCAAGCACACGGCACCTGGTGCGTTGGGCGGTTCCACCCCTGAGGTGTATATGGGGCAGATCCAGGGTCCGTTCTGGCTGCCCTGTCACAACAGCAGCGGCTACGAGGAAAGCCGACGCGACCCGGGACATGAGCAGTGCGCGGGTGCTGCCATCTTCCGGGCTAATACGGGGCTGGAGCAGTTGATGCCTTCGGCCTTGCTGCATCTGCCTGCGGATGACAGCCAGGTGTTCCGAGGACCGGTGGAGTTCCTGCAGCACCATCTGGGCTTTACGCCGGAGCAGGTGCTGGCCTGGTTTCGCGCCAACCCGCCACAGAAGCTGCTGCAGGACGAGCTTGCCAAACAGGAAGCACAGGTGATGTTGCTGCCCAAGAAACCATGAGCGACCTCAAAACCTACGGCAAAGGCACCCGGGTCATGTGCGACCACCATTTCAGCGGCAAGCCGCGCGGCGTGGTGGTGGCCGTGCTGGAGCCTGGGCGGGGTAGCAGTGCCACGGAAGGCCGGATTCAGGTTCGGCTGACTGAGACGGTTGGGCCTTGGAAGAAAGGCGAGCTTCGGGAACTGCCGGCCTGGCTGGCGGTGCCACTGGCTCAGCTTCGTCCGCCGCGCGCTGGCGAGTTTTTCACCCGCGTCCTCACCGACTATCAATGGGCATGAAACAACTGAGCGACCTACAGCCGGAGCCATCCGTGGTGGATGCCAAGGTGGATGAGGTGCTCATGCCTGGCCAACTGAGCCAGGCGGAAGTGAAGCAGGCCGCCGACAAGGCGGGTCGTGACAAGCTGCGCGTCCAGGGTGCGGCGATACGGATGATTTTCAGTGGCCTTGGTCCGACGAACGACTGGTTTTCTCATTATGACTGACCGAAAGTTTTACTACCGGGAGTTTCTCATCCGGGTTGTCTCACCTGAGCCGGTGGATTCCATTGATGCGCTGCAGCGGGTGCTGAACGATGAGCAGATGGGTGTCTGGTGCTCGCGCGAGCCTCAGCCCGCCCGTATGCTGGACGGCAAACAGACGGCTGACGAATTGAAGCAGATGGGGGCCACGCCACCGCTCTTCGACCTCGACGACGCCGGCAACGATCTCGATCCGGACGAGTGAACACCATTTTCGATGTTTATCGCCATGGCGCCAACCTCGGTTGGTCGGCTGACCAGGTGGTGACGGAGGTGCAGCGGCGGTTTAAGGCTGGCACCAAGCTGGGCGCCAACCATCTGCGCAAGCAGTATGCCGACACGGTGATGATGGACCGGATCCAACTGCTGGCCATGTGCAAGGACCTGCGGGCCGTGTTGCACAGCTTCAGCCCGGACGGTCGTCCGCATGTGCCGTCGCTGGAAGATCCAGCCTGGCCGATGGTGCCGGCGGCGCTGCAGTCCAGCGCGGAACTGATTCAGAAACTAACCCCGACCGAAAATGAGTGATCCGATTGAGCATGCCGTGGCCGGACTGTTACAGAAGGCCATCGACGAAGGCACCAAGGAAGCGACCCATGCTGCGGTGGAGATGATGTCGGCGGCCTGTGGTTACCTGCTGCCCCGGGTTTCTTCCGTGGACGTGAACTTGAAGAACGGGCATGCGCGCATCGAGTTTCATTCTCCATGGCGGTCGCTCAACCGCAAGCCGTTGCCGAAGACGCAGCAGCGGGTGGCTTTACTGAAGGTGCGGCTTGCCCTGACCAGGTATTTCCGGCTGTTCCCACAGTCTGCCGTGCCTCCGATCTCGGTGGTCAACTGCCCGACCTGTATCGGCCGAGCGCCCATCAAATGTGCGGAAATGGCCTGGCAGGAGTGGCGTCAGCGGTGCACCAAGGTGGTGCAGGACGCCATCGACCAGAAGGGCTGGGTGGCTGGCTCGCTGGATGTGGACAAGGCCCATGGGCGGCGGGTGGAGATTCACGGCTATCTGATCGACGCCAAGACCGCCAAGCCGGTGAGCGCCGTCGAATGGGAGGCGTTTGCGCAGATGTTCGATGCTGCGCTGTTGGGACCGGACCAGCAGAAGATCCAGGTGGTGCGGTGCCAGAAGTGTGCCAGGAAGTCCGCGGCTATCATGAATGGCATCGAGCAGGCCGATCGTCCGTCTCCGGACGCGCAGGATAGTTGTGGTAGCCAGAGTTTCGCCGCATGAAGGGGCTGCATCGCTGGATCCGGCATGTGGTGGTGCGCCAGCCGGAGATGAAGCAACAGCAGAGGTTTCCTGGACGCGGCGGGTTCAGGCTGCTGGCTGACGCCCTGCTGTTCATCGAAGCACACGCTCCGCTCTGGAAGCTGGATTACGCGCCGCCAGGGGTGGAGTCGATCGGCAGCCCAGCCTATTTACCAGGCTTCAGCTATTGTCCCGGTCGTGCGTTGTCGGAGGTGCAGCGGGAGCTTGATTACATGCTGGCCTGGCGGCATCCGGCTGGGTCGATCAGCCGATGGGGTGTGGTGTCAACGGACCATGCGCGACTGACGAACCTGGCCGACGAACTGCACATGCTATTCCCGCATCTGGTGCACCGGGTGGTGGAGGTCCCAGAGTTGGCGGAAGTCCCGTGGAGTTCCTGGGACGAGCCAGTGAACGGCACGCATCCGCTGTGGAAGCTGCCGCAGGTTCCGCTGGGAATTCAAGTTGTGCTGGGCGGACGCTGGATGAAGCACTCCGTGCCGGTGCCTACGCCGGCAGGGGCGGATGCGCAGACGGGTGAGTTGGGTGAGCGAAGCATGATTCTATGATGAGTGAACCGTTGGCGGAAGGTCATCTGAGACTGAGAGACAGGGAGGGCTGTGACCACGGAGTGCTGGAGGATCTGTTCAGCCGCATCTCCCGGCATCTGCTGAAGCAGAACGCCAAGGCCAAGAACGACAAGGGCGCCTGCCGGTATTTTCAGCCCGACACCGGGCGCAAGTGTGCGGTGGGCTGCCTCATCCGGCCGGACACCTACGTGGAGACCATTGAGGGCTGCGAAGTGGACAGCGATGAAGTTCGTCAGGTGCTGGAACACTCTGGCGTGAGTGTCGCCCATCGGGCGGTTCGTGATCTGCTGATCCTGCTGCAGCGGGTGCACGATCACGAGGATGTCGAGGACTGGGCGCATGTGCTGACGCACATGGCCAAGGAAAACGGATTTGAAATGCCATGCCTAAAGAACTGACTTACGGCGATCTGCTCAGCCAGACCGGCACCGCGGGTCCGCGGCCGTTCCTGCACTGCCCAGCGTGCGATACGCGCTACTCGGCCAACGCGGCCGACTACTGGGATCGCGACAAGTGCGAGGTCATCCGCTGTTGGCGCTGTGAAGAGCCGTTGCTGCGGGTCCGAGAGGAAACCAGACTGGTGGAGACTTGAGCATGAACTTGCATATCGACGCGGAAGATCTGGTCAGTGCGTTTGGACGGCAGTTGCTGGGTGTCCGGGTGTTTGTCCTTGAACCCCGGGGCGAGGTGCCTGCTGGTTGGGCCACGATCCGGCAAGTTGTGCCTGACAAAGAGGAGCCAACCATCGTGCTGCAGGTGACCCAGGACAACTACGGGTCGATCGGTGTTTTTGACAACGAGCGGCTGATGGTCCCCATCAAGAAGGGGAAACGGCCAGGACAGTTCCAACTGTTGCATGCCGTGCCGTCCAAGCGTAAAGCCCGAAAAGCATGAAGCCAAAATTCTACACCCCGCCGAAGTTCGAGTGGGACGGCCCTTATGACGGAGGCAAAAGCCCGCGCTGGTGCTGCCAGCACAAGGAACTGCGAGGGTTGGATGTGGTCGAGCCGCTGGGGAACAACAAAGGCTGTCTGCTGGTCTATTTCCGAAACGACCACCTGCAGGACTTGTTTGGCGAAGGCACAGGCGGTTCTACGCTGCTGGATGGAGACCAGTTCAAGGACAAGGACGAGCTTGCGGGGTTCGCCCTGCGGCTGGTCCGCTGGCACGCCAAGGCGGTGGAGAAGGTGCCGGTGCCGACCGAGGTCAAGGCGCTGGTGGGCCGAATCCGCCACGAACTGCACGCGCAGGCGCAGAAGCTGCGCGAGCAGTGCGTCTATCACGAGATCCTGCGCCAGGCTGTGGACCGCGTGCTGCCGACCGTCGGGCTGGAGCCTTACGACGAACCAGGAGACCTGGCCGCCAATCTAATCCGCAAGCTCAACGAGTTCGTCCTGCCCTGCGATCCGCCCAAGTCGCCGCCCTTCTTCAGCGAGGGCAAGCTCTACGACCTGCTCGGCAAGACTGATGCCCGGGATGTGCTCAGCCTGATCGCCGAGGTGAAGCGCCGACTGGACCCGGTGAGAGGTGCGCTATGAAAGGCAAGCACAAGGACCGTCAGCCGGACACCATCCGGGCGGAGATCAAGCGCTGGGAAGATTACCTGGCGCAGCGCCTTCAGCAGCAGGTGGCCCGCGATGAGGAGTTGAAGCGCCTGCGGATGGAGGAAGAGCAGGTGAACAAGGAATGGCGGGCCAGGCAGGCCGAGTTTCGTGCTGCAGGCAGCCGGCGGTTTCAGTTACTGCAGGAGTTGGTCCGCCGGGACAACGCAGCAGTGCTGGAAAAGCTGACCGGATTGCGGAGCCAGCTTGCCCTGTCTGAGCGGGTGGCGGAAGGGTCACCACGGGTGCAGGCGTTCATCAAGGTCATCTCTCGCGGCATCGACTGGAGCGGGCGGTGGGTCTGTGTCTGGGAACAGGGTGACTTCTGCATACTCACCAAGCGCACCGGGTCGGTGTTCGCCGGCATCGGCTGTCGGGCCGTGGCGCCGGCCCTGCATGGACTCTACGACCTGCGGAGGCTGGACCAGCCTGCTGACCACGGTGGTATCGCTGTTGGTCAGGCGCTGGAGCGGAAGTGCTGTCTGGCCAAGCAGGAGGGCGGTCGCCTGACTCCGACCATGAAGCAGGAGTGGATCAAGGTGGCGGAAAGGAGTGCGTGAGCATGGCAAAACCAACCATCTATCAAAAGGCCGTGGGCAAGTGCCCCGTCTGCGGCCGGTATCCAACCTGGTTCAACGACGTGCCGCTGACGGCCTTCTGCTGGGGACCGACCAAGGGCAGGCGCAACCACGAGAACCGCGAGGCCAGGTGCATCGTTCCCGGAAAGGCGCAGCCTTATGGGCGTGGTCCGAGGAAGGCGGTGTGGGCAGTGCAAGCAGCAATATGGATAAAGAAATCGAAGCAAGCTTCCACCAGCAGATCGAAGCGTTCCGTCAGTGTCGGACGAGGTTGATCGACTACAAGGCGCAGGTGTTTCCCAGGGAGCAGCCGGTGCAGGTGAACTGTGCACGGTATCAGGGCACGGCCATTGTCATCCTGGACGCGGAGTGTCCGCCTGACATGCTGGCGGTGGGTCTGCCCAATGGAAACCACCACTGGTATCCGTTGGAGGCATGCACGCCGGCGAATTGGCCTGACCCCGAGCCGCCGGTCAGCGCGGGGACGGCGCTGTTGAAGTTCGGCGCACCGCCGGCTCGCCTACTCACCCGACCAATCATCTCGGTGGATCGCCGCACGGGCAAGCTGGGAATCTTTGACGAGTTCGACCTGATCTGGGGTTTCCGGGCGTTCGAGGACGAGGCGCATGCCGTAGAGATGGCCAAGCTCTGGCTCAAGTCCTTCTGCAACCTGGATCCGGAGGTGGTGCATCCCAACGTGACCAAGATGAAAGTGAACTGATGACCAAAATGCCGTTGGTAGTTCCGCGCATGCCGCTGGATGACGCCAAGCCCGACGGTTACATGGAGAGTCTTGACGACTGGATCAAGGCCAACCTGGAGGCGGTGAAGTGGTTCTTGGAGAACGCCACCGCGGTTAGCACGACTATGTCACCGGCCGTGCGCCTGGTGGTCATCCATTACCACTCCAAACCCGACCGTGCTGGTAACGTCTATTGGGCGTTCCGCTGCATCGAGCCGAGCACGGGTGGAATGGTGGAGGGCCGGCACGGCGGCGGCGACCCGAACCTGACCCAGGCGCTCTGGCGCATGGCTGATGACAACTCTCCCGGCAGCAAGGTGCTGAGGATTCCAAAGGAACTGGGCATCCGTCAGTTTGCCCGGATGATCGACGAACCTGGCTGCGACATGGCCGGCACGTCCGGCGGTCAGATCTTGGACTACATCTCCAGCCGGATGCCGGCTGGCTTCTTGGAAAGGTTCAGAGCATGACGGACAAGGAAGAAATCGAACGGTGGTTGGCCACGCTGCCCGACGGCATGCCGGTGGGTGTCGATGAAGGCGGCCTGACGCTGGTGGCAGAGGATGGGTCGTATTTGGAAGTCGGAGGAATATCAGGATGAGCACTCCAAAATGGGTGGCGCCCGCCGGCAGCCAGGAAGGGTATCAGGTGGCCCGGACCAAATTCGTAGCCCACGCACTGCTGGCCGAGTTCGTGTTACAGAAAGCGCAGCAGGAAGATCGGCCGCTTGAGGTGCTGTCATTTCCCGGCACGTCTTTTCAGTGGGAGCACATGCTGCATGCGGCATCGTCCGGAGAGATCCGGCTGACCGGGCTTGAGTCCAATCCGAAGGTGTTTCTGAAAGGCGAAACCAAGCTGGAGGCGCTGCAGATGCCGATGCGCTACATCCACACTACGGACCTGAACTTCTGGAAGCAGGAAGGCGCGCAGAAGGACGTGGTGTGGCTGGACTACTGCGGACCGTGGTCCAAGCTCAAGATGGCCTCGGTCAAGGCCATGATAGCCAATCGGCGGCTACGTCACGGCCAGACCGGACCCTTGCTGGCCGTTACGCTCATGGATGGGATGGACTTCCAGACCATCGGCGAACTGATGTTGCTGGCCAACACGAAGACCCGGCGATTCAAGGCCCGAGTGGGCGGGATACCGAAGTGGATTGACCAGGTGGCGCGCGAGCATGGCGGCGCGGCGGAGTTGAAGTTTCTGCTGCATTATCGTGATGGTTTGCGCAAGGCCACGCCCATGCTGACGTTCGTGCTTCAGTTGCACGACCGGCCGAAGAAATTCGATGTTTGGAATGCTGCCACGATGGATCTTCTACAGGATCGCCTGACCGCCATCATCAACCGAATAGGAAGGTAGCTGCATGAACTACATCTCGGACGGGACAGTGATCGATCAGCGCACCTACGACGGGCTGTGTGACATCTTCAACCGGGTGGCGAGCCATCTGCTGAAGCAGGCCCGGCGAGCCGTTGCGCACTCGGCCACGGGCGGGATGGGCTGCCGCTATCGGTTGTGCGACGGACGGGCCTGCGCGGTCGGTTGTCTCATCACCGATCAGAATTATCATGACGGGCTGGAGCGCAAGAATTCCGATGACCCGCTGGTTGTTTCCGCCGTGACGGCCAGCCTCGGCCGGTCGCTCACCAAGCATGAGCAGCAGTTGCTGGAAGCGCTGCAGCATGTGCATGACATCGACCTGGCGACCTGGGGCGATGATTCCGGCATCCCAGCTTGGTCGATCGTGGCGTCGCTGAACCGGGTGGCGCACCGGTTTGACCTGCCTGGACTACCGAAACCCAAAGACGCACCAGCCGGCGTATGAGCACTCCGAGACTGGAAATTCGGCAGCTTGGTCTGACGCACGTCACCCAAAGCTGCCCGTGGGGCCTCTACAGCCGTCACGGGCATCGACTGCTGTGCTCGGACGGACAGGTGCGCGCCGCCACTCTCGCCTCTACCCCGGACACGTTCTTCAGCGTGCCGGCGTCGGTGCGGGTGAAGGGCAAGACTGTCTCGGGCTACATGACGGTTGAGGAGGCTGGTGGCGGCAAGCTGCGTGCCTACGTGTTCCGCCATCATACGGCTCACCGGGACAAGCTGCCGGCCTGGCCTGACCGGTTCACTCCGGAGCATGAGAGGCTGGTGAACAGTGTGATTACGCATGATCAATCAAAAGGAACTGACCGCGCTGGTCGCTGAGGGGGCGACGCTGCTGGCGGTGTATCGGTTGCGGGAGGATGGCGATGGCGATTTCATCGCCTTGTTCGACATCGAGAACTGCGCGGAGCGGTTCGCCGACAATACCGGCGACGGTGCGGCTGTGTTGGCTGCCGTTGTTCAGGCCGGCCTTGCGGACGACGGCGAGGAAGCCGTGTGGGTCTGCTTCCAACGGATGGCTGATGTGGTGGACATTCTGGAGGGAGCCCAGGAACGGTGGGAAGCTCAACGTGAAAAGCCGCACAACCCCGTGCCGTGAATGTCCCTGGCGCCGAGCTTCGGCGCCAGGATGGCTGGGTAGCGAGCAGACGCCGGAGGAGTGGGTGAAGACAGCGCATGGTGAGGTGACCGTGGAATGCCACACGGAAGCGCCCAAGCTGTGTGCTGGCATCGCCATTTACCGCACCAACGTCGCCAAGAAACTTCGCAACGCCAGCGTGCCCATCCTGTCCGGCGATAAGTCTAAGGTGTTTGCTACGCCGGCGGAGTTCATCCAACACCACCGGTCTGGTGTGGTCAGCAGTGAGATCAAAACATGAGCAAACTTGATGCAGCGGTCGAAGAAGTGCAGCGCGCTTTGGAAGGGTTCACCGAGGACTGCTTGACCAATCATCCGGAACAACGGGTGGAACTGGAGGCGGCCTGGTTGCTTATCCGGCGTCGGCTGTTGCGCCTTCCCTCAGATGGGTTGCGATGTGGGGAGCGGTTGTATCTGGATGGCAATCTGCATGCGGTCTGCACTCAGCCAGGAGGGGTTGAGCACACGCATCACGATCTGGACGCTCAGCAGGCCATCGCGGCAGGGCTGGCCCGTCCGGCCTCGGACACAGATCGGCCGCATGCGCCAAGTGAGGTGCAGAACCAGCAGGTGGCTGAGTGGCCTTGGCAGGATGCCGGGGTGCATCCATTCTCTCCGCATGAACTTGGCCTGAGGGATAGCGAGGGCGCGCAAGACTGGATCAGCAATGATGAGTTGGTAGGGTTGTCGGAGGCCCGCCCTGGCGGCATCATCGGCTACATTCATCGACTGCACGCCGACCGGATTGCCGGTCTTTTGAACCTGGCCGGGATGGTGGTTGAGAACGAACATGATTAACATGGTGGAACACATTCGGGCAGACCGGCGGTTGACTGCCCAGGCCAAGGTCAGTCAATTCTCTTGATCTACATGACCACCGAGGAACTCTTCGACGCGGTGGCGCCCATCGCCATCTACCACTGCACGGACGTGCGGTTCCAGCAGCGGGCCAAGGTTGGCCTGCGCAAGCTGAAGGCTGCCGGAGTGCAGCTTCCGGACGAACCGCTGGATGATTTGGCTGACTGGGCCAAGGACGAGCACGACCGGCTGTTCATTGAGATCGTCAGCGATCTCGCCCCGGAGTGGACCTGGGATTACGACCGCTGGGGTGCCAAGGCATGGAAAGATGAACGCGGCGCGCTGGTGTTCGCCGGTGACGCGCACGATCAGTTTCCTTGGTATGAGACGGCGGCTCTGCTGAAGGAGCGGGTGCTGGAGCATCAACTGGAGGGAGCGACGGCGTGAACGACGAGCAACTGATCAGTTTGATGGACAAGGTCGCGGAGGATCACGCCAGCCGAGGGCAGACCTACGCCGGCGGACCCTATCGCAAGCACCTGGAGGATGTGGAGCGCCTGCTGAGGACCGCCTGTAACGTCGCCTGGGTGGAAGAGGAGTCGGTCGGCGCTTTGCTTGCCGCCGGCATCCTGCACGACTGGTTCGAGGACTGCTTTGACGGGTCGCACAAGTTCTCACACTGGCGCCTGACCGGAACGCTGATTGACTGGCAGGGTGAGTTTGGCGTGCCAGCCGTCAGCCTGATGATGGCGCTGCGCTGCTCCGATCCGCCCGGCATGTCGCGACGTGAGGCCAAACGGGCTATCTTGCCGGTTATCGTGGCCTGCGAAGGTGCCCGGGCAGTCAAGCTGGCTGATCGGATGGCGAATCTGGAGCAGAGCATTGCTGACCGCAATCGAAAGCATCTGGAACGCTACATTGAAGAGGCTAGGCAGTTAGCGCCGGTGGCGGACCAGCTTGAGACTCCGGTTGATGCAGTGCAGGAGACTCGACACTACGCCCCGGTGCGAGACTACTTGGCTGGTTGCTATGCGGATGTCCTGGCTCGGGCCGCCGAGAGTTTTCATACTCTGCGCGGCCCGACCAATGCGGTGAAGTGACGGTATTGGAACGCTTAGCCGCGTGCCGCCATGCCTAGCACAGGCTACGTGCGGTCCGGTCAGGTCTCGTAATGGTAAAGTGACGCAAAGTCGGGCTTCGTCGAGCGATGGCCGGGTGTGGTCAAGCAGGGTGTGGTGGTTCAAAGTTAAGGTGTCGCGTCGCCTAGTCAGGTCACGCGCCGGCAATGGATGGTGCCGTCCGGTTTAGCAGCGCAGCGGCATAGTGACGAAAAGGCCTGTAACGTGAAGCACAGGTAAGGTGCCGTGAGGCATGGTGAGGTCTGGCACAGGTAAAGCAGAGTCACGCGGGGTCCGGTTCAGGCGAGGATAGGTGGAGTCACGCAGCATGCAGATTCGATTGAAAGAACGCTGGCAGGCGTGGGTGGAGGTGTGGACCGCCATCCGCGCCTGCCATGCCGGCAGGAACGAGAAGCTGGAGGTGCGGCGCACCGGACAGGTCTGGGACGTCGGTGCCAGACAGTATCGCGAGCGGCTGGAGTTCCGGGCCGCCGACAACCCCGGCTGGGAAGGCTACAACCGCTCCCGGAACCTGCTGGCGACGAAGGTGCCGCGCCTGTCCAAGGCGCTGGAAAAGTTGAAGTGGATATGAGCAAGAAGACGATGACCCTGGTGGTCGAGATCGAGTATGATGGGTTGGAAGGACCGTTCCGACCTGCCCTGGTGAACAAGCTCAAGGACCGGCTGCACGCCATGGTTGAGCGCGAGGCTGGCGAGGGCGGGCTGTCGCCGGACGATGGCAGTGTGGCCGTGGCAAGCTGGGACGCCCGGGTGGCTGATGGGCCGCTCACGCTGCTGAACCCGGCGCAGGTGCGCGATCTCAGCAAGCTGCTGGATTACACTGAGGCGGATGAAGAGCGACACTACGAGGAGAGCAAACCCTGCCGCAACCACATCTGGCATTCGATTCGCCGGCTGAGGAAAGCTACACCCGAACCATGAACCTTTACTCATTCGGAGCCGCGGCCAGGGAAGGCGCCTGCCGAGCAACCTGGGACCCTAAGCACAGCAACTTCGTGATGCACATCTGGCAGAAGGGTAAGCCGACGCCCATCGCCACCTGCCGGGATACCACGCAGGAGAAGTGCGAGGCGGCGGCGCGGCAGGTCAAGGAGGCGCTGGAGCTTCAGGCGCGGCTGGAGTCGCCGGAGTTCAGCGCCGCGCTTAGGCTTGCCCTGGAGGGCACGCTGACTACCCGGCTGCGTTCGGTGCACGGGCTGGACCCGTTCTCACGGAAGCGCACCAAGCGCGCGGCTGAGTTGGAAGTCGAGTTCTTGGTTGGCGCCATGAGCGCCATCAACGCGACGTTTCCTGGGCGTGACTCCGAACTCAGCAGCAAGGTGCCGGTTTATTGGCCCATGTGCCTTATGAGTGGGCGCTCGGTGCTGCAGTCCGCGAAGAAGTCATGAAGCCACTATATTACTACGTCCTCATCGACAGTGAAACCTTGGCGCGGTTGCAAGCACGGGTTGCCACCAGGTTCCGATTCCACGGGCGCATCCAGGTATTTCGGATCGAGCGCAACCAGGTGATCAAGGCAGAGAGTCTCTGCATCCAGTGCCCAGACCAGTTGTCCGCTGAAGTGCGGGATGATCTGCTCAGCTTTGTGGCTGGTTTCGTTGAGGGGGCCGACCTGCAGTCATCGACCGCCCACCTGGGTGTAACGGAGCCGTCGGTTGTGACATAAGATGGTGAAGGAAGAGCTTCCTTTACCGGCAGTGTTGCCGGGCAACCATCAACGAAAGCCAAGTATGAAAGCACTGTGGAACCACCTGAGAATCGATCAACGTGCCGCCCTGGCCACTGCCTTTGGCGTGGTCTTGATCGTGGCCATCGGCCTGCTGCTCGCCCGTTACGGCGTGCCGGGCAGCCAGAATGCCGGGATCGTCCGGCTGTCGGTTGAACTGCCGCCGGGTCAGTCCCGTGCGGAGATCCTCCTGCCGGGCGGCTCGTCCGGTAGCTGGGACGAGATCCAGCAGATGATCAGCAGCATCCGCATCACGCGGAATGACGGCAGCACGCGGGACTTCAGTCCCCATCAGTTCGACAAGCTCAGCCAGGAGACACACGCGTTCCGGGAGGTCACGTTAATCACGACCAACCACGCCAGGATCACTTTGGCCAGGCAACCTTGAACGCAGCGAACGGCCCGCTGCCGGTCCAGTAGGATCGGCAGCGGGCCGGTTATCCAATCCTTTAGTTTATGGGTGTGCATCAGCGTAAATTCGGGAAGGAGAATCCTCTCAAGTTCGATTGCGTCACGTTCATGACGCTGGCGACCAGGCATCGCTTTCGCGAGGTAAGCGGCTGGTTTCCGCAGGAGGAAGAAACCTACCGTCTGCCGGCTGAACTGCAGTTGGCCAACTGGTATGGTAATGCGCCGCAGCAACCGGATCAGGCGGCCATGCAGCATGATGAGTCGGCTGACCTGGACGCGCTGGCCGATGTTACTCGACCGTTCGGCTCCGAGCGGTGGCATGACTTTGATCGTCTGCCATTGGCAGAGCGGTTGGAGGCTCTGAAGCTGTTCTACGATGATCTCACCTGCGACCTGCAGTCGCTGCGGCAGAGATTCAAACCGGAGGAGGTAGAGAACTACACCGGCCCTGACAGTCCTGCTGCTGAGTTGAAAAAGCTGGTCCGTTACCGGCAACGTGTGGCGCGAAAAATCGAGCGCGTGCGCCGCACGATCGACAAGCAGGAAAAGCTACGGCTGCAGATGCAGGCGTCGCGCGACCGCCTACGGATTGTTTGGGAGAGGTCGGACCGCGCTAAGGAGGAAAAGCAGGCGTCGGCGAAATGGCAGCGTCAGTTGGAGTTGCTGACCTATCTCGCCGAGGCCAAGGCGAAGAGCGATCACTACGCCAACAAATCCCGGAGGCACAGCCCGCAGGCTGCCATGGCTGATCGTGGAAGTCAGGCACTCGGCGGGTAAAACCGAGTGCCAACAAAAGTAAAAAATCTATGTCAAATCCAAGCGCAACGCCGAAGCCCAAGACGCCAGCCGAGTTGTCCTGCACTGACTTGTTAGGATGCCCGTTCTGTGGTGAACAGCCGGAATACTCGCCAGCCGCCAAAGACCCAAACAACCCGCCGTATGGCTGGCCACACACGCTAAACCACAACTGCAAAATCATCGGAAGGCAAATCTGCATCCGCTGCGACTACTCCAAATGTGAGGACACAAGAGCGGCGGTGACTGCCGTGTGGAACACTCGCTGGCATCCTAACCATCAATCTGCGGCGCGACAACTGTTCGCTTAAACTATGAGTAAGTCGGAGAAGCTGAGAAAATTGGCCAACGCCGTTCGGCGTTACCGCGGCCTGCTTGGATCGCCTGGGCATGACGGCGTGGTCCGGTGGAAGCAGCCACCCATACCTTCAGCCAAGGACGATGTCCGGCGCTGGCTGGGCAGGCTGGGCCTGGATGTGGAAGCGCATCTGCGGCGTGTGGACGAGTTTCCTTCGCTGCAGCAGTTCGCGGAATGGCTGGAAGAGTTGGAGAATGGCAATGAGCACGTTGTGGCAGGAACTTCGGAAGTGGGAAAATCATGAAAAGAAACTGGCTGATCAGGCATTACCAGGCGGCGCTGGTGTTCGCGAGCCGGACCCGCAATCGCCCCCTGTCCGACTACGTTCGACAGGAGTTGAAAAGGTGGTCGGCGGCACCGTCCTCTGGAAGCCGGTCGATCGCCTAGCGGCTAAGATGCTGGCCAAGTCGCCCTGGTGGGCGCAGCCAGTGCATGTGCCGACACCGCCACCAGCGGCGCCGGCTGCAGTTGAGAAGGCAAAAAAGAAGAGAACACACAAGATTATGGGAGACAACGCTGTCATTGTGGAGACAGGAGACAAGCGTGCGCCACAGGATGTCCGTCCGCGGATGAACGACGCGAGCTACACGAGCGCATGCGGGCTGGAGGTGCACCGGATCAACGGGCAGGACATGATTTCGCTGGAGAGTGCGCAGACTGTCCTCTGTGCCGAGATTGCGAAAATGCCCAAGGAGACGCGACCGCTGGTTTTGGCCGCCCAGGACGCCCGACGGATCGTTAATGAGTTGACGGACGGCATTGGCGCCGATCAGGAAAAGTTCAGGGTCAGTGCCAAGATGTTCCTGGAGGATGTCCGCCAGACCCGGTTTGCGGTGGTGCAGGAGGCCAGCGCAATGATGACGCCATTGCGCGATGTCCGCACTTTCTTCCTGGGGCCGGATTACAAGGAGCAGGTGACCAGGTTGAAGGAGTTCGTGGAACTTTGCGAGCGGCTGCAGAAGCTCAAGGAGTCGGGTTTCCTGGATAACGTCGCGGACACCATGCTGCGACTGGCAGATCGGCCAGCCACCGGCGCCTGATTGAATGCGCTGTGGTGCTTGGAAAGGTCTCGTGCGGTCGCGTTAAGTCACGGTCCAGTGAGGGCGTGGCAAAGTCCTGCGCGGAACCGCACCAGTTGGGCTTCGGCCCGCTGGTGCGGTTTCCTTTAGCCATCCACTCCCGCAACCAAGCACGCCGCTGTGTCATAAGCCTTTGGACAGGACTGTTTCTTGTCTGGGAGCATCCGGCCTCCAACCATTTAAGCAACTGCCGGAAGGAGAACTGTAACATGTCAAAGATCAAAGAGGCGGCGATCCTCAAAATCGTCACTCATCCCGGCCGGGCGCACCGGGATGAGTTTCTGGCCATCGCCATCGTGCTGGCCAGCCTGCCCGCCGCGCAGATGCGGCAGGTCGCCATCGAACGCCGTCAACCCAAGCGCGAGGACACCCTGGATAAGGGCGTGCTGGTGCTGGACATCGGCGGCGGTGAATTCGACCACCACCAACTGTCCCCAGAGGCGCCGGCGACCTGTGCGCTCACCCTGGTGCTCAAGGACCTCGGGCTGCTGGAGCAGGCGCGCGAGGTCTGGTCGTGGCTGGAGTTTGTCGAGGTCATGGACAGCAAGGGACCGGGGGCGGTCGCCTCGCGCGCCGGCGTGCCCTGGGACAAGCTCTCCGGGCTGACCATGAATCCGGTCGAGATGTGGGCGCTCCATTGGTTCGCCAACAACCCGGACAACATGAAGGACGTGCTCAACGGCGTCGGTGCCCGGTTGTTGTCCGAGCTTGCGGACTACCGGTCGGCCCTGACCCTCCTGGACGCGCACGCCCATGTGGTGTTCGTGCGCGGGGTGGCGTTGCTCGACCTCACATTCACGAGCGACACGACCGCCGTCAACAAGTGGCGCATGCAGCACTGCCCTCACGCCAAGGGCAGCATCATGAAGGACGACCGCGGCGGGGGCTACACGCTCTACGCCTGGCAGATGGGCGGCGGGTCCGGCTGGCTGGACTTCCGCCGGCTGGCGCATCCCGGCATCACCTTCATCCACAATGGAGGGTTCCTGGCCAAGACGCGGATGACGGTGACGTTCCGTGAGGTTCTGGATCTGCTGACACAGGCGCTGCCGTCGGAGCCGGTCTGCCTCGGCAGCATGGTGGGCAATGGGTTCTCGGTGCAGGGAAGCTGGCAGCCGGCGCCGACAGATGACGGATCGCATTTCGTCATGGTGACGATCGGGACGGCCAAGCACGGGTGTGTGGAAGGTATGCTCTGCTTCCGCACGGAGGCGGCGCTGCGCTCGGCCATGAGCCATGTGCGCAACCGCATTGAGATCAGCCTGTCGAAGGGGGAGGTGGCCCATGCTTGAAGTGCGCATGCACTGGCGCCGAGGTCATCTGCACACAGTGAAGTTCGGCAAGGGTCGGGAGAGTTCCCGGCTGGACTGGTTCGAGCCGATATTGGTCAATGCGCCGGAAGGAAAGGAGGTGAACGTATGAGCGAAAAGAGTGAGCAAGTGCTGCGGGACGCCATCGAAAAACATGTTGGCGCACTACTTCACGCAGAGTTGCAACGGGACGAACTGCATGTCTATCTGTCCTGGGACAAAGCTAGTGGAAAAGTCACGGTTAATTGCTTCTCGACCTTGGCGCTGAACCTTCTCGATCGATCGCATAAGACCACCGTCGGCGGCTTGGACGAGTTGATCGACAGCGTGTTGGAGGGCTGCGACCGAAAGCAGGCCAAGGTTTGTCTGGACCAGATACAGGCAAGCTTGGACAAGGCTCGTGCTGGCTGGCAGAAAGTATGCGCTGAGTGGGATCGGGAACATCGACCTGCGAATCGCAGGTAAAGCAAAGGTGAGGCGAGGTGTAGCATCGTTGCGTGCGGTTCAGGTGTAGTGCCGTGAAGATGGGTAATGTAAAGCGCCGGCGAGGTGATGCTTGGTGTGGTGGCATCGCGTTTGGAACAGTATTGGAGACGCGGCGCACAGCATGGTAGCGCAATGTGGTGGCGTCGTATCGAGGCGCTGAGTATTGGCCTGGCACGGCGGCGGTGGGCACCGTAAAGCTACGGCATGGTCACGTCAGGTTCAGTGCAGCACAGGTAACGCGACGCAAGGTTCGGTTTCGTGCTGTCACGTATCGGTTTGGGTGGGTCGAGCGCTGGGCTGTCAGGCAAAGGCGAGGCGGGGTCTGGTCCGGTTTCGTTACGTCGTGCGCTGTGCCGACGAACACCAGTTGGGGCGCAAGCCCTGGCTGGTGTTCGTCCTTTAGCTATCAGTTGAAACTCCCGCCGGATTGCGGCACGCTCCGCCTGATGTCTGAGCCCCGTGTCACCGCCATCGTCGTCAACTGGCGCCGTCCCGACAACGTCCAGCGGATTCTCCGCGCACTGCGCCAGTCGTCGGCGCGCTGCCACATCATCGTCTGCGATGTCCGGGTGGATGAGACCTATCGGAAGGACACCTTCTTTGAAGGCGCCGACGAGGTTCTCCACCTGTCCCGCAACCACGGCGGTTTCAACCGGCTGGTGCCCGCCATGCTTGTGCAGACCGAGTTCACCTACTTCCATGACGATGACCTGCTGCCCGGACCCGAGGCGCTCGCCGCCCTGATGCGTTGCGCTGACGGCATGCTGGGCATGGGCGTGCTTGGCCAGATCGGACGGGTCTATCCAGACGGGCAGTTCGGGACGGATGATGTGCTGCGCGATGAGCACGTCTGCGTGCCGGTGGACAACGTCATCCGCGGCGCGCTCGTCCGCTCGGCACTGCTGCCCGGCGTCATGCACTTCTGGCATCGCCACGGGCGCAACTTCATCACGCCGGAGGGGTTGGTGCATGATGACCTGATGCTGAGCTTCGCGCTCCGCTCCGCCGGGCACATCAACCGGCTCACGCCCGCTGACCACCGCAACGACACCATGATCAACAGCGAGGAGTTGCCGGACCAGTATGCACTCAGCCGCCGGCCCCAGCACCGACCCGAGCGCGCCGCCATTGTGGCATGGTTCAATCAGCAGTTTCCCGGCCGGCTCACCCCGCTGCTGCCGGCGGTCCATGTTGTATGAAGCCGCTCGTCAAACTAGCCCTGGCCCACTGGATGCGTGAGGACGCCCAACCTGATCCGGCGGCTGGGTTGGCGGCTTTGGCGGGTGTGTCAGCGGCCAGCCTGGCGGGTCAGCCGCTGCTGAACATTTTGAAGCGCGAGCCGGCTGGTCCGCTGAGTGTCACGCCCGAGCGCGCCACGCGCATACTGCAGGCGTTGTCGCCGGGAATTGACTTGCGGGTGGAGTCAGGTGCCGCGGCTCAGTATCGACCGACCTGGCTGGGTGGTGCGAAACCCAAAGGGACGATTCTCACTTCAGCCACCACCTCGGGAAAACTACCATTGGATGTCCTGCTCCACGAGTTGGGGCACTCTGATGTCCACGCTGGCCCCTCCCGCGCCCTACGCGCGCTGGGTCCGCTCCGCATGCTGGGTCAGGTCGGCGGGCTGGGATTTGCCGGGCTGGCACCGCTGGCCTATTTCACGGAGATGGAAGACGGCCAGCGGGACAAGCTGATGGACTGGGCGTCCATTGCCGGCGGGACGGGCGGGACGCCGGTGCTCATAGATGAAGCCCTGGCCAGTATCAAGGCGCTCAAGCACTTCGACACGTTGGGACGGACGGGACGCCTGGGGCCGGCCTCCCGTCTGGCCGTGGCCCGAGGGCTGATGCGCAAGCGTCTGCTGGCGGCTTTCGGCACCTACGGGCTGTCCACCGCCGGCGCCGTGGCCGCTCCCCAGGTGGCCAAGTGGTGGGCGCACCGTGATCCGCAATAGGAGGTCTTTCCGTGCCATAAGGAGGTGACGGAGGTCTGTTATCTTCGTCCATCTGCCCCGGCTCGTCATGGCTGGGGGTGGTGGCATCCTGCAGTGGCAAAGAGAAAGACAAGACAGTGAAAGCAATCAATCAGTTGGTGGCGAAGTTGAAAGCCTGGGCCGTGGCGGTGTGCACGGACAGCAAGCTCGAACCGCGCCTGCAGACGCTGGCCAACATCGAGAGCCAATCCTGGACCGAGCTTGGCAGCCCAGATCGCGACAATGACAGCATCGACAAGCACCTGCGAGTGGTCTTCATGGCCCAGCGCACGCGCAGCCAGATGCGGGTCAACGCGCTGTTGGATTCGTTCGGCCCGCAGTTGGCCGCACTGCCGGTGATGCTGCGGACGGCCATTGAGACGTCGGCCAGCAAGAAGCCCGGTGAGGCAGCGCTCCTGCGCCGCTTCTTCGAGAGCGAGGCGGAGACGAAGGCCGCCGAGGCCGGTGTGGACATGGTCGTTGCCATGTGCAGCAAGGATGAGGACGGGCACCCACTCAACCCGGAGATTGCCGCCCTGCATTTGGAAACCCGTCGGGTGGAGGCAGAGATCAGCAAGCTGCGCGATGCCGGATGGTATCGCGATGAGTTGAACCAGAAGCGCAAGCAACTGGCCGACATCATCGAGCAGCGCAATCGCCGTCCAGAGGCAGAGGTGCAGGACACCCAGATGCTGGTCCTGGTGCCGCACTATCTGGAGCAGCGTGCGCGGCTGGCCGAGTTGGAAGAGTCCATTGCCAAGTCCGGCGATTTCGATGTGCTGGACAAGGAAATCGCCGGGGTCATGTCGGTGGACAGCCTGCCCAAGTGGCGCGATGGGTCGGCCGACAGCCTGCAAGGGCTGGCGGACTTGATCAGCCGGATGGTGTCCTTCAGCCGCCTGACCGGCAGCGCGGCGCTCGCGGACGAGCACAACCGGCTGGCGTTGATTGCTGCCGCGTTGAACGTGCACGCCGTGGCCCAGGGATCGCCGGCGACCGGCAGCCGGTTCACCATTGCCCCGGACGGTCGGGTGGTGGGCGTGTGGTCGCTGCCGGGCGAGGTGCAGCAGGTGCTAAACCGCCCGGTCTCTCGGCTGAGTGGTGAACCGCTGCCGGAACAGGAGTAACGCCATGCGATACCATCAGATCATCCGGGAGGCTCTGAATCCTCCGCAGGGCAGAGTCACCGTGCGTTCGCTCACCCGCAGGCTGGCTGAGGCTGGCCTGCGGGTGAAGGTCTGGCGCAGAGCCAGCGCAGAAGAAGTTCGGCGCGCGTTTGAGGCGGGCGAGATCGTGTTGCTGCCGGTGTTCAAGCAGCGTCTGTTTGGGCGCAACGGCACTGGTTGGCATACCGTGAGCAAGCGTCTCGTCAGTCGGGGCTTCGTTAAACTCGAACGCTTGGGGCTGGAGTTGAGTCTCCGGGAATGGACACCCAAAGGCACAGCCATCATCTGCGACCCATGAGCATCCTGCGCGAAGTCCTGGACGACGTGGTCCAGGCATTTGGCATGACCTCGGTGCCTGACCGGCCCGAGGTCTTCGCTGGCGGTGTGCGGCTGGATGTGCCGCTGCGCTGCCAGTTGGACAGTTACTCCTGCGGCGCCCAGGCGGGCTTCACAGTCGCCCGGGCCTTGGGGAGCCGGGTTTCATACGGGCAGTTCCGGCGCAGCCTCAAGCTGTCCCGGGATGGCAGTGAGCCGGGTCAACTGGTCCGGGCACTGGTGCGGCATGGCGTCAAGGCGGACACGGTGTGCAAGCTGTCCATGGACCGCCTGCGGGACTGCATCGACCAGGGTCAGCCCGTCATCATCGGGGTGCAGAACCCCAAGGCGGATGCTGGGCACTGGGTGGTGGTCTATGGCTACGACCTGGACGCTGGCACGGTGTTCATGGGTGTCAACGGGATGCCGTGGTTCAACCGCCGGGAGTATCCCGTGCGGGAGTTCCGCAAACTGTGGGAGCCCAAGGGCTGGGGGCTGGTGTGCTCTGGCCGCCGGCGCCTGCGCTGCCGGATGAAGTGAGCAAGAAGTGGGCGGGCTGGGGCGCAAGCCCTGGGCTGTCCACTTCCTTTTAGCTGTCGGGTCTTGAACTGACCGGCCTGGCTGTGCTTCACTGCGGCTGTGCCGACCTTGTCTCCCATGCAGAAGCTGATGGCCGCCCTGGGCACCTCGGTCCCGGAAGGTATCCTCGGTCCCCGGCTGCGCGACCTGGCGCGCGAGGGTGGGCTGGCGTTCGCGCATCCTGGTGGATGGACCGATGCCTACCGCTCCCGCAAGCGGTATGCCCCAATCTGGCGGACGGCGCAGGAACTTGGCGTGCTGCCGACCGTCACTGCTGACAAGCGCCGGCTGCGTGACTTTGCTGACGGGGCGGTGGTCAATCTCGGGACGGACAAACCGCCGTTCAAGACCACTTGGAATGCCCGTGCGCCTGACTACGCCAGAAACTGGGCCTTGTCCGACGGCTCCGTGGACAAGCTGCGTGAGGCCGAATTGTTGCACGGATTCATACCAAAGACGGAAAGCCTTCGCCGGTTCACCCGTTCTGTCAGTCTTTCTCCGGCACGACAGGCTGCGTTGAAGCAGAAGCTGGATGCGGCATATCCCGAAGGCTGGCTCATCAAGTCGCGCGGTTATATCGGGCAGATGACATCTGACATGCCGACGGACCTGGCCGCGGCGGGCAAATGGCCGGTGTTAGACGGGCAGGCCGCCGACTGGATCGTCCAGTCCCGGCAGGACATAGGTCGGTTTGCCCAGCCGCAGGCGCAGGTTGAGCGCTGGCTGTCCAAGCGTTTCGGTGCGCGTCCGCACGGCACGCACGAATACAGGGTGCATGTGCTCAATGGTCGGGTGGTGCCTTATGCCACAAAGCACAAAGGCGGTCCGGCGCAGGGTTTTTTGGAACGCTGGATGCCGTGGAATACGGCGCGCATAAACCAGGCCGAGGCGTTGACCCAGCGGGCCGCGAACCAGCTTGGTCGCGGCGATCGTAACAAGACTTTCTATGCTTTTGACATAGGCTTCACTAACCGAGGAAAGCCGTTTGTCATCGAGGCCAATCCTTCAGCCACTGATGGAATGTCCGGCGAGTTCGCGGACCCTCATGTTCAGGACGCCATCGCGGCGGCCATCAAGGGCCAGTTACCCAACTACGTGAAAGCGCGGCGTGGGCTGTGGGCAGGCGGCACCGGGCTGGGAGTCTATCAGGCGTTCAAGCCAGAGGATGACACCCGCCCCGCCTGGCAGCGCTGGATGGGCAAGCAGTCGAGCCGGCGCGGTGGCTGGCTGGGCGCGTTTCCAGAGTATGTCGGTCTGTTGGAGTATGTTGGTCGTCCTGGCCTGTATAAGTCGGGAGGTATGGTAACGTCTGCGCTGGCCGGAATGCTGGCCGGTCGGGGAGTTGACGTAGCCGCCACCAAACTGCTGCGCCCGCTGGTGCCGGGGTGGAATTCATGGATGCACCGTATGGGACTTGAAGCCGGCTTGACGGGCGGGACCAGGGCGTTTTTACCAAACACCAGAAGGGCTTTGGGCGCCATCTCTGGCGGCGGCACTGGGGTGGTGGATTATGAGCTTGGCAACCAGATCGGCAGCGAGGTGCGCGGACGTTACCTTAAATCGCCTGGCCTGGTGGCCCGCGACACGGCTTCCCGGCTCACCGCGGACCGCTACCTGCAGGCATTGCGGACGAATAAGGTGCCAGGACTGGCGCGGCGAGAAGCACAGCTATTGCGTCGGTCGGCACCATCCTTCGTTCGGAGCATCGCTGCGGGAGAGGTCAGCATGACCGGACTGACTGGTGAAAATCTGACCTCGCCGTTGCTGCGGCACGCCCGGGCCGCGTATCAACACACTGCACCTGAGTTGTTGGCGCAGGATGTGACGCAATGGACCCGCTGGTTGCCGAAGAGGTTCAGACCGGATCCGGCAACGACGGGCATGCGGATGCAACAACATCTTTCCAAACTGACTGGACCAGATCGTCCCTGGCGGCAAGCTATCGCGGGACCGGCGGTATCGGGAGGTTTGGGAGGTTTGGGAAGTTTGGCTGAAAATCTGGGGCAGGAGTTGATTTCGGGCAGCATGGCAGGACCAATCATTCCCAGCGTGATCGCCAGCGCCGCCGGGCATCTACCTAACACTGCCGTCAATAATGTGTTGACGGCAGGTGCGGCGGCGGGGGCGTCCAATACACTGCAGGCATTGAAATACAAATTGATGCTAACTGGTCACCAGCAACCTCGGCCGCTGGGATGGGGCGCACGGCTGCTGGACGCGACCTTCGAGCCGACGGCTTCAGAATTCATACGGGCTGGGCAGGATTTACGACGGCTGCAGGATTCATCGCGCAGACTGTCGGCAACCCGACAGCCGGTTCAGGCTAGGCTCCAGGCGCATTCAAATGTAGGGCAAGGATTGCAGGCCGACGCGCGTCAGCTACAGCAGGCATGGTTTAACCGGTGAGCCTGCAACGGAAGTCGTCCGCGGGGTATAAGACTGTGAGCAGACCGTTGTTTGCTTGGTCGTCCTGTGGACGGCGTAATTCGTGGAGCATATACGTGTATGTTGAAAGCATTACTAAGCGGGATTAACGGCGCCGTAAATGGGGCGGAGATGAAACAGCAAAACGACGCCTTGCGAAAAGTATTGGAGCAAGCGATCAAGGTCGCAGTCAGCCCGGAAGCAACACCGGACGAGATGGATAAACTGAGTCAGCGGCTGGGCGTAGCTGCCTTAGCTGCGGAGGGCTTGGCCGCGCTGGAGCAACAGGAGGCCTACAGCAGGTTTAACCGGCTGGCCCGCAACTTCGACCTTCAACTGGAGGCGCTGCCGGCGCTGCTGACTGCCGCCCATGAAACCTTGCCAGCCGGAGATCCAGGCAAGGCGGTGCTGCAGTTCCTTACGGCCCGGACACCGCTGGAACTGGCGGCCGCTATACTCGCGCTCAAGAAGCTCCGGCGCGAAGAAGCTCCGGCGGTCTAGCCAGCTAAAAGAAAGCTATCCGACGGGGGTAGTTTTCTTTTAGCTGTTGGGTGTGTGGTGTTGCCATTCCGCTACCGGGCTGGCACGCTGTCCGGCATGATTCAAGCCAGCACCGAACCCTACGACCCCCTGCTGGACGCGAAGGCCGCCGGCATCCGCGCCGATCTGCGCGCCGCCGAGTCTACCACCAACCGGGAGCCGACCAAGGCTCAGATCCGCGCAGAAAATTACGCCAAAGGTGAGTTCAAGTGGCAGGGGTTGACGGTGCGCATCGAGAATCCCCGGGGCAGTGTGCGCAGCGGTGTCACAAAAGACGGACAGCCTTGGAGCCGAACGCTCAGGCACATTTACGGCCATCTCTGCACGAAGCGACATGGGCGCAGCGATGCGGACGGCGACGGTATCGACATCTTTGTGGGCGATCATCCCGACAGCGCGTTGGTGGGTGTGATAGACCAGTTCATCGACGGCAAGTTCGATGAGGTAAAGTGCGTCATCGGATGCCTGGACGCAGCCGACGCAGAACGCGTCTATCTGGCCAACTACCAGAAGAATTGGGACGGTTGCGGAGGGGTGACACTACTGACCGCCGAGCAGTTCAAGTCCTGGGCGAAGAACGGCGACACCGGCAAGCCGCTCAAGGGGCAGGACATGGCTTCGTTTCACAAGACCGCGCTGGACTTCAGCGAGGAGAGGCGCAAGCCGATTGGCTACGACGCCGACGGCAACATGGTCTGCGGTGACGGTTCAATCTTCGCTACCCGGGAGGAGATGGAAAAGCTTCGCCGACCGGCCGGCGCGCGGCTGGACCAACTGGCTGTGCTGCCGCCAGGAATCACCGTTGAGCCAGGCAATGCGAAGGCAGCCGACGACCGCGCCTGGCATGTGGGGCGGAACACCGGCGAGATCAAGGAGGCCCGCACCGGCTTCCATCGCCCTGAGAACTTCGACCTCCTCAAGGAGCACAGCACGGAGAAGCTCAAGGTGGAGGCCGGCTGCAATGACTGGGAATCCGCCTGGACCGGCATCACCTTCACGTTCCCCGACCTGGGGCGTCAGGTCTGGGCGCACTTGACACCGCCCGCCACCTGTATCGACTCCGAGACGCCCAGCAAGGACCTGCCGCCCAGGGAGGAAATCCACGACTGGCAGGACAAGCTGGTGAAGGCATGGCTGTCTGCGGCCAAGGAACTGGCCCGCCAGGAGGACGCCAAGCTGCATCCCGAACACTTCCTGCAGGCGGCCAAGGACACCCAGGTCAAGCAGTGGGTGGAGGCGGTGGGCGAGAACCGCATGAAGTGGGATCCGGTGAAGCAGGCATCCGTGGCGCCTCCAGCCGCCCAGCCGGAGGTCCAGGCTGGTCCGCCGCGCACCGGCCCCGAGGCCATCCTGCACGCCCTGCAGAACCTCGACCTGGACAAGCTCCGGGCTGACTCGATGGACGTGGTCCACCGCAAGCTCAAGAGCAAGCGCCCCGCTGCCGTGCAGATCCTGGGCTATCTGGAGGGTCTCAAGCGCGCCGAGATTCAGCCACACCAGTTGATGATCAGCCGGGTGCCGGTGCTGCCGCCCCAGTTCCGGCCGTTCTCTGCGGCTGGCGAGGCATTCATCCCCGGCGATGCCAACGAGCTTTACCGCGACCTGTTCAACGTCCGGTCGGTCTATGAGCAGATGCGCGAGCGGCTGGGCGAGGAGGGGTCGCGGGCCGCGCGGCTCAACCTCTATGACGCCATGTCCGCGGTTTATGGGTTTGGCGAGCCGGTGTCCCCCAAGACGCGGGAGCGCGGGGTGACGGGGTTCCTGAAGACCCTGACTGGTTCATCGCCGAAATTTAGTCTGGTCCAGCGAAACCTCCTGTCGAAGGATGTGGACTACGTGGGGCGGGGCACCATCGGCGTTGATCCCGACCTGGGTATGGACGAGGTCGGCATCCCGGACGAGATGGCCTGGAAGCTCTACGCGCCGTTCATCCAGCGGCGGCTGGTCCGGGCTGGCATGTCGCCGGAGCAGGCGGTCAAGCAGATCAAGGACCGGACCAAGGAAGCGGAGAAGATGATGGACGGCGAGATGGCGGAACGCCCGGTGATGTATTCTCGCGCTCCGTCCTGGCACAAGTTCAATTTTGTGGCGGGCATGCCCAAGCGGCGGACGGGCAGCACGATCATGGTGAATCCGTTCGTGACGACTGGCCTGAACGCCGACTTTGACGGAGATTGCGGTAGATTTGTGTTGAGGATAAAGAGGAATGTGGAGACAGTGGCTGGCATAACATCACCTACCACTGAAATCAAGCTGAGCGAGCAAGTCATGCACATCGACCAGATGCCCCGCATCGAGGACACCGCGGTCGAGAAGTCTGCGCGCGTGACCGAATGGGATGTCCCCGCTGGCACGCAGCTTTACGCGATTGACCTCAAGACCGGACAGCACGCCTGGGCGGATGTCACCAAGGTCAGCCTCCATCGCAACCTGGTGGCTTACACCGTCCAGCTTGCCTGCGGTGAGATGCTGGTCGTCAGCGAGGACCACAGCGTCATCACCTACAACCCGGCGACTGGCGCGCTGGAGAAGACCAAGCCGGCCGATGGGGTCGGTCAGTTCGTTCCGCGCGCCACGCGCATGTCCACGGCCAAGCCCATTGAGCAGGTGATCGCCAGCCGGGAGGGGCATGAGTGGAAGTTGAAGCTGACCCGTGATGTGGGCGTGTTCCTGGGGCTGCTGGCGGGAGATGGTTGCATGATGGGTGACCATGTTCTGGCCCTTTACGGCACTGGATTTAAGGCCGCCAACCGCGCCAAGTTCACGGAGGTGGTGCAGTCGGGAGCACTGCCTTACGGACAGCATGTGGGCGAGCTTTCATGGGTGGCGGACAGCTTGGGCGGAGGTTCTGGGCTGCGCGAGCGTAGCCAGGTCGGCAACACCGCCTGGTTCAGCCGCTGGCTGCAGGATCACATCGGACACGGCGCGCTGAACAAGCGCGTGCCGGCCTTCTCCCTGCAGGCCGGGCCGGAACACCTCATGGGCGTTCTGGATGGGCTGCTGTCCTCGGACGGATCGGTGTCGGTCAGCCGGGCTAAAAAGAAGCCGCAACTGCTGGTGAACTTCAGCACTTCCAGCCCAGACCTCGGGCTGAGCATCCAGGAAGTCTGTCGGCTGCTTGGTGTGGCGACGCACGTCACGCCCTACAAGTCACCCACCAGCGGCAAGGACGCCTGGATCATCACACTGTCCACCGTGGGGTTGAAGAGCCTGGTCGCGGAGCGCCAGTTCACGCTCACCCACCCGGAGAAGAACCGCATCCTGCAGGAACACATCGATGAGGTCAGCACGAACCGGGGTGGTGATGTGGTGCCTTATCCGCTGCACCTGCACAAGTTGATGCAGGCTGCGCATGTGGATCACACGGGCGGCAAGAAGAAACCCAGCGGCAAGACCGACTTCGGCTCGCTCGACCAGTGGAAGATGCACGGGGTGTGGTCGCGCGGCGCTGCCTTGCAGTGGATGGATGCTTACCTAAAGACCACCACCGGTATCATGAACCCCGAGCCGTTCATGCAGTATCGCTCGCTGATGGCGGACCGGTCGCTGCGCTGGGAGCGGGTGGAGAAGGCCGACCGGATGCACGATCCGATGGACATGTGGGACGTGACCATCCCTGGACCTTACACGTTTGCCACGTCGTCCGGCCTGTTCGTGCAGGATACCGTCGCCGTCCACCTCCCCATCATGGACGCGACGGTGAGCGACGCGAAGAACAAGCTGATGCCCTCCAAGATGCTGCTCAGCCCCAAGGACCGCGACAAGGTGGTGCCGGGGCTGAAGCAGGAGCAGATCCTCGGACTGCACAACGCCCAGGCTCGCCCCGCCCTGGCCAAGCACGTCTTCCCGGATGAGCGCAGCGCCATGATGGCCATCCGGGCGGGCAAGGTGCGGATGAGCGACGAGATCGAGATCACAAGTCCGGCTTGACAACGGCGAGGTTGCTCCCAAGCTGGCCGGGCATGACTCCAGATGATGCGGCTGACATCTTCACGGATCGCTGCGAAGGCGGCGCCTGGAGGGACAATGACACCTGTGATTTCTGTGGCGGCTGCCGGCCGTCCATCGCGCTGGCCGCCATCAAGGCGGGTGCGACGGTGAGCCCCACGGATAAGAGCTACAAACGCTACGTGGAGGGCGGCGATGTGCGCGTGCCCAGTTGCGGCGGCAAGCTCTACCTGAACCACTTCAGCGAAGCCCAGGCACTGGAGTTCGTGCGGCTGGACGTGACGGGCCAGATGCGGGTGGCACATCCTGGCTACTTCTACTCCAAGCTGGCCTTCGGACGTTACAAGGACTCTATCCAGGCGTTGCTGGCCGAGTTGTGCCCAGGTGACAACGCAGAGTCGCCGGTGACTCAGCCCGTCGCACCCAAGCCGCCGGAACCCACCCGCACTCCCGGCTCACCGCCGGATGGCATGACCTCCCGCGTGCATGTGCTGCCGCTGGATGACCTGCAGTTCCACGCCGCCTCTGACCTCTGCTGGTGTCGGCCTACGTTCCTCCCGTCCGGGGTGATCTGCCATCACGCACTGGACGGTCGCGAGGCGGCTGAACGACAGCACGGCTTTGGCACTGGACGCGGCTGGCTCAAGCAGATCGAATACGTGCCTCTCCCAACATGAATGCACCCAAAGGTTGTCTCCGTCTGATTCCGGCCCTCGCTGGCGCAGCCGCGCTGGCCATCATCCCGCTGCTGCTCATCCTGATGGCGTGTCGCGCCGACATGCCGCGCGCCAAGGACGGACAGGGCGTGGAGTTCGTCTGCATCAGCAAAGCCATTCCCGGCACACCGGACAAGCCGGGCACTGCGGACTTGTGGCAGAAGGTCGGTGAGACCGGCACCAATCACCCCGTCTATCTGCGCCTGCTGCAGACGGACCCCAGCCAGCCGTCCATGTTCACCCGAGTATCTCAACCATGAAAACTCCCCTTGAGAAATCCCTGTTCATCTTGGTCGCCCTGATCCTCTGCCTGGGCAGTGCTTGTCCTGAGCGCAAGCCAACTGGTCCAGCCGGCGCCACCCCGCCAGCGCAGACGGGCAAGCTACCGCAGGCCATCTCCCTGGCGGAGAGCAACGCGGCTGCCGCCCTGGTGGCGCTGGACAAGAAGTTCGCAGCACTGCAGGCCGAGTATGATGCGCTGAAGCAGAGCGCGGCCAAGGCATCGGCCCAGGTGGGATCGGCCAACATCGCCAACACCAACCAGCCACCCTCCCCGGCGACGCAGGTGGTGGACCGGGAGACCAAGCTGGCCATGACGAACCTGCCGCCCCAGGACGTGACCGAGGCGCTGGAGGCGGCCAAGCGGCGCATGGCGCTGTTGGAAGGCCGCACCGTGGAGGCCGAGGCGCTCTATAAGACGGCGCAGACCGAGGCCGATCGGATGAAGGCGGAGCAGGCCAAGCTCAAGGCCGACACCGAGACAGCCCGGCAGGAGGCGGAAGCACAACGGCAGAAGGCCGCCGCCGCCCAGGCCGCGCTGGTGCAGGCGCAGAAGGAGCAGGCCGCCGAAGTGGAACGGAACCGGGCCGCCAACCAGGCGAAGCTGGATGACGCGGAACGCCGGGTGAAGGAGGCCCAGGACAAGGCTGCCGCCGAGCAGCACAAGTTCATCTTCCGCACGTTGCTGGGGGTGGGCATTGGTCTGTTCGTGGCCGGGGTGGTGATGATCGCGCTCACCAACGGAGTAGCGTTGATGAAGGGCGGCCTGCTGTCCGCTGGTGGTGCGGTGGCGATTGGATTGGCCCAAGTCATCTCGAATCCTTGGTTCGACAAGGTGTTGACGGCCGCCATCGTGCTCGGTGTGTTTGCTTTCGTGGGATACCTCATCTGGGAGCGGAAGGAGGCGCAGGAGCGCAAGAAGGTGAAGGAGGAACTGCAGCAGACGCAGGAGGCCAGCGCCTTCATCGTCAAGGCCATCGACGACGAGGGCCTGGTGGTAAAGGACAACGCCAAGACGGCGTTTGGTCGGCATCTGTCCGGCGCGATGGACCGGAAACACAAGCAGGTCATTGCCAAGATCCGCAACGAGGTCGTGCCCGCCATCAAGATGTCATGAGCAACACCACCGAAAAATCCGACGAGGTGCGCAGCCTCAAGCGCGCGTTGATCGACCACATGGTCACGACGATGGTGGCCGGCATGATGTCGGGCTTCCTGTTCCTGATCTGGCATCTCTACTCCACGCTGGAGAAGCGGGTGAGCGAGACCGAGCGGGAGAACGCCGCCGCGCTGCTGGTGCTCAAGGAGTCGGCCATCAGCTACAAGGTCCGGCTGGACATGCTGGACCGGGAAATGGCTCGGCGGCAGGAGACCCCGGCCGCTGTGGCGGCAGCACCTGCGCCAGCGCCCAAACCGGAGCCATCCTTCTGGACTGCACCGCCAGCGCGCACCAACAACCCGCCGTCCTTTCAGCAGCAGGGCCAGCAACAGCAGTCCTACGCACCACCCATGCTCCGGCAGTCGCCGGTGGCGGATGTGGAGGCGGCGCGCGACGAACTCCGCAAGAAGATCAGCGACCTCAAACCCGGCAGCAAACCATGACCGTCCTGTTCTGCATCTATCTCGTCCTCGGCATCGCGTGGGCCATCTACGCTGGTCGCATGCAGTTCAAGAGTGGCCTGTCCAGTCGCATGGACCTGCAGTTCTGGCTGTGCATTAGTCTCAATCTCGTGCTGTGGCCGCTGGGCGTGATCAGTGCATGGATGGCGCGGCGGTAGAGCGACTCGCCGGCCAGGTGCTTTGCGAATTGCGCGGCAACCGATGGTGCGTTACACACAGGCATGCCCGAAACGACACCGGCAGCAAAGACGGGTTTGCTCGCAACTCTGCGGGGTAAGGCCGTCGCCTTCATTATCCGCTCCAAAGCCCTGGCCAGCCGGACCCTCCAGCGTGCCAAGGACTTGTCCCGCGGCGTCACCCGTGCACGCAGCGACCGATGGGACACCGTGAGGGACGCCTACCTGAAGTCGCACCCGTGGTGTGCCGCCTGCGGCTGCCGGGACGCCAAGGTGCTCAACGGCCACCACCGAAAACCTTTCCACCTCTTCCCGGATTTGGAACTCGACCCAACGAACTTCATCACGCTGTGTGAGACCAGCCGGCGCTGTCATCTGGATGTCGGACACGAGGGCAACTGGAAGGCATGGAACCCGGCGGTTGATGGCCAGGCCAAGCGCATGCTGCGGCTGCGTTCGCAGCGGGGCGAGATGGACGCCATGTCGGTGTGTCCGACACCGGGACGCAATGTGCGCACCAACGCGGCCCGGTTGGCTGAGTTGCTGGAGATGTGGCAGGCCTTGCCGCCGACCGGCCCTTCCCGCGCCAACCTGGTGAAGAGCGTGCTGCGACAGGATCCCGTGCTGCACGACGCGCTCAAGCGCGAGATTGAACGGATTGAGTCGGCTGCAGGCTTGCCTCCCGCCCCACCTTCCGCTACGCTGCCGCCACAATGACATACCGGACGAACAGTATTTCGCCGGCTTTGTGTTTCATGCCCTGCACAGGAGCCCTTCAGCGGCACACCAAGCTGGTTTCTTCGTGCAAGCAAGGGGGCGCAGGGCGTTGACGCATGCCTTCCTGGTCCAAAGATCTCGGTAACTTCGGCCGGCTGTCCAATGCCGACCGCCTCATGCTGTCTCTGCGCATTGGTGGCGCGGTGGCGCCTTACCTGAACTTCATCCCCTTCGCCACCACGACCCGGCTGGCCCGGGGACAGGGTGGCGAGGGTGCGCAGTTGGGAGCGTTCGAGGATGTGGGTCGTGGCGTGGGCGGCCTGGGCGGAATGGCCGCCGCCATCCAGGGTGGCAAGTCGGTGAAGAGCCGTGCGGCAGCCATCGCATTGCTGCTGGGTGGTGAGACGATGGGCGCGATGCTCGGCCATGCCGGCGGCAACGCCATTGGGCAGAGTGTCCTCAAGCAGTCGTCGGCCAACACGCTGGACCGCACGTTGCCGGTGCTCTCGCCCTACGAGACAGAGCAGCGCAGCCTGACGCACCAGGGCTGGCGCGGCATTGGCACCGGGCTGCTGACGGATCTGGGCTACACGCTGGGCGGAATTGGTGGTGCAGGTGCCGGGGCGCTGGCGGGTGCGAATGCCCATGCGCTCACCACGGGCGACTGGCAGCCGGTCAGGTGGCTCACCCAGATGGCCCAGCGCAAGCATGTGCCGCTGCGCGAGCGTCCTCATCTGTCGGGCCGCCTCATGCTCACCATGCTGGGTGGCCTGGGGCTGGGCGGACTGGCTGGCGGAATGCTGGGCCACGACCTGGGCGAAAACGCCGGCGAAGCGCTGCTGCAGCCCCATCGCACGAACGCCAAAGAGCTTGCGCTTTACAAGCTGCGGAAATTTCTCGACAATCCCTGAACGTGAACACGGCCCCGAACGATTCTTTCAGCAAGGCACTTTCCGCAGTCCGTGCCGCCCGTGAACAGGTCGCCAAGCTCGCCTTCGTGCCGCTCCCGCCGGATCAACCGGCCCCGCCGCAACAAGCCATGCCGATGGATCCCAGCATGGCCGGCGGTGGAATGGCACCTGGCATGATGCAAGGCGACCCGGCAGCAATGCCTCCGGGTGACCCGATGGCGGCTCAGGCCGGTGGTGTCCCGCCAGGCATGGCGCCCATGATGCCCCAGGGCGCACCACCGGCCGAACCGATGCCGCAGGAAGATCTCGGCCCGGTGATCGAGCAGATCATGCAGGCCATGCAGGCGGTGGACGAAACGCTCCGCCAGTTCGCGCAGGAACATTCCCAGCTTGCCCAGCAGGTGGAGCAGTTGGGACAGCAGATGCAGCAGATTGTCCAGCAGCACGAGATGCTGATGGAGGCGATCAAGGAACCCTCTCCGATGGATGGCAGTGTGCAGCAGCCGATGTGAACATGAACCCTACCCTTAAACTTGAACTGTCGTTGTGCCTGGTGAAGCAGGCCGACATGTCTGGCATGGGCGGGGCCGCCTCCGGCCTGTTGGGCTGGCCGGGCGCTGCGCTCTACGGCGGGTTGGCTTCCGACAAACATCCCGGACGTGACGCGGCGATGATGGCTGGTGGCAGCATGGCTGGAGGAACAGCGGGTGCCCTCGGTGCCTACCTTCTCTCGGCCCTGGCCGCGCGCAACCGGCCTGGTGCCTTGGGCGGTTCGTTGGTCGCGGCTCTGCTCGGTAGCACAGCGGGATCGGCTGCTGGCTCCGGTCTTACTGCCCGCCATCTCGCACAGGACAACACGCCGCACTGGCGCAAGGCCCTCGGACTCTAACCCATGCTCCGCCTCCGCCATCAAGACGGCAAGCTCACGGAAGTCCCCGCCGGGGTCTTCGTGGAGATTGTCGATCCGGGCACGCAGAAGTTGGGTGCCGCGCTCTTCTCACCCCGACCCGGCGAAGTCCTGCAGATCACGCCCGGCTCACCGGACGCGCGGCGCTACACCACCATGTTCCCTGGCGTCCAGTTTGCCGATGCGGTGATCCCCCGCTCCAGCCATGTCTGACCTGCGCACCATGTCCAAGGCCGTCGCCGCTGGCAACCGCGCCACCACCGCGGACGCGATGGCCATGCAGGTGCCGTTCTTCTTCCCTGGTCGGCTGGTGGATGGGCAGACGCTGGGCTGGCTGCGCATCGCACGGCGCGAGATGTGGCTGGCTGGCTTCCGCGTGGACGCCAAGCTGCCCGGCGGCACGTCACTGACCCGCGCTGGCTTCCAGTTGTGCCGGGGCGACCTGCAGGCGATCTCGGGCGCGAAGCTGACGCTGGCTGGTGTCGTTCCGTCGGGCGAGCTTCGCCTGAACCCTGACTTCCCCATGCCGGCGGAGTCGCTGTGGACGGTGAAGCTGCTGAACGAATCTGGCGATGCCGTTGACACGCTACCGGCTGACCTTACGCTGACCTACTGGCTGCGCTACGCGCCTGGTCCGTCGGGCAGCCTCAACTGGACGCCTTACTCCCTGCAGTCCGGCATTGGCTTCTACCAGGTCGGTGATACCTTCGTCGTCGGCTAACGCCTCACTACCATGATCGTTCCTGTTTCAGAACTCCGCGCCCGGTTCGAGACGGCTGACCGGCCGAACCAGAAGGACTTCGTCGATCTCATTGACACGCTGCTCACCCAGGCGGCTGGCACCGTGACCCCGGAGATGCTTGCCGCCGGGGGCGCGCGGACGATGCTGATCAACAACCCCAGCAATCAGACGCTCTGGGCGGCGCTCTCCCTGGCCACGCTCAAGTCGTCGTTTGTGGCGGTGGCGACCAACAGCGGGAACGATTACACCATCGATGTGAATCCTGCGCCGGCGGCACATGCCGACCTGGAGGGTGTGCCGTTGATGGTGCGCATGCCGGCGAACAACACCGGCAACGTCCAGTTCCGCGCGCACTCGTCGCTGGGGTTGAAGAAACTCTTGTCGAACACGGGGCAGGAGCTTGGGGCGGATGATCTCACGGCCAACCAGGTGATCCTGGTGACGTTCAACTCCGCGCTGGATTCTGGCAATGGTGGCGCCTATCAAGCCATCGGTGTGCTGGGTGTGGATTCGTCAACGCCGCCCAGCGGTTCTGCCGGCGGAGATTTATCCGGCAGCTACCCCAGTCCTTCCATCGGCGCTGGTAAAGTCGTGCTGGCTCATCTGGCCAATGACTCGGTCAACAAGGACAAGCTGTTGGCTGGCGGAACTGAGGCGGCTGGCAAGGTGCTGGGTCTGGTGGTAGGTGGCGGCGGGCTGGAACTTTCCTGGGTGGACGACCAGAACACCGGTGGTGGCGGCGGCTCGTCCGGCGGGGCGACCAACTATTTCAACCTGGTGACCACGCCCACGGTCTTGGCTTCAGGCACCACGACCTACCCAACCACTTACACGCAGATCGCTGGCTCCACGCTGGCTGCCGCCGGAGTTCCGGTGGGTGCGGCGTTTGCGCTGGTGGAGATCTACCTCAAGAACGGCGACTCAACTTTTGAACTCTGGGCGCAGTCAGCTTCGGGCGCCCCTGAACTGCTGCTGGCCCGCAACGTGTCCGATTACGGCAGTGCCGGTCCTCAGGGCATCAGCGTGCAGGCCATGATTCCGCTGCACTCTGACCGTTCGTTCTACTACAAGTTCATCTGGACCAACGCCGGCAGCGGTCAGACTCACAACTGGGCGGTCAAGCTCATCGGTTATTACTCACCGGGCATTGCGGCGGCCGGGACGCAGACGACGGTGTTCCTGAGCAGCCAGGTGGAACTGACGTCGGCTTTGGCGTCTGGCGAATCGACTTTCGACCTGCGCACGCCGGGTTACGTGCCGGCGCTGGCTACCGCCGCCGTGCTCTGCATCAAGACGGACGGGGCAGCCAATGCCACAGTAGAAGGCCAGCCGTTCGGCGGCTCTGCTTGGTTGTTGCTGCACCACACTGGTCCGGACTACGCAGGCAATAGCAATATCTCCAGCGTGCAGGTCACAGTGCCGCTTTCGGCTGATGGCCGGATGAAGCTGAAGCGCACCCTGAACATTAACAGCAATACGACGCAGGTCCTCCTCCAAGGTTACCTCCTTCCCGGCACCACGGCGGCCCCCATCCAGAGCGGCACAGCTTCAGTCAACGCGGGGGGTCTGTATGCCAACAAGTCCGTCATTACGCACGGGCTCGGTTATGTGCCACCACATGTTCGGCTGGTGCTGCGCTGCATAACCGATGAGCTTGGCTATGTGGCCGGTGACGAGATCCCGCTTGAGAACGTGCTCTATCAGGCCACCACATTCAGGGCGTTCGACTGGCTGGTCACAGCCAATACCGTGGAGATCTGGCGAGTGGACAATGTCACCTACACGCCCGCTGTGCTGGGTAAAACGTCCAGCACACAAGCGCAGATCACGCTGGCAAAGTGGGAACTCAAAGCCTACTGGGCGCGCGTGGACGGAGTGATTCCCGGCAACCTGGCTGGCGTGGTCAAGCAGATGCTGCAGGCTGTCAAGACCACCTCGGAGGAGATGACCGCCAGCGACGGCACCTGGTCAGCCATCTCCGGCCTGAGCCAGACCATCACGTTGAACCGCGCCACCAACAAGGTGCGCGCCCAGGCGGTGGTGCACCTGGGCGGCGTCAACAACTACCAGAATCCGATCCGTCTGGTGCGGACAGTGGGCGGAACGCCGACGGTCATTGGCATCAACACGGACACGCTGGACGCCGGGCTGGCGGGCTGCAATGCCGGTGCCATCGCCAGCGCCTACAGCATCGAATACACGCTGCTGCCTACCGTGATCGATTTCATCGACACTCCCGGCGCAGTCGGGCCGGTCACCTATCACGTCGAGGTTCGGCGCGGGGTCAATGCGACCAAGATCAACAAGACCGATTACGACACCAATGCCGCCTATGGCCGTGGACGGACGGTGAGCGTGCTGACCCTGACGGAGGTGGCGGTTTGAGTCCGGTGTTCAAGGCATTGAGCCGGCTGCGTCCAGGGGCGCTGTTCCGTCTGGATGGCGACACGCTGACCGGGGTCACATGGGAGACGCCGGGGGTGGTGCCGGTCACGCAGGATGAACTCGACAGCATGCTGGCCGTCATCCAGGAAGAACAGGCCGCGCTTGCCTACCGCATCCAGCGCGCCGCCGAATACCCCACGGTCGGCGACCAGTTGGACGATCTCTACAAGCGCGGTGCCTTCTCGCCCGAGATGACCGCGCGCATCAAGGCGGTAAAGGACAAGTATCCCAAGCCTTCCTCGGTATGAGACGCTGGTGGCAAAACCTTGTCGGCTGGTGGACCTGGCGACAGGACCGCCAGCAGCGCTTGCTCAGCCTGCGCGCTATTCGGAGGACCAAAGCGCCCCATTTTCGACGAGCGCAGTGGCTGATCTACGACATCGTCCGCCTGCTGGAACAGCGCCCACGCAAGTTTCTCCCCGCCTGACTTAACGCAAAAGATTTTGCGTGAATCGGGCTTGACGCAAAGCCAGCTTCCGCTCAACTTCAACCCGTCGAATGGGTGCGGCCTCTCCGGCTGCGCCCCGCCAGGCTGAGAGTTGGATGGTTGATTGTTGGTTTGCTGAAAGTCATGAAACCGTTGCGTATCGCCTTTGCCGGCGCGCTTTTCTCCGGCAAGGACTTCGTGGCATCACAGGTGTGTGAGAAGAAGATCGGGTTCGCTGATCCGATCTACGCGGTGAGCCGTCACTTCAATGGGACGGACGACAAGCAGGTGCCGGGCATCCGGCGCTTCATGCAGTTGGTCGGTCAATGGGGCTGGGGCTTCGTCTCCGAGGACCCCGATTATCAACACTCCCCGGTGCGTGCGCTGCTGTCCTCGCAGATCGTGGCACTGGGCATGCGCGGTGTGTTCGGCGATGAGTTCACTGGCTGGGAGAAGTTTGGACACTCCAAGACCCTGTGGGTGGACATGCTGTGGAATCGGCTGCAGAAGATCGAGCAAAGCTGCGCCATCACCAATGTGCGCTTCCCGCACGAGGTGGAGTTCTGCCGTGAGCGCGGTATCCCGCTGGTCCTGGTGGAGTGCTCGTTGGAGACCAGGTTGGAGCGGCTGGCTGCCGCCGGCTCGAAGCTGACGGAGAAGGAACTGACGGACACGAGCGAGAAGCTTCCAGGTGAACTGCGCAAGACGTTGCCGGACCATCAGATCATCTGGAACGACCATCGTCCGATGCCGGAAGGTGGGCAGGGCCGACGCGGCTACCTGACGGTGGAAGAGTTTGGAGCGCATATCTACCGGAGCGAGATGGCGCGCGGTGACACGGCTCGCTCCGGAGCGCGGGTGGAAATCCACGACCCGCTGCACGCCTGATGATCCCAGCCCAAAAACTGACCCTGCAGTCGCATTGGGCTGGTGCGCCCATGCTCGGCGGCGAACCCCTGTGGGAGATCCGCACGATCATGGCGCTGGACTGGCCGAAGAACCTGTTGACATTTGCTTCCACTGTGCTGCCCGAGAACGCGGTCCTGGCGACCACGACGATCGGGGAGTTTGCCCGCTGGGCACGGCGCGAGATCCCTCCTCAGGAGATCCCGGCTGCCGGCATCCGCGCCTATGGCGCTTCCCTGCGGTGACTGAACTGTATGAACCAATACCTCGAACTGCTTGACGACATCATGGCCGATGGCTTTACGCGCGTCGGCCGCAATGCGGATGGAGTTGCGTGTCGCCAACCAGTTGCTACGCAGCGCACACGAGATCAGCACCCGCGAAGGTCGCGATACCGACTGGGTAGCGTTCAGGGCCAGGCTTGAGCCGACCTTGGTTGTGCAGAACACAATACTCAACGGCTGACCCGCAACCTTGGCTTGTCTTGACGCCGGTGTTCAGGCACCTTCCCGGCAAATGCCTGACGCCGGCGTCTCCCTTTTTGCAGCAGCTTTCGGATTGCAGCTTGTGCTGGGCTTGTCGCTAGTGATCCAACTGCTGGCCTGCTGGTGGTGCTGGCGCATGGTTTCCATCCGTGAGGGCGCCCGGCGGATTGGCTGGTTTCTGCTGGGTCTCGGGCTGGGCTTGATGGCGGTGCGCCGTGGCGCCACGCTGTTCAACCTGGCCCTGGAGGACACTGAGTGGGTATCCGACCACTTCTACCTGCTCACCTCCATCCTGCTAGGATCGGCCGTCTATCTGCTGCGCCGTGGCTTCCAGGAGGAACTGGACCAGTGGCGCGAACTGGCTGAACAGCAGCCGACGATGGTGTGGATGGCCGGCGCCAACGGCGAGACCCTGTTCGTCAACCGGCACTACGCCAGCTACTCCGGCCTGACCACCAAGGACTGCTGGCACTGGGGCTGGCTGAACCTGATCCACCCGGAGGACGTGGACCGCGTCACCAAGGCATGGCTGAGCAGCCTGAAGGACGGACAGCCGTTTGAGGTCCGGGAGCGCCTGCGGCGGTGTGACGGCACGTATCGCTGGCATCTCTGTCGCGCCTGGCCCATCAAGGACGGACGCGGCCGGGTGGTCCGGTGGTATGGCAGCAACACGGACGTGCACGATTTTCAGGAGGCGACCAGCTTCTTCACTGGAGGGAAAGACACACCGTCATGAGCATGAACGATGAAGATCTGAAAAAGGCGTTGGGGCATCTGAAGGACGAGATCCGGACGCTGCGTTCGCGCGCTGACACCATGGTGGCGTCAGGCGACGCGCAGTATCGAGGCGTCGCCGATGAACTGCGCAAGCTGCAGGACTCGCTGGACCTCTGCATGAAGGAGGTCAAGGAACTGCCCCGGGTCATGGAGGTGGTGCTGCGCATCAAGAACGCGCTGTCAGGCCCGGAGGATGGTTCGGCCGACGGCTTCTTCTCCAAGGTGCGTCGCCTGCGGGAAGACCTGGATGCGCTGGTCACCAAAGTCAACACCGCCCAGCCCACGCACATGTTCATCACGCGTGACTCCAAGGAATGGACGGAGATGACCCAGACCGTCAAGGAACTCGACAAGATCCGCCATCAGCAGATCGGAGCCATTGCCGCCGCCTCCACCATAGGCGGCCTGTTGGGCTTTGGCCTCAGCTTCCTCTTCAAGTGAGCAGCAGCCCCAACACCGCCTACCTGCTGAGAGCCGCCAACGACCTGGCTAGAGACCTGGGGGTCTGCGCGCCCATACGGGTGCTCATCGTGGATGACGACCAGGAGTCCTGCTTCAATCTGCGCCGGGTCATGGTGGAGTTGTCGGGTGTGGACTACCAGGTGGACATCGAGATGGACCCGATGCGGGCCAAGTCGCGGATGGCCGAGCAGCTTTACGACATCTACATCGTGGACCAGAACCTGGGGCACGGTATCATGGGGCTGGACCTGATTGCCGACCTGCAACGAGAGGGCTGGCACTCGCCCTTCATCATGGTGACCGGCAGTCCGCTGCATGACCGTCAGGCCATGGCGCAGGACTGCATGGCCTACAAGCTGAAGTCGGAACTCACGTCGCCGGACATGATCGACCGGACCATACGCTTCTCGCTCAAGAACTTCTGGACCCGGGAATGCGCGGGTCACTGCAAACATGAAGAACCAAAGTCCCCAAGCCTATCTCCGGCGTAAGCAGGCGGGTGGGCTGGCGCCGAACACCTTCCCCTCCGGACGGGTGGCGGTGCCGCGCTTCGAGCAGGGCTTTGCGGTCACCACGCCGACCCGCCGGCTGGGAACGCCGCTCAAGATCCAGGCGGTCGTCTATATCGGAGCGTCGTGAATTGATTTGCCCAGCCTGCTTCCGGGCGTTAGGGTGACCGTCAACAAAACGCGCTTATGCCAGGACATATCAACAACGAGGACGTCAAGGCGGACTACCTGACGGACTTCAGTCTCTACGGGTCGGCCACCGGCGGCGTCGCTGCGGTGCTCAATAACCTTGCGCCGCTCGACCTGCTCAAGTCGGTCACGGCCGCGCGCAACCGTCTGCTGATTGTCCCGCGCAAGACCAGCGGTGCTGGGGCCGGCACCGCCAAGTTCAAGGTGCACGCCAAGCTGCCCGGCACGCTGGACGCCGTGTGGGTGCTCGTGGCCGAGACCACCAGCTTCGGCGCGGCCGACAAGCTGGTCCGGTTCGACAACCTGCCGGCCGGCATTCTGGTGGTCGAGACCGTGGTCGAGACTTCCGGTGACGTGGTGGCCGTGCACGTTGCGCACAACGAGAACACCGGCGTTCTGTAATCCTCTCCCAGCCATGGCGGTCTATGTGGACAACCAGCGGCTGCCGTTCCGGGGCATGCTGATGTCCCACCTGGTGGCTGACACCGAAGCCGAGCTTCATGCGATGGCCGGCCATCTCGGCCTGCGCCGCAACTGGTTCCAGAACAATCCGCGCGGCACGCCCCACTATGATGTCTGCCAGGCCACTCGGTTGAAGGCCCTGCAGGCGGGCGTGTTGCCCGTGGACCGGTCCAGACTGGTGGCCGTCATCCGCCGGCTGCGCGAACAACGGAGGTCCGCGTGAAAGCCATCGACCTGATGGTGAAGAGCCTCCTGCCGCCGGACCTCTACGACCCGGCGCGGCGCTACAACAAGAAGGGCATCGACGCCCTGCTGGCCGAAGTCGCGCGCCGCTATCCTGACCGCTATGCCGACATCGCTGAGGGGCTGGCGGACCTGGGGCGCAACACCGCCTACTTCCAGGGCGAGACGCTGACGCTGGCGGACATGAAGGCGCCGTTCAACAAGCAGGAGGAGTTCGCCAAGATGGACGCGGAACTGGGCGCCGTGGAGCACAGCGACCTGAAGGATGACGAGAAGCGTCAGCAACGGCTCAAGATCTGGGAGCGGTATGCCGGCCAGTTGGAGAAGCAGACGGTGGACGCGTCCATCCGTGCCGGCAGCAACCTGGCCAACACCGTGGTGTCCGGGGCGCGCGGCAATCCATTCCAGTTGAAGGCGATGGTCACCACACCTGCACTCTACACCGACTACCGCGACCGCCCGGTCGAGTTGTTTGTGCGCAACAGCTTTGGCGAAGGACTGCGCCCGGCCGAGTATCTGGCCTCTACGTTCGGTGTGCGCAAGTCCGTCATCTCGACAAAAAACCTCACGGCCGAAGGCGGAGACATGCTCAAGCAGTTGATGCAGGTGTCCACGCCGCTCATCGTCACCGCCAAGGACTGCGACACCACCAACGGCCTGGACTTCGCCGCCGATGACGACGCGCTGCGTGGCCGCATCCTGGGCCAACCTGCCGCTGGCATTCCCGCCGGCACGCCCATCGACCGCGAGGTGATGAACAAGCTGCGCCAGGCCAAGGTGAAGACGGTGATCGCGCGCAGCCCGATGACCTGTCAGGCGAAAGAGGGCATCTGCTCCAAGTGCCTTGGCCTGCTGCCGGAAGGCAAGCTGGCGCCGCTGGGTTATGCGGCCGGGATTACGGCCGCGCAGGCCACAGGTGAACCGGTGACGCAGGGGGCTCTTAACTGCTTGGTGGAAGGGACGCTGGTGCGGATGGCTGATTTTTCGGTGCGTCCTATTGAATCTGTGCGCGTAGGTGACTGGGTGCTTGGGTCGGATAAACAAGGCCAGACCTTTCCGGTAGAAGTCATAGGTAAGTGGGACCAAGGGTTGCAATCAGCCCACGAGTTCTCGTATCGCATGGGTAACACCAGAAGGTTGTTGACGTTGCAAGCTACCGTCGAACATCCATTGCTCTCCAACAAGAAGGTGTATGGTAATCACAAATCACCGAACAACCGCAGGGTAGTGATGTTGAAGGCAGGTTATCCACATAAGAACCTTGGGGTGGTTTTGCCAGTAGATAACAAACATGCAGGCGTGGACGAGCCATTGGCTATGCTGGTCGGCGTTTGGCTTGGCGATGGAATTCGCAACGGACCCGACAACCCTGAGTTGAGAATGTCGTGCGCTGATGCTACGCAGATGCAGAGACTTGGAGAGATTTACGCGGCCCTTAATCTCAAGTTCACTAAAAGAAAAAGATCGTTTGACTGGGGCATAACCCAATTAAAAGACAGCGTGCGGCAGGATGAAAAAACCGGTCGGCTTGTAGCTGGGCTAAGGAATACCATAAAGCTGCGGCTGGAGCAGATGCGACTACTTCGTTGCTACGCGCACGAAAAGTTCATACCCCGCGAGGTGTGGAATTGGAATCAGTCCAGCATAACCAGCCTAGTGGCTGGTTATTTGGCCACCGACGGCAGCGTGTATCGTAACAAAGAGGGGCACGTAGGTCTGAGCTTTGGGTCAGTGTCCAAGCAACTTCTGGAGGATCTTCGCGAGCTTTTAGCTGTCCGGCTGTGTGTGTATGGCTCGGAAATTAGCTGCACAGGAGAGGCTGGTAGCGGAAATCGCGTGCACGCCATGTGGCAGTTTTACATCACACGTCACGATCAAGTCGAAAGGCTGGCGTCCCTGATTCCAGAAATACCCGGCGTCAAGGACGCTCGGCTTCGTCAGTATCTGCGTGAGGTAACTTACGCCAAGCAACACACTGAGGGATTTTATCGGGCGCTGAGGGTGGGCATTGTTCCGATCGGACCACAGCAATGCTGGGATTTGACCGTGGATCATCCTGACCATCTGTTCGTCCTGGCCAGCGGCATCATCTGCAGCAACACCAAACATTCCGGCGGCGGATTCTCCGGTGGCAAGAAGCAGTTCGCCGGACTGCCCATCATCACGCAGTTCATCCAATCGCCCGAGGTGTTCCCACATCGCGCGGCCACTGCCCACCTGGACGGACGGGTGGAGGCCATCGACGAGGCGCCCCAGGGTGGCACGTTCATCACGGTGGCCGGACAGCAGCACTTTGCCCTGCCTGGTTACGAGCCGACGGTGAAGGTGGGCGATGAGGTCGAGGCCGGGGATTCGTTGAGTGAGGGCATTGTCGATCCCGCCGACGTGGTGAATTTCCGCGGGCTGGGCGAGGCCCGTCGCTACTACGCTGACCGGCTGGGGCAGATCCTTTCCGACAGCGGTGCCGGCAATCCTTCCAAGCTGAACATGGAGACGCTGGCCCGCGCCACGCTGGACCATGTGCGGGTCAACGACCCAGACGGGCTGGGCGACTATCTGGTGGATGACCTCGCCTCCTACAACCGGGTGGCGCCGGACTATTCGCCGCCGGCGGACACCAAGCCATTGTCGCTGGAGAAGGCCAAGGGGATGTATCTCCAGTCACCAGCCCTGCACTACACCATCGGCACCCGGCTCACACCCCGGATGCTCAAGCATCTCGGCACGGTGGGTTTCCAGCAGGTCAACGCAAGCCCCACGGCGCCCACCTTCACCCCGGAGATGGTCCGGCTGCGGGGCGCCAACTTCAGCAACCCCGACTGGCTGGCCAAGCTGGACACGAGCTACCTCTCCACCAACCTGGCCGGCGATGCCGCGCGTGCGCGCGATACCGACGTGGGGGAGAATGTTCACTTTGCGCCGCGCCTGGCGGTTGGTGTAGGCTTCGGCCAGAAGGTCGAGCAGACGGGCAAGTTCTGATAACCTTCTGAGCAAATGAACCACTTGACCAAGCTCTCGTTCGTGAAGGCGTCGCTGACGGCGGACACGGCGCTCATGGGTGCATCCATCATTCCCGGATTTGTGGGCGCTGGTGCCAGTCTGGGACAAGCTGGGCTGAATTTTTCACGGGGCAATTACTGGAGTGGTCTGGGTAATGCGGCCTTTGCGCCATTGGCATTTTTCGGCGGTGGTGCAATGCTGGCCGGACTGAAAGGGACTGTGCGTGGCGCCAAGGCGCTGGCGGGTTTCAAGAAGACTGCTCCTGGTCTGAGTGGCGTCGCCAAGAACATGATGGTGCCGACCATGGGTGCCAACTCGGCGCTGGGTAAGACAATCGTCAATCGTCCTGGCATGGCGACGGTGGCGGGCTTGGGTGCGCCGGCTCTGGCTAACTCCGCCCAAGGTATCGCCGACGACGCCAAGCAGATGAACCTGACCCGTCAGCAATGGAGCGGTGCGTTCTCAAACTTTATGGACGGACGGCGCGGCGAAGCACATGACCCCGTCAACGCCGGCGCCACCGGGAATCCTAATCTTTACACCTGACCCTGCTTCCATTACCGTCGCCCAGCATCAGTATGAGCAACCTCGCCAAGAAAGCTTTTGCCGAAGGATTCGCACGGCGCCAGCAACAGCTTGCCTCCGGCCTGGTGAAGTCGGCCATCCCCTCGCGCGCCGGCATGTTCATCGATCCCCGGCGCGCAGCGTATGTGGAGGCGCTCGGGCGTGATCTTTTCAAGAAGGTCAAGACGGACAAGGGTCTGTTGAGCGGTCTGCGCGCTTCCATGCTGGGTGGCTATGAGGGTTACGACCGGCTGGGCTGGGCACAGCGCAACTACGTGGACAGCATGCGCGCTCTTCAGAAGAAGCTCCGCGCCGCCCGTTCCGTGGGCAGCACGTCGGCTGAGCGCGCGATCCAGGCCGAGATGTCCCGGGCAAAGACGACGTTCAACGACACGAGCAAGCGGCTCTATCAGGAAGTTGGCACCACGGCGGAAGCGCGCATGCCGTTGATCGACACCGCCCTGCCGGCTGCTGGTGCCGCTGGTCTGGCCGGCGCTGGCGCACTGGGGATCGGCAATGTCACGGGTGCCAACTCGCAGCGCTGGGAGGATTACAACCACCAGGCGCAGATGCCGCTGCTCGAACGGCTCCGTAATGTTTTCGCGCCGCAATCTGTGGCGCGTGATCAGTTCAATTCCTCCACGATGCCTCGTGGAGCCATGCCCAACTCGAATCACCAATGAAGACTCTTCTCCCGGCAATCTATCTCGCCAACCGCAACCAGATGGTGAAGGAGGCCGACATGGCCGGTCTGCTTGGGCGTGGGCTCGGCTATGCCTTTCGTGGCGGTGCCGCTGCACCCGGACTTGCGCGGCGTGGGCTTGCCGCCACAGCCCGAGGTGTTGAAGCCATGCCCGGTCTGGCTCGGCAAGGTCTGCGTTCTACCGCGCAGTTCGTCGAGAACATGCCTGGGCGCGTTGCTCGGGGTCCGGTTGGAAATGCTTACCGCTCTGGTGTGGCAAATTTTCGTGAAGGTGCCGGTTTTTCTTTGTCGCCGGACCAGGCTTGGCTGAGAATGACGCAGCGTGGAGATCAGTTTGCGCGCAGCCAGACGCCCTGGTTGCAGCGTTCAGTAGGCTTCAACTCCAATGGACTGGCGACCTTGGCTGGCACAGGGGCGGTAGGTGCTGGCGTGAGCGGATGGAACAGCCACCAGCTTGGATCTGACTGGGGGCAACAGACACTCCAGGCTGGCCGTGGCATGGCGCCTAGTTTCCACATGCCGGGCATTCAGTCGCCGGTGCAGATGAGTGTCCGTTCGCCGTTCAAGAGCGCAAGCTGGACCGGGCATTGGGTGAAGGTGGCAGGCACTCCGCTTCAGACCGGTATTCAGATAGCCATGCAAAAGACGGCACCCGCCTTGGGGGCCGCTGGAAAAGCTCTTACACCCGCAATGGAGGCGGCCAAGCAAAGTCTCCCTTATCTGATGCCGCACAGGTCGTGGCTGAAGCACACACCCGAGGCAATCCGCCCTTATGCGATGGGCGCCCTCACCAGCGGCCCCGGACGCTGGATTCAAGATAATCCTGGCACGTCCGGTCTCATAGCCGGTGCCGGCCTCATGCGTGGCGGCGAATATGCGCGCAACACCGTCCGTGAAAACCGCATCGCCAACCTGAGCCCGATGGAACGGCTGATGATGGCGGGCGGGCTGATCTTCAACCCGCAGAGTGTCGCCAGCCGGCTCTACTAACGCAATCTCATGACAGCAACTCTCGACCAGCAGTGGCGCAAGCTCGCGGCGGCCACCGTCACCGCGCCGCGCGAGGAAGTGGAGCGCACCTTCGCCGACCTGGCCTACACCGTGGTCCAGAACAAGGCCGCCCCGCTCATGCGCCCTGGCTTCCGCGTGGGCTTCGAGATCGTGTTCACCAACGACCAGAACACGCGCATGGTCGGCATCTTCGTGTTCAAGGTTGGTCCGGCGATCTTCTACGTGCCGACCTTCTTCATCAATGGCGCGGTCAAGGGCGCCGAGATGATCTACCGGGTCAAGGAGCAGCGCATCGTGCCGCTCACGCCCGAGTGGGCCGACTTCCTGGTGAACCTGCATCCCCGGGCCGAAGGCGTGGATGTGCCCACCTCCGACCGTGCGAACTACGGCGCGCAGATGGACCTTCGTTCGCTGGCCGCGCCGACGTATGCGGGGATGAAGGGCGTCGCCTTCGACAAGCAGGCGGCTGAAAACTGCGCGACCGCTGTGCTGCAGGAGATCGACCGTCAGTTGGATCTCAAGCAGGAGATGGGCGCTGACTTCAAGGGCGCACATGCCATCACCATGAAGAGCGGCGAACCGCTGCTCAATGTCTGGCTGGCCAAGCAGGCTTGGGGGGTGAAGATCGCCGAGGCGGATTACCGCCGGCCGGCCAAGGAGTTGGCCGCTGACATCATCGCTGATCTGCGTGCCCAGGCCGATCCTGCCGCCACCATCAAGGCCGCGCGCCAGGGCGCCCATGCCCAGTTCAAGACATGGATGGAGATGCCGGTCAAGCAGGCCGCCGAGGAAGGCGTGTCCGTGCTGCGCCGCTTTGTGCTGGAGTCCGGCGGGCGCAGCGCCATGCGGAAGATCGCCAACACCGTCCAGGCGTCCCGCCCGTTTGCTGAGGCGCTCTATCTCGGGTCCGAGGAAGCGAACTACAGCCCGGATATCCCGGAGCAGGAAAAGCAGGCATCCGGCCCGCAGGCTGTGCTCATCGCCCATCTCAACCCGCTGGACAACGCTGCGGTCAAGCAAGCGTCAGCGGAGCAGATCCGGGAGGGCTTTGTGATCGAGGATCTCCGCAAGGAGGCTGAGGTCAACGTCGAGGTGGCGGATGACACGCGCTCCGAATTGCAGACCATCGCCGAGCCGGGCCAGTATGACGTGCTCATGGCGGGCGGCATCATGCGTCCGGCCTTGGTGGGTTACTCCGACCAGTCCGACCTGCTTCACACCCGGCCTGGCAGCGGTAGCTGTTCGCCTGCTCCCTGCAGCCCTGTTTCGATCCAGCAGTCCGACATCGTGCTGGTGGACCTGGAGACCGGCGAGTCGCGCTCGATCTGGAATTCGCGCGGCACCAACCCGCTGCATGGGCGCGGCGACGGCAAGGTGGAGACAGACAAGCTGATCGCCATGCCTTCGGCCGGCAAGTGCTACCGCCTGTGGGACTCGGAGAAGCAGACGCTGTCTCAGCCCTTCTACGTCCGCCGGGTGGACGACAAGGAGATGGGCCTGAAGCGCATCCAGATCTTCACCGGCTCCTGGCTCTATCGCGGCGAGCCCGGCACGCTGCTCTGGATCAACCCTGACTTCGACGGCGTCAACGTGGCGGAGAAGGTCATCGGCAACTGCTGCAAATTCATCGAGGTTGCGGCCAAGGTGGAGAAGCGCGAGTCCAACGCCACCGGACTGGCGCCCGCTACCGTTGCCACCAGCGGCAACCTGGCGGCGGTCAACCAGCTTCTCCTCGACCAGGATCTCAATGTGGCTTACGTCGGCGAGGCCACACTCACTCCGGGTGATGGCTACGCGCTGGCGCAGATGATCTTCGGCGCTGGCTACAAGCGGGCCAGCCTGCAGTTGGCCGAAGGCGGCCGGTTCGTGGTTGAACTGGAGAGCGGCGTCAAGCTGGCTTCCCGGTTCAACCGTTTCGGCGCGCTGATGACACTCATGTCCCGCTGTGCCCTGCGCGAGAAGCTCGCCCGGACGCTGGTGGAGCGCGCGGAGAATTCCGGCGTGGTCCGGTTCTTCTACCAGCCGTTCGAGAAGCTCGCCACCAACCTCGGCGTCAGCTTCCCTGAGTTCGAGCAGTATGTGAACGAGGACTTCGGTGTGCCGGCGGAAGGCAGTTCCATGCAGGCGGTGCAGGTGGACTCCACGCCTGTCGAAGTGCCGCAGCAGCGCATCGGTGACCGCTGGAGCCTGGAGACGGGCGACACCACGGACACCATCGACGCCCAGCTTCCCGTCCAGTTGTGGGACATGTCCAAGTCCATGGGCCTGCCCAACCTGTTCGAGCACGGCGTGGTGGGCACGCTGGTCAACACCTACGACTCGGTCGGCATGGTGGACAAGTGGCTGCCCGACCTGGAGCAGGCCCTTGACCGGATCGGCCGGCTGCTCTTCCTCATCTACTGGAAGCCAGAGGATTTTGCCTCGGCCTACGGTAGCGACGACCAGACTGCGCTGGAGAACAAGGCGCTCTCCACCTTCAAGGCTTTCGGTGATCTCACCCTGGAACTAATGCTCAAGAACCGCGAGCACCAGCGTGGCTCGCCGGGCTTGATGTCCTGAGCCATGCGCACGCGCAGGTTTCAACTCTTCGGCCGCTGGTGGATGGTGCATCTGACCACCACCGCACCCTGGCTGACTGTCCATCGAGGACAACACTGCATCTGCGATGTGCTGCATCGCCTGACCTGTATCCACCATGAACCGGCTTCAAGTAACCCGACTGGCCCAGCTTCTCCCAGAAGGCTGCACCTATCTCCGATCACTTCCAGCCGCCCCGAGGCGGCTTGATCCCAACACGGACGGACTGGTGGACCGGCTGGTGTTCTGCCTGCATGATCCCCAGGTCGGCTTCCGTTTTGTGCAGGCGCACATCGAGATGGGCGTGCCAATGGATCCGACCATCAACGAGGAGTCGCTGCACCTGGCCTACAACTACATGAAATGCACGGACACGGAGCACCAGCATTTCATGACGGCCTATGCCCTGCACATGAACCATCCGCAGAGCGGCGTGCTGGGCAGCCTGGTGCGTGCCTACCTGATCTGCCCGGACATCAGCTACCAGAAGATCAGTTCCGACCTGAAGGTGCCGGTGGCGGCGGTGCGGCTCTTCGAGGAACTGTTCTTCAACGTCCGCGACCGGATGGACGAGCCGGCCTATATTCACGGCGTGGTGTTCCCTGAGACCCGCATGCCTATCATGCGTCCGGGCTATGGTGACCGTGAGGATCCTCGCCTCATCGTGCTGCGCATGGCCTACGATCACGGGATCGAGCCGGCCATGGCGGTGTCCGGCCGTCGGTCGGCCATGACGCAGGAACACAACTCCTCGGATTCGGCGTTGCGTGTGGAAGGTTCCATCATGAGCACGGCGCTCACCCAGGCGCGCATCGGCATGGGCAGCGGCGCGGCCCTCAGCCACGCCCGGCAGATGATCTCGGCGGCCAAGATCGGCGGGCAGGAGCAGGGCAATGACGGGCGCATCTCCGGGCTGGAGTCGGTGGCCAATCGGCATCCGGTCTCAGATGAGATCAAAGCCTACAACAATCCGGACACCCGCGCGCGGTTGTTGAACGAGTCGTTCAGCGAGGTGGCGAAGAAATCGCCGGACGCCCTCATGCTGCCTGACCAGTTACCGTCGCGCCGTCCTGACTATCAGCCAGGCGTGGCGCCGGAACTCATCGCCAAGCTGCGCAGTGCCGGAATCAAGAAAGAGGCGGCCAAGGCACAGCCAGTCAAGGCTTAGAGGTCAAGCTCAATTTGGGCTTGTTAAAGCCAACCACGCTGCCTATTGTGGCCCAACGCAGTGGCTATGGCTTGTGAGACAAGAACTTCTAACTTGGCTGGTTGATGACATTGCTCCGGCAGTGAAGCAGGGCGCTTCGGCCGAGGACGCAATCATCAAGCTCGCGACCGATCAAAACCTTGCCCCGGCTGCCGTCGAGGCGCTTGGCCAGTTGTTCAACACGGCCAAGACTGTCTCCTACCTGGACAAGGCAGCTTCGCGCGGCGGCACCTTCAAGATTCTCGACGTGCCGGGACTGGTGTCGCGGTATCTCACGATGAAGCCCGTCACCACCTCGACCAAGACCGCTGGCGCCGAGCCGCTGTGGGAGGCCGATTGGGACGAGGTGCAGACCCTGCCCTCCGTGCTCAAGTCGCTGGTGCAGGACGCCGACCCCGTGCTGGAGACTGCCATGCCGGCAGCGCACATCCTGGCCAAGAGCGCCTCCGCGCCGCTGGCATCGCAGGATCTCGTCAAGGCCGCCGGGGATGTGCTGCGTCAGCGCGAGTTCGACCTGCTGGAAGATGCGCGAGGCGTGCTTCGACAGATCCACGCCAAGGTGGCGGGCTGCACCATCTCGTTCAGCGAGGTGGAGGCGGATGCCCTGCTGCTGCACGGCGACAAGATCAAACCTGCCGTCGAGCAGGCGGCGCGTTTCTGCAAGGCTTCGCACCTGGCGGTTGAGCGTGCTACCGGCCCCGGCTCCCGGCGCCTGGTGATCGACACCGAAGGCATGCAGCCGCTCTTCCTCAAGCTGGCCGAACTGCAGTCACAGCTTGATCAGGTGCGCGGCAAGACCACGCAGATGGATGCGTTGACCAAGGAGGCGGTCAGCGCCGCCACGGCCACTGAGTCGTCCCGTGCATCCACCAAGCCCAAGGTGCCTGACATGCACGCCGCCCCGGCCGATGACGCCGAAGGTGGCAAAGGTTCTGATCGAGGCGACCGTTCTTCCGGCGGCAAACCGCAAGGCGGCAAGCCTGCGCGACCTTCTGGTGGCGGTAGCTCACCCTCTGCGCCCAGTGGTGGCAAGGGTGGCGGCGGCAGTGCCAAGACAGTGCTGACGGACTCGTCGGAGTGGCTGTCCAAAGGACCGGTTGGCGCCATGGCCGACGAGTATGTCAGCCAGGCCAAGAAGGTGCTGATGTCGCCAAACAACACCGGGCAGGAACTCGTGGACGACAGCGCGCAGGATTACGAGCAGACCTCCATGCTGCAGAAGCTGCTCCTGACCGATGAAGTGCTGTCTGACGCCGACCCTGAGCGCGTTGCCGAAATCTACAACACGTTCCGGACCACGATGCCGGCGTTGGCGGCTGATCCAAATGTGATGCGCGTCGCGCTGCGCAGCGCGCTGCAGCACGACGGCATCGCGCCGTTCGATGTGAAAGGTTTCCTCGACACGCAACTGGCCGCGCAGCGGATGGACCTCAACCGCCGGCAGTTGAAAGACACCCTCTACAAGGGCAAAGACTTGCCAGCCGCCAAGGGACGGGATTAAACTCTCCGGCATGAGCGAGCCCACCATCCAGGCCAAGGTCGATCCCGCCCGGCATGCCGCCGATGTCCTGCAGCAGCTTTTCCAGTCGGATCCGGAGGGCTGTCAGAAATTTATCGCCAACCGCACCACCGTGGAACTGAAGGGGCCGGACACGCTGCCGGTTGAGTTCGTCAAGAAAGGCGACAAGATCACAGTGGGGCCGCTGGGCCTGCTCAATGGCGTGCTGGCCGGATTGTCCAACAACTATGTCTGCGCCACCGTCAACGAGGAGGGCCGCATCGTCGGCTTCAGCACCATGCCGCGCCAACTCCCGTCATGAAAATCCGCAAGCTCGTTGAGAACCTGGGTGGACGCTACCACGTCCAGATTTCACCGTTCGACTTCACGGCGCTGGAGGAGGAGAAGCTCGCGGTGTTTGGCGAGCCCATCGTCAATGCCGGCGGCACCTTCCTCGGCGACGTGACCCGGCCTGGTCAGGTCAACACCGTGGTGGCTGCCTCGGGCGGCGGTGGCAGTGGCGCCACGTTCGAGCCGGTTCTCGACATCAACGGCGCCATCGTGGAGATCAAGATTCTCACCCAGGGCACCGGCTACACGTCCAGCCCGACACTGACCATCACCGGCGCTGGTTCCGGGGCAGAGGCGCTGGCTGTGGTCGAGGACGGCAAGGTCACGGACATCGAGATCATCGCCTCCGGCACCGGGTATCAGAAGACGCCGGTGACGGTCTCGTTCACGCTACCCAACCGGCATCGCCGGCTGCGTTCTGACTTTCCCGTCAAGCAGGTGTTCGACCTGGCCGATGATGTCAATGCCGACGCCAAGGCCGAGCACTGGGCCAAGGTGGTGCAGGACCGCATGATCGAGGCGCGTGACTCGGTGCTGCTCCGTGCGCGGCCTCTCGAAGGCGAGACCGTGGTGACGGTGTGATCGTATGACCATCCCTCAAATCGACCCGCAACTGGTCAAGGATCTCGTCCTTCCCGGCCTCGTAGGCGCTGCCGGCGGTGGCGGACTGGCGGGCTATCTGGCCAGCCAGGAAGCCCGCCCTGACGAGGCTCCCGGCGAGCGGCGTCGGCGCATCATGCGCAATGCGCTCATGGGCACGGCGCTGGGTGGCGTGACGGGCGCGGCTCTCCCGCAAGGTGTGAAGATGATGACAGGACCGTTTCGTGAAGGCGGAGCCAGTCCGGGCATGTTCTCGCGGGGCGTGGATGGCTTGACTGATTTCGGCATCAACCACGCCGCAGGGTTGGGCACGCTGGCCCTGGGCGGCATGGGTGTCAGGCATCTGGTGCGCAGCAACCGGACCAACGCGCTGCGCCGCATCGCCCAGATGGTCAAGGGCGAGAAGTCCCTGGCGCACCGCATCACTCCCGGCGAACTCACACCCGATGTCCTCCATTCGTTCCTCACCGCTTCACCGGAAAACCGGTCCAAGGTCATGCACGTTGTGGACAGTGCTCTGAACCGCCGGTCGGAGCGGGGCATGGGCCTGGCTGCCAACGAGCTTCTGATGGAGGCTGGCGTGCGAGGGTTCCCGTTCAACCGGGCCACTGCGTTTGCTGACGAGAGCTACGACCTGCTGCACTCCAAGCCGGTGCCCAAGCGGGTGGCGCGCGGTCTGGCTGAGCATCTTGGCCAGTCCGGTCGTGGCTTCATGTCCAACCAGGTGGCGCGCATCGCCGACGGGACTGGTCCGTTGCTGGGTGACGCCGGCAAGCGCATGACCCGTGGCATCTCTGATCTCATGCCCGCCTGGGTGCCCGATCACATTGCCCAGCGCATCGCCGGAATTCCGAGCACGCGTGGCCATGACATTGGGCGGATGTTCTCGGAAGTGTTCCGTCCTTCGCTGCGAGGTTCGGAGGGCATCTCGCAGTTCTCGCCTACCACCATGACGGCTGGGACGCTGGCGGGTGCGGGTGCCGCCGATGAACTGCAGAACCGCCTGATGGGCAACTAGCGCATGGACAAGGTCATCTTCTCCCACGACAACGACGCGGTCCTGAAACGGGCCGGCGGGCATCTGGCCTTCCTGTTCGAGAATGCGCGTCAGGTGAAGTCGGCGGCCTCGTCGGCTTTCTCTGACAAGCTGCTGCGCCAGCATCTGCCGGACGACAACCACTTCGGCGTGCACCTCATTGCCATGGGGGCGAGCGAGAACTACGGCTTCAACAAGAACGGCGACCACTGGGCCAGGCCCGACCTCAAAGCCCGGCACGACACGTTCGTGAAGTGCGGTCATTTCTTCGTCGAGCACCGCAACCGCGATCCCAAGCTCGCCATCGGCAAGATCGCGGCGTCGGGCTACAACGACGAGATGGACCGGGTGGAGTTGGTGGTGCACGGCTGCAAGAAGAAGGCGGCGGAACAGCACGAGCGCGCCAAGCGAGGTGAGCCACTCGCCTTCTCGATGTCAGCGCGGGTGCCCCACGATGTCTGCTCGTGCTGCGAGAACCACGCCAAGAGCGCGCGGTTTTATTGCACGCATCTGGCCAACCGCATGACCCAGTTCGTGCCGGAGTTCCAGAAGTTCGCCTACGCGCGCAATCCGCAGCCGACGTTCTTCGACATCTCCGACGTGCGTAATCCGGCTGACCGCATCGCCTGGTATCTCGAATACATGCTGGACAAGGACAACCAGAAGGCGGCGTCGGCGGAGTTCCCGTTCAGCAACCTGGTGGCCGAGCGCATCGGCGTCGGACTGCCGACGGAGTTGGGCTGGTCCACCGTGGCGGGACGGGCCGTGCTGGAAAAGCTCGCGCACGAGGAGGCGTTCACGCAGGCCGTCCTCCGGGGCGAAGTGAAAAGCGAGGATGGTCGCGCGCATCTCGTGAAAGAAGCGATGCCGTTCCTGTTCACGGGCGACGAGATTTCTGACGCGCAGTTGCAGATCTTGCGGCAGGTGCAGCCCGACGTGGTGTTTCACCATCTGGCCAAGCATGCGGCCGTGCTGCCTTTTCCAACTTTCTTCGCGATGGTCAACGGCATCACACTGGCCGAAGCGGATCAGCACGCGGTCTGCAAGGCCGCACAGCAGAAGCTGTCCACGCTGTTCCGCGACCTGCAGCAACAGCCGGCCGAGCCGGAACTGGAGCAGTTGTTCGCGCCGGCATCGCTGTTCAAGGCCGCCTGTGAGTGTGGGCCGGGTGACCCGGTTCAGTCACTACTCGACCAGGTCGGCGAGAAACTTTCCATGCAACCTGCCCAGGTGCGTGTCCGGGTGGTTCGGACCTGTGCAGCCGCCCCGGAGCAACACAAGAGCGCGTCGGCTGTTTCCGACGAGTTCCCGGCCGAGGTCATGGAGAAGGCGGCGAACGTCAGCCGTGCCTACGCCACTTACAGGGTGGCGCAGTTGGTTCACCTCACTGATCACAACCTGATTGACGATCCGGTTGTGCCGCTGCTATTCTGTCAGCACAAACGCTAACCGCTATGTCTCAATCAATCCTCACCTTCGAGCAGCTTGGCCAGCGCCTCAACGCCCGTTCCAAGTCGGCCTCCACTCCCGCGACGCCGACCAAGTCGGCCTGTGATGTTCCGGCCGTGCCGGAGAAAGATCCGCAGGACAAGGGCAACGTGGGCGTGCCGGTTGATCCCGCCGCCGCGCCCGCCAAGCAGAACGTGCCGGCCAGCGCCAGCAACGGCGGCGCCACTCCGACGCTCCCCGCTCCTGCGCCGGCCAAGACCGTTTCCGGCGAGGAGTCGCCGTCGCTCACCGACAAGATCGCCAAGGTGTCGTCCGGCATTGCCGGTGCCATCACCGCGATGCGCGCCGGCAAGTCCGCCTCCGAAGCTGCGCCGCCGAACGACAAGAAGAACACCGACGGCGACGCCGGCAAGGAAGCCAAGCCGGCGGATGCCGCCAAGGATCCCGCTGCCGCACCGGCTCCCGCTCCGGCCGCCGACCCCAAGGGTGCGCTGCCCAAGACCGAGCCGACCAACACGGACGCCAAGAAGGAGGCCAGCGAAGAAGTCACCATCGACCCGGCGCTCTATGCCAAGTTCGCGGCGGAACTCGCCACCAGCGAGGAAGGCCAGGCGGTGATGCGCAAGATCGCTGAAGCCAAGTTCGGCGCTGGCGTGGCTGACGACCTGATCAAGGCCGCCATGTTCATGGCCGAGCAGGAAGCCCTCATCGAGGAAGCTGAGGCGTCCGGCGCATTTGCCGCCGAGGAAGCGTTCAAGTCTGCCTCTGCCGAGGACCAGCAGGCCATCATCAAGCTCGCCCACATCCACCAGGCCGGAGTCGCTGGCTGCACGGATGAACTGGAGCAGCACTTCTACCTGGAAGGCGCCAAGGCGGCTGCCGCCATGATGGAAGATCCCGCCATGATGGGCGAGGAGATGCCGGCCGACTACAACGGCGAGGGTGTGTCCGACACCGACATCGTCGCCGTGCTCGACCAACTCGTGCAGTCTGGCAAGGTCACCCCGGAAGAGGCCGCCCAGGCGCTGGCCATTCTGCAGGGTGGCGGCGAAGGCGGCGGTGAAGCTCATCCGGCTGGTGCCGGGGAACCGGCCGACGACGCTCCGCCCGAAGAGAAGGAAGCGCACGCGATTCTCAAGCAGGCCAACGCCATCGCCGCAGGCGAGACGCCGGCTGCTCCTGCCAAGGCATAACCGGCAGACATCGTTTCCGGCATGGACCGCAATCTTCATGACGCAGTGGCGGGTCCGATGGGGGAAGCCCTGGCTACCTTGGAGGAAGCACTGTTGCAGCATGCGTCCGACCAGGCCAAGATTGCCGCCCTAACGGGCAAGCTCGCCGAGCAGGAACAAGTTCTCCTGCGGGTGGCTGATCTGGAGACCAAGCTTGCGGCGCAGGACAAGGTTATCCTGGAGAAGGTGGCGGCTGGTCGCCGTCCATTCGCCGCAGGCGACCTGCAGAACTGCCTTACCCGGCTGGTCAATCTACATCTGCTGCGACCTGAGGTTCAGGAGAAGGTTGCCTCAGAACTTCAAGAGAATCCCAACCGGGTGTTCGGCATGATGCTCAGCCTGACCCAGGCGCTCATGAGCACGCCTTCGGAAGGCCAGCCGCTTACCAAGGAGGCTGACACCGATGCTGACGCCGACCCTGACGGCTGGTGGCGCGCGGCGCGTGGCCTGCCGGTGGCAATGCGCTCGTGAACACCTTGTCCCCATCGTCTCGGCTGGAGGTTGCATTCGTGCTGGTCAAGCAGGCCGGTGCTTTGAACTGGCTGGCCCGCGGCGCTCGTGCTCTGCGCGGCACCATGAATGTCCCCATCGGGCGCACCCTCAACCCAGATCTCAGCGAGATGGTCCTGCGCCAGCCCAAGACCAACTGGTTGCCGCGCAGTCTGCGTCCGGCGCCTAAGAAGCTGCCCATCGCACCAGACGGCGGTGATTCCGTTTTCCGTCCTCAAGCTCCTGCAACTGGTGGCTTGCCTTTTGAGCGTCCGCCTGGCAGTCTTTGAACCGTCAACACTTTGAGGGGAATCCTCAAGCCCAGCGCCGGCTGTTCCGGCGGTGGTGAGTCAACAGTAGAAACGAAGCACACAAATGCCTACTTACGGTGAATACCGGCGTTCAGTGCCCCGCGTCAACGTCCGTCGTGGTTACCACGGCAACGAGACCAGCGGCCTGACCCGCACCGCCAAGCCCAAGGCGAATGAAAGCATCCAGTCCGGTCAACTCATCTCCCTCGACAGCAATGGCGAGTGGGTCAAGGGTGTGGCCGCTGGCAAGGAACCGTTCATCGCGTTCCATGACCAGGCCGACACGGATGTTCAGTCGTCAGGGCTGCTTCTCGGGCTCTCATGCGCCGGGGATTACGTGATCGAAACAGGCTGGTTCGTGGCCGCGTCCGTCTATGCCGAGGGCACTCCCCTCATGGCCGCGACGGGTGGCGACGCTGGATCAGTGAACGTGGCCACCGATGGCTATGCTGGAACCACCGACATCGTTGGCGTCGTCTCGCACGGCGGCAAGCAGAACGTCGCGGCGGTCAACAGCCAGGCCGCCGCCACCGTCGTCAGCAGCGTGCTCACGCTCAATGTGCTGACGTTCACGACCCGCTGGATCCCGCATCGCGCGGATCAGGCTTAATGCCCTGAACCCAGAAAGGACTCACTACCATGAATCCCCAGACTCAAGATCCAGTGGAAAACATCCAGGAACTGAACCAGAAACTTCTGGCGCAGATCGTGGAATCGCAGGACGGCGAGGTCAAGCAGGCGAGCGCGGCCGGATCGAACATGATCCGCCGCAAGATCCGCGAGGAAGGTTTCCTCCGCCGGATCATCCCCGAGCAGACCGCGACCAACGACATGCTCGACCGGGTGCTCGAACACGACCGGCCCGTCATCATCGAAGACATGGAGCCGCTCTCCCGGGGCGCCCAGTCCATCCCGTTCGGGGCGAGTGCCTACGCTGAAGCCTACTACGGCAACAAGTTTGCCTGCGTCTTCAACGAGATCACGACCCCCGAGTGGACGAAGGACATCAACGAGTTGCGGACCTACAAGATGGACCTCCGCCAGGTCATCACGGACAATTCCCTCAAGGACGTCCAGACCGAGGAGGACGGCAAGTTCATCGCCTCGGTGGACGACATCTGCGGGGCGAGCAACGGGGTCGGTGCAGCGGGGGTGCAGCAGCACTTCTCGTATAGTGGCGGGATCACGCGCGCGAACTACGTCAAGGCGCTGTCGGTCCTGGAAGACCAGTCCCTGAACAACGGGGTGTTCCTCTGCAATCGCAAGACTGCCAAGGAGTTCCTGAAGTTCAAGCGCGACGAAGTCGGCGGCGACCTGGCGGAGAAACTCTTCCAAGAGGGCCTCACCGCGCTGCAGACCTCGACGATCATGGGCGTGAAGCACATCTTCACGATCAAGCGCGACCTGGTCCCGGATGGCATCGTCTATCTTTTCACGGAGCCCGGCTATCTCGGCCGATTCTACTCCTTGCAAAGTTTGACTCTGTTCGTGGAGAAGAAGAAGAACATCCTGCGCTTCTCGGCGCGGGAGACGATCTCGACCACCATCGCCAACCAGGCGGGTGTGGCCAAGATCAACTTCAACATCTAATCCACGTCGAAAGACTCACGAACCGGCGGCTGTTCACTCAGCCGCCGGTTTCTTTTGGTGGAGGTCTGTCACTGGGAGCTTGTCTTTTCGCTGACGCACGCGCATCCTGTCGGCACGTCATCATGACCACGATTCCCGTTCCCTACTCTCCCAGTTTCATCCGGGGCTTCACTGAGCGGTGCATGGCGCTGGGCCTGCCCGAGGAGGCGGCCTGCGAGCACTTCGCCAAGTTCGCCAACTGCCAGTTGCTCACCGACGGCGACATCGGCCAGGCGTTCGCGCAGACATTGAAAGCCAAATCCGCCACCGTCAGCACCCGCCACCTGACCCGGACACTCAACCCGGATGTGCTGGCTGCGGCGGTTTCGCTGCGCGTGTGGCATGGTGATGATCCGCTGTCCGATGCCATGCGCAAGGCCGCCGGGGCGCCTGATCCCGACGCCCAGACCGAATGGGACAAGCGCGATCCGCGGATCGTCAAGATCGCCACCACGCTTTCCGGCATGAGTGGGCAGTTCAATCAGATGCCGCTCAACCAGAAGCTCCTCATCGCCATGATGCTGGGCGGACTGGGTGGTGGCGCCTACCGGGCAGCCCAGCCTTCGGATGAAGACCAGGTGGCGGGGCGCGGGGTGACCAACCGGTTCGTCCGTGGCGCTGGTCGCGGTGCGGCCGTGGGTGCAGGCGCTGCGGCCGGCACCACGCTGGGGTCCGGACTGTCCGACTCCATTCACGCCAGCCCGGACTTCCGCATGCTGGCCGCTGCGCTGGGTGGCATCGGCGGCGGTGCCGTCGGCAACCGGCTGGTGGACGAAGGCCTGGGTCGCTGAGCCGACATGCCTACCGAGATCCCATCCACCGACGACCGCGGAGGGGCCATCACCCCGGCCAAGGTGCGCATGTTCATGGCCGACCAGCAGGTGCGCCAGAACCTGCTCGACATGGACCTGCAGTTCACGGAGCAGGAGATCGGCAACGCCATGGAGTCGGCGGCCATGGATTTCAATGAGATGGATCCGCAGGTGGTGTTCGTGACCGCCAGCACCATGCCCTACGGCATGTGCTTCCTGTTCGGCATCGGTTACTACCTGCTGCTGGCCAAGCTGCAGGAGTGGATGCGCTCCGACCTGGCCTACCAGGCTGGCAACATGACCGTGTCACCGCAGAGCAGACGCATCGACCACTTCAAGGAAATGCTGAAGCTGTTCCGCGAGGAGTTCGCCAGCCGATCCAAGGCGCACAAGCTGCGCATCAACATACACTCTGCGTTTGCCGCACTGTGAGCGCATTCCTCAAGATCAAGGTGGTGCCGGCCTACGGCAACAACGAGATTGCGGTGCTGTGGAAGACTGTGCCGGAACTGGCTGCCGCGCGCTTCTTCATCTACCGGTCGGATGATGGCGTGACGGGCTGGGTGCAGGTTGGCCAGGTGGACGGCGGCAGCTACTTCCTCGACCGGCTGGTTCCGCGCGGCAACCAGACCGACACCTACTACAAGGTGGTGCTGCAGGCTCCGGGGGTGCGTGAGGATTCCGACATCGTGGCCACGTTCGGCGATGTGCCGCGCCGCGAGTTCGGCATGGCGGCGGTGATCCTGCGGGACGAGTTCACGATCCTGCGGCTCTGCCTGCCCATCAAGATCGCCCGGCTGCGTCACGGCGGGGCGCGCTGCCAGAAGTGCTCCGACAAGCAGACGGGGCAACGGCTGGCCACCACGCTCTGCGCACATTGCTTCGGCACTGGCTTTGCCGGCGGGTTCCATGCCCCGGTGGACAGCTTCATGCGCAAGCTCGACATCAGCCAGAAAGCCGTGGCGGCCAAGCCGGACGGGAACGGCACGCTGGACATGCAGGGCGTGAAGATGCGCACGCTGGCCCTGCCGCTGCTGGAGAAGGAGGACATGGTGGTGGAGCCGGATGCCGATCGTCGTCATCTCGTGGATGTCGTGGACGTGCATTACGTCAACGGTAGGTTTCCCGTCCTGCAGGAGGCCACGCTGACCTTGCTTCCCCGCACGGATGTGCGCTACAAGTTTCCATTGACGTCATGAGCGATGTGCTTGAATCGCCAGATTCGGTGATGCGCAACTTGGGCCGGCTGCCCAAGTCACCCACCAACCTGCGCAAGCTCTTCCTCCTGCTGACCAGGATGCACTACTCGGCACCGGAAAATTTCGGCGAGCTTGCTGATCTGCTGAGAAACTACGTCTGGAAGGCCGAGGAACCTCGTGGTCTGGACATCATGTTGGACTTCCAGTTCGACCGCAGCCAGGCGCGCACGGTGCCGGCCATTTACGTCGGCATGACAGATTTCATCTACAGCCGGCGGGTTATTGACAACCACAAGGAGTTCACCGAGGACCGGTCGGGCCGGATGCAGGTCAAGTCCGTGGGCACCACGGTCATCCTTCGCCACACTTCTGCCTCGGCCGACGAGGTGCTCAACCTGGCTGATCTGACCGCGCAGTTTTACCTGGGCGCCCAGGATCTGCTGCGCGAACAGGCCGGCTTCGCGCAGTTCGAGGTGCAGAACCTCCTGCAGCCGAAAATCTTCAACCGGTCACCCGAGCAGTCCTATCAGCAGTTCGAGGCGGATGTCATCCTGGGGCTGCAGTTCGACGCGGTCTGGTGGACCTTCACCGAGAGCCACCGGATCAAGCAGATCACCTTCAAGCAAAGTCTTGCGGAATTCGCCAGCCCCGCTAAAGTGTCCGAAAAGTAATCTCGTCCCGCCATGATCACTTCATACTCGAAGCCGCAGTTGACCGTTCGCCAGTTGCTCGACGTGGTGCTGCCCGTCACGCCCTCAGTGCGACACGCCTGCGTGCTCGGGCCGCAGTTCGACCTTCGCCGGGTGACCAACGCGGACGAGCGCGCCGCCATGAAGGGTGTGCTGTTCGCCGAGAACACCGACCCGGATCCCGCCGCGCGGCAGTTGGTCGCCTACGAGAACCTCCGCCCCGGCACCATCGTGGACCGTGCGTTCACCAAGCTCTACGCCGAAAACCTGGAGGGTCAGCTTTGGCAGGCCAGTTCTCCGGCCGTCAACGACCAGGTGAGCCAGGCGAAGTATGAGTTCCTCATCACCTCGCTGGCCACGCCCAACCAGGTGCGGGTCGTCCGGCGCGGAGCGCGCATCGTGGTCTTCTACGACGCCTACAGCGGCCAGATCAACGGTGCGGCAGTCATCTTCTCTGGCAGCGGTTATCCGCTGGCCAGCACGGTGGACGTGCCTGTGGCGGGCGGTTCTGGTTCAGGCGGCGTGCTGCGGCTCACCACCGACGCCAACGGCGCGGTGATCCTGGCCGTGGTGATTTCGCCAGGTGCCGGCTACACCGCCAACATCGTTTTCGACGCTCCGGTGGCGACCGGCGCCAACGTCGGCGTGGATGACGCCACCCTGATCCCCGAGCTTCGCGGCCGACAGATCAAAGCCGGCGACGTGGTCTATACCACTTTCGGCGATGCCACGGTGCGTCGCACGGTGCGCCGGGTGGACAAGGAGAACACGGTGGCCAAGGCGGGTTCCGCCGCCGGCAGCGATGATGGCAAGATGGTGGCGTCGCCGCTCAACCCGATCCAGAGCGAAGCGGCCAGCTTCAACAACCCGTCGGCCCCGCCCAACTGGGACGTCCTGCTCAGCCACAACTCGGTCCTCAAGGCGACCATCAGCAATGCCGGCAGCGGCTACACCACGGCTCCGAACGTGGCGCTCTCGGCCCCGCCCAGCATCGGCGGCGCGCTCCTCTGGGCCAATGCCCAGGCGCTGGCCTCGGCCACTGTCGTGGACGGCAAAGTGACCGCCATCTCCATCGACCATCCTGGCGCGGGCTATGTGGACGGTGGCGTGGTGACGCTGGTCATCAGCAATGCTGGCAGCGGATACCAGGCGGTGCCGACCATCACCCTCGCGGCACCTCCTTCGGGCGGTATCCAGGCCAAGGCCGAGGCGATCGTCTCCGGCGGCCAGGTGACCGGCTACCGCATCATTGAACCCGGCCAGGGCTACACCAGCGCGCCGGCGGTCTCATTCTCGGGCGGCACGCCCACTGCGGCGGCCGTGGCCACCTCCACCATCGCGTCGGCTCCCACCATCACCTTCTCTGGCGGCGGTGGCAGCAATGCGGCGGCCACCGTGGTTCTGCGCTCGCTGGCCTCCGACTGGAACGGTCTCAAGGAAGGCGCGATCTACGCGGGCCAGTATGGCGAGCGTTACGCCATCACCGTCGTCAAGGGCGGGTCGGATGACCAGGTGCCCCGGGTGCGTGTTCGCAGCCAGTCCGGCGGCTTCCTCGCCGACAACGTCGTGGTGCGCCGGCTCGGTAACGCCTACGTGCTCAACCACGCCGTCTTTGGCGGACTGGTGCCTGAGCTTCGCTACATCGGTCTGGCCAGCACGGTTCCCCCGCTCAACCTGGGTGACCAGTTCAGCTTCGTGGTGTTCGGCAAATACAAGCCGCTCGACCTCATCGCTGGCGGTTCGGTTGCGTCCTACAATGTTCTCAGCGGCGGCACGGGTTACACGACTGGCAACACCACTATCGAGATCAGCACGCCCCCTTCGGGTGGTGTGCAGGCCACAGCCACTGCCCAGATTTCTGGCGGTGAGTTGACGGGCTGCGTAATCGACAATCCCGGGTCCGGTTACGTTTATCCGCCGGTGGTCAAGGTCAAGTCAACCCAGGTGAGCGGGACTGCCTCGGCTTCGTCCGAGGTGACCGGTTCGGAAGCGGCCAAGGCGTTCGACGGCGATCTGAACACCCTATGGTCTTCAACGGCCGATCCTTCCTCGGTCAGCGGCGGCGAGTGGGTCAAATGGGTGTTCGGCAGCGGCAAACAAATCACCGGTTACGCCATCGCGTTCCCGGTCAACAACCGGCCGCTGAACTTCGTCCTGGAAGGTTCCAACAACGGCACGACCTGGGACGTGCTCGACATGGTCAGCGGAAACACCAGCATGGCCACGGCCATCTCCCGCCAGTTCAGCAACCAGACCAGCTACACGCAGCTTCGGGTGCGCGCGACGGCGATGAACAGCGAGGGGCTCGGCGTGGCGGTGCCGTTCAAGATCCGCTCCTTCGACCTCAGCACCGCCAACGGCGACGCGCTCCAGGTTGGCTACGGCGCCATCGTCACCGCCAACCTCGCCACGCCGGCGGCCAGCCGCAGCATCACGCTGGTGGCTTCGGGCCTCTACCGCGGCACGGCGGACACCCGCTACCAGGTGACGGTCGTCTCCTCCGGTAACAACGCGGTGCCCACACCCTACAACGGGGCGGTGGTGCGCATCACCGACTCGGCGGGCATTGATGCCCTGCAGGAGATCGCGGTCACCCAGGGGGTCGAGTATCCGCTCGGCACGCTGGGTCTGCGCTTCATCTTCCCAGCCCGGGATGCGAGCGTGCACACCCATCAGGTTGGCCTCCGCAAGGGTGACGTGTTCTACGTGCACGCCACTTCACAGAAAGCCAACGGCGCGGCCAGCATTCTGGTGCTCAACGGCCAGGCGGCGGACACGATGGAGTGGTCCGACTTCGACCTGCCCATCAACAAGCTCAACATCGACGTCCGGGCGCTCTTCACCGGGGAACTGGTGGCCAAGCGCAACTCGGCGCCGCTGCTGGCCTACGAGGCGGGCACGGAGTCGGTGGGCGGCATTCTGGTGCGCGACACCCTCAAGCTCAAGTTCACCGACCGCGATGCCGACTACCAGTGGGTGCCGGCCAAGGCATCGCTGGCGGGACGGCTCTTCGCGCATTACCGCGCGCTCGTGCCGGCGACCAGCGCCGACACGTTCAAGCTCTACGGCTCGGAGGCTGACCTCATCACGACCTTCGGCAAGAACGACGCCGACAATCCGGTCTGCCACGGTGCGGTCATCGCGTTCCGCGCGGCGCAGACGAAGCCCGTCTATGTGGGCCGGCTGGCCAGCGACGACCGCGCCGGCTACACGGCCATGCTCCGCAAGGCCGAGCGCGTGCGCGGCATCTATGCCGTGGCGCTCATGACGTCCGACTACACGATCCAGCAGGATCTCCGGACGCACTGCAACAAGGTGTCCACCGAGAAGGGCAAGCTCTGGCGCCGTGGCTACATTGGCACCGCCAATCCCGGTTCCTACCCGCTGCTCGTGCTGCAGGCGGATGGTGCCCTCTACGAGGCGGTCATCCTGGCCAATGGCTCTGGCAACGTCCGGGTGGTTTCGCCGGACGCGAAGTTCCTGACGTTGGGCGTGAAGCCGGGCGATCAGTTCCGCACCAACTACCGGGCGAACGAGTGGAACGACACGGTGTTCGACAGCTACGTGGTGGCCAACGTCCTCGAAGAGGATGAGCTTCTGCTGGAGACAGGTCCGGGCGCCGCGGTCAATCCGGCGGTGAAGTTTGAACTCTGGCGGCCGGACAACGGCCTTTCCCAGGCCGAGTTCATTGGCGGCCGGTCGGAGCAGTTCCTCGACCGCCGCGTCAACAACCTGTGGGTGGACAGCCCGCTCCGTCGCAATGTCGCCGGCAGCCTGCTCTCCCAGCCGCTCTGCTTCCTTGCTGCCGAGGCAGCGGGTCTCCGCTCGGTGCTCCTGCCGCAGCAGGGGCTGACCCGCGTGCAGTTCGAGCACTCGGTCACGGCCGCCCCGCTGATGTTCTCCAAATACTCCGACGAGGAACTGGATGTGGCCGCCAGCCGCGGCACGTTCATCGTCACGCAGGAGTTGGAGGACGGGCCGGTGTTCGTCCGTCACCAGCTTACGACGGATTCCAACCGCGGCATCCTCTACTACGAGGACTCTGTGGGTGCGAACCTCGACGACATGTCCTACAAGGTCGTGGACATCCTGGACCGCTACGTCGGCCGCCGCAACGCGGTGCAGGCCGTGGTCGAGGAGATCATGACCGACATGCGCAACCTGTTGGATTCGTCCAAGGACACCCCGTCGGCGGTGCCGGATGCGGGTCCGCAGATCGTGGACTACGCCAACCTCAAGGTCGCCATCGACCCTGTGCTCAAGGACACCATCAACGTGTCCGTGGACATCGACTTCCCGCTCCCGCTCAACCATCTGCGGGTCACCCTGCGCGCCGCGCGCTCGCTGGGAGCGGAGAACACTGCAGCCGTCTGAACAGCAACCTGAACTCACTGAACTATGCCTGGCGATCTTGACTTCTTCGGCTACCAGCGGGAACTGGTCGGCCAGAACCACCTCATCTCCTCCGACTACACCTCGATCTTCATCCCGGCGCCCAACGGCAACGGGCGGCTGGGTCTGGTGCAGGGATCGCAGCTTACCTACGGCCACCGGGTCATGCCGCGGTTCGAGGGTGGCAGTTCCGAGCTTTACTGGGTGACGGGCCAGCCCAGCGGCGCGCTTCAGGTGGGCCGCCTCGTCGGCAACAACGGCGTGCTGGCCAGCCTGCGACCCGAGTCCAATCCCGGCAGCATCCGCAAGGCGGTGCTCAGTTCCGTGGAGTTCAAGGTCGGCCGTGCATCGCCCTTTGGCGCCACCACCAGCCAGGATGTGATCGTCCTGCGCGGGTGCGTCATGGAGAACGTCTCGTGGAATTTCAACGTCGACGGGCTGGACGTGGCCGAGAGCTTCAACATCCAGGCGGCGCTGGTGAAGAAGGCTTCCGGCGGTTTCGCCTCGTAACCGGCAGACTTTCGGTGTAGAGGTTGTCTGTGGTTGGTTCCTTGTGTTCGGGCCGCCCAGGGGTGCATGACCTGGGCGGCCTTTCCATTTCGACAGCTTGACGCCAGGCTGCCAGACACGTTGACTTGAACCCGCACATGAACTCCAAAACCCGGCAGAGCAACATCCGGCCTGGCGTGGTCATCGGCACACGGCTGCCGGGGCAGGTGGTCGAGGTGAAGATGGAGGGCGATGGCGAGGTGGTGCGCTGCGTGTGGGCGGCGGGCATCATGTGTGGCCTGCTGGGCTTCCGGCTGACCCACATTCCCACCATCAACACCCGCGTGCTGGTCCTGCATTCCGGCATGGAGCACGACTTCATCATCGGCACACTGCCCGCCTTGATCGTGGATGGTGTCCAGCCTGATCGACGGGTGACTGGCAATGGCGCCGCCGACTACACGCGCACCGAACCCTTCACCGCCCGGCTGGACCCAGAGGAGGCCGGCTATCTGGACCATCGTCCGCCGGTGGATCTGGTTGAAGGCGAGATTGACCTGTCCAACCTGCAGGGTGTCGGGCTGACGCTGCTGCGCCGGCTGGTGTCGCTGCAGGCCGGCGACCTGGCCCGGGTGGAGTGTCACCTGCACGACGACATGGTCCGGATCATCAGCGACGCCTTCAAGCACTACACCGCGTTCGGGGAGCACAGCATCACCAACGACGGCGGCCGTCTTAATGTGGTCTGGCATGGCACCAGCCGGGAGCACGAGGCGATGGGCCGGATGCGGGAGAACGATCCGCTGGTGAATCTCAAGGACGGTGACACCGTGGACCAGACGGATGTGGATCCGGAAAAGGATGATGGTCGCTGGCGCTTCAGCCAGTATGTCGGCTGGCTGGGCAATTTCGTGAACATGTTTGTCACGGACCCGGTGAACCAGATCGGCCGGCTGGCTGAGGACGCGTTCCGCTCGGGCAAGGCGCGCGTGCATGTGGGCAACGACGGCGCCATCCTTCTGCAGTCGGTCAGCGACATCGTGCTGGAGAAGGTGGTCCGCATTCCGGTGCCCGTGCCGCTGCGGCGCGAGGACAGCGGTGACGGCAACCGCACGGACGACCCGGCGGCCAACTACGAGTTCCTCAAGGCCTGGCAGCCCTCCGACCAGAACAACGTGTTCGAGATGGCCTTCCAGTTGCGCGAGTATGCCCGCTGGCTGTCCGCCACCCACAGCCTCGCCCGGTTCCACCAGTTGAACCGGGAGTGGAAGGTGCCCAGCGAATCACAGACTCCGGCCCCGTCGCTGGGCGCCGATGAGGTGGACCGCAAGCAGGCCAACCTGCCCACGGCGTCCGCCAGCGTGGCGGCATGGCGGCTGGCCTACTCGGCCATCCGGATCTTCCGTGATGGCTCCATCCAGACTGTGGATGCCTACGGCAACAGCACAACAACCACCAAGACGGGTGTTCTATTCGACACGCCCCGGGACTTCACCTTCGTGGCGGGAGGCTCGTTCAATGTCCTGGCCGCGCGCGACATCAACCTGGTGGCGCAGAAGGATGTGGGCATCACCGCCGCCAAGGGGGCGGTGCGGGTGAAGGCGGAGACGGCCCTGCAGATGTTCGTCAAAACTGGCCACGCCGTCATCGAGACCACCGGCACCTACCTGCTCAAGCTGATCGGCGCGTTCAAGATCGGCACGCGCATGGACGTGTCGAAGGAAGGTGACATGATCCTGCGCGGCACGCTGCACGCCGAGACCGCCTACGTTCAGGGCGATGTCATCGCGCGCTACATGGCCCATGCGACGCCGCTGGCTGGACCGTGGAACCACTACAACCATGTCGGCATCTCTGGCCCGCCGCCTATGCCAGTTGGACAGCCGGTCCAGGACGAGTTCAAGTTTCCCGCCAGCCACCCCGGAGAGGCGCTTTACGAACCCTACGGCCAGCAGATGCTTCGGCGCGGTGAACTGGGCGGAACTACAGCCTGGAACCTGGCGGACAACGCCGTGGAAGGAAAGGGTGCACCCTGGCCGGGCAGCAATCAATGGAAGCAGGCTGATGGTGGCGACGCCCTCAACACGCCTTCGACCGAAGCGGCACCGGCCGCCAAACCTCAACCCTTGACCAGCGCGCCCGTCGTGGTGCGCTCACCTGCATGATCCCCTGCAATCAAGTCATCAGCCAGACCTTCGCCCTCATCAGTTCGGCACAGGCGTTCACCAATCCCCAGGCCACGGCGCTCGACAACCTCAAGTCCCTGACCAGCGGGCGCATCCTGGTGGTGGATCAGTTGATCCTGCAGTTGGATCCACTCGACCCGGACTATCCGGTCAAGCTGCTGAACCTCAACACGCTCAAGACCAACCTGGTCAACATGGTGGGCGGTCAGAACTATGCCAACTTCCAGAACTCCCCCATCGGGCAGTTCCTGGCCTACACGGATTTCCTGAGCGGCAAGCGCAGCAGTTTCCCGGCGGAGCTTTCTGCCATCGCCGGCACAGTGCCGGGTTCGGCGGTGCTGGCCGGGGCCACGTTCTTCACGGTGCTGTCGGTGGCCGGCGCCTGGCCGCACTTCAGCAGTGAACTCTGCGAGGAGGTTGATCCATCCGATCCCTGTGCCCACGTTCACGGCATGTTCGGAGCCGTGCTGGGCGAGTTCAACCAGAACCTGTCCAACATGCTGTCCTGGATGTCTGGCGATTGGCTGCTGCAGAGTGTTGAGGCGGCGATCCAGAAAGTGCAGGAGTTCGTCCAGCAGGTGCTGGGCAAGATCGTTGAGGGCTTGACCAAAATGACGGAAGCCTTCATCAAGGCGGCGAACCACGGCGTGGCCAAGCTGCTGGAAGCGCTGAAAATCGACCCGTGCATCGCGAGCCTGCTGCACGCGGTTGGAACCCAGCAGTTGCGCAACGTCCTGGAAGTCTGACGTATCCAAGCCTATGACTGAAACCAAGCCCGTAGCCGACGTGCTGGGCGGCGACCGTGCCGACCTGGAGATGCAGCAGAGCGCCACCACCGCCGATGCCGTGAAGGCGTTTCTGAAGGAAAAGCAAGGTCAGGACGCCGCGCCCGAGAGCGCTGGCTCCCGAACCCGAATCACCCCCGACGACAGCTTTGACCAGCTTCCACCTGACGCCCTCCGGGAGGAGGCGCTGGCCGCGCACGAGAAGCTGGTCGTGACGGAGGACCAGAAGATCAGGTTCCTCAAGTCCCTGCTTAACGATGAGCGGTTCACCGACCAGACCAGCCTGTTCAACGGACAGCTTCTGGTTGAGGTGCGCTCCCGCAACCTGGCGGAGCAGCGCTGGATTCTGGACCTGCTGGCCGCGGACATCGCCGACGGGCTGATCGACAAGGACTCGCCGGTGATCGCCTTTACCCGGTTCCAGTATTACGCGGCGCTCCTGATGGTGCGCCGGATCAACACCCAGACGTTCTCCGACCTGGAGTTCGATCCGGCTCAGGACGTCAAGGCGCGCAAGGAGAAGTTCCGTCAGGCGGTCGAGGCCAAGCTGCACCAGATGAGCGGACCGCGCTGGCAGGCGGTGCTCAAGGCCATGTCCCGGTTCGAGGCGTTGTGCGCGAAGCTCAACGAGGAGGCGATCAACGAGGATTTTTGGAAAACCCGCGCCTGAGGCTGCTGTTCCTTGCCTGGCTGCGGGGTTACATCAAGGCAGACTACCAATACGGAGTCCGTTCACGGATCCGCGAGGAACTGGCCATGCGCGCCGTTTCCCGGGAACTGGAGGCCGGACACCTGGCCGAGATGGTCAGCCTGCGGCAGGCTACCTTGCCGCTGGTCAACCCGATGGCCCGGCAGAACGCCTACACGTCCACGGGGCGGATGCTGGAGCGGCTGCAGGCCATGCGCAAGATGATGCCCATCAACCGGGTGAAGGACATAGGGTCGGTGGAGGAGTCCATGCGGGAGATCCGTCAGATGGGGGCAGCCCTTAAAGTTTTGCAGGCGTCCAACCTTTCTGCCAAGCTGGAGCAGATCGCCGAAGCCGGTCAAGAACAAGACCTGTGAACCATGCTGCCGTTTGACGCACCAAATCCCTACGGCGGGTATTTCAACTTTGACCAGTTGTCCACGCTGGCCAACGGGCCGCAGAACTTTGGTCCGGGCATGGCGCCGGGGGTGATGGGCGCGATGGGGATGGGATCGGGCGGCTTCAATCCCACCCGGTCGGAGTTCATCCAGAACCAGGTCCAGCGCCGCTACAACGACGAGTTCATGTCCTACGTGCTGCGCTCGGATGAGCGGGCCGGCGTGTTCCGCTCCATGCTGATGAAGCAGATGACGGGCGGGGATCTCAAGAAGCAGGCCGAGATCACCAAGCTGTTTGGCGGGCAGGACAAGTTTGCCGAGGTGTTCTCCTACGCGCTCAACCGGCCTGAGATCTCCTCGTTCGTGGGCGGCAGCATCAAATCGCTGGGGGTGGGATCGCTGGCGGTGACCAGCAGCGGCATGGTGCTCAACAACCGAGGCTTCTCGGGTGAGGGGCTGATGCAGACCGCCGCCGCCCAGGGCGTGTTCCGCCATGTGCAGAGCCAGTTCTACCACCCGTCCGGCGGCGCCAATCTACGCATGACCCAGGGGATGAACATGGACCAGATCGGCGGCATCATGACCCTGGCCAGCGAGCAGGGTGCGTTTGCCGGCCTGAACCTGGGCAAGTTCAAGAACGGCGCGCTGACCTTCAACAACGGCTCCCTGGACAAGATCACGGACACGGTCAAGAACGCGGCCAAGGCCCTGGGCCAGATCATCGACGTGTATGGCGACGGCAGCGTGGCGGAACTCATGCAGAAGGCCAACCGCATCACCGGACTCAACTTCTCCCGGCCGGAGCATGTGGACCTGATGCGCCAGCGGCTGCAGAACATGCGGACCTACTCCACCATGTCCGGGGTGAATCTGCAGACGGTGATGGACATGGCGGCAACGGGGACGCAAAACCTGCAGGGATTGGGATTCTCGCCCATCGCGGCTGGTGGGCTGAGCGAGGCGGCCACCCGCAATGCCCTGCTCAACTTCAACAGCCAACGCGCCAACTCCGGCAACTACTACACGGTTGGACCTTCCCTCTCGCAGTTGAACTTCGCCGCCCAGCGCGACCTGGCCGGCATGGCCCAGGACCCCGTGGGTGCCCGGCGCGCGGCGGTGGAGATGCTGATCCAGACCGGCACCATCAAGACCGCAGAGGCCGGAAAGATGCGTGAACTGGCGATGGGCGTGACGCATGAGACGTATGGCCGGCTGGACTCTGAGATCGCCGGCCGTTACGGCATCGGGCTGGACAGTTACATCCAGCAGATGGGTGGGGTGAAGAACATGCTGGGTCAGTTGCAGCCGCACCGCATCGACGTGGTGAGCGAGGCCAACGGCGCCGAGATGCGCAAGCGCCAGCTTCGCCTGCTGCGCCAGCAGGCGGGTGATTTCATGGGCGGCCGGTTCGACTCCGATGAGATTGACGCCATGAGCCGGCTGACCGGCGAACTGGGCGGCGGCACCAGCAAGCGCCTGATGGAGGCGATGGACAAGGGCATGGATGAGAAGGGGTTGCAGACCATCATCGCGGAAGATCCGCTCGGCCGGACCAGGGTGAAGGACTACATGTCAGACGTGGCTCGGCTGCGTGGCCGCAAAGGCGACCTGGCCTCCACCGCCGCCAACCTGGCGACCATGGCCAAGACCAACCCGCTGACGTCCGGCTTTGCCTCAGAGTCCGATCACCGGACAGCCATCGCCAATCAGCGCCGCAATGCGGCCATTGCCGCCAATGATGTGGACCGCATCCGGTCGGGCAACTTCTTCTCCACCATGACCCAGGGCTTCCTGGAGAAGATGGACGCACGCGATCCGGCTTCGCTGTTCGCCATCGTGCATGCGGCCTACGGAGCCGATGCCATCGCCGGACTGAACGGTGGACTCAATTTGGATCCGGCTCAGCTTCGCAAACAGGATGGCGAGATCAACCGTGCCGCTGCGATCGAGATGGCGCGGAACATGACTGATCAGTTCCGCAAGGTGGACGCCAACTTCATGAGCCGGACGTTCCAGATGAACGGCTCGCATTTCGGCAAGGATGCAAATGGTGATATCATCGGGCCGAACCAGGCCGCGCTGGAAAAGTTTGTGGCGACCATGGAGCGGCCGGAACTGCGTGCGGCAGCGTTTGCCGACTTCCGTGAGTTTCGGATTGCCGGTCCAGATGGAACGATGTCCTCGGCGTTCATGAAGAACACCGACGCGGAATATGCCGCTGAATACGGCGGGCGTGGCGCGATGCTGGAGAAGATGGCGCAGGACATGATCTTCGGCACAGACAGCGACGCTAACAAGAAGCAGCAGGGCGTGTTCCTGCACTCCATAGCCGTGAGCCTGAGGAAGCGCCAGGACCTGGCATCTTCGCTCGACGGCAGCGGTAACATCAGCACCCGGGTCGTCACGCCTGGGCTGCTGGGCGATGACCGCGCAAAGCAGATGGTCGGCCTGCTGGACGGATTCTTCTCTGACTACTCCAACCTGGAGATGCTTTCCAAAGACCAGATCTCTGGCCTTGCTGGAGCCAACCGTCAGTGGGGTAAGAGCATGATGATGGCGCTGGGCAGCCGGGTGCAGAATCTCCAGCAGTTGGACCGTGAGGGTAAGCTGGGTGGTCAGTCCGGCAAGTTGAAGGACGACCTGGAGAAGCTGCAGGCTTTGCGTCAGATGGGCATCCAGCCCGACGCAGGCCGGTCTTACAGCATTAACGGTGAGTTGAAACTGGAGCATGGTGCGCTGAAGCTCATGCACGCCCTGCTGAGTCTGCCAGATGACGCGCTGCCGGAGGCGGCCAAGAAATGAACATGGAAACAGGCGACACAGAGATGCAAGTCAACGATCCGGTGCCTGTTGAGGCGCGGCAGGTGTCGCGCACGTATGAGGACCGGCTGGTGGATGCCTACCGTGAAGCCTACAACAACAACGACCCTGACAATCTGGATGCCGTCCATGCCGAGATCGAAGCGCTTGAGCGCAAGAAGGAGGAACGGGACAAGGCAAACACTGGTCCGCTGACACGTTCCGAGCGGCTGACTGCTTTGAAGAATGCCGCCGAGCAGACGGAAGACACGGAAGAACGGACCAACCTGCAGAGCGAGGTGGCTGCCATGGAGGCGGAGAATCTGAAGCGCAACATGGTGCGCGGACCTCTGCCGCGTGAAGCACAACTGGCAGAACTGCGCAGTCGTGCCGCGGATACCACAGATTCCGAGGAGTTGGCTAACCTGCAAGGGCAGATTCAAGATCTGGAAAGTCAGCCTGCGAATGAGCAAAGCGGAGCCTCTGATCGTGGCGCCATCCACTGGATAGCGGCGCGTGGCACGTTCTACGCCGTAAGTCTGCTGGAAGATGTCGATGCGTCTGGCAATGCTCCTAACCGATGCTATGGCCTGTATCAGATGGAAGTGGATCAGGCCGCAGACGAAACGCCGCGGAACATCCGAGGATTCGACAATCTAACCATGACTGGAGCACGAGGCAATCAGCCCATCCTGCTGACCTCGGTCACGCTCGGCCAGCGCGACATCGTCGGACAAGCTGCCTGTCTGGAGAACCAGAAGGTCTTCTACACTTTCGGCCAGAACTTTGGGAACATCCAGATCACCGGAGAAATCCTGCTGGGCGCGCTGGCGGACGCCAAGGCCCAGGACGAAGGCATCCAGACGCTGCGCGAGTTCTTCGCCAACTACCGGGTGTCGGTGTTCAAGAAGCCCGTGGCTGTCACCATCTCCCGGAACGAGGCGGTGTTCGCCTACCTGGTTGGCTTGGACATCGGAAACCTGGACGCTGAGTTCAACATCCTGCCGTTCACGTTCCACGGTGTGCTGCTGGATTTGGCCAAGATCCCAGTTGGCTCTGTCAACCCGCAGGGGTCGGTAACGGTGGATGGGGTGCAGGCGCTGACGGAGAAGCTGCTGGATGAGCCGCAGGAGTTGAAGCGACTGCTGGCGCTGCGGGATCTGCCGGAGGCGGAGGTCGTGGTGGCGGCTCAGCGGAAGGCTGCTGATTCGGTCAAATCTGGCGATGTGGCGCAGGTAACTGAATCCACCCAGATAGACGACGTAGAGCGGTCGGAGACGCAGGCGGAATTAAACGCACGGCAGTATGCTGTGGCCGAAGACAACATGCCCAGATCGATATGGGCACGCATTGCTGAGAAGCAGTCTGCTGGAGATACGTTGACTGAACCAGAGCAGGCGCTGCTCAAACATCAAAAGAACATGGTCCGGCTGAAAAACGGCGGACCTGTTCGAGATTCAGCCGGTCGCATACACACCACACGCAATTCATACTGGGAGGCCAACAGTGCTGAGATTACGGCAATAAGGAACCAGAGCGCGGATGCGGATCCGCTGGTATTCGCAGCCAATTACAGGGGCGACAACTCGATCTACAAACGGGCCGAGAGACAGCGCGCCATAGAGGCAGCCAACGCTGTCCCCACAGCCCCAATCGCAAACTAATGCACATCGGACGAAACACCGCAGTCGTGCTCACCCAGCTTCCAAGCTGGGTTCCAGAGCACACCGCGCCCTACACCCAGCGCGCCATGGCGCGGTTGCTGTTGGGCTTCCCAGAATTGCGGCGCAGCTTGCGGGACACCGAGACTGCCTGGACAGCAGAGGATCTGCGACCTGCGCGTCCAGTCATCGCTGGCGGAGAATTCCTGCAGATGTCGGGACGTTGTGGTCGGTTCACGGACAGACCTGCAACCGGCTTCCCGGTCGAACGCACCTTCCGGCTGCTTCGCCGAACCGACACTCTGCTGCGCTGTGAGGTTTTGGAGAGCGGCCGGGCCGAGCAGTTGGTCTGCGCGCCGTTCGAGCCACAGCCAGGACAGCACGGGCTGGATGTCCAGTGGTCAGCAACGCTGCCGTTCGACGGGCCGCTGCGGCTGCATCAGACGTGGTTCGGCAACGCCATGGTGGAGATCAAGACCGAACCGACCCGCTATCCGTGGGCTGTTCTGGCCAGCCGGGCGGCTGGGTCGAACGACGCGCTCATGGTCCTGAGTCAGGCGGAGTTGATGGACGAGTTCACCAGCGCGCACGATCCCAAGGAGAAGTGTGCGCTCTTGCTGGTCGCCATTGCCAGACTACACCCGCTCTTCGCATGAAAGCCTTCATCGCCGACATCCACACCGCGCCACGACCCAGCAAACCGCGCATGCTGCAGGTCACCATCCAGGTCACTGGCCTGATCGATTACGCCATCATCGACTACGGGGATGGGACCGAAGAGCGCGCGGACATACCGCTGGACGAGCCCCATCCTCGGCTGCTGGCGGAGCACACCTACAATCCCGGCCGTCATCGCATGACCGTCAGCATCTGGCACAAGAACGTGCAGCAGGAGCGGCGGGTGGTGGCGGTGTCTGTCTCCTGATGTCCACTTCGTTCCAGTCGGCGCGGACGCCCAGCGCGAAGGTGACCCTCGGCAGCCTGCAGCCGGCGGTGACCCGGGTGCAGGTGCGTCACGAGATCAACGTCTTGCCGACCATCAGTCTGGACCTTCAAATCGTGGCTGGCCCGACTTCTGATGGCCGGACACCATCGGTGGACATCGACCTGCCCAAGTTCGGCCGCTACAACCGGGCGATGCAGGAGCGAATCCTCAACGAGTTCGGCACTGCACCTGATCTGCGGGTGGTGATGGATGACGGTGATGGTCACGCTCGCACCTTCACGGGCTTCTCTGGCAATCCCACGTTCGGACTCCAGAACGGCGGCATCGCGCTGGGGATCAATGGCGTGCACGAGATGATCGCGCTCACCGGCTTCATCGGCGCCATCTACACCCGGCAGGTCGTGGCTGGCGACTACTATGCGGTCGTCGAGAAGGCCAAGGCCGACAACATCGGCCTGATGGTGCAGTCGATGCTGGCCGAACTGATGAAGCGCTACACGGGCGAAAACGGCGCGCGGACTGCAGATCGGGACACAGCGGTGGACATCCTGCCGGTGCACCGGCTCAACTCCAAGCTGCTGCCGTATGCGGAAAAGTATTTGGCTTACAGCCAGGTGGGAACTGTTTTCGCCGATCTCGACAAGCCGGAAACAGTCGCGCAAGCACAGCCAATAGTCGCCCGGCTGAAGCAGTTGCTGGTTGGCAGCCCCAATCTGCTCACGGCGTTCGACGCCATCCGTAACATGTTCGTGTTCCAGATGAATTCGTCCTGGGACGGCAAGGCGTGGCTGGAGCAGACCAGGACTTTGGACAGCCCGACGGGAATGCTGATCAAGGTGCCGACGACTTCCGTGCGGTTCAACCTGGCCGGTTTGTTTCGCATCCCCATCGTGCAGGTGGTGGTGCAAGGGCCGGGTGTGCCGTTCTACGGCATCACCGGCGACAACGGCGTGGGTGGCGGTGACACCAACGCCACGCTGGCCGAACTGTCGCTGGCCGGCGCCAACTCGCTGGGGATGCTTGGACGGTATCCGTCAACCGTGGCGAAGGATGCCACCGGTCGGTATGAATTCGTCAACGCGCCCGACTGGCTGCCAGCGGTTACGCCCCGCATCAAGGACCGCATCAGTTCCAACTATGCCGGCAAGTCGCGCGCCGAACGGGCGCTGGAGGATGTGAGCCGGTCGGTCAAGCTGACTAATGATCGTGGACAGGTGCGGCAGTCGTTTGTGGACTACCTGGCGGAGATGGAGTTTCGCAACCGCTATCTGGCTGAGGCCACGGCTGAACTTACGCTGCCGATGAACCTGCAGGTGCAGCCAGGCTACACCTATTACGTGGAGTCGATGGACGGGCACGAACTGTTCAGTGGCTACCTGCAGGCGGCGGCGCACGACCTGATGGTGGCTCCGGACGGATCGGGCGGTGCGGCCACCACGCGGCTGGCCTTTTCGCATGTCCGCGCGCCGGGCGCCGTCATCACTGCGTTGCGAGAGCAGCTTGCCGGAGCGGACGTGCTGTCGGACCAGTAGATGGCGATTCTTGAAAGCCTGGCTTAATTGTGCATCCTGTGTCTGCCATGACCGACACCAATACCATTGATACGGCCTATCAGGCATGGCAGGCCGACCCGCGGCCGGAGACGCTCAACCAGGTGGTGACGCACCTCAAGCCCACCATCGAATACGCGGTGGCATCGGTGGGAGCAGCCAAGAATCCGGTGGTCCAGGCCAAGGCCCGTCTGGTGGCGGCTGAGGCCGTGGAGAAATTTGATCCCACCAATGTCAGCAAGGCCAGCCTGCCCACGTTCGTGGCGTCGCAGCTTCGCCAGGTGAGCCGTCTCTCCCGGGAGAGTGCGTTTCCCATCAAGGTGCCGGAGCGAATGCAGATGGATCTCTACCGGGTCAGCCGGGAGCGGAGCCGGCTGACCGAGTCCATGGGTCGCGAGCCTGACATGCTGGAGTTGTCCGACGCCCTGCGCATGCCTATGAAGCGGCTGCAGAAGGTCTTCAAGGCGCAGGTGGCGATGCCGACGGAGAGCGCTTATGGAGAAGTGGAGCAGGAGGGACCAGACCACGATCAGGAAGCGCTGGAGTATGTCATGCACGGCTCTGATCACACCGACCGCCGTGTGCTTGAGTTGAAGCTCGGGCTGGGCGACCAGCCGCCCATGCCGCCGCACCAGATCGCCAAGGTGCTCAATCTCACCCCCACGCAGCTTAGCCGGCGCTCCATGCGGCTGGCGGCGCGCATCAACAGTATCCGGGAGAGCCTGGGTCAGATCTGATGCCACTCGCACCCACATCCGGCTTGCGCGCCCTGCAGGCGCTGAAGTATGTCCGCGCCTGGGTCAACGCCAAGACACGACACCTCTTCGCGGCAGAGCGCATGGGCGGCGACCTGGCTGCGCTGCTGAAGGAGCAGGAGAAGCTGGCAGCGCAGGAGCAGTCCTCCCGTTTTCGACACGAGTTCGCCGAGACGTTCACGCTCCTCCGCGACACCCGGTATGCCCGGCTGAACCGTAGAGCGCTTTACGCACGGGGCATCCAGTCCAAGCTGGATGCCGAGAACGAGGCTTGGCTGAGGTTTGCCAGGGAGAATCGTGGCACTGGCCTGAAGGACCAGACGGCCGGCGATCCTGACTTGCTGGCGGAGAAGACTTTCGGCACACTGATGGAACGAAACACTCTGGATGCGCGGAACAGTGATCAAGTTTGAGGCGGCCGGACCACGGCTGGACTTCACGGATGTGCGGCGGGATTTCGCCTGCACCGTGCAGAACGCACTGACGCACGTCGGCACGGACTACGGGACGGACAGGGTGTATCCCGAGCGCGGCACCGACCTGCTCCGGCTGGCCACCTCCGGCACGCTGGTCAACCGGCTGTGGGCCGATCAACGGGCAGGGCTGGCGGCTCTTCGAGTGCTCGCCTTCACCCGGCAGACCGACAGTCCAGCCAACCAGGACCAGTTGCAGGAATTCAAACTTCGGGCCGTTCAGATGCGTGATGGGTTTGCCGAGTTCCTCGCGCAGGCCGTCAGCAGCCGGGGTGAACGGGCCGGCATGATGGCCGACCTCAAGGCATGACAACTTCCAAATTCAACCTGGCTGATTACCTTCCTGGTCCAGAGGTCATGGACCCTGCCGCCATTCAGGACTCCCGCGCGCGGCTGGAGCAGTGCGTCAAAGCCTGGTGGCCGGAACTGGACACTCGTCCCGGCTCAGTGTTCGGCGATCTGCATCTCGCGCCGCTGGCCACGCTGCTGGCGTCGTTGGAGGATGCTCTCCGTCAACGCGACCGCGACACCGATCTCGATGCCATCTCTCGTGGATTGGTGACTGACCCTGATCTGGCTCGCACCTTCCTTGCCAATTTCGGTGTTACCGAAACTTCCGCCACCAAGTCCAACGGACTGGCTCGTCTGGTGTTCGCCAAGAACCAGGATGTGAGTCTTGATCCGGACATGCGTTTTCAGGCCGGCAACAGCTTGTTCAACGTGGTCACGAAGGATGGCGCGGCGTTGGTCATCCGGCAGGCCGGAACCGCTGGTGCGCGCTACGTGCTGACCGCTGAGGCTGGGCAGTTCGTGGTCTATGTGCCGCTGCAGGGAACGCCCGGCTCCTCGGTCAAAGCGGGAACTGCCATGACCTATGGACAGGCACTGGATGGGTTGGTGGGCATCACCGCCGCTGGTGACTTTGATTCCGGGGTGCCTGCCTTGAGCCTGCCGCAGATGGCCATTCGCGCGCGTGCCCTGTTCACGGCGGGCGGTCTGGGCACACGGCGTGGCGCGGTGGGTTTGCTGCGCGCTCACTTTCCCGGCCTGGTGTCGGCTGGCGCTGTAATCACGGGTGATGTCGAGATGTCCAGGGACACCGACAACATTCTCGGGCTGGCTCAGGGGGCCATGGATGTGCTGGTGCGTGGCAGCCGCGAATTCCAGAAGGCCGCCGGCAAGGTAACGCTGACTTACGACCTGGCGCGGGGCGCATGGGCTGGGCGGTTGGACACCCCCGTGACGCCAGCCTTCTTCGACCTGGCTGCTGGCGTGTTCAAGGTGAGCCGGTTCAACAACGACCGCGCGCAGCGCCGGGTATTGATGCGCTCCCTGCATCCCCGCCAGGACTCCGCCGGCTTGGCCTACTCGCGGCACCAGCAGCTTGGTCTGCTGGTGGATGATCTAGACGTGGGCAACAGCACACCAGCCAGCATCACGCCGCCGGTGCAGATTTCCGGCACGCCGGCGGTGCTGCTCGTAAGCGGTGAGTATGGCGGGCACGTCTTTTCCAACTCCTCGCGCCGCGACCTGATGCTACAGGTGGAGCGTGTGGCTGCTGATGCCACCTATGGCGAAGTCCTGGTGGTGTCGGTCAAGGACCGCCTGTCAGGCGAGTCGGGAGAGATCACGCTGGCGGTCAACTCGCCCAGCACGCCGCTATTCGCCGTGCCGGTGGCGTCGGGCACCTACACGGAATTTTTCAACGGCCTGGCACTCCGTCTGACCCCGGCTGACAACATCTATGTCAGCAGCCGGTTTGTGGGCTGCTCCTACCAACTGTCGTTCCAAGGCCGCAGTGCTGAGTTCGAGGTGGGCTACCTCTACGATCCAACGCTGCCGCAGGTGGAGGCACTGCTGGAGCAGGACGACTATCGTCCGGCGGCCATGTCGGTGCTTGCCAGAGGATTTGCCATCTGTCATGTAAGCGCCTTGGCGATCTCGTATCAGGTGCCGTTCGGCAAGAACATCGATCTGACTGCGGCACGGCAGCGCATGGCCGACTACCTGAACGGGCTGGCTTGGCCGGAGAGCTACGACAGCAACCGGATCGCCGCCATCATGCTGGAGGCCGGAGCCAGCGCGGTCAGCGCCGTCGCACCGCAAGGCATCATCTATCCGAGCCTGGCCACGGTGTTCGTGGACAAGCAGGGCGTGGAGACCAGCATCCCACGCATCCCAACCCGCTCGCTGCTGCCTCCGGCAGGAGTGCCGGGACTGGGTGCGCGCAACCTGGCCTACCTGATCGAACCCACCGCCATCACGTTCAATGCCACTGCCCGGTAAAGTCGAAGCGACCCACAAGAGCCTGGTCTTTCAAGGGCTGGGATCATTTTGGACGTCCGTGTTCCGGGACAAGGCTCAGGTTCGCCGGCTGCTGGACCTGGTCTGGCAGACCTCCACGTTGTCAGACTTCAACGCCGCCACCGGACACCGGGCCGGCGACTACCAGCTTTCCCGCATTCGTTCCGGCATCATTCGGTTTGCACCCGAGGAAGTTCTCACCGCTGACCAGGTAAGCTACGACGAGCCCGAGGCTGGCAGCTACGGCACGACGGCTGATTACCGGCGCGTGTTTGACGGAGCGCGAAACTGGCACGGTGTTCCGTGGCGCGACCTCCTGCCGCTGGCGGTGCAGGGGCGCTCGGGTAGGCTGGGCGTTGGACAGGACTTCTGGGTGCATCCCGGCGGCTGGGTATTCTTCCGTGACGACCCTGCCGTGGAGTTTCCCGATGGCGTCATCGCCGTGCTGGAAGGACTCGCTCCGGCTGGATCTACGGCAGCGGCCTGGCTGGCGGAAGCCAATGGGCGGGACCAGCAGGCGTTGGTGACAAAATATCTTCGTTGCCACCAGACTCCCGGCGCATTTCGGCTGGCTTTGGCCGCGGTAGCTGGTCTTACCGTGCTGGAAACCAGACAGCGGCTGCTGGCCGTGTTTCCGACTCGGCGCGGTCAGCGCTACGTATTTGAGCAGAGCACTAGGCTGGCGGACTATCCGCACACGCCACTGACTGTCGGACAGGATTATGCTGCCGGCACCATCATCGGCGATGGCGTGCAGGTGGTGCACGACGACGGCACGGCCCGCGCCTGGTGGCGCAGCGTGAACTGGCGTGGAGGAATCAGCCTGGACCCGTTACTGACAGCGCGCGGGCTGCGCGCCCTGGACCGGGACGTGTCGGCCTATTCAGCCGGATCAGACACCGGTTCGTCGGCTGGATCAAAGCTTCATGCGCGCGTGCCGTTGAGCGCTGACTTCTGGCAGGACCATGCCTACTGGAGCGCGGTGGCCAAGCGCGAGACCGCTGACGGTCAGTATCTCAACCGGCTGGTCGGTTTGCCTGAAGCTGACGGCACCGACCAGGTCGGCTCGCTGGCGGCACTGCTGGTTGCGGCAACGGACGCCGAACAGGTCAGCCGCGTGCTCAACCTGCCGCTGGAGCAGCCCAACATTGACGCCCTGCACAACACCAGGCTGATCAACGCCATCGACCTGCTGTTTCAGGCCGTGCTCGGCCGACGTGGTCTGGTGGTCGTGCTCGATCAAGGCAAAGTGCCTTACCCGCAGGCCGCGCTGGAATTCATCCGCGAGCACCTGCCGGCGGGTTGTGTGCCGGTGGTATTGTCGCATCCGGCGGATTTGCCAGTTGAACGCATCACGGTTGGTGATAATCTCGGCGTCACTGAAAGCGTGACCATTGGCGTGCTGGTTCCTCGCTCTGCCACGGAGCAGGTGCTGCTGGGCGGCATGACTGCGGAACGCGTGGCCATCCGGCACCTGGTGCCCGTCACCTGACTATGGACAAGCTTAACTTCAAAGATCTGGCCCGTTCCGTGGTGGTCATCCGGGAATGGGACGCGGCGGGCCGGCTGCTGCGCACCCAGCGCACGACCAACACCCTCACCTACGCCGCTGCGGGGCTGTTGCTGACTGCTCTGCTGCGTTCCGGCCCATCACAGGTGACCCACCTGTATGCCCGGTTCGGCACGGACGCCCAGCCTGGCTTCCTGGTTCCGGACAATGCTGATGTGCAGCGCACCCAGCGGGTTGACTTTCTCGAAGCGCCCAACGCTGCCACCGGCGGGCTGTGGGTGCCCGTGCTGGCGGCACCCGTTCAGGAAACCACGGACAACACGAAATACGCCGGCAACCGCGCCACCTTCCTGTTCCGCATTCCCTACAACCTGACGGCGGCGCAGATTTCACCGGCAGAAAACTTCGACCTCTCAAACTCGAAGATCTTCGCCCTCGGCCTGGCGGTGGCGCAGAACCTTAACCTTCGGGAGCAGGACGTGATCTTCTCGGTGCTGCCGGCGTTCACTAATAACACTGATCCGACTTCCGGCTACTTCCAGAAGTTCCTCATTGCGCCGGGTGGTCAGACCACGGTCGATTACACGGTCGAGATGTTCTCCTGAGCATGAGCGCAAACCCTGATCTCAGCCAAGTGCGGCATGTGCAGTCTGGCGATCCGGTGGCCAGTGCGCCGACGTCGCAGCCCACACGCGCCCTAGAACTGCAGATCCAGCAGTTGCGCGAACTTATCTCGCAGCAGACAGCCGGCACGCTCAGCAAGCTCGTCATTCCCGGCGTGAAGCTGGCGGACAACGTCCTGCCTTACGACGTGGTGCACTACAACGGCGCCACCGGCAGGTATGAGCGAGCAGTGGCTGGTGTGACTTTTGTTGAGGACCACTTCTCCACCAACCCGTCTTCCTTGTCATTCGGGCTGGTGTTGTCCCGCAACGGCGGGCTGGGTGACGTGATGGTGGGCGGCTGGATGAACTGGCCGAACTCAGGTGTCCGCGCTGCGATGCTGGAAACGGGCCAGGTGTTCCTGCCGGGCGTGCCTTACTTCTTGTCCGCCGTCGAGCCTGGCCGGATTACCCGGCAAGCACCAGCGTTACGCATCCAGATCCTGATGGCCACGGACGACCATCTGGTGCTGATGCCAGCTTTCACCACGCCGGAAAGCATCGAGAGCAATTTCCGAAAGGCCGTCGGCATGCGTCCGGTTGGTTCCCTGCGCCAGCATGGCGTGGACAACGACCGTCAGGTCATTGTCGGTTTCGACGGCGTGGAACTGGCCGATGCCTCCACTAACGAATGGGTGCACACCCAGGACAGCATCACCGAGACCATCCGCAAATACGGCTGGGTGCTGGCCGACGCAAGTGTCGCCATGCAGCCAGCGGCGCCGCTCTATCTCATGATCGAGGTGGATGCCACCACCGGCGCGATTCGCATTTTCTCCGCCGACACCCTGGCGGAGTTGTCCTCGGGCGGACCCGGCACCTTCAATCCGGCGACCTTGACGCTGGACAACAACGTCAATCACGCCTACGCCGTGCTGGACCGGCAGGGCAACACGCTGGGAACGCTGACATTCCGTTTCCTCACCAGCAATGCGTCACGCAAGCGCCGCGCGGTGTTCAAGTTCCCGGACAGCTTCCAGGGATGGAAGCTGACCTGGCCTCCCATACAACCTTCCGCCACGGCGGTTATCGGTGCCGCTGGAACCACCACGGCGGGCAAGCTGATCCGGGTGGATGTCAAGGAAGGTGGCATCGGTTATGTGACACCGCCGACCGTCGTGATTTCCGGTGGCGGTGGGGCCGGCGCCACGGCGGTTGCCCTGCTAAACGAGCATGGCGTAATCTCCGAGGTGGTGGTCACCAACGCCGGTGCCAACTACAGCAGCACGCCGACCGTTACCTTCGATTCCAAGGCGATCTCGGTGCGTGTGGTCAATGGCGGATATGGTGCGACGCTGGCTGCTGCGGTGTCCGGTGGACAGTTGACCGGCGTGACAGTTACGGCGGGCGGTTCTGATTACCTGCAGGCGCCTTCGGTTGAGGTGGTGGATGTCACCGGCAGCGGAGCGCGCGTCGTCACGGAAGTGGCCAACGGACAGGTCATCAGTGCCAGGATTGTGTCGGCTGGTGCCGGTTATTCCGGCAGTCCTGTGCTGCGGGTGCGGCCCAGCGGCAATGCCGGCTATCGCACGGGCGAAGCTGACGTGGTGTTCTCGTCTGGCAATGCTGGTGCCGCAGCCGTGCTGGATCCAGTCGGCATCTTCCGGGTGGAAGTGCTTTGTGGCGGCAACCACTACACCAGCGCGGCGGCCATTGTGGTCAGCGGCGGAGGGGGCAGTGGCGCCGACATCCGACCGATCGTAGAGAGCGGGCGCATCGTGGATGCTGTGGTGCTGAACCCTGGCACTGGCTTCACCGCTGAACCGACCTTGACGGTCACCGACAGCGCCGGCAACGCCCACGGGGCCAAGTTTAAGGCGGTGATAGGAGCGTCCGTCCGAGGTGTCACCCTGAGCACGGGCGGCACCGGATTGACTGAACTGCCGACGGCCAACGTCGGGTCGCGCGTGGATGAGCTTTCAATCGAGGATGGCGGGGCCGGCTACACAGTGGCGCCAGCAGTCAGCTTCAGCGGAGGGCAAGGCTCCGGTGCAGCGGCGACCGCCTATCTTGGACCGGCCATCAACCAGATCGTCATCCTTAACCGCGGATCGGGTTACACCCAGGCGCAGATCGCGGCAATGACCATCAGCCTGTCCTACAACCCCGGCAGCGATGCGTTGCTGGTGCCGGTGTTCGAGCAGGTCAGCGGTGACAATTACCGGCTGAAAGGCGTGGAGATCATCCAGGCTGGTCACAGCTTTACGTCGGGTCCGCCGACGCTCAGCTTCAGCGCCGCTCCGGCGGGCGGCGGTGGCGTGGCGGCCAGCATCGCAGCGGTGCTCAGCAACGGCGGCTCAGTGGTGGCCCTCAAAAAGACCGCCGCCGGAAGCGGGTATGTGACTCCTCCAGATGTGACCATGCCGCCGCCCCCTTCGGGCAGCGGTGTGCGCGCGGCGCGGGCCACGGCCAAACTGGGCGGCTTCGGCGCCCGGCTGGATGTCACCAGGTCAGGGCACGGCGGCTTTGTGGTGCCAACGCCTGATCCGGCGCCGCCGACCGGCAACTTCCTGCAGATCTTCGACTACCACGCCGATCACTTGGAACCGGCTGGCGCGAAATTTGCCCGTCCTCCGGGCGGGGTGCTCTACTACAACTTCAAGGCCGACCCAGGCGCCCGGGAGCGCTATCCGGCGGTGCCGGTGGACAAATGCCTGTTCGTGCTGAACGGCGTGGAGGCGCACACGGCGGTGCTCAACGAGGCCTCCGGCAAGTTCCGTGATCCGAACGCCGACGTGGGGCTGTCCCGCAAGACCATCTTTTGGTGCAGCAACTACTTGCACGGCACGCCCTGGGACTTCGCCTGGCGCCAGCTTGCCTTCCGACCCGGATCAGGCGGCCGGGATCATGTGGTGGCTGGCACCAACCGCAACAGCGATCCGGAACTGGTCTGGAAGTGGTGGGAGCATCTGTTCGACATCGAGCCACAGTTGAACCGGGGCTGGCTGCACATCGCGCGAGCGAGCCGGTTCTTCCAGAGCGGCCGGGTCACTGCCCTGGGTGCCATGGCCCCGCTGCGGTTAATCGATGTGGCGACCGGTGTGGATGTCAGCCAGGACGGTCGGTTAATGAACGGTCAGTTGATGCTCACACTGGACAACCAGACCAATCTCATGGGCGGCACTGGCAGCCAGATCGAGATGGCACGCTCGGGCGATCTGCAGGTCATCTACATCAACGAAACTGGCCGCAACGTGATGGTGACGTCCATCCTGCTGCAGGTGGTGCACCAGACCCAGTCTTCGCCGGCGGACGTGACCAAGGCCGCGCGGGTGGTGATCGGGACGGCGGAGAATCTCTACGCCGACCTGGTTGGTGAGACCGTGGCCGCAGATGGGTCGGTTGTCCGTGGCGTGTCAGCCCGCTTGTTCCAGGGCGGACAGGTCAAGGAGTTGTTTCCTGACAGCCATAAGCCGGTGCCGGCGCTGGCGCCAGGCCAGAAGATTTACCTGCGGGTCGAGCAGCCGGCCGGTGCACCGATTATCAGCCAGGTGGTGGTGGCCAAGCTCAAAGGGCACGTCCTCTAACCATGCCGCTGGAAACTTCCATCACGTTGACCCGGCTGGGCATGGACCCTGACACGCTGGAAGCCGGTCAGCAGCAGGTCTGGCGGCTGGTCATTCAAGCACAGGCTGAAGGCGGCATTCCGGCGGAGATCTTCGTGCACCGGGTAGGAATGTCAGGCGCATTGCTGGAGGGCGACCTGTTCGAGTGCGTCGCGTCGGTCAGCCAGATGCACGAGCTTCCCCGGCTGGGTGGCGCTGTCAGTCCGGACAGCCAGATTCCGTTCTACCGCTCCAACCAGGTTGAACTGGTGCTGCGGACACCGGAGGAGGCGGAGCGTGTGTGGAAGCTGATCCGGGAAGACGTGGCGCTGCTGGTCCGAAACTGGGTGGCCATGGAGCGGCTGCTGGCCGTTGAAATTGTCCGCGCCAAGGAGGACGTTGTCGAGAAACTGAGCACCAACATGAAACCGCCTGAGGTCATCTCGCTGTCCTATCATCCGGCCGGCACCGCCACGCTGAGTAGCGGTGTGCAGGGGCTGGTGGATCCCGATCCATCCGTGCGCGGCTGGTTGCCGGCTTCCGAGGCGCCGGCCGGCTGGCAGGTGCCTGGCGGTGCCTTGTTTTTCTACAACCTCGCCAAGGACGATGCCCTCAAAGACCGTTTCCCGCTGCCGGAGCCGGCAGCGGGGCATCTGCTGTCCCGTAACGGCATTTTGCTGCCGCATGGAGTCACGCATCTGATCACGCGCGACACAATCTGGTGGTTAAAGTTTGCACCCGCGGCCATCCCTGGCTACAGTCGGCTCAGTGGTCAACCGCAGGATGGCAATGCGCCGTGGCCGTTGGATTACGTTGACGCTCTGAATCCGGGCCAGTTGCCCGTGCTGTTGAAACTGAGCGTCTTCGGATCATGAGTCACGGCACCTTTCCAATTCCTGGCCTTATGCAACCTGGAGCACCAAATTGGGAACAGCGGGTCGAAGTTCATTTCGGCCAGACCGCCGAGATACCCATCATGATGATCGGGCAGGACGTGCCCACGCCTGCCTTCGACGTTTATGTCTCCCGCGAGCAGGGAACCACGGTCAAGTTGCTGTTCGCCTCCAAGGACAATGTCCACATCTTCACCCGTCCCAAGGGAACGGGATTCAAGGAGTGTTACATCAAGTTCGACAGCGACACGCTCCGCATTTTCCCCGGCACGTATGTCGTCCGGGTGTTTCGTAACGGCGCCAAGCTCGTGGAAAAATACATGAGCGTGCTGGACAGCCCGACGCCGCAGGTGACGGTGCCGGCACAGTCAGCCGGCTCCACGTCCGGCATTGACGTCAAGCTTACGGACACCGACGACGGGTCGGTCATGGTTTATCGGAAAGACACCCAGCGGTTTGAGACCACCAACGAGCCAACCCAGTTGGATATGGACGGGGGCAGGTTTTGACCAGATAGTGATCAGCAAGCAGCAACCACGCAGTATAACTAGAAAAACTTATGGCTAACGTCATTCGCATCAAGCGCCGTAGCAGCGGCGCAACAGGCGCCCCCTCATCGCTCGCGAGCGGTGAGTTGGCGGTCAACGAGATGGATGGAAAGCTCTACTACGGCAAGGGCAACAACGGCTCGGGCGTCGCCACGAGCATTGTCGTCCTGGGCACCGAGGGATCCATCAACGGCAACGATACCATCACCCTCTCCGGCGATGCGTCGGGTTCCGGCACCACCTCGATCGCGGTCACGCTCGCCAACAGCGGCGTGTCGGCCGGCAGCTACACCAAGGTCACCGTCGATGCCAAAGGTCGTGTCACCTCGGGCACCACGTTGTCTGATTCGGACATCCCGACGCTGACGGCCTCCAAGATCAGCGACTTCGACACCCAGGTCCGCACCAGCCGCCTCGACCAGATGGCGTCGCCGACGGCCTCGGTCTCGATGAACAGCCAGCGCATCACCAGCCTGGCCACCCCGACCAGTGCCAACGACGCCGCCACCAAGGCGTATGTCGATGCCACCAAGCAGGGGCTCGACATCAAGGCGTCGGTTCGCGTGACCACCCAGGCGGCCCTGCCGGCGGTCACCTACGACAACGGCACGTCCGGGGTCGGCGCCACGCTGACGGCGGATGCCAACGGCGACATCAATGATGAACTCATCGACGGTCTCAGCGACCTCGTGGTAGGCGACCGTATCCTGGTCAAAAATCAAGCGGCCGGTCTGCAGAACGGCATCTATGATGTCACCGCGGTCGGTGATGGCAGCAATCCGTTCTTGCTCACCCGCACCACCGACGCGGATACGGGTGGTGCGTCCGGCGACATCACCGGCGGCATGTTCACCTTCGTCGAGGAAGGCACTGCCAGTGCCGACTCGGGCTGGGTGCTCACCACCAACGGCGCGCTCACCATCGGCACCACGGCCCTGACCTTCGTCCAGTTCTCGGGCGCTGGTCAGATCACCGCTGGCGCGGCGCTCACCAAGACCGGCAACACGCTCGACGTGGCGGTGGACGGCTCGTCCATCGAAGTCAACTCGGATGCGCTGCGGGTCAAGGCTGGCGGCATCACCAACGCGATGCTGGCAGGTTCGATCGACCTGACGGCCAAGGTCACGGGCGTCCTGCCGGTGGCCAACGGCGGCACCAACCTGTCCAGCTACACGGCGGGTGACCTGGTCTATGCCTCCGGCACCACCACGCTCTCGAAGCTGGCGGCCGGCACGGCGGGCCAGGTGCTCGTCATGAACTCCGGCGCCACGGCGCCCGAGTGGGCTGACGGTCTCGATGGCGGGAGCTTCTAAGCCCGGCCAAGTCTGTCGTAACGACCCGCCGGGCATGCCTGTAACAGGGCTGTCCGGCGGGTCTTCTTGAAACCGCCCATGCCTATTGCGATCAAGCACAAGTCCAGCAGCACGGCCAGCGCCGTGCCGGCGGCCAACGACCTGGTGCTGCGCGAACTGGCGGTCAACACGACTGACGGAAAGCTCTTCATCAAGACAGGGGCAGGAGGGGTGGTCACCTTCAGCAACGACAGCAACTCACCCAACCGGGTGCTGTTTGACAGCGACGATCCCGGTAGCGGCGAGGGTGTCAATAACAACTTCTGGCTTAACACCACATCCAAGGATTTCTTTTACAAGTCCGGCGGGACCTGGACGCTGATTGCCAACCTTGGCGGCGGGGCGACTTTCGTGGATGACGAACTGGTTGGCGTCGGGGACAACACGACCACGGTATTCAACCTGGACAGCGCGCCAGTTTCCGGAAGCGTCCATGTTTATGTGGGTGGTTTCCGGAAACTGGGCGGTGCTGGCAATGACTACACAATTTCTGGCGGCGAGATCACTTTCGCCACGGCGCCGGCAGACGGCGAGAACATCGTGGCGGATTACCGAACGGCCTGATTTATGGCAGCTACAGTAGGCGCTCCCAGCAACATCATCGGACTGACCAGCGCGTTGGCCGCTGTGACCACACGCTTGGGCGCTTCGCAGTTGTCCGTGAGCCAGACCGACCACGGACTAGCGGTGGGAAACCCTGTCCGGCACAACGGGACCAGCTACGTAAAAGCGCAAGCAAACGGAGTGGCCCAAGCAGAAGTTCTGGGGGTTGTGAGTGCAGTCGCCGATGCGGACAATTTCATCGTAACATTGCCAGGCAATGTGGTCGCTGGGCTAAGCGGGTTGACGGCAGGGTCCGTTGGATTTCTGTCTTCCGTCACAGCCGGCGAAGTGCTGGAGACAGATGCACCAGACGGCACTGTATCCAAACCAGTGTGGGTGGCGCTGACCTCTACTACGGCGTTGATTGTTGCCAGCAGAGGTATTTACAAGGTATCGGGAACGTCCCCAGCCACGGACATCTACAACGAGCCGGTGGGAGTGGGCACAGTGGACGGCACGGAGACCGTCTTCACCCTGGCACAGACCCCGGCAGCCAACTCACTGCGATTGACGATGAACGGTGTGTTGCGGCGGGTGGATGTGGATTACACCCTGAGTGGGGTTACGGTTACCTTCACGGTGCCGCCCCCGGTGGACTCCTTGATTCTGGCCAGCTACGAGATTGACTGAGCATGACTACGATTGAGCTTTTGGCCGCTGAACTCTCCCTCTACGGGGTGACTGGACCGGCTGGTCCGCAAGGCCCACAGGGCGATACCGGCCCACAAGGCCCGGCAGGTGCGGACGGTTCAGCGGGGGCTGACGGGGCCAACGGTGCGGACGGTGCACCGGGTGCGGACGGGGCCAACGGTGCGGACGGTGCTGATGGAGCCACGGGACCGCAAGGCCCACAGGGCGATACCGGCCCACAAGGCCCGGCAGGTTCCACAGGGGCCAGCGGTGACAACATTTACGTTGCCTACGCCAGCGACGACAGCGGGACGGACTTCACCACCACCTTCGACGCCAACCTCGATTACATCGCTATCCTCAAGACTGGCACCTGGATCGAGACTCCGCAGGCATCGGATTTCACGGGCTTGTGGAAAAACTACAAGGGTGCCACGGGTTCGACTGGATCTGCGGGTGCCGATGGTGCTTCGGCGTATGCCTACATCGCCTACGCCAGTGACGACAGCGGAACGGACTTCACCACCACTTTTGACGCCAACCTCAACTACGTTGCCATCGTCACCAGCACGACGGCATTGACGCCGGTGGTCGGAGACTTTGCTGGACTATGGAAGAATTACAAAGGTGCTACGGGGGCTACCGGCGCAGCCGGGGCCGATGGCGCGGCGGGTGCGGACGGGGCCAACGGTGCGGACGGTGCTGATGGAGCCACGGGACCGCAAGGCCCGGCAGGTTCCACAGGGGCCAGCGGTGACAACATTTACGTTGCCTACGCCAGCGACGACAGCGGGACGGACTTCACCACCACCTTCGACGCCAACCTCGACTACATTGCAGTGCTGAAGACTGGCACTTGGATTGAGACCCCACAGGCTTCTGATTTCACAGGTTTGTGGAAAAACTACAAGGGTGCCACGGGTTCGACTGGATCTGCGGGAGCAGCAGGCGCAGATGGCGATGCCGACGCCTATACGCCCACCACTCCGTCCGACTGGGACGGCACCGCACCCACCACGATTGGCGAGGCGTTGGACCGTCTGGCTGCGCTGGTAAAAACACTCAACGGCGGCACTGGGCCGTAATCTATGCCTGACTTTTCATCCATCTCGTTGATTGGCCCACAGGGGCCGACCGGAGCCACCGGTGCCCAAGGCCCGGCAGGCGCTACCGGAGCCACCGGTGCCCAAGGCCCGGCAGGCGCTACCGGAGCCACCGGTGCCCAAGGCCCGGCAGGCGCTACCGGAGCCACCGGTCCGGCTGGCCCATCCGGCTTAGATCCTGCGGAACTGTTGTCCCACATGATGATGCGCGCCTGACCTATGATACTCATTGCTTCAACCCACACCTTGGAGGTCGTCCTGACGGCGGCCAAGACCGCCAACGACATGCCGGTGGTCGGCGCGTTCGTGAACCACAACAGCAGCTTTTCGGTCACGGCCCTGACGCCGATTGTGACCACCACCAACGGCACCACGGTGGCAACCGCCGTGGCCGCAGCGGCCAGCGGCGAAGTGCGCCAGGTAAAGTCGCTCACCGTCTTCAACCAGGACACGGCGAACAAGACGGTGAAGGTGCAGATGAACGCGGTATCCGGTGGAGCCAAGAGCGTCATCATCCAGGCATCCCTGGATGTGGGTGACTGCCTTCAGTTTTCGGACACTGACGGCTGGTTCGTGTTGAACAGCATCGGACAGGTCAAGACTGGTGCGGCAATCGCCTTGGAGGATGACTCGGTGGTGACATCCAAGATCCTCAACAACAACGTCAACAACGCCAAGCTGGCCCAGATGGCGGCGCTCACGGTCAAGGGCAACGCCACTGGCAGCACGGCCAATGCGGGTGACCTCAGCATGGACACGCTCTTTTCAATCCTGAAGGGCAAGATCCCGGTGGCTTATGCTTTTGCCATCTCCGACGAGACCAACGCCATCGCCACCACCGGGGACAAGGTGAAGGGCATCCGCATCCCGTTCAACATGAGTTGCACGGCCATCACCGGCAGCCTGTCGGTGGCGCAGTCGGCTGGCAATGCTCTGACCTTGAACGTCAAGCGGGATGCCACGTCCTTGTTTTCAACCCAGTTGGTCTTCACCAACGGTGTCCGCACTTGCACTACGGGAGTGCTAACCAGCACTCCGCTGGCGCTGTATGCGCAGGACGAGATCATCGGGGCAGTGTCCCAGGTGGGCACGGCAGCAGCGCTGGGTGCGAAAATCACCATTCATGGATTCATGGCATGATCTGCGGCCTTCTTAATTCTCCATTGCTGGGTGTGTCCATTGGCAGTTATCAGCCGGAGACATCGGCTTGGATTACCCGCACGGAAGCAGCAGGCGGAACCATCCCTACCGCCACCAAGGACGCGGTGGACGCCTTCGTGGTGTCCTGCAAAGCGGCAGGTATCTTTACCAAGTTCAAGCGGTTGAACCTGTTTTGTGGCAGCAACCTCACCGCCTGCCTCTCCCCGCTGGTGAACACGGTTGGCAGCACTATGGACACGAACAGTGGCTTTGTGTCAGGAGACTATTCCGAGGCGGGCGGACTGGTGGGTGACGGCACCAGCTATCTGTCCACCGGCTTGGTGCCGAATACGACGCTGGCCTACAACAACTGGCACTTGAGCACCTACGTATCGGCGTCATCTCCTACCAGCCGCATGGACATCGGGTGTTTCGGGCACCCCAGCGGCAACATCCAGTTCCGCATGGTGTCCAATTACAACGGATCTATAGGTTTTATTGTGACCGCTGGTGACTATAACGGCGGCGGTAATCCGTCGTTTAATAAGTCCGAAGGGGTCGGCATAACCGGACACATGCTGGTCTCCAGAAAAGCCAGCAATTCCATGCGCGTGCGTAACACCAGCGGGAGCGTGAACTACCAGTATAACGACGCATACGCAGGCATACAGGCCCTTCCAACCACACAGATGTATGCCATGTCAGATCAGCACTCTGGTCCGACTAGCCACACCTTGGCAGGTTATAGCGTGGGGCTGGGTCTGACGGACGGCGAAGGAGCGAGCTATTGCTCCATCCTGCAGACCTTTCAAGGGGCTTTGGGCCGAGCGGTGTGACCTGATTAGCCGATCATGGGCGTGAGCGCCACAGGCTTGGCCGGCATATTCACCTTGCCGTAGAAGATCTCCACCAGGCTGTTGAACACCCCGAGACTGAATTCGACCCGATCCTTGTCCAGCATCCGGGCCGTAGCGTCTAGTCGCTGCAATTCATCCCGGAGGATTTCCGCGACGGCCTGCCGACGGTCCACCTTCATCACCACGGTCTGGTTCGACAGGTTGAACTCCACCATCATGGGTAGCCGGTCGGACGGCACCTTGTAGAGCAAGGCGTTGAACGCCGGCACTGGGCTCATTGTCCGCACCACAAACTCGCCCGGCGCACCAACCTGAACCGCCAGGTCGCGTCCCCGCTGGATGAGCCGTTCGACAGTCGTCTGCTCGGGCTCTTCGATGTGGACAGGTCGCCCTTCCTGAATCAAGCCCATGGCGAGCCGGGAAGTCAGGTGTCGGGCGGCCGAGGAAAGCTCGGCATACTCATGCTGGCGCAACGGCTCGCCGACAGAGAAGCCCGTGCTCGACTGCACCAGCACTGGGTCACGCAAGTTCAGCGCTTCGGGCGTGTCGCTGGTGACCAGCACCGGCAGACCATCCAGGTGCATGGAATCCAGACGCGGGCCACGGCTGCGCTGGTTGTTGCCCACATGCACCGGCTGCATCTGACCGAAGGCGTTGAACACGGCTTCCAGCGCCTGCCGGGTAGGCTGGTCGGACTGGGTCATCACCAAGGGGGATGGCAGGGCTAAAAAAGAGCGCTCCATCAAGGCCAGCACAATGGCCAGCAGCGTGTTGGTTTCTGGCCGGTCACAGCGCCAGGTGTGGCGCCAGTTGAATGCCCTGGCCGCGTAGTGCCGGGACAGCATGTCGGAAAACGGATACAGCAGCTTCTCCGTCGGTTTGATCTGGGTGGCCTCAGCGATCCAGGTTGGGGTGACGAAACGCGTCCGGTGCTGGGTCCAGCCCAGCGTCATGATGCCAGTCACGTTGCGACCGCATTTGGACGCCTGCACGCTGATGACCGTCGGCAGGCGTGCACGCATGGTGGTGTCCGTGACCACCGGAAGTTCAGTCGTCTGGCCGTGGCGTCGGACCGCCAGTATGGCCTGGTTGAGGACTTCCTGCGGCTTGTTGGCGTCCTTGTTGAGGATCTGAAATGGAAACGCCTGCCGGTTAATGCGGACTTGCCCGTAGTGGGCGAACACGGTGTCGCTGAACCAGACGTTCTTTTCCACCGTGATGGTGAAGTTGGTGAAGAGCGACTCCGCCCGACCTTCACGCCGGCCGACGTAACCGTCAGGTGTTTCCAACACCCGCATGGCGCCCAGAACGAGTTCGCTCATCCTGGATACTCCCTCCTGCACCCGGCGCATGACCGGCATGGGCGTCCCGTTGCGCTCCAGATGGGCGATGAGCTTGTCCACCGTAGCGGAGTCGTGGCTCAGGTGCAGCAGGAAGTCCTGCATCTCAGGCGACCGTTCCTGGCCGGTCTTGATCCAATACTCGATCCGCTGGATGACGAAGTCCGTCCAGGTAGTAACGACGGGCATCCTGGCGTCCATCAGTCCGGTGTGCCGGCTGGCGATGTAGAATTCGTCGCACGCGTTTCGAGCCATCGCCAGCAAGGCAGTGTCATCGCCTTCTCCGTGCATGCCAATGGCCGCCGGCAGGCGCATGCCCGCTGCGTGCCGGGCCGAGTTGAGCCAGACCTGCACGGTGCCCAGGTTGAGGCAGGCGCCGCAGGAGATCTGCAGCAGGACGTCCCGCCAGTCGGTGTAACAGTGCACGCGCGGCTGCTGGGGCGGGGCGGACAAGGCGCCGAAGAACGCGTGCGATACGTCCTCCATCCAGACACGACTCACATCATCGGGGTGGCGGACCGGCACAAGCTCAACGGCAGCGATCTGGCTGAACCGGCTGTAGGCTGGCAGCACCAGGAACTGCGCTACCGGGTCCAGGGTGACGTGCTCCAGGCCGGGCAGCCGGGACAGGTCTTCACCGGTGGCGCCGAACAGCAGACCGGCGGTCAACCGAGGATGCGCCTGCAGGCGGCGCAGTAGCATCCTGACTTCCGCATACTTCTGGGTGTCCCAGGCGAACCGGGCAAACTGCTGGTCCCACTGCCGCCGCACATCCCGGCGCTGCTTCAGGTCTGAAGCCAGGAATCCGGCCGTCTGTTGCAGCATGGCCGGCTCGGAAGCCAGGTGGGTGTAGTGCTGGATGACATGTCGCACCGCCTGCTGCTCGCCGCCCAACCGCCAGGCCAGGAAGTCGAACACGTCGCCGCAGCGGAAGTCGTCCACGATGTCCAGGCAGACGAACTCCGTGTCGGTCAGCCAGATGCGGGAATCAGCACGGGAAGGATGCTGCAGCCAGCAACCGCGCGCTTCCTGTTGTGGTCGCAGCCCCAGGTCCCTGGCCACGCGGAACGGCGTGAGGTCCCGGAAAAGCTGTTGAATTTTGACCTGTGATTGGTAGGATTCAGCCATGGACTTCATCCGTGATCGCTCGGGTCGGTGTCTGTTTCAGGTGCACAATCTGGGTGTCGCGCCCGACTACGTCAAGCAGAGCGCCATCAACGACGAGTGTGTGGCCGATCTGTTGCCGGGTCAATTCGCGGATCCCGACCGCCGGCTCTTTCCGTTGGACACCGCCGGCCACGTCTATCTGAGCCACGCCTACGTCAAGTATGCCGGGGTCAGTGACGCCAGGATTCTTCGCCGGATCAAGAAGGCCGCCGACCTGTTGAACATCGCTGACGACCTGGTGAAGCTGGACTCGGCCTTGGCGGCGGGGCAGGAGAAGCAGGCTACCACCAACAAGCCGCGCTTTGCCCTCCATGTCGATTTCGGCACCGGTGACCAGACGGCGAAGCACATCCTGGTAAAGCAGGGTGGCGTGCATGGGTTCTACCCGCTCAACAATCACGACCAGGTGCTCGCGTCGGCGCGCGATCTGGTCAACCAGTCGGCGGCACTGCCGGACGCGAATTTCGTCCTGGCCTGCCGCGAGGTGGTTAAGGCGGCCGATGACCACCACATTCCCCGGCAGGCTCTTCCGCCTGCCGTGCTCAGCCGTGGACAGCACCGCGCGCCGGATCTGGCGTTTCTGCGGGAGCAGGCCGAGAAGCGGTCTGCCTCGACCAACGACCCCACCTACCGAGAACTGGTGGCCGCCTTTGAGCGCGAAGGCGATCCGGCCGGCTGGGACAAGTGGGCTTCGCTCTGGGAGCAGGCCGACACGCTCAACAACTACGTCGGCGACAATCTGAGTTTCAACGCATGGGCAATTTTCAATTCCGGACTTCCCGTGGCCGCGGTGGAGAAAGAAGCCGCCGCCTGGCTGATGGTGGCCGACGTGCCCGTCCCCGTGACGGCCGTGGCCAGCCTCGACGCGACCGCCGCCCGTTCCAGGCTGGACAAGGTGACCGCCGAACAGGTGACCGCCATCAAGACCGCCGCCGCTTCTGGTCTCGTCTCCGACCTGCAGGACAAGATTCTGCAGTTGCCCAGCGCCGCCCAGGAATGGGTCGTGCGGCTGGCCTTGCAGACGCCCCAGGTGGCTGCGGCATGACAGTTCCCCCGATCTCTCTCGACAAGCTGACCGTGGCCCGCCTGATCGGCGACATCGCCACGCTGGGCACCACGCTGCATGTGATCTGCCTGACCGCCTACGGCGAGGAGATCTACACCCTGGACATCCTCGAACTGCTCGCCAGGCTGCGGGAGGACTTCGGGGTGGAACTGCCGGAGGACAATGAGAACAAGCTGCAAGCCATGCTGACGGCCGTGAGCACGGAGGCGTTCCATCAGGACGTGGAAGCCTTCAACACCATCTGCAACACCCTGAGCAGCGGCGACCCAGGACTGGAAGAACTGGATGACGTCACCCTGCCGGAGATGATGTGGGCCATGTTCGAGGTGGAGGTCAACCGGGGGCCGGATGAGTTCAGCCCGTCGGTGATGAGCCGGATTGAGCAGATCATGGCCGCCGAGATGGACCCGGAATCCGACCCCAACCCTTACCGCTACGCCAGCGGCTTCGTGGAAGACCTGCATGCCCTGCTGGTGGACCAGATGGTGGCCCTGGGGGTTCCTGCCAGTAGCGTCCCCAGCCTGCCGGCGCCAGCGCAATGGGCACCCGAGCCTACCCTGTAATGGAGGGCGGTTTTGGGGTATAAGATACTGGTAGAGACTTTAGGTTTTGTTGGTTTTGGGCGTCCTTGGACTATCTCGCGTTTCCCCTAAACACTGGCCCTTCCCCTGGCCGCTGTTCACGCCTGGTCCTTGGACGCCTGCTTTCCCGATCGCCCCTGACCTGAAACAATGGTCGTGAAACTCTGAACTCAGCAGGCGCCATGCTACGGGTATGGTGATAGCTGGGACTAAGGGGCAAGGTGGTTGGGATATTTTGCCGAAAGGCAATGGCGGCCAGCTAACGTAGCCGGCCTTGCCCCTGGTCCCGCGTCATGTCGGGACCAGGGGCGCATCATTAAAGGATCGACTTTGCTTTATCTGTCCAATGACTCGCTGTGGTATGACACCCGTCCCGATGACTACGGGCGGGATGCTGATTGGGAAGTTGCGGCCAAATCCATTGAATCGAACCATGTGCCCAGTGACCCGGCGCACTGGGAGAAGTTCCTGACCTCCATCCGAGAGAACGGCGTCAAGAAGCCCATCACGCTGCAGCGCCGGAACGGCGGCTGGCGTGTGACCCAAGGACACCATCGGGTTTGGGGTGCGAACAAGACGCATCGGTTTTGGGTGCCCGTTCGGCTGTCTTCGGCGGCAGACTTGGCGCGCGAGAAAGCGCTGCTTCAGAACGGCCAGCCAAAGTGGGTGCGGGTGTATGACAACGAAGGTGAATCGGCTGACCGATACACTGTGTGCTTTACAGGTCGTTATCGCACCCCGCTGCCGCCAGATCAGCATGCCTACTACGGTCGCTACACCTGGTATCAATACCTGGGCATGAGCGCTAACCCATTCAACCCGCAAGGCATTGGAATGCACGCCGAGAACCGAAAACAGATCGACGTGAACAAATCAGGCTTCGCGCCAGCTATCGGACGGCGCTGCCATCTCGGCAAGCGCATTCCGTTCGACGAATTGCCGTTCGACTGCCAGCGGCTGGCGTGGCGTGACTACAGCATGCTGTGGATGGTCAGAGTGCCGAGAAAACTTCTGGGATGAGCCAACGACACGTAATTCTGTCCGGCATAGGCTACCGGGTTGAGGTGGCGGACAACCAGGTGCTCTTCACCGAAGAGATCTGCATCAGCGGGTGCCATTGCCGGTTTGCGCTGGAGCGTCCTCCGGAGATCAACAACAGTCCCGGTATCTGGTGGTTGGTCCATCTTGACTCAACCTCTGGCCGGATACCGGCCTCGCACATTGCCAAGGCGTTGGAGTATTGCGAGCGGGAGTTTGGCGCCAGTTTCAAACCCTACAGTGGCGGGCTTCACTGCAACGTAACATGAGCGAAACGACAACCCTAGCCGATGGTCTGCAGATTGTGTCTCCGCGTGAGCCTGTCGGGCATGTGGATGCAACACCTGACGACGACTACGTGCTGCGCATCCTTGGCGCGCACCTGGACATGCAGAACTGCACTGTGACGGCCGATCCGCCCAACGTGCTGGCCGACTACATGAACTACTGCACCGAGCGGCGCCGTGTGCTGCTGGCGCATGCCATGGCCGTGCTGGTGAACCATGCCGACGCGGAGCGCGTCAAGCTGGCGCCCCATCTGGCCACAGTGGAGGAGAAATGGAAGGCTACGCTGACGAAGGTCAGCGGGAAAACGCCCGAGGCATCTGCGCCCCCACCGACGTGATGTGCGCCAGCGGGCTCTTGAGCGCGCTCTCCACCCGGATCCGGGTGGAGAGGTCGGCGAACATCGGCTCGCCCAGCAGTATCTTGGTGAGCATGAACCCGTAGTTGAGCGCCATCAGCGTGTCGTTGGGTTTGCTGGCGCTGCCGCGGTAGATGAACGTCGAGGCACCCGTGCCGGACTTCTCGCCCGGCGCGCGGTAGATGTTCAGGCAGTCCGTCAGCATGGCCTGGGCAAGCTCCCAGGAGTAGCAGCGGAACCGGCCTTTACGCAGCGCCTCGAAGGTGAGCGACAGCGACTCGGTCTTGTTGAGCGACCACTGGTTGTAGAGGTGCTCCTTGCCCGGTTCGGAGATGAGCGCCGATTCCGGTCCGACGTAGTTGAAGATGAGGTGCCGCTCCAGTGGCAGCTTCTGACGGATGCGGCTGTTATAGACCGCGCCGACACCGAAGTCCGTGGCGATGGCAAAGCCGCCCATGCGCTGATGGTGGGCGATGATCGTGTCCGAGATGTCGTCGTAGTCCATGCCCGAATAGCGGCGCATGTGCACGATGTCGATTTGTCCCAGCGGGGAAATGCCCAGCATCACATGCACCGTGGTGCTGACCTTCATGTTCTCCGCTGGGATGTAATCGCTGCCACCCCAGTCGCAGGCGCTGATGACGAACTGGTAGCCGCCTTTGGCGGCCTTCTGCTCCAGCGCGCCGACATCGTTGCCCAGCGTGCACAAGGCCTGCAGGTGAGACTTGGTGAGTTCGCGTTCGCCAGTTTCAGTGGCGATGCCAAGAATCTCCTGCAGGAATTTTCGTGAATCCTGGCTGTGCTTCTTCTCACAGATTTCCGCCCAGCGGAACTGGTTGTAGATAACGGCCGGCACGATCAACTGAGGGATGTGAAAGCCGACTTTCTTCTGCGCCAGGCGGTCGCCGTAGGCATGGACAAACTGACCATCGAGGATGTTGAGCAGCTTGCCACACTTGACGCAGGAAGGACCGGCCGGCTGGATCATGTCCATCACCTTGAAGTCAGGGAGCGGGATGTTGTCAGTGCGACAGCCGTCGCATTTGGTGACCCAGACACCCTGTGACGAGGCATCCCACTTGGCCTCCAACATGGTGTCGGTGGTGATGCTCGTTCCGGCGTAGATCTTGATCGGCATCTCCGATGCGCTCTGCACCTGCTCCACCTCAAGCTCAAGATCTGGGTCGAAGTCCTGCACCTCGTCGTAGAGCAGTTCGTCCGTGCTCTTGGAGCGCGCGTTGGCGGCGGTGGACAGGACGTAAATCAGTTCAATGCGGGAACCGCTGGCGAATTCCTTCAGATGCAGGTTGTTGCGCAGCGAGTGGTCGGGCTTGTAGTGGATGTGCGCACGGTCCACATCCCGGAGACGATTGGAGTAGGTGTTGAGATACTGCCGCCGTGGGCAGAGGTAAAGCGAAGCGAAATTGGGCAGCAGCCGGGCCATCATGATCTGCCTGGCAGCCAGTGAACTGCTCTTCGCGATCTGACGGCTGCCCTTGAAAACGCTGAAACCGCCAACCTGGATGTTGAACATCTGGAAGGCGTAGGGGTAGTTGATGAAACTTAACGGCTTGTCCTTCGGATACCGGGGGAAATAGAGTGGGGCCAGAAATGCCAGGTTGAACTTGCAGAATTGGATGAGGTCCCACTGTGCATCCGACAGCGGACCCGCCGCCGAAGGCGTCGCGTCCAGCTTGATCCGCAGATCCTCCACCAACTTGACCTTTCTCTGCAGGCCGTGGCGAAACTCGCCATCAGTCCTGGCTGTGCGTTCAAGATCGAAATACATGAGTTATGCCGGATGATGTAACAGCGCCCAGCGCGCCAGCAACCACCGAACCGGAAACCAGTCCGACCGCGCCCGCCAGCCCGCAGGGGGATACACCAGCCGGAGCGCCCGGGGTGACCAATTCAAGCCGGCAGGCACGGCCTTTGCCAGCAGAAACTCGAAGCGAGTTCTTTGCTGGTCGGCCTCCTTCTGTGGAAGGCCAGGCCGAACCACCGTCGCCACCAGTTGCGCCAGCAGAACCGCCGCCGGTGAGGGGTGATCTGGATGATGAGGACTTGGAGTTCAAGATCCATCTGACGATTGTCGGTCGAAAGGGTGAACTGGCGAGCCGGTCAGTCACCATCTCGTGCTCTGGCGGTCTGGGTCGCACCAAAGACGGGGCCGTGCTGCAGGCCAGAGAGGCAGCTACATCGCAGATGCAGACGCTGCTGCGCCGCATGCTGGACAAGCTGCAGGCCGACACCAGCAAGTTGACGGACACGCCACCACTCGCCTTGGCGCCTGGGCCGTCGGCAATCGCCGCGCTGGCCGTTGAACCGCCTTCTGCGGAGGGCGAGTTGGAGGAATTGGCACCGCGGACCTGATGAAGAACTACGACTGTCGGTTTGTCCTGGGTTCACAGCGCCTGGGTGTGGTGTTGCAGTTGCTGGTTGCGCTGCCGGATACTGATCGGCCGAGTAAAGCCAGGCTGGTGGAGGCCGCCCGAACACAGTTGCGCGCGGCGTGGCATGACAGCCCGCATTTGGACCTGTCCGTAAATTCTTCCGGCCCGCTCAGAAATTTCACAGCGATAGTGACCTGGACTTCGCTGACGGAAGACAACCTCGTGGAGTGGCACCCCGCCAAGTGAGTGATTCAAATTCCAGCAAGATTCCATTGGACTACTCGGTTTTCACCGACGGGTCTGGCCATCCAGACGGGTATGGCGGATGGGCCGCGACGGCCATCGAAAACGCCACCGGACGCAAGATGTTCCGGATGGGCGGACAGTCCGGCACCTCCGTCGAACGGATGGAGTTGACGGCCCTGATCGAGGGCCTGCTGATGTGCGCCGAACTTGGCCGGCTGGCGCTGAACGTCGAGCCGCACCAAATCTATTTCCGCAAAACCGTCCTGTGGCGATCTGACCGGGAGTCATTGGTCAAGACCATCACAGGTGAATACCGGCGCAGCACGGAGCCAGACCTCTGGAAGCGCCTGGATGTGGTGATGGCCCGGTTCGCCATCTCCGCCGAACACGTCAGTCGGGAGAATGACTTTCCCGAGTTTGGGCCGGTGGACCTGCACGCGTCTTCCGCCCGTATCATCATGAAATCCTACACGTTGAGTGCAGAGATGCCGGCACCGTGTCTTCCTTTCGACCAAGCATGAGCTTTACCGTTTTGAAAACCATGACCGTGAGCGACTACTGGGCGCTGGTCCAACAGATCAACGAACTCGACCACGCCTACCACGTCTTGAACCAGCCGACCGTTCCGGATGCAGTTTATGACGAGCTTATTCGCCGGCTGCTGGAGTTTGAGGCCGTGCACCCGACGCTGGCGCTGCCCAACTCGCCCTCCCGGCGGGTCGGCTCTTGCCTGACCGGCGACCGCCTGCAGGTGCCGCATGCGCAGCCGATGCTGAGTCTCGACAACATCTTCGAGGTGGAGGTGCTGGTCCGCCGGCTGGAAGCGCTGCTGGACAATGGCGACACCGACTGGGTGCTGGAGCCGAAAGTGGACGGACTCAGCATCAACCTGACTTACGAGCAGGGTAACCTGGTGCGCGCCACAACACGCGGAGATGGCGCGGTCGGTGAAGATGTGACCGCGGCGGTAATGACCATTGGCGATGTGCCGCTGAAGCTGCGCGATGGACAGATTCCCTCCCGGGTGGATGTGCGGGGCGAAGCATTTATCGAACGGGCGGACTTCGACGCCTGGAACGGCCGGCGGGTTGCGGCCGGTGAGCAGCCCATGGCCAATCCACGCAACGCCGCCGTCGGCGCCGTGATGCGCAGCGACAGCCGAGAGACTGCCAAGGTTCCGTTGCGGTTCGTGCCCTACACGCTGCCAGACTCATCGATGGAGTTCGCCACCTATGCCGAGCAGAAACTCTGGTTCAAGGCGGCGGGTTTCAGTTCGCTGCGCGACTGGTATGCCCGGGATGTGCAGACACTGGCCGACTTGGTGATCAAGTTCAACGACGTGTGGCGGTCGGAACTGCCATTCCCTACCGATGGCGCGGTCATCAAGGTCAACAACCTTGCGTTGCGCAAAAAGCTGGGAGCGCACGACAAGGCGCCGCGCTGGGCGTTCGCATTCAAATATCAGGCAGAGCGCGCGGAGACGCAGTTGAACGGCATCACCATCCAAGTGGGCCGGCTGGGTGCGTTGACGCCTGTGGCAGAACTGAATCCAGTCGAACTGGCTGGCACCACCATCCGTCGGGCGTCGCTGCACAACTTCGACATGATCAAGGCGCTCGACCTGGCGGTTGGGGACACCGTGCTGATCGAGAAAGCCGGCGAGATCATTCCGTATGTCCTGGCCGTAACGCACAAGCATCCCAAACGGGTGCCCACAGCCACGCCCGACAAATGTCCGGTCTGCGGCGGCGCAGTGGAACGGCGCCATAACGACGACGGTGAAGCCGGTGTGGCGCTGACCTGCGTCAACTATCACTGTGAGGCGCAGATTATCGGCCGACTGGAGAAATGGTGCAGCAAAGAGGCCATGGACCTGGAGGCGGTTGGTCCGGGAATGGTGGAGAAGCTGGTGCGTGAACTGAACGTGCGCGAGCCGGCGGACCTCTATCGCGAAACCCTGCCGGACAGGCTGGCGCTGCTCGCCGGTATGGGAGACAAGAAGATCGCCAACTTCGTGTCTGAACGGGACGCCAGCAAGAGCCGCGGCATGCAGGCGGTGCTGACCGGCCTCTGCATTCCCCGGATCGGCAACACGATCGGGAAGAAGTTGGCACGTCGGTTTCCCGACCTGCTGGCGTTGATCAAGGCCGTGGACGAGAACACCAGCCTGCCCGGCATGGGCAAGGTTGACTTCCAGGCCTTGAAGGCTTGGTTTGCCGATGGTCCGCGGCACGCCATGATCGGACGGCTGGCGGAGGCTGGAGTATCGCTCAAGTCCAGCACCTATTCCGAGAAGGAAGCTGCCGGTCCGTTCAGCGGACAGTTGGTGGTGTTCACGGGCACGCTGGAAAGCATGGAGCGCGATGTCGCGCGCAGCCGGGTTGAAGAGCTTGGCGGCCGGACGTCCGGTAGTGTCAGCGGCAAGACCACCATGCTGGTGGCCGGCGAAGAAGCTGGCAGCAAGTTGGACAAGGCGCGCAAGCAGGGTATCCGTATCCTGACCGAGGCTGAGTTCCTGGAGATGTTGAAGTCATGAGCAGACGACGTAAAAGCAAGCCGGAGGCGCCGACTGCGCCGACAACGGGATCAGCCCGTGAAGTGACGTGGGATAAATTGCTGACTTTGTTCGACAAGACGTTGCACGAGCAGTTTGAAAAATGGCGCAAGAACCGTGGCGTGGAGGCGGTGGTATGTTTCGAGAACGTCCTCACCGGCGAGCGCAGCGCGATGGCCGTCGGCCACGCCTGCACGCACCGGCTGGAAGAGGCGCTGAATGGCAAGCTGGCCGGCAAGTCCGGCGACAGCGGCAACGACAAAATCCCAATCGAGTATGCCTGGTGTAGAACAACAGCCGTGGAAGTCCAGGGGGACACCGGTGCTGGGACGTGACGGCAAGTCCCGTGGTGAGACCACGGGCAAGTTGAAACCGTGCAACATCGAAGGCTGCCCTGGGCAGATGTTCCAGGTGCAGTGGACGGCGCCGGTGGAGAAGACCTGGTGCTGTTGCTGTGACATCCAGGTGCGCAAGGGAATGATTCGACTGGTGGATTGAGCATGAGCACAACAAGCAAACGTGTGGCCTGGCTGAGCGACACGCATCTCGGGTATCGGCAATACGGATTGGCCCGTCGCCAGCAGGACTTCAGCCTGGCGCTGGAGAGCGCACTGGCGGACATCTACAAACAGGGCATCAGACTGGTGCTCAACACCGGTGACCTTCTGCATAGCAACCGGCCCGGTGCGGACACAATGGCGGATGTCCAGCGCATGCACACCTGGCTGGTGGCGCAGCAGATGATGATGCTGGTGATTCCAGGCAACCATGACCGGGCGTTGGATGAGCACCACTGGATACATGTGGTGAATCCCAACAACTCGCCGGGAGGTATTGGGCTGCTTGACGGCGCGACCGCGTCGATAGCTGGTATTCGTATTCACGGCGTCGGGCATTTGGCCAAGGAGAAGTTCCTGGCCCATCCGTTTCCGGCTCAGATGGACATCATCATGTGCCATCAGGCCGTCGTGGAGTTCATCAACTTCGAGAGTGCTTCGGCCCTGCACATTGCCGACCTGCCGCTGGCAAAAGCTCGTGCGGTATTGTTGGGCGACATCCACATCACCGACCTGCGCTATGTGGGCGATGTGCTGGTCGGATACCCTGGATCGACGGAATCAAATTCGGCGTCGGAACCCGATCAGAAACACTGGGTGGAGCTTGCGGTCCCGGAAACCGGACGCATCGAGTTCACCCTGCACCCCATTGCCACCCGGCCTGTGCTCCGGGCCGAGGTCAACCGGCTGGAGGACATAACTGCGCTGGTCACCAAGGCCAGCAGCACGGGACGTCCGCCGGTGATCCACGTCAGCTATGACGCTTCGGTGCCGGAGTTGCAGCCCGCCCTTCTGCGGGAACTGAACCCAGACCGGTTTGTGCTGCGACTGGAACCCCGGCTGACTCAGCCGGGAGTTCGCCGTGACACGTCGCTGCCAGAGCCGGCTGAAGCCGCCGACATCAATCCGGAACTGATCCTGCGAGACATGGTGGGCGACGATCCGGATCTCTACGCAGTGGCCGCTGGACTCGTCCGGGCTGACAACAATCCTGCGTCGGTGCTGTCCGGCTTTGTGGACCGGCGGCTGCGCGAGATCCAGGCTGCGGCATGACACCCAGCCAGCAGGCATGCCGGCTGCAGCGTGAACGGAACGTGTTTCCGCACGCGCTGTGGATGGAGGATGCCATGGTGACCTCACCCTGTTCCCTGCTGCTGGTTCATCCCGATGAGCCGGCAGCAGGGCGGTCGGTGGAGGCGTTTGGTTTTTACGTCCTCGATGAGGATGAGCAGCAGCAGGCCATGCAGATCTGCGCGGGCCGAGTAATGCGCTGCTCGTTCATGGGAGACGGGCTACGGCAGTGCCGCATCGAAATCGTCGAGGACGGACAGGCCTGCTGGTTCCGGTGTGCTGGCGACAAGTTCAAGAAACTGAAACATGCGAATCAAGAAACTGACGGCGGCCAACTACGGCCGCCATGCGAAGGTTGACTTCGACTGCGACGGCGCAGTGGTGGGTCTGGTTGGGCCAAACGGCAGCGGCAAATCAACGCTGCTGCACCTGCTCAGCTTTCTGGTGACCGGCGAGTCTGACGACCCCGCGCCCACCTACGTCCGTAATCTCGAAGGCAACGGCTCGGGCGAACTGACCTTCGAGAAGAACGGCCGCAAGGGTGTCATCTTCCGGCAGGTGGGCAGCACGCCCAAGCGCACGCTCGAATGGGACGGCAAGACCTACCGCGCGGCCAAGGATGTTGACCGGGTGATGCAGGAGATCTTCGGCGCCGACAAGAAGGCCATCTCCGCCGCCGTCTTCATCAAGCAGGGCGTGCTGGAGGGCATCCTCTTCGGAGACTACGCCGAGCGGCGCAAGATGTTCATCCGGGTGCTCAACCTGGCGCACTGTGAACAGCGTGCGCGCATGGTGGCCGACCAGGTGCGGCTGCTGGAGCAGACCATCGTTGACCTTACCCCGGCGCTGCTGGAAGCCCGGCGGACCCTGGACACCATGTCTGGCCGTTGCAGCCTGGAACTGGAAGCGCTGGGACAGACGCCTGATCTGCTGCCGATGCTCAGGCTGGTGCAGACCAGCCGAACTGCGGTGGCCACCCGCGACACGCTGGCGCAGCAGCTTTCCGCGGCCGACAGCGAGCAGATGAGCCGGATGCAGGGGCTGCAGGCATTGCTGCAGGCGCCTCAGGCCAGGTGGCTGGACGGCTCGCCGGGGACGCCGTCTCCGGTGGCGCTGCTGGAGCAGCGGATCAGTGAGCAGTTGCGGCTGAAGGCCGCGCTGGAAGATCTGGCCTGGGACTGGCGCCGACATCAGCAGCTAACGTCCGACCTGCAACAAGTCCAGGTCGAGATTACCCAGCGGCAGCAGGAGCTTGCTGGCATGACTGGCGGTAGCGATACCCGTGTCTGGCAGGAGCAGCAGCACCTGGCGTGGAAGGCATTGGAGCAGGAACTGCAGTCCGCCTCGCTGCGTAACCTGCAGCAGAACCAGGCCGCTTCGTTGAAGACCGAAGTTGCTCGGCAAGCGGGCCTGCGGGAACAGGCCAACACCGCCCTGCTGAAGCTGCATGAAGATGGGATTGACGAAAACGCATTATCGGCAGCCGCCACCAGCTTGAACCACGACCACGGAGTGCTGCAGTTCATGGAACGGACACTGAGCATGCGTGAGCGGCTCGGCGTTTCGGAGAACTGTCACGACTGCCCGGAATGTGGGATCAAGCTGGCCGACCCAAAATCGCTTAGTGCCGAGTGTCTGGAAAACCATCGCCGGCTGACGCAAGAGCAAAGGCGGAAGGTGCAGGAGCAATCGCGATCGCTGCAGGAGCATCAGCAAACACTACGCAAGTGGCAGGTGCAACATGCCGATGCCGAACGGCTACTGGCCGAGCTTGTCGCGCGGTTGCAGGAAGCAGAGAAGCATCTGGCGGAGACTGCCGGCGTCAGGCCAGTGGAACAACTCCGGGCCGGCATGGATGATCTGCAGACCAAGATGCGTCTGGTGGCCGGCACGCAGACGCGGCTCGAAGCTCTTCAGGCCACGGCCCGAACCCACACGGAAGCGATGGGACAGTGCGCCCATGTGCTGCGGGAAGGTGCGGACAAGGCCGCCGGAGCTTCGATTGAAGTTGCCAAGGTCGTAGCTGGCATTGATGCGCTGCAGGCGGAACTGACGGCGGCCAAAGTGTTCCGTCAGCAGTATCAGAACGAGACCACCAACCTGCAGCAGACAGTCCAGCGCCGAACCAAGCTGGCGGCTGAGTTTGAAGCCGCCTACCAACTGGCCAAGGCGTCGCATCTGGAGCAGTTGATGGTGCAGTTCCAGGTAACCACGTCGGAGGCCCTCGAACTGGAGCTTCAAGTGCGGCAGGACAAGCGCAAGCAGCAGGAAGGCGCGCTCGTGGAACTGCAAAAACAAGTCGAGATCGCCCGGCAGACGGTGGCGGATCTGGAGAAGCGCCAGCGCGCCGACGCAGGCAAGGCCAAGCTGCTGGAACAGTTGCGGTCGCTGCGCGATCTGTTGCTGGACTCGGGCCTGCCGGCCCGGGTGGTCAAGCATCACTTCGCGCACCTGACCACGCTGACCCAAGGGTTCCTGCGTGAGATGAACGCTAACTTCGCCATCACGCCGGATCCGGACGAGGACGTCAGCTACCAGTTCATCCGGCTCGATACTCCGGACGGTGTCCGGTTGCCGATGGCCAAGCTGTCTGGCGGGCAGCGGGTGCGACTGTGCGTGTCGTTCCTGATGGCCGTGCAGCAGTGGCTGGTCAAGGACGTCGGGCTGTTGGTGCTGGACGAACCCACCGTCCATTTGGACGAGGAGGGCATCGAAAGCCTGGTGGATCTGCTGGCGAGCATGCAGCAGCGGTTGAAGAACACGGACCTGCAAATCTGGGTGTGCGATCACTCCCCGAGAGTGGCGCTGGCCATGGAGAAGGTCCTGACATTGAACAAGCATGAGTAGCGTATTCTGGGCACGGACTAACTTCTTCCGCGTGCGTAAAAGCAAGCGTGAGGAGTTCGGCGCATGGGCGCGTAAAATGAGCCTGACACTGGCCACCTCTGGAACCGACCAGCGTCCGAGTTACTGCCTGATGGCCGGCGCTGGCGACGGCTGGCCAGCCTACGATCCGACCGGCGAGGATCGCGGCGAAGAGTCGTCAGCGTTCAAGCATCAAATCAGCCGGTTTCTGGCCCCGGGATCGGTGGCTGTCATGATCGAGGCTGGGTGTGAAGGCATGGCCTATGTCGGCGGGCATGCCATCGCGGTGGATCATCGTGGCAACACCGTGTCGCTCAGTCTGCAGGATGGCATCATGGACAAGGCTAGTCGCAAGTGGCCGAAATCCAAAATCACACGTCCATCGTATGGCGGCTAAACTGCGTCCGTTCGGTTCCCTGTCGTCGAGTTACGACAGTGGTTACACGCTGCCGTTGTTGGTCGGGCATCTGGAGGGTCTGGTGTCCGAAGAAGAGATGATCGACACTGCCAGCAAAAGTCCGCGCGCCAAACGGCTGGCCAAAGTGCAGGACGCGGTCCAGTTGCTGCAGGAGGCCATTGACATGGGTCAGGAGGATCGTTGACGAAGCTGCGGTGTCGGGAGATGCTGGCGGCATGCTGATGACAGCCAGGCTAAAGCTGCTCTCCCCATTCCTCGGTGATCTCCGTCCGGATGTCCATGGCGTGCGCCGGTTCCGCAAGGAGCAGGGCGATCTCGTCGTGGACATCCGGCTCTGGCAGGACCAGTTGAATGCCGCCGCCAAGAGCCTGGGCTTGCGTTACGACACCCGCACCATCCAGCCGGAACGTCGGCTGCGCGCCCCCACGCTGCATCTGTATCGCCGCGAATTCTCCCGGGTCCAGGCGGAGCTTTTTGAGAGTATCCGCAAGGGCACGGTGCTGACGGTCAACCTGCTGATCCGAGAAGATCAGCCCGGCTTTCCTCCACCGACCGCCATGCAGGCGCTGCTGGATTGCGTGGGCGAGTATCTCGGGCTGTCGCCGTTTGGCTCGAAGTTTGGCTTCGGCCGTTTCTCTGTTCTGTCGCTTGAATCAAATCATGTCGCTCAATCCGCTGGAGCCTCCGGTTCCACCCAACACGTCCCGCTTGCTGTGGTCCAACGCGGACCTGATCATCTGTCATCCTCACCCCACGGTGGAGAACTGGCTGCACTACTATCACCGGTCGCTGGAGAAGCCGGCGCCGCATCTGCCCGCCGAGGTGACGTCCGAAAAGGTGGATCTGTTCCGGGTGCTGAACCAGAACCCGAAGGTGATCGTCACCTACCAGGGCTTTCTGGACAAGGTGCTGGAACTGACGCAGAAGGCCGGCATGCAGGTGCAGTTTGCCGACCGGAGGGTGCCATTCCCCAACCCGCTGATCGCACAGGCGCGGGGGTTCCGGCACAGCCAGTTCGAGATGTTCGTCAAGATGTTGCAGCCGTGCCGGTCGGGGTTGTTGAAAGCCCCCACGCGCTACGGTAAAACGGCCCTACTGGCCAACACCTGCGCCGTATTCCCGCACGTCCCTACCGTCATCACCGCACCCGGCGCCAGTCTGCTGGACCAGTTGGTTAAGGATCTGCGCGGCTGGCTGCCGCAGCGGGACATACGGGGTGTGTTCTCGGGCAGCAAGGACCGCAAGCCGTCGGACGACATCTCGGTGGTCAGCATGGATTCGCTGCACAAAGTTGACGCCGCGGCGACCCGTCTGCTGTTGATCGACGAACCGCACGCGCTGCCGGCGGCCAGCCGGCTGGCCAAGATCATGGCGTTCACCCAGGCCAGAATTTACGGCTTTGGCGCAACACTAACCGGACGATTCGACCATGCTGACAAGGTCATGTTCGGAGTGATCGGACCAGTGCTGGCGGAGAAGACCTTCAAGGAGGCAGTGGCTGAAAACGCCATCTGCAACATCAAGGTGTTCGTGCTGGAGATGCCGGTGCCGGATCATTTCGCCAGCATCACTGACCGGCTGTCCGCCTACCGCCGTCTGATCTACCAGAGCGAGGAGTTCAACCAGACGGTGCGTCGGATCACGGCCCAGGCCATTCCGGAGGACTGGCAGACGCTGGTGTTCGTGGATGAGATCAAGCAGGCCGACCTGGTGCAGTTGATGGTGGACAACGGGACCATCGCCGTGGCCTCGCGCATGTCACCGGCGGAACGACGAAAGTCCATGGAGGACATGGCGGGCAACGTGATCAAGCGCTGCATCGCCACGGACATCTATGCCCAGGGCGTCACCTTCCCGGATCTACGGGTCATAGTGAACGCGGCGGGTGGCGGCGGTTCCACCACCAGCACACAGAAACCGGGCCGACTGGCGCAGATACGGCCAGGCAAGGCGTGCGGCTACATGATCGACTTCGCCTTTCAGGCGCCCTACGACTGCTGCGGCAAGGGCGTGACGGCGGTGGTGCGTGACTGCGCTGCCCGGGAGAAGGTGTATCGGGAGAATGGTTACGATGTGGTGCGAGTGAGGCGGGTAGATGAAATCAAACTGACATGATTGACGTGGAAAAACTGGCGTTTGAGTGCGAGCGTTATCTGGAGTGGGATTCGAGCGAAACCTGGGACCGTGCGCGGCGGCAGGTGTTCGATCAAACGCTGGACGACTACTTGGACGACCAGAACAAGTTGGAGCTTGGGCTCGAAGAGCACCACGAACTGATGGCCTTGCTCAAAGCAGGTCAGGCTACTGGCCAGGTGTCCGAGTGGAGCGTCTGGTTCGAGAAAGAGCATCCGGCCTGGTTCAAACGGCTGATGAAGGTCTGCGAGCGCGACAGCCTGCTGGAGATGTATTGCCAGGACGAATACGACAACCTGGTGGAGGCACTGACCGGTGTCATCGAAGACCTGGGCATCACAGACTGGCTGGCACAAGGCCGCCAGATGGGCTGGATGAAACGTCGCGGCTACAAGCTGTTCAGTGCGCGAACCGGGAAGGAGTTGCTACGGGCGGTATTACCCAACACGGACTGCAGCTTCACCATCCACATTCATCCTGAGCATCTAGCCATGCGGGTGTCGCATCATGACGCCCCGACTGGTGAGATCTACTGGCTGACCGCACAACCCTCCGAAGAAAATGGCGACGCATCCGAAGAAGAATAACCAGCAGAAAGTGCTGTCGCTGCTGGATGAGGCGGCGGGAAAACTGAGCGAAGTGCAGATGCTGCTGGCACAGGCTGGCGATTCCCGCGCGGAGGACTTGCAAAAATTCCGCCGCCGGTTAAACACCCAGGCCCGCCGATTCCAGGAACACCCGGTCGGCGCAGAGAAGTATTGCTATGACCAGCCAGAGTGACAACCAGTCGCCGGTGAACTTGGCGGAGATCGAGGCGCAGATCCGGAAGCATTTCAGCCATTTGAAACAGCAGCAGCGTAACACCACCTACCGACCGCACGCCAGGTTCAGGAAGCCGGAGATCTGGGAGCGCGCGGCGGAAAATTGTGCCGGACTGCGGGCCAGTCCTTACGCGTTCGTGCTGGCTGCGTTCATCTACAACACGGTGCCGGGCGGACCGTTTCCGCAGCAGTTGACGGGCGGTGCGGCCATCAAGTGGTATCACGAATACCAGCGCGCCAACCACGCCAAGGACGACGAGGATCCGTTCCTGTTGAACACGCAGAGCAAGCTGGTGACGGGTCTGTCGATGTCCTTGAACCATCCGTTCGCCACACCAGCCGAGGCGCTCATGGTCGAGGCCAACAACCTGCCGGCCTGGGTGCGCGTGCTGCTGGCGCCGGACTATCCTCCAATCTGGGCGTCGTATGGCCGCACAGCGGCGCAGGAAATTGGCGGCTGTCCGCCACTGTATGACGCCCTGGTGAAACTGGGCACGGATCGAAAGCTGCTGGACCGACTCATCAAGTATGGCGAGTAACCAACCACCACCGGTCTCCCCGCTGCAGATGCTGGTGGACACCAGCATGACCACGTTCGAGCGCTACGTGCTGACCGCCGTGGTGCGCTCGCTGCGGTTCTACCGGGACCACCGGCACCAGATCTGCCCGTTCGACCCCAACACCGGCCGCTGGCGGCCGGACTTCAGCACGAGCCGGTTCAACGTCATCTACCAGCACGCCGACCAGATCTGGCGGCTCTACGACAACATCGTCGCCCAGCAGGACATGGACATACCCCAGGCGCACCTGGAGGCCATCCTGATCGACTCGGCCAACCAGGGGCGGATTCCGGGCGAGGTGGCCCAGGAGATCCTGCAGGACATCAAGCTGGACCTCTACGCCACCGCCGCCCCAACCCAGGCGTTTCTGGAGGCACTGGGCGGGGAAGCCCTGCAATACTGGATCGACCTGCGCATATCCACGCAGACGGTCGCGCGCATCACCGCCAAGGCCGCGGCGGAGAACCTCACGCTGGACGCGCTGGAAAGCACGCTGGTCAAGGCGAGGAGAGATGCGCAGGTGGGGGTCAGCCGGCTGGTCGCCGGCCTTCAGGTGCTCCGGGGAACCCGGCTGCTCAAGGGTCGGATGCCTACCGGGTTGACGGATCTGGACGCAGCACTGGGCGGCGGCTATTCGTGGGGCGAGACCACCATGATTGCCGGCATGAACGGCGGCGGCAAGACCGTGCTGGCCGTTCAGGCAACCATCCAAGCGATGCTGACTGGTCGTCGAGTAGCCATCATTACGACGGAGGAGCCGCCGCACAAGCTGGTCACCAGGATGGTGCAGAACTACTGCAAGATGCCGGCCCGCAGGCTCGAAGCCGGCGTGGTGCTTGACGACAACAACAAGACCGGCGTGCTGACTAACCTGATTCCGGTGCAGTTGTGGGTGGATCCGCTTTACGGTCCAAATCTGATGAAGCTGGATGCGCTCATGGCACAACTGCTTTGGATCATCGACTGGACTCAGGAGACTCATTCGATGGTGGGAGAGTTTGACAACGAGATCTCCAAGCTCAAGGCTGCCGGGTTTGAACCTGAGGTTGTCATCATGGACTGGGTTGGAGGTGCACTGGAGAAGGACAAGGACCTGGCTCGCCGTCGGTTGTTGTTCGAGGAATCGGTGAATCATCTCATTCAGCACGGAAAGCGGCATAACACGATCAATTTCGTGATGGCGCAGTTGGACAAGGTGAAGGCCGCGCGCAAGGCCAAACCCACCATGGACATGCTTTCCGAATGCAAGACCATGTCTAACAACGTGCACAACTGGATCGGGATCTCATCCTTGACTGAAGGGAAGGACAATCAGTTCCAGGACAACGTCGGCCGTCGGCTTTTGCCGTATCAGTTCCTGAATGTGGACAAGTGCCGCTACGGTCCGGCTGGTGCCGTCAAGGTGCGCGTTGTGTTCGAGGAGCAGCGACTAGCTTCAGTCGAGGATAAGATGGCGGGCGGCGGTGCGGCATGACACAAAGATGCCGGCGGGAACAGGGCGTTCCCGCCGGCATCAGCCAGGAGGCAACGCTTGCTGAGGGCGTCGCCAGATTGAGCCGGGTATCCAGCCGACCCATCCTGTCGCGGAGCCTGATTGAGAAATCTCGACCAGCAAGAAATTTGTTGACGGCTGGTTACCGTCGGTCAATCTTGGCACGTCGAATCGATCTTTCCGCGCTCGTAGTGTGTCTCCTCACGCTGCGTTTGCCTTAACGAAATCATTGCCCAAAAGAAACACACGACTGCAACGACGTGATTTGAACGCGTCGGTTGGTCCGTGAGCCGTTTGGTCGTGTGTGTCCGCAGAAATGCGTTGGGCGTAATGATTTAGGCGTAGCGGAAGGAGCCAGCCGACGCGTTTATTTTTATGCTGACTACCGAGTATCCAGACGGGCGGCGGGCATTGGCTGCCGCCATGCTCAGCCTCCAGGCCGACAACCGTGTCGGCCTCTGCCGGGAAGACCTGCTGACCTACATCGACCGCCGCAAGCACCGAACTGGTGACGACAGAGACGGCTGCTCAACCTGGAATGGAGGCGCGGCTTCCAGCACCCGCAAGGTGCTCAAGTTCCTGCTGCGGCTCTTCAGGGTCAACAATGCCGCCGAGTTCGTGAACATCCGCCAGCGGACGATCGACTCGGAAGGGTTTGTGCGCATCTTCCGGGCTGAGATTCAGAACGCCGTGAAGCTGGGTCACACGGCCGTAGGTGTTGCGCTCCAGAGGCTGGAGGAGGCGGGCATCATCTCGCGGAAGCATGGCACTGACGAGGCTGGATACCAGATGGCCTGGTTCCGGCTCGAACCGCGTGGCATCTACACCGTCCTCCAGAATCTGACACGGTTCCGTCAGGCGCGGGAGGATATGCGGGCCGCTGAGATCCTGATTGACACCGTGGTTGCCGATCCGTCCGTCGAGTTGGTGGAAGTGGATCATGACGAGGAGGATAAATCCAAAGACACCCGACAAAACCGGGCTGTTTTTTCGGAGGAGCCTATGCCGGAGGTCCGGCAAATTATATCCCATGCTGGTGCTGGCGTTTCTGGCGTTGCTGGGTCGGTGCCTAGTGTTGCTTCAACAGGCGTGACGCCGGGGGTTGCGGATGTGGTGATGAAGATGCCAGATGCGCCGGATGACCAGCAAGAGGGATTGAAGAATTCCCCGGCTGCGCCGGCGGAGGTTCTCCAACCGGAAGAGGGGAAGCCGGCTCCCGGCGGGCTGAGCCCCGAGCGCCAGCAGCAGATCCAGCAGATGGACGCCGCCGCCCGGCGGTCCGGCCTGAAGCTGGCCCCCTGCGCCCTGGAAGGCGGCGCTCCCTTCCTCATTCCGGTCGGCATGCAGATCAGCTATCCCCGGCTGAACAAGGACGGATCTGTCTTCAAGCCTTCACAGCCTCATTACCTGAGCGCCCGGCCCGAGCCGCCTGCCGAACCGCCGCCGCTACCCGCGGTGGCCAAATGTCCCGAGTTGAGTGTTGAGCGCGAACTCAACCTCACCCGCTCATCCTCCCCGGAGCAAGCGACGCGGATTGTCCTGCCGCACGCGGAATACGAAGTGTTGAAGGTGCTGGTCAGGATTTTCAACCTGGGCGAGGAAGGGATGAACAACCAGCAGATGAAGAAGTTCCTGGCCTGGGTAAGACACCCTTCCCCGGCCGTCCGAATGACTGAGCACAGTCTGGTGATTTACGAGCTTGCGCGGGAGAACTCCCACAACGTCAAAGACTGGTGGCTGGAGTGCCAGTTGGATTTCTTTTTGAAGACCTGGCCCATGATTCACCGGATCGTCTTCGCTGACCGTGAAGTGACGGCAGCTTACACTGACGCCCGGTTCCGGGCGGCCTGCATCGCCTACGCCCGGCCGGAGCAGTTTCTCAAGCGTCAAATACATCTGGCGGCTGAACACCTTTCCCGGTCGCTGTTTGCGCAGCCTACGGTGGACCCAGCCGGCTGGCTCATTGATCGTTCCAAGACCAACTGCCCGGACGCGCAGGCGACCCTCTACATGACCCATCTCCGCAACCCGGCGATCTGGCCGTTCATGATGTCCACCGATCCCAACGGGGCGGTGACCGCCGCCCGGGCCGGATTTGACATGGCTGGCTCGCAGATGCGTGACGCGATGGCGGCGCGCAATGCCCACCTGATCGTCTGCCTCATCGAGTCCACCCGGCGCAACGAACACTGGCCGGAACTGGACAACGACTGGGTGCGCCAGCAGGTCCGGCAGATGATCGACCTGTTCGAGCCGCTGCGCCGAGTGCTTGAACACTTCGGTGTGTTCTACAACTACAAGGACATCGGCATCATCAGCGTGGCGACGGCTGCCCCGCACCTGGTCCACGGCCGGGACACGGACGCGATCCACGAGCACTATGCCGTGCAGGCCAAGGCTATCGCCCGTTCCCGGCAGCGCTTTGAGTTGCCGTTCTTTGGCCGGCTGGCCGTCCTGGCCGGTTGCTTGGATGACGCACGCATAGAGATTATGGGCGAGGATGTGACCGCCTTGATTCAACCGTTTTATGCCCATGCCCACTGAACACACCGAGACGGAACGTCTCATCGGTGCTGGCCATCGGCACGACCTGGAAGTGATCGAAGCGGTCGCTGAAGCGTGCCCCGGAAGTTACCGGGTGGTCCGTTGGTGCAAGGTTTGCGGGGCGGTGGTGGTGGACATTGATGTGGACAACCGCACCCAGCCCGGCGCGGTGATGAAGATGAAGTTCCCTGAGTTCCTGAAGGAAATTACATGCCGTCCCTCCTGACCGACGCCGAGAAGGCTACCCTCCGCTCCCGGATGCGCGGGACCGCCAGTTCTCCGACCACGCTGTCGGATGAAATGCTGTCCATTGCTCACGAGCTTTGTGCCATCCATGGCGACATCCGGGTGACGCTGGAAAAGAGCGGCATCCACTTCTACATGGCTTCCCCGGAGTGCCTGATGCAGGACGGCCGGACGGAACTGACCAAAAAGCACCTGGCCGTCAACGTGACCAAGGCAGTCGCTGGTGACAAGCTGTGTGCCATGTGCATGAAGACCGGCAAGCCTTACGGACTGCGCCAGCTTCTGCGGATGCGTCCGCTGGCCGACCGTGGATTTCCCATTCACGGCAAGGCCAAGGTGTCAGTGCCGGACATGGACCAGAGTAACTTGGAGCCGGATGCCAACGGCAACCTGGTGCCAAAGAGCCCAGGGACGGTGGTGCCGCTGGCGACGCTGCCGGCCGGGCATCCGGCGTTGATCTACTGCGCGGAGCGGCGGTTCGACCCGCTGGCGCTCGGCCGGCATTACCGCGCTGGTTTCTGCACCCAGCCCCGGACGGATGTGCATTACCGCCGGTTGGGGCAGGGGCTTTGCGCCTCACCCCATGGCCGGCTGGTGCTGTTCATCGTCCAGGATGGCGTGGTGGCCGGCTGGCAGGCGCGCATGCTGGAGTTGTCGCGCGACGGTGTCCGTTACCTCTGGCATCCCGAGGACAACTGCTGGCGGCCTTACGCCCAGGAAGTGCCTGGCGCCAAGCCGCAGATGCTGGATGGATGGGAGGAAGTGGACATCCCACGCTACCTGTTCTCCCGGGGCGGCAACCGCAACGGTTGCATCATGGGGTTGGATGCGGCCATGCAGGCATCGCAGACGGCGCGTGACCATCGGGGCCGTCGATTTGTGATCCTGTGCGAGGGTCCTCTCACTGCGGCCAGGTTCATACCTCACGGCGTGGCGTGTATGGGCAAGTATCTCAGCGTCGAGCAGATGGCGCTGCTGGCCAGCCGGTTCGACCGTGTGGTCTATGTGCCGGACAACGACAAGGCCGGCGAGGAATCGGCGGCGTCGTTTCTGGAGAACATGGCAGCGTTCCACGCTGGCACGTCAGTTGAGTTGGCGCGGCTTCCTGCGCGCATCAACGATGCGGCTGAGCTTTCTCCGTTGGAAGGTGATTTGCTGGTTTCACAGGTGCAGCGTTGCTGCGCGATCTTCATCCCATGAGCGAGTATTGGCACAACAACGCGGTGCAGTTCACTCGGCTGGTTGCTGAGTTGGAAGCCTGCGGGGCGTTCACCCCGCAGGTGATGCTGGATCTGTCGGAGAGCATGGATCTCACCCACGAGGAGATCTCGGAACTGGTGGACCGAGCGCAGACGGACTGGGAGGCGATCAAGAATCGGCACTGCCCTCCTTCGCAGCGTCCCGCATCCGGCGTGCGCCTCAGACTGACTGCCACCACGATTGGACCTCTACCTCAGTTTGATGAAGCATGAGCGATAATCTTGAAATCAGTGACGCCGAGTGGGAGGCGTCAGCCGCCGCCGTGGATGGACTGTCCTCGGCACCGACCCAGGCGGCTCCACCGCCGATGGTCCAGCCCGAGTTGCCGCCTGTGCCGGACGGCTGGGAGTATCCGCTCGACTTCGTCGGCTGCACGCCGCCGCAATCGCTGTGGCGCAGCCGGCGCATCGGCATCAAGTTCTACGAGAACCGCTTCGGCCCGCCTGAACAGGGGCTGATGCACCTGGCAGGCACGGGCACCAAGAAGGCCCCCGTGATGTTCATCAGCCCGTGCGCCCTCCAGGAGGAGCTTCGCACAGGCTACAGCAGCCAGCCGGCGTGCCTGAAGGGGGCACCAGGGAACCTGTTCCGCCGGAACCTCGGCCGGACTGGGTTCCAGGACGAGGACTGGTTCTACACCAACCTGGTCAAATACAACCTCCCCCGGCTCAAGCCCAAGGCCGCCGACATCCGCTGGAGCCTGCCCGCCCTGCTGGACGAGATCGAGGTCAACCGCCCCAAGATCATCGTCTGCCTGGGCAAGCCCGCCTTCGATGTCCTGCTGAAGCTCAAGCTCAAGGTGGATGACGTGCAGGGGGCCTTCTTCCGGAGCGAGGAGCACGACTGCCTCATCTACGTGATGGACGCCATCACCCGGCCCCTGCTGGCGCCGGAGTATCTGGAGCGGTTCATCACCGACCTGAAGCAGGTCAAGAAGGCCCTCAACGAGACGCGGGGCATCATCATACCCAAGGTGGCGGTGGAATACACCACCCTCACCCGGACGGAACACCTGGGCAACCTCCTGGCCGATCTCAAGCGCCAGCAGGTGCCCTGGGTGGCCGTGGATTCGGAGTGGCAGGGGCAGACCTACGTTTCAGGGCATCTCAGGCTGTTTCAATGGGCCTGGGCACCCGGCCGGGCTGCCGCCGTTCACTTCACGGACGAGAAGGGGAACTACCTCTTCGACCGCCCCGTGCCGGAGGTGGCCCAGGCGCTGAGCCCGTTCTTCAACGACCCCAAGCTGAAGTTCATTGGTCACTACGGAGCCGCCGACGCCGTGTGGATGCGCCACCACCTCAACATAGAGGTGTATCAGCGCTTCATGTTCGACACCATGTTCGCCCAGCACACCATCGACGAGGCCGCAGACCTTAAGCTGGAGCGGCTGGCGGTGCGCTACACGGACCTGGGACGCTACGACCTGGACCTGACCATCTGGAAGAAGCAGAACAAGTTCGACGAGGAAGAGAACGAGGGTTACGGCAAGGTCCCGGACGACATCCTGGTGCCCTACTCAATGCGGGACGTGGACTGCACGATCCGCTGCTTCCCCATCCTCCTCCACAAACTGCAGGAGCAGGGGCTGCTCGACTACTACTTCAACTTCTGCAACCCCTTCGTAACCGACGGGTTTGTGGAGTTGAGCGAGACGGGCATCCCCATCAACAAGGGTTACCTGGATGAGATGCGGGAGATCTTCATCCGCAACCGGGATCTGCTCAACGGCGAGTTCAGAAAGGCCGTCCATGCCGAGGCCCAGGGCAGCCTGACCTGCCTGCTGATGAACCACGGCAAGGACCCCATGCAGGGTCTGACGCTCTACCAGCAGTTGTTCGACCTACAGCGCGAGCACTACAAGGAACTGGGTTGGGAGGGCAACACCCTCTACCTCAAGCCGCTGGGACCCATGCCGGCCTCCGTGGAGTTCGAGGACGCCGTGGAGTTGCTCCAGGCGTTCATCGGCCCGGAGCGCTGGGCCAAGGTCATCCCCGTGTTCATGCACTGGTGGGAGTCCCCAGGGTTCGGCATCAACTCGGCGGAGCACCTGCGCCGGTGGCTCTTCGACGTGAAAGGGTTCACGCCGATCAAGACCACCAAGAAGGACGGCATCACCATGGGGTGGGACAGGGTATTGTCGCTCCCCAAGGACAAGCAGGCGGAATACACCCCCGCCGCCGACAAGCAGACGGTCAAGGTGTTCGCCGACAAGGACGCGATGGTGGGCCAGCTTCAGGAACTGAAGTCGGTCAACAACATCGTCAAGTCCTTCCTCCCCGGCGTGGACGAGGACGGCCGGGAGCGGGGCATCCACAAGTGGATCCAGCCTGACAACCGGGTGCACGCCAACTTCTCCCTCACGGAGACAGCGCGCCCCCGTGCCTGGAAGCCAAATATCTTGAACTGGCCAAAGTATGTGGCCAAGCCCATCGAGAAGGCGTTTGCCCGGCTCATGGCGCTGGATCCGGCCCTGAGCCAGAAGCCGACTTCGTTGAGGTCAGCCGCCGAGGCACCGGAGGGGTGGGCGCTGATCGACATGGACTTGCAGACGGCGGAGGTCGTGGCGCTGGCCTACCTCTCCGGCGACGAGAACATGATCCGGGTGCTTACCGAGGAGGACTCGCAGTTTGGACGGATTGACAAGAACAACCCGAAGAAGGTGGTGCGGCTGGGCTACAACGCGAACTCGGGTTATCCGCAGGACGCGTGGGACCACAGCCTGATTGTGGCGCCGGATGATCCGCGCCTGCTGCGCCGCGCTGATGGCTCCATCCTGCATCCCAAGCGCGATCTGCACTGGGAGTTTGGTGAGACGGTGGCAGGCAAGTCGCGCGAGAAGCTGGATGAGGAGGCGAGTCGAGGGGGTGTGGGGAAGGTCGGCAACTTTAGTATCCCTTATGGAGCCTCAGGAACTGCATTAGAGCGGCTCATTGAAGCGAACACCGGCAAGAAGCCTGAACCTGGCACGGGCGACCGGATGATCCAGAGCTACGCGACCCGGTATCCGATTGCGCAGCAGTTTCTGGAGTGGATGGAGCGCCAGGTCACTGATCCCGGGTTCTACCGGGCACTCAGCGGGCGGGTGCGCCATTTTGCGGCTGGGCAGGTGATCGACCTGGAGGGGCTGTCTGAATATACCAAGAAGGGGATACTGCAGGGAGTGAACCGGCAGGCGCGTAATTTCCCAATGCAAAATTTGGTAGCAGACACTACAGGTAGTGCTCTTGTCAGCTTTTTGGCGGCAAGACGACGGCTCGGTCTGTCTGGTCGGGTGATGATGCTTCTCTACGATGCAATGACCGTGTTGTGTCCGTTGGATGAGTTGAAAGTAACTGTGCCCGTGCTGCGCGACTGTCTGACTGTGCTTAGACCCTGGGAAGCGCACGGGCGAAAGTTTCACTTCGATGTGGACGTGGCTGTGACCAAACGGTGGGGCGTGAAGCCCACCAAAGATCAGAAGGCAATCTTCGATCAGTGGATGGCATGATGACACCGTTGAACGAGGCGCAGGAAGTCCTGTTGGACATTGAGCGCTGTCTCGAAACTCTGTCGAACGCCGGATACTCCGGATTTGCCGGTGAAGTGAAGACCATGACGGAAAGGGCAAGGGCGCTGATTGCGCAGGCTGCCGAGCCGGTGGTGTTGGTGATGGTTGCCGATTCAGAAAGTTCGGGGTTGCCATCGCTACCCCGGCTGTGGTTTCTTGGATCTACCGCGCGCGTGAAGGCGGCGGTCGTCATCCAGGACGAGAAGGCCGGCAGCAGTTTTCATGTGATGACTGCTGCGCCGGTAGTCAGGAAAAACGAGTTGTTCGAGGTCGCTTGCGACCTGCTGGCCTCCGAAATACAGAAAGGCACCGTGCCATTGGCGTCGGTGCAGCAGATCCTACAATAACTATGCCCGCTCTAATTACTGGTGGCGCTCAGGGTGAGTCCGAGCGCCGTGGTTCGTCTCCGCTGGTGCATCCGGGAATCCCGATGACCGAGTTGGTGGTGAAGCGTCAGACGACGCTTCGCCTGTTGCCGTCGCACGATTACAGTCTCGATACGTCGGACCCTGCGTTCAAGCGCAGCGTGCTGCCCTATCGCGACATCACCAATCCGGACAAGGACGGACACGGGAGTTTCACCTCCTGGTATTTCGCCCTCAAGGTGCACCGCTTCGTCGGACGGACCGGTCGCACGTTCGTGTCGCCGCTCACGATGGTAAAGAACGGCGACCGGGCCGGCACTGATCCGATCCTGGAGTGCTGGTTCTCAGCCCGGCGCAAGGACAGTCCGCAGCACTGGCAGGTGCTCGCTAACAAAGGCAAGGACGCGGCCGGCAAGGAGACCAAGCCGGCGCTGCAGGGACCACGCGGTCTGTTCGTTGCCAACGCCGTGGTCGAGAACAACGGTCGGTGGTTCAATTCTCTGGTGTCTGGTTCGGAAGGCTCGCTGATGGATCTGAAGCGGACGCTGAACATGAAGCGCCCGTATGACTGTCCGGAGCGTGACCCGAAGTGGCCGCAGTATGTGCTCGGTGATGTCACCAGCCTGGAGTCTGGGCTGGTCGGCACGGCGGCACCTGGCAACATCGGCGACGCGATGGAGATGACCACGTCCGTCATCTCCTTCGCCCGGTCGCGCGATACCAACATTGGTGCTCGTCCCTGGCCGCTGAATCCCGCCAATCCTCAGGATCTGGCGTTGATCGAGGGTCGGTTCACGATCGGCGATGTTGACAAGGTGCTGCGGGTCTGGAGCGCCGAAGAGATGTTGGAGTTCATGGTGGCGGATGGTTTTCTGCCCTACGACCTGATCGAGTCGGCGTGCAGCCTCTACTGGAAGGTTCCGGCGTATCGTCAGCCGGTCATCTCGACACCGCCGGCCGCGCAGCAGAGTGCTCCGGTGTCTGCTCCTCCGGCGCCTGCTGCCAATCCGCATCTGAACGCCATGTTTTGGATGTCGGTTGGCGGTGCTGCGGCTGAGCATGTGTCTGGCGCTGTCGTGCAGTCTCGGGTGAGCGCCGGCACGGCGAACATTCAGGTGTTTGCACAGGGTGATACGGTTTGGCGTAAGCCGGCCGACTTCGGCTTTGTGGCTCCTCCGCCTCCGCGTCAGGATGATGTGCCGTGGGGTGCTGCTCCGCCGACGCCTCCGGCGCAGCAGTTCGTTCCTCCGCCGCAGGCGGCTCCCCAGCCGGCTCCTCCGGTGATGGCCGCGCCTCCGGCGCAGCAGTTCGTTCCTCCGCCGCAGGCGGCTCCCCAGCCGGCTC
>Ga0172376_10000016_pt1 | contig 181130 bp, 170 predicted proteins | sample Lak35m_FD_121114 | JGI IMG/M metagenome (GOLD analysis project Ga0172376, IMG submission 121114) | Freshwater microbial communities from Kabuno Bay, South-Kivu, Congo - kab_092012_35m | ecosystem: Environmental > Aquatic > Freshwater > Lake | place: Democratic Republic of the Congo...
CGGTCACCCATTCGGAAGGGGCGGCCGCCCCTTCCGAATACCCTCTCAGCTTCAACCGATTCGGGTTTCTTGAACATGCAAGTACCCGCGCGATAGCGCGGGGGAGGGAGTTCGTCTCTGCAGAGCACTTACGCCAACCCAACTCCTCCGTCTGCAGCAGCTGACGCTGCTGCATCCACCTCCTCACTACGTGAGGAGGAGACGAGAGCCCTCACCGTCCCCGCACCAGAAACCCCACAAACCCCATCACAAACACCAGATCCCCCAGCGCCACCGCAAAGCCGCTGAACGGGACGCGGCCCGCAAGATACGCCTCCGCCACCATCAGGATCACGCCCGCCTTGCCCGCCACCCCAAGCCACACCGTCGGCGCAAAGCGCGCCGGGTCGCGGGCGACCATCGCATAGAGCCCGCCGAAGCACAGGATCAGCAGTCCCGCGACGCGGTGATAGAGCAGGTCGTCGGGCACGGCGCCGCCCAGTTGCGCCAGCATCATGTCGGGCGCGACCAGCAGCGGCAGGCCCGCGGCTACGTTGTAGAGCGCGGCCGCGATGAAGAAGAGGCGCCAGGCCATCACGGCTCGTCTCCGATCTGCACCAGGAGCTTGCCGGTGTTTGCGCTGGTGAACAGTTTCTGCAAGCTGTCGACGGCGTTCTCCAGTCCCGGCGCGACATCGACGCGGTCCTTCACCTGGCCCGACATCAGCCACGGGGCCATCTGCATGGCGAATTCGTTGAAGCGGTCGATATAGTCGATGATGATGAAGCCCTCGACGCGCGCGCGCTTCATGAGGATGCTGGTGAAGTTGTAGGGGCCAGGCACCGGGCCCGTGGCATTGTACTGCGAGATCAAGCCGCACAGCACGATTCGCGCCTTCAGGTTGATATTGGCCAGCACCGCATCGAGGATGGCACCGCCCGCATTCTCGAAGTCGATGTCGATCCCGTGCGGGCACGCCGCGCGCAAGGCCTGCGTGACGTCTTCTTCGCGATAGTTCACGCAGGCATCGAAGCCCAGTTCCTTCACGACATAGTCGCACTTCGCCTTGCTGCTGGCGATGCCGACCACACGACAGCCCTTGATCTTGGCGATCTGGCCGACGATCTGCCCCACGGCGCCCGCCGCCGCCGACACGACGACGGTCTCGCCCGCCTTGGGCTGTCCGATGTCCATCAGGCCGAAATAGGCGGTGGCCCCCGTGAAGCCCAGCGCGCTCATGTAGGAGGTCAGCTTCACGCCCGGCAGCTGCGGCAGCTTGCGCGTGGCGAAGGGACCGGACGTGTGGCCGATCGTATAGTCCTGCCAGCCGCCCATGCCCGGCAGCACGATGTCGCCCACGGCAAAGTCGGGATGGTTCGAGACCTCCACCACGCCCAGCGTGCCGCCGCGCATGACATCGCCAAGCCCCACGGGCGGCATGTACTGGTCCGCATCGCTCATCCAGATGCGGTTGGTCGGATCGAGCGAAAGGTAAATGTTGCGCACCAGCAATTCGCCGGCACCGGGTGTGGGCTTGGGCGCGTCGACAAGCTCGAGATCGCCCGGCTTGATATCGCCAACGGGGCGTTTCCTGAGGATCCACTGGCGGTTTGAATTGCGGTTCAAGGGACGGTACTCCTTCGGGCGGGGTTGCGGGCGAGCGGATCGCTCGCGATATGTCGAGGCATCGTCTATATACCGCCTTCCACCGAAGGCGCAGGGGATGAACGTGGTGAGCCGGATTTTCCTTTCTCTTGTGGCAATGATGGCGCTGCTGTCGGCCGCTGCCGCAAGCGATGTTGTCACCACGCCACGCCTCGAGGCGCGCCTCGTCGCCGAGCGCACCGGCGTGCCCGCCGCAGGTGGCACGATTGCGCTGGGCCTGTCGCAGGTGATGCAGCCTGGCTGGCACACCTATTGGCGCAACCCCGGTGAATCGGGCGAGCCCACGACGCTGGCGTGGACCTTGCCGCAGGGCATCACGGCCAGCGACATCAACTGGCCACACCCCGAGCGCATTCCCTTTGGCGAGCTTGCAAACTACGGCTACTCGAACCGCGTGCTGCTGCCGGTCGACATCACGCTGCCCGCAGGGCTTGCGCCGGGCAGTGCGGTCACGCTGCGCGTCGAGGCGACGTGGCTGGCCTGCAAGGACATCTGTGTCCCCGAGAATGCGACGCTGGAGCTGACGCTGCCCGTCATCGAGGGCGAGCCCCGGGCCAACCCGCAATGGCAGGAGGCCTTCGCCGCCGCGCGCGAGGCGCAGCCGCTGAAAGACGGACCCTTCAGCGCCCGCTTCGACCTGCGTCAGGGTGCGGTCGTCCTTTATTTCGAGCCGCCAGCAGCGTCACGCGTCGACCCCGACGGCATCCTCTTCTTCCCCTTCACCCGCGGCCTCATCAAGGCCTCGGCCCCGCAGCTGCCGCAGGCCGCAGGCGACGGCTTCGCGATGCGCGTGCCGCCCGGCTGGCGCCTGCGCGATCCGGCGCAGATCGAGGCGACCAAGGCGATCGAGGGCGTGCTGGTCGTGCCCGCGCGCGTTGGCTCGCCCGCGCGCGCCTTCGAAGTGTCTCTCGCCCGCGGGCCTGTCCCCGAAACAGTGATTGCGCCTGCTGCCGCCAGCACCTCGTTCCTTGAGGCGATCCTGTTCGCCGTGCTGGGCGGCCTGATCCTGAACCTGATGCCCTGCGTCTTCCCGATCCTGTCGATGAAGGCGCTCTCGCTTGTCCATTCAAGCCAGAAGGACCGGCCCTGGGTCGATGGCCTCGTGTACCTTGCGGGCGTCATGGTCACCTTTGCAGGCCTGGCCGGCGTGCTGCTCTGGCTGCGGTCGCTGGGCGAGGACGTGGGGTGGGGCTTCCAGCTGCAATCGCCGCTGTCGGTTGCGATCCTCGCCTATGTCCTGGCACTGGTCGGCTTCTCGCTCTCGGGCCTCTTCACGCTGGGCACATCGCTCCAGGGCACGGGGCAGGGGCTTGCCGGCAAGTCGGGCCTCGTCGGTACGTTCTTCACCGGCGTGCTGGCGGTCGTCGTGGCCGCACCCTGCACGGCACCCTTCATGGGTGTCGCGATGAGCTTCGCCTTCACGCAATCCGCACCCGTGACGATGGCCGTGTTCCTCGCGCTGGGTTTTGGCCTTGCGCTGCCCTGGGTGCTTTTCAGCGCGGTGCCAGCCCTCGTGCGCCTGCTGCCGCGTCCGGGCGACTGGATGGAGCGCTTCCGCCAGTTCCTGGCCTTCCCGATGTACGGCGCCGTCGCCTGGCTGGTGTGGGTGCTCTCCCAGCAGGTCGACCCGGAAGGCCTGTTCCGCGTGATGATCGGCCTCGTGCTGCTGGGGCTTGGCGCGTGGGCCTTCGGCAACCTGCAGCAGCGGGCAAGCCTGGTCGGCTTTGTCCTCTTCGTCGGCGGCCTCGCCGGCGCCGCCGCGCTTCTCGCCATGCCCTTCGGGCCCCCGCGCGCGTTGCAGGCGGCCGCGGCCGGCGAGGAGGGCACGTCAAGCCACGCCTTCTCCGAGCCCTACACCGCCACCCGGCTCGAGGCGCTGCGCGCTGAAGGAAAGCCCGTCTTCGTGAACCTGACGGCCGCCTGGTGCGTGAGTTGCCTCTACAACGAGCGCGTGGCGCTTTCGACCGAGGCCGTGCGAAAGGCTTTCAGCGAGACCGGCGCCGTCTATCTCGTCGGCGACTGGACCAACCGGAACGCCGAGATCAGCGCGCTCCTGCGCCAGTATGGCCGCGATGGCGTGCCGCTCTACCTCTATTTTCCGGCCGGTGGAGGTGATCCAATCGTGCTGCCGCAGCTTTTAACGGAAAGCATCGTCATCAACACCCTGAGGAGCCAGAAATGATCCGCACAACGCTTGCCCTTGCAGCTTTCGTGGCATCGACCACCATTGCCTGGGCTGTCCCCGAAATCGGCAAGCCGGCCCCGGCCTTCACCGCCGTGGATTCAAACGGCAAGACCCACGCGCTCGGCGATTTCAAGGGCAAGACCGTGATCCTCGAGTGGACCAATGACGGCTGTCCCTACGTCAAGAAGCACTACGGCGCCGGCAACATGCAGAAGATCCAGAAGGACCTCACGGCCGAAGGTGCGGTGTGGCTTTCGGTGATCTCGTCTGCCCCCGGCAAGCAGGGCCACGTCGACGGCATGGGCGCCAACGCACTCGTCGCGGCACAGGGCTCGGCCCCAACGGCCGTGCTCCTCGACCCGAAGGGCACGATCGGCCGCGCCTACGAGGCGCAGACCACGCCGCACATGTACGTGATCGACGGCAAGGGTGTGCTGCGCTACATGGGCGCCATCGACGACCAGCCCAACACCGACGCCTCAACGATCGCCAAGGCCCGCAACTACGTCCGCGAAGCCTTCGCCGCCGTGAAGGCCGGCAAGCCCGTTGCGACAACAGCGACGGACCCCTATGGCTGCTCGGTCAAGTATCCCTGAGCGAGCGCCCCGCCAGAGGGGCGCGACCGGGCCAGCAGATCTCGCAGTCGCGCAACGTCACGCGCGCCTAGCGAGGCTCGCCTTTCTGCAACGCCTTCTCCAGAACCTCTCGAATGTAGCGTTGGTAGGGAATCCCCCGCGCTCGCGCCCGCTGCTTCACGCCCTGCAGAAGGCGTTCAGGCATCCGCAGGTTCACTTGCGCGGACTTGCGGTCGAACTCGAAGCGCATGCTCTCTCCGCCGGAGAGGTCATAGGACGTCAGGTCCTCGGTCTCGACAAAGCGCTCTGCGTCCCGGTCCGTTTCAAATGACGGCAGGGTCTTGAGCCGCTTGGGGTTATTCCTTTTGCTGCTCATAATGCTGGATCTCCTTCCGGTGCATGTAGCGCGCGGAAATGGGTCGCACGAACTGCGTACCGCCCCGGCTGCGCGTCGTGAAAACAATGAACACATGTCTGCCTTGGTGTGTTCGTCCGATGGCCCTCAAGCGGGTCTCGATCGTTCGAGGGTATGGGTCAGGAAAGACGTACAATTCGCCCTCGAACACCGACGCAATGTCATCCTGCGTCAATCCATGCTTGCCGCATTTGGGCCAGTTACCCCGATCCCACTGGATTGCTGCCATCATGGTCCACGAAAATGTATAGACAAATGTATATACAATTCACAGCCATCCCGGCAAGTGCCCCTGCGAAGGCGGACTGCCCCACCGCCTGATCGGCACCCCACCCACGCCGGGTTGGTCCCGCCCCGCCTCACTCTCCCGCGAGGCGAGAAGGCGCGCGGAAAAGCGTCGAACAACCTGTTGATATCAATAAGATAAAACTTTCCCGGTCATTTTCTTTCGCGCCGCTCTTGACGCCCGCGGTAACGATCCCTAAATCCTCCCCCGCGTATTGGCACTCGCAATGAGTGAGTGCTAACAGCCGTTTCAACCCTCTGAAAGCAAGATACTCAGGAGAGAACCTCATGAAGTTCCGTCCCCTCGGTGACCGCGTGGTCGTCAAGCGCGTCCAGGAAGACGTCAAGACCGCCGGCGGCATCATCATCCCCGACACCGCCCAGGAAAAGCCCCAGGAAGGCGAAGTCATCGCCGTTGGCCCCGGCGCCCGCGACGAGAAGGGCGAGCGCATTGCCCCGGAAGTGAAGGTCGGTGACCGCATCCTGTTCGGCAAGTGGTCCGGAACGGAAGTGAAGATCGACGGCCAGGATCTCCTCATCATGAAGGAATCCGACATCATGGGCGTGCTCGAGGGCAAGGCCTCCTCGAAGAAGGCGGCCTGAGGACCCTCAGGGTCCCACCGACTTCTCTGAAGCAATCGCTCTCAATCCATATCGAAGGAAGAAGCAAAAATGGCAGCCAAGGAAGTGAAGTTTCATTCGGATGCACGCGCGCGCCTGCTGCGCGGCGTCGACATTCTCGCGGACGCGGTGAAGGTCACGCTGGGCCCGAAGGGTCGCAACGTGGTCATCGACAAGTCGTTCGGCGCCCCGCGCACGACCAAGGACGGCGTGACGGTCGCCAAGGAAATCGAGCTCTCCGACAAGTTCGAGAACATGGGCGCGCAGATGGTGCGCGAAGTGGCCCAGAAGACGAACGACACGGCCGGCGACGGCACCACGACGGCAACGGTGCTTGCCCAGGCGATCGTGCGCGAAGGCATGAAGTCGGTTGCGGCCGGCATGAACCCGATGGACCTGAAGCGCGGCATTTCGCTGGCGGTTGAAGCCGTGGTCGCTGACCTGAAGAAGCGCTCCAAGAAGGTCAAGTCGAACGAAGAAATCGTGCAGGTTGGCACGATCTCGGCGAACGGCGATGACTGGGTCGGCAAGAAGCTTGCTGAAGCCATGGCGAAGGTCGGCAACGAGGGCGTGATCACGGTTGAGGAAGCCAAGTCCCTCGACAGCGAGCTCGAAGTCGTTGAAGGCATGCAGTTCGACCGCGGCTACATTTCGCCGTACTTCGTGACGAACGCCGAGAAGATGGTGGCCGAGCTCGACGAGCCCTACATCCTGATCCACGAGAAGAAGATCTCCTCGCTGCAGCCCATGCTGCCGATCCTCGAGTCGATCGTGCAGACGGGCCGTCCGCTGCTGATCATCGCCGAGGAAGTCGAGGGTGAGGCGCTCGCCACGCTGGTTGTCAACAAGCTGCGCGGTGGCCTGAAGGTCGCGGCCGTGAAGGCCCCGGGCTTCGGCGACCGCCGCAAGGCCATGCTGGAAGACATCGCCATCGTCACCAACGGCGAAGTGATCTCCGAAGAGCTCGGCATCAAGCTCGAGAACGTGAAGATCAACCAGCTCGGCACGGCCAAGCGCGTCCGCATCACGAAGGACGACACGACCGTCATCGACGGCTCGGGAAAGAAGAAGGACATCCAGGATCGCGTCGCCCAGATCAAGGCGCAGATCGAGGAGACCACGTCCGACTACGACAAGGAAAAGCTGCAGGAACGTCTGGCGAAGCTCGCCGGCGGCGTTGCCGTGATCCGCGTCGGCGGCGCGACGGAAGTCGAAGTGAAGGAGCGCAAGGACCGCGTTGATGACGCGCTGAACGCCACCCGCGCTGCCGTTGAAGAAGGCATCGTCCCGGGCGCCGGCACGGCCCTTCTGTACGCGACGAAGTCGCTGGCCGGCCTCAAGGGCGACAATGATGACCAGACAGCTGGCATCAACATCGTCCGCAAGGCGATCCAGGCCCCGATCCGTCAGATCCTCGAGAACGCTGGTGTTGAGGCCTCTCCGGTCGTCAACAAGCTGCTCGAAGGCAAGTCCTCGACGGCTGGCTTCGACGCCCAGAAGGAAGAGTACTGCGACCTGATCGACCAGGGCATCATCGACCCGACGAAGGTGGTCCGCACGGCTCTCCAGAACGCCTCGTCGGTCGCCGGTCTCCTGATCACGACTGAAGCCATGATCGCTGAAAAGCCGGAAAAGAAGTCGGCCCCCGGTGGCATGCCGGGCGGCATGGGCGGAATGGGCGGCATGGACATGGACATGTAAGGCGCTTGCGAGCGTCCGCCCCGCGGACGCCGCAAAGCCTTATCCCCGCGCAGGCGGGGATCCAAGCAGCCTCGCAAGTGCGAGCATAAGACAAAGGGCTCCGGCGCAACCGGGGCCCTTTTCACTGCGACCGCTCAATAACTTTCCGAGCACAAGTATCAAAGTTGCCCAGAACCCTCACTTTGCGGTTGTCAGCGCCGGAGGCGTTCCCGCCGCTACGCACCTCCCGCCCGTCAGCACCACCACCCGAGAAGCGCGCCTTATCGTCTCCGGCCTGTGCGCGATGACAATTCGTGTGATGCTGAGTGCAGAGATTGCGTCACTGACGCGTGCCTCCAGTTCGCTGTCGAGATGTGCTGTCCCTTCGTCCAGAACCAGTATCTTCGGCTGCCGGTAAAGCGCGCGCGCCAGCAAGATCCGCTGCTTTTGCCCACCGGACAGCGCCGCGCCCATGTCACCCACCAGAGTCTCGTAGCGCATTGGCATCCGCACGATCTCGTCGTGAATGGCGGCAGCCACGGCGCAGGCCTCTACACGAGCGGTGTCTGGCTTCGAATCGAACAGCGCAATATTGTCGACAAGTGTTCCCGCAAAGAGTTGATCATCCTGCACTACCGCCGCCACGTGCCGACGATAGCGCATCAACCCGAACTGCCTGAGCGGTTCACCAGCAATCGAGATCTCGCCGCTCTCGGGCTCCATCAATCCCAACAGGATCTTGACCAGCGTGGATTTTCCACTCGCCGACGGACCAGTGATTGCCACATGCTCGCCCGGTTCGATCCTGAGGCTCAAACCGTTGAGCACGTAAGGCTCATTGTCGCCATAGCGGAACTTGATGTCGTTGAGAGCAATCGCACCGGAAAACCCGCTGGCACGCTCCTCCGTTCCATAACTCTTGAAGCCGCTATCGTGGTCGGCGAGTGCAATATCGGCCAATCGGTCCAGATGCAGGCTCAGCATCCTGAACTCGATCCAGCGGTCGGCCAACGCCTGCGCGCGCGTCACGAACTGCTGCTTGTAGGTCAGAAAAGCAAACAGCATCCCGACGGAAAACCCACCCGCGAACACCGCATGCGCAGCCAGATAGATTGTCAGTACAGTTTCAAGCCCGAATAAAATGTCGTTTATGAGCTGCAGCGAGATTGACAGGCGCCCCATGGATAACCTCGCGTTCGCGGTCTCGGCCATGGTATTCTGCCACAACGCATGGCGATCGCTCTCCGCATTCGCCAGTCGCAATGCGGTGACACCGCGAACGGTCTCGATCAGATAGCTGTCCTGTTTGGCCTGCGCGATTATGGCCTCGGTCGCCCGCGCTTTCATGACTGGAAAAAACACCGCCCGCGCCGCCAGCCCGAGAGCCACCGTCAACAACGCGACCAGGCTCAGCATTGGGCTATAGAACATCATCAGGATCAGGGTCACGAGCGCCATCAACCCGTCGATTATCGCGCTGACAATGCCGGTCGTCAGTGCGCTCTGAATGGGAACGAGGGATCCAAAGCGCGAGATAATGTCGCCCGCATGCCGCTTCTCGAAAAACGGAATGGGCAACTTCAACAAGTGACGCGCCAGATTGGCCGCCATCTGAAACCCCATAAGGCTACCGATGGTCAGAAGCAGCCGTTGGCGCAGCGCCCCCGCCGCCGCGTTGAGCAAGGCAAAACAAGCAAAGCCAACCGCCAGTACCGCCAGCAAGTCCAAGTCGAAGCGCGGCAGAATATCGTCAACCACGATCTGCAGATAAAACGGGCTTGCGATTACAAGCGCCTGCAACAACAGGCTCAAGAACGCGGTCTGCGCCAGCGCAGGACCAAGGCCTTCAATGCGTGTCCATAATTGCCGGATGCTCAGCGGTTGACGCAAATCGTCGGCTTTGAATGCCGCTGTCGGCCGCAGCTCCAGCGCCACTCCGGTAAAGGCGGCAGAAAATTCCTCAACCCCCAGCACGCGCTCGCCACGAGCCGGATCAGAAATGAAATACTTCGAACCGCTGACCTTGGTCAAAACGACAAAGTGGTTCATCTGCCAATGCAAGATCGCCGGCAAGTGAAGCTGGCCCATGTGCTCCAGATCCAGCCGCAGCGCACGTCCTGCCAGGCCGAGCCGATCGGCCATGTTGATCAGGGTCTTGAGTGTGATACCTTTCAGTGAAAGGCTGAATTGGCGCCGCAAGCCATTCAAGTCGCATTTCAGGCCATGATAACTGGCAACCATGGCCAGCGCGGCCAATCCACACTCTGCAGCCTCCGTCTGCAAGACAAGCGGCACCCGCTTGCCGCCTGTCAGATTGAGAACGTCGCTGGCCTTCATGCGCGATGCGGTCCGCGAATGGACCCCCTTGGGGCCGCGCGCATTCTGCTGGCACCTTCCTGCATCTCGATGTGAACAGTAGCCGGCTCGATGCTGGCGCTCCCTTGGTGCCGTGCGTTCGGGGGCGTGCTCATGTCCGTCCGCGCACCGCATAAAGCGGCTCGAAGATCCAAGCGAATATTGAGCGCTGTTCCAGCACCACATTCGCCTTCAGTGTCATGCCGGGCTTGAGTGACACCCGATCTCCAAAGGCGGTTACCGCCGCGTCCGCCAATCTCACTCGCACCACATAGACCGGCTCGATGAATGCCTGAGGCGTAGCCAAATCGCCCGGTGCAACCGCGCTCTGAGACATCTGGACGATCATGCCCGACCCTGAGCCAAAACGCTGATAGGGGAATGCATCGTACAGCAAGCGCACCTCTTGGCCCACCTTGATGAACGCCGCGGCGCTCGTTGGCACAAATAGCTCTGCCTCAAGAGCCGCACCATCCGGCACAATCGCCATCACTGGTCTTTGCGCATCCACCGCATAACCCTTGCGCACATTGAGATTGGCAATGCGCCCGGAAATCGGTGCCACAAGGGAATAGCTGCGCCGTCCCTCTATTTCGGCGCGCCGCTGGGCAAGCTCGGCGCGTGCCGCCTCCAGCTGTGCAATCGAAGTGTCAAGATCAACTGGCAATCGCTCCAGTTCCGACTGTGCGGCCGCAAGACGCGAAATCAATGCCACGCGCTGCTGGCGCAAGATGCTTTCGTCGCGTGCCTGTTCACTCCACACTGCACGCCGACTGCGCACCTCGCGCCCACTCACAAAGCCCTTTGCCGTCAGCGCCTCCGCCGCCTCGACATCGCGCCAGCTGGAGGCGACAATGGACGACTGCCGTGCGAGTTGCTGATCGAGCTCAGACCTCTCTCGTACAAGGCCCGAAATCAATTCCTTCTGTCGCGCAATCTCGCCCGCCCCGCGCGTTCGAGCAAGCTCGATCTGCCTTTCCAGCCGCTGCGCCTGGACGCCAAGAAAGTTCAGCAGCGCCGCCTCTGGCGTTTCACCGAGTGTCGCATGACCTTGCTCGACGCGGACATTGGCGACAACCGAACCAGCCTTGACGAAGTCGCCCTCGCGAAACGGCAGTTCATCCAAGGTTCCCGCACGTCCGGCACGCACAAGGACAAGCCCTTCGCTCGTGGTCAGCCACCCCGGCGCGCTCTGCACCCGCGCATATGACCAAAACAATGTGGCAACCAGCAGGGGCAGAACGGCAAGCGGCAGCAGATAACCCGCGTAGTGCAAGAAACCCGCATCCCGCAGCACGACGTCGCCCTCGAGGCGCGTACGCCGGGACTCAAGCGCCTCCTGTCGAAACAACGCGCTCAAACTGCCCACATCAACCGATCCGGCAAAACCGATCGGCTCCCCCAATGCTGCCAACGGACGTTCTTGACAAAATCAGAAGGGGGGGGGGTACCGTCAAGAAGCGTGCTATGGTGTACGCAATCAAGCGATAGTGCTCTCGTCAGATTGCTTAATGCACTGAGAGAGCAGGAGTGCTATCAAGGGGAGAGACATATGCGTGAGTTAACATTTGACGAGGTCGATGCCGTGGGCGGGGGCATTATTCCGCTGGTTATTGGTGCTGCTCTCATTACCGCCGCCGGAGCAGTCGCGGCAGCGTATATTGTGTCTTCGTCGAGCAGTCAAACCTGCACAACGACGACAACATCAACCACAACAATAAACAGTGATGGATACCAGAATACAACGACAAGTACTACGACTTGCAAGTAATACAAATTTGATATTGCAGGCAGCCAAGAAAGTAGCCGGAGGGGGCGGAAAATGCTTCCTTCGGCGCGAAAAATAGCATGATCAGGGATTTAAGTTGTGAAACATCGAATTATAGTGTTCATAGCCTGCAACACCATAATTTACGTCATAGACTATTATACAACATCTTACGCTCTGAGTAATAACCTCGGATACGAAGCGAATCCCCTTCATATTGTGACAGCGGAAGGCGTCGTGCCCTGGATATGGGCCCTAACATATCCCGTACAGGTGTTTCTTTTCGCGGTAAGCACAAGTAAAATACATAATTGGGCTCAGCGTAATCGAGGAGAGGTATTTGGATCCGACATCTGGTCTTTGATTTTCAGAAACAGGATCAGAAAGGAAATTCAAGACAAGCTACCCAGAATTTGGATTATGCTCCATGCGGGTTTGGTAGGATTTTTGTTGTTGCACGCGACGGTCGCCGTGAACAACGCGTGCGTAATCTGCCTATCCGGCAGTTGCTTGTTTTTCCCTACAGATTTGGACTTCCAGTTTAGTTACATGATTGGGATGGTCCCGGCTTGGGTGGCGAGCACGGTGCTGGCACTGTTTTTGACTGCTGTTTCGATTCAGGGCATGCTCGACGCGTCAGAGCGATAAACGACACGGGATCAAACACCGTTTCACCGAGTGTGGCGTGACCTTGCTCGACGCGGACATTGGCGACAACCGAACCAGTCTTGACGTAGTCGCCCTCGCGAAACGCCAGCTCATCCAAGGTTCCCGCGCGTCCGGCACGCACAAGGACAAGCCCGTCGCTCGTGGTCAGCCACCCCGGCGCGCTCTGCACCCGCGCATATGACCAAAACAATGTGGCAACCAGCATGGGCAGAACGGCCAGCGGCAGCAGATAACCCGCGTAGTGCAAGAAACCCGCATCCCGCAGCACGACGTCGCCCTCGAGGCGCGTACGCCGGGACTCAAGCTGTCCTGAGATGGTAATCACCTGACAGATCGAGGTTCACCCTCCTGGCCCTTTAAAGTGCCAGGAGGGCTGGGACGCCGAGATAGTAGGAGTCGGCGCGCCCGGGCTCGTTGCACAACCTCTCCGGCAAAGATGAAATGGCAGCGCCTGGCTCTCAAGTTGAGACCGGTCCGAAGTGGCTGGGCAGGCCACCGCCAAGAACATGCAAAGGGCTCCGGTACCCCCGGAGCCCTTCTTCATTCCCGAAACTTCAACAACCCTATCCCGCCACCTTGCGGTGTTTCCCGATCGCCTGCTGGTAGGCCGCAAACAGCCCGCTGAGCCGCTCCGCATCGCTGGCAGTAAGCGCCTCCACGCCGCCGTCCAGCCGCTGCTCGAGCCGCTTCGAGGCTTCCGACAAGGCCCGCGCGCCTGCCATCGCAGCCGCGCTCTTCAGTGAGTGCGCGATCCGAACCGCATCTTTTCCCGAGCGTCCCTCTCGCGCCAGTTCACCGAGTGTCTTCAGCTTGTCGGCCGCATCCGCAAGGAATGTATCGATCAGCAGTTGCAGCGTCTCCTCGCCTGCATCATCGCGAAACCGCGCAATCGTCTCTTCGTCGAGCGCGTCGCCAGCCACCGCCGTCTCAGCTGCAGGCGCAGCACCCGGCGCAGGCCGCGCCGCCAGCGCCTCGCCGATGGCGATGATCAGCTCTTCCTTGCGGAAGGGCTTGCCCAGGTGACCGTTCATGCCCGCCGCATGGCAGCTCTCGACATCGTGGGCAAATGCATTGGCCGTCAGCGCGATGACCGGGATCCGCGCCCGCTCGTCGCCGAAGGACCGGATCGCCCGTGTCGCTTCCAGGCCGTCCATCTCCGGCATGTGCACATCCATGAGGATCAGGTCGTACGGGCGCTGGCGCACGGCCTCCAGGGCCTCGATACCATTTCCGGCAAAGTCCGCCGTCAGTCCGAATTTCGCCAGCACCGATCGCACAACCAGCTGGTTCGTCGCATTATCCTCGGCAACAAGCAGCCGGGGCTTGCGCTCTGCGGTTTCAAGCGTCTGCAGGGCCTGCTCGAAACGCGCGGCTTCAAGCGGGCGCACCGAAGCCTCGCATTCATCGGGTGAGGCAACGCCCAGCGGCAGGTCCATCCAGAACGTCGAGCCGGTGCCCTGGACGCTCGATGCGCCGACGCTTCCACCCATGCGTTCCGCCAGTCGCTTGCAGATCGCAAGGCCAAGCCCGGTACCGCCATAGCGGCGCGAAATCGAGGCATCCGCCTGGCTGAAACTCTTGAAGAGCCGGTCAAGTCGATCAGTGGGAATGCCGATACCGGTATCTTCAACCTCGAAACGCAGCTGAACCACGGGCTCGAGACTGCTGACCGACACGCGAATGGTCACCGAGCCCTGGTTGGTGAACTTGACGGCATTGCCAAGATAGTTGAGCAGCACCTGTCGAATGCGCGCAGGGTCGCCCTTCACGTAGCGGGGCACGTTCTCGAGGATATCCACCTTCAGGGCGACCGACTTGGCGCGTGCCCGAGGCAGGATGATTTCTCGCGCATACTGCACAAGCGCATGCAGGTCGAAGGCGACCTGCTCAAGTTCCATCGCCTGCGCCTCGAGCTTGGAGAAATCGAGGACGTCATTGAGCAGCGACAGCAGCCCGTCTGCGGAGTCCCGGATCGTCATGGCGCTGCGGCGCTGCTCCGCCGTCAGCTCCGTGTCAAGCAGGACGCTGGTCATGCCCATGACGCCGTTCATCGGAGTACGGATTTCATGGCTGATCGTGGCCAGGAACTCGGACTTCGCCCTGTTCGCGGCCTCGGCTGCATCGCGCGCCGCCGCAAGGGCAGCTTCTGCCTCACGGCGCAACGTGATGTCGGCGATGTAGCCGTGAGCAAGCGTGACACCGGTCTCGGGAGACTGCATGAGGCGCCCGCGCTCCAGCGCCCAGCGCACCGAACCATCTGCATGCCTGATGCGGTATTCCATTTCGTAGGGGCGGTTTTCTGCCTCTGCCCGCGAGATCTCCTCGAGCCGCCCGTCGCGCTCATCGTCGAACTTCAGCATCTCCATCAGCGCCGGGTTCTCGAAGAAAGCATTGGGTGGGTATCCGGTGAGCTTCTCCATGCTCGGGCTCAGGTAGTGCAATTCCATTCCGGGGCGCAGCCTCAGTGTGTAGAACACCTCGTCAATGCACTCGACGATGTTGCGCACGCGCGCATTCGTTTCGGCAAGCTCGGTCTCGATCGCCTTGCGTTTGGTGATGTCGACGAGGAACCCGTCGATGAAGGCAGGAGCACCACGATCATCACGTTCGCTGACGCGCCCGCGCTCGAGGATCTGCTTGATCGACCCGTCCGGCATCCGGATGCGATACTCGATGTCATAAGGCTGCCCGTCAAGGCGCGATGTGATTGTCTGCAGGTAACGGTTGACATCTTCCGGCACCATGATCTCGAGTGTCGGGCATGGCCGTCCCGTCAGGTCATCTGCTGCAATCCCCCAAAGGTCTTGCGCACCAGGGCTGACATAGTCCAGCGCCCGTGTATCATCGAGCCGAACACGGAACATGACGCCGTCGAAGTTTTGCGCCATGGCGGTGAGCCTTCGCTCGCGCGTCTTCAGGCTGTCAAGCATCATCCGCTGCGGCGTGATGTCAACGAACATCGCATCGAGGAACGGAGCTCTGCCGCGGACTTCATCATCCCGAACGCGCCCGCGCTCCATGACCCACAACAGCCCGCCGCTTGGCGATCGCACCTGATACTCGATCACGTAGGGTTCCCGGGTTTCGATCGCACGCGTAAGTGTGTCGAGATGCCTCTGGCGATCGCGTTTGCGCAGCATCCACCAAAGCACCAAGTCTGCACGCTGGCCAATCACGCGGGACGCGGGTACGCCGAACAGCCTGTCGCTATTCGTGCTCATGTATTCGAGGGTCCACTCTGAACCGAAGCGGACCCGATAAACAACGCCATTCATTGATTCTGCCTGGCTCTCATAGAGAAGCTTTGTGTAGGCAAGTTCGCTCCCCAGCCGACGGACACGAGATTGTGCAAGTAAGATGAGCGCGATAATGATGCCGACTGCCACAATGGCCGTCATGATGACAATCTTCTGCGTACGGCGTTGATCAGCAATCTCGACAAAGCGGCTTGACCACCATGCCTGCTGGGCCATATCGATGAATTCGCGCGTTTTGGCCAGCTTGATCGTCACCATCCTGTAACTGCCTGTCACGCTGACAAGGTCCGAGAGCATACTGTCCTTGCTGACTTGAGATGTGCTATCGATCAGCGGAATGCTCTTCTGGTACATCTGCGCTTCGGCACGACGCGCTTCGGCCACTGTTGCAATCAGCCGCGGAGCAATATCGCGCCCCCAAGAGCCGGATTTCTCGAGTGCAATGTCCAGTGCTCTGACATGGCGCAGGAATTGTTCATGCATCTCGTGGACGAGTTTGGCTTCAAACGGCAACAGTCGCCGGGTCGTGGTTGTCGACACAGTCGTATACAACCGCGTCAGAAGATCACTTGCCTTCACGACTTCTGCGTCCAGCTCTCGCCATGTGTCGGCATCTTCGATGGCGCGGGCATAGGTTTGACTCAGCTGGTCCATGAAATAGATGTTCAGGCCAATTGACCCAAGTGTAATCATGAGCAGCGCGGAAAGGAGCATGGAAGGGGCGTGCGCGCGGAGCGCTTTGGCAGGTTTCCTCATGATGGCATCAAGGAACATGGAGTTACTCCACTATGCAGAGGCCGTTTGCGCGCCGGATGGACGTCGCGCGGACATCGCTGCATCCACGGTTTCAACCAGCGTCGACAGCTGGAAAGGCTTGGTCAGCGTCCTGTCAGCTCCCAGACGGGATGCAATCTCGAGAATGTTGATACTCTTGCCCCCGAATTTGGTCAGTCCACCCGATATGGCGACAATCCCGACATCGGGACGCGCGCGGCGCATCGACGTGATGGTCTTGACGCCCTCCTGCTCGGGCATCACGATGTCGCAGACAACAGCGTCATAGGTGGTTGTCGCGAATTTCTTCGATCCCTCGAGGCCATCGAGGGCGAAATGAACCTCATGTCCGCGCTGCGTCAGGGCGTGCACCATGAGCTTGATGAAAAGTTCGTCGTCATCGATGACAAGAATACGGGACATGATTGGCATGGCTCCTTGCCGAAGCCGGCAGTTGTCCCATAATCGCCTTTATCCTTTGTGAAGCATGGTCCCTGAGGGGTATGAAGAGGGGCTTGCAGCGGTCGACGGTAAAAAATGGGTTTCGCGCAAGAGCCGTCGTAACCCTGTGGCAAGAAACTGAGGAGGCCCACCATGAATTACGCGGACTATCTCAAGGTGGGCACACTGCTCTCCCTGCAGGACATGGAGAGTGTGCGGAAGGGCAAGCCGGCCCATGACGAGATGCTCTTCATCGTCATCCACCAGACCTACGAGCTCTGGTTCCGCCAGATCCTCTTCGAGCTCGACCTGATCCAGGATGTTTTCGGGGGCAGGGTCGTCGACGACGCCGAGCTGGGGCGCGCCGTGCACGCTGCCGAGCGCATCGTGCGCATCGAACAGTTGCTGGTGTCCCAGGTGGACATCCTCGAGACCATGACACCCATGGACTTCCTCGAGTTCCGGAATTTCCTCATGCCGGCGTCCGGGTTCCAGAGCGAGCAATTCCGCCTGCTTGAGATCCGGCTCGGATTAAAACGTGAGGCGCGCCTTCCCTTCAATGACGCGAGCTACGACGCAAGCCTTGGCGATCAGGCGCGCAACCGCGTTCTGGCGGAAGAGGCGCGCCCCTCCCTGCGCGAGCAGGTGGACGCCTGGCTTTCGCGTACACCCTTCGTGGACCATGGCGGATTTCATTTCCGCGACGCCTACACGCGGGCACTTGAGGAGATGCTGTCCCACGACATGCAGCAGATCCGCAGCCATCCCCATCTCTCGCAGGCCGAAAAGGACGTCCAGCTCGCGTCATTGCAGAAGTCGCGCACCATGTTCGACGGCCTGCTCGACGATGCGCGGTACGAAGAGCTGAGGGCGCAGGGCGCGTGGACATTTTCCCGGCGCGCCCTCCAGGCCGCCTTGTTCCTGTTTCTCTATCGTGACGAACCCGCGGCGAATGCTGCCTTCAGGATGCTGAAGGCACTGATGGACATGGATGAGACCCTCGCACTCTGGCGCATGCGCCATGCCCTGATGGTCTCGCGCATGCTCGGGCGAAAAGTGGGAACGGGTGGGTCGTCGGGCTATGACTACCTGCGCGCGACAGCCGAGAAGCACCGCGCGTACAACGATCTCTTTGCCATCGCGACCTTCCTGATCCCGCGCTCGGCGCTGCCCCCGTTGCCCGAGGGCGTGCGCCAGTCGATGCGCTACCGCTACGAGGCCTGACATGCGCGACCTGCGCCATCATTTCCGCCATGCTCTGGGACGGGCGGATTCGCCCCTGCATTTCGCCGCCCACAGCCACCATCCCTGGCCTGATGTCTCCCGTGAGGCCCAACTGGAATACTGGGATGACGCGGCCCGCATGCTCGATGGGAAATGGGCGAAGGTTTTCGACGACGTGATCCCCGAGGCGCAGGGGCATGTCGCACTTCATCTTGGCCTCGCTGATCCGGGAACGATCTGCTTTTCCTCCAACACACATGATTTCCTGCTTCGCATCCTGGCGTCGATGCCGGCACGCAAGCCCGTACGCATCCTCTCGACCGACAGCGAATTCCATTCCTTCACGCGCCAGGCCGCACGCCTCGAGGAAGAGGGCCTCGTCGAGGTCACCCGCATCCCCGTCGCACCCTTCGAGAGCTTCGCGACGCGCTTTACCGAAGCCGCGTCAGGCAGGCCGGACTGGGACCTCGTCTGGCTGAGCCACGTCTTCTTCAACACGGGACAGGTATTGTCCGACAAGGCCTTGGCATCCATCGCGGATGCCGTGCCCCGGCAAGACACGGTCATCGTACTCGATGGCTATCACAGCTTCATGGCGATGCCGGTCAACCTCGCCCCACTGGCCAGCCGCGTCTTCTACCTGAGTGGAGGCTACAAATATGCGATGGCAGGCGAGGGCGTATGCTTCATGCATTGCCCCGAGAGCTACATTCCCCGCCCGCGCGCGACCGGCTGGTACGCCGAATTCGGTGCGCTGGAAAAACCGCGTGACGGCACCGTGGCCTATGGCAGGGGTGGTGCACGTTTCCTTGGAGCAACCTTCGATCCCTCGGGGCTCTATCGCCTGAACGCGGTGATGCGCTGGCTTTCATCCATCGGCGAGGATTGCGCCACCATGACCGATCGCTGCGCCGCGCTGCAGGAAACATTCCTCGCGCAAGCCGGCATGTCATCCGTGCCGGCGTGGCACGTGATCGAGCCGGACCCCGCCCGGCGGGGACGCTTCCTCGCGCTGCGAACCCCACGCGCAGGCGCCATCGACCAGGCGCTGAAGCAGAAGGGGGTGATCGTCGACCACCGCGGCGACATCCTGCGGATAGGCTTCGGTATCTACCAGGACCAGTCAGATGTGGCGCGACTGGTTACGACCCTGGCGCAGCTTCAGGCGTGACAGGCTTTCCCCATCATCGACATCCGACAGCGTCTCGCCAAGAACCGCCACGTCACCAAGCCGCGCCCGTGTATCCGCCAGCGCATGACGCGAGGACCAGCGCACCCCGTCGAGCAGGCGCGGCGTGACAAGCCAGGGCATCCGCGCGCCGATCAGCCAGTAGCCGCCGTCCTCGGTGGGTCCCAGCACGAACCGCGCGCGCGTCAGGCAGGCCAGCGCCTCCTGCAGGTGGCAGGCCCGCGCATCCGGTATGTCACTGCCGATGAGCAGCGCTGGCCGGCGACCAGCAAGGCGCAGGGTCCGCAGCATGCGCACGCCCAGGTCGCCGCGCCCCTGGTCGACGCGCACAAGTCCAGGCGGCCACGCAGGATCAGACAGCCGGCTTCGTGGCGTGACGGCCAGGATCACATCGAAGCGGGGATCTCCGGCAAAGCGCTGGATCACGGACCGCAGGGCATTGCGATGGAACCGCAGGGCCTCGGCGGCGCCGACGTCGCGCACAAGCCTTGTCTTCACCGCACCATGGGCTGGTGCGCGCGCGAAGATGAAGAGGACAGGCCTAGCCATAGAGGCGGGCGAGACGCTTCGGCGACACGCCCAGGAAGTAAAGCCCGAGAAGGCACAAATTACGGATCGGGCGGCGCCAATAGCCGTCGCGGCGATACCGCACCGACGACGTGGTCGCAGTCGCCGGCAACTCGACAAGCTTGTCGCGGCCGATGCGCCGGACCATGTCGACATCTTCCATCAGCGGAATGTCGAGGAACCCGACCAGCGAATGATAGAGCTTGCGCGACATCAGGAGGCCCTGGTCGCCATAGGGCAGGCCAAGCCGGCGCGCGCGCCAGTTGGCCAGCACCTCGACCCGCCGCGCGGCACTCGACGCGTCGTCGAGGGCAAAGGTGAAGTGCGCCGCCTTCAGCACATTGGCCTTGTTGCGGATGAACGAAGTAACCGTGGTTGACCAGAAGGGCTCGAGCGTCGTGTCAGCATGAAGGAACAGAAGCCACGGCGCCCGTGCCTCCCGCGCGCCCGCCGACAGTTGCGAGCCGCGCCCGCGGGCTGCGCGCATGACCTTGAGCCCCAGCGTCTCGGCCACGTCGACCGTGTCATCGTTCGATCCGCCATCCACCACGATGACTTCAACCCGCAGCACGTCACGGATCTCGTCGATGGCCTGCACCGTTTCGCGGAGTGTCGTGGCGGCGTTCAGCGTGGGGATCACGACACTGAGTTCGGGGGGGCTCGTGTCCTTGTGGGTGGCGATCTCGCGCGCACCCCCCAAGGCCGCGCCAAAGGGCACGACTGAACCTTCAACTGCGCCTTGGCCACCGGCCACTGCGAACGCCTCACCCATCACGAATCACCCGGATGCCCGACTGAAAATAGCGCAAAGAAATCCAGAATTAGGCGGAAAAGCCCGGCAAGTGTGACGAACGGCGCTTGCCGTGTTCCCCATGCTACAATAGATCAATCCTCATCCCGGCAGGAGCAAATTCGATGAAAGCAGGATTGGGTTTCATGGTGGTGGCAGCGCTCGCGCTGGCCGGTCTGGCGCAGGCAGCACCCGACCCGCGCTACCTCGCCGAGGCCGAGACCGACGCCCCGAAGGCCGCCGACCATCCGCTGACCGGTCGCTACGAGGGCTCGTTCATCCTGGGCCAGACGGTCAAGGCCTTCGACGAACTCACGCTTCCCTCCGGTCCCGCCCAGGGCCAGTACTATGACAACAAGAAGAAGTTTACCAAGACGGTGACCGCGCAGGGAAAGGTCACGCGCACGGCCTACATCTCGCCGGTTGGACGCTCCTCGCTCGAGGTCTTCCGGAACTACCGCAATGCGGTGGCGGCCAAGGGCTTCGAGCCCGTGTTCGAGTGTGCGGGGGACGCCTGCGGACCATCCTTCTATTTCCTGATCTACCGCTGGGACAACCCGGCCTCCAAGCCGGTCGCCCAGACCTATAGCGGCATCCGCGGTCACCTGCTCAACGCCTTCGTCGACCAGGTCGTCGACCCGCGCTACGCGCTCTTCCGCAAGCCGGGCGCAGGCGGGGATGACTGGGTGGCGATCTATGCGGGCCTGAACCGCGGTGGCGGGTTCGGTTCCTACAGCGAGATCATGAATGACCGTGTCGGCGTCCTGGTGCAGGTCATCGAAGCCGGCGGCATGGAAGAGAAGATGGTGACCCTCAAGGCCGAGGAGATCACCAGCGACATCGCCAAGGATGGGCGCGCGGTCTTCTACGGGATCCAGTTCGACTTCGACAAGGCAGACATCAAGCCCGAGTCCGAGCCGCAACTCGTCGAGATGGCCAAGGCCCTCAAGGCAGAACCAAAGCTCAAGGTCTTCATCGTCGGCCACACCGACAACCAGGGCAAGCTCGACTACAACACCGGTCTCTCGCAACGCCGCGCCGAGGCGGTTACGAAGGCGCTCGCAACGCGCCATGGCATCCCCGCAGCGCGCATGACGGCCAGGGGCCTCGCCGCGCTCGCCCCGGTCGCCACCAACCGGACCGAGGAAGGCCGCGCGAAGAACCGGCGCGTCGAGATGGTCGAGCAATAAACACAGGCGTCCGGTTTCGTTTATCAGGAAAGGGGCGGCCTCCTGACGAGGTCACCCCTTTCCTGTTGACTACTCTTCACTTCATACTATTTGGATCACAGTAGCAGCAAAACGCGGCATTTTGGGAGGAACCATGGCCGATCTCATCGGGGCTCTGATTGCAATCCTTGTCTGGGTGCTCATCCTGCCCGTCGTCCTTCTGGCAATCCTGCTGGGCCTTGCGGCCGCCGGGATCGGGCTGGCGATCGGCCTCGTCGCCACGGTGCTCAGCCTCGTCATCAACCTGGCGTTCGCACTCGCGCCCTTCATCCTGGTCTTCGGACTGCTCTGGCTGATCTTCCGGCCCTCCCAGTCAAAGCCCGCCGCGTCTCACTGACGCCTGCACGCGACCCTCGCGTCGCGGACATTGCATCGGCGGTCGATTTGTCCGAAGAGGGGGCCTTGCTTGGACAGGGGCCCCCGCATGAACTTCATGAGCGACAACACCGCCGGCGCCGCGCCCGCGGTCATCGAGGCGATCGCGCGTGCCAATGACGGGCGCGAGGCCAGCTATGGCGCCGACCAGATCTCCCGGCGCCTGGCGTCCCGCTTCGCCGACCTCTTCGAGAAGGACGTCATCGTCCACCCCGTCCTGACCGGCACCGCCGCCAACGCATTATCCATCGCCACATACTGTCCCTCCTGGGGCGCCGTGTTCTGTCATACGGGCGCACACATCCTTGTCGACGAATGCGGCGCGCCCGAGTTCTTCGCCGGTGCCAAGCTCGTCCCGGTCGAGGGTGACGCCGGCAAGCTCACGCCACACGGGCTGAAGACCGCGCTCGGCCACTTCCAGCCAGGCTTCGTCCACCATGTTCAGCCGAAAATGGTGTCCCTGACCCAGGCCACCGAACTGGGCACCACCTACAAGCCCGACGAGGTTGCAGCAATCAGCGCCCTCGCGCACGGCAAGGGAATGCGCGTGCACATGGATGGCGCACGATTTGCCAACGCCGTCGCCGGCAGCGGCAAGTCACCGGCCGAGCTGACCTGGAAGTCCGGCGTCGACGTCCTCTCCTTCGGCGCCACCAAGAATGGCGCCCTCGCGGCGGAGGCCGTGATCATCTTCAATCCCGCCGAGGTCGGCGATCTCGAATACCGACGCAAGCGGTCGGGCCACCTTGTCTCCAAGATGCGCTTTGTCTCGGCCCAGCTTGACGCCATGCTCGACAACGGTCTGTGGCTGGGCCTCGCCACACAGGCCAACGCGATGGCTCGCCGGCTCGAGGCTGGCCTGCGCGCCATTCCCGGCGTCGGCATCGCCCACCCCGTGGAAGCCAACGAGGTCTTCTTCACCCTGCCGGACCACGCCGCGCGCGAGCGCCTGGAAAAGCAGGGCGCGCGCTTCTATGTCTGGTCATCCAGCGAAGACCCCGTGCCGCTCATCCGGCTGGTCTGCGCCTTCTCGAATACCGCCGCCGAAGTCGATGCTTTCCTTGCCGCCGCGCGCCGCACTCAGGGCGTGTAGCCGGTCAGCGATGCAGTCGAGGATTGAGCTGTCACGGCACGTCGCGATCCCTCGCCATCCAACACCCCAAGGCCCGGGCACCAGCCGTGCCCTGTCACCACAGGAACGATCACAGCATCCGCCTGATGGTCAGCCTCGGATACACAACATGCAGTGTCCTTCGCGCAGGTCGGCATTGCGGGGACAGGGCATGATTGACGGACGCGGCGTTCGGGTCTAGTTTTGGAGCCATGGCCAGATTAGCAAGAGCAGTGGTGCCTGGCGCACCGCATCACGTGCTGCAACGGGGCAATCCCGGTCAGCGCATTTTCGCCACCGACCAGGATTACAAGGAATACCTTGAGCTTGTGACGGAAGGCTGCGCCAACGCCAAGGTGAAGATCCTGGCCTATTGCCTCCTGCCCAAGCAGGTGCAGCTCATCCTCGTCCCGAACTCGGCTGCGGCCCTGCGCCAGGCGCTGGGCGAAGCGCACAGGCGGTTCACGCGTGCAGTCAACCAGCGGCGCTCCCGCGACGGGGGCCTTTTCCGGGGACGCTTCGCGTCGTTCCCGATGGACGGGGACTCGCTGGCCCTCTGCGCCCGCTATGTTGAAACCGCGCCCGCGCGCACCAAGCCCGCATCGAAGCCCCGGGAATGGCGCTGGTCCAGCGCCCCGGCGCACCTGAAAGGCAGGAGCGACGGCGTGGTCGATGTGAAGCCCGTGCTCGACGCCGCGAAGAACTGGAAGGCGGCGCTCGATACCGCCTTCACGCCCGCCGAACTCAAGGCGATTGCCGCCAGCGAGCACACCGGCCGTCCCTTCGGCTCGCCCGCCTTCGTCAAGTCGCTGGAAAAGAAACTCGGCCGCACACTGGCCCGCCAGCGCCCCGGCCCCAAGCCCGCCGCTGCGCCCAAGACAAAGGCCAGACGCAAATAGCAGCCGCGCGCGCCCCAACCCCTGAAAAGCAAACGGCCCCTCTCGCGGGGCCGTTTCCGTTTGGAGGTGAGAGCCGCGCGCCTACTGGGCCGCGCGGCGCATCATGACATCCGGCGTCCGCGCCTTGATGAAGGCCGCCGCCCGCGTGATCGACACTTTCGATTCCGGCAGGTCCGGCATGCCCTGGAACAGGTGGGGCATGTTCTCGTAGACCTCGACATTCACGTTTACATTCGCAGCCGCCGCCCGCTCGCCGATGCGGCTGGCGTCGTCCTTGAGCACCTCGAGGCTGCCGGCGTGGATCATCAGCGGCGGCAGGCCGCGGAAGTCGCCATAGAGCGGCGAGGTGAACGCGTCGGCCGGCGATGCGCCCTTCAGGTAATGCCGCGCGCAGGTCGCAAGCAGCTCCCAGTTCAGCGTATCGTCATTGCCCTTGTTCTTCAGCATGGACCAGCCCGACATGGTCAGGTCGGCCCACGGCGAGAAGCAGACGGCCGCCGCCGGCAGGGGCAAGCCGGCATTCCGCAGCGCCAGCAGGGTCGACAGGACAAGCCCGCCACCCGAACCGTCGCCGGCGAAGATGATGTTGTTCGGCGTAACCCCCTGCGTCAGGAGCCAGCGATACGAATCCGCGGCGTCCCGCAAAGCGGCCGGGTAAGGGAACTCAGGCGCGAGCCGGTACTGCGGCACCAGCGCCCGCGCACTCGCCGCATGGGCGAGGCGTGCAACCAGTGGTCGGTGTGATTCGGGCGAGCCGGCGATGAATCCGCCGCCATGGAAATAGAGGATGACGCGCCGTCCGCCCGAGGCAGACTCCGGAACGACCCACTCGCCACGCAGAGCGCTGATGAGCACAGGGTGTGCCTCGACATCCTTGATCGGCGGACCAAAGCCAACCCAGAATTGTCTTACATAGTCGCGCAACTCTTCGATGGTTGCGGACGGATCAAACGAAGCCTGCCGGCGAACGAGGGCAGGACGACGACTATTGTTACGCGGCCAATTCATCATATGGAGCTGCCCCGAACAGCGTTTCGAAACTGCCCCCCCATATGCACGCCCACCATCCCCAAACAGCAAACATGCATTGACTGGACCTTACATCACGGTATCCGCTTTGAGAATCACTTTTTCCTCAGGCGAGCAAAAAATCGACGCGCCCATCGCGCCGTGTGGCCGGGTTTGGCCCGTCAATGTTCCGTATGCCACGCATCGGCGGCAGGCATGCTTACTTCTGATTGGTGTCAGCGCAGGGGCCGGCCGGGCCGGCAGGGGATGCAGCAAGCCGCGCCCTCGTTTTCGACACCACCTGCGGCGGTTCTGGGATAGGAAACACCCCGCAGGGTGCGAGGCATCAAGGGTAGGGCAAGGAGCAGGCATCATGACGGTCAGGAACCTCGGCGCATTCTTCACGCCCGCTTCCGTGGCGGTCATCGGCGCCAGCCGCCGCGAACAGGCCGTCGGGTCCGTTGTTGCGCGCAACGTGCTGACCCACGGCTTCGGGGGACATGTTGAACTGGTAAACCCCCATGGCGGCGAGTTGTTCGGCAGGCCCGTGGCCATCTCCATCGCCACGCTGAGCCGGACACCCGACCTCGCGATCATAGCCACCCCCGCCGCAGGTGTTCCGGCCATCATCGACGAACTCGGACGGCGCGGAACACGGGCCGCCGTCGTCATCACCGCAGGTTTTTCCGAACGCGGAGAGGAGGGCGCCGCCCTCCAGCAGCAGATGCTGGATGCCGCCCGTCCCCATGCCCTGCGCATCGTCGGTCCCAACTGCATAGGGATCCTCTCGCCAGGCGCAGGCCTGAACGCCAGTTTCGCCCACCGCATGGCCCTCAAGGGCGACACGGCCTTCCTTACGCAGTCCGGCGCGATGCTCACCTCGGTTCTCGACTGGGCAAGTGCCCGCGGCATCGGATTTTCGACCCTGATGTCCCTTGGCGGCATGGCGGATGTCGATTTCGGCGACATGCTGGACTATCTCGCGACGGACCCTTCGACGACGTCCGTCCTTCTCTATGTCGAGAGCATCACCAACGCCCGCAAGTTCATGTCCGCCGCCCGCCGCTGCGCCCGACAGAAACCGGTCATCGTGGTCAAGTCGGGACGCCACGGCGAAGGCGCCGCGGCTGCACGCTCGCACACCGGCGCGCTGGCCGGGTCGGATGCCGTGGCCGACGCCGCCTTCCGGCGCGCGGGCCTGCTGCGTGTCCGTTCGATCGACGATCTCTTCGGCGCGCTGGAGGCACTCTCCGCCGCTCAGGAACCCGAGGGCAATCGCCTTGCGATACTGACCAATGGCGGCGGCGCTGGTGTGCTGGCCACGGACCATCTCATCGATGAAGGCGGCCGGCTGGCAGGCCTGTCCGCCGACACCATCACCGGTCTTGACGCCGTGCTTCCCGCGAACTGGAGCCGCGCCAACCCGGCCGACATCATCGGCGATGCCGACGCGGCGCGCTACACCGCCGCAACCCGGGCGCTTCTTGACGACCCTGGCGTCGATGCGCTGCTCGTTCTGAACTGTCCCGTCGCCGTCGCCAGTTCCACGGACGCCGCGGCAGCCGTCGCTGGTGTTGTTGCCACGGCCCGCGCGGCAGGCAACCGCAAGCCTGTCTACGCGGCCTGGCTTGGCGAGCAATCCGTGCGCGACGCACGCAAGTGCCTTGGTGAGGCCGGTCTTCCCGTCTTCTCCACGCCCGAGGCGGCGGTGACGGCCTTCATGCATCAGGTTCGCCGGCAGGAACTGCAGGATCTGCTCATGCAGGTACCAGGCACCCATGACAGGGTCGAGGCCGGCGACAGGCAGGCCGCAGAGGCGATCGTGCGCGCGGTCCTGGCCGAGGGGAGGGAGTGGCTGAATCCGCTGGAGGCCACAGCCCTGCTGCGCAACTACGGCATTCCGGTGGTCGACCTGCGTGTGGCCGCAACCCCCGAGCAAGCCCAGAAGCTCGCGATCCAGATGGGTTTTCCCGTCGCGCTCAAGATCATGTCGCCCGATGTGCTGCACAAGTCGGATGTCGGCGCCGTCGTCCTGAACCTGCGCGATGGACCCGCCGTGGCACGCGCGGCCGCGACCATGCTCCTGCGCCTGGCCGAACTGCAGCCCGGTGCGCGGATCGAAGGCTTCATGGTCCAGCCGATGGCATCAAGGCCCGGGGCCCACGAACTGATTGTCGGCCTGTCCGAGGATCCGCTCTTCGGTCCCGTGCTGATGTTTGGCCAGGGTGGCACGGCCGTCGAAGTCGTCAGGGACCAGGCGTTGGCCTTGCCGCCGGTCGACGCCGCGCTGGCCCGCGACCTTGTAGCCCGCACCCGCGTGGCAAGACTGTTGCGAGGCTATCGCGACCGCCCGCCCGCAAACATGGACGCGATCCTGCGCACGATCCTCGCCGTCCAGGCCATGGCGGTCGACCTTCCGGCGCTGAAGGAACTCGACATCAACCCGCTCTGGGCCAACGAGCAGGGCGTGCTGGCCCTCGATGCACGCATGCGCGTGGCGCCCGAGCCGCGTCCCGGCACACAGCGCTTCGCCGTGCGACCTTATCCGGCCGAACTGACCCGCCACATCACGGACCGCGAGGGCAAGCCCTATCTCATGCGCCCGATCAGGCCGGACGACGCACCCGCCCTTAAAGCCGCCATCGCCGGCAGCAACCCTGACGACATCCGCATGCGCTTCTTCCAGGCGCTGAGCCAGTTGCCCGACCCGCTCGCCCGCCGCCTGACGCAGATCGACTACGACCGCGAGATGGCATTTGTCGTGATCGACGAGGCCAGCGCCGAGGGCGTCGGCGTTGTGCGCCTGTCGCTCGACCCCGACCGGCAGCGTGGCGAATACGCGATCATTGTTCGCGCCGACCGGCAGGGGACAGGGCTTGGGTATCGCATGATGCAGGAGATCATCGCCTACGCGCGCTCAGTGGGCGCAAGGCAGGTCTTCGGCGATGTGCTGTCCGAAAACCACGCGATGCTCGGCATGGCCAGCGAACTGGGCTTCAGGCACACCGGCACACCCGAGCCGGGCGTCACCGAGGTCACGCTGGACATCCAGTAAAAAAACGGCGCCGGAGGGGGATCCGGCGCCGCAGGGCAAAGGGGAATGCCCGGCCAGTGCTGCCTTACGCGGCGCTGGCGACCTTGGCCTCCACGACCTTGGCCTGTGAGGGCGATGCCGCCGAGATCGAGATCTTGCGTGCGCGCTTCTCCTCGGGGATCACGCGGATGATCTCGATGTGCAGGAGGCCGTGCTCGAGGCGCGCACCGCGCACCTCCATGTGGTCGGCAAGCTGGAAGCGGCGCTCGAACGACCGGCCGGCAATCCCCTGGTAGAGGAACTGGCCCTTCTGCTCTTCGGCCGTGCGACGGCCCGTGACGGTCAGCACGCCTTCCTTGACCTCGATCGACAGGTCGCTATCGCCGAAGCCGGCAACAGCCATCGTGATCCGGTAGTCATTGTCGGCAAGCTGCTCGATATTATAGGGCGGGTAGCTGTTCGTTGCCGTGTCGACCTGGGCGACGCTTTCAAGCAGGTTTGCAAGGCGGTCAAAGCCGACGGTCGAACGATAGAGCGGCGAAAAATCAAATCCACGCATGGTGTGTCATCCTTTCAAGCGATGAGTGTGGAAACCCTCCGGGATGGCAGGATTTCCGGTCCATTTGCCTGTCTTGGGAAGCCCTTCAAGGCGCCTCCTGCAGGCCACTTCGACATGGGGATCGGCCCGCATGCCGTCAAGGGGCGGTGGCCCCGGACCCTGTGTTAACCTGCCCGCAAGGCGATTCTCGGGCCGCGAGGCTGAAGGCCCCCCGCACCCAAAGACCGGAGCGATTTTGACAGATGTCCCAGGCCCCCCATTCGACACCGCCAAGGCTTCCAGGGCTCGGTTCCCCGATGCAGGCGCGCACCGCCGGCGCGTGGTCCTATCCGGTCAACCCCTTCGACCTCCAGCGCCAGCTCGAGCAGGGCATGGAGCACCACCGGGCCGGCCGCCTTGATGAAGCCGAGCGCATCTATGCAGCAATCCTCGCCAAGGTTCCCGGCCAACCCGATGCACTCAACCTTCTGGGTGTCATCGCCATGGAGGCCGGCAACCACGACGCCGCCTTCGAGCTTCTCGGCCGCGCCATCACGGCGCGTCCAAAGGATCCGGTGATCCTGAACAATTACGGCAATGCACTCTCGCTCGTGCGCCGTCACGAGGAAGCCATCGAGCATCTCGAGCGCGCGCTCGCGATCAATCCCGCGATGGCGGATTCGTGGCTGAACCTCGGCCGGACGCTCAACTTGACGGGACAGGGAGACCGCGCGCTCGGATGCTTTGCCGAGCTTCAGCGCCTCAAGCCCGATTCCCTCGGCGCGCGGGCCGGGCGCGCCCGCGCGCTGCTTAGCCTGGGGCGCACGGCCGAAGCCGAGCAGGCCTCGCGCGAGCTGATCGCGGCAGCCCCTGAAGCGGCAGGCGGCTATGTCAGCCTGTCCAACGCCCGCAAGTTCAAGCCCGCCGACCCCGAAATCGCCGAAGTCGAACGCATGATCGAGAGCCGTTCGACGGCGTCGCGTGAAATCAGGGGGCTCTGCTTTGCCGCTGCCAAGATGTGCGATGACGTGGGCCGCTATGCCGATGCATTCGCCTATTTCGATCGGGCCAATCGCGCGGCCGGGGGAACATGTGACCGCCAGCAGCTCGAGCAGTCCTATGCGGAACTGAAGCTCACCTACACGAAGGCATTCTTCGAGGCGCGCAAGGCCCAGGGCGTCGACAGCGAGCGCCCTGTTTTCATCGTCGGCATGCCGCGATCGGGCACGACCCTGACCGAGACCATCATCGGGGCCCACCCGATGGCCTTTGCGGCTGGCGAACTCGAGACCATCAAGCGCTGCGAACGTGACATGGGCGCGTTGGTCGCAAGGGACGAAGGCATCCAGAAAAACGCGCAGCATCTCTCGTGGTTCGGCGTGGAGGTCCTCGCGAGGCGCTATCTTGACACGATCGACCGCAAGGCCCGGGACAGCAACGCGATCCGCGTCACCGACAAGATGCCTCACAATTTTCAGGCCGTGGGCTTCCTCGCGCTCCTGTTCCCGAAGGCGCGAATCATCCACGTGCGGCGCAACCCCATGGATACGTGCCTGTCGATCTGGCAGCAGAATTTCAACGACTCCCACAGCTACGCCCGCAACCTCGAGGACCTCGGCCACCATTACGCGCAGTATCTCGGGCTCATGCGGCATTGGTGCGAGGTCCTGCCCGGGCGCATGCTCGAGGTCGACTACGAGGACCTGGTCGCAAACCAGGAAGAGGCGACCCGCCGCCTCATCGATCACGTGGGCCTGCCATGGGACGAGGCCTGCCTGCGCCCGCAGGACGTGCAGCGTACGGTCCTCACCGCCAGCGTCTGGCAGGTGCGCCAGCCCGTCTATCGCAAGTCCGCCGGTCGCAGGAAGAACTATGGCGAGCTCCTGCGCCCGTTGCGGGACACCTTGGCCAGTTTCGGCTGCGAGGTGGACTGAACCGGCCCCCTGTCCATTGGCCGCGGGAGCAGGGATTCCCCGAAGGAAAGCGGGTAATTTCCCATTCCGCTTTGACGAGCGCCGCGACACCCACTATGAGTCCGCGCGTTCCAACCGCTCCAACTGAAGGGATTGACCGATGAGCGACGAAATCAAGAACATTGCCGAGCAGATGGGCAAGGCGATTGGCGGCAACAGCGGCCTGAACTCGACCCTGAAGTTCGACTTCGAGGGCCAGGGCAACATCTACATCGACGGCAAGGCGACCCCGAACACGGTCACGACCGACAACAAGCCGGCAGACTGCACGATCACCGTCTCGCTCGACAACTTCAAGAAGATGGTTGCGCGCGAACTCGACGGCACGACCGCCTTCATGCAGGGCAAGCTCAAGGTCGCCGGCGACATGAGCGTCGCGATGAAGCTCGGCCCGATCCTCGCGAAGGCGGCAGGCTGAACAGCTGATGGCCCCTCACGGGCCGGATCTTCCTGACCTGGTTGAACTACCGGGTTTCGCGGCTCCAAAAGGTGCCGTCGTCGAGTGGCTCAAGCTCGACGGCGGCATTCGCTTGCGAACGGCGCGCTGGATGCTTCCGGACGACCAGACGCAGGGCACGGTCCTGCTTCTGAACGGACGCACGGAGTTCATCGAGAAATACTTCGAGGTCATCTCCGAGCTGCTGCAGCGCGGCCTGTCGGTCATCACGTTCGACTGGCGCGGGCAGGGCCTGTCGACGCGCCTGCTCGCCGACTCCCTCAAGTCGCACATCAGCGATTTTTCCGAATTCGATGCCGACATCGCTTGCGTCGTCGACCGCGTTCTCAAGGAACACGGGACGCGCCCCTATTTTGGCCTGGCCCATTCCATGGGTGGCAACGTCCTGCTGCGCTACTTGCGGGACTTTCCCCATGAGTTCGACCGCGCGGTGCTGTGTGCGCCGATGCTCGCAGTCAGGACCGAGCCCTTTCCCCAATGGGCGGCGCGCGCGCTCGCAACGACCTGCCGCTTCACCGGCGCCCGCGAGGCCTATGTCATCGGTGGCTCGCCCCAGGATCCCTTCACCCAGCCCTTCGAGGGCAACCGCATCACCACAGACCGGGCCCGCTACGAGCGCGGCAAGGCCCTGGTGCTGCACGACAGGCGCCTTGCCTGCGGCCCGCCGACCTTTGGCTGGCTCGAGGCTGCGTTCCGTTCGATGGACCTCGTCACCGCCGAGGACTTCGCCGCCACGATCGAAACCCCGCTCCTGCTGGTGGGTGCGGCCCAGGACCAGATCGTGCAGCCCGGCGCGGACTACCTTTTGATCCGCCGGATCAAGCGCGGCATGTACGTGCTGCTGAAGGCCGAGCACGAGATTCTGATGGAGCGCAACGAGATCCGGCGCGCCTTCTGGGCCTGCTTTGACCCCTTCCTGGGACTGCCTCAGCGCGCGTCTGCAAGCACCTGAAGCACGCGCGCCAGCAGGGCAGGGTCGCCGCAGGCAACCACCTGTCCGCCATCCGCGCAATTGCGCCCTTCCCAGTCGGTCATGACGCCGCCGGCACCCTCAACGATCGGAATCAGCGCCTGGACGTCCCATACCTTCAGCGCGCTCTCCACGACGATGTCGATGAAACCGTGCGCCACCAGCCCATAGGCATAGCAGTCGCCACCGAACCGCGTCAGGCGCGTCTCGTTGGAAAGCGCCCAGAACGCCCGCTGTTCGGCCTCGTCGAAATAGCCGACGGGCGAGGTTGTCGACAGCGTTGCCTGCGCCAGCCCCTGGCCGCGCCGGGTCTTCAGCGGGCAGGCCGGTTGGCCACGCCGCATGAATTCAGCCACGCCGCCGCCGCCGATCCAGCGCTCCAGCGTGTAAGGCTGGTCAAGCACGCCCACGACAGGCCGCGAACCGTCATTCAGCGCGATCAGGGTTCCCCACTGCGCCATGCCGCACATGAACGCGCGTGTACCGTCGATCGGATCGATCACCCATGTCAGCGCCGAGCGGCCTGCCTCGAAACCGAATTCCTCGCCCATGATCCCATGGTCGGGAAAATGCCGCCGGATCATCGCACGGATGACCTCCTCGGCCTGCCTGTCGGCAGCTGTGACAGGATCGAACCCGCCGCCATCATGCTTGTTGTCGATGGACAGGGCCTGCCGGAAATGCGGCAGGATTACCTCCCCAGCCGCATCGGCAAGCTGGTTGGCAAAGGCCTTGAATGTGTTGAGGTCTGAAATGGAAAGCGCCGCGGTCATGTGCGAAAATCGCGGACCGCGGCGCCAGATGTCAATCGCCAGTTCGCAGGATCAGATCTCCGCGCGATTCTCTGCCTTCTGTTCGGCAATCGCGCCACTCAGCGCCTTGGCCAGTTCCAGCAGGCGGCGGCGCGGACCTTCCTCGAGCCCGTAATAGGCGCGGATGAGATCCATCGTCTCCTTGTTCTGCATGACGCCATCTCCCGCCACGTCCATGGCCTCGCCATCCTTCCCCGGGGCGAGCCCTTCGAAGAAAAACGATACCGGCATATCGAGCGCACGGGCCAGGTCCCAGAGGCGCGAGGCAGAGATCCTGTTCGCCCCGCTCTCATATTTCTGGATTTGCTGGAAGCGAATCCCGACGGCTTGCGCCAGTTGCTGTTGAGTCATTCCCAGAAGCCAGCGGCGGTGACGCACACGCTGGCCGATATGTAAGTCGACCGGGTTCTTCACGAAGTCCCCCATAATAAACGTCGCACAAAAATACGCTGCGGTCCCCAACTCTCCGCAAGTGTGACCAACCCTAGGTCAAAGCGCAAGAACCACAACTTCAGGTAGGCACATTAATAGTCCATCCACCCTGCCTTGAAAGGCCAGGGTTTGCAATAGGTTGATACGGTTATCTCATGTGGATATAAGGAAAACAGTGCGCTTGACGCAACGGTTTAGAACCGAACCGTTGCAGAACTGTCGCTAGTTTTCCGCGCCAGTTGTGCGGGCGTTTTTCTTTCGCTCGTTGGGGTCAAGCCAACGCTTGCGCAGCCGGATGGACTTGGGGGTCACCTCGACCAGCTCGTCGTCGGCGATGTAGGCAATCGCCTGCTCGAGCGTGAGGATTTTCGGCGGCGTTAACCGAACCGCCTCGTCCTTTCCGGAGGCCCGGAAATTGGTCAGTTGCTTGGCCTTGAGCGCATTCACGTCCAGGTCGTTGTCCCGGCTGTGCTCGCCGATGATCATGCCCTGATAGACCTTGGTGCCCGCTTCGATGAACAGGAACCCGCGTTCCTCGAGATACCACAGGGCGTAGGATGCAGCCTCGCCCTCGCGGTCGGCAATCAGTACACCTTGTCGCCGGCCTTCGATGGTGCCGCGATGGGGTCCAAAGGCGTGGAACACCCGGTTCATGATGCCCGTGCCGCGCGTGTCGGTCAGGAACTGCCCATGGTAGCCGATAAGGCCGCGCGACGGTGCCAGGAAGGTCAGGCGGGTCTTGCCGCCACCGGACGGCCGCATGTCCGTCATCTCCCCCTTGCGCAGGCTCATGGCTTCGATCACGACGCCCGAATAGGCTTCATCGACGTCGATGGTGACTTCCTCGATCGGCTCTTCAAGTTGTCCGTTCGACCCGTCGCGGAACAGCACGCGCGGCCGCGAAATCGACAGTTCGAAACCTTCCCGCCGCATCGTCTCGATCAGCACGCCAAGCTGAAGTTCGCCGCGCCCCGCCACCTCGTAGGCGTCGGCATTCTCGGTCTCCTTGACCTTGATGGCGACGTTGCCCTCGGCCTCGCGGAACAGGCGCTCGCGAATGACGCGGCTCTGCACCTTGGAGCCCTCGCGCCCGGCGTAGGGAGAATCGTTGATGCCGATCGTGATGGCGATCGTGGGCGGGTCGATCGGGTTCGCGGGAATGGGCTGCGCCACCTCGGGATCGCACAGCGTGTCCGACACGCCCGCAATCGTAAGTCCGGCAATCGCCACGATGTCACCAGCCCCGGCCTCATCGACCGGAACACGCGTAAGGCCGCGGAAAGCAAGGACTTTCGTGATGCGACCGCGCTCGATCGTCTCGCCTTCGCGCGACAGGACCTTGATGGCGCGGTTGGCATTCACGACGCCCGATTCAATGCGTCCCGTCAGGATGCGCCCGAGATAGGGATCCGACTGGATCACGCGCACGAGCATCGAGAAGGGATGCGCGCTCGAGGCCTTTGTGGCGATCGAGGGTGGCTTCACATGCGCGACGATGGTTTCGAAGAGCGGTGTCAGGTCTCGACGCTCGTCCTTCTCCAGGTCCCGCACCGCCCATCCCGCGCGCCCGCTGGCGTACAGGGTAGGGAAGTCGAGTTGCTCGTCATTCGCGTCAAGCGCCGCAAACAGGTCGAACACGTCGGTCAGGATCTCGTGCGGACGGGCGTCCGAGCGGTCAATCTTGTTCACGACGACGATGGGCTTCAGGCCCAGCTTCAGCGCCTTGGAGGTCACGAACTTGGTCTGCGGCATGGCGCCTTCCGCGGCGTCCACCAGCAACACCACGCCGTCCACCATCGACAGGATGCGTTCCACTTCGCCGCCGAAATCGGCATGGCCGGGCGTGTCGATGATGTTGATCCGCGTGCCGTTCCAGTCGACGCTCGTGCACTTGGCCAGGATGGTGATCCCGCGCTCGCGCTCCAGCTCGTTCGAGTCCATGGCGCGCTCCATCACCTGCTGGTTCTCGCGGAAGGTTCCGCTTTGCTTCAGCAGTTGGTCGACGAGCGTCGTTTTCCCATGGTCGACATGGGCGATGATGGCGATGTTGCGCAAATTCATTGGATTGTCTTGGAGTTGCGAGGCGCGGGTATAGCCGCTCCGCTGCAATGCAGCAAGTAAGCCCGGCCCCGCGACCTGCGGCCTATTCGACCTTCTGCCATGTGCCGCCGTCGGCATCGTGAATCAGAAGCACGCCGGTCTCGAAGTCGAAATGCCAGCCATGGACCCTCAGGCGCCCCTGAGCCATGCGCTCGCGCACCCAGGGGAACCCGGTCAGGTTAAGCACGCTGTTGCGGATCACGGCCAGTTCCGCCTGCAGCCTCTGGTCCTCGGCGGACAGGCTCTCGAAGTCGGGCGGGAAGAGCTTGCGGGCGGGCGCGGCAACCTCGACCCATGGCTGCAGGTAGTCGGTATCCGGCAAGCCCTGGCCCGCGCTCACCAAAGCGGCCACGCCACCGCACCGCGCATGTCCCTTCACGACGATGTCTGTGACGCCCAGCACCTTGACGGCATACTCGACGGCAGCCGCGATCGAGCGCGGGCGGCCATCCGGGTTATGCGGCGGCACGATGTTGGCGATGTTGCGCGCGACGAAGATCTCGCCTGGCTGCGCATCGAGCACGAGGCTTGGCGACACCCGGCTGTCCGAGCACCCGATCACCAGCACCTGCGGCGACTGCCCCAGTCGTGCAAGTTCGCGGTACTCCTGCTGCAGGCGGCGATGCGTGGTACGCCGGAATTTCCGGTATCCTTCGAGCAGCCTTTCGGTCGTCATGGAACCCGCACCAGCACCAAGTGGAAACGCCCTGCCCGCCGCTGGCTTCATGCCGCAGCGTCCAATGGGGCAAATATCCCGACGTATCTGCGTTAAATCAGTATGCCCGGCAAGCTTGCACATGCAAGTGGCGCGAAATGCGCCACGCCCCGGGACGCGAAAGTCACACCCCCGAACCGGCGCGGCTGCGAAAGGGGCTGATACGCCTCAGCGATAGCAGGCCACGATGCCGGTAAAGCCGCCCGCCTTCAGGCCGATGACGGCAGCCGCTGGCGGACCCTCGGCACTGCCGTCCGACGCGGTCTGCGCGCGCGCAATCGCGCTCATCGTGCCGTCGCTCTTGAGGTAGCTCACGTTGTTGGCGGCAAGGAAGGTCCGCAGCACCGATGCCTTGAGCGCGAAATTGACGTTCTGCGCGATGTCACCGCTCGACTTGAGTTCCTGCGCGGCATTGAGCTTGGACGTCACGACGCCGACCACCCGCCCGGAACTGTTGAGGACAGGGCCGCCCGAATTGCCCAGCTGGATCGGTGCAGACATCTGGAAGAACCGCGTATCGTCCCTGAGCCCCGACAGCGCCGTGACGGAACCCTTGGTCAGGTTCCCCGAACTCGACAACTGTCCGAGCAGGGGATAGCCGAACACGATCACATCGTCGCCCGCGTGCAGGCGCTCGTCATCCTGGAATACGGCGCTCGCCTCGGGCTTCTCGCCGATCTTCAGCAGCGCCAGGTCATTCATCGGATCGCTCGCGCTCACCGTTGCGGAAACCGCATCCTCTCCGCCACTCATCTTGAACGATACGGCGCCGCATTGCTGCACGACGTGGAAATTCGTGACAATGGATCCCGACGCATTGACGACAAAGCCTGTCCCGGTCCTGAGCAGCTTGATGCCACCGGCGTCGGCGCGCGAGGGTGCGGTCTCCGGCGCCGCCTCCGGCTTGGGTGCTGGCGCCGCAGCCTCGAGTTGCGAGATCCGCGCCATGGTTACGTCTGGAAACTCGAAACCGTCGCAAAGGCTGATCACGGCCCCCTGGCAACGATGGCTTGCCTTTTCCGAATTCGACCGCTCGATGCTGCGCTGGTAGTACTGCCGCGCAAGGTTGATCTCGCCGAGCCCTTCGGCAGCACGTCCAAGGTAATACCAGCTCAGGTCGTTGTTGATCCCCTTGCGCTGAACCACGTCGGCCAGATCCCGCCACTGCCCGCCGGCCAGGTGCTCATAGGCTGTGTCGCGGTAGAGCGCCCACTCGGCGGCCTCGAGCGCGCCCATGGGCAAGGTGACATTGCCGCCGCGAAACGCGTCGAACCGCGCCATCGCCGCCTGGTCTGTCGTGTTGACCGTCGTCGACATGGCGCAACCGGCAACCCAGAAGGCCACCGCCAGCATGGTGACAAACCGCACGCGAATCCCCCCGAAACCCCCAAGGCACACTTGGCAGGAGGCTTCCCACAGCCCCCGCGGGAATATTCATAGTCGCAATCCCCCCTGAAGGCGAGTCGGAAGCGGGCCGGTCCGCGCGGGATTGGCGTCTTGGTTGACGGCCCCTCAGGGTCCCGGCACCGGTGCCGGCACATCCAGCCGGTTGGACAGGGCCAGCGTGAGCTTTGTGTCCCGCCCATAGACATCCGGGCGGAAATGAACCGATCCATCGGCCTCGGCAAAGGCAGTCTGGTAGGTCAGCACCACGGGCGTCGGCTCCGGCAGGCTCACCCGCAGCGTGCGGCCGCCGTCGATCGCGGCTTTGATGGCCTTGGCATCCCATCGGGGATCTGCAGCCAGCAGCGCCTCGGCAAGCTCGAACGGGCGCTCCAGCCGCACGCAGCCATGGCTTGCCGCCCGCTCCGGGTCGGTAAACAACGCCCGTGCAGGCGTGTCGTGCAGATAGACTGCGTAAGGATTGGGAAAATCGAACTTGATACGCCCGAGTGCATTCCACGGCCCGGGGCTCTGCACAAGCTGCCCCCCCTGCCAGGACATGTGGTTCTTCTGCAGGTACTTCCGGTCCCGCCTCACGTGCGGTTCGATCTCGTTGACGACGATCGACCGCGGGATCGTCCAGGGTGGGTTGAGCACGATGGAGTCGATCGCGCTGGTCAGTTCAGGTGTCTCGTGCCGGGGGGCGCCGATCACCGCATTCATGCGCAGCACCCGCCGGCCGTCGCGAAACAGCACCGCCGTCGCCGCCGGCAGATTGACCTCGACCCGCGTCGCCGGCAGGTCCGGAAGCGTGCGCCTCAGCCGCTCGAGGTTCAGCGCCAGCTTCGCCAGCCGCTGCCCCACTGATATGTTGAGCCGCTCGATCGTGCCTGTCGTCAGGACGCCGTCTGCCCTGAGCCCGTTGCGCCACTGGAACCGCGCAAGCCCCACACGCAACTCGTCATCGAACAGCGCCGATCCATTGTCTGCCGCAAGATCACCCTCGGAATGGAGCCGCGTGCGCAAGGCCGTGTGATCCGTTGCCCGGCTGCGCGAACGCGCAAGGGCCTCCGGCAGCATCTGCCACCCGCCGGCAGCTGCGATCTGGCGATAGCGCACCAGGCCGGCCTGAAGCTGCACATAGGCCGGATAGCGCGGGGTCAGCCCGCCAAGCCACGCGGTGGCCGTCCCGTCCCGGAGCGCCCGGGCAAGCGCGTCCACGCGATCCGCCTCCGTCATGCGGTCGGCCGGCGCATCTGGATTGGCCTCCGCGACCGGTCCAACACCCTCGCTGACATAGCGTGCATATTTCAGCGCGGCATCCGTGATCAGCACGTCACGCAGCATGACCGCATCCGGGCGCAGGTCGGCAGCAAGGTCGGCGATGGGCCCCGCGTGGAACAGGACCGGGTCGAGCCCGTGGTCCACCGATGCCATCAGCACGTCCGCCACCTGCGCACCAATGCGGGGCGACCAGGCGCAGTCCTGGCCATGCAGGTCATAGAAGCGCCGGACATTGATCAGGTCCACCGTCTGCAGCAGCCGCGCGCTGTTCAGCAGCCGTCCCAGTCCGGGGCACGACGGCACCTCGCTCGAGGGCAGGGGCGCCTGCACGCCCTGCAAGTCGGGCACCGGCTGGGAAAGTGCGGCAGGCGCGCCCATGCATGCCGCGAGCGCGGCAAGCGGCAACAGCAGGGCAAGCCAGTGATGTCGGGCCCGCAATCTCCAACCCCCCCGGGGAATGAGACGCCAGACTACAGCAAATCTTTGCGGCGCCAACATCGACCTGCCACCCACCGGGACCCGCCCGGTGTGACGGCACGCACAGAGTGTGCCGGCAGCAAGGCGTTGCCGCAAAGATTGCAGCTTGGGGACACAAAACGGTCAAGTTCGGGGAAGAAAGTTCCCGATGTGTCCCATCCTCACTTCTCTTCCGCTGAAACGCTAACAATTACCGTTGTTAGGCACTAGTATGACACGGACTGACTCTCAGCCTCGGGGAACATTCATGTCACGCTTGATGATTGTGCTGGCCGTAGTCGCCGCACTCGTTGCATCGATCCTTGTCTCAAGCCGCTGGTACCCGCAGACGGGCTCGGCCATGTTCGCCGAAGAGGACGAGTTCATCTCCGGTGGCGCGGGGACACAGGACGCTTCGGTACCCCCGGGCACGGGGGACACCACCGCGACCGGCGTCGCCGCGCAGCCCGAGGTCGAAGCCCCATATTTCGCGTTCCGCAGGCTCGAGGTCCAGACATCCGGCGAAACCCCCGAGGCCTGCCTCGTCTTCACCCGCAAGCTCGATGACAGCGGCAACGTGCGTTACGAGGATTACCTCAAGTTCGATCCCGAATTGACCTTCGCCGTGCGCGTGACCCAGGATCGCCTCTGCATACAGGGTCTGTCCTTTGGCAAGACCTACACCCTCCAGCTCCGGGAAGGCCTGCCCGCGCTGAAGGGCGACAAGCTCACCAAGTCGGAGTCCTTCCCCGTCGCGCTGCGCGACAAGCCCTCGCTTGTTCGCTTCGGCAATGGCCTCGTGCTGCCGCGTGACACGGCCGACGGTGTCCCCATCACCACGGTCAATGTGGCAAGACTCGACGTCAAGGTCATCCGCGTGGGTGACCGCCTCCTGTCGCAGCTGCAGACCGGCGTTGTCGACCAGCGCGAGTTCTACGAATACGACCGCGATACGCTCGAGAACACGCAGGGCCAGGTCATCTGGCAGGGTCAATTGTCAGTCCCGGGCAATCGTCGCAATGACGAGGCCATCACGCTCTTCCCGCTGCGCAAGGCGCTCAAGCAGGTGCTGCCGGGCGCCTACCTCGTTATCGCAACCGACGCAGCCGAAGCCGGCTCCACCGACGAGAACGATTATTGGAAGCCGCGCGCGGCGCAGTTCGTCGTCAACACAGACATCGCTTTGACAAGTTTCCGCGGTCGCGATGGCCTGACCGTCTTCGCCCGTTCGCTGCGTTCGGCCGAACCCCTGTCGGGCATTGAACTCTCCCTCGTTGCGCGCAACAACGAGGAGCTCAAGCGCGTCAAGACCGGTCCCGACGGTCGCGCGACCTTTGACGCACCGCTGGTCCGCGGCAAGGGTGGCTCCGAACCCGTGGTCATCATGGCCTATGGCGCAGGCGCCGATTTCTCGTTCCTTGACCTGCGCCGTCCGGCCTTCGACCTCACGGATCGCGGCGTCGAGGGGCGCTCCAACCCGGGCGAGATCGACGCCTACATGTACACCGATCGCGGCGTCTATCGTCCTGGTGAAACAGTCAACGTGACCACGCTGCTGCGCGACCAGCAGTCACGCGCGATCACCAACACCATGCTCACCTTCGTTCTCTCGCGGCCCGACGGCCTCGAGGCGAAGAAATGGACCCAGAAGAACCTGCGCGGTGGCGCTTCCGGCGATCCCGTCGTGTTGACCGATACGGCCCCGCGCGGTCGCTGGCAGGTGGCAGCCTATGTCGACCCCAAGGGTGAGCCCATCGGGCGCGTCGCCTTCGACGTGCAGGATTTCGTGCCACAGAAGCTCAAGGTCGAACTGAAGCCCGCCCAGGAAATCCTGCGGCCAGGTGAGGTCGCCAGCGTGAACGTGACCAGCCGCTTCCTCTACGGTGCGCCTGCCGCCGGCCTCGGTGGTGAAGGCACAATGACCATCAACGCCGATCCGACCCCGTTCGACCGCATTGCAGCGCTGAAGGGCTTTGTCTTTGGCAAGGTCGACGAGACCTTCCAGGGCACGCAGCTCACTATGGCTGTCACCCAGACGGATGCGCAGGGCAAGACCGATGCCACGGCGCGCATCGAGGACCTGCCAGAGACATCGCTTCCGCTGCGCGCGGACATGACGATCGCGGTCTACGAGCCCGGCGGACGCACCACCTCAAGCCAGGTTTCACTTCCCGTGCGCACGCGCGACACGCTGATCGGTATACGCCCGGGCTTCCAGCTGAACTCCGTGCAGGAAAACACGCCGGCCAGCTTCGAGGTCGTGGCGCTCGACGAACGCGGCCGCCAGAAAGCCGTCAGCAACGTAACCTGGGAACTTGTCTTCGAGGACGTGGACTATCGCTGGTACCAGGTCGACAATGACTGGCGCTACGAGCGCGTGATCAACGACCGCATCATCGAGGGCGGCAAGACAGACCTGTCGGCAACATCCGCCTTCAAGGTCTCCAAGTCGCTGCGGTGGGGCTCTTATCGCCTGACGGTCACCGACCCGAAAAGCGGCGCGACCACGGCCTATCGTTTCTGGTCGGGCTGGGGCAACGGAGCCGATAACGATCGTCCCGATCGCGTCGCCGTTCTGGCCGACAAGGACATGTACGCCTCGGGCGAAACGGCTCGCATCAAGATCTCGCCACCCTCGGACGGCAAGGCCCTGATCGTCATCGCATCCAATCGCATTCACATGACGCGGCTGGTGGATGTGTCGGCCACCGGCACGACCGTGTCGATCCCGGTCTCGTCCGACTGGGGTGCAGGCGCCTACGCGCTCGTGACCCATTATCGTCCGCTGTCCTCGACGCAGTCGCGCGCCCCCGTGCGTTCGATCGGCGTCGCCTGGCTGTCGGTCGATCCGGCACCGCGAACGCTGGCGCTCGCCATCAAGGCTCCGGCCCGTATCAAGCCCAACCAGAAGGTCACCATCCCGATCGAAGTGAAGGGGCAGGGCTGGGGTGAATCGGCATTCGTCACCGTTGCGGCCGTCGATGAAGGCATCCTGCAGCTCACCGACTTCAAGTCGCCTGACCCCAACAAATTCTACTTCGGCAAGCGCAGGCTGGGCCTCGACATGCGCGACGATTACGGCCGCCTGATCCAGGCCGATCGCGCCATCCTGGGCGAGCTGCGCTCCGGCGGTGATGCCATTGGGGGACGCTCGCTCTCGGTCGTGCCGCAGAAGTCGGTCTCGCTCTTCTCGGGGATCGTCTCCGTGGCCAACGGCACCGCCAGCGTCACGCTCGATGTTCCCGACTTCAATGGCGAACTGCGCCTGATGGCCGTCGCCTGGTCAGCCAACCGCGTCGGGCGGGCCGAACAGCCCATGACCGTGCGTGATCCTGTCGTCGCCGAAGTCGTCCTGCCGCGCTTCCTCGCTCCCGGCGACAGGATCTTGGCAGCGCTGAACATGCACAACGTCGAGGGCGCGCCCGGCCAGTACACGGCGATCATCCGCGCCGAAGGTGCGGCCGCTAGCCCCGGGGGACAGACGCGCGCCGCCACCACGCTGGCCAAGGACGAACGCACCCTGGTTCTCGTCCCGCTGGAAGGCGCGAGCGCAGGCATCGGCAAGGTGTCGCTCAGCGTGACCGGCCCCGGCGGCTTCAAGGTCGACCGTTCATGGCCGATCGAGGTGCGCGAGCCGCAGCTTCCCACCTCGGTCGAGAACACCTTGGTGCTGCAGCCCGGCAAGGAGAACCGATTCGGCAGCGACCTGCTGTCATCCTTCAAGCCGGGAACCGCGAAAGTGGCGGTGACCGTGACGGGCGGCCGCGGCTTCGATGACGTACCAGGCCTTCTGCGTTGGCTCGACCGCTATCCCTTCGGCTGCCTCGAGCAGACCGTCAGCCGCGCCTTCCCGATGGTCTACTACAACGACATGGCGCTGCTCGCCGACGTCAAGCAGGACCGCAGCATCAGGGATCGCGTGCAGGATGCCATCTGGCGCGTCCTCGACATGCAGACCTACAACGGCAGCTTCGGCATGTGGAGCTCCGTGTCGGGCGAGGCCGATGCCTACATCGCGATGTTCGCCATCGACTTCCTGATGCAGGCCAAGGCCCAGAACTATGTCGTGCCGGAGGAGGCAATCGACCGCGCGCTTGGCTGGGTGCGCAAGGCCGCAGGCGCCGAAGGCAACGGCGATCTCGCCAGGTCCTATGGCTTCTACCTGCTCGCACGTGCCGGCTCGCTCAATCCGGGCGAGCTGCGCTACTTCGCCGACAACAGGGTCGACGGCATGCAGAGCGCCATGGCGCTCGGCCTGCTCGGGTCCGCCCTGAGCGAGATCGGCGACCGCTCGCGCGCCGCACCGGCCTTCGCGAGGGCCCGCACCGTCGCGCTCCAGGCAACCGCCGACAAGTACAAGGTCGACAGCTACTACGGCTCGCTCCTGCGCGATATCTCCGGCCTCACGGCTGTTTCGGCGCGCGCGCAGCAGGCAAGCTTCGTACCCGATCTCGTCGAGCGCGTGCAGGGCTTCGACCCGCGCCTGAACCTGACCACGACGCAGGAAAAGGCATGGATGCTGCTTGCCGCGCACGAGATCGAGGAGGCAACACCTCCCGTCAATGTCGCGGTCACGGGCGCAACCGCGGTCCAGAAGGGCAAGGTCCTGCGCTTCAGCCCCGGCCTCGCCCAGATCGAGGCCGGCATCACGGTCAGGAACAACGGCCAGCGTGACGCGTGGCGCGTCGTCTCGGCCGAAGGTATCCCGGCAGCCCCGCTACCGGCCGAAAGCAGCGGGGCGTCGGTGAGCAAGGCCATTCTCACCATGTCCGGCCAGCTCGCCAACCTCTCGACGGCAAAGCAGAATGACCGGTTCATCGTGCACGTCTTCGGTCAGCTCGATGACAACCGGGCCCGCCTGATGGCGCTGCTCGACCTGCTGCCGGCCGGCTTCGAGATCGAGGGCGTGGTCCAGCGCAAGGAAGACGGATCGACGATCTATCCCTTCCTGCCGGCGCTGTCCGCCTCCAACATCGCCGAGGCACGCGACGACCGCTTTGTCGCAACCTTTGACATCGGCACGAGCTACCAGCCAACCGATCCGAAGGAGGCCGCTGCCCGCATCCGGCCGAAGTTCAGCTTCGCCTACATCGTGCGCGCCACGGTACCCGGCAGCTACACGGTTCCCGCGGCGCTGGTCGAGGACATGTACGCGCCACGCGTTCGTGCGCGCACCGGCATGGGACAGTTGACGATTGCAACCCCCTGAAGACGGCACTGATCCCGGAACAGCTACCCTGCGCCATAGGCTGGCGCAGGGACTTGCCACCCGCCTCGCACGCAGCCCCTGGCTGGTGGTCGGCGCTTTCGCCGCCATAGGCCTCTTCTTTTCACTGGCCGTTCTCGACCGCGTCTTTCCCCTTGAGAAATCGCGCATCGATGATCGGTCCGTGATCGTCACCTCGGCGAAGGGCACGCTTCTGCGCGCCTTTGCATCATCGGATGGACGCTGGCGCCTGCCGGTCAGGCCCGCCGACGTGGACGCGCGCTACATCAAGATGCTGCTGGCCTGGGAAGACCAGCGCTTCCGCGAGCACGCAGGCGTCGATCCGTTCGCCGTCCTGCGTTCCGCCTACCAGTTGGCCGCCAACGCGCGCGTGGTTTCGGGGGCCTCGACCATCACCATGCAGGTGGCCCGCCTGATGGAGCCGCGCGAACGCACCCTGTCTGCAAAGGCCCTGCAGGTCGCCCGTGCGCTCCAGCTGGACTGGCACCACTCCAAGGAAGAGATCCTCGAACTCTACCTGACCCTTGCGCCCTATGGCGGCAATCTGGAGGGCATAAGGGCGGCAAGCCTCGCCTGGTTCGGCAAGGAGCCCGCGCGCCTGACCGTGGGTGAGGCAGCGCTGCTTGTCTGCCTGCCGCAATCACCCGAGCGCCGCAGGCCGGACCGCTTCCCCGAGGCCGCACGCAAGGCACGCGACCGCGTCATTGCGGTCCTCGCCGAGCGCGGCGTCATCACTCGCCGCGAGGCCAGCGACGCCCGCGAGGAACCCATTCCCACGCGCCGCCTGCGCTTTCCCTTCAACGCGCCGCACGTGGCGCAGGAGCTTTTCGCCGGCAACAGCGGCAAGGACCCGGTCATCACCACGACCCTGCGCGCCGACATCCAGGTGATGCTCGAGGACCTCGCCCGGCGCGAGCGCGCCTACTTCGATGACGACGCCAATATCGCTGCGATCGTGGTCGAAAACCAGACGCGTGATGTCATGGCGTATCTTGGCGGTGCAAACTTCTGGGCCGCGGCGGGGCAGGTGGACCTGGGCACCGCGACGCGCTCACCGGGCTCGACGCTGAAGCCGTTCATCTATGGCATGGCCTTCGACGAACTGATCGTGCATCCCCAGACCCTGATCGATGACAAGCCGACCGCCTTCGGCGACTATGAACCGCGCAATTTCGACAGGGGGTTCCAGGGCACCGTATCGATGGAGACGGCCCTGCAGCTGTCGCTCAATGTGCCAGCCGTCGCCCTGCTCGACCGCATCGGCCCGCTGCGCTTCGCCGCCGCGCTGCGCAATGCCGGCGCCACACTTCATTTCCCCAGGAAGGGGGCTTTGCCGTCCCTGCCCATGGCCTTGGGCGGCGTCGGCATGACCTTGCGGGACCTGACAACGCTCTACGCCGCCATCCCGAACGGCGGCGAGGTCGCGCCCCTCAACTTCCGGCCCCGAACGACACCCGCACCAGCCACGCGCATGTTTGGTCCCGCGCCGGCCTGGTACCTCGGCCAGATCCTGAAGGAAGCAAACCTCCCCGATGGCTGGTCGATGGGCCAGGGCATCGAGCGTGCACGCACCATCGCCTTCAAGACGGGCACTTCCTATGGCTATCGGGATGCCTGGTCGCTCGGCTTCTCGCGCAAGTACACGGTGGGCCTCTGGGTGGGTCGTGCCGACGGTTCGACACGACCCGGCCACATCGGACGCAACGATGCAGCGCCCTTGCTCCTCAAGGTTTTCGACCTCCTGCCACCCGAGGGAAAGGCCCCGGCAACACCGCCACCCGACGCCTGGTGGGTGCAGAACGCTGAACAGTTGCCACCGGGCCTGCAGCGCTTTCGCTCAAGCACCCGCATGGCGGCCGGCCTGAAGCGCGTCCAGCCACCACGCATCTCGTTCCCGCCGAACGGCGCGACCGTGTCGATCAACGACCGCGCGAACCCCGAACCCATGCCCCTCAAGGCGACAGGCGGTCGCGCGCCGCTGCAGTGGGTGGTCAACGGCACGCCGCTGCCCGACAGCGCCAGCCCCTGGTGGACACCCGACGCAGAGGGTTTTGCCCAGATCACGGTGGTGGACGCGGATGGGCGCAGCGACACGGCACAAGTCCGCCTGAAGACCGAGAACTGAGGTCCGGAACAGGGGATCCGTCCGCAGCGCCCATTTGTCACGCTCCCGTCTCGAGCGCCCGGGTGCATATCGGCCCTCGTTTCCAGAAACAGGCGACAGCAACGTCCATGTCCATGACCCCGCCTCCGCAGCCGCCGCAGAAGACCGGCTGGCTCGAGCGGCTGCGAACATCCTTCGCGCCCGAGGAGGCGGACACCGGTATCACCACGGAACGAGGCCGCAAGCGCGCCATTGCGCTGCTGTTCGTCTGCCTGATCGGCAACGGCCTTGGCCAGACGCTGATGTTCGCGATCCTGCCGCCGCTGGCGCGCGAACTGGGCCTCACGGAGTTCCAGGTCGGCTCCATCTTCGCAGTGTCGGCCACGATCTGGGTTTTCTCGTCGGCCTATTGGGGCGCGCGCAGTGACCGATGGGGACGAAGGCCCGTGATCCTCATTGGCCTGGCAGCCTTTGGCATCTCCACGATCACCTTTGCCGGCGTGATGATGTTCGGCCTTTGGGGCATGCTCACCCCGCTGGCGACCTACGCACTCTTGATCGCCGCGCGCTGCATCTTCGGCATCTTCGGTTCAGGCGCCTATCCTGCATCCCAAGCCTACATTGCCGACCGCACCACGCCCGACAAGCGCACCGAGGGCATGGCCACGCTGAACGCTGCCTTCGGGCTTGGTGCCGCCGTAGGCCCCGGCATTGGCGCGGCCCTGACGGTGTTCGGCGTCGTGGCACCAATCTTTTTCGTGGGCATCATCGGCCTGTTTTCGGCCGTGGCGATCTGGCTTCTCCTGCCCGAGCGCACCGCCCCCCACCAGCGCCAGGAACTCAAGCCCCTGTCCTGGCGCGATCCGCGCGTCCTGCCTTTCGTGATCTTCGCAGTCATGCAGGGAACTGCCGGCGCGATCCCGATCCAGACCATTGCCTTCGTCATCCGCGACACGTTGAACCCGTCGGTCTCCGATACCCAGCAACTCGCCGGCGTCGGACTGATGTGTTCGGCCATCGCCTCGCTGTTCGCGCAGTTCGTCCTGGTACAGCGCTTCCGCCTCGGCACATCGTTCCTGGTTCACGCCGGCATCTGGGTGGCACTGGTTTCGAACCTGCTCGTGATCCTCGCGATCATCGCGCCGAACTATGGGCTTATCGCCTTCGCACTGGTCCTGTCCGGTCTCGGCTTCGGCATGCTCCGTCCGGGGTTCGCCGGAGCCTCCTCACTCGCCGTCTCGCCGGACGAGCAGGGAGCGATGGCGGGGCTGACGGGTGGCGCGGGCGCAGCAGGCTTCATCTTTGCCCCGCTCATCGGCAATGCCCTCTACGGCCTCAACCCGATATTGCCCTATATCCTGGCAACGGTGCTGATGGGAACGCTCGCAACCTACCTGCTGCGTAGCCGCACCCTGACCGAGGCTATGATGCGCGAGCGCCACGACATCGTCGACCCGCCGCCGCCAGCCTAGCCCGACTGTCGAAGGCTCTGCAGCAGCCCCACCGTCGCAAAGCCATCGGCGGGAACGCCGATCTTCCTCTGGAACGCCCGGATGGCCTCGCGCGATTTCTTGCCGATCACGCCATCGGGCTCGCCAACGTCAAAACCGCGCTGGTTGAGCAGCATCTGCAACTCGAGCCGGTCGGTGCGCGACAGGATGGGGACCTCCCCGCGCGGCCAGTTGGTGGAGAAAGAAGCCCCGCCCTCGAAGCGCCGCGACAGCTGGCAGATTGCCAGCGCATAGGAAATCGCATTGTTGTAGGCCAGCACCGCCTTGAAATTCGGATAGGCGATGAACGCAGGCCCCTTGTGACCGCCGGGCAGGATGACCGCCGCCGGCGCATCCGCGCGCAGTCCCGTTCGCCCCTGCAGGCTGTTGCCATTCGTCAGTACGACCCCGAGCCCCGCCCAATCCCGCACACTCTTTTCGATCGAGATGTCTGCAAGTGCCAGATCGAAACCCTCCGGCAGGCGTACCTCGTCGAAGCAGGGCGCATCCTGTTGCCAGCCCTTGTTCGAGAGGTAATTGGCGGTCGAGTTGAACACATCGGACTTGGTGTCCCACAGATCGCGCCGTCCGTCCCCGTTTCCGTCCTCGGCATATTGCAGGAACGCGGTCGGAATGAATTGGGTCTGTCCCATGGCCCCGGCCCACGACCCGACCATGCGCCGCGGCTCCACGTCACCCGACTGGATGATCCGCAGGGCAGCGAGCAGTTGCTCGCGACCGAAAATCGCCCGACGGCCCTCGAAGGCAAGCGTGGCCAGCGCCTCGATGACGTTGAAGCCGCCCATGTTGTTGCCGAAATTGCTCTCCAGGCTCCAGATCGCCGTAATGATGCTGGGCGGCACGCCATGCTTGTCCTCGGCCCGGCCGAGCGTATTGCGAAACCGATGAAGGTAATCGCGTCCCTTCTCCACCCGTGTCGCGGACACGGCGCTGTCCATGTAATCCCAGATCGCGCGGCTGAACTCGGGCTGGTTTTCGTTGAGGTCGACCACGCGTGCATTGAGCCGCACGCCGGAGAACGACCTGTCGAAAGTCTCTGCCGAGATCCCCTGGGCCAGGGACTCGGCGCGGAACGTGACCACCCACGCCTGGAAGTCCGCGGTCCGGTCCACCGGGTCATCCGGCACAGGAGACGACATGCGCACCGCCGGATCGGCGCTTGCGGCATTTAACCCCAGGCAAACCGGCACCAAGGCGACGGCTGCGGCTGCAAGCCCAATACGAACAAAACTCAGCAAGGCAGCACCTCGTTCACCACGCACCGATGCCACGAGGCAGGCGCGCAAATCAAGGGAAACAGCCGCTTGGGCCGCGCTTTGCGCGTTGACAATACGCGCCGGTCACACTATTCGTCCGCCCTTCGAATTTGGCCCTTGAGGGCCGCACGCCGCGGGTAAAGCCAATGAAAATCCGGAATTCTCTGAAATCTCTGAAGGGCCGCGACAAGGACTGCCGCGTTATCCGCCGCAAGGGCCGCGTCTACGTAATTAACAAGAAGAACCCGCGCTTCAAGGCCCGCCAGGGCTGATTGCCCGTCATCCGGACCGCTTGAGGATGTTCAGCACGCGCCGGGCCACTTGCCGACCGCTGTCGTAGGCGCCGTTGACGGTCTGAACGGATTTCTCGCCCAGCGCCTCACCCGCCAGATGAATTCCGCCATGGATCGGCACCCGCAGGGCGTCGCGGGCACGCAACTGTCCGGGCATCGCCCCGGCGACAGACCCCAGCACCAGCGGATTGCGACCCCAATTGGTCGAGGCGCTCGCAAGCAGTCCGCGCGCCGCTGCCCCACCCATCATCGAGGTCAGCGCCTCCACTGCAAACTCCAGGTGCGTGCCCGCGCTGCGGGATTCCAGGTCCAGCGCCAGAGAACCACCGACACTGCACACAAGCATCGGCAGCCCGAAGGGCCGCACGAGAAACTCCGCCGCGCGCTGGTCCTCGACACGCTCGAACAGCAGGGCGTTTTCCGGGAACGCGAGCGCGGGGCTTCCTTGGGCAAACGACAGGCCGACCTTCAGGATCGATCCCATCTGCAACCCGTTGATGGCTCTCTGGTGATCACCGGGCAATCCCGGTTCGATGGCAATCGATCCTGAAGCCAGCACGCCGACCGACGCCGTGACGATGACCGCTCGTGTCCTCAGGCTCCCGCGGTTCGTCATCACCTCGAACCAGCCACCGCGCAGGGGCGTGATCCGCATCACCGCGGTGCTGACCGAAACCGAAAGCCCTTCCGACAGCCGCGCCACCAGCGTGCCAAGGCCCTGGCGCACCAGCCGGCTCGGTTCGGCTTCATGGCGGTTGAACCAGTCCTTGACCGAGATCTGCCCAAGGTCGAGCCCCATGTCGAGCGGACCGATCCGTACCCCCGCCGTCGCAAGCCACTGCCGATCCTCCGGCGGCAGCAAGGCGAATGTCGGCGGGTTCACCGCCGACGCCGCAACATCGCTCTCGCCTTCGGCGGCCTCGGCCAGCGCCATGCTGTAGGTATCGATCGCCCGCTCGAAAGCCGCGTTGGCGCGGGCGGGCAGGCGCCGCCCGCCGGCGAACAGGATTTCCTGGGGTTGCGCTAGCGCCGTGCCGAAACGATACAGCTGCGCAAATCCATAAAGTGGATTGAAATCGGCCCGCCGAAGCCACATGGCCCCCTGGTCGAAGGGAAGGCCGAAGCTGGCCGTATCGGTGTAGCAGCGTCCCCCGACTCGCGGCGCCGCCTCAAGCACCTGCACCCGGCGTCCGGCATCGGCAAGCACCCGCGCGGCAGCCATTCCGGCCACCCCGGCTCCGACCACGATGACCTCCGGATCAGAGACCCGCGACGTGCCCGCCAGCAGCGGCAATCCCGCGGAAAGACTGACAAGATCGCGTCGGGTAATCTTCATGGCGAACGTCGCTTGGAACGATGGATGCCTTAGCCTAGCATGCGCTCCATGCGCATCGGCATCTTTCTCCTTTCAGCCTTTCTGCTGTTGGCCGGCAATGCGTGGGCCGACCAGAGGGATTCGCGCCTTGCCGGGCTCTTTAACCAGTTGGCGAAGGCACGCAGTCCCGTCGAGGCTGGCGTCCTCACCATCCAGATCGGCGAGCTCTGGCGCGCCTCGGGCAGCGATACCACCGACCTCCTGATGGACCGCGCGGCCGCATCGGTCGAGCAGCAGGACTATGACACCGGCCTGAAGCTTCTGAACGCGGTCGTCCAGATGAAGCCTGGCTATGCCGAGGCCCATTTCCGCCGCGCTGAACTTTTCCTGCTGATGGACAGCACCGAACAGGCAGCCGCCGACCTCGCGAAGGCGGTATCGCTCGAACCACGTGACTTTCGCGCCCATGTGCTCATCGGCCGGATCGCCGATGGAGCGGGCCAGTCAGCCGCCGCGCTCCAGGCCTATCGGCGCGCACTCGCGATCAACCCCTCAATGGAGGCGGTTCTCAAGCGTGCAGGCGAACTGATGATGCTCGAAGAGGACAGGACCACGCTCTAGCAAGGGTTTCACCCCGCAAAGGGCGGCGGCTTGCGTCCGACGAATGCCACGCGCAGCAGGTTCGTTGCGCCGGGCGTCCCGAGCGGAACACCAGCCGTGACAACGATGCGCTGCCCGGAGGCTGCAAAACCCTCGCGATAGGCGATCTGGCAGGCTCGTTCGCTCATGTCCTCGAAGCTCTGCGCATCCTCGGTCACCACGCAGTGCAGGCCCCACGCCAGTGCCAGCCGTCGGCCGGTCCTGACCACCGGTGTCAGCGCAATGATCGGAACCCCGGGCCGCTCGCGCGACGCGCGGATCCCCGTCGACCCCGATCCTGTCCAGCACACGATGGCCGCGGCACGGATGGTCTGCGCCACCTGCCGTGACGCTGCGGTGATCGCATCCGGCGTCGTTGCCTCTGGTTCGGGGCGCTGCGCTTCCATCATGGTACGGTAATGGCTGTCGCCTTCGATCGAGCGCGCAATCCGGTCCATCATCTCGACGGCTTCGACCGGGTACTTGCCCGACGCCGATTCCGCCGAAAGCATGACTGCATCCGCGCCATCGAAAACAGCAGTGGCAACGTCGGAGACCTCCGCACGCGTCGGCAGCGGGCTCGTGATCATCGATTCAAGCATCTGCGTGGCCACCACAACCGGCTTGCCGGCGGCCCGTCCGGCACGCGTGATCTGCTTCTGCCTTGCAGGGACCTGTTCGATGGGCAGTTCAACGCCAAGGTCGCCACGCGCGACCATCAGCGCATCCGAAAGCTCGGTGATCTCGGCCAGCCGGTCGAGGGCCGCTGGCTTCTCGATCTTCGACAGGATCCCGGCGCGACCCGCAACGATCTTGCGCGCCTCGGCAACGTCTTCCGGCCGCTGCACGAAGGACAGGGCAATCCAGTCAACGCCGAGCTCAAGCGCCCGGTCGAGGTCGGCACGATCCTTCGTCGACAGCGCCGCGATCGGCAGCACGACATCCGGCACGTTCACGCCCTTGCGGTCGGTCAGCCGTCCGCCGAACTCGACGCGTGCCGTTGCGCTGTCCCCGTTGACGCTTTCCACCCTGAGCCGCAGCCGCCCGTCATCGATGAGCAATTGCCCCCCGGGTTTCAGCACTGCGAAGATTTCCCTGTGCGGCAGGTAGAGATGCTGCGCATTGCCGGGCGCCGGGTCGAGGTCGATCCTCACCACCGAACCTGTCTCCAGGTCGACGCCGCCGCCGGCCATGGCCCCGATCCGCAGCTTGGGTCCCTGCAGGTCGGCCAGGATGCCGATGGGCCGCTCAAGTTCACTCTCGATGTCTCGGATCGTCGAGACGTAATGGGCCAGCGTCGCGTGGTCCGTGTGGCTCATGTTGATGCGGAACACGTCGGCGCCCGCCTCGAACAGGCGACGGATCGTGGCGGCATCGCGTGAGGCGGGCCCTAGCGTGGCCAGTATCTTGACGTTCCGGCGCCGGCGCATCTGCGTTCCTGCAGTCCTGTCTTGGGTTGTCGAGGGAATACTAGTCTGAGAGGTGATAGACCATGGTTAATGCCTTGCCCGTATCAACCGCAAAAAACCTGGCCTCGCCAAGCTTTCGCTTGCGGCAATCCTGTCGCCCGCGGATCTTGAAGTGTCTGGGCCGCACGCACAGCCGATAAGCGCCATCCCAGTCCCCATCCACACCCTCCTGCGCAGCGTGAACCAGCACGTAGCGTGTCCTGAGGGGCCCCTTGATGAGAACCCGGCAGGCATGCGGCTTGATGCGCCACCAGCCCTCGCTCACCCAGTCCTTGCCGCTGTCATAGCCGATCGCGACGACGGCCGTATGGTCGCTCTTGTTGCACAGCTGGAACTCCGCGCGCGCCGGAAAGGACAGGGCGCAGGCGACGAGCAGCCCGGGCAGCAGGTTCTTGTGCAATCTGTGAAACATATCGATTCGGACGGCAGTTTTCGAGAGGTCAGCCCGGCGGCAGGATCAGGATCGCACGCAAATCGTTGACATTTACTCTCGTCGGTCCAGTGACGATTTCCTGCCCGAGGCTGCTGAACAGACAGGCACTGTCATTCCTGTTCGCGAGGTGCCTTGGATCCAATCCTGCCGCTCGGGCGCGATCGAGCGTGTTCGGTCCGATCCAGCCGCCCGCAACCGCATCACTTCCGTCAATCCCGTCTGTGTCCGCGGCCAGCGCCCAGATATGCCGGTGGCCCTGCAGGGCCTGCGCAAGGGCGATGAGGTACTCCCGGTTCGGCCCGCCCGCGCCACCACCCGCGACCTTCACCGTCAATTCGCCCCCGGACAGCAGCAGCAGCGGCGCACCGGAAGGCTCCATGTGGCGCGCGATCTCGCCGTGTGCCAGTCCCACCTGTCGCGCGTCGCCCTCGACACTCACACCCAGCACCATTGTGTTGAGCCCGAGCGCCTGCGCCGCGTCGCAGGCCGCAGCCACCAGGTCAGCACCCCGCGCGACAATCATGAAATCCGCAGACGCAAGGCGATTGTCACCCGGCTTGATGGTCTCAAGGCGCGGATCGGCCAGGACCTGTCTTACGGCGTTCGGCATTTCGATCCCGTGGCGCAGGAGGATGTGTTCGGCGTCGCGCTGCGTCGACGGGTCTGCAACCGTCGGCCCCGAGGCGATCGCACACGCATCATCGCCAGCCACGTCTGAAAGCGCGAGTGTCAGTACGCGGGCAGGGTGGGCACGCGCCGCCAGTCGTCCGCCCTTGAGGGCCGACAGGTGCCGCCGCACGCAGTTGATCTCGCCGATGCCGGCACCGCTAAGCACGAGCCCGCGCGTCACGGCTTGCTTGTCAGCCAGCGTAAGCGGGGGCAGGGGCGCAGCGAGAAGCGCCGACCCCCCGCCCGAGAGCAGCACAAGCAGCGTGTCGCCTTTTCCGAGTGAACCTGCAAGGTCCAGCGCCGCAAGGCCGGCCTCGATCCCGGCTTCATCAGGGACAGGATGCCGGGCCTCGATCAGCCGCAGCGAGCGCAGGGGCAGCCCATGCCCGTATCGCGTCACGACAAGTCCGCCATCGGTATCGCCCCAGGTCTCCTCGACAGCAGCCGCCATGGCGGCGGCTGCCTTTCCGGCACCGATCACAAACACGCGACCGCAAGGCCGGGGCGGAAGGGCAGGCGGCACCACCCGGCGCGGATGGCACGCATCGACCGCGGACAGGAAGACCTGTTTCAGGATCTCAGGCGGTGACTGCATGAACCCGCGGCCTCCAGGGGGTTGCGACAATGGAACTGTCACATCGACGCGCACCTCTAGCCTATTCTGCGCCAGTCGTCAGCGTCGGTTGGTGTCCTGTGCCGCCCATCCAAGCCTTTGAAGCTTTCAACCCGCAGGGCGATCCCGCGATCATCCTTGTCTGCGACCATGCATCGAACTTCATTCCCCCGGAATACGCAGCACTCGGCCTGCCAGCTGGGCGACTGGAGACGCACATCGCCTGGGACATCGGCGCGGCGGCAGTAACCCGGACGATGGCCGGCGCGCTCGGCGCACCGGCAATCCTCGGCACGCACTCACGCCTCCTCGTCGACCTGAACCGGGGCGAAGATGACCCGACCCTCGTGATGAAACTGTCCGACGGCGCCATCATTCCCGGCAATGCGATGGCAGACGAAGCCGAAATCCGCCAGAGGACAAGGCGCTACTACCATCCCTATCACGACGCGGTCTCAAGCCTTATCGCGGGCGCCCGCAGCCGGGGCATGGCGCCCGTCATCGTGTCGATCCACTCGTTCACGCCCGAATGGAAAGGCAAGCCCCGCCCGTGGCATGTCGGCGTCCTGTGGTCGCGGCGCGATGCGCGCCTGTCGTGCCGCCTTCTGGAAGTTCTGAGGGCCGAGCCCGACCTGTGCGTGGGCGACAACCAGCCCTATTCGGGCGAACTCGAGGGCGACTGCATGGACCGCCATGCACTCGCGCAGGGCCTGCCCCATGTCCTGATTGAGCTGCGCCAGGATCTCATCTGCGATGACGCCGGGGCCAGCGCCTGGGGAACCCGCCTCGTGCCATTGCTGCGCAAGGCGATTGCAGGCATGAAGGCGGCCTGACCGCAAGGAGCCTGTCCCAAATGGACGAAAACACACGCACCGAAATTGAAGCCGCAGTTTTCCGCCGCCTCGTGGCGCATTTGCGCACGCGCACCGACACGCAGAACATCGACCTGATGAACCTGGCCGGGTTTTGCCGGAATTGTCTCGGAAACTGGTACGAGGAAGCTGCGCGCGACCGTGGAATGCAACTCACGCGCGATGAAGCCCGCGCGACGATCTACGGAATGCCCTACGCCGAGTGGAAATCCCGCTTCCAGGTCGAGGCAACCGAGGCGCAAAAGGCTGCTTTCGGTTTATCCCACAAGAATCATGGCTAGGTCCCGTTGATCGGGGCTGCCGCGCTGACTAGGGTTCGCGCCCTCTGAAGCCGCGTTACCAAGAACATCGATGGGATTCTTGTCATGGCCAAGCCGAATTTCGCAAAGGATCAGCTGAAGTCGCTTGTCGAGCGCGTCGAGCGCCTCGAGGAGGAGAAAGCCGCCCTCGGCAATGACCTCAAGGAGGTCTACGCCGAGGCCAAGGGCCAGGGTTTCGACACCAAGATCATGCGCCAGGTCGTCCGCATCCGGAAGATGGAAGCCCACGAGCGCGAGGAGCGCGACGCGCTCCTCGACCTGTACCTCTCGGCCCTCGGCATGGCGCGCTGACGACGGCCTCAGGCCGCGCCGGCCTGATCGTCATCCAGTCCCATTTCGCGAAGCTTCCGATAGAGCGTCGACCGGCCAATGCCGAGCCGCCGCGCGACTTCGGACATGTGGCCTTCGTACTTCTCGATCGCAAAGCGGATGAGCTCGTGTTCGATCTCCTCCAGCTTGCGCAGGTGTCCGTCGATCCCGGTCAGTGTCACGCCTGACGCAACAAGCTGGTCCACGACCGCGGAACCGCGCTGCGGCCCGACCGGATGGATGTCCTGCCGCGCAACTGCAGCCTCCGGCTTCGCCGGGTCGATCGCGATCCCCATCAGGCTGGCGATCTGCGGGAAGTCACCCGAGTGCAGGCATTCCCCGTCGCACAGCACGACCGCACGAAACACCGTGTTTTCGAGCTGGCGGATGTTGCCCGGCCAGTTATAGGTCTTGAGCATGTCGAGCGCGGCGCGATCGATGCCGACGATCCTCTTGTTCTCCTCCACAGCAAAGCGCTGGATGAACAGTTCGACGAGGCCTTCGATGTCCTCGCGACGTTCGCGCAACGACGGCAAATGGAGCGGGAACACGTTGAGCCGATAGAACAGGTCTTCGCGGAACTTGCCCTCGGCGACCTGCTGCTGGAGGTTGCGGTTGGTTGCCGAGATCAGGCGGATGTCGACCTTGACCGGACGCTTGGCGCCCACCGGATCGACTTCGCCTTCCTGGATGGCACGCAGCAGCTTGACCTGCATGTCAAGCCTGAGTTCCCCTATCTCGTCGAGGAACAGCGTTCCGCCACTCGCCTCCTGGAACTTGCCGACGTGACGGTCCACGGCGCCCGTGAAGGCGCCCTTTTCGTGACCGAACAGGATGCTCTCGATGAGCGTGTCGGGGATTGCACCGCAGTTCACGGCGACAAAGGGTTTGCCAGCGCGGTCGGAGGCACCCTGGATTGCACGCGCAAGCACTTCCTTGCCGACACCGCTCTCGCCCTCGATCAGGATCGGGATGTTCGACTGGGCCGCGCGGTCCGCAAGCCGCAGGACCTGGCGCATCGAGGGGCTCTCGGCGATCAGGTCGCCAAGCGATAGGCGGTTCTCCGAGACCTTTTTCAGGCGCTGGATCTCGCCAGTCAGCGCCTTGACCTTGAGCGCGTTCTGGATCGACACCTGGATCCGCTCGGGGCTCACGGGCTTGACGAGGAAATCGTCGGCGCCCGCGCGCATGGCGCTGACGGCGGTGTCGACGCCGCCTTGCGCCGTCAGCACGATCACGGGAAGGGCGGGGTGCGTGGGACGCAGGTTTGCCAGCACGGCAAGCCCGTCCATTCCCGGCATCACGAGGTCCAGCAGGACGAGGCTCACGCCCGCGCCTTTCGGACCGTTCAGGATGTCGAGCGCGTCCTGGCCCGAACCGGCGGTCAGCACCTGAATCCCGCATTTCTCGGCCTGCGCCTGCAGCAAGCGGCGTTGTGTCGGATCGTCATCTACGATCAGTGTCGTGTGCGCCATGAAATCCACCCTTTGTTTTTGTTGGTTGGTCGTGGCTCAATCTGACCCATCCGGAGTAAAAGTGGCTTTAAGCCGTTTCACTTCGGGCCACGTTGAGGCTTCGTTAACCAAGCCGTGCTGCGCCTTGTGGTCCGGACGCTACAGCGGACCCACATTATGAGGCGAGGCGGTCACAAATGCTTGCAAGCTGGAGGGGATGATGAGACCTTCAATTCGCTTTTCTGATGTCCGGTTCGCGGCGCAAGCTCTGCTCACAGGGCAAGCGATTGGTGGCTCCGGAAAGCTCATCGAGGGGGTGAAGCGCGGCGCACGTGGCCTGGGGGGGCTGGTGCGCCGCTGCTGTTTTGGGGCGGCCCCCGCACTTGTCCTCGCGGCCTGCGCGACCTTCGACGTGTCCCCGTTCCTGCGCGAACAGATCACCGGCGACACGTGGCGCGCCTGTCTCGCCCGCGAGTACCAGGCCCAGTCCCGCCAGCAGGTCCGAAACGGCCGCAATTGGGCCGAAGCCACCCACCTTGCTGCCAAGGGCGGGCTGTCGCTCGATGGCGGCGAGCCACGCCCGGAACCGGTGCCCGAGGCGCTTGCAGACCGAGACCGTGCGCTGTCCGTCGCCGTCTCGTCCCGCGGCCGCACATGCGACTGCGCGACCGCCACCGCACGTCTGGATGGCTGGGCAGTCGCCCTCGTGCAGGATGCGGCGCGCGACCAGGCCGTTTTCGCAACGTCATTCGACGCGGCACTGAGCAGGTGCAGCAATGCGGATTGACGCCCCCCGGCGCGTCTGTCATGCACGCCGGAAGCATCATGTCTGACGAAGAAAACACCCTCGGCCGAAGGCTCAAGCGCTACGCCGACGTGACCACCACCATCGGCGGCACCGCCGCGCGCATGGCCGGGTCCCGCATGCTGGGCATGGAACGCGACGAGAAGCTCGAAGCCGCAGACCTCAAGGCGGCCCTGGGCAACCTCAAGGGCCCGCTCATGAAGGTGGCGCAGATGCTGTCCACCGTGCCCGACCTCGTGCCGGCAAGCTTCGCCGCCGAACTCGCCACGTTGCAGACGCAGGCCCCGCCCATGGGCTGGCCCTTCGTGCGAAGGCGCATGGCCGCCGAGCTGGGCCCCGACTGGGAGAAGAAATTTCGCACCTTCGCACGCGAGGCCTCGGCGGCGGCGTCGCTGGGCCAGGTCCACAAGGCTGTCGACACGAACGGCCGAAACCTCGCCTGCAAGCTGCAATACCCGGACATGGCGTCGGCCGTCGAAGCAGACCTCGCGCAACTGCGGATCCTCTTTTCCCTCTACCGCCGCATGGACCGCGCGATTGATCCCTCCGAGATCGCCGACGAAGTGGGCGAGCGCCTGCGAGAGGAACTCGACTACCGGCGCGAGGCCGCCCACATCGCCCTCTACCGCATCATGCTGAAGGACAGCACCGGCATTCACGTGCCCGAGGTCCTGCCGGAGCTGTCCTCAGGCCGCCTCCTGACAATGACCTGGATCGAGGGTCGCCCGATCCTCGAGTTCAAGTCACGCGCGCAGGCCGACCGCAACCGCATCGCCCAGACGATGTTCCGCGCCTGGTGGCACCCCTTCAGCCACTACGCGGCGATCCACGGTGATCCGCATCTGGGGAACTACACGATCCGCGACGACCTTGGGCTGAACCTGCTCGACTTTGGCTGCATCCGAACCTTCCGCCCGGAATTCGTGGGCGGCGTGATTTCGCTCTACACGGCACTTCTCAGGAGCGACCGCGACATGGCGGTTCACGCCTACGAGACCTGGGGCTTCCGCAACCTGAAGAACGAGCTTATCGACGCACTGAACATCTGGGCGCGGTTCATCTACGCACCCATGCTCGACGATCGCGTGCGCACCGTGGCCGACGGCATCGAGCCCTCCGCCTACGGACGAAAGGAAGCATTCCAGGTTCACCAGCTGCTCAAGGAGCTCGGGCCCGTCAAGCCGCCACGCGAATTCGTCTTCATGGATCGCGCCGCAATCGGCCTTGGCGCCGTGTTCCTGCACCTGCAGGCCGAGATGAATTTCCACGACCTGTTCCACGCCGAGATCGCCGATTTTTCGCTGGCTGAGGTCAAGGGTCGCCAGAAGAAGGCCTTTGACGCAGCGGCTGTGCCGTTGCCGGCCTGAGGAGTTGTCGATGACCCCGAGCGACTACTGGAGCCTCTTTGCCATCGAGGCCGAGCGTATCGGCTCCCCCCTCTATGCCAGCCTTGCCCGGCATATCCGCGATGACACGCGTATCCGCGCAATCGCCGAGAGGGCAAAGCCAGGACAGCCGCACGCCAACATCATCCTGGGTGCTGTCCAGTATCTCCTCTACGAAGGCCGCCCCCACACGCTGAAAAAGCAGTATCCCAGCCTCACGCCGGGCGCCGTGCCCGGCCCCGACACCTACGCGACCTTCCGCGACTTCTGCCTGCTATACGAGGAAGACGTGACCCATCTCGTCACGTCACGCGTGACCAACACCAACGAGGTCGCGCGCTGCACGGCGCTTCTGCCGGGTTTCCAGCACATCGCGCGCGAGGAGGGCACGGCTCTTCACATGGTCGAGATCGGCCCCAGCGCCGGCTTCAATCTCAATTGGGATCTCTACGCCTATTCCTATGTGAGCGAGGGCAGGGAAGTGGCTGCCTGCCCGAAGCCGGACGCAAGCCTCAGGCTGACGGTTGAGGCCCGGGGCCCGTTGATTCCCCACGTCGACCCGGTCATGCCGCAGGTGCTCAGCCGTGTCGGGCTTGAACTGAACCCCGTGCGGCTTGCGGATCCCGCCGATCGCCTCTGGCTCAAGGCGCTGATCTTTCCCGAGCTGCAACCGCGCATCGCCCGCCTCGACGGGGCGATCGCAACGGCTCTGAAACACCCGCCGCCGATCCGTTTCGGCGATGCGCTGGCACTCATTGCGCCAACGCTGGACGCGCTCCCGGCGACGGGCATGCCCGTGGTTTATCATTCTTTTGTCACCTACCAGTTCTCGACCGACATGCAGCGCCGGTTTGACGAGGCGTTGCTGGTGCATTCCAGGCGTCGGCCACTCTACCGCGTCAGCGTCGAATGGGAACAGGCCGAACATCCCGTCCGCGTTTCGCGCTACGACAACGGAACCGCAAGCAGCATTGTTCTGGCAGATTGCAATCCGCACGGCGCATGGATTGAATGGCGACACAAGGCGTCTGGCTGAAACATCATGACGGACGATCTTCTCGAGGAAAATGTCCCCGAAGTCCCGGCAGGCTATGTCCGGATGAACTGGTTCCAGGGCTTCGGCCGCCAGATTGGCCCCCTTTATGAGCGCGTGAACGCCGACCGCACCTACACCCGCGCGTTCCTTGTGTCCGAGGCCCACACCAATGGAATGAAAAACTGTCATGGCGGAATGCTGATGGCCTTTGCAGACATGGCGCTGGGACATGCGATCTCGTTACAGGAGAACCGCTACTGGGTGACAATGCGCATGGTAACCGACTTCGTGGAAGCCGCTCATGTCGGCGACTGGGTCGAGGGCACGGGCACCATCACCGGCCGCGAGGATGACATCTTTACCGTCACCGGCCGCATCTGGTGCGCCGAGCGCACGATTATGTCGGCGACCGGCATCTTCAAGGCCTTGGGCACGCGCCCGCCAAGACGAAAGGCCTGACATGTCCGACCCCGTCTCCAGGCTCGGGCCGCTGGCCCGCTACAGTGGCGAGCGCGTTGTCGGACCGGCATGGTTCGAGGACGCGATTGCCATGCCATGCGAGAGCCACGTGATCGATGTCTCTGGCGCGCGCATCCACTATCTGCGCTGGGGCGACCGGTCGAAGCCGGGCCTCCTGCTCGTGCACGGCAACGGCGCGCATGCCTACTGGTGGAGCTTTATCGCCCCCTTCCTCGCCCGCGAATACAACGTCGCCGCGCTCGACCTGTCGGGCATGGGGGACTCTGCTCACCGCAGCCGCTACGCGATGGATCTTTTCGTCGCCGAGGAGATGGCCGTGGCTACCCACGCCGGCATGTTCGACAACGCAGAGCCACCTGTCTTCGTGGCCCATTCGTTCGGCGGCTTTGCCACGATCCTGGCCGGCGCAAGTTTCGGCGACAGGCTTGCAGGCACCGTGATTGTCGACTCGCCCGTGAACCCGCCGGACCGCCCCGGAGGACCGCCGCACCGCGAATCTCGCCCCCACCGCATCTACGCGACCGAGGCCGAGGCGCTGACCCGCTTCCGCCTCGCCCCCGAGCAACCCTGCGAGAACGACTTCATCGTCGACTTCATCGCCCGCAAGTCGCTGCGCGCAGTCGAGGGCGGCCTGACCTGGAAGTTCGATCCGTCGCTCTGGACACAGCGCTTCTCGATCGGGGACACCGCCGAATGCCTGCGCTCGACACGCTGCCGCATCGCGATCATGCGTGGCGAGAACTCCGTCCTCATGCCGCCAGAGGTCGGGGCCTACATGTACAGCCTGCTCGGCCACGCCGCGCCCGTGATCGAGATCCCGCAGGCCCGCCATCACGTCATGCTGGACCAGCCACTGGCCTTTGTCGCGGCTCTCAGGGCCTTGCTGGCCGACTGGAACCACTCCCTGCCAACACGTCGCGTCTGAAAAGGGCGTTGTGATACCCGTCTGGCAGGACCAAGAAGCGCACCAAACTGCGGTTGCCCCGGCCCGCTTGATTGCTATATTCCGCTGCAAACACCGACTGGTCGCGACACACGTAAGGGCTCACCAATGGCATCAGGACCGAAATCTGACTACAAGCGCGGCTCAATGGACATCCGGGAGCAGGAGTCGACCTTCGCCCTGTTCTGGAGCCTGACCAAGTGGGGCACGGTCCTGACGGTGCTCCTTCTCGTGTTTCTCGCCTACATGTTTACATGATCGCCTCCGGCCGCCCCGCAAGACGGCCGGACGAACACGCCGACACGCCCGTTACCCCCTCTAACGCCGGCAGGAAGCATGAAACTCGGTATTCCGAAGGAAACCCGTCCGAACGAAACACGCGTGGCGGCGACGCCCGAGACGGTCCGCAAGTTCAAGGGCCTTGGCCTGGAGGTGCTGGTCGAGGCCGCTTCCGGAGCTGCAGCCCATATTCCGGACGCCGATTACGCCGCAGCCGGTGCCTCCATCGTTGCTGCGCGCGAGGCTCTTGCCGCCGACATCGTCCTCAAGGTGCAGCGCCCGACCGAAGCCGAGGCACCACACCTGTCCAAAGGCGCTCTGCTTGCTGCCATCCTCGCGCCGTACGCCGACCGCCCGATGGTCGCCAGATGTGCCGCGCAGGGCGTGAACGCTTTCGCGATGGAATTCATGCCGCGCATCACGCGCGCCCAGTCCATGGACGTTCTGTCCTCGCAGTCCAACCTTGCAGGCTACAAGGCCGTGATTGACGCCGCCGCGCTCTTCGGGCGCGCCTTCCCCATGATGATGACGGCCGCGGGCACGATCGCCGCCGCCCGCGTCCTCGTGATGGGCGTCGGCGTGGCTGGCCTCCAGGCCATTGCGACAGCAAGGCGCCTTGGCGCCATCGTGTCGGCAACCGACGTGCGCCTGGCCACCAAGGAGCAGGTGCAGTCGCTCGGCGCCACATTCGTGGCCGTCGAAGACGAAGAAACCAGGCAGGCCGAGACAGCGGGCGGCTACGCCAAGGAGATGAGCGAAGCCTATCGAAAGAAGCAGGCTGCCCTCATCGCCGAGACGATCCGCAAGCAGGACATCGTCATCACAACCGCCCTGATCCCGGGTCGCCCCGCGCCCGTTCTCGTCACTGAAGAGATGCTGCGTTCGATGAAGCCGGGCTCGATCCTGATCGACCTCGCGGCAGAGCAGGGTGGCAACTGCCCCCTGACAAAGGCTGGCGAGACCATCGACATCGGCGGCGTGAGGATCGTGGGCGCAGTCAACCTGGCCGGACGCCTCGCCGCCGACGCCTCCGCGCTCTATGCCCGCAACCTGTTCAACTTCGTCTCGCCCCTCATCGACAAGGCTACCAAAGGCCTCAAGATCGACTGGAACGACGACATCATCAAGGGAACCTGCCTGACGCGCGACGGAGAGGTCATTCACCCCGCACTCAAGGCCTGAGGAGCACTGCCATGGAAGCCATCGACCCCTTCATTTTCCGCCTGTCGATTTTCGTGCTGGCCATTTTCGTGGGCTACTACGTGGTCTGGAGCGTGACACCCGCCCTGCACACACCGCTGATGTCGGTCACCAACGCGATCTCCTCAGTCATCATCGTCGGTGCGCTGCTTGCCGTCGGCGTAGACCTCATCGCGGCTGGTGACAGCGGCTGGATCTCCAAGATCTTCGGCGTCATCGCCGTGATCCTCGCCAGCGTAAACATCTTCGGCGGGTTCCTCGTCACCCAGCGCATGCTTGCGATGTATCGCAAGAAAGAGAAGAAATAGGCCCGCAGCGTGGAATCTTCCATCTCCCTCGCGGACATCATCGCAACAGGCCTCGTCGTTGCCGGCATAGGCGAACTGGTGGCTGCGCGCTATTTCGCCATTCGGGACGCCGCGCAATCACGCCTCATCGCCGCGCTTCTGTTCTGGGAGGGGCTGGCGATGTTTGCCTGCGCCCTGATCCTTCATATCCGCCAGGACTTCGGCTTTTCAACGATCGTCGCTCTCATCGCCATCTGGATGGCTGCGGCAGGCATTGGCCTGCTGCGGGCCGGAATCTTCGATGCACCGCGCGAATAACCAGGATCGGTCACACGCATGAACCCCAATCTGGCAGCCATTCTCTACCTCGTGTCGGGCGTCCTGTTCATTCTGGCGCTTCGCGGCCTGTCGAGCCCCGAGACCGCCCGCACGGGCAACCGCAACGGCATGCTGGGAATGGTCATTGCGGTACTGACGACGCTGGCGGTGGCAAGCCCCACGGATGCGCTGACCTGGGGCCTGATCCTCGGCGGCGTCGCCATCGGCGGCGGCATCGGTGCCGTCATCGCGCGGCGCATTGCCATGACGCAGATGCCCCAGCTCGTGGCAGCCTTCCACAGCCTCGTCGGCCTTGCGGCCGTCTTCGTGGCAGCAGCCGCGCTCTACGCACCCCAGGCCTTCAACATCGGCGAGCCTGGCAATGTCCACATCCAGTCGCTGATCGAGATGTCCCTCGGCGTGGCCATCGGAGCGATCACCTTCTCGGGGTCCATCATCGCCTTTGCCAAGCTGAACGGGAACATGTCGGGCGCGCCCATTATCCTGCCAGCCCGCCACCTTGTGAACATTCTCATCGCGTCGGCGATCGTGGCACTCATCGTGGTGCTCGTGGTGAGCCACGGCGAGGCAACCTGGGCCTTCTGGGCGATCACGTTGCTCTCGATCGTCCTGGGCGTGACGCTGATCATTCCTATCGGTGGCGCCGACATGCCCGTGGTCGTCTCGATGCTGAATTCCTATTCCGGCTGGGCCGCTGCCGGGATCGGCTTCACCCTCGAGAATTCCGCCCTCATCATCACCGGTGCGCTCGTGGGTTCCTCGGGCGCCATCCTGAGCTACATCATGTGCAAGGGCATGAACCGGAGCTTCTTCTCCGTGATCCTCGGCGGGTTCGGTGGCGAGACGGCCGGCCCCGCCGGAAAGCAGGAAACCCGCCCCATCAAGCAGGGTTCGGCCGAGGACGCCGCCTTCATCATGAAGAACGCTTCGTCCGTCATCGTGGTCCCGGGGTACGGCATGGCGGTCGCACAGGCCCAGCATGCCCTGCGCGAGATGGCTGACAAGCTCAAGAAAGAGGGCGTCAAGGTCTCCTACGCCATCCACCCCGTCGCGGGTCGCATGCCGGGTCATATGAACGTGTTGCTGGCCGAAGCCAACGTGCCCTACGACGAGGTCTTCGAGCTCGAGGACATCAACAGCCAGTTCGCCATGGCCGACGTGGCGTATGTCATCGGCGCCAACGACGTGACGAATCCTGTCGCCAAGACCGATCCCCAATCCCCCATTTACGGCATGCCCATTCTCGATGTGGAGAAGGCCAAGACAGTGCTGTTCATCAAGCGGGGCATGGGTTCGGGCTACGCCGGCGTAGAAAACGAACTCTTCTTCCGTGACAACACGATGATGCTTTTCGGTGACGCCAAGAAGATGACCGAGGAGATCGTCAAGTCTCTTGGTTAGCCTGGGGCGCGCGGGGCTGCACACGGGTCCCGTCCGCGTTAACTTTCGGCGGATTTTGTGGTTGCGCAATCGTTGGGGCTGACACGATGCTGCAGGCACGCTAGAGATAGGGGAGCCTCTCCCAGGGAACGTTCAGGATGAAACTCCGTCACCTCATGTTCATTCCGGTGATCGGCGGGTCGCTTCTGCTGTCCGCCTGCGAGAATCCGTTTGAGCCAACGGGGAAAACCTCCAACGTCCCCGATGTCGCCCCCGAGGCGAAGGCCGCCATCGAGCAATACGTCGCGAAGGTCAACGCCCACGATGCGCCCGGCGCAGGCGAACTCCTCGCCGACGGCCCGGGCTTTGTGTGGATCGAGAACGGCGAAGTTGTCTACGAAACCAAGATGGCTGCCGTGACTGCCCTGACCAACTATTTCGCGGGCTTTCCCGAGTCGCACTTCGAGGCCTACGACATGAAGATCTCGATGCTCACCGACGAAGCCGCAGTCGCCACATTTCGGTACTCCCAGACCGTCGCGGCCAATGGCCAGTTCTCGATGAAGTTCGAGGGCACCATGACCCTCACGTTGGCCGAACGCGACGGGGACTGGAAAATCGTCGTGGGCCACCGCAGTGCCAGCAAATTCCCGCATTGAGGCCTGAACGCTAACCATTTGGCCGCATTGCCGAAACTCCTGTTGATCCGCGTGTCCTCGCCGTGGTTCTCTCGCTCCGGGGCAGTGGGGCGATGGAAAATCCGGTACTTGAACTGAAGGGCGTGACCAAGCGCTACGGCGATTTCACCGCCGTGAACAGCGTCAGCTTCATCGCGCCCCAAGGCAAGATCGTGGGGCTGCTCGGCCCCAACGGCGCCGGCAAGACCTCGACCTTGCGCATGATCCTCGGCATCTCGACCCCGACCGAGGGGTCCATCACCCTGTTCGGAAAGCCTCCCGGCCGCGCCGTGCAGCACCGGATCGGCTACCTTCCCGAGGAGCGCGGCCTCTACAAGCGCATGACCGCGTTCGAGACCATCGTCTATTTCGGCCGCCTGAAGGGCCTCTGGGCCGGGGCAGCCCGAAAGCGCGCACTCGAACTGCTCGAGGAACTGGGCCTCGCGCATGTCAAGGATCGCAGGATCGAAGCCCTGTCGAAGGGCATGGCGCAGAAGATCCAGCTCGCCACCGCGATTGCGCACAATCCCTCGCTGATCATCCTCGACGAACCCTTTTCAGGCCTCGACCCGATCAACCAGAACGAACTCGAGGCCGCGATCCGCAAGCTCGCCCGCAACGGCGCGACCGTCCTGTTCTCGACCCACACGATGAGCCATGCCGAGCGCCTGTGCGACCGCTTCGTGATCCTGGTCAAGGGCAACAAGGCCTTCGACGGCACCCTCCAGGAGGCGCGCGCCGTCATGCCCCGCAGCGTCAAGCTTGAATCCCCGAACGACCTGTCGTTCCTCGCCAGCATTCCCGGCGTCGCACGCATCGTTCCGCCGCACGACAATGTGGCGTGGTGGGAGGTCTTCCTTGCAGCCGGTTCCGACCCGCAACTCATCCTGTCGGCCTGCTTTGAAAAGGGCGTGAAGCTCACTCGCTTCGACACATCAGCCCCGCCATTGCACGAGATTTTCGTCTACCTCGCGGGTGGCAACGCGGAAGGCCTTGTCCCATGAGGGAGACGTGGATCATCGCCTGGCATGGTTTCGTGCAGCACGCCACGTCGCGCCCCTTCCTGCTCGGTGTGATGCTGCCGCTCTTCTACCTTCTGCTTGTAGGCTGGGTTCCCAGCGCATCGCAGAGCCAGCTCGCCCTTCTCGGTGCCCCCATCCGGCATTTTGCCGTCATTGACCCGACCGGACGCATGATTCCGGCCATCGACCAGGCCATCATCCGCGAGCGGCTTGAGCGCGGGCTCCTGGCGCTGAATGGCTACGCGAAGGAAAATGCCGACGAGGAGAAGCTGCGGGCCGGCGACCCTGCGCTGGCAACCCTGCTCCTCGATGCGGATCCGGTCAGCAAGGCGACGGCCAGTGCCCTCGAGGCGAGGGGCGGAACGATCGCAGCCTTCATCGCGCTGCGCCCCTATCTCAAGCCTGGCGCGCCCTCGTTTGACGAACCCACCGACCAGTTCATCCGCATCGACCTGCCCGGGGAGCTTGCCGGCGCCCCGGATCTTGCTGTTGCCGCCCAACCCTTCCTCTCGGCTGAAAATCTGACGCGAGGGCCCTTCGGCCCCGTCCACCTCTGGGCGATCCTTGTCGTGCCGCCGGGCATCCTCGACGGCTCGGCGTCGGCCACCTACCTCGCTGACGACCTCAACAGGCCGGGCCTGCGCGAATTCCTGCGCAATGCCATGGATCTCGAGCTGCGGCGCCTCGCGGCGGCCGACCTGGCGATCCCAATGGCAAACGCCGATCGGGTCATTGGCACGGCCAGCCAGATCACCTCGATCGACCCCGATCCCGAAAAGCTCGGCGCTGTCACGGGTGTACGTCAGTTGCAGGTCCTGGCGGCAAACCTCGTCTACTTCATGCTCTTTTTCGCCCTCTTCATGACCGCCAACATGGTCGTGATGGCGCTGGTCGAGGAAAAGAGCAACCGCGTGGCCGAGTTGCTGCTGTCGTGCGTCAGGGCCGAAACCCTGATGGCTGGCAAGCTCCTGACGGGCCTGCTGCTGGCGCTGTTTCTCGTTGTGGTCTGGGTGGTGACGGTCAGCGCGGCGATCGGCGTCTTCTTCCCGGCGGGGCAGGTGATCGCCTCCGAGCTTCTCGGCAACATTTCCAGCCCCGCACAGCTCTTCCAGATCACCGTCTTCTTCGCGATGTCCTACCTCACGGTGGGCGCCTTCTTTCTCGCGGCGGGCAGTGCGGCCAATTCCATTTCGGACGCCCAGGCCGTTGTGGCACCGGCAACGCTCGTGACCATGCCGATCTGCATGCTGCCGCTCGTGGTGGCCTATGCCCCCGAGAGCGCCTTTGCGCGCTTTGCGTCCTACGTGCCGTTCTTTGCACCTTTCACGATGATGGTGCGCTCGCTCAGCTCACCCGAGGGCATTGATATCCTCGGCTCGTTCGTGGTCAGCGCCCTGACGCTGTGGTGGCTGATCAGGCTCGTCGCGCGTGTCTTCCGGGCGAACCTCCTGCGCCCCGATGCACCGGCAAGCTTCTCCGGCTTCCTGCGCGACCTGTTCAGCCCGCCAAGGCGCATCTGAGCCACCCGGTCAGACACAAGAAAACCGCGGCCCCCGCAAGGGGCGCCGCGGCTCTGTTCTGGCCGACGATGTCGGTTTACGGACGGGGCGGACGGGCAACCCGCGGCGTCTTGGGCAGGAGACCCTCACGCTGCAGCTTCTTGCGGTGCAGCTTGCGGGCGCGGCGGACGGCTTCCGCCTTCTCACGGGCGCGCTTTTCCGAAGGCTTCTCGAAGTGGTTGCGCAACTTCATCTCGCGGAACAGGCCCTCGCGCTGCATCTTTTTCTTGAGCGCCTTCAAGGCTTGGTCGACATTGTTGTCACGCACGACGATCTGCAAGGAAAACCTCCGGTATAAGTCTGGGACGTCAAGGAAAGAGGGCAAGTCCCTAGGGGATCTGCCCTTATGAAGGGGCGCTAGTTACCAGAGACAACCAGCCCTGTCCACCCTTGCCGGGTGCGGCCGCAAGGCTCATATCTCCCCCATGACAATCCGCAAGATCGCGAGGATGGGCCATCCCGTCCTGGCACAGAAGGCCGATCCGGTCACGGATCTGGCCGATCCCGAGCTCCGGCGCCTGGTCGAGGATATGGTGGAAACCATGATCGACGCCCCCGGCGCTGGCCTCGCCGCCCCCCAGGTCTACGAACCCGTGCGGGTTGTGGTCTTCCAGGCCCCCGTCGGCCGGGCCGACCCGGGCCTGTCCGAGGCCGAGATATTCGAGCACACGTCCCCCTTGACGGTCCTCGTCAACCCCGAGATCGAGATCCTCTCGCCCGCGCGCGAGGGCGGCTGGGAAGGGTGCCTCTCCGTGCCGGGCTTGAGGGGTTGGGTGGAGCGCCCGGCCCATATCCGCTACAGCGGCCATGGGCTGGACGGGAAACGGATCGAGCGCGTGGCCAAGGGCTTCCACGCCCGCGTGGTCCAGCACGAATGCGACCACCTTGACGGCATTCTGTACCCGCAGAGAATGAGCGACCTGTCCCGGCTCATCTTTGAGAGCGAGATCAGGCATTGGCTCGAAGGAAAGAAATGATGAGCGACACGAAAACCCACGGCGACGACCTGCGCGAGAAGTTGCTGGCCGAAATCCTGCCGCATGTGGCCTTTGATGGCTGGACCGAGCGCGCCCTCACCAATGCAGCCTCGCGCCTTGGCATTGACGAGGCAGAGGTGCGCGTCGCGTTTCCCCGCGGAATCGCTGATGCGATCACGTATTTTTCGCACAAGGCCGACGATCAGGCGGAGGCCCTGATCCAGGCCGCCGACCTCAAGTCCATGAAGGTCCGCGAGCGCGTGGCCTTTGCCGTGCGCAAGCGCATCGAGGTCATCGCCGCGCACCGCGAGGCGGCGCGGCGCGGCGCCGCCCTCTTTGCCCTTCCCCAATACGCGCTCGACGGCGCGGCCTGCGTCTACCGGACCTGCGACATGATCTGGCGCGCCATCGGGGACACGTCCACCGACTTCAACTTCTACACCAAGCGCGGCCTGCTCTCCGGCGTCCTCACCTCGACCATGATCTACTGGTTCGGTGACAACAGTGAAGGCAGCGACGAGACCTGGAAATTCCTCGACCGCCGCATCGCCGACGTGATGCAGATCGAGAAGGTCAAGGCCGCAGTCATTAAGGTTGCAGGCACGTTGCCCAATCCGCTGACGATCCTGGGCGCCCTGCGTTATCCCGGCCGCTAGTCGGCGGGCCTGAGGCCAAGCGGATAGAGCCGCGTGACGTGGCCCATCTTGCGGCCCGCGCGTGCTTCGCCCTTGCCGTAGTGATGCACGGCAGTGGAGGGCTGAGCAGCCAGTTCCTGCCAGCGCTCGATCTCGTCGCCGAGCAGGTTTGTCATCACCGCATCAGAGTGGCGGACAGGGTCACCGAGCGGCCAGCCGGCCACCGCGCGCATGTGCTGTTCGAACTGGCTGACGGTACAAGCGTCGATCGTCCAGTGGCCTGAATTGTGGACCCGCGGCGCGATCTCGTTGACCAGGAGCGCGCCTTCTTCGGTCTCGAACAGCTCGACCCCCATCACGCCGACATAGTCGAAGGCCGCAAGCAGCGTCTCCGCGATCCGTCGGGCCTCGCTGCGCGTGCGTGCCGACGCGCGCGCAGGCGCAAGCGTGGTGCGCAGGATGTGATCCTCATGCCGGTTCTCGACCAGATCATAGCAGGCCATGCGCCCGTCGATGCCGCGCGCCGCCACAAGCGACAGCTCGCGCCGGAAGGCAACGAAGCCCTCGAGGATGCAGGGCGCCCGGTGCAGCGCATCCCAGGCTGGCAACAGCTCGCTTGCTGCACGCACCATGCGCTGGCCCTTGCCGTCATAGCCGAACCGGGCGGTCTTGAGCACCGCCGGAATGCCCGTGACCGCGGGCGCATCTGCGACCACGGCCTCGCTGTCGACCGGCACGAACGCAGCCGTTCCGATCCCGGCCTTGCGCACGAAGGTCTTCTCGGCGACCCGGTCCTGGATCACGCCAAGCGCGAGCGGCGAGGGGCGCACGGCCCGCAGCCGGCCCAGGAGGCCAGCCGTGTCGGCAGGTACATTTTCGAATTCATAGGTGATGACATCGACCCGCCGCGCGAAATCCTCCAGCGCTGCACGGTCCTCGTAGGCGGCCACCACATGCCAGTCGCTGACCTGGAACGCCGGCGAGTCAGGCTCAGGCGAATAGATGGCGCACCTTAGCCCAAGCCGCGCGGCCGCCATGGCGAGCATGCGCCCCAGCTGTCCACCGCCCAGGATCCCGATCGTGCCTCCCGGACGCACGACGCGCAAGCTGTCAGCGGCCATCGTCTTCATCGAAGGGTGCTTCCGGCACGTCGGCGGTCTGCCGGGCACGGAAGGCGTCGAGCCGCTTGGCCAGTTCCTTGTCTTCAAGCGCAAGGATCGCCGCCGCGAGCAGGCCGGCGTTCTTGGCGCCCGGCTTGCCGATGGCAAGGGTCCCGACAGGAACGCCGCCTGGCATTTGGACGATGGAAAGCAGGCTGTCCATCCCGTTCAGCCCTGTCGCGGCCACGGGCACGCCCAGCACGGGCAGGGTTGTCATGGAGGACGCCATGCCCGGCAGGTGCGCCGCACCGCCAGCGCCGGCGATGATGACTTTCAGGCCGCGCCCACGCGCACCCTTGGCATAGGCATAAAGCCGGTCGGGCGTTCGGTGGGCCGAGACGACCCGCACCTCGTGCCGGACGCCGAGTTTTTCGAGAATGTCGGCAGCCTCCGACATCACGGACCAGTCCGAGCGGCTGCCCATGATGATGCCGACATCGGCCAGCGATCGCTCGCTCGTGGGGTTGGTTTTGGTGGCCATGATGGCCCTGCGCTTCCTGATGTGTGCCCTGCGGGACCCGTTGTCCCCGGCACGTGAGAAGCGCCGCATTATAGTGGTTCGGCCTCACCAGTGAAATCCGGAAGTCTGCCGTCGTTAAGCAATTGGTCGCAGCATTTCTGTTAACGATTCGTGACAGCGGTTCCGCCCGGCTTGCGCTATAGTGGAAAAGCATGAAGGTAACAGGCAACCGCCCCGGTTCAGTCTCTGCCGCCTCCGGCGTCAGCGCCTACACGTCCGTCCAGAAGGCAACATCAGGCGGGCAGGCGACCCCGGCCCGCGCGCCCGGCGAGGTCGCATCGGTGCTGGGCATCCCCGAGGATGATTTTACACCGCGCGTGCGCGACGCCATCATGACCCTGATGGGTGAGGTCGACCGTCTGCGCGTCGAGCTCGAGCAGATGCGCAGCCAGTTCGAGGCCATCCAGGCCCTGGCGGACCAGGACGCGCTCGTGCCTCTCCTGAACCGCCGCGCCTTCGTGCGCGAGATGTCACGCATTCTCGACTTCGGCGAGCGCTACGACCTGACGGCCTCAATCGTCTATTTCGACCTCGATGGGTTCAAGGCGGTCAATGACAGTTTTGGTCATGCGGCCGGTGATGCCGTGCTGCGGCACGTGGCGCGGATCCTGACCGACAATGTCCGCGAGTCGGACGTGATCGGCCGTCTCGGCGGTGACGAGTTCGGTTTGATCATGGCCAAGGCCGACCGGGAAGCTGCCGAACGCAAGGCGGCCTTCCTTGCCGCTGAGCTCTCCCGCCATCCCTTCGAGTGGAACGGCCAGAAGATTGCGCTCTCGATGACCCATGGTGTCCACGTCTTCCAGAAGGGCGAGAATGTCGACGGTGCCATGGAGAATGCCGACCGCGCCATGTACACCGCCAAGGGCAGTGCCCGGCAAAAACCCTGACCGATCTTCAGGCGATGATGTCCGGAAGCATCGAGTCTTCGATCAGCGTGATCTGGTCCTTCAGCATCAGCTTGCGCTTCTTGAGCCGCTTGAGCAGCAGTTGGTCGCTCGCAGCGCTCGCGACCAGCGCCTTGATGTCGTCGTCGAGTTCTCGGTGCTGCCGCTTGAGGTCTGCCAGTTGCTGGAGCGTAGCCCTGTCGACGGTGGACGGATCGACGCCCTCCGGCAGCACGTCATCAGCATCGGCCTGCACGCCCCCGACCAGCGTCAGCTGCGGGGGATCCTTGTTGTCGTTGTTGTTTGAGGATCCCATGACCTTCGCAATAGCCCGAGGGGAAAAAGACAGCGCGCACAAGACAATACCATATGTCGCGGCAAGCTTCTCTCGCAGTCACAACGAGCGGACTGGTCCGCGTGCTCCTGCGAAGCGGAAGCAGTGCACCGCAACATGGAGCCGATTAACACAAAATTTGTTACCGCCTCAACATCGCCGCTGACAAATGTACCGTTTTGTGTTCCAGTCGAATCCTCATAGCACGGAGGCACGTCAATGGGCCTAGAGTCGCATATCCAGGAGCTTACGGATAGGCATTACAAACTCGAAGAACAGATCAGGGATGAGCAGCACCGACCCCACCCTGACGACATAGTGCTGGCGGAGTTGAAAAAGAAGAAGTTGCGCCTGAAGGAAGAGATCCAAAGGCTCAAGCTCGAGATTCAGTAATCAGGCCGGTTCAGGCCTCCCATGTCGCCCCCGGCGCGTCGCGCGCTTCGGGGGCGTTTTCATGTCTTGGGTCGCTTACGTCTTGAGGGCCAACTCGCGCAGCTTGAACTTCTGGATCTTGCCGGTCGAGGTCTTGGGCAGTTCGCAGAACACGACCGTGCGGGGCACCTTGTAGCTGGCGATATGGCTGCGCACGAAGGCGATGATCTCCTCCGGCGTCGCGCTCGTACCCTTCTTGAGTTCGATGAACGCAACCGGCGTTTCGCCCCATTTCTCGTCCGGCTTGCCGGCAACCCCCGCAAGGCCGACGGCAGGATGCTTCATCAGCACGTCCTCCACCTCGATCGACGAGATGTTCTCGCCGCCCGAGATGATGATGTCCTTCGAGCGGTCCTTGAGCTGGATGTACCCATCCGGGTGCCAAACGCCCAGATCGCCGGAATGGAACCAGCCATCCTTGAAGGCGGCAGCCGACGCCGACGGATTCTTGAGGTATCCCTTCATCACGACGTTGCCGCGGAAGAAGACTTCACCCATCGTCTGTCCGTCGCGCGGGACATCCTTCATCGTCTCCGGATCCTTCACGGCCAGGGCCTCGAGCACCGAGTAGCGCACACCCTGGCGCGCCTTGATGAGGGCACGGTCCTCGAGGTCATGCGCATCCCATTCCGAATGCCACGCATTGACGACGGCCGGGCCATAGGTCTCGGTCAGGCCGTAGACATGATGTACCTGGAAGCCGGCAGCCTCCATGCGTGCCAGCGTCGCCGCGGGAGGAGGGGCCGCCGCGGTCATGAACTCGATCTTGTTCTCCAGGGGTTGGCGTTCATCCTCGGTCGCATCAACAAGCATGCTCATCACAATCGGCGCACCGCACATGTGGGTGACGCCATAGCGCACGCAGGCATCGTACATGTTTGCTGCTGTCACGCGGCGAAGGCAGACATGGGTCCCCGCCACGACCGAGATCGTCCATGTGAAGCACCAGCCATTGCAATGGAACATCGGCAGTGACCAGAGATATACCGGATGCGCGCGGATCGAAGCCGAGATCACGTTGCCAAGCGCAAGCAGGTAGGCACCACGCGAGTGGAAGACCACGCCTTTCGGATTACCCGTCGTTCCACTCGTGTAGTTCAGCGCGATCGCCTGCCACTCGTCCTTTGGCAGCGACCATTCAAAATCCGGATCACCGGTGTTGAGGAAGGCCTCGTATTCGATCTCGCCGATCAACTCACCACCCTTGAAAAAGGGGTCATCGATCCCGATCAGGTAGGGCTTCGCCTTGCAGAGCTTCAGCGCTTCCCGCGCCAGGGCGCCGAACTCCCGGTCAACCATTAGGACCCGGGCCTCGCCATGGTCGAGGATGAAGGCGATCTCCTGCGCGCTGAGGCGATAGTTGATCGCGTTCAACACGCCGCCGGTCATCATGACGCCGTAATGCGCATCAAGCATCGCCGGAATGTTGGGGGCAAGAACCGAAACCGTGTCGCCGATCCCGATCCCGCGCTTCGACAGTGCCGAGGCCAGCCGGCGACAGCGCGCGTAGAACGTGGCATAGCTGTGGCTGTGATCCCCATGCAGGATGGCGGTATGCGTGGGGTAGACGAGCGCCGCCCTCTCAAGGAAGCTCAGCGGCGAAAGCGCCTGGAAGTTCGCCGGGTTCTTGTCGAGATCGGTCTCATACGGGTTGTGGTGTCCGGTCGTGGCGGTCATGCGTTGTTCCCACTGGCGATGAAGTGTCGGGACGCAAACTAACCAAGCGCTGCGCACCCGGCAATGTTGCCGACCAGCCTTCAGGCGCTGGCAGCCGGCCAGGGACGGCCCCTGCGGCAGAGCGCCCCGCGTAACCGCGGTCACTGGCTGCATCGGTCCGGTGGCGATAAGAAGCGCCCCATGTCGACACGCGTGACCTTCCCCGACATCGCCCGCATCTTTGCGCTGCTGGCCACCGCAGTGATCATGCTGCTGGCCAACGGGCTGCAGGGCACGCTTGTGCCCGTCCGGGCCCACGCCGAGGGTTTCTCGAGCACGGCAATCGCACTGATGGGCTCGGCCTATTTCGTGGGATTCATCGCCGGTTGCTGGTTTTCCCCGCGCCTGACAGCGCGCGTAGGCCAGATCCGGACATTTGCAGTGCTCGGAGCGATGACGGCGGCGCTGGTCCTGTTGCATGCGCTGGTGATATCGCCCTGCGTGTGGGCAGCATTGCGTGCGGGCATCGGCTTCTGTGCGGCCGGCATGTTCGCCGTTCTCGAGGCCTGGCTGAACCAGCAGGCGGCGAACGCGATCCGCGGACGGATGTTCACGATCTATGCGACCGTCAACAATCTCGCGCTCATGGGCGGGCAGTTCCTGTTCACGCTGGCAGATCCCGGCACCCACGTGCTCTTTTCGATTTGCGCCATTCTGACCATGATGTGCCTCTTGCCCGTGGGCCTGACCCGTCAGGAAGAACCTCCACGCCCGCGGACGGTCACCCTGCATCTGGCGCGGCTCTACCAGCTCTCACCGGTCGGCATGATTGGCGCGATTGTGGTGGGACTCGTCTCCGGTGCGTTCTGGACGCTCGCGCCGGTTTATGCCGGACACCGCGGCATGACGGATGATGGCATCGCACTGTTCATGTCGGCCGTCATCCTCGGTGGTGCGATGGCGCAGTGGCCCCTGGGGCGGCTCTCGGACCTGATGGACCGGCGCTACGTGATTGGCATTTGCGCCGCCCTCGCGGCCGTCGCAGGTCTGGTGCTTGCAATGCCTTCACCATTCGCTGCCTACGACTGGCTATGGCTCTTCGCCGGTGGGGCACTCTACGGCGCAACGGCCTTTCCGATCGGCTCGCTGACCAATGCCCATCTCAACGACCATGCCCGCCGCGAGGAGATGACCCAGGTCGCTTCCAGCAACCTGTTCGTCTATGGCGCTGCGGCGGCAATCGGCCCGGTCGTGGCGGCAGGCGTCATTGCCGCTGCCGGGCTTGACGCCATTTTCCTCTACACCGCACTCGTGCACGCAGTGTTCGTGGGTTTTGTCATCTACCGCTTGGCGCGGCGCGGCCCGGTTCCAGCCGCCCAGCGTGAACCCTTCGAGGTCGAGACGATCCAGCCCGCGCCGATGCACGTGAACACGCAGTCAGCAGGAAACTGAGCGCCGCGGCGAACCGCGGCACATCAGAATGGCCCTTTACGATTTGTCGCTGCGCGCCCGCTGGAACGACGCAAACACCGATGCCGGATCGTACTTCATCTGCGGGGCATCCTCGTCGCCTTCCGGCTTCACCGCGTCGCTCGCAGGCTTCAGCGTCGAGCCCTTGACCTCGGCCATCGTCACCCGCGGCTTGCGCGCGGCAGCCTTTTCCACCGCAAGGTCGAGCTCGAGCTGCGAACAGAGGCTGAGCGTGACCGGATCGACGGGCTTGATGTTCGTGATGTTCCAGTGGCTGCGGTTGCGGATGGCCTGGATCGTCGACTTGGTCGTGCCGACAAGCTTTCCGATCTCGGCGTCCGTGAGTTCCGGATGATTGCGCACCAGCCATGCGATGGCGTCAGGACGGTCCTGCCGGCGCGACACGGGCGTGTAGCGTTGCCGTCCCTTGGCGGCGGCCGACGGCATTTCCACGGCCGACTTGTTCATGACGAGCCGCTTGTTGGGATCCTTCTCCGCCGCCGCGATTTCCTCGCGCGTGAGCTGGCCCATCATCACCGGGTCGAGCGGCGTGATCTTCTCGGGATGCGCGTCATCAGCCATCGCCTTGATCTCCAGCGGGTGCAGGCCGCAGAAGGTAGCGATCTGCTCGAAGGTCAGCGTGGTCTCGTTGATCAGCCACATGGCCGTCGCCTTGGGCATCAGGGGCTTTGTCATCGGTCAATACCTCTCCGTTCGGCGCCAGCGCATTTTCCAGCGCCAGCCCAGGAAATTCACCTTGGATATAAGGGAGTTTCGATGCCGCCCTTATAGTCTGTTGCGCGAGCCCTGGGAAGGGGAACGCCAGCACCCCGCTCAGGGCGTCAACAGGATCTTCCCGATGTGGCTGGATCCCGCCATTTTGACGTGGGCGGCAGCTACGTCAGCCATGGCAAACACGCTGTCAACCACGGGTTTGACCCGCCCGCTCTCGATCAGGGGCCAGACATGCGCCTGGACCGACCGGGCGATCTCGCCCTTCTCGGCGTGGCTGCGCGCCCGCAGCGTTGACCCCGTGATCGTCAGCCGCTTCAGCATCATCGGCAGCAGGTTCAGCGTGGCCTGGGCACCGTTCTGGAAAGCGATGTTGACCAGCCGACCCTCCAGCCTGAGCAGGTTGAAGTTCTTGCCGATATAGTCGCCGCCCACCATGTCCAGGATGACGTCGACCCCGGCCCCGCCGGTTTCCGCCCGGATGACCTCTTCGAAGTCGGCCTCGCGATAATTCACGGCCCGCGCAGCCCCCAGGCGCTCGCACGCCGCGCACTTTTCGGCCGATCCCGCCGTCGTGAAGACCCGGTGGCCGCGCGCGGCAAACACCTGGATTGCCGCCGTGCCGATGCCGCTCGAGCCGCCATGGACAAGAAGCGTCTCGCCGGCCTTCAGGCGCGCGCGGTCGACCACATTCGTCCAGACCGTGAAATGGGCCTCGGGAAGAGCGGCCGCATCGACTGCCGAGACGCCCTTGGGAACGGGTAGGGCGCTGTCTTCGTGCACGAGGCAGAACGCGGCATAGCCGCCGCCAGCCACAAGCCCGCACACCACGTCACCCACCTTGTGGCGGGTGACGCGCGCACCCGTGGCGACAACCGTGCCCGAAGCCTCGAGGCCCAGTGTCTGTGGCGCGCCCGGCGGTGGAGGATAGAAGCCTGCAACCTGCATCAGGTCGCCACGGTTGAGCCCCGTGGCCGCAACCTTGATCAGGACGTCTTCGGGCCCGGGCTGGGGCACGTCGATCTCGGTGATCACCGGGGCCGGTTTTCCGTCAATCTTGCCGGCAACGACCGCTTTCATCTTGGCGGGAATGGTGTTCATCGGTGAAGGCCTCTTGAAGAAGGTGGCGCGAATGGCTTCAATTCGATTGCAGGCAGGACGATGGAGGCAAGTATGGCGTGGGACGATCCCGATCCGAAACCGAAAAAGGCCACCCCGATCGACCTCGGCCTGCTGTCGATCGAAGACTTGCAGGCGCGCATTCAGGAATACCAGTCCGAAATCCGTCGCATGGAAGAGGCGATCAAGGCCAAGCAGTCACAGCGCGCGGTCGCTGAAGACCTGTTCCGCAAGGCCTGACGTCCCAGGGGGCTGTTGGCCCTCAGTACGAGATGGACATGCCAAGGCCACGGGCATCCCGCTCGATCCCGGCAGGCAGGCACCGGCCAGTGCCACGGGCGATGTGCCGGGCCGTCAGCACCAGCGCGCAGGCGTCCAGAAGGTCATCGGCCTTTGCACCCGAGCCCCTCAGGTTTCCGAGCCAGTTGTCAATCATGCCGAACCCTGCAGCCCGGAGCAGCCGTGTCCGCAGGCTTCGTCCTTCCGCGAGGTGCTTGCTGGCAAGAGGTTTGCCGCCATTCAGCCGCGCGAAGGCGAGCTCGGGGTGTGCCTCGAACACGCGGTCCTGGTCTGCCGCAGTGAGCACATCATCAATCTCGAGGATCCGGGGGCGGATGTTCCAGATCTGCTTCGAGATGCCACCAAAGCCCTGCGCCTTGCTCCATTGATTCGCCACAGTCCACTCGGTTTGCGCGAAATGGAGCGCACCGCGCGGCAGCGTCTTGAAAACACGGCTCCCGCAGGGTGAGAGCGCGGCGCGTGCCTCAACCTCGCATTGCCGCACGCCATTGCTCGAAATGCCGATCGGCATGTCTACAGCTACGATCTGAGCAACGGCGCCTATCCCGTTCCAGTTCGGTGCAATTTTCCATGTCGCGGCGTTCAGGTTAAGCGCTGCTTCGACGACGATCCAACCACCTCGGCAGCCATCCACACCTGCGACGCGCATCATCCGCTGAACCATGCCCGGGTTAACTCTCTTTAGGATGACGGATTGTGGTTTTCGTGCCAAGCTTGGCGTAAAGAATGCAAGCAGGCACATCTTAAGCTTGCAGTGTGCCGCTTTGAAGTTTTCGATTCGCCTCGGGCTTCAATGCGACCATGACTTTCGAAATGCGCAGTTACCGGCATCGGGAGAGAGCGATCGCATGAAGGGTTGGTTCAAAGGGGAATTCATGGCTTACAAGCCCGGCGGGATGGAAGCGCAGGCTGCAAACGCAATGACGTTTGCCGGTTCGGAACTGTTCAGGCGCACTTTCGAGGAAGGCATGGCCATGGTCGAGGAGACCGCCACCTACCTTGATGGCAAGGGAAGGGCGGAGTCAAAGCTTCTCCCGTCCAAGGCGGCCCTGACCTATGCGGGCGAAAGCATGCGCCTGACAACCCGCCTGATGCAGGTGGCCTCCTGGCTGCTCGTCCAGCGAGCCGTCTCCGAGGGTGAAATGAGCCCGACAGAGGCCCAGAACGAGAAGTATCGTCTCGGCGCGCGCGAAATCTGCCGCGGTTCTCGCCCTGAAGGCACTGACCTGCTGCCCGCGAAGCTGCTTGAACTGCTGGCGCGCAGCATGAACCTCTACGAGCGCGTGGAACGCCTCGACCAGATGATCTACGGTCGCCCCGAAGTGGCCCCCGCCGGCGTCACCGCCCAGCTCGACCGCCTCCAGGCCGCATTCGGACGCGCCGCCGAATAGGCCGTATCCTCCTCGAACGAACAACGAGGCCGATTCCCGATGGGGCGTCGGCCTTTCTGCTGTTCAGGCGCGCGGCTTGCCCCGGTTGAATTCCGCCTCGATCTCGGACTTGATCCGGTGCCAGTGCGCATCGATCTCCCCGAAGGGCGTGATGCCGTAATGCTCGCGCATGACCTTGCGCGTCACGGCCACCAGCACGGGCTTGTGATGGGTCCGCCAATGCGCGAAGTCCCAGGCTTCACCCGACGAGCGCAGCGCGCTCGTCGACATGTAGGTTCGGGCGGTAATCGTTGCTGCAGCTGTCACCACCCTGACCGGGTGGTGCGCGTATTCGGTATCCTCGAAATAGGATATGCGCTCGATATCCGCATCGCTGAGGCCATGTGTAACCACACCCTCGACCACCGCGTCGCGGCGGGTCACGAGCGTTGGAAACGAGTAGCCATGGGCTGTTTCCGCAGCATAGCCATCAAGCCGTCCCGGCTGGTGCCGCAGATCGGTGCTCGAACGGTCGATCACGGCCTCGAGCAGCTCGAGGTCCATGAGCGAGCCGTAGAAGAAGAAGGCGTGTCCGGACACAGGCAGTGATCTCCATTGGGCAGCATCGAAAAATCATGCAGCACGCGGTCATCCCGTCAACGCAAAAAAACAGGGCGCGCTGACAGCGCACCCTCTTGCATGCAATCGCGTCTCGTCGGCGGCCCACGACGGGGCCAGCGCGGCCTGCCTACTTCTTGGTGGCGGCGCCGATGCCTTCGAACTTCTTGGCAAACTTCGACACGCGGCCGGCGCGGTCCATGATCTGCTGGTTGCCGCCGGTCCATGCCGGATGCGTGGTCGGGTCGATGTCCAGCGTCATGACATCGCCTTCGGCGCCCCAGGTCGACCGGGTCAGGTACTTCGATCCGTCGTTCAGCACGACCGTGATGAAGTGATAGTTGGGATGGCCTTCTTTCTTCATGGCTTGCCTTGGACTTTGTCGGGCGGCCTGCCCCGCTAGGGGCCGCCGCACAGTTCGGAGCGCGGGCATATAGCCAAATCCCATCTGCGGCGCAAGACCGCGGATTTACCCCAGCACCTTCCTGCAGGGGCAAAGCGGTGTCATATAGGGCACGAAACCAGCCGGGATCCCCAATTTGAGCGACAATCGAGGTGCGGAATTCGAGGCCAGCATCCAGCGCGAGGCGCAAGGTCGCAGCCGGAGCCGCAACCTTAAGATCCTGGGCCGCATCGTGCCCTTCATGGCCCCCTACAAGGGCATGGTGGCCTTGGCGACCCTGTTCCTTCTGGCCGCCGCCAGCGCCTCGCTGGCGATCCCGGCAGCCGTGCGCGAGATGATCGACCACGGCTTCAGCCAGGAGAACGCGGGCCTCATCGACCGTTATTTCCTGTTGGTCCTTGGCGTGGCGCTGGTCCTGGGCTTCGCGACTGCCGCCAGATTCTACTGCGTGACGTGGCTGGGCGAGCGCATCGTCGCCGACCTGCGGCGCGCCATCTACAGCCATATCCTGTCCCAGAGCCCAGCCTTCTTCGAAGTCACCCGCACGGGCGAGGTACTCTCGCGCATCACGACCGACACGACCCTGATCCAGACGGCCGTCGGCTCCAGTGCATCGATCGCCTTGCGCAATCTCCTCATGATGGTCGGTGGCCTCGCGATGCTGCTCGTCACCAGCGCCAAGCTGACGGGCCTCGTCCTCGGCACTGTCGTCTTTGTCGTGCTGCCGCTGATCTTTTTCGGGCGGTCCGTGCGCAACCTGTCGCGCCAGAGCCAGGACCGCGTCGCCGATACCAGCGCCTACGCCGCCGAGACCATAAACGCGATCCAGACCGTTCAGTCCTTCACGCACGAAGCCGTCGACCGGGCCCGCTTCACGGATGCGGTGGAACAGACCTTCGCCACCGCTCTGAAGCGCGTGCGGGCCCGCGCCACCATGACGGCCCTGGTCATCGTCCTGGTCTTTGCAAGCATTGTCGGCGTCCTGTGGGTGGGCGCGCAGGCCGTGATCGCCGGTGACATGACCGGCGGACAGCTCGGGGCCTTCATTCTCTATGCCGTTATCGTGGCATCGGGCCTGGGTGCGCTGTCCGAAGTCTGGGGCGAGGTGCAGCAGGCCGCTGGCGCACTCGAGCGTATCGTCGAGATCCTCGAGACCACGCCACGCGTCAGCGCCCCCGCCAATCCGGCAAGGCTGCCCGCACCCAGCGGCGAGGTCGCCTTCGAGAGCGTCACCTTCGAATACCCCCAGCGCCCGGGTGTGCCGGCACTCAAGGGCTTCACGCTTCGGCTGAAGCCGGGAGAGACCGTCGCCCTGGTGGGTCCCTCGGGGGCGGGCAAGACGACGGTGTTCCAGCTCCTTCAGCGCTTCTTCGATGTCCAGTCGGGCCGGATCCTCGTGGAGGGTGTCGACGTGCGCAGCGTCGATCCCTGCGATCTGCGCGCGCGCCTGGCGCTGGTGCCTCAGGAAACCGTGATATTCGGGGACACGGCACTGGAAAACATTCGCTACGGTCGGCCATCCGCCACAGCCGACGAAATTCGCGCGGCGGCGAAGGCAGCGCAGGCTGACGAATTCATCTCTCGCCTGCCGCAGGGCTATGACACCCATCTTGGCGAGCGCGGGATCACCCTTTCCGGCGGCCAGCGCCAGCGCATCGCGATCGCCCGGGCAATCCTGCGCGACGCGCCCATCCTTCTGCTCGACGAGGCCACAAGCGCCCTTGATGCCGAAAGCGAGCGCCTCGTGCAGCTCGCGCTCGAGGGCCTGATGAACCAGAAGACCACGATCGTCATTGCCCACCGTCTTGCAACCGTGCAGCGCGCCGACCGCATCGTCGTGATGGAGCAGGGCACGATCGTCGCCGAAGGCACGCACGCCGAGCTCGTGGAAGGCGGAGGCCTCTATGCCCGCCTCGCGCGCCTGCAGTTTTCGGGCCTCGCCGCCGAATAGGCCTCAGCCCGGCGGCGACAGCACGTCCACCCGGTCAGTCTCGCCGCTCGATGCCCCGCCAAAGGGCATGATGTCGATCCGCTCGAATGAGATGCCGCGCGCCACGAAATGATCGCGCACCGCCCGCGCACGCTCGAGCGACAGCCGGCGTGCCTGCGAGGACATGTCGCCCGCGCGCCCACTATAGGCCACGATCCGCACGCGACCCTTCGATGCCGAAATCCGCTCAGCCAGCGCGTCGAGCGGCGCCGTCGCATCTGCAGGCAGGGCATTATCGCCGCCGGGAAACCGGATGCGTCCCAGCAACTGGAACCCGGCAGCCGGATCCACGGCCCGGGCGTTGGGAAACGGATCGCGCGCCGTGCCGCGCAATTCAACCGGGAAGTTTTCCATCATCGCGACGGGCAGGTCTGCCTTCGGCTTGGTTCTGACAACGGCCTCGGTATCGGAGGGGGCCGCGTCCGGCTCCGCCGGCGCTCGCGGGTTGCCGGTTGCAACAAGACCGTTGTCAGGCTTCGGGCGGGGCAGCGGGACGATGCGCCGCAAGTTGGCGGCGACAGCCGGCTTTCGTGGCCCGGGCGCTTCCGGGGGAATCTCGGGAATGGGCGCCGGTTCTGGCAGCCCAAGCGCATCCATGTTGACGGTAACGCCTTCCTCCTCGCCCTCCCGCGCAGGCACACGCTGCCCCAGTGCGGGGCTGGCGAAGGCAGAGACGGTCACAAGGGCAAGGATCAGGCAACGCATGCTGGCACTATAGCGCAGCAAGCGGTCGAATTCACGCGGTCGCGCCCTTCAGCGTTTTCAGCATGGACCCGTGCAGGTTCCCGTTGGTGGCCAGGATGTGGCCACTGGTCAGCATGTCCTGCCCGCTGGCCAGGTCGCTCACGATGCCGCCGGCCTCCCGCACGAGGACGATGCCCGCAGCCACGTCCCACGATGAGAGGGCCCGCTCCCAGAACGCGTCATAGCGTCCCGCCGCAACCCAGGCGAGATCCAACGCCGCCGATCCGAAACGACGGACGCCCGAAACCTCGCGCATCACGGCATTGACCTCGGCGAGAAACCCATCCTGCCCGGGCCGGCCACGGTGGGGAATGCCTGTCGCCACCAGCGCGTCCGCCAGTTCGCGCCGCCCCGAGACACGCAGACGCCGTTTGTTGTGCCACGCGCCCTGGCCTTTTTCCGCTATGAACATGTCATCCGTGACGGGATTGTAGATAACGCCAGCCACGAGGTGGCCTTCGCGCTCAAGCCCCACCGAAACCGCGAAATGCGGCACGCCGTGCATGAAGTTGATCGTGCCATCCAGCGGATCGACAAACCACCGGTGCGACTTGTCAGGTCCATCGATGACCCCGCCTTCCTCCAGCACGAACCCGTAGTGCGGACGGGTGCGTGAAAGTTCATCGCGCAGCACCTTCTCGGCCTTCAGGTCGGCCTTGGTCACGAAGTCGGCAAGGCCCTTGCGCATGACCTGCAGGTTCTCGAGTTCCCCGAAGTCGCGCAGGATCGCGCGGGCCGCCTTGCGGACGGCGCCGGTCATGATGTTCATCAGCGGCGTATTGATGGCCATGGGCTTTTGTCTACTCCGCGCGCTTGATGTATTCGACGTCGTCGGTCGAAACGATGATCTTGGACCCGACATCGATGAAGGGAGGCACCATCACGCGCAATCCGTTCTCAAGCAGGGCCGGCTTGTAGGACGGCGCAGCTGTCTGCCCCTTCACCACGGGATCGGTTTCCGTGACCGACAGCGTCACCTGCAGTGGCAGCTTCACGGCGATCGGGCGCCCCTCGTAGCTCTCGACCTTGACTTCCATCCCCTCCGACAGGAAGGCCGCGCGCTCGCCCATGAAGTCCTTGGAAATCTCGATCTGGTCAAAGGTTTCCTTGTCCATGAAGGTCAGCACCTCGCCGGCCTCGAACAGGAACGTGTAAGGCTTGAACTCGAGCTCGATCGCCTCGACGCTCTCGGCCGAACGGAACCGCTCATTCAGCTTCCGCCCGTCGAACAGGTTCTTCAGTTCCACCTGGTTGTAGGCGCCGCCCTTGCCAGGCTTCACGGCCTGCGTCTTGACGGCGACCCACAGCGAGCCGTCGTGCTCGATGACGGCGCCGGGTTTGATTTCGTTGCCTGCGATTTTCATGGGTTCTCGGCAAAAACAAAAAGGGGCGGTCGCCCGCCCGTCGAAAGAGGCGCGGACCCTATCAGGCCCGCACCCGTGGTTCAACGCGCCCCGCGCCCCGTCTTTGCAAGCGTGTCGAAGATATCGTTAAGGCGGGCCACTGCATCGGCCGGGCCCGCTGCGTGATCCCAGACCCCGCTTGCGACCGCAAGGAAATCGGCGCCCGCTAGAACCAGCGCCGAGGCATTTTCGGTCGTGATGCCACCGATGGCCACGCAGGGCACCGTCATCATTTCCTGCCACCATGTCAGCAGCTCAGGCTCGGCGCGCGTCTTCGGCTCTTTGGTCGCGGTAGGAAAAAACGCCCCAAAGGCGACATAGTCGGCCCCGGCTTCCGCCGCCTCCATCGCCAGGTGGCGCGAGTTGTGGCACGTCACCCCGACGATGGCCTTTGGCCCAAGCAGGGCGCGCGCATCGGCATACGTCGCGTCCTCCTGCCCGACATGCACGCCGTCTGCCCCCAGCGTGCGCGCCAGGTCAGGCCGGTCATTCACGATGAAGGCAGCGCCCGCCTGCTGCACGATCGGCATCAGGCTCTCGCCGGCCTTCAGGATCTCGCTGTCGGGAACGCCTTTCAGCCGCAGCTGCACGCACGCGACATCACCCGCGCCCAGCGCCCGGCGAAGTGTCTCGCCGAAGCGCCCGTCGATCCTGGGCGGCGTGATGAGATAGAGCCGGCAGCGGATCAGGCAGCGTCCTTCTCGAGAGCGGCCGCCCACTTGCCAAGCGACGCAAGCCCGTTCATGCGCGCGCGATGCGCGAACGCTTTCTGCGCCGCCGCAACATTCTCGCGCTTGCCCGACCACGCCTTCTGCGGCGCCGCCTGCAGCGCGCGCCCATACGAGAACGTGAGCTTCCAGGGCAGCGGCCCCAGCTTGTTCATCGCATCCAGATGCGCCGTTGCCTCCTCGTCGGACTGTCCGCCCGAGAGGAATGCAATCCCTGGCACCGCCGGCGGGACGCAGTTCTTGAGCAGCTTCACGGTCTTCTCGGCGACTTCCTGCACCGACGCCTTCTTCGCCGACTTCTTTCCCGCGATCGCCATGTTGGGCTTCAGAACCATGCCTTCAAGCGCAACCTCGGCCTTGTAGAGTTCGCTGAACGTCTCCTTCAGCACCCACTCCGTCACATCGTAGCAGGTGTCGACGTCATGCTCGCCGTCCATCAGAACTTCCGGCTCGACGATCGGCACGATGTTGGCCTGCTGGCAGAGCGCCGCATAGCGGGCAAGCGCGTGCGCATTGGCATGCACGCAGTTATAGGTCGGGATGCCGGCACCGATGTCGATCACCGCGCGCCACTTTGCAAAGCGCGCGCCGCGCTCGAAATATTTCGGCAGGCGCTTGGACAGCCCGTCGAGCCCCTTGGTGATCAGCTCCTTGGGCGATCCCGGCAACGCTTCCGTGCCTTCATCCACCTTGATGCCGGGAAGGGCGCCCGCATCGGCGAGGATCTTGACCAGCGGCGTGCCGTCGGCGGCATCCTGCCAGATCGTCTCGTCATAGAGGATCACGCCCGACACGAATTCCTTCATCGCCGGCGTGCGGAACATCAGCTCGCGATAGTCGCGCCGGCTCGTCTCGGTCGATTCCACGCCGATGGCGTCGAAGCGCTTCTTGATCGTGCCCGAGCTCTCATCGGCGGCAAGGATGCCCTTGCCCGGGGCCACCATCTTCTGCGCGATCTTTTCAAGGTCAGCGATAGACATGTCTCTCTCCTTCAATCCTCAGGCCGAAAGCGCTTTCACGCCCGGCAATTCCTTTCCCTCAAGCCATTCTAGGAACGCGCCACCCGCCGTCGAGCAATAGGTAAACCCATCCTCCGCGCCCGCCTGCGCCAGCGCAGCCAGGGTGTCCCCGCCGCCGGCGACCGACACCATCGACCCGACGCGCGTGAGCATGGCCACATGCCGCGCAACCGAGCTCGTGCCCATGTCGAAGGGCGGTGTCTCGAACGCCCCCAGCGGACCGTTCCAGACAACGGTCTTCGCGGTCTCGAGGCGCGCCGCGATGTCGGCCAGCGAGTCCGATCCGATGTCGAGGATCATGCCATCGTCAGGGGTCAGGTTGACCGGCAGCGTCTTGGCTGCCGCCATGGCCTTGAACTCCTTCGCGACCACACCGTCGCTCGGCAGCACGATGGCGCAACCGCGGCTCTTCGCCTTCGCCATGATCTCGCGCGCCTTGTCAAGGAGCGCAGGCTCATGCAGCGACTTGCCGATCGGCAGCCCCTGCGCCTTCAGGAACGTGTTCGCCATGCCCCCGCCGATCACCAGCGCATCGACCTTGCCGACCAGGTTCTCGAGCACCGCCAGCTTCGAGGAGACCTTCGCCCCGCCCACGATCGCCACCACGGGATGCTGCGGCTTCTCGAGCACGCGCGCGAGCGCTTCAAGCTCGGCCTGCATGCCGCGACCCGCATAGGCCGGAAGCTTGTGCGCAAGTCCCTCGGTCGTGGCGTGCGCCCGGTGCGCGGCCGAAAAGGCATCGTTGACGTAGGCATCGCCCAGCTTCGCCAGCGCGGCGACCAGCGCCGGGTCGTTCTTTTCTTCGCCCGCATGGAAGCGCGTGTTCTCGAGGCAGAGCACATCGCCATCCTTCAGCCCCCCAACAGCCGCCTCGGCCACGGTGCCGATGCAGTCCTGGGCAAAGCCGACAGGCTTGCCAACGGCCTGCGACAGGGCAGGGACCACCTGGCTGAGCGACATGGCGTCCACGCGCTTGCCGTCAGGCCGCCCGAAGTGTGACAGCACGACCACGCGCGCCCCCTTCGCCACCAGATCGCGGATCGTCTTCGCCGCCTGGTCGATGCGCGCCGTATCGCTCACGGCACCATCCTTCATCGGCACGTTGAGGTCGGCGCGCACCAGTACGCGCTTGCCCCCGGCGTCCAGCTGGTCGATCGTGCGGAAACCGGCCATCAGATCAGCTTCCCCATCGCGACAGCCGTGTCGCTCATGCGGTTGGCAAAGCCCCACTCGTTGTCATACCAGCTCATGACGCGCACCAGCGTGCCATCCATGACCTTGGTCTGGTCCAGGGCGAAGGACGACGAGGCTGGGTGATGGTTGAAGTCCATCGATACCAGCGGCGCGTCCACGACAGCCAGCACGCCCTTCAGTTCGCCGTCCGCCGCACGCTTAACCGCGCCGTTGATTTCCTCGACCGTCGTCGTGCGCTTGGCGATGAACTTGAGGTCCACGACCGAGACATTGGGCGTCGGCACGCGGATGGCGACGCCATCAAGCTTGCCCTTCAGTTCCGGCAGCACCAGCCCCACGGCCTTCGCAGCCCCCGTCGAGGTCGGGATCATCGACAGCGCCGCAGCGCGCGCGCGATAGAGATCCTTGTGCATCTGGTCGAGCGACGGCTGATCGTTTGTATAGGCGTGCACTGTCGTCATGAAGCCCTTCTCGATGCCGACCGTGTCGTTCAGCACCTTCGCCACCGGCGCCAGGCAGTTCGTCGTGCACGAGGCATTCGACACCACCACGTGGTCCTTGGTCAGTTTCGCGTGGTTGACGCCGTAGACCACCGTGATGTCGGCGCCATCGGCTGGTGCCGACACCAGCACGCGCTTCGCGCCCGCCGTCAGGTGCGCCGCCGCCTTGTCCTTGGACGTGAAGATGCCCGTGCATTCCATCGCGATGTCGACGCCGAGCGCCGCATGCGGCAGTTGCGCCGGGTCCTTGATCGCCGTGACCTTGATCTTGTGGCGCCCGACGATCATGTGCTCGCCGTCGACCTTCACGTCCGCCGGGAAGCGGCCGTGCACGGAATCGAAGCGCAGCAGGTGAGCGTTGGTTTCGACCGGACCCAGGTCGTTGACGGCAACGACATCGACGTCATTGCGGCCCGATTCCACGATGGCCCGAAGCACAAGCCGCCCGATGCGGCCGAATCCGTTGATGGCAACTTTGATGGTCATGGTCTCTCTCCCGGAATGCAGGTTACAGCCGCTGCCGTGCGGCACGGACGATGTGGTCGACGGTGATGTTGAAATTCTTGTAGAGCGCCTCGTAGGGCGCGCTGGCACCAAAGCTGTTCATGCCAACGAAGGCGCCATCCCGCCCGATCCATCGGTCCCAGCTCAGGCGTGAGCCCGCCTCGACGGCTATTCGGACAGTCTTGGGATCAATGACGCGGTCCTGGTAGGACGATGGCTCGGCCGCGAAGATATCCATGCAAGGCATCGAGACAACACTCGCACCGATCCCCTGCACCTCAAGCTGCCGCTGCGCCTCCAGCGCCAGCATGACCTCTGAACCCGTCGCAATGATGGTCACGTGATGTTTCGCCGCGGCAGGTGACAGTACATAGGCACCGCGAGCCGAACGGTTTTCGTCCGTATGTTTGAGACGCACCTGCGGCAGGTTCTGGCGCGACAGCGCGATGACGCTGAGCGTCTTTTCCGTTCGAAGCGCGATTTCCCAGCACTCCGCTGTCTCGACCGCATCGGCCGGGCGGAACACGTTCAGGTTCGGGATCGCGCGCAACGATGCCAGATGCTCGACCGGCTGGTGCGTGGGACCATCCTCGCCAAGGCCGATCGAGTCATGGGTCATCACATGAATGACGCGCTTCTCCATGAGGGCCGCAAGCCGGATCGATGGCCGGCAGTAGTCCGCGAACACAAGGAAGGTGCCTGAATAAGGGATGACACCGCCATGCAGCGCCATGCCGTTCATCGCCGCCGCCATGCCGTGCTCGCGCACGCCGTAGTGGATGAAACGCCCGCGGAAGTCATCCGCCTCGACCGCCTCCATGCCCTTGGTGCGCGTATTGTTGGAGCCCGTCAGGTCCGCACTTCCGCCGATGGCCTCGGGCAGCAGGGGATTGATGACCTCGAGCGCCATCTCGGACGCCTTGCGTGTGGCAACGGTGACCGGCTTTTCGGCCAGCGCCTTGCGATACTGCGTCAGGGCCGTCCACACCGCCTCGTCGATCCCGCCTTCCATCGCGCGCTCGAAGTCTGCCTTCACGCTCTTGTCGGCAGCCGTGAAGCGCGCAAGCCACGCCTCGTATTCGACGTGGCTGCGCGCGCCGGCAGAAGCCCACGCCGCGCGGATATCGTCGGGAATGACGAAGGGTGCATGCGTCCAGCCCAGCGCGGCCTTCGCACCGGCGGCTTCCTCGGCACCCAGCGGCGAACCATGTGAACTTGCGGTGCCCTGCTTCTTGGGCGCGCCATAGCCGATGATGGTGCGGCACGCGATCAGCGACGGGCGCTCGGACGCCATCGCGGATTCAATGGCTGCGGCAATCGCCTCGGGATCATGGCCATCGACGCGCGACGCCGACCAGCCGGCGGCCTCGAACCGTGCCACTTGGTCGCCCGATTCCGCAAGCGAAAGCGGTCCGTCAATGGAGATGCCGTTGTCGTCGAACAGCACGATCAGGCGCGACAGCTTCAGGTGGCCTGCAAGGCTGATCGCCTCGTGGCTGATGCCCTCCATGAGATCACCGTCCGAGGCGATCACGAAGGTGTGGTGGTTCGTAAGGTCATGTCCGAACCGCGCCGCGACAAGGCGTTCGGCCATGGCCATGCCGACGGCCGTGGCAATGCCCTGCCCGAGGGGGCCGGTTGTCGTCTCCACGCCCGCGCCGTGCCCGTACTCCGGATGTCCGGCGCAGGGGCTGCCTAGTTGGCGGAAGCGCTTGATGTCTTCGATCGTGATGTCCTTGTACCCCGTCAGGTGCAGGAGCGAGTAGAGCAGCATCGACCCATGCCCGGCCGACAGCACGAAGCGGTCCCGGTCAGGCCACTTCGGATTGCGCGGATCGAACTTCAGGAAACGCGAGAACAGCACGGTCGCGACGTCAGCCATGCCCATCGGCATGCCGGGATGTCCCGACTTCGCGGCTTCGACGGCGTCGATGCTCAGCGCACGGATGGCATTCGCCATGTCCTTGTGGGAAACGTCGTAAGTGGGGGAACTGGCCATGGGGGTCCGGAGATTGGGCCGGCACCGCGAGAAGATCGCCTCATCCGCACCGGGGACGAGGTCAGTGACCTAACAGGGCGTCGAGCCTGGGAAAAAGCGCGCGGCGACTCATGCCCGACAGGTAAAGCCCCCGTCAACCCCGTAAACCCGCGCAAATCTGCGGCATTTGGGGAGTGTTGGTACAGGGAAAGCGAAATCTGGCCTCGATGTCGGCGCGAAACGATCTGCAGGCGTCGCCGATCGATCAGGTAGCGGCGCGGCAGCCTGTGTTGCGTGGTCTCCTGCACGAAGCAGTGCGCGGCGTTGAAGATTGACGATCGCGCATTGGTCACGCATCGATCGCACAAGGCAGCGTTGTGTCTCGGCTTGCACGACACTTCGCAAATCTGGATTTAAGTCATCGCGCTAAGCCCAACTTCGCGTATACAGAATCGCCATGAGCAAACTCGATTCGGCTATCCGGAACTTCAACGCCGCACTCGACCGTCTGGAAGAGGCCGCACGCAACAGGGGCACACGCGCCCCCGGTGAACAGGCCTCGATCGAACAGGAGATTGCCGTCGAACTCCGCGCCCTGAAGGAAGACCGGGCGCGGCTTGCCGAGGAACTCAATCGCCTCAACGTCGAGAAGATCGCGCTTGAGGGCTTCACCGATGAAGTCGCTGGCAGGCTAGAAGGCGCAATCCGCGAGATCCGCGCCGTCCTGGCGCACTGAGAAGCGAACCCGGGGGAAGGTAAGTCATGGCACAGGTCTCCGTCACCGTTAACGGACTGCCCTACACGCTGGCATGTGACGACGGGGAAGAGCGTCACCTGCATGATCTCGTGCGCAAGATCGACGCCCGCATCACCGACCTGCGCCGCGAGGTGAAATCGGCAGGCGAGAACCAGTTGCTGCTGATGGCAGGCCTGCTCCTTGCCGACGAACTGGAACTCGCGCACGAGCGCATCCAGGAGCTCGAGGAAAACATTGCCGGCCTCAAGGGTGAATTCCTGTCACCAGAGCCCGCCCGCGTCGACGCCGCGACCGAGGACAGGCTTGCCGGCCTGCTCGAACAGGCCGCCCGCCGCATGGAAGACATTGCGGCCCGCCTCCGCTAGGACTAGTCTGGTCTTTGGACGGGTACTGCCTCGCGCGTTAGAATCAAGAACCCAGGGGCCGTAATCAGACCTCATTGGGAGCTGTCCCTGACCGGAGCCGTGGTTCCGGACACATGGCGCCCACCTGCTTAAGCAGGCCCGTGAGGATTCGAGCATTCGACGGCCATGGCGGTCCCGTCCACCTCATCCTCCGTCATGGTCCGCGAAGGCGGACCACCTCCCGGAGACGAGGCGCAATCCCTTGACACCGGACCACCTCCCCAAGTCACCCAGCACGAAATGACCGACCCCGCGACCCTCAAGAAATCCCTGCGCACCCAGGCCGTGGCACAGCGCGACCGCGCAGCCGAGGCAGCAGGTCCGCGTGCAGCGCTCATGATCGCGCGCCGCTGCCTTGGCGATTTCGTGTTCATGAAGGGTGCGATCATCGCAGGCTACGCAGCGGTGCACGGCGAAGCCGATCCCTTTCCCCTGATGGCGGCGCTGGCCAGCAATGGTCACGCGCTCTGCCTGCCGCGCGCCCACGGAGGCGTTCTCACCTTCCATGCCTGGAAGCCGGGCGATCCGATGGTGGTGGGCCGAATGAACATTCCCGAGCCGGATGCTAAGGCCCGCGAGCGCCGCCCCGACCTGTTGCTTGTGCCGCTTCTGGCCTTCGATCGTCTTGGTTACCGCCTCGGATATGGGGGCGGATACTACGACCGGTACCTGCGCGAACACCGTTCCCGACGCAGCGTCAGGGCTGTCGGCATCGCCTATGCCGGCCAGCAGGTGGACAGCCTGCCGGTCGAGGATTTCGACGAACCGCTCGACGCCGTGGTCACCGAGACGCAGGTCATCCGCTTTGAACGCGACTGAAAGCTGCGTATCTTGGCGCCTGTTTCAAGGACAGGCGAATGAGGCTTCTCTTTCTCGGTGACATTGTCGGCAGGGCAGGGCGCGTGGCCGTGGTTGAGGCCGTGCCTTTGCTGCGTCGCAATCTGGCACTCGACTTCGTTGTCGTGAATGGCGAGAACGCGGCCGGAGGCTTCGGGATCAACGAGGAGATCTGTCACGCTCTGTTCCAGGTCGGCGTCGACTGCGTCTCGACCGGCAACCACGCCTTCGACCAGCGCGACAAGGTCGACGTCTACGACACCGAGCCGCGCCTGCTGCGTCCGCTGAACTATCCCAAGGGTGTCCCCGGGAAAGGCGTCGGCCTCTACGAGACGAAATCGGGCAAGCGCGTGCTCGTCGTCAACGCCATGGGCCGCGTGTTCATGGACCCGCTCGACGACCCGTTTGCCTGTGTGGACCGCGAACTCGAGGCCTGCCGCCTCGGCTGGGGCGCCGATGCCATCATCGTGGACATCCACGCCGAGGCGACATCCGAGAAGATGGCCATGGGTCACTATTGCGATGGACGCGCAAGCCTCGTCGTCGGCACCCATAGCCACGTGCCGACGGCCGACGCGCAGGTTTTGCCCGGCGGCACCGCCTACCAGACGGACGCCGGCGCCTGTGCCGACTATGACAGCGTGATCGGAATGGAAAAGACCGAGCCGCTCCAGCGCTTCGTCCGAAAGATCTCGTCAGGCCGTTTCAACCCGGCGCAGGGACCCGCCACGGTTTGCGGCGTCTTCGTGGAAACCGACGACAGCACGGGCCTGGCGAAACGCATCGAGCCTGTTCGCCTCGGTGGTCGCCTGCGACAATCCCTCCCTGCCTAGATTTCGCGCAATTCGGTGACAGAGCACCCAACGCGCCCCGGTTTGATCCTGATCAACGCCGCCTCCATCCCTTCCCCCTAGGAACACATCGTTCCAAGTGGGAGGCTCGTAGTTGAATGAACGCGAAATGGTTGGCCAGCTCTTCTGTGGTTTGCGCACTGGCCGCAAGCATCGCTGCATTTTCCGGTATTGCCGAGGCGCAGGACAAGAGCCCCTGGCTCATCCGCGGCCGCGCGCTGGCAGTCATACCCGACGAAAGCGCGAACGTGACCGTGCTTGGTGGTGATCTCGACATCGACACCGCAATCGTTCCCGAACTCGACATTACCTATTTCTTCGACGAGCACTGGGCCGCAGAGCTCATCCTCGCCGTCACGCCGCACGATATCACGCACAAGCCGACCGGCATCGACGTGGGCAATGTCTGGCTGCTACCCCCGACGCTGACGCTGCAGTACCACTTCGCGCCGGACGACAAGGACTTCAGGCCCTATGTCGGCGCCGGCATCAACTACACGACCTTCTTCGGTCATGACGATGCAGATCCCGCGATCGCCAAGGCCCATTTCGACGACAGTGTGGGCTTTGCCCTGCAGGCCGGCTTCGAGATCCCGATCGACGAGCACTGGACCTTCAACGTCGACGTGAAGAAGATCTGGATCGACACCAAGGTGCGCCTCGACATGGCCTCAGGACCGACGCCGATCAACGCCGACGTCGACATCAACCCGCTCGTCGTGGGCATCGGCTTCGGCTACCGCTTCTAGCTTGCGCCCTCCGTCCGCCCCTTCGCGACAGTGGCGGGGCGGATGGAAGCCAATCGCCCAAATCCGCCCTGCGTCAATTTGTTCACTTTTTGTTGTCGGCGATTTCGGCGATATTCGGCGCTGTAACCACCCACCGTGGACAAGACCGTCCGGCGCGTTATCCGATGAATTCCTGCAGCCGCGCCCGCACATCCTCCGGGATGCGCCGCGGCTTGCCTGTCATGGTGATGATGGCCGCTTCCACCTTCGCCGTCACCAGGTCGACGCCGTCGCGCTTGACCCATTGCTCGCCCGTGAGACGCGCCCCGGACATGGTGCGATAGCGCGTATGGATCTCGAGGTTGTCATCAAGCCGCGCAGGTTTGGCATACTCGATCTCCAGCCGCCGGATGGTCCAGGCGATGGGCTCGGCATTGGCCAGCATCACCATGTGATGGATGCCGGCCAGGCGCAGGAATTCCGATCGCCCGCGCTCCATGTAGCGCAGGTAATTCGCGTGATAGACGATCCCGGACACATCCGTGTCCTCGTAATAGACGCGAACGGGCAGGATGTGCAGTTGCCCGTCGAAGCGTCCCATGGAGGCGATGTCAGGCATCGATGTCGTTTGCGTCCGGTGTGTCAAACAGCGTCTGTTGTGTCACCGATTTTGGCGCAACCAGCCCCAGATGTGAATAGGCGAGCCCCGCGGCCATCCGTCCGCGCGGTGTGCGCTGCACAAAACCCTCCTGGAGGAGATAGGGCTCGATGATTTCCTCCAGCGCGTCACGCGGTTCGCCAAGGGCCGCCGACAGGGTTTCCACCCCGACCGGCCCGCCACCATAGTTCTCGATAATGATCTTGAGATAGCGCCGGTCGAAATTGTCGAGACCCCGCCGGTCAACCTCGAGCCGGTTGAGCGCGGCATCCGCATGCGAGGCCTCGACCCGCTCCAGCTGCGCTACCGCCGCAAAGTCGCGGATGCGACGCAAGAGGCGCCCTGCGATGCGCGGCGTCCCGCGCGAGCGGGCCGCGATCTCGCGCGAGGCCTCCGGCGTCATGTTCAGCGCAAGGATCCGTGCCCCGCGGCTGACGATCTCCTGCAGCTGCTCGACCTTGTAGAACTCCAGGCGCAGCGGAATGCCGAACCGGTCGCGCAGCGGCTTGGTGATCATGCCCGACCGTGTCGTCGCGCCGACAAGCGTGAACGGCGCAAGGTCGATCTTCACCGTGCGCGCCGCCGGTCCCTCGCCGATGATGAGGTCCAGCTGGAAGTCCTCCATCGCCGGATAGAGGATTTCCTCCACCGCCGGGTTGAGACGGTGGATCTCGTCGATGAACAGCACGTCGCGCGGCTGCAGGTTGGTGAGGATCGCAGCCAGGTCGCCCGCCCGCGCGATGACCGGGCCCGACGTCGAGCGGAAATTGACGCCAAGCTCGCGCGCGACGATCTGCGCCATGGTCGTCTTGCCGAGGCCCGGCGGGCCTGCAAGCAGGACATGGTCGAGCGCCTCGTTGCGCCCGCGCGCGGCGTCGATGAAGACCTTGAGGTTGGAGCGCGCCTGGTCCTGGCCGATGAAATCGCCAAGCGTCAGCGGGCGCAGCGAGTTCTCGCCCGCGTCATCCTCGCGCGTCTCGGCGCTCACAAGGCGGTTGGGCTTGCTCATGGGGTCGCCTTTAGCTGCCATCACGCGGCGCTCGAGAGGGCACGCAGGCTCTCACGGATCAGTTGGGGCAGGGGCATCTCGGCCCCATCCCGCGCCATCACGCTCGCCACCGCCTGGCCCGCCTGGACCGACGAATAGCCCAGGTTGACCAGCGCCGAGACAGCCTCGCCCGCGGCACCGACCGATGGCGTGGCCACCGGTCCAGTGCCGGGCTTGAAGTCGCGCCCGCCGCCAACCGACAGCGTCACCGCCTTGTCCTTGAGTTCCGCGGCAATGCGCGCGGCAAGCTTGGGGCCAACGCCCTGGGCGCGGCCGATCTGTGCCTTGTCGCCGAAGGCGATCGCCTTGCCCAGGTCCTGCGTCGTCTGCGAACCCAGCAGCGCAAGTGCCACCTTGGCGCCCACGCCCTGCACGGTCTGCAGCAGGCGGAACCATTCGCGTTCCTCCGATGTCGTGAAGCCGAACAGCTTGATCGCGTCCTCGCGCATCTGCGTCTCGACGAACAGCATCGCGCGCTGTCCGGTGGCCGGCAGGTTCGACAGGACCCGCGCCGAGCAGTGCACGACATAGCCGACACCGCCAACATCGATGACGGCGAAATCCTCGCCGGTCTCGTCAATGATGCCTGTGAGTTTTCCAATCATCTCGATACCGCAAGTTGGGCTTCGGTCGGCCGGTTGGCAGCCGACCAGTGGGCATGCGTGATCGCGACAGCCAGCGCGTCGGCGGCGTCTGGCCCATCGGCATCGGACTGCGGCAGCAGCATCTTGACCATCGCGTGGACCTGTTCCTTGTCGGCGTGGCCGACGCCGACGACGGTCTTTTTCACCTGGTTGGGCGCGTACTCCGCAACGCTGAGACCGGCGCGCGCAGGAACCAGCAGCGCGATGGCGCGGGCATGTCCCAGCTTCAGCGTGGCTACGGCGTCCTTGTTGACGAAGGTCTGCTCGACCGCTGCCTCGTCCGGCCGGGACGCGTCGAGCACGGTGCAGATGCCGTCGTGCAGCTGAAGCAGGCGCGCGGCAAGCGATCCCTCGACCGTCTTCACGGTGCCGCAAGCAACAAACGAAAGGCGCGAGCCCGCGACGTCGATGACGCCCCAGCCCGTCCGGCGCAGTCCCGGATCGAAGCCAATGATGCGCCTGGATCCCGGAAAACTGGCCAAGAGACGTACCCTGTCTGTTCACGTCTCCCAACCATAGCGTGATTCGCCCTTTCGGAAATGTTACAACCCCGCCTACCCCCGTCTCGGAAGGGGTAGGCATCATGGAGGCCCGGATGCGGCAGAACGCCATCCAGTTTCTCACCGCTGTGGCACTGTCGGCCCTGGCGGCGGGGGCGGCACAGGCCACGACAGTGGACGCGTGCGAAGACTACCGGTCGAACGTGCAAGCCCTCGCCGAGCCGTGGGAGGCAAACACGAGGACGTTCCTGCGTGGCGCGGTCCGAATCGCTGTCATCGACACTGGCGGCGAGCCGGCTTGCTGCAGCACGCACTTGCTGGTTCTCGCCATGAAACCCGAGGATTCCATGGGTCCCGCGGAACTGGTCTGCCGCGTCATCAGCCAGAAGGACCGGCTGGGCTTCATGTCCATCGACTTTGCCTCGATCCGCCACAGCTACACCCCGGCCAATGGCCTCAACCTTCTGGTGCCGTTCCGGACCTATGTCGACGGGGTGAAGTCGAGGCCCGGCGCCCTCCGCGTCCGGGTTGATCCCCGGACCGGCGTCATCACGGCGCGGTAGGCAGGCGCCCGACCCATCTTGAAAGGCAGGGGGCGTTTGGGGTTTATCTGCGGCGCAATTCCAACGATTGAGCCGGAAGTCTGGACCCATGGCAGGTCATAGTCAGTTCAAGAACATCATGCACCGCAAGGGTGCGCAGGATGCAAAGCGCTCCAAGCTGTTCTCCAAGCTTGCGCGGGAAATCACGGTCTCGGCCAAGCAGGGCCTTGCCGACCCCGAAAAGAACCCCAAGCTGCGCGCGGCCATCATCGCTGCCCGCAAGGAGAACATGCCCAAGGACAACATCGAGCGCGCCATCAAGAAGGCCCTCGGGGGCGACGCCGAGAACTACGAGGAAGCCCGCTATGAAGGCCGCGGTCCCGGTGGCATCTCGGTCATCGTCGAGGCGCTGACCGACAACCGCAACCGCACCAGCGGCGACGTGCGCTCGTTGTTCTCCAAGTACGGGGGCCAGATGGGCGAAACCGTCGCCTACCAGTTCGATCGTCTGGGCCAGATCCAGTATCCCCCCGACAAGGCCTCCGCCGACCAGATGCTCGAGGCCGCGATCGAGGCCGGCGCCGACGACTGCCAGTCCAGTGACCAGGGCCATGACGTCTATTGCGCCAGCGACAGCCTCAACGAGGTTCGCGAGGCGCTGGAAGAGCGCTTCGGGCCGGCATCGCTCGCCAAGCTGGTCTGGCGCCCGCAGTCGACCGTACCAGTGGAAGGCGATGCGGCGCAGAGCCTCGTCAAGCTCCTTGACGCCCTCGACGACCACGACGACATCCAGAACGTTTACGCAAACTTCGAGATGTCGGAAGAGACGCTGGCGAAAGTCGCAGGCTGACGGGTCGTCAGGCAGGCATGGAACGACGGGCTGCAAGCCCCGCGTGTGGCAGCACCTGAAGTCTCTGTCATTTGCCGGTCTTCAGGCTTGGCGTCTGCACGCCTTTCGGGTTAGGGAAAGGGGCGGCGCCGGGGTCTGTGGCCCGGAACAGAGCCCAAATTTGGACAAGTTGCCTTGATCTGATCGCGCCAGGTTCCCCCCGCACGGGCCGGCCAGGCGCGGGCGGGCAGGTGGAAAGGACAGTCAATGGATATCGTCGGGTTTGCGCCTGCGCAGGAAGCAGTCTGGCTTCTCGGCGCGTTGGCCGACACGCTGTCGGCAGCCGCCGATGTCGCGTCAGCCGTGCAGGCGCCCTCGGCAGCACCCGTCGATCCCGCCAGCGCGATCCCGCTGACCCCCATCGGCGAAGCCGCAGGCGGCGCGGCCAAGGCTGGCGCCGACGCGATCGATATGTCCCCGATTGCGCTCTTCATGAAGGCCGACATCGTCGTGAAGTCCGTGATGGGAATCCTCCTGCTGTTGTCGGTCTGGTCGTGGGCGATCATCATCGGCAAGTGGGCGCGCCTGTCATCCGTGCGCAGCCAGGCCGACCGCTTCGAGCAGACATTCTGGTCAGGCCGCTCGCTGGACGAGGTCTACACAGCACTCCAGTCGCGCCAGGACCACCACCCCATGGCGCAGGTCTTCGTCGCCGCCATGCGCGAGTGGAAGCGTTCCTTCGAGGCCGGTCCCGTCAACACGGGTCTCCTGCCAAGCGTCAAGGATCGCATCAACAAGGTCATGAACGTGACCATCGGGCGCGAACTCACGCGCCTTGAATCATCGCTCGGCTTCCTCGCGACCGTCGGCGTGAACGCGACCTTCATCGGCCTGTTCGGCACCGTCTGGGGCATCATGAATTCCTTCCGGCAGATTGCCGCGAGCCATGACACCTCCCTGGCTGTCGTGGCCCCGGGCATTGCCGAGGCTCTCTTTGCAACCGCGATGGGCCTTGTGGCCGCCATCCCGGCCTCCATCGCCTACAACCACCTGTCATCCTCGGTGAACCGCATTGCCGCCAGGCTCGAGGGTTTCGCCGAGGAATTCTCCGCGATCCTCTCGCGCCAGCTTGACGAGAAGGCGCGCTGATGGCCGGCACCGTTTCAGGCGGCGGTTACAGGCGGCGCGGCCGGGCAGGCGCCCACCGCCCGCAGTCCGACATCAACATTACCCCGCTCGTGGACGTGATGCTGGTGCTGCTGATCATTTTCATGGTTACCGCCCCGCTGCTGACACCGGGCGTGCCCGTCGACCTGCCCAAGGCCCGTGCCAAACTCCTCAACGACGCCGACAAGGAACCGCTGACCATCACCATCGACAGGGACGGCAAGATCTTCCTTCAGGAAACCGAAGTCGCAATAGCCGAACTGGCCCCGCGCCTGACCGCGATCGCCCGCAACGGCTACGACCAGCGCATCCTTGTGCGCGGCGACACGGCTGTCGACTACGGCGCCGTGATGAAGGTGATGGGGGAACTGAATGTCGCCGGCTTCCGGCGGATCGGTCTTGTGACAGGCCAGCCCCGTGACACCGACAAGCAGCCCCAATAGGACCCCGCAGTCCGACCCGCTGTGGGGCGCAGCCATCCTGTCGGCGATGCTCCACATCGGCCTTTTCTCGGCAGCGTACGTCGTGTGGCCAGCCCTCGCGCCCCCGGCGATCGTGACCACGGATACCATTCCCGTGGATCTCGTGACCATCGCCGACGAGACCAATATCACGCCGCAGGAGAAAGCGCCGGAGGCTGTGCCTGAACCGCCGCCCGAGCCGCCCGCAGCCCAGGAATCGCTGCCCGAGGAGCCACCACCACCCCCGCCCCCCGAGCAGGACAGCTTCGTGATGGAAGAGAAGGTCGAGCCGCCGAAGCCCGAGCCCAAGGTGGCGATGGCCGAGCCGTCGCCGAAGCCCGAGAAGCCCAAGAAGGAAAAGAAAAAGGAAGAATTCGACATCGACCGCATTGCAAACCTCATCGACAAGATGGACAAGGCACCACCGGCCGCTGAGACCCGCGAGGGCGTGAAGCCGAACGCGGCACAGTCGGCGCGCGGCGCTGGCGCCCGCACCGCGATGACTGCAACCGAAATTGATGTCCTGCGCGCGCAGTTGCGCAAGTGCTGGAACGTGCCCGTCGGCGCCCCCGATCCGTCGGCACTGGTCTTCAGGCTGCGGATTTTCCTCAACCAGGACGGTTCCGTGGCGAGCCCGCCCGAACTCGTCGACCAGGCGGGCCTCTCCGATCCCTATTTCCGCGCGGCCGTGGACTCCGCCAAGCGCGCAGTCCTCATGTGCAGCCCGTTCCAGTTGCCGCCCGAGAAATACGAAGCCTGGAACGACATCACGATTACTTTTGACCCCACGAAAATGGCGGGGTATTGACCCGCCGCCATCAAGGCCGTGGCCGCCGCGCCGGGCGGACAGGCAGCAGAACACGAGGAGTGCAACGATGACCCTTGGATCACGCGCAGTCAGCCTCTGGGCCGCGCTGGTGCTTGTCGTGCTGGCCCTTGCGCCCGCGGCGAATGCATCCTTGCAGATCAAGCTCGACGAAGGTGTCGTGCAGCCGATCCCGATCGCCATCACGGACTTCTTCGGGTCCACCCCGCGCGACCAGCAGACCGCAGCCGATGTGGCCAGCGTGATCCGCAGTGACCTCGAGCGCTCGGGCCTCTTCATGCCGCTCGACCGGGCCTCATTCATCGAGAGGATCCCGAATTTCGGCACGTTGCCGAACTTCAATTCGTGGCGTGTCATCAAGGCTGAAGGCCTCGTGACCGGTCAGGCAATGATCGTTGCCGGCGGCCTCCTGCAAGTCGACTTCCGGCTCTGGGACATCTTCAACGAGAAGCAGATTGTCGGCATGAGCTTCAAGACGACGCCCGAGAACTGGCGCCGCCTGGGCCACCTCGTGGCCGACGCGATCTACGAGCGCCTGACAGGCGAGAAGGGCTATTTCGACAGCCGCATCGTCTTCATCTCTGAATCCGGGCCCAAGACGAAGCGCCGCTATCGCCTGTCGATCATGGACCAGGACGGGGCCAACCCCAGCTTCCTGACCAACGGGGAGCACATCGTCCTCTCGCCGCGGTTCTCGCCGACGACCCAAGCGATCACCTACATGTCCTACGAGCGTCAGGTCCCCTCGGTCTTTGTCTTCGACCTTCAGACCGGCCAGCGCGAGGTGATCGGCCAATATGCGGGCATGACCTTTGCCCCGCGCTTTGGTCCCGATGGCAACCGGGTGCTCTTCTCCTACTCGCGTGACAACAACGTCGACATCTATGCCGTCGACCTGCGCTCGCGCCGTCCTGTGCGCCTGACCGGCGACCCGGGCATCGACACCTCGCCGTCCTTTTCGCCGGACGGCGCGCGGATTGTCTTCAACTCCGACCGTGGCGGCTCCCCGCAACTCTACGTGATGGGTGCCGACGGGTCGGGCCAGAGCCGCATATCGTTTGGCCAGGGTCGCTACACGACACCCGTGTGGAGCCCTCGCGGCGACTTGATCGCCTTCACCCGCCAGAGCGGGCAGTCATTCTCCATCGGCGTGATGCGTCCGGACGGGCAGGGTGAACGGATCTTGACGACCAGCTTCTCGGACGAAGGCCCGACATGGTCACCCAACGGCCGCGTGATACTGTTCACGCGCACAACTCCTGGTCGGGGTTCCGTGGGCGGAAGCTCATCGATCTGGTCAATCGACCTGACGGGTCGCAACCTGCGACGCGTGATAACGCCCGGAGACGCGTCGGATCCTGCCTGGTCACCCTTGAACAAGTAGGGTTGCGACGCCTGTCACAGGCATTAACGGCGGTTTAGGAATAATTTTCCCAACTCACCGGCTTGCCTTGCTCTTGCGTATGAATATGTCATAAGGCCACACTACATTCGTAATCATGTGTTTGCGCTGCTTTCAGCGCGGTAAGGGAGGATGCGCGATGGTTCGTTTCTTTGGTTCGCTCAAGATCGCAGGCCTGCTTCTCGTGGCCGGTACGCTTGCGGCTTGCTCGACGACAGAGCCGCCCACGGCGCCGGTGACACCGACGCAGCCCTCGGCATCGGCAATCAAGCCCGGCACCGCCGAGGATTTCCGCGTCAATGTCGGTGACACGGTATTCTTCGACCTCGACCAGCATGCGCTGCGTGCCGACGGCCAGGCCGTTATCCAGAAGCAGGCCGCGTGGTTGCAGAAGTACCCGGCGGTCAAGCTCGTGGTCGAAGGCCATTGCGACGAGCGCGGCACCCGCGAGTACAATCTCGCCCTCGGCGATCGCCGCGCCTACGCCGTCAAGGAATACCTGGTCAGCCTCGGCATCGATGCCGCGCGCCTCCAGACAAAGTCCTACGGCAAGGAGCGCCCGGTCTGCGCCGAGTCCGACGAGAACTGCTGGCAGCAGAACCGCCGTGGCTACTCGGTCATTCTCAGCGGTGCAAGCTCCTGATACCGGGGTATTCCCGCGGAATTCCGAGGGGGGCCACAAGCCCCCCTTTTATTTTTCTCCCGACTGCCCCAATTTCGCCAACGACATCAGGCCAATGGCACAGACGACAGCCGCGCAACCGTGCAGCACCGCCCGCCTTGGCATCCAACTGACGGAGCCTTCATCCATGTTCAGCGTAAACCCGTTACGGACCCTCGTGATGGCAGCCATCGCCAGCGCCGCACTCGTGGCCAGCCCGGGCCTGTCGGTGGCCGAGGACATTGATGCCGTCAGCGACAAGCTCGATCGCGTCGAGCGCGACCTGCGCGAGCTCCAGTTCGAGGTCTACAAGGGACACCCGCCCTCCAGCCAGCCAGGCACCGCGCCGGGCACACCCGCCAGTGCCGCGCGCATCAATGACCTCGAGGCATCTCTGCGCGAGCTGCGCGGCCAGGTCGAAACCCTTGCCTTCCATATGCGGCAAATGCAGGAACAGCTCGAGGTCTCGCGCCGCGAGACGAATTTCCGCCTTGGTGCACTCGAAGGTGGCGCGCCGGCCACCGCCATTCCCGCGGCCACGCCACAGGCCAGCGCACCAGGCGCCAACGCGCCGCGGATACTCAACGTGTCCCCGAACGATACCGGCTCGAGTGCAGCAGGCCGCCAGCCCGGCACCCTCGGTTCGTTACCGGCAGACGATGTGGCCGACATCACGCCTGTCCTCTCGCCGCGCCAGCAATATGATGCGGCGATGGATCTCCTCAGCCGCGCGCAATATGTCGAGGCCCAGTCCGCCTTCAGGTCATTCGTGGTCGCCAACCCGAAGGAGGAACTCTCCGGGTCGGCACAGTTCTGGGTGGGTGAAATCGCCTTCACCCAGAAGGACTACAAGGCGGCGGTGGTCGCCTTTGCCGACGTCATCAAGCGATTCCCGAAGACGCCCAAGGCTCCCGACTCGATGCTGAAGCTGGGCCTTTCGCTTCTCGAGTTGAACCAGAAGAAGGAAGGCTGCACCACGCTGGGCGCACTCAAGCCCAGGTTCCCTGGCGCGCCAAAGCCGATCATCGACCGGGCGGCCAAGCGTTATGCCGAAGCAAAGTGCGCCGCCGGATAACCCGGTCATTCCTCTGACCGTTGAGGCCTTTGCTGGCGTGGCCGGGCCGCTGCTCGGCCATGCGCCCTTCGCAGTCGCCGTCTCCGGTGGTGCCGACTCCGTGGCACTCATGTGCCTTGCGGCCGAATGGCGACGCAACACGGGACACGCGCCGCCGCTGGTTATCACCGTGGACCACAGCCTGCGTGAAGGGTCGGCCGCCGAAGCGCGGCAGGTTGGGCATTGGGCGGCATCTCTCGGCCTCGAACACCTCACGCTGACATGGGACGGTCGCGCGCTCCATGGCAACCTGCAGGCCGAGGCCCGGCGCGCTCGCTACGCGCAACTGGCCGGAGCGCTTGAGGCGCGCGCGATCCGTTTTCTTGCAACCGGCCATAACCGTGATGACCAGGCCGAGACAGTCATGATCCGCCTGGCCCGTGGCAGCGGCCTTGCAGGCCTGTCCGGCATGAGCACCCTCGCCGCCTTCCCGGGGCGCCGCCAGCGTGACATGTGGCTCGCCCGACCCCTGCTTGACATCCCGCATGCAAGGCTTGTCGCCACCTTGCGCGCGCGCGGCCAGTCCTGGATCGAGGATCCAAGCAATGCCAACCCGCGCTTCCTGCGCGCGCGTCTGCGCGAGGCCATGCCGGTCTTGGCAAGCCTCGGCCTCTCGCCGGAGCGCCTCGCCGCCACCGCAGCCCATCTCGCCCGCGCCAGCACGGCGATCGATGGCCTTGCGGACGGCATGTGGCGTGGCGTTGTGCAGGCCGATCCATGCGGCTACGTGCTGCTCCAGACGCCCGGGCTCGCACACGCCTCGGACGAAGTTGCCTTGCGGCTTGTGGCAAGGGTTCTCAGGACTGTGTCGGGTGAAGCCTACGCCCCCCGCTTTGACCGCCTGAGCGCCGCATTGGACTGGCTGCGCGCATCACAGCCAGCAACCGGACGCACGCTCGGCGGCTGCCGCCTGTTTCGCAGGAACGCCGAAACCGTTCTGGTGGCACGGGAGGAAAGTGCCATGCAGCGGGCAGCGCATGTGCTGCGCCTCGCTCCGGGGGGCAGTGGCGTTTGGGACGGACGCTTCGCGGTCGTCATCCCGCAGGGCGCGCCCAAGGCTGAATACGAGGTAAGCCCTTTGGGACCCGATGGCCTGAAGGTCCTTGGCAAGCAAGCCCGTCTCCCCCGCCACGAACCCCGGCGCATCGCAGCCACCTGCCCGGCGGTATGGTGCGCCGGACGCCTCCGGGCCGCGCCAACCCTCGGATTTGACACCGGAATTGGCGCCACGGCGGCCTTCCTCGAGGCCTGACAGCGCTACGGCAGCCTTGTTTTCCTATGACATCCGCGGGAGCAATGGGTCGAAATGTCCTGTGAACCCGCCCGGTGCTAGAATGCACTGGCATAGTTTGTCCTGCGCACCTATTTGATAAAGGCAAGGCCCCGAAAGCCGCGCCGCCTCAAACCCAGCCTGGCAATGGATCCAAATGGTCGGAAATCAGAACAACAATCTCAGGAATATCGTCGTTTGGCTCATCATCGGCCTGGTCGTGCTGGCGCTGGTGAACCTGCTGTCGGATCGTACGCCGCAGGTCGCGGCCGCCGAAATTCCGATCTCCCAGGTTGTTGAGGACGCCAAGAGCGGCCGCATCGAGAACGTGACCTTCCAAGGCAGCCGCGTCTCCGGCAAGTATCGCGACACCGGAAAGCAGTTTACGTCAGTGGCCCCCAAGGACATTTCGGCGATCACCTCCGAGCTGATGAACACCAAGCAGGTAACGGTGAAGATCGATCCCTCCGACGCCGAGGGTTCGTCTCTCCTGTCGGTGCTCGTGAACTGGCTGCCGATGCTGCTGCTCGTGGCGGTCTGGATCTTCTTCATGAGACAGATGCAGGCCGGCAGTGGCCGCGCCATGGGCTTCGGCAAGAGCCGCGCCAAGCTTCTGACCGAGCGCCACGGCCGCGTGACATTCGAGGACGTGGCCGGCATCGACGAAGCCAAGGACGATCTCCAGGAAATCGTCGAATTCCTCAAGGATCCCCAGAAGTTCCAGCGCCTTGGTGGCAAGATCCCGCGCGGCGCGTTGCTCGTGGGCCCGCCGGGCACCGGCAAGACGCTGCTTGCCCGCGCGATCGCCGGTGAAGCCAACGTTCCATTCTTCACGATTTCCGGTTCTGACTTCGTCGAGATGTTCGTCGGCGTCGGCGCCAGCCGCGTGCGCGACATGTTCGAGCAGGCCAAGAAGAACGCCCCCTGCATCATCTTCATCGACGAAATCGACGCGGTCGGCCGTCATCGTGGCGCAGGCCTCGGCGGTGGCAACGACGAGCGCGAGCAGACGCTGAACCAGCTGCTGGTCGAGATGGATGGCTTCGAGACCAACGAGGGCATCATCCTGATCGCCGCGACCAACCGCCCGGACGTTCTGGATCCCGCCCTGCTGCGTCCCGGCCGCTTCGACCGCCAGGTCGTCGTGCCGAACCCCGACATCGTCGGCCGCGAGAAGATCCTGCGCGTCCACATGAAGAAGGTGCCGCTGGCACCCGACGTCAACGCCAACACCATCGCCCGCGGCACACCCGGTTTCTCGGGCGCAGACCTCGCAAATCTCGTCAACGAAGCGGCCCTGCTGGCCGCCCGTCGCAACAAGCGCATGGTCACCCAGCGCGAGTTCGAGGAAGCCAAGGACAAGGTGATGATGGGCGCCGAGCGCCGCTCGATGGTCATCGACGAGGAAGAGAAGCGCAAGACCGCCTATCACGAGGCCGGCCACGCCCTCGTTGCGCTGCATTGCCCCGCATCCGACCCGATCCACAAGGCCACGATCATTCCGCGCGGCCGCGCCCTGGGCATGGTGATGCGCCTGCCCGAACGCGACAGCTACTCCTACGCGCGCGACAAGATGTACGCGAACCTGGCCGTCGCCATGGGTGGCCGTGTCGCCGAGGAGATCATCCTCGGTTACGACAAGGTGACGTCAGGTGCCTCCGGCGACATTCAGATGGCCACGGGACTGGCGCGCTCGATGGTCACCAAATGGGGCATGAGCGACCGCCTCGGCCCGCTGCTCTACGCGCAGAACGAGGAAGAAGTCTTCCTCGGTCATTCCGTGGCCCGCACGCAGAACGTCTCCGAGGCGACCGCCCAGCTGATCGACGAGGAGATCCGTCGCATCGTCGAGGAAGCGCACGAGAAGGCGCGCACGATCCTGACTGAGCGGCTCGACGACCTGCACACGATCGCCAAGGCGCTGCTGGAATACGAGACCCTGTCCGGTGACGAGATCCGCGCCCTCCTTCGCGGTGAAGCCATCGTGCGCGAGACGCCGCCGGAAGAGCCGCTGACGCCCACGCCGCCGCCCTCGTCGGTGCCGGTGACCGGCCGTCCGCGTGGACCGGAAGGCACCGGGTCGCAGCCCGAACCACAGCCGAGCGCCTGACGGCGCCGGCATGACGGCGGGCGCAAGGCCGGCGATCTTCGGCATCGTCAACATCACCCGCGATTCCTTCTCGGATGGCGGTCGCTTCCTGGCGGCCGCCGATGCCGTTCGTCACGCAAGGACGCAACTCGACGCCGGTGCGGACGTGCTCGACCTTGGCGCCGCCGCCTCCAACCCGTCAGCCGAGCCCGTCACGCCTGTGGAAGAGATCGCCCGCCTCGAGCCAGTGCTTCAAGCCGGCATAGACCCCGCGCGCATATCGGTCGACAGCTTCGCGCCCGAGACACAGGCCTGGGCCTTGGACCAGGGGGCAGGGTGGCTGAATGACATCCAGGGCTTTCCCGAACCGTCCCTCTATCCGCGCCTCGCCCGCGCAAGCGCGCGCCTCGTGGTGATGCACAACATCACGGGACGCGGCATTGCCCGTGTCACCGAGACCGATCCCGCGACGATCATGGACAGGCTCTATGCCTTCTTCGACGCGCGCGTGGAGGCCCTCTGCGCGGCGGGCATCGACCGCACGCGCCTCGTGCTTGACCCGGGCATGGGTTACTTCCTTGGTAGCGATCCTGAAGTCTCGCTGGCCGTGCTGCGTCGCCTGCCGGAACTGCGCGCGCGCTATCGCTTGCCGGTTCTGGTCTCTGTGAGCCGGAAGTCTTTCATCCGCAACCTTGCAAAGGTCGATACGGCGGGTTCGGGCGCGGCGACCCTCGCCGCTGAATTGTTTGCGGCCAGCTGCGGGGCGGACTTCATCAGGACCCACAATGTGTCCGCCCTCCGCCAGGCGCTCGATGTCTGGCAGCCGCTCCAAGGGTAAATTGTCCTTAATGTCTGCGGATCAGGCATCCGGCGGCTTTCGCTATTTTTCAGGAAACTGTGGTAGATACCCGTCAGCAGTCTGACCTTTCTCCCGGAGCACCGGATGAGCCGGAAATACTTTGGAACCGACGGCATTCGCGGCAAGGCCAACGCCACCATGACCGCCGAGACCGCCCTGCGCGTCGGCATGGCGGCCGGCCGCTATTTCACGCGCGGCGACCACCGCCACCGTGTCGTGATCGGCAAGGATACGCGCCTGTCGGGCTACATGATCGAAACGGCCCTGGTCGCAGGTTTCACCTCTGTTGGGATGGACGTCTTCCAGTTCGGCCCGCTCCCCACGCCTGCCGTGGCCATGCTGACCCGCTCGCTGCGCGCCGACCTCGGCGTGATGATCTCGGCCTCGCACAATCTCTACGAGGACAACGGCATCAAGCTGTTCGGCCCCGATGGCTACAAGCTGTCCGACCAGGTCGAAGGCGAGATCGAGAAACTTATGGACGGCAGCCTGCGCGAAGGCCTCGCCGAACCCAGCCGCCTCGGCCGCGCCAAGCGCATCGACGACGCGCAGGCCCGCTACATCGAGTTCGCCAAGCGCACCTTCCCCAAGAGCCTGCGCCTCGACGGTCTGCGCATCGTGGTCGACTGCGCCAACGGCGCCGCCTATCGCGTTGCGCCCGAGGTCCTGTGGGAACTGGGCGCCGAAGTCATCAAGATCGGCGTCGATCCCACCGGCTTCAACATCAACAGCGAATGCGGATCCACCGCACCCGCCCTGATGTGCAACCGCGTGAAGGAAACACGCGCCGACCTCGGCATCTCGCTCGATGGCGACGCCGATCGCGTCGTGATCTGCGACGAGAAGGGCCAGATCATCGATGGCGACCAGATCCTCGCCCTGATCGCACGCTCCTGGTCCAAATCAGGCCTGCTCAAAAGCAACGGCATTGTTGCAACCGTCATGTCGAACCTCGGCCTCGAGCGCTACCTCGACGCCATGAGCCTGCAGCTCGTCCGCACCGCCGTGGGCGACCGCTATGTCGTCGAGCACATGCGCGAGCATGGCTACAACGTCGGCGGCGAACAATCCGGTCACGTGGTTCTGAGTGACTTCTCGACCACGGGTGACGGCCTGATTGCAGCGCTTCAGGTTCTCGCCGTGCTCGCCGAGACCGGCAAGCGCGCGAGCGAGGCCGCCCACCTGTTCGAGCCCCTGCCGCAGATCCTGCAGAACGTCCGCTTCCGTCCCGGCGCACGCCCGCTCGAAAGCAAGGAAGTGACGGCCGCCATCCAGGACGGCGAGGCGCGCCTCGGCAAGGCGGGTCGCCTGCTGATCCGCAAATCCGGCACCGAGCCGCTCATCCGCGTGATGGGCGAGTGCGAGGATGAGAAGCTTGTACGCACGGTTGTGGGCGACATCGTCCGCGTGATCGAAAAGGCGAGCGCCGCCTGACACGACGCGGCCCGTCTTCTAACCGCAAGGCCGGTGCTTTAGACTGGCGCGCATGAACCCGAATCTTCTGCGCGGCCGCGTGCTCAGCATCGCAGGCTCTGACCCAGGTGGCGGCGCTGGCATCCAGGCCGACATCAAGGCAGTCACGGCACTGGGCAGCTTCGCGATGACCGCCGTCACGGCCATCACCGTGCAGGACACGACGGGCGTCTCGGCGATCCACGCAGTACCCGACGACATCATCGCCGCCCAGATCGACACCGTGCTGGCGGACCTCGGTGCCGACTGCATCAAGACCGGCATGCTGGGTACGCCCTCCGTGATCGCGGCCGTGGTCGAGGCGCTCGCACGCAGCGCGGGCGGCCTGCCGCTGGTGGTCGATCCGGTGATGGTGGCCAAGGGTGGGGCGCTTCTCCTGGCTGACAGCGCCGTCGGCGCGATGAAGGAGAAGTTGCTGCCATGTGCGACCCTGATCACGCCAAACCTGCCGGAAGCCTCTGTTCTGCTCGGTCGCCCGATCACCTCCCTCGCCGGCATGCGGGCGGCGGTCCCAGGCCTCCGCGCGCTCGGACCGCGCGCCGTCCTGCTGAAAGGCGGACATCTCGAGGCGGACGAGATTGTCGATATCTATGAAGGCCCCGACGGTCGTCACGAATGGCGCGCGCCGCGCATCGCCACCCGCCACACGCATGGCACGGGCTGCACCCTGGCATCCGCGATCGCCGCAGGTCTTGCGCAGGGCCTGCCGATGATCCACGCGATCGGCCGGGCCAGGGCCTATGTCAGGATCGCAATCGAAACCGCGCCGGGGTTTGGCAGGGGCCACGGCCCGCTCAACCACGCGCACACCGTGAACCCGTTTGTTGGAGAGTGAAATGATGGAACTCAGGATCTGGCAGGTCGACGCATTCGCCGACAGGCTCTTCGAGGGCAATCCGGCCGCCGTTGTCGCGCTTGAAGCGTGGCTCCCGGACGAGACCATGCAGGCGATCGCCGCCGAGAACAACCTGTCGGAGACGGCCTTCTTCGTACCCGCAACACCGGGCAGTTTCGAGCGTTGCCATCTGCGCTGGTTCACGCCCGAGGTCGAGGTGCCGCTCTGCGGGCACGCGACGCTGGCGAGCGGCCACGTGATCTTCACCCATCTCGCACCAGCCCTCAACACGGTGACCTTCGCGACGAAGAGTGGCAACCTTGAAGTGATGCGAGGCTCCGGCGGGATCCTCGAGATGGCACTGCCGGCCTACCAGGCCATTCCCCATCCGCAGGCCGAAGACTTCGCCGAGGTGCTCGAGGAAACCCTCGACATTGCACCCCGCGAGGTCCTCAAGGCCAACTACGCGATCGCAATTTTCGAGACCGTGGACGAGATCCTCGAAGCCGAATCCGACAGCACCCTCGCCGAGGCCCTCGAGGAATTCGGCGAGGACGGGGTCATCATTACGGCAGCCGGAGGAGACACGGGCTTCGATTTCGTCTCCCGCTTCTTTGTGCCCGGCAAGGGCGTGCCGGAGGATCCCGTGACCGGCTCGGCCCACGCAGCACTGACGCCCTTGTGGGCAAAGCGCCTCGGCAAGCCGCGCCTCAGGGCCCGACAGTTGAGCGCCCGGGGCGGCACGCTTGATTGCGAGGAGCAGGGCGAGCGCGTGGTCATCCGGGGCCGGGTGACGCCCTACCTCGAGGGCATCATCCGCATCTGAACCGGCTCAGATATAGGCAAATGCAACGAACCCGGCCACGATGATGGCGAGAAACGCGGTGGTCACCAGCGTCAGGTGCTTCTCGACGAAGGCCCGGATCGGCTCGCCCATCACGTAGAGAAGCCCGGCCACAAGGAAGAACCGACCGCCCCGCGTCACCAGCGAGGCGATCCCGAACGTGGTGAGGTCGAAATGCGCAGCCCCGCTGGCAATCGTCACGAGCTTGTAGGGAATGGGCGTCAGCCCCTTGATGAGGATGACCCAGAGCCCCCATTCGTTGAACTGCCGCTGGAAATTGTCGAAGCCCGCTTGCAGCCCATAGGCATCGATGACCCACTTGCCGGCCGTCTCGAAGAAGAAATAGCCGATCGCATAGCCGAGGAACCCGCCGGCGACCGATGCAACCGTGCACACACCCGCGAACAGCCACGCCTTGCGCGGGTTGGCGAGGATCATCGGGATCAGCATCACATCGGGCGGGATGGGAAAGAACGAGCTCTCCGTGAAGGACACGGCGGCAAGCACCCACAACGCGCTGGGATGGTCGGCAAGCACGACAAGGCGGTCGTAGAGGCTGCGAAGCATGATGGTGGACCTGTAGTCACCCACCATCGTAAGCCCAAGGGCAGGCAGCCCGCAACGTCACCGGTCAAGAAGTCGCCCCCTGACCAGCCCGCGCAGGGCATTGCCAAACCAGATTGTTCCCTCTGACAGGTCGTGAGGACGCAGCACGGCCTCCACCGTATGCTGCGGGCCACGGTCCAGCATCTCGCGGCGCAGGCAGCCATCAAGCAGGCCCGATGACACAGGCGGCGTGAGGAAGACGCCATTCCGCTCGATGAACAGGTTCGAGCGGCACCCCTCCGTCAGTTCACCACGCTCATTGACAAGCAGCACCTCCTGCAGTGCGGGCTGTACCTGCCGAAGCCGCTCCAGCACGTCATAGGGCTCACGGCGTGTCGTCTTGTGATGAACCCGCCAGTCTGCCGACGATACGGGTTCAGGTGACACGACAAAGGGCCATTCGTCCACTGCCGGCTCACGCGGTGTGGCCTCCACCTGTGTGTCACCCCGCAGCCCGAGGGTCAGGCGCAGACGCTGCACGCCATCAAGCCTCGACACAACGTCGGCAACATGCGCAAGCACGCGCTCCCGGTCAAAGCGGAAGCCAAAGTGCCGCGCCGATGCGGCAAGCCGTGCCAGGTGGCGCTCCTGCAGGAAGATCCCCTCGCCAGGCGTCCAGCGCATGGTCTCGAGCAGCCTGAAGGGGACTGGCGCCTCGGTGAAGAAGCGCGCCTTGAGCCGTGCCTCGGCAAGCTCGCTGTCCGCTTCGCTGTCCCAGACGATGCCGCCCCCGATCCCCAGCACGCCTCCGGCATCGGTGAGCGACAGCGTGCGGATGGCGACGTTGAAAGACATGAACCCTGGGGCCGCAAGCCCCACGGCGCCGCAATAAATTCCCCGCGCCTCGGCTTCGGTCTCCCGAATGATCTCCATCGCACGGATCTTGGGGGCGCCGGTGACCGAACCGCAGGGAAAGAGGGCAGGCACGATGCTGCCGAACGACGGCTCCCGCAAAAGGAGGCCCGTCACAGTGGACGTCAGCGTGTGATAGGTCGGATAGGTCTCCACGGTGCAGAGGTCCTCGACCGTGACACTGCCGGGCGTGCAGATGCGCGACAGGTCATTGCGCATCAGGTCGACGATCATCAGGTTCTCGGCGCGCTGCTTGGGATCGGCCTGCAGGGCGCGGGCACGCTCCCTGTCGGCGCCGGGCACAGGATGGCGGGACGTCGTCCCCTTCATAGGCCTGACGTGTATCCGGCGGCCATGGGCCATGAAAAAGGTCTCCGGCGAGAACGACAGCACATCCTCGTCAGGGAAATGCAGCAGCGCGCACCCCCCGGCGCGCGCCCGTTCGCGCAGGCTCTGGTAGAGCGCGGCAACAGGCCCGATCGTCCCGGTCCGGATCTTGAACGTCAGGTTGACCTGGTAGACATCGCCGGCGCCAATCAGCTCATGGACATGGGCAAAGGCCTTTGCATAGTCCCCAGTCGTGAGTGTTTCCCGGGCATCGATCGCGGGGACGCCATGGTCCGCGCATTCGGCAAGGAACCGGTCGCGCGCTTTCGCCGCGAGGCTCTGTCCGCGTTCATAGGCAAGGAATCTGAGCAGCGGGCGGTCCGAAGGCGGCAGCAAAGGCCTCAGCCGGGGCTCGAAGCAGTAACCAAGTTCATAGGCCATGTAGCCCGCAACCCAGTGCCCCCCGGCGACCAGCGCATCGAGGCGGGCCAGCGCGTCTGCGGCCTCTGCGGGCTGGCGCACCAGGATTTCCTCGAACGGGTTCTCAAGCAGCAGCCCGCCGCGCTCGGGCCATGTGGCATCGTCAAGCAGGGCGAAAGCCGGTCTTTCCTTCCACGCGGCGGGAACATCTTGGCTTGACATGGGTCGGGCTGGAACCAAACTCTGGAGGGTCAGTCGGAGCCGTCCGCCGGAAGCGGCACAGGTCTCCGTTCTCAGGAAAGGTGGCAAACAATGCAATGCGGCGGGAGCGCATAGATGTCGAGGCCCGTCTTCCCAGGAAGCCCGTTTTTCCTCGGGTTCGACGAGATCGAGCGCCTGGTCGAGTTTGCCAGCCGCAGTTCCGCAGACGCATTTCCCCCGCTCAACATCGAGCAGTTCCCTGACGGAACCATGCGCATCACCATCGCCGTGGCAGGATTCGAGCCTGAAAACCTGTCGGTGACCGTCTGCGACCGGGAACTGACGGTCAAGGGCGAGCGTAAGCCCCCCGGAGAGGGAAAAACCTATCTGCACAAGGGGATTGCAGCCCGTTCCTTCACCCGCAGTTTCGCCCTCGCCTCAAGCCTCGAAGTCATGTCGGCAGCGCTTGGAAACGGCCTGTTGAGGATAAATCTGAGGCAGGTCCGCCGAAACCCTGACGTCGTTCATGTTCCAATCACCGTTGAGTGAGAACGCGCGCTGCCATTCAAATTCCGTAATTGCATCCCATATAGGATGATGTGGCGCCGGTAGCAGTTGGGCGCTGCGGAGAAGGAGTGTCCCATGCAGGAGAAACCGGCAGCGTCAGGGTTCCAGGGCAAGCTGGCAGAAGGCCATGCGAGCATCCTCGCCGAGAATCTCGTTTACGTTCGCGAGACCCCCGCGGCAGAACTCGTGTCCTCAGGCCTGATCTCACCCAAGGTCCGCCTGGACCCCATTCAGAAATACTTTGTGGTATGCGCCGTGGACGGCCGCCCCCTGGCGGTTCTCGACAACCGCGAACTTGCCTTCGCAGCCGCGCGCGAGCATGACATGCAGCCCGTGAGCGTGCACTGAACTCAGGCCGCCCGCGTCCCTGCGGGCGGTTCCGTCAGGAGCGAATAGAGCGCATCAGCGCTCGTGGCCGCCCTCAGCCGTTCGCAAGTCCCAGCATGCCGGAGCAATCTGGAAATGCGGGCCAGCGCCTTGAGATGGTCCGCACCCGCCTCGGCAGGCGTAAGCAGCAGGAACACCAGATCCACCGGAACATCGTCGGGCGCCTCGAAGTCGACCGGTGTCTGCAACTTGACGAACAGGCCTGCAATGCGGGGCAGGCGCGGCATGCGACCGTGCGGGATCGCAACCCCGCGTCCGACACCGGTGCTCGCAAGCTTCTCGCGCTCCCACAGGGCCTCGAACACCACCCCGCCATCAAGCCCCAGGCGCGAGGCAACGATCGTTGCCAGGTCGACGAGCAGCCTGCGCTTGCCGGACGCCTTCAGGTCGCAGAAGACATCTGCCGGCGTGATGATGTCGGCAATATTCATGGTGCGTCTCCCGCAGCCAGGAAGGCTAGCGGGAGGCTCACCGCCTTGTCAGGTCCATGTTCGGGTCGATCCACCCGATATTGCCGTCGGCGCGGCGGTAAACCACATTCAGGCCACCATGCGCGGCATTGTGGAACACGAGCGCCGGTGCCTCCATCAGGTCAAGCTGCATGACGGCCTCGCCAACCGACATCTTGCGCAACTGCGTCGTCCCCTCCGACACAACCACGGGATTGAGCGGACCCGAGTGCTGGTGGTCCTCGCCATGGTCGGCCGAAATGACCTGCTCGCGGGCCGGGCTGATGTCATAGGCAGCCTTGGTACTGCTGTGATGGTCGCGAAGGCGTCCCTTGTGCCGCTGGGCGCGCTTGTCCATCCGCTCGATGGCACCGTCAAAACTGGCGTAGATGTCAGCCGAACGGTTCTGCGCGTGCAGGTAGAGCCCCGAGGAAAGGTGCACCGAGCAATCCGTGCGGTATACGTGTCCATCGCGCGAGAACGTGACCGATCCATCGACCGGTCGGTCGAAGTACCTTCCCACGGACTGCGTCATGCGCGTCTGCACATAGTTGCGCAGCGAGTTGCCAATGTCGATCTGCTTGCCGGTGATGCTGAGTTCCATGGCACGTCGGATCCCTGGTTGTTGTAAACTGTCACCAAAAGACAAATTGCCGTGATGCCTGCGGGGGCGCTTCCAGGCCGTCGCAGCCTTGCGGTTCAGTCGGTCGGACCACACCGTGTCTGCGCAGGCCTCCAGTGGATCTGGCCATGCCGCAAACCGGGTTCAAGGGGTTGCTCCTCCAAAGGAACCGGCGCCAGGCTGCTTGATCTTCTTGCGGTCCACCGATGAGGGGATTTGCATCGCCTCCCTGTACTTTGCAACCGTGCGTCGCGCGATGTCGATGCCTGCGCCACGCAGGACTTCCACGATCCGGTCGTCGGACAGGATCGCCGCCGGTGCCTCACCATCGATCAGTTCGCGGATACGGTGGCGCACGGACTCTGCCGAATGCGCTTCGCCGCCTTCCGCCGACTGGATCGCGGACGAGAAGAAATACTTCAGTTCGAACGTCCCCCGCGGCGTTGCCATGTACTTGTTGGCGGTCACGCGGCTGACGGTCGATTCATGCATGCCGGTCGCCTCGGCGATGGCCTTGAGGTTGAGCGGCCGCAGATGCGAGACGCCATGGGCGAGGAACCCATCCTGGTGGCGGACGATCTCCGCCGACACCTTCAGGATCGTGCGCGCCCGCTGCTCAAGACTGCGCACCAGCCAGTTCGCATTGTTGAGTTGCTCGGTGACATAGGCCTTGGCATCCCTGTCCTTGCCGCCGACAGTCGCCGCATAGCGTGTGTTCACGAGCACGCGCGGAAGTGTTTCCGTGTTGAGTTCGACATGGAAACCACCCTGCGCCGCGGACCGAACATGGATGTCGGGCACGACGGGCTGCACGGGTTCACTGCCGAACTTGAGCCCCGGCTTCGGATTGAGGTGCCGGATCTCACCCACCATGTCCGAAAGGTCTTCCGCCGAGACACCCGTAAGCCGCAGCAGCCCCGTCATGTCCCGCTTCGCCAGCAGGGGCAGGTTGTCCAGCAGCGCCTGCATCGCCGGGTCAAGCCGGTTGCGCTCTTTCAGCTGCAGCGCAAGGCACTCGCTGAGCGAACGCGCACCGACGCCGGTGGGGTCGAAGGTCTGGATGGTCGTCAGCACCTTTTCGATGTCGCAGACCGGAACCACCAGCGTCTGTGCGATGGTCGGAAGGTCCGTCAGCAGGTAGCCGCACTCGTCGATCATGTCGATCAGGTAGGCACCGATCAGCTTCTCCCGCGGGTCGGTGCAGGCAAGCTGGAGCTGCGCCTCGAGATGTTCGTGGAGGTTGGGCGCCCGCGTCAGCGTTGCCTCGATGGAGAGCGCATCCTCGTCGTCCAACCGGCCGCTGCGGCCCTCGGTCATTGAGGATGACGTCGTCTCGCGAGGGGTTTCCTGTGCGCGGTCGCTCGCCGAATCTTCACTGTAGACATTCTCGTAATCGGTATCGACCGCCTCGGCGGCATTTGCCGGCGGCGCGTCTTCCGACAGGGTCAGGGACACAGCCTCGCTCGTCGCGGCTTCGCCATCACGCTCCGCGGGTGCTTCACCTTCCTCGCGCTCGAGCAGCGGATTGCGCTCAATCTCCTGTTCGACGAAGACCTGGAGGTCAAGGTTCGACATCTGCAGCAGCTTGATCGCCTGCTGCAGCTGGGGCGTCATCACGAGCCCTTGGCCCTGCCGGATCTCCAGTCTCTGGTTCAGCGCCATGGGACAGGGATCCTAGAGGGAGAACTTTTCGCCGAGATAGACACGACGCACGTCGATGTTCGACACGATCTCGTGGGGCGTACCCTCGGTCATCACCTCACCATCATGGATGATGTAGGCCCGGTCGATGATGTCGAGCGTTTCGCGGACATTGTGGTCCGTGATCAGCACGCCGATCCCGCGCTCCTTGAGGTGATGCACCAGCTTGCGGATGTCGCCGATGGCGATCGGATCGATGCCCGCGAAGGGCTCGTCCAGCAGCATGAATGAAGGCTGGGTCGCCAGCGCACGCGCAATCTCCACACGCCTCCGCTCGCCGCCCGAAAGGGCGAGGGCAGGCGCGCGGCGGAGATGTTCGATCGAGAATTCCGCCAGCAGGTCATCAACCAGTTGCTGACGCTTCTCGCGGTCGCGGGCGACGAGTTCGGCCACGGCCAGCAGGTTCTGCTCGACCGTCAGGCCACGGAAGATCGAAGCTTCCTGGGGCAGGTAGCCGATCCCGAGCCGGGCGCGACGGTACATGGGCAGCACCGTGATATCATGCCCGTCCAGCAGGATCTGTCCGCTGTCAGCCGGGATGAGGCCCGTGATCATGTAGAAGCAGGTTGTCTTGCCCGCACCATTTGGGCCGAGCAGGCCGACGGCTTCACCGCGGCGCACCTGCAGCGACACGCCGCGAACAACGGGACGACGGCGAAAGCTCTTGCCGATCTGGTTCACCACCAGCCCGGTTTGTTCGGCCACGAGATGCGGCCGACCATATTCGAAGCTTTCAGTCCCGGCGGTGTTCATGTCTTTGTTTGTCCGAGGGCGCTTTACGAATTGTGCAAGTCGATAAAATGCCGGTTGGCCTTAAAGTTGCGTTGAAATTCAGGGATTTGATCCGCTTTCTTTCTTTTCGCCATCGGTTTTTGGCTGGGATCCGGGGACCGTCAGCTTGAGCGGCTTCGTCGGAACGAAAATTCCGGTGACACGACCATCAGGTCCACCACCGAGCAGGTCTGCTTTTCCTGTCGCAAGGTTAACCACGAGTGAAGACCCTTGCATCGCGTTAGGACCTTTCACCAGCGTGACCTTGCCTGAAAGCTTCACCGTGCGCTGAGAGATGCTGTACACCGCAGTGCTGCCCGTCGCCTGGCCCTGCGGCGACGTCAGGATCACCGATCCGTTCGCCTCGATGTGCTCGATGGTACCCTTCGCCACGCGTATCGACAGCGTGTCCGACCGCAGGATCAGGTTGCCCTGCATGACGCGGACATTGCCGGCATAGGTCGCCGTTTCAGACCGCATGTCCGCCGTGGTCGAGTCCGCGGTGATCGAGATCGGCTGGTCGCTGTCGCGCCCCATGCCCGAGAACGGGTTCGGCACGCCTTGCGCCAGCGCGGCAGGAGCCATCCCGGCGAGGGGCAGGGCGGACAACAGGAGAAGTGTCTGGATCCTCACGTGTCTTTACCTCTTCTTCGGCGTCGCCGCCGGATTGCGATTGGAAGCATCATTATCTTCATCACCCACGGCTTCCGCGATGCCCTCGGGATTGGTCGTTGCCGCCACCGCAGCATCGCCCTGTCGTTCGGCCGGGAAGTAACGGGTCGAGACGCCCCCGGAAAACTTGAGAATACCCGGATCCTTCATCCCTTCAAAGCGCTCTGCCGTGATGATGCCGAGCGGCCCCTGGCACTTGATCGGCTTGTCGCCCTTCAGGAGGCCCGAACCAAAGTCGTAGCGGGCAGCCTCTGTGTGGCACTCATAGCCGCGGTCGGAATAGATGTTGATCGTCTTGTTGAGGTCGAGCGTCTTGCCCTTGACGTCGAGCACGCCTTCCTGCGCACCAACCTGCAGCCAGCTCTTGTCCTGCATGGTGATGTCGGCCTTGACGTCATCGATGGTCATCTTGCTGGTCTTGCCAGGTTCGACCGATGCACCCTTCGCCGTCACGGTGAAGGGCTGGCCCTGGCCGTCGGTACCAATCAGCCGGGGCGCCACCAGGGCGCGGTCGGCCGTGATCTCAGTGAGTTCGGTGGCCGTGATCCGGATGGTTTCCCCATCGCGCCCATTGGCCGAATAGAGGATCACCATGGCAACAAGGCTCAACGCCACCACGGGCAGCATGACCTTCATGATCCGCACGAAGCGCGAATAGCCGGCCGTCGTATCCGCCCGCTGCCGCGCGCGCATCTCCCAGCGTTCCAGGCGCGATCGCGGCGCCGGTCCCGTCTCCGGGGCGGGGACGAGGCGGCCAGTGGCGGGGTCCTGGACGTAGCGGGCCATCGGGCGCGCCTAGGCGAGGCCTGCCCGAAGGCAGTCGTGGATGTGGACGATCCCGACGGGACGCGGGTTCGCAATCCCGGCCTCCTCGTCGCCCACCACGAACAGGCAGGTCACAGGTGTCTCGTGCTGGTTCATCAGGCGCAGCGCCTCCGCGCCCAGTGCGCCCGACCTGATCAGGCGCGGATGCGTGGTCATGACCTCGCCCGCGGTGCAGCGCAACAGGTCGCCCTGCATGTGGCGCCTCAGGTCGCCATCGGTGATGACGCCAACAAGTCCCCCGCGCGCATTGGTGACACCGGCACATCCGAACCGCTTGGACGTCATCTCAAGCAGCACCTCGCTCATGACGGCATCCTGCGACACGAGAGGCAATTCGCTGCCAGCGTGCATGATGTCGGAAACCTTGACAAGCCGACGTCCCAGCGACCCTCCGGGATGCAGCGCACGATAGTCATCGGCCGTGAACCCGCGCCGCTTCATCAGCGCCACCGCCAGGGCATCCCCGAGCGCCAGCGTCATGGTCGTCGATGTCGTGGGCGCAAGCCCCATCGGGCAGGCCTCCGGCGCGGCAGGCAGGATCAGCGGCACGTCTGCATGCTGGGCCAGCGGCGACTGCGCGCCGCTCGTGATGCCGATGACGGGGATGCCAGCCCGGCGCGTGAACTCGATGATGTCGGCCAACTCCTGGGTCTTGCCCGAATTGGACAGCAGCATCACGGCATCCTTGCGCGTGACGAAGCCAAGGTCACCATGGCTCGCTTCGCCCGGATGGACGAACTGCGAGGGGGTACCGGTCGACGCGAATGTCGCGGCGATCTTGGCCCCGACAAGGCCGCTCTTTCCCATGCCCGAGACGATGACACGTCCCTCGACAGCCATGATCAGGTCAACGGCCTGCGAGAAGCGATGGTCGAGCGATCGCGCAAGTTCGGCCAGCGCATCCCCCTCGGTCGAAAGCACGCGGCGCGCAGCCTCGAGATCGGCAGTGATCGTCTTTGCGGAAGCTGTTTCAATAGGCGCAGCTGTCATCGGACCCACTCGTCAATAGTCGCAACGTCCCCGCAGGAAACCGGCACGGTATCGGGGTGCGCGACAAGGGCCGCAGCGCGAAAAACGATGCTCACGGAGTATGATCCCTCATGTGTCGGGAATCAAGCAATTGACCGTGGCAGCATGAGGGCAGGACGGCCGGCGGGAAGGCCCGGAAAAGGCCGCTTCCTGCACCGACCGCATCACCGGCGCGCAGGCACCTGTCCAGCGTGGTTGACATGCCGGAAGCCTCAATGCGCGAAAATGTCGTCCTCGGACCAGCCGCTGAGGTCGAGCGCGGCGCGCGTCACCACGAACCCGAAGCACTTCTGCGCGAGATCGAGGCGCCCCTCCCGGACAAGCATGGCCTCGAGTGCGGCCTTGAGCTTGTGCAGGTGAAGGACATCCGACGCCGCGTAGGCAAGCTGTGCATCGCTGAGCTTGGCGGCACCCCAGTCGGAGCTCTGCTGCTGCTTCGACAGGTCGATGTCGAGCAGTTCCTTCACCAGGTCCTTCAGCCCATGCTTGTCAGTATAGGTACGCACCAGCTTCGAGGCGATCTTCGTGCACCACACCGGGGCAACGGTAACGCCCAGGTATTTTTGGAGCACGGCCACGTCGAACCGCGCGTAATGAAAGATCTTTGCGACGTCCCCGTCCTCAAGCAGCCGCACGAGATTGGGTGCCCGATAGCTCTTGCGGTCGAACCGCACCACATGGCAATGCCCGTCACCTCCCGACAGCTGCGCAAGGCAAAGCGCGTCCCGCTGGGGGTTCAGGCCGAGGGTCTCTGTGTCGATCGCCACGCTCTTGCCGAAATCGACACCGCCGGGCAGGTCACCCTCGTGAAAGTGGATTTTCATGCGGCGCTTTCCGCGGAATGTTTGGGGATCTGATTGTCGGGAATGGTGCCCAGAAGAGGACTCGAACCTCCACACCTTGCAGTACTAGTACCTGAAACTAGCGCGTCTACCAATTCCGCCATCTGGGCATGCAACAGCAGTCAGGGGCGGGAGTGGTATCCGCCAATACCCGTCCCTGTCAACGGAAACGCAACAAAACCACCCTTCAATCGGACCGCGCTTTTGGCTATCAAGCGCCCAACGCAGCCGTCCCTAGAGGATTTGACCCGTGCAGCACCCCGCATCAGGCAAGCTCGTCACCATTTTCGGCGGATCCGGCTTCGTCGGAACACAGGTCGTCCGGCGCCTCGCCCGCGATGGTTTCAGGATCCGCGTGGTCACCCGCAACCCCAACCTCCACCTCGAGCTGAAGCCGCTTGGTGAGGTGGGTCAGATTGCCCTCGTGCGGGGCGATGTGCGCGATCCCGACCAGGTCCGCAAGGCCGTCCGGGGGGCCTCCTTCGTGGTCAACCTCGTGGGCATCCTGCGTCCGGGCGGCGGGCAGTCCTTCGAGGACATCCACGCCGCCGGCCCCGACGCAGTCGCCCAGGCCTGCGCGGCGGAAGGGGTCGAGGGCCTTGTGCAGATGTCGGCCATCGGCGCCGACCCGGGTTCGAATTCCGCCTACTCCCGAAGCCGCGCAGCAGGCGAAGCCGCCGCCCGCGCCGCCTTCCCGGCGGCCGTGGTGCTGCGGCCATCGGTGATCTTCGGCGCAGGCGACGGTTTCTTCAACCTCTTCGCCCGCCTGATGCGCCTCACGCGCGTGATCTTTCCCTCATTTGGCAGTGGTCGCACGAAGTTCCAGCCCGTCTATGTCGGCGACGTGGCAGACGCAGTCTCGATCGCACTGCGCACGCCAGCACACGGGGGCCGCACCTTCGAGCTGGGCGGGCCCGCCGTGATGTCATTGCAGGAGATCCTGGAACTGATCGCCCGCGAGACCGGCCGCTCGTTCATCTACGTGCCTGTGCCATTCTTCATGCTCGACATCATGAGCCTCCTCACCGGCTGGCTGCCCTTTGCGCCGATGACCTATGACCAGGCGAAACTCTTGCGGAAGGACAATATCGTGAAGCTTGGCGCGGATGCTGCGAAAGTCGGCATCTTCAGCGACCTCGGCATCACCCCGACGCCAGCAGAGGCCATCGTGGGATCCTATCTTTACGCCTACCGGCCGACCGGCCAATACGCAGGCGCCGGCCCCGCATAGGGCCCCTCCATCGTCACACCAGGATGTATTCCTTGGTGATCAGATAGCTCAGCATCAGCGTGCCGATGAAGATCCGGTACCACGCGAACACGCCAAATCCATGGTTCGCGACAAAGGCAAGGAACATCCGCGCGACGTAGAAGGCGGTGATGAACGCGACGACAAAGCCGATGCCAAGTACCAGGAAGTCGGCCGACTGCAGTTCGTTCCAGTGCTTGTAGAGCGAGTAGGCCGATGCCCCGAACATCGTGGGGATGGCAAGGAAGAACGAGAACTCGGCCGCAGCACTGCGTTCGACCTTCATCACAAGCGATCCCATGATCGTCGCCCCGGACCGCGACACGCCCGGCACAAGCGCGAGGCACTGGCAAAGGCCGATCTTCAGGTAAAGCGACAACGGAAACTCCTCGACCGAGTAATATTGCGGGATCTTCACGAGGCGCTCGATATAGAGGATCGCAAAGCCCCCCAGGACCAGCGTTACGGCGACGACATACCTCGAGAACAGGTAAGTCGTGATGAAATCCGACAGCAGCACGCCCAGGAACGCGGCTGGAAGGAAGGCAAGCACCAGCCCGAGCGCGAACCGGCGCGCATTCGGATTGAAGGGCACCGCCTTCGTGACCTTCCAGAGATAGTCAAAATAGATCACGCAGATCGACAGGATGGCGCCGAACTGGATGAAGATCTCGAACACGCCCCCGGGCGGCACGTCGAGGTCCAGTAGCTCCTTGACCAGGATCATGTGGCCGGTAGAGGAAATCGGCAGGAATTCCGTGATGCCCTCCACCAGCGCAAGAATGACGGCGGACACGATTTTCCAGAGAAGTTCCATGGGCCCTGCGCGATGCAAGTAGCGAGCGAAAAGGACGCGAACCGTACATCACGTAAGGAGAAGGCACAAACGGAGCGCTTTCGGAGAGTTTCTTGACTAAAGAGACCGTTTCGGACCTTTTAAGGCGACGATGGAAGAATCTGTAATCCATTTCATCGATTCAGAGGAAAAATAAGGCAGCATTACTGACTTATATCGCGTTTTCGCGCTTGCGATGAAACTTTTTGCCCTTATACCGATCCAGCACAGACGGAAAATTGCGAGTACCCCTCATGGCTGACAACAAGATGCTGCGCTTCGTATCGCTCCGGCGGGCCATGCCCGAAAAGCGGGCAGCAAAGCAGCGCAAGGCCGACTTCAACGAGATCTACGCCGAATTCGCCCTGCCGGGCGCGAAGGACCAGGCGAGCCGTTGCTCGCAATGCGGAGTCCCCTTCTGCCAGGTCAGTTGCCCCCTGCAGAACAACATCCCGGATTGGCTGAAGCTGACGGCCGAGGGACGGCTGGAAGAGGCCTACGAGGTCTCGCAGGCCACAAACAACATGCCCGAGATCTGTGGCCGCATCTGCCCGCAGGATCGCCTGTGCGAAGGCAGTTGCGTGATCGAGCAGTCCGGCCACGGCACGGTGACCATTGGCGCCGTCGAGAAATACATCACCGATACGGCCTGGGATAACGGCTGGGTCAGGCCCTTGAGCCCCGGGCCGGCGACTGGTCGCTCGGTCGGCATCATTGGCGCTGGTCCCGCCGGCCTGGCCGCGGCCGAACAGCTGCGCCAGCGAGGCCACGCGGTCACGATCTATGACCGCTACGACCGCGCCGGCGGCCTTCTGATCTACGGCATTCCCAACTTCAAGCTCGAAAAGGATGTGGTGGAACGCCGGACCGTCCGCCTCGGTGAGGGCGGCATCCAATTCCGCCTCAACACCGACATCGGCCCAAGGCACCCCTTTGCGCGCCTGAGGAAAGACCACGACGCCGTGCTCGTCGCGACAGGGGTGTATAAGGCAAGGGAACTCGCAGCTCCGGGCGTTGGCCTCAAGGGTGTGGTGCCAGCCTTGTCGTTCCTCACGGCCTCCAACCGCGTATGCCTTGGCGAGAACGTGAAGGCCTTCGAAGATGGCACGCTGAACGCGAGCGGCCGCAACGTGGTCGTCATTGGTGGCGGCGACACCGCGATGGACTGCGTCCGCACGGCCATCCGGCAGGGTGCGAAGTCGGTGACCTGCCTCTACCGGCGCGATCGGGACAACATGCCTGGTTCGTTGCGCGAAGTCGGTCATGCGGAAGAGGAAGGTGTGGTATTTTCCTGGCTCGCGGCCCCCAAGGCGTTCATGGGCGAGGGCGCTGTAACGGCCGTCAAGGCCGTGCGCATGCGCCTCAGCACGCAGGATGGCTCCGGCCGCCAGGCACCCGAGGAAATTCGGGGCAGCGATTTCACGCTGCCCGCTGACATGGTGATCCTCGCCCTCGGCTTCGACCCCGAGGACCTCAACACCGCTTTCGGTGAACCCGGGATTGGCATCAGCAAATACGGTACCTTGACCATCGATCCACGCACGATGATGACATCGTTGCCCGGCGTCTTTGCCGCTGGCGACATCGTGCGCGGCGCATCCCTTGTCGTCTGGGCCATTCGTGACGGTCGCGATGCCGCAGACTCGATCCACACCTGGCTGGAAACCGCAGCGCATGCCGCGCGGGCCGCAGCGGAGTAGCAGCATGAAGGAAGACATCACGCGGGAACTCGCCCGCTACGCCGCCAACGCGCAGCACCTCGAGGAAAACCACAGCTATGCCCCGGAGCAGGAGCGCGATGCCTGCGGCGTCGGCCTCGTGGCCGCGATCGATGGCCAGCCGCGCCGCGAAATCGTGCTGCACGCGATCAACGCCCTGAAATGCGTCTGGCACCGCGGCGCCGTTGACGCAGACGGCAAGACAGGCGACGGCGCCGGCATCCACATCCAGGTCCCGCAAGCCTTCTTCGCTGACGAAGTGCGCCTGACGGGCCACCCCCTGCAGTCCGGGCGCATCGGCATCGGCATGATCTTCCTGCCGCGCACCGACTACACCGCGCAGGAAACCTGCCGCACCATCGTCGAGGCCGAGATCCTGCGCTTCGGCTATTACATCTATGGCTGGCGCCAGGTTCCCGTCGACATTTCCGTGATCGGCGAGAAGGCGAATGCGACCCGTCCCGAAATCGAGCAGATCATGTTCGATACCGGCGATACGAAGAGCGTGGAGGAGGTCGAGCGCGATCTCTTCATCATCCGCCGCCGCATCGAGACGCAGGTGCGCCGCGCCTCGATCCCGAATTTCTACGTATGCTCGCTGTCGACGCGCTCGCTGATCTACAAGGGCATGTTCCTCGCCGAGCAGCTGTCAGTCTTCTACCCCGATCTGATGGACCCGCGCTTTGTCTCGCCCATGGCGATCTTCCACCAGCGCTACTCCACGAACACCTTCCCGACCTGGTACCTCGCACACCCTTTCCGGATGATCGCGCACAACGGCGAGATCAATACCATCAAGGGTAACACCAACTGGATGAAGAGCCATGAAGTCCGCATGGCAAACGAATCCTTCGGTGACTATCAGGAAGACATCAAGCCGATCATCCAGCCCGGGTCGTCGGACTCAGCAGCACTCGACGCGGTGTTCGAGGTGCTCTGCCGCGCCGGTCGCTCCGCGCCCATGGCAAAGACCCTGCTGATCCCCGAGGCCTGGTCGAAGACCCAGGTCTCGATGCCCGAACCTCACCGCGCCATGTACCAGTACGCCAACGCCGTGATGGAGCCGTGGGACGGCCCGGCGGCGCTGGCAATCACGGATGGCCGTTGGGTCGTGGCCGGTCTCGATCGCAACGGCCTGAGGCCGCTGCGCTATTCGATCACGAAGGACGGTCTCCTGTTCGTCGGATCCGAGACCGGCATGGTGGTGCTGCATGAGCCCACGATTGCACGGAAGGGCAGGGTCGGCCCCGGCCAGATGATCTGCGTCGATCTCGAGAAGGGGCGCTTCTACGACGATCGCGAGATCAAGGACGAGCTCGCCGCATCCGACAAGTTCGAGGACTGGACGAAGAACATTGTCGAGCTTGATCCGATCATCGGACCGGGCCCCGAGCCGCGGATGTTCGAGGAAAAGTCTGATCTGCGCCGCCGCCAGCTTGCAGCCGCGATGTCGATGGAAGACCTCGAGATGGTGCTCCACCCGATGGTCGACGACGGCAAGGAGCCTGTCGGTTCCATGGGCGACGACACGCCGCTGGCAGTGCTGTCCCAGCATTACCGTCCGCTCTCTCACTATTTCCGCCAGAATTTCAGCCAGGTCACCAACCCGCCCATCGACAGCCTGCGAGAAGACCGCGTGATGAGCCTGCGCACGCGCTTCAAGAACCTGGGCAACGTGCTGGCCCAGAACAAGACGCAGCTCGAGGTCTTCACGCTGGAAAGCCCCGTGATCTCGACCGGCATGTACGACCGCATGAAGGAGCATCTCAAGGATCGCTTCTACGAGATCGACTGCACCTTCGAGGTCCGCGACGCGAGGGCCGACGACGGCGCATTGAAGGCGGCCCTCGACAAGATCTGCGCGCAGGCCGAAGAGGCCGTGCGCAGCGGCTATGCACACCTGATCCTGACCGACGAGCGCGTTGGTCCCACGGTGGCGGCCATGCCGATGATCCTCGCGACAGGCGCCGTGCACTCGCATCTCGTCCGCACGCAGCTGCGCACATTTACCTCGCTGAACGTGCGCTCAGCCGAGTGCATGGACACGCACTACTTCGCGGTCCTGATCGGCGTCGGCGCAACAACGGTCAACGCCTACCTCGCACAGGAATGCATTGCCGACCGCCATGCACGCGGGCTCTTCGGCAATCGCCGGCTCGGCGAGTGCGTGAAGAGCTACCTCGACAGCGTCAGCGCAGGCCTGCTCAAGATCATCTCGAAGATGGGCATCTCGGTCATCTCGTCCTATCGCGGCGGCTACAATTTCGAGGCCGTCGGCCTGTCGCGCTCGATGGTGGCCGAATACTTCCCCGGCATGCCCTCGCGCATCTCTGGCATCGGCCTCGCAGGCATCCAGAAGCGCATCTGCCGCCAGCACGCACGCGCCTTTGCACAGGACGTGGCCGCCCTGCCGATCGGTGGCCTCTATCGCTACAGGTCAGGCGGCGAGGCGCATGCCCACTCCGCCGAGACGATTCATCTCCTGCAGACATCGGTCACGCAGGAAAGCCGCTCGACCTTCCGCAAGTACACCGAGGCCGTTCGCCGTGCCCCGCCGACCAGCCTCCGCCACCTGATGGACTTCCGTCCGCGTGGCGCTGCCGCGATCCCGGCGGAAGACGTAGAGTCCATCACGGAGATCAGCAAGCGCTTCGTCACGCCCGGCATGTCGCTTGGCGCGCTCTCACCCGAAGCACACGGCACGCTGAACATCGCCATGAACCGGATCGGCGCCAAGTCCGACTCGGGCGAGGGCGGAGAGGATCCGTCGCGCTTCAAGCCAAGCCCCAATGGCGACAACGCAAACTCGGCGATCAAGCAGATTGCATCCGGCCGCTTCGGCGTCACGGCCGAGTACCTCAACCAGTGCCGCGAGATCGAAATCAAGGTCGCGCAAGGCGCAAAGCCCGGCGAAGGCGGCCAACTGCCCGGCTTCAAGGTCACCGAACTGATCGCGAAATTCCGGCACGCAACGCCAGGCGTGACGCTGATCTCGCCGCCACCGCATCACGACATCTACTCGATCGAGGATCTGGCGCAGCTCATCTACGACCTGAAGCAGATCAACCCGATTGCGCGCGTCTGCGTGAAGCTTGTGGCATCGACCGGCATCGGCACGATTGCAGCCGGCGTCGCCAAGGCAAAGGCCGACGTGATCCTGATCTCCGGCCATGTCGGCGGCACCGGTGCATCGCCCCTGACATCGATCAAGTACGCGGGCGTTCCCTGGGAAATGGGCCTGACCGAAGCCAACCAGGTCCTCACCCTGAACAACCTGCGCCATCGGGTGGTGCTCAGGACCGACGGCGGCCTGCGCACGGGCAGGGACATCGTCATGGCCGCCATGATGGGCGCCGAGGAATTCGGCATCGGCACGGCAGCCCTCGTCGCGATGGGCTGCATCATGGTCCGCCAGTGCCACTCGAACACCTGTCCCGTCGGTGTCTGCACGCAGAACGAGGAACTGCGCCGGAAATTCACAGGAACGCCCGACAAGGTCGTCAACCTGATGAGCTTCCTCGCCGAGGAAGTCCGGGACATCCTTGCAGGCCTCGGGTTCCGCTCACTGAAAGACGTCATCGGCCGAACCGACCTTCTCATGCAGGTCAACCGTGGCGCCCACGACCTCGACGACCTCGACCTGAACCCGCTTCTCGTGCAGGCCGACCCGGGCCCCAACCCGCGTTACTGCACCATCGAGGGGCGCAACGAAGTGCCCGACACGCTCGACCAGAAGATCGTGAAGGACGCAGCCCGCCTTCTCGAGGACGGCGAGAAGATGCAGCTCACCTACACGGTGCGCAACACGATGCGCGCCATCGGGACGCGCGTGTCATCCCACATCGTTCGCAAGTACGGCATGAAGGGCCTGAACCATGGCCAGCTCACGGTCAAGCTGACTGGCTCTGCCGGCCAGTCCTTGGGCGCCTTCGCGGTGCAGGGCGTGAAGCTGAAGCTCTATGGGGACGCCAACGACTACGTCGGCAAGGGGCTCTCGGGTGGCACGATTGTCGTGCGGCCCATGGTCTCGAGCCTTCTGGAAAGCCAGGACAACGCCATCATTGGCAACACGGTGCTCTATGGCGCGACCGCAGGAAAGCTGTTCGCATCGGGGCAGGCAGGTGAACGTTTCGCGGTGCGCAACTCTGGTGCCCATGCCGTGGTCGAGGGCTGTGGCTCCAACGGCGTGGAGTACATGACCGGCGGCGTTGCAATCATCCTCGGTACGGTGGGCGACAATTTTGCAGCCGGCATGACCGGCGGCATGGCGTTCGTTTACGACCCCTCTGACGAATTCGGTATAAGGGTGAACCCCGACAGCGTGATCTGGCAGCGCATCGATTCGGCGTGGTGGAACGACCTGCTCGTCTCCCTGATCGAGGAGCATGCCGCCGAGACAGGCTCGCGCCACGCGCGCCGCCTGTTGGAGCAGTGGGACAGTGAGCGGCTCCGCTTCTGGCAGGTGTGCCCGAAGGAAATGGTGAACAGGCTCAAACAGCCCCTGAGCGACTGCAAGGCCACCGCAATCGCCTGAGCATTGAAAAACAACCCGCCGCACACCCGTCCGGTGGGCCCCGCCTTGCACTGAGCATCGGTGCCCCCGTATGAAGCAGCGATGGGGGAATCGCGCACACCCGTGGAAATACGCCGCTTCAGGGTCGCCGGTCTCGACGACGCCGAGGGTGCCGCGCGCACCGAGCAGGTGCTCATGTCCGTTCCCGGTGTCCAGCAGGCCATCGTGGATTTCGAGCACCAGATTCTTCTAGTCCGCACCGCAGATTACGTCACCGACGAGGCGATCGCCGAAGCCATGGAAGCTGCAGGCTACACGCTGGTCGGTCGCGTGCAGGCCATGTCCAGTGACGCGATCAGCGACGCGGGCGCGCCGCCGTCGCCCGCACCGCAGGCGGCACCTGAAGCTGCACCCGCCGGCCGTTCGAACCAATGGACCTGGAGCCAGGGCTCCATCTGGCAAAACCTTTTCTTCTACATCCCGAGGCTGGCGGCCGGCGCCATAGCCTTTTCGGTCCTGCTGACGCTCGGCTACCGTGTCCTGCCCGTGCCAACGACGATGCTGATGCTTGGCGAGGGCGTGTTTGCGGGGCAGCCCATCTCCCGGCACTGGGTATCACTGGAGGAGATCTCGCCCCATCTCATCAGGTCGGTGATTGCCTCCGAGGATGCCGATTTTTGTCGCCATTGGGGGTTCGACTTCAAGGGCATGCAGGACGCCTTGAAGGATGCCGAGCGCGGTGAACGCCTGCGAGGCGCCTCAACGATCAGCCAGCAGACAGCCAAGAATGTGTTCCTCTGGTCCGGACGCTCGTGGGTGCGCAAGGGCCTCGAAGCCTGGTTCACGGTGCTGATCGAAGCTCTCTGGCCCAAGCGCCGCATCATGGAAGTCTACCTGAACGTGATCGAGTGGGGCCCCGGCGTCTTTGGTGCAGATGCGGCCGCGCAGAAGTGGTTTCGCAAGCCCGCCGCCAGGCTCACGCGTCTGGAGGCTGCTCGCCTCGCAGCGATCCTCCCGAACCCCAGACGCTATCGGGCCAATCCGCCGGGTCCGTACGTGAATAGCCGGGGCTATACAATTTCTGCGCGTGCCCAGAGCGTTGACCTGAACGGCATGGATCGCTGCGCAAGGCCTTGAGCGCAGGCCTGCCACTCACCTATCATCCGCGCGCAGATGTTTCGCATCCACGACTTCATACTGTCCCCGTTCGGCAGGAAGCTGCGCCTCGCCCTCGCCGAGAAACATCTCGCGTTCGCCGTGGTGCCCCTGCGCCCATGGGAGGGCTCGGTCGCGATCGAGGAACTTACCCGCCTTGAGTTGCCTGACGGCACGGTGATGACGGATGCCGGCGCCTGTGCCGAGTACATCGACGAAATCCAGCCCGAGCCCCGCCTCATGCCTGCCTCTCCGCTGGTGCGCGCGCAGGCGCGGCGCTGGTCGAACTGGCTGGATGGCCCCCTGTGGCGCTCCGTCACGGCGATTGTCTTGACCGAGCGCGTGCTCGCGCGCCACGGCGGCACGATCACCGCGGGACCCGAAGCCCTGAAGGCAAGCCTCTCCGTGCTGCGCACCAGCCTCGCCCAGGTCGAGCAGCAGGTCGAGCGCCAGGGTTCACTCGTGGACGCTACCACCATTGCGGACCTCAGCCTGGCCGCTCACCTGTCCTGCCTTGATTACTTCGGCGATGTGCCCTGGCAGTCCATCCCGGCAACGCGCGAGTGGTACGCCCGCATCAAGAGCAGGCCGTCCTTCCGTCCGTTGCTGAACGAAACACTTCCCGGCTTCGCGCCGGTGGCCCATTATGCGGATCTCGATTTCTGACAGGACGCAGCATGACCGCCGACCCCGTGGCCGACATCCGGTCCGCCGCCCTCGCGCAGGGTTTTGACGCGGTCGGATTTGCGCCCGCACGCCAGTCAGACGACGCGCGTGCGGCCCTCGCGGCCTTCATCGAGGCGGGTTTCCACGGCGACATGGGCTGGCTTGAATCACGCCAGCATGAGCGCGCAGACCCGCGAAACCTCTGGCCCGAAGCCACGAGCGCGATTGTCCTCGGCCATTCCTATGCGCCGGCGACCGACCCGCTGCGCGCCCTTGAAGACAGGGGCCGTGGGGTGATCTCGGTCTATGCGCAGGGCAAGGACTATCACGGCGTGATGAAGCCGCGGCTGAAGCATGTCGCAAGACACATCGCCGCCCGCTTCGGCGCCGGCGTGAAGGTCTTCGTGGACACGGCACCCCTCATGGAAAAGCCGCTGGCCCAGGCCGCTGGCCTTGGCTGGCAGGGCAAGCATACGAACCTCGTCAGCCGCGACCATGGTTCGTGGCTGTTCCTCGGCGTGATCCTCACCACGCTCGACCTCGCGCCTGATGCTGCCATGGAGGATCACTGCGGCACCTGCTCACGCTGCCTGGATGCATGCCCGACATCCGCATTCGTGGCGCCCTACCGGCTCGATGCGCGCCGCTGCATCTCGTACCTGACCATCGAGCACAAGGCCGCCATCGATCGCGACCTGCGTCCCCTGATGGGCAACCGGATCTATGGTTGCGACGATTGCCTCGCCGTGTGTCCCTGGAACAAGTTTGCCGCCGCCACGGCAGAGCAGGACTACAAGCCGCGCCAGCCCGCAACCTCGAACGATCTGCAGGCACTCCTGCAGCTGGACGATGCGGCCTTCAGGGACAGGTTCCGCGCTTCACCTGTCAAGCGCATCGGTCGGGACCGCTTCCTGCGCAACGTTCTCGTGGCCGCAGGGAATTCGGGTGACCGCAACCTCGTGCCATGGGTGGCGCGGCTTCTCGAGGATCCCGCGGTGCTGGTCAGGGGATGCGCCGTCTGGGCACTCTCGCGCCTTTGCACCCGCTCGGAGTGGGAGGAACTCGCGCGCATGCATCGGCCGCGGGAGCAGGACGCTGGTGTCCTCGAGGAATGGCACGCCGTCAGCGGCTCTTCTTGACTTCCAGCCGCTCGATCTCGCGGCGCGCACTGGCTGCCGCCGGTCCGTTCGGTGCCTTCTCGAGCACCTTGAGGAAGTCCTGTCGTGCGCCATTGCGATCGCCGCTGGCAGCCCGGATGAGCCCGCGTTCAGCCAGCGCCTCGACATTCTCAGGCTCAAGAATCAGTGCCTGCGTGATGTCGCCGCGCGCACCCTGCAGGTTCTTCATGGCGCGCCGCGCGCTGCTCCTCAGGACGAGGGCCTCGACATTGCCGGGGTCTGCCACAAGTGCAGCCGAGAGATCTGTCTCGGCCTGCGACCATTTCTTCTGCGCGCCCCACGCCCGCGCCCGGTCGATCAGATGCAGCGCCTCGCCAGGCATCAGCCCGACCGCTGCCGTGAACGAGGCCGCGGCCAGCTCGGGTTGGCCAGCAAGAAGCCACGCATTTCCCGCCTGGTTGAGAAGTTCGGCCCGCATCTCGGTGTCGCCGGCCGATCCCTTGCGCGCCAGCGCGTCGAGCCGGCGCGCTGCCTCCGCGTACTGCTTGAGCCCCACGAGCGCGACCGCAGCACAGTGTTCGGCCGTCGGATCCTCGCCGTCCACCAGAGCATTCATGGCCATCTCGAGCGCGTCCGCCGGTTGGCGCTCGCTTCTCTGCAGGCATTGCGGATATGAAAACGTGCTAGACACGACAAGCGCGCCAGCGGCGAGGATCGGGATGAACATGGGCTCAGATTCAACCGCGGCGGCGTCAAATTCAAGTGTTAAACACCGGTAAGGTTGGAAAGGGGCCGCAATGCCGGCACTGCTGTGCTTCGGGATGGGATATTGTGCTGAGGCCCTGGCGCTGAGGCGCCGGGCCGCGGGTTGGCGCATTCTCGGCACCGTCCGCTCGGCCGACCGGATCCGCGAACTGGCGGGCAGGGGATTGGCTGCTTGCACGCTGGAGGAGGTCGAGGCCTCGGGCATCCTGGCCGAACCGGGCCTTCATCTCGTGGTCAGCGCCCCGCCGACGGACGCTGGCGATCCGATCCTCGCCGCGCTGGGCCCGCGTCTCGAGGCGGCAAGCCGCAACATCGCCTGGGCAGGCTATCTGTCGACCACGGGCGTCTATGGCGACCACCAGGGCGGCTGGGTCGACGAGGACACGCCCGTCCAGCCCCTGTCCGACAGGACGCGCCGGCGCGTCGAGGCCGAACAGGCATGGCTCGCATGGGGCAAGGCAGCACACGTGCCCGTCAACGTCCTCCGTCTCGCCGGCATCTATGGTCCCGGACGCAACCAGCTCGTCTCCCTGCGCGAGGGCACGGCACGGCGGATCATGAAGAAGGGACAGGTCTTCTCGCGCATCCACGTCGACGACATCGCCAGCGTGCTCGAGGCTGCGATGGAAAGGAAACCGCCATCCCGCATCTTCAACGTCTGCGATGACGAGCCGGCTCCACCGCAGGAAGTGGTCGCCTTCGCGGCTGGCCTGCTGGGCATCCCCCCGCCGCCACTCGAGGACTACGAGGCCGCGCGCGCGACCCTGTCCCCGATGGCCGCGGGCTTCTACCAGGAAGCCAAGCGCGTGCGGAACGACCGGATCCGCCAGGAGCTGGGTGTCAGGCTTGCCTGGCCTACCTATCGCGAGGGACTATCAGGCCTGCTTCGCACCCTCGACAACGCGGGACCAGCCTGATGGCCGCACCGCCCACCTCCTCAAGGCCGCTCCGTGTCGTGCAGGTGATCCCGGCGCTCGACGCCGGCGGCGCCGAGCGCACGGCCGTGGATGTTGCGGCGGCTGTGGTCGCCGCGGGGGGGCAGTCCTGGATCGCAACGCAAGGCGGCCGGCTGGCAGCCGAGGCCCAGTCCCACGGGGCGACACTGGTGCTCGGCGACTTCGCCACCAAGAACCCCTTGCGGATCCTTGCGAACGCAACCCGTCTCGCCTGGCTGGTTCAGGCCGAAGGGATCGACATCCTCCACGCCCGCTCGCGCGCCCCGGCCTGGAGCGCGTGGCGCGCGGCCCGCATGACGAACTGCCGCTTCGTGGCGACCTACCACGGCATCTACAACGCTCGAAATCCGCTGAAGCGCTGGTACAACGCGATCATGACGCGCGGCGACGCCATCATTGCGAACTCCGCCTTCACCGCCGCCCATGTCAGCCGCGAGCATCATGTACCGCTTGAACGCATCGACGTGATCCCCCGCGGCATCGACATCGACGCCTTCACCCCGGCCCATGTCTCCGCGCAGCGCATCGACGCGATCCGCCACCAGTGGAACATCGAGGGCGCGTCATCACCTGTCATCCTGCTTCCCGGTCGCCTTACGAGGTGGAAGGGACAGCTTGACTTCATCGCGGCATTGGCGCGCCTGCCGGACCGCAACTTCATCGCTGTCCTCGCCGGTGACGCGCAGGAGCGCGACGGTTATCTCGCCGAGCTGCGCGCGGAGATTGCTGCCGCACGCCTCGAGGCAAACACGCGCATACCCGGTCACTGCAGCGACATGCCGGCCGCCTTCATGGCCGCCGACGTGATCGTGGCCCCATCAATCGAGCCCGAGGCCTTCGGCCGTGTCGCCGTGGAGGCGCAGGCCATGGGCAAGCCCCTTGTTGCCTCCCGCCTCGGCGCCCAGACCGAGACCGTGCGCGAGGGCAAGACAGGATTCCTCTTCAATCCCGGAAGCGTGGATGAGCTTTCTGCCGCCCTCGCAAAGGCGCGGGCGCTCAACGCCGACATTCGCACGAGCATGGCCGCAGCCCAGCGTGCCAATGTGCTGGGACAGTACACCGTCGGGGCCATGTGCGCAGCCACGCTCTCGGTTTACGATCGGATCGGCAGAAAGGGCTGAGGCGACTGCCAGCCTGCCGTGGAGCGCCTTGGCGCGCGCAAGCCTAGGCCGCTGCTGCGTCGCAACCCGCCCGGCTGACCGCCCGCCACGCGCGGAAGGCAACCCAGAGGCGCTGAACGTCGAAGGGCCGCGTACGCCAGTGTTCCGTTGCGGCGCGCCTGAAGTCCAGCCCGCGCGCAAAGCCGCCGATGGACCAGGCATTTTGCCGCGCGAGGAACAGCAGCCAGTACGTGTCTACGGGATAATGTCCTGCGAGCAGGCGGCGATACGCTTCGACATGGGGCAGGTAATCGCCGCCCGGCACAATGGCAGCCACGATCGCGCTGTCATCGAGGCCATGATGGCGCGCGATTGCAGAAAGATCACCCAGCACGTGAGAGAACAATTGTGTGCGCCGCTGCAGGAGGCTCGTGTTCGCCGAATGCCCCCGATACTGCAGCAGCGGATCTTCCAGCCGCACGCAGGGTCCGACTTCGCCCAACCGCCAGCACAGGTCCCGATCCTCCGATGCAAGGAATTGCGGACGATAGCCACCGACGCGCCGAAGCGCCTCGGCGCGGAACATCGGCGTGGGCCCCGGCATCCACTGCACGCGCGGCGGCACGAGGTCCGGCCGGTGCTCGAGCCGGCGCTGCCGGCGCTTGGGATAACGGGCAAGGCGCCCCTCGGCATCCATGCGCCGGATCTCGCTGCCACAGGCCACCACATCCGGATGTGCCTCGAGGTAGCGCACCTGACGCTCGATCCGGTCGGGAACGGAAATGTCGTCATGGTCCATGCGCGCAAGATACCTGCCACGACAAAGCGAGATTGCATGGTTGAGCGCACCGACAAGGCCCCGATGCTCGCACACATGCACCTTGAGCCGATTGTCGTTTGCAGCCAGCCGGTGAAGGATGGCCCGCGTCGACTCCTGGCTTCCGTCATCGACAACGACGAGCTCAAGGTCCCGGAAAGTCTGGTCAAGGATCGAGCGAACAGCCGCTTCCAGATAGCGGTCGCCATTGTACGATGGCATGAAGACGGAAACGGTGGGTGGCACGGTCATCCTGCAGCACCCGCTTCCAGCGCAGACCTGACGCAGGCGCGAACGTCCGTGGTGCACCAAAGGGAGCCTTTGGAATCGGGCAGCCTCCTCGACAGGCTGTCCCCGGAAAATGGCGGGCAGGCAGCATAAATGACCGCGATCTCGACCGAGCCATGCGAGCCGGTCACAGGGCGCTCCACGCGCGATCCGGGCAACGCATGTCCAGGGTCGAAGCGGCGGCGTCCGCTGGCCAGGTCCGCATGTGACAGGAGAGGCAACCTGCTTGAGGGAGGCATGGATCTCCGATAGAACTCTCGCATTCTGCGAAACCCGGCTGCATCGTCCGTCGGGGCCCGCGCATCATTGCAAAATTGAGTTACCGGAAGCGGATGGCGATGTCCACGAGCCCAGAGGCGCGGCAGCCTGTCAGAAAGGCACCAGTATCCTGCTACATCCGCACCCTGAACGAAGAGCGCCTCCTGAAATCCGTCATCGACAGCGCGTTAACCGTTGTGGACGAAGTGGTCATCATCGACAGCGGCTCGAAGGACCGGACGCTCGAGATCGCGCGCGCCGCCGGCGCCCGCATCATCGACCAGCCCTGGCTGGGCTGGGGCTTCCAGAAGCGCAAGGGCGAGGACGCCTGTGCCCATGACTGGGTGCTCGACCTCGACGCCGATGAAGTCGTCAGCCCGCAGCTTGCCGCAGAGATCGCGGCCCTGTTTGTCGACGGGCCGCCGTCGAAACCCGCCTGGCGCTTCCGCCTCATCACCGCCCCGCCCTTCGGCGAGCCCTGGTACAACATCCGTGTCATCGAGCGCACGAAGCTCTATGACCGGCGCGTGGTGCGCATGCCGGCCGACAAGGCATGGGACCAGATGATCGTCCCAGACACCGTCGAGGTGGGCGAGCTCCAGGGCGTCCTCTTGCACCACTCGTTCCGCGACATCGAGCAACTGCTCGAGAAGTACAACCGCGGCAGCACCAGCATGGCCAAGGTCGGCCGCAAGAAGAAGGGCATGGCCACGATCATCGTCCGCGTGATCTTCGCCAAGCCGTTCTACTTCCTGAAGGCCTATATCGGCCGCGGCTTCTGGCGGGCCGGCCTCTATGGCCTCATTCTCGCCCACGTCTCGGCGATGGGCCGCTGGCTGCGTGACGCGAAGATGTACGAGGCCGATGCCATGGAAGCCGAAAGGCGAAAGCGCAACCAGAAGGGCCAGGGCTGACGGAAAAGCCGCAAGCCCGTGGCGCGGCCTTTCTTGACTTAAGCCTGCCGCCTCCCCAATCTCCCGCCCTCAGCGCGCCGTATGGCGCGTTTTTCCATGAGGAGTAGCCCCCGTGTCTGCCAGCGCTGCAAACGAGATCCGGATCACCCTGCCTGACGGCGCGGTGCGCACGGTGACGCGTGGCACCACCGGGGCCGACATTGCCGCTGCGATCGGGCCGGGGCTCGCCAAGGCCGCCCTCGCCGTCAAGGTCAACGGCGACCTCAAGGACCTTGACTGGCCGATTGAAGCCGACGCGCGCCTCGAGATCGTCACCCGCAAGAGCGACGACGCCCTCGACCTGATCCGGCACGACACGGCCCATCTCCTCGCTCAGGCCGTGCAGGCGCTCTATCCGGGGACACAAGTCACGATTGGCCCCAACATCGAGGACGGATTCTACTACGACTTCGCGCGCAACGAACCCTTCACGCCCGACGACCTGCCGAAGATCGAGGCGAAGATGCGCGAGCTTGTCCAGAAGGACCTGCCCACGCGCCGCACGGTCTGGAGCCGCGACGAGGCGGTACGCCACTTCCTTGCACTGGGCGAGACCTACAAGGCCGAGATCATCCGCGACCTGCCCGGCGACGAGGAAATCAGGGTCTATTACCACGGCGACTGGCATGACCTGTGCCGCGGCCCGCATCTCATGTCGACGTCGAAGATCGGCAATGCCTTCAAGCTGACCCGAATCTCGGGCGCCTATTGGCGTGGCGACCAGAACAATGCGCAGCTCCAGCGCATCTACGGCACCGCCTGGCGTGACGACAAGGAGCTAGCCGACTACCTGCGCCGGATCGAGGAAGCAGAAAAGCGCGACCACCGCCGCATCGGCCGCGAGATGAACCTCTTCCACGTCCAGGAAGAGGCTGCCGGCCAGGTCTTCTGGCACCCCAAGGGCCACACGCTCTGGCGCACGCTCGAATCCTACGTCCGCCGCAAGATCGAGAAGAACGACTATGTCGAGGTCAAGACCCCGCTCTTGCTCGACCGCACGCTCTGGGAACGCTCGGGCCACTGGGCCAAGTACCGCGAGAACATGTTCCAGGCCGAAGTGACCGACGAAAAGCGCACGCTCGCCATCAAGCCGATGAACTGCCCGGGCCACGTGCAGATCTACAACCAGGGCCTCAAGTCCTATCGCGACCTGCCCATCCGCATGGCCGAGTTTGGCGCCTGCCACCGCTACGAGCCTTCGGGTGCGTTGCACGGCATCATGCGCGTGCGCGGCTTCACGCAGGACGACGCCCACATCTTCATGATGCCCGAGCAGATGGTGGACGAGGTCATCGGCGCAAGCCGCCTCATCTTCGAGACCTACCGCGAGCTTGGCTTCGAGAACGTACAGGTCAAGCTCTCGACGCGGCCCGAGAACCGCATCGGCGCCGACGAAGTCTGGGACGCAGCCGAGCATGATCTCGCCGAGGGCTGCAGGCGTATGGGCATTCCCTACACGCTGAACCCGGGCGAGGGCGCCTTCTATGGCCCCAAGCTTGAGTTCACGCTCTTCGACGCGATCGGCCGCGGCTGGCAGTGCGGAACCGTCCAGGTTGATTTCAACCTGCCCGAACGCTTCGAAGCCGAGTACGTGGCCGAAGACGGCACCCGCAAGCGCCCGGCGATGCTGCACCGCGCGGTCCTGGGCTCCATGGAGCGCTTTGTCGGCGTCCTGATCGAGCACTACGCCGGCAAGTTCCCGCTATGGCTCTCGCCGGTTCAGGCGGTGGTCGCGACAATCGTCAACGACGTCGACGGCTACGCACGCCAGGTGGCGGGTCGCCTGAAGCTCGCGGGCCTGCGCGTCGAGACCGACCTGCGCAACGAAAAGATCAACTATAAGATCCGCGAGCACTCGCTGGCCAAGGTGCCTTTCATCCTCGTGGCCGGACGCAAGGAAGCCGAAGACGGCACCCTGTCTCTGCGCCGGCTTGGCTCGGACAAGTCAGAGACCCTGAAGCTCGACGACGTGATCACCCTCCTGTCGAACGAGGCCGTGCCGCCGGATCTGCGCTAGGAGGCCCAGGCTTTCCTTGTGCCCAGAGCCGCGTGCGCCAACGGGCGTTCAGGCCCGGTTCATTCACTTTCCGGGCTTTGCTATCACCACGAACTGCTTGATCATCAGGTCATCGAGAATTCCACCCGTGATCTTCGACAGCATCTGGCGGGCCTCATTGGCGCGCCAGGGATGCGCATTCTCGAGCGTTGTTACCTTGAGCCCGCCCGACTCGGCAAGCTCGCGCGCCGTGTCGCGCACGAAGAAGCGCAGATGCGTCCGGTCAAGAAGGCCTGCGTCCGTGTAGCGGAACTCGCCCTTGAAAAGGAGCTTTCGGATGAACTTCCAGTTCCGGACATTGGGCACCGAGATGATGAGGTGACCCTCCGGGTGCAGCAGCGGCGAAAGCCGGCGCACCATCTGCCACGGATCGACGAGATGCTCCAGCACGTCAAGGCACAGGATCGCATCGATCGACCCGGCCGGGATCGACTGCTCGAAGGCAAGCGTCTCGAGGTTGCCGCACCAGACCTGGTCGAGCACCTTCTCCGCCTTGGCGGCCGCCGCGGGCACCAGCTCGACGCCGCCGATCCAGCCAAGGCCTGTATGCTGGCTGCGGATCAGTGATGACGTGACGCCCTCGCCGCAACCGATGTCGAGCAATCGCGTCAGGCGGGTCGGCAGGTGGGGCAGGATTTCGCTCCTGGCGCGCGCGTAATAGCCTGACATGGGGGACGTGCCTGCCGGTCGAAGAAACGTGATCATGACAGTATAGGCGAGGGGCACCCCGGGGGCAATCCAACCGCGCGCGACCGGCAAGGTACCCACGGCCAGCCAACGCGGCACGCAGCAAGAAGGCGCGCGGGTTGTTGCACTTGCAGTACTTGGGCAGACGCACTTTCTTAAGGCCCAAGCTCACGTTCACACCGTCTAATACTATCGGTTACGGCTGGCAATCCGGACCCGTGCAGGTCATTATCTCTTTGCCCTAATGCTTCGAAGCCGAGGACGGCAAGCGCAAGCGCCCGGCCATGCTGCACCGCACGGTACTGGGATCGATGGAGCGTTTCGTCGGCGTGCTGATCGAGCACTACGCCGGCAAGTTCCCGCTCTGGCTCGCGCCGGTGTAGGCGGTGGTCGCCACCATCGTCAACGATGTGGACGGTTACGCGCGCGAGGTGGCCGCCCGCCTGAAGCTCGCGGGCCTGCGCGTTGAGAGCGACCTGCGCAACGAGAAGATCAACTACAAGGTTCGCGAACACTCGCTGGCCAAGGTGCCCTTCATCCTTGTGGCCGGACGAAAGGAAGCCGAAGACGGCACCCTGTCTCTGCGCCGGCTTGGCTCGGACAAGTCAGAGACATTGAAGCTTGAGGATGTCGTGACGCGGATGTCCATCGAGTCTCTGCCACCAGATCTGATAGCCGATACCAATTGACGAAGCAGGCATTTAGAAAAACATCGAGGCTCATGCCATGATCGTGAGAATACTGGTCATGTTGCACGCCTGCCCCTGATGCAGATCTGAATAGAAAAACACAGATTGGTCTTAACTGAGATTCAGGCGCGATTTTCCGGCGGCACACCCGGATTAAATCGCGCCTAGCAGCCGGGATGGGCTATGGGCGGCGTGTGCTCCTCACCCGGGTGGCGCTTGTTTAAACTTTCTCAAGTCGCTATAGATTCCATGTCAAATGCAAGTCTTCTATAAATGGTTTCTTGAATGGCAGAGGTTTCTATTGGTGTGCCTGTGTTCAACGGCGCAGATTTTCTGGAAGGCTCGCTCCAGTGTCTGCGAGATCAGACGTTTCGGGACATCGAGATTTTGATATTCGACAACTGTTCGCAGGATGCGACGGGCGACATCGCAAGAAAATTCTGTGAAGCTGATCCGCGGTTCCGTTACGTGCGACACGAGTACAATCGGGGCGCCATTCCGAATTTCGCGGCCTCAGTTGAGGCACCACAGAGCAAGTATTTCATGTGGCGTGCCGCAGATGACACCTCAAGTCTCGATTACGTTGAGCGTCTTCATCGATTGTTGCTTTCAAATCCCGATCGCGACATTGCCGTGCCGAAGACACTGGAAATCACAAGGGACGGTAAATTGCTTCGAGAGAAAGCGAACTCGCCTCGGGTCAACGAGGCTGGTATCGCAGGCCGTGTGGCGCAGATCTTCCGGCTTTATCCTGACTGGATCTACGGTCTGTTTAGGCGCGAAACGATGGTGCCTGCGATAAAACGGGTAATGGCAGAGTATCCCTACATATGGGACTGGGACACGGCAACCCTTTTTCCATTCGCTTTCCATGGGCGTGTCATCGGGGACAACGACGCGCTGCTTTACAAGGTGATCCACCCAGCAGGCCCTCCGCTGACGCGCGCTCAGCGCACGCGACGCAAGGACGAAAAAGTCATCATGGCGAGATGTTTGACAGAGTACAAACATCGGTTCATTGAAGACACGAAGTTAAGTCAAAGTGAAAAGTGGTTGTTCCATGCTTTGATAACCTACTACACGCTGACCGGAAGTTTGTCCGTGCCGCGGCGCATTCGGTTCGCCGTAAGAGACTCAATGGGATATGTGCAACCAGCAACGAAGTCTTGAAGCGCGCCAAGCGGCACGGCATCGAAAGCCAGGAAGAGAGCGAATTGCGTGAAGGCTGTCATCCTTGCAGGGGGCATGGGCACGAGAATTTCCGAAGAGTCACATCTTCGGCCTAAGCCGATGATCGAGATCGGTGGGCGACCAATTTTGTGGCACATCATGAAGATGTATGCCCATCACGGGATCAACGACTTCATCGTCTGTCTCGGTTACCGGGGCTACATGATCAAGGAGTATTTCGCCAACTATTTTCTGCACAACTCGGACGTCACGATCGATGCCCGTGAAAACAGGGTTCACTATCATCAGACGAGTGCGGAGCCCTGGCGCATCACGCTTGTCGATACGGGTGAGCAGACCATGACCGGTGGGCGACTGAAACGGGTGGTGCGCTATCTGGATGCCAACGAAGCGTTTTGTTTCACCTACGGAGATGGTGTGGCAGATGTTGACATTAGCGCCCTCCTCAGATTCCACGCGGGTCATGGGAAGCGTGCGACGCTGACAGCAGTCGTTCCGCCCGGGCGTTATGGGGCGCTGTCTGTGGAAGGGCACAAAGTTCTCGCGTTTGTTGAGAAGCCACCCGGCGACAACTCTCTCATCAACGGCGGGTTCTTCGTGTTGCATCCGTCGGTCATCAACCTCATCGCCGATGACATGACATCGTGGGAAGCCGAACCGCTGCAGACGTTGGCAGCGACGGGTGACCTGATGGCGTGGCGGCACAGAGGTTTTTGGCAGGCGATGGACACCCTTCGGGAAAAGAATGCACTGGAGGCTCTCTGGCAGTCCGGCAATGCGCCGTGGAAAACGTGGACGTAATGGCGAGCCTGGTCGACAACACTTTTTGGCGTGGTCGGCGCGTTTTGCTGACGGGGCATACCGGCTTCAAGGGTTCTTGGGCCGCCCTATGGCTGTGTTCAATGGGGGCAGACGTTCGGGGGCTTTCGCTCGCGCCGGACACAACTCCCAGCCTGTTCGAACTTGCGCGGGTTGATCGTGACGTAGAGGGTGGCCTCTGCGACTTGCGAGACAGCAAGGCAGTGTTAGCTGCTGTGCGGCAGGCAAAACCTCAGATCGTGCTGCACATGGCGGCGCAACCGCTTGTTCGCCGCTCGGTGAAATTGCCCGTGGACACTTTTTCGGTAAACGTCATGGGCACCGCATACCTGCTTGAAGCGCTGCGTGACGAACCGGATCTTCAGGCTGTGGTCGTGGTGACCACCGACAAGGTCTATGAGAACCAAGAAACAGGAATTCGATTTGCAGAGGACGCTCCTCTCGGTGGGCACGATCCTTATTCGGCGTCAAAGGCAGCCGCCGAGATTGTCGTAGCCTCATATGAACGCACATACTTCCGTGAGCGCGGGATCCCTGTCGCCACGGCGCGAGGTGGTAATGTAATCGGCGGCGGCGACTTTTCGGAAGATCGGATCGTACCAGACGTCTTTCGCGCCATGCAGGTTGGCCAGCCCATCGTTCTCCGGAATCCGGGCTCCACCCGGCCTTGGCAACACGTACTTGATTGCCTCACAGGTTACTTCGCGCTCACCCAGGCTTTGGTGACGGTTCCGGGCACGCCACGCGCCATGAATTTTGGGCCCATACTGAATGACGATGTACCGGTTAAGGATCTCGCCGAAGCCATGCAACGGGCTCTCGGTGCGAGGCACGGATGGATCGCTGCGCAAGGGCCGCAGCCTCGCGAGATGAAGGCGCTATCGCTGGACTGCTCGCTCGCAAGCAAATGGCTGGGGTTTCGCGACCGGCTTTCAGGTCTGGAAGCCATTCGTGCCACGGCCGAGTGGTACCTGTCATTCGCGCGGGGAGAAGATATGCGTGCAAGGACATTGAACGAAATTCGGGCACACCACGCAGCATGACCCACGCTCCCGCACCTCACTGCCGCTTCTGCCACAAGCCGCTGGTTCACACATTTGTGGACTTAGGTCTGTCGCCATTGGCGAACCGCAACTTGGGTCCTGACGAATTGATGTCCGAAAGGAAGTATCCGCTCATAGCGAGGGTCTGCGAAAATTGCCTGCTCGTTCAGGTCGATGACAGTGTGCCGCCGGAGGAAATCTTTGCAGACTACGATTACTTCTCGTCGTTTTCGGACTCATGGGTCGCGCATGCGAAAAGATATTGTGATGCAATGTGCGCACGCTTCGCATTGTCTTCAAAGAGTTTTGTCGCCGAAGTAGCATCGAACGACGGTTATCTTCTCCAGCATTTCGTGGCTCGTGGAATACGCGTTCTGGGGATCGAGCCAGCCGCCAACGTGGCGAAGGCTGCGTTGGAGCGTAACGTCCCAACGGAAGTGACATTTTTCGGAGCAGCAGCAGCCAGGCGCATTGCCGCAGTCCATGGCCACGCCGACCTTGTTGCCGCGAACAATGTGCTGGCGCACGTGCCGGATACACAGGACTTTGTCGGTGGATTTGCGGAACTGCTGGGTAGCGACGGTGTAGCGACTTTTGAGTTTCCCCACCTGCTGAACCTGATCAACCAGGTACAGTTTGACACGATCTATCATGAGCATTTTTTCTATCTTTCCCTGCTTGTCGTCGAAAAGATGATGGCGCAGGCTGGGCTGCGCGTTTTTGACGTGGAGGAGTTGCCAACCCACGGCGGGTCATTGCGCGTATTTGCCTGCAGGCAGGGTGCTCGCCATGTGCCAACCGACCGCGTGGAAGCCATTCGGTTTCGCGAGCAAGAGGCCGGACTGGATCGGCTGCAAGGTTATGAAGGATATGCTGACAGGGTTGCCCGCGTCAGGACCGGTTTTCGTAAGTTCGTCGAAGACGCCCATCGAGCCGGCAAGACCATTGCAGCCTACGGTGCAGCTGCAAAGGGCAATACGTTCCTGAACTACTGCGGGATTCGGTATCCCGACATCCTGGCGATATACGACCGTAATCCGGCCAAACAAGGCAAGTTGTCCCCGGGTGCACATATCCCAATCCTTGACCCGGCTGAGATGGCCTCACTCAAGCCCGACTACGTCGTGATCTTGCCTTGGAACATTGCAGACGAGGTGCGGCACTCCATTTCGGGGATATCGAAATGGGGTGGCCGCTTCGTGATCGCCATTCCTGAAACACGGGTTCTCTAGTGCAGTTCCTGGAAACGCCTATAGTTGGTGTGCTGCTTGTAGAGCCAAGCCCCCACAGGGACTTAAGGGGCGCCTTTGCAAGGCTGCATTGCACGGACGAATTTCGTGACGCAGGCCTCAACTTTGAGCCTCGGCAAACCAGCCTGTCAGCGAACCTGAAGCAGCGAACGTTACGGGGCATGCATTACTGCACCCAGCCCGAAACGAAGCTCGTGAGGTGCGTGCGCGGGCGCATCCTTGATGTTGTCTTTGACCTGCGACCTGAAAGCCCTGGTTTTCGAAAGTCCTTCGGGGTCGAATTGGATCCTGAATTGATGTTGGGGCTGTTCATCCCGCCGGGTGTCGCGCATGGCTTCCTGACACTCACCGACGATGCCAACGTACTTTACCAGATTGATCGTATCTACAAGCCTGGCTTTGACGCGGGCGTTCGGTGGAATGATCCCGCGTTCGCATTTGTCTGGCCAGCAGAGCCCCTTGTGATCGCGCCGCGAGATGCAACGTATCCGGACTTCATGTGTTGACGGCTTCGCGCGACCAGTAGGCAAGGCTGTCTGCCAAGCCCTCTGTAAGCCCGAAGCGCGGGGTGAATCCGACTTCCTGCCTCAAGCGTGAAACCGACGCCACGATCCTGGGTGGTTCATCGGGGCGATCAGGAAGCGCGCCGAGCCGAATGAGGTCTGGCCGACCTGAAAGCTCGCCAAGCAGCGTAGCAATGGAAGCAATCGTTGCGCCCACACCCGAGGCAACATTTACAACCCCCTCGATGGGCGATACCGCAAGCGCAGCCATGGCTCCGCCAGCGTCCCGCGCATGCATGTAATCCCGTACCACAAGCCCGGACGAACAAGAGGCCGGTTCACCCCGCGCCAGCGCGCGTGCCACCGACGCGACGAGTCGCTTGGGATGTTCGTTCGGACCATGAAGATGAAAAAGGCGCCCCCATGCAAGGGACATTCCACGCGCCATGCAAATTCTGGTCAGCAATCGACGACAGGCATCCTTTGCAGTGTCGTAGAGGAAGTGGTTCTCGGTTGGGGTTGTTGCCTCATGGCAATCTCCCTCGGCAGGGAAGGCGTACTCATAGCAGGTGCCTGCAACGCAAATACGCCGACAGCCGGAAGCCGCTGCCGCCTCGGCAAGATCGCAGGTCCGAGCAAGCCATGCAAGGTTCTGCGGATCGTGCCAGAACATACCATGCCCCGTGCTCCAGGCCAGATGCAGCACGACGTCCGGCTTGATCTCCGACACAAGCAGGGCTGCCGCCCCGTCCTCGAGGAGGTTCACTGCGCGCGACACGAACGCCGTATCAGAGCGGGGTAAGCGCGCGGCACCGATGACCTCGTGACCCGAGGCGTGAAGCTGCGCGGTCGCATGCTGACCAATGAGCCCGGAAGCTCCCGTGACAAGAACTTTCATGCTGGCTACCTGCGTGGGTCCCGAGAAGTGCCGCTCACGTGGCGACCTTGGCACCTTCAATCATTCGGAGAAATCATGCTCAAAATACCTGCGTTCGACAGCGCTGGCCAGCACGCCGGGTTTTGCCCTCACCACACGCTCACGCGGCATGCGGATCTTCAGTTGTCGTCACCCCGGCCCTTCAGATACGGCGCAACCACGCATCCGGCCAATGGGTAATGTTTCCCGTCAAGGTGGACTCGTTAAACGGCCACACGGGTTCCTGAAGTCGAAAGGACGGATTTGCCTTTGCAAAATCATTCGCTGCATTGGCCGGGTTATCCGTACGCCATCCAATCTTGCCCCGAGGCGCGTCCTCCAGATCCCGCATCACGCCATCTGTCGCGATGATCCACGAACCGGGAGTAACCAGCGGTGCATACGATTGCAGTTCATTCATCACATGGCCATACGAATGATCAGAGTCAAGGACGACCATCACGGTCTCACCTGGTTTGATAAGCGAACGTACCTGCGCGACAATTTCCGGGGCAGTCGACGATCCCTCAATCAGCGTAATCAGTTCGAACAAAGGATGTGCCTCGATGCGCTTCCGATTGTGGGGTCGGATCTCGATATCTATAGCGATTACTCGCCCTTTGCCGATTAGTTTGCACAGACTGGCGGATAGAATCGCGGATCCACCATGGGCAACGCCAGTTTCGATGATGACATCGGGTTTGAGGGCGAACACCGCCTCTTGATACCGCATCACATCCTCTGGCAATTGGATCACGGGCACGCCAAGCCACGAAAACGTGTACGTATACTTTTGATTCCATCCAACCTTGAGCCATAAATCGGACAGCAGTCGAAATGCCTCGTCGCTATAAAGGTCAAGGCTATTGCGATCTACTTCAAGGCGGTTGTTTTCGGTATCGATGATTACCCGCATGTCGGAACCTTCAGGTTGATAAGGACAAGTTTGCTCAAGGTCGGATCTTCAGGATTGGTCGCTCAGTTGATGCAGGGACATTATCGATCGACCGATGAGGAGTTCTTTTTCACAGATCCCTTGTTCCAATCCATGTCGAGAAAGTTCACGGGACCAACTCCTGCTCTTGCAAATCGTGCACAATAAACGAAGCCGTGTGGCATCCTCCTCAGCCAAGATCCATGGTTCATTGCCTGAGATTCCACCAGAGTTCAAGCGCCGCCCTGACCATTTGCCCTGGTGAGCCAGCGTTGCCTTCAGGTCGCGCCAAGCTACAAAACGAGGAAAGCCAAACTTCTAAGGCTCAGAGTCCATCCCAAACTCATCGTAAAAGGCCCCTCTTTGTTTCGCGAAGTGGGTCAGTTCAAATGGTCGAAAGAGTTGGTGACTGCGTGACTGCTTCACAGTGTTTCAGTCTATTCACAAAAAAAGACATGCGCAGCGCCGCATTACACAACCAGAAGACGGACGCCAAATTGGCTACCGAACAGATAGGCAATCGGTTACACGTTGTCAGATTCGAGGTGCGCACCCAGCGCCACCGTATCAATGTCGAAATTCTGCTTCTTCTGCTCGCGCCCCGCAAAGAAGAAGCGGAAGTCTGCGCCGCGCTCCGCACCGATCTGCAGGAAGGGTGAGCGCCGGGCATCCGTCGGTGTGATTTCGGTGACCCGCGTGCCCGGCCGCGTCCAGCAGAGATTGGCCAGCCCCGCACCATGCACCCCAACGATCTCGCGCGCCTGGCGGAAGGTACGGTACTGCAGGTCGAAATTGTCCCAGCGCGCGACCATGGGCGCAAGACCGTTGGCATCGATGCACGTCTGGTAGTCGTCGTTATTCAGGATCCGGCGCACGGTCGTGTCGGTGCGGGGGATGTGCACACGCGCCGGCGTCTGCAGCGCGGGAACAACACGGTCAAGCGCCTCGATCAGTTCCTCGCCCGCCGCGCCCGACCAGTGCCCGTGATTGGGATGCAGCGATGGGTGGACAAGCGTCGCATGGAAGCCGGCCTCCGCCTCCATGCACTCGGTCGGCTTCAGCTGCACGATCTCGATGTCGATGCCGCAGGCGCGCAGGGCATCGACGACGCGCAGGATCACGCTGGGTGCTTTGCGCACCGCAAGGCTGATCCGGCGCCCCTTCAGCTTGGCGCGATGCCGCAGCACAGCATGCGCAAACGGCAGCAGGGTATTGATCACCAGATGATAATAGTTGTTCTCGGAGGCCGGAATATTGGCAACCACGGGGCCACAGGGCACGCGTCGTTGGGGCAGGGGAAAGGCATAGGCGCGCGACCAGCGCATCCGTGATCCCTCTTCCGTCGACACAAGCGCACCGGTCGTCCGGTCGATCATGCGCACCGTATGCCCCAGCACTTTCGGGTTTGCGAAAAGCCAGGTGCTCGCGATTGCGTGGAACGGATCCTTGGTCCGGTCGGTCAGGTCTGCCTGCGCCAGCCTGACCGTCTCGTAGATGTCCCGGTAGGGCGGGCTTGCGATCTTCAGCGCATGCGTTTCGATGCTCTGGAACAGTGGCGCAGCGGGCGGCGCCAGCCGTGCATGGTACTTCAGGCCCGCCGTCAGGCGCGGACTGGCCCCCTCGAGCCCGTTGAAGATGGCGCTGGCGATTGTCTCCCCGTCATACTTCTTCTTCCATTCCGGGCGGCCTCTGGCCATCTGGCGATCCCTTGAACAACCGGCGAACAGGGGCAGGCTGATCTAAACACCCTCGAAACGCAACTCCCGGGGCGGTTGAACCGGATCGGGCAAGAGGCCCGCCCCTGCGTCGTTCCGACTGCGCTTTGCAGCCGAAAGGCTGGAAAAAACACGCCTGCGGCGCGGCCATGCACCTTGCGTAAACCGGCCCGTACCCTATTCTTGCCACATCGCCACGTGCCGGAGGCTCCGGCACATGGCGGCAAGACCCCTGGCCGGGCAGGACATGGCAGGGCGCTGCACTTTCCGGGATCGACGCGGCGACCCAATCCATTGAGCCGGGCAGGGGCCATCACCGCAAAGGAGAATACCCATCAATAAACGTACGTTCCAACCGGCGCAGGCCCCCTCCAAGGATGGCCCGCGTATCAATGAAATGATCACCGCCCACGAATTGCTGGTGATCGACGACGAAGGCGGCAAGCGTGGCGTCATGAGCAAGTACGACGCCCTCAGGCTGGCAGAGGCGGAAGGCCTCGATCTGGTCGAGGTCGCGCCCATGGCCAAGCCCCCCGTCGTGAAGCTCATGGATTTCGGCAAGTTCAAGTACCAGGAGCAGAAGAAGGCGGCCGAGGCGCGCAAGCACCAGAAGGTGATCGAGATCAAGGAGATCAAGCTGCGCCCGATGATCGACGATCACGACTATGACGTGAAGATGCGCGCGATCAAACGCTTCTTCGAGGAAGGCGACAAGGTCAAGGTCACGCTGCGCTTCAAGGGTCGCGAGATGGCGCACATGGAGCTCGGCATGGAGCTGCTCCAGAAAGTGAAGCGCGACATCGACACCGTCGGCAAGGTCGAGCAGGAACCCAAGCTCGAAGGCCGCCAGATGGTCATGGTCATCGCGCCGAAGGCAGGCTAGCAGGGACGCAAAGTCCTTGAAGGGTACGGCAGCGCACCGGTGCTGCCGTCCTCCACCCCGTCGCTCAGGGCTTCACGGCACCCGACACGGCCGATGCGGCAGGACCCGAGAGATCCTGCAGCGGCCCCAGGGGCCGCTTCTCGGTCTTCACCTCGAGGATCGACGGCGTGCCCGACCAGAGCTTGTAGACAACCACGCCGTTCTGCACCAGCAGCAGCATCGACGCCTTCCAGCCCGTGGATGTCGTCTCGCGCTCAAAGCCAAGCACGTCGAGCGCGACATTGCCCGTGCGGTCCTTCGACGAGATGGACGGTTCCGCAAGCCATCCCTGGCAGGCCTCGCGTGCCGTCAGGCAGCCCTGTACGGCAGGATCGAGGTCCTCCATCCTGATCGACTGCTGCGGCAGGAAGCGCGGCAGCAGCTCGAGATAGTTCAGCATCTTGATGTTGGGCGTCGAGTAGGGATCGAACCCGCGCGCCTTGAGCTCGCGCGTCGTCGTCACGAACGGCTTGACCTGGTTGAACGCGTCCTCGGCGCTCTTGTAGGTCTGGAACGGTGTTTCCGTCGTCTCGGTGGTTGAGGGCAGGACACCCCAGCTCGCACAACCCGCCAGGAGGCAGGCCAGTGAAAGCGCGGCAGTCATGCGGACGAGGCTCATGGCGTGGCACCACTATGTCAGGACGAAGGGACAGGCATCATTCTGGCTGCAAATCCGCGCAAACGCAATTTGCACACTGCGCTTCATGTGAGGCCGTCACACGGGCTTCAGCAGCCGCGCCAGCCGGTCCGGCCGGTCGGTGCAGATCCCGTCGATCCCAAGGTCAATCAACCGCGACAGGTCCTCCGTGCCATCCACGGTCCAGGCCCCGACTTTCAGCCCAAGCGCCCGCGCTTCCGTAAGGCTTGCCCGGTTGATGTCGCCAAAATACGGGAACCAGCCATCCGCCCCCGCAGCCTTGGCGGCCCTGATCACGGAACCATGTGCCGGACGGTCGAAGCCACCGGTCCACGGCGCCTGGCTCGCCTCGAGTGCACGCAAACGCTGAAGTTCGGCCTTCGGCGGCGGCCAGTGGGCCGCAGGCGGGACCGTCAAGGTAAACCACGTCTGCGGCAGCGTCGTGAACCAGCATTCCACGGCAGGCTCGAGCTTTTTCGCCGCAATCAGCGCGTTCCAGTCGAACCCGACCAGGATCGCCTGCGCGAGGAACTTCTCGCGCCTCAGGACGCGGATCACGCCTTCCGCCATGGCCTCGGGCGAAGACGTCTTGCTGCGGTCCATGAAATTCGTCTTGAGTTCGATCCAGATCCGCTCGCTGCCGCCCGCGCGACGGATCAGGTAGATCACATCCGCCAGCCGCGGAATGCGCTCACCGTCCTGCGCGACCATGTCGGGGTGCTGCGCGCCATAGCGCGTCGCCGGATTGTGCCGTCCCACGTCGTAGGTCTGCAGCGCGGGATACGAGAGGTCCTTCAGCAGCGGCCCCGTCTCGCCAAGCCAGCGGCCATCGGCATCACGCACGATCTCGGGCTTCAGCGCATCGTCATGGAACACCACGACGGTGCCGTCCTTGGCGACATGGATGTCCAGCTCGAAGCCGTCGACGCCGATGTCGAGCGCGTGGGCGAAGGCCGACAGTGTGTTTTCCGGGCGCAGTCCCGCGCCGCCTCGATGTGCAATGTTCAGGGGCTTGTGGGTGCTCATGCCTTCATCTGCTTGGTGAACGGGCACCCATCCTAGCATTTCCGGTACCCCCGCTGTCGATCACCCAGCCCCCCCCCTCGCGCGCCCCGGGCAAAGCCCAGTTTCCTGCTGCAAAAAGCGGGAATCCGTGCAATTCTGGATACGGGGAAATTCAAGGGTAGGGGCAAAAGCGTGGACATGCGCCTCATCACCATCGTCATGGCTTTTCTGCTCGCCTGGTCCGCCAGTGCGTCGCCGGTGGGCCAGTGGAAGATCACCAAGGACCATTGGGACGCCGACGACGAGCGGCGCTTTGGCGAGTTCGTGGCCCGCTTCGGCGAGCACGACTGCGCCGATCCCGGCACCTGCTTCCGCAGCACCGCCAACCCCTGGCGCGATACCGATCCGCCCGGCATGAAGATGGATGGCGACTGCGCCGATTTCATCTACCAGCTCCGGGCCTATTTCGCCTGGAAGAGCGGGTTGCCTTTCTCCTATCCGCTCTACGTGATGTCGCGCTCCGGCCCGACGCCGGATTTCCGTTTCTCCGACGCCGGCAACCAGGTCGTCGCCCGTCTCCAGCTGGCCTGGCAGAAGAACACCGATCCCGCCCGGCTCCTGCTTGACATAAGGGGGACGGTCTCGACCGCCATGTTCCGCATCGAACACACCTTCGACAGCGGATATTCGGCCAGCGACTTCTATTCACCCCGGCTCGAACGCGGCGCCTTGCGTCCCGGGTCGATCATCTACGACGCGTTTGGTCACGTCGTGTATGTCTACAAGATAGATCCTGATGGCACGGTTCACTGGGTGGACTCGAACCCCGATCGTTCCGTGACACGCGGCACCTTTGGTCCGCAGTTCCCGCGCACCGCACCGGCGATCGGCGGCGGCTTCTGGAACTGGCGCCCGATCAGGCTGGTTGACTACACGAGGGCGCCCGACGGTACGCTGGAGAATGGCCGCTTCGTCGTGGCCTCCAACGCCGAGATCCCGGACTATTCGCCCGAGCAGTATTTCGGCACCGAGGCGAACCCGGCGAAGGACTGGAAACAGGCGCGCTTCACGCTTCGCAAGAAGGAGTTCACCTTCCACGAATTCGTCAAGGCGCGCCTGGCAGCAAACTGAACCCCGCGACTACCGCTTGGCCGGTCGCGGATCGGGAACCGGATAGATCGAAGACGCCAGCCCACTGAACTTCTGGCGCTTCAGGTCCTTCTCCTTGAGATGCACCCGGATGCAGCGACCCAGGAAGTTGCGGCTCTCGCAGAGCACCCAGTCACGCTTGCCGTCGATCTTCACGCTCTGGGCAACATCGTTGAACCCGACGGCATTCAGGCTCGCCACGCGCGAGGAAAACGTCATCGAACGGCCCTGGAAGTTCGGCTTCTCGTAGAGCGTGATGTTCGACGGTGGCAGTGGCGCAGGCGCAGGGCCCGCCGCCAGGGCCGCGACAGAAAGTGCAAGTCCGCCGGCAGCGGCCAGGACCAGGGTGATTGTGTTGCGCATCGGCATGGCAGGTTCGCTTCTCGTCACGGATGTCGGAACCATATGAACGGTACCTTGACATCCGTGCGCTGAACGCTGGCTTGAGGCACCCTTCATCGACCATTCACGAGAAGGCCGCGCCTCCCTGCGGAAACGCGGCCCCCCGAACTGGTGCTGCTGGTGGGAATTGAACCCACGACCTACGCCTTACCAAGGCGTTGCGCTACCACTACGCTACAGCAGCCGATCGGCCAGCTTCCGCCAGCCGAAATCTCGGGCGCCGCTATAGCGCAGCCGCGCGGTGCAGGGAAGGGCAGAATTAGGCCGTCCCGACGCCTGCCCCGATCGGGCAGCTCACGCCCGTGCCACCCAGCCCGCAGTAACCGCCGGGGTTCTTGGCCAGATATTGCTGGTGGTAGGTCTCCGCATAGTAAAACGCGGGCGCATCGAGGATCTCGGTCGTGATCGGGCCATGGCCGGCGCGCTGCAGCAGGGCGCAATAGGTCTGGCGCGACAAATTGGCCGCCACGTGCTGGGCCGGCGTGGTCACGTAGATCCCGCTGCGATACTGGGTGCCTACGTCATTGCCCTGGCGCATGCCCTGGGTCGGGTCATGGTTCTCCCAGAACACCTTCAGGAGGGCATCGAAGCTGACCACACGGGGGTCGAAGATGACCCGAACAACCTCATTGTGGCCCGTCTGGCCCGAGCAGACTTCCTCATAGGTGGGGTTCGGCGTATGGCCGGCAGCGTAGCCCACTGAGGTCGAATAAACCCCCGCCACCTGCCAGAACTTGCGCTCCGCCCCCCAGAAACAGCCAAGGCCGAACACGGCCTCCTCCAGCCCCGCGGGGAAGGGCGGCTTCAGCGGCGTCTTGAGCACGAAATGCTGCGCCGGCACGGGCATTTCATCGCTGCGCCCCGGCAGCGCCTCCGAGGGGCTTGGCATCAGGGTCTTGCGCGGCTTGAGGTTGAAGAGGGACAAGGTCAGGCCTCCGTCTCGTCAGGATGTCGAATGGGGCATATAGTGTTACCCGGGCGGTGTACCATGGGAAACGGTTCAAGGTCAGAGGCAGACTTGCGGCAGGAGCGCCGGGCCGCGGCGCTGCGGGAAAACCTGCGCCGTCGCAAGGCCCAGGCCCGCGCACAGGCCACCGCAAGCACCGCGTCCAGCCCCTCGGAGTTAACGCCGGAAACCGGGCCAGCCCCGTTGCCGGACCCCAGCCGGACGCAAGGGAATTAGGCGCCGCAGGCCTCCGGGCCGCCATTGTTTGGCCGCAGGCTCTCCTATAAACGTGGCGCAACAACGGGCTGGCATCAGGCCTGCCCGACGCCGCAGCGCCAAGGCCGCGGCCAAGAGACTTCCGGATAGGGTAGTGGTGTGGACAGGATCCAGGTACGTGGCGGAAACCGTCTGAACGGTCAAATCCGCATTTCCGGCGCCAAGAACGCCGCACTGCCGCTGATGGTGGCAAGCCTCCTGACCGATGAACCGCTGACCCTTTCAAGCGTCCCGCGGTTGACCGACATCGCCCAACTCGGCGAAATCCTCGCCGGCCTCGGCGTTCAGATCGAACAGCAACCATCGGCCACGGGATCGGGCGAGATCGGCCATACGCTGAAGCTCCATGCATCGACGATTGCGTCGACCGAGGCGCCTTATGATCTCGTGCGCAAGATGCGGGCAAGCTTTCTTGTGATCGGTCCGCTCGTGGCCCGCTGCCATGGGGCAAAGGTCTCGCTGCCCGGCGGCTGCGCAATCGGAACGCGCCCCGTCGACCTGCACCTGAAGGGCCTCGAGGCCATGGGAACCGAGATCGAGCTCAGCGATGGCTACGTGATCGCCCGCGCGCCCAAGGGGTTGCATGGCGCGCGAATAAATTTTCCCTTTGTGTCGGTTGGCGCAACGGAGAACCTGCTGATGGCAGCCGCGCTCGCCAAGGGCACGACCATACTTGAAAACGCGGCAACCGAGCCCGAGATCACGGACCTCGTCCACTGCCTGCAATCCATGGGCGCGCGCATCACGGGCACGGGCACGCGCACGCTGACCATCGAGGGCGTCGACCGGCTGAAGGGCGCAAGCCACACCGTGTTGCCGGACCGCATCGAAACCGGAACCTATGTCATGGCCGTGGCCGCTGCCGGCGGCGACGTCGAGCTGACCGAAACGCGCGCCGACCTGATCGAGGCCGTGATCCCCCTGTTGCGCGACGCCGGTGTGTCCATCATCCCGACGGCGAAGGGCATCCGTGTGTCACGAAATGGCGCGAATTATACCGGCGTCGACGTCACGACCGAACCCTATCCCGGCTTCCCGACCGACCTGCAGGCCCAGCTGATGGCCCTGATGTGCACCGCCAGCGGCGTCTCGCGCATCACCGAGACGATTTTCGAGAACCGCTTCATGCACGCACCTGAACTGACGCGCATGGGGGCAGACATCACGATCGAGCAGCAGACGGCCGTTGTCCGGGGCGTTGAGCGCCTGCGCGGCGCGCCCGTCATGGCAACCGACCTGAGGGCCTCGGTCAGCCTGATTATCGCTGGCCTTGCGGCCGAGGGTGAAACCACGGTGAACCGGGTCTACCATCTTGACCGCGGCTTCGAACGGATAGAAGAAAAGCTATCCGCAGTTGGTGCCGACATCCGGCGCACGAAGGGCTGACCGTCCAGCATGTCTCCACTCCGCCTCAGGGCCATTGACCAGCTTGACCTGAGCGTCATCGCGGCGCACCTGCAGGACGCCGTGGCAAAGGTGGGCGACATGGGCTTCGATCCGAAGCGCCGCCGCTTTGCGATCCTCTTCAACCGCTTCATGTGGGAAGACGTCCAGGATGACCTCGGCGCGGGCCCCAAGCCCGACCGTGACGCGCCCTATCGCAGGGTACGCAGCGCCGTCCACTTCGAGGGCGTCCTGCGCGTGCAGTCGAGCGGCATGCGCCTGTCCGAGAAGGAGGCCGTTGCCGAACTTCTGACGCTGAAGTTCGAGCCGCATGACGAACCTGGCGGGATCATGTCGCTGGCCTTCGCCGGTGGCGCGGCCCTGCGGCTGGAGGTGGAGTGCCTTGATGCATGGCTGAGTGACATCAGCGCACCATGGTCCACCCAGCGCCGTCCCGAACACGACACAGGCGACGGCGGAGCAGTCAACTGATGCCGGCGTGGCTTGAAAGCAGCACACCCGGTTTCGACGAGAGCCTCGACAGGCTCCTCGTGCGCCATGGCGGCAGCACCCAGCAGGTTGACGTGATCGTGCGCGACATCATCGCGGACATCCGCGAGCACGGCGACGAGGCACTGCTGCGCCTGACCCGCCAGTTTGACCGCTTCGACGCGTCCCCTGGTGCGCTCGCCCTCACGGGCGGGGAGATCGACACTGCCACGGCCGGCATTCCGCCCGACACGATGAAGGCGCTGGAACTCGCTGCCGGGCGCATCGAGAGCTTCCACAGGCGTCAGTTGCCGCGCGAGGATGCGTATGTCGACGGTATTGGCGCGACGCTCGGGTTGCGCTGGACCCCGATCGATTCCGTTGGCCTCTATGTTCCGGGCGGGCAGGCGGCCTATCCGTCGAGCGTGCTGATGAACGCGATACCCGCGAGGCTTGCCGGCGTGCGCCGGCTTGTCATGGTGTCCCCGACGCCGGCCGGCTTCGTGAACCCCCTTGTGCTCGCGGCAGCCCGGCTGGCCGGTATCCACGAAATCCACCGCATCGGGGGCGCACAGGCCGTCGCCGCGCTGGCCTTCGGCACGCCGACCATCCAGCCCGTCGACAAGATCGTGGGGCCCGGGAACGCCTACGTTGCCGAGGCCAAGCGCCAGGTCTTCGGTCACGTCGGCATCGACTCTATCGCGGGCCCATCCGAAGTACTCATCATCGCCGACGCCACAAACCATCCCGCATGGATTGCAGCCGACCTGCTGGCGCAGGCCGAGCACGACGAGGACGCCCAAAGCATCCTCATCACCGACAGTGCCGCCTTTGCGCGCAGCGTCGCCGAGGCCGTCGAAAGCCTGCTGCAGCAGCTTGGTCGGGCCGCGATTGCAGGGCGAAGCTGGGCCAGGCATGGAGGCATCATCGTGGTGCGCAGCCTCGACGAAGCGCCCGCGATTGCCAACCGCATCGCACCCGAGCACCTGCAGCTCTGCACAGTCGATCCGGACACGCTGGCCGCGCAAATACGGCACGCAGGCGCGATCTTCCTCGGCGCAACCACGCCCGAGGCCGTCGGCGACTATGTCGGTGGTCCCAACCACGTCCTGCCGACATCGGGTTCAGCCCGCTTCTCGTCGGGCCTGTCCGTTCTCGATTTCATGAAGCGCACGACGATCCTCTCGACACCCACCGCGGCACTCGAGGCGATAGGTCCGGCAGCCGCCCTGCTCGCCGACGCCGAGGGACTTGGCGCACACGCATTGTCGGTCCGCATGAGGCTGAAGCCGTGACCGTCGATGATGAAAACCGCTCGCCGGCACGGCTCATCGGGGTAGAACTCGACCCCGACAGCATCGCCCATCGCGGCCCGGACGTGGAGCACGAGCGGCAGATCGCCATCTATGACCTGCTCGAGAAAAATCATTTCCTGCCCGAAGGCCTCGACGGCGGCCCCTGGCGCCTGAGGCTCGGGCTCCAGGAGAACAGGCTCGTCCTCCAGATCGCCCACGAGGTTCACGAGGTACAGGTCACGCACGTGCTCTCGCTGACCCCGCTCAAGCGCGTGATCCGCGACTACTTCGTCGTCTGCGAGACCTATTATCAGGCCATTCGGTCGGCCTCTCCCATGCAGATCGAGGCGATCGACATGGGCCGACGGGGCCTTCACGACGAGGGCTCGCAGCTGCTGCGCGACCGTCTGACGGGAAAGATCACCGTCGATCACGACACGGCCCGCCGCTTGTTCACGCTGATCTGCGCCTTGCGGATGAAGGTCTGAAATGGCCGTTTCCGGACCCAACGGCGAGGAACTGCCTGGCGCGGTGCTCTTCGCCTGCTCGCTGAATGCCATCCGCTCGCCGATGGCGGCCTCGCTGATGAAGCACCTCTATGGAACGCAGGTCTATGTCGAATCCTGCGGTGTGCGCGCGGGCACGCTCGATCCGCTCGCGGTTGCCGTCATGGATGAGATCGGCATCGACCTGTCCCACTTCCAGCCCAAGTCCTTTGAAACACTGGCCGACACGTCCTTCGACCTGATCGTGACCCTCAGTCCGCAGGCACGCCACAAGGCCCTCGAGCTTACGCGCGCCATGGCCGTGCAGGTGGAATATTGGAAAATTCCGGATCCCAGCGCCTGCGAAGGATCGCGGGAACAGAGGCTGGCTGCCTACCGCGATGCGAGGGACAATATCCTCAGATTCATCAAGGAGCACTTCGAAGGTCACCCATTGAGCGGTTTCTAGGCCTTTTGCCACCTTGATTTTATGGATTTCGCTGCCATTCTCCCGCCCGTCTGGGCCCGGGCCTCCAAACTTGGCGACGTGGCCCGCAACTGGAAAGAGATCGAGTTACCACTGGATGGCGAAAGAAGAACTCCTCAGTTTCGAAGGTACCGTCATTGAGTTGCTGCCGAACGCGACCTTCCGGGTAAAGCTCGACAACGACCACGTCGTGATCGCCCACACGGCTGGCAAGATGCGCAAGAACCGCATTCGCGTCCTCGCAGGCGACAAGGTCACAGTCGAAATGACGCCTTACGATCTGACAAAGGGCCGGATCGTCTATCGTAGCAAGTAGTGACGCGGTCCCCGCTCATTCTCGCCAGCGCCAGCCCGCGGCGGCTGGCCCTTCTGGAGCAAGTCGGAATCACGCCAGCGCGCGTCGAGCCTGCAGACCTTGATGAAACGGTTCAGAGGGGCGAGTTGCCACGCGCGCATGCCAAACGCATCGCGACGGCAAAGGCCCTCACGGTTCAGCATCGCCTGGACAGCGGAATAGATTGCTGCATTCTGGCAGCAGATACGGTGGTTTCCTGCGGTCGGCGCATCCTGCCTAAGGCCGAGGCGGATGCCACCGTTGAAAAGTGCCTGCGGATGCTGTCGGGCCGACGTCACACGGTCATGACGGCCATTGCCCTGATTGGACGCGATGGACGTTTGCGCACGCGCCTGTGTGAAACGCAGGTCGCGTTTCGTCGCCTTGAGGATGCCGAGATTGCCGACTACGTGCGATCCCGTGAGGGACTGGGCAAGGCAGGTGGCTATGCAATCCAGGGCCATGCCGCTGTTTTTGTGAGATTTATCGGCGGTTCATACACGAACGTCGTCGGGTTGCCGCTAACGGAAACCTATCAGATGCTAAAGGCGTGCGGCGCCGTCTGAAACTGCTAGACTGACTGCAACAACTGTTGAACGCCGATGGCATCCGAAATCCTGATCAACGTAAGTCCAGCCGAGACACGCATTGCCTTCATCGAGCAGGCGCGACTGAACGAGGTCTTCTTCGAACGCACCTTTGCTGATGAAGTGGGGCAGCGTTCGGGCCGCTCAGGCCACCGCCTGCTCGGGAACATCATGCTCGGCCGGGTGCAACGCGTATTGCCCGGCATGCAGGCAGCCTTCGTCGAGTTGGGCCTCGAGCGCGCAGGCTTCCTCGCCGCGCGCGAGGCGCGTTGCCTGGCCGACCTTCCAAGCTTCATGGACCAGCCCTGCATCACCAAATGCGTCCGCGAGGGCGACGCCGTCCTCGTCCAGGTGATCAAGGATCCCATCAGCGAGAAGGGTGCCCGCCTGTCCGCCAACGTCACGCTGGCCGGGCGTCTCGTCGTCATGGTCCCGAACCAGTCCGGTGTCGCTTTGTCCCGGCGCATCGAGGACGAGGGCGAACGCCGTCGCCTCACAAACATCATCAACGGCATCATCGCCAGTGATCCCCGCGTGCCCACCGGCGCGGGCTTCATCGTGCGCACCGCCGCACTCATGGCGACGCAGGATGACATCGCCGCCGACATCGCCCGCCTGGGCGAGGAATGGCAGTCGATCCTCGGTCGCAAGCGCATGGCCAAGGTGCCGGCCACCGTCTACCACGACCTCGACCCCGTCGAGCGTACCATGCGCGACGGCGTGGATGAGGACACGATACGCATTGTCGTGGATGACGCCGACGCAGCGGCCCGTGCGCGGGCCTATGCCGAGCGAACGATGCCGCACGCCCTGTCCAAGATACAGGTCCACAATGGACCGGGCGCGATCTTCGATGAATTCAACATCGAGGCCGAGATCGAAGCCCTCCTGCAGCCCCGCGTGCGCCTGCCTTCGGGGGGCTGGATCACGCTCGAGGGCACCGAGGCACTGACCTCGGTCGACGTCAACTCGGGCAGCTACACCGAGGCCACAGGGCTCGAGGAAACCTCTTTGCGCACCAACCTCGAAGCCGCCGCCGAAATCGGGCGCCAGTTGCGCCTGCGTGGCATCGGCGGACTGATCGTGATCGACTTCATTCATCTGAACGAACCCGAGCACATCGCTCAGGTCCTCACCGTGCTGGCGGACAGCGTATCAAGGGACAGGACGCCCACGCAGATCCTTCCAATGTCGGCCTTTGGCCTTGTTGAAATGACGCGCAAGCGCGTGCGCGAGCCGCTCGCCAAGCTGTTCACCGAGCATTGCGATCCCTGCCACGGACATGGCCGCCTCAAGACCGTCGTCACGGTGGCCGCCGAGCTTCTTCGCCGCATCCAGCGCGAGGGACGCGCGAGGCCGGGGGCAAGGCTTGTCGCCTACGCCGCGCCCGAGATCGTGCGCTGGATCGAGGGGCAGGGCGGCGAATTCCTGCAGCACCTCAGGAAATACGCACCGGCAGGCCTGCGCTTCGAGGCAAGACCCGCATTCCGCAGGCCACACTTCGATGTGGGAGCCGATACGTGACGCCCGAAGTCAAGTCACACTGTCCCATATGCAGGCAGCCGACGGACCAGAAGGTTCGGCCCTTCTGCTCGAAGCGATGCGCGGATGTCGATCTCTCGCGCTGGCTCAAGGGTGCCTACGCGATCCCAGCCGAGGAAAAGGTACCGGATGTCATCAAGGACGAAGAATAGCGGCGCCGCCTTGAAGGAGCGCCTGTCGAAGGGATTGCTCATCGCGCCCGGCATCCATGACGGCCTCACCGCCCGCCAGGCGACAAGGGCCGGTGCAGAGGCGGTCTACTTGACGGGCTTTGGCGTCGCAGGCGCGCTGCTGGGCGTTCCCGACATTGGCCTCGTCAGTGCAACCGAAATGGCCGACCGCGTGCGCGCGCTGGCTGCCGCCGCAGCGCCGGTGCCACTGATCGCTGACGGTGACAACGGACATGGCGGCACCGCCAATGTCGAGCGTCTCGTGCGCGCCTACGAGCAGGCGGGTGCTGCGGCAATCCAGCTTGAGGACCAGGTTTTGCCCAAGCGTTGCGGCCACCTCGACGGCAAGGAGATCGTGACGCGCGAGGAAGCCGTCGCAAAGATCAAGGCGGCCGTGGGTACGCGCGACAGCGCCGATTTCCTTATCATCGCACGGACGGACGCCCGCAGCGTGAAGGGCATGGACGAGGCCCTATGGCGTGCCGACGCATTCCTGTCGGCAGGGGCCGACATGCTGTTCGTCGAGGCGCCCCAGAGCCTGGAGGAACTGCGCCTCGTGGCCGAACGCTTCCCGGGAGTGCCCCTGATGGCCAACATGGTCGAGGACGGAAAGACGCCTATGCTGGCACCAGCCGAGCTCGCGGCGCTGGGATATCGCCTTGTGATCTATCCGGTGACGGCGCTGCTGGCCACGGCGCACGCGCTTGAGCACGTCTACCGCAAGCTGTTGGCGGGAGGGCACATCCCGCGCACCGAACGCATCACGTTCCAGCACTACAATGAGATCATGGACCTGAAGTCTTATCTCGACCGCGACTGATCAGGCCGAGCGTCCGCGCGCCTCGATCGGCCAGAGCGCCGACAGCCGCTCGCCATCGACCACGTGAAAAACGTCATAGAGGTTCACCGTCGGATCGCAGTGCGGGGTCGTGCAGCGCAAGACCGACCCGGGCGCCAGCGCACGGTCTGCACCCCCAAGCATCACGCCACCCTGCTCGTCGCCAAAGAAGAAGTAGCTGGCCCCCTCGAAGGCGCCCGACGCGATGACCGGCGGACCCGCCTCGGTGGCAAAGGACTTGAGCCCGGCATCCGTGGTGACAAGGCCCGGGATCGTCGCGCTGATCACGGTCGTATGCACGAACAGCGAGGTTTCGAACGGAAGTGCGGCATCATTCTCGCCCTTCACGGCTTCATACTGCTTGTCCATGAACACATAGGATCCGGCCTGCAATTCCGTGAAGACGCCGGCCTCTGCATCGATCGTGAACGTGCCCGTGCCGCCGCCGGAAATGATGGGGCAGTTAATGTCCTCGGCCACAAGCAGGTCGCGCATGACCGTCACTTGGGCCAGTGCTGACAGGTTCTGCGTCTTCCGGTCAGCATGGCTCTCGACATGCTGCAGGTGTCCCGCATAGGCCTGCAGCCCCTGGAACGAAAGCGAAGCCTGCGCCCTGATGCGCCGCGCGAGCGCCATCGCTGGCGCGCCTGGCATGACCCCGGTCCGGTGCAGTCCGATGTCGAGGTCGAGCAGCACCTTGAGCACCTTGCCCGACGCGGCTGCGGCCTTTGCAAGCCCGTCGACCCCCGCAACGCTGTCCACCACGACCATGAAGTTGGCGAGCCGCGCATTGAGCTGCGCGACGCGCGCGAAAGCCTGCGCGGTCACCACGGGCGACGTGACAAGGATCCCGTCAATTCCGGCATCGGCCAGCGCCTCGGCCTCGCCCAGCTTCGCGCAGCAGATGCCGATGGCACCGGCCGCAATCTGCCGCCGGGCGATCTCGGCGCTCTTGTGGGTCTTGGCGTGCGGCCTGAGCTTCAGGCCTTTTCCGTTGCAATAGGCCTGCATGGCCTTGATGTTGCGCTCGAGGGCCGCAAGCTCGATGACGAGCGCGGGCGTGGCCACGAGGGCAGCCGAACCGGGTTTGCCGACAAGGGGGGCGTTGAGGCTGTGCATGGGGCTCGCTATAGGGCAGGGGATGGATGTCGGCTATCATACATCCGGATTCCACCGGCAGAAGAGCCACGGTGAGGGAGAAATTTCATGGAATATGTCCGCCTCGGGGCCACGGGCCTGAAGGTTTCGCGCCTCTGCCTGGGCTGCATGACCTATGGCTCCTCGAAGTGGCGTCCCTGGGTCATGGACGAGAGCGAGGCGCGCCCCTTCTTCAGGCAGGCGATCGAGGCGGGAATCAATTTCTTCGACACCGCGGACATGTACTCGCTGGGCCAGAGTGAGGTCGTCACCGGCAACGTGTTGCAGGACCTCGCCCCGCGAGACCAGCTCGTGATCGCAACCAAGGTCTACAATCCCATGGGCAAGGGACCGAACGACCGTGGCCTGTCGCGCAAGCACATCATGCAGGCCATCGACGCCAGCCTGAAGCGGTTGGGAACCGACTACGTCGACCTCTACCAGATCCATCGCTTCGACTATGACACGCCGATGGAGGAAACCATCGACGCTCTCAACGACGTCGTCCGGGCCGGCAAGGCGCTCTATATCGGCGCATCCTCCATGCACGCCTGGCAGTTCATGAAGATGCTGGGACTGCAGCGTGAAGGCTCGCTGGCGCGCTTCATGTCGATGCAGCCGCACTACAATCTCCTCTACAGGGAAGAAGAACGCGAGATGCTGCCACTCTGCCAGTCTGAAGGCATCGGCGTGATACCCTGGAGCCCGCTCGCACGCGGCTTCCTCGCGGGCAATCGCAAGTCTGGCGACAATCCAAGGGCAACTGAGGCGGCGCCGGCCAATGCCGAGACGACGCGCGCGGGCACCGATGAATTCGCCCACGCGCTCTATTATCGCCCGCAGGACTTCGAGATTGCCGAACGCCTGACAGCAGTGGCCGGCAGGCTTGGCCGCCCGAACGCGCAGGTTGCGCTGGCCTGGATGCTGTCAAAGCCGGTGATCACCGCACCGATCATCGGCGCCACGAAGCCCCACCACATCAAGGATGCGGTGGAAGCCTTGTCGCTGAAACTCGACCCCGCAGACAGCCGCGCGCTGGAGGAACCCTACCGTCCCAAGCGCGTGATGGGTCACACCTGAGCTAGTCTTCCTTCCGGTTCTTGCCGAGGAAGCCGAACATGTGGCCGGCCACGTTGCGCATCTGGATCTGCTCCGAGCCTTCCGTGATCCGATAGCGCCGGTGGTGGCGGTAGATGTGTTCGAACGGCTTGTGGCGCGAATAGCCCATGCCGCCATGCACCTGCATGGCCCAGTCGGCCGCCTCGCAGCAGAACCGGTTGGCCCAGTAGTTGCACATCGACACCTTGTCCGACAGCTGCACCTGGATCTCCGGGCCCGTCATCTGGTCCATCTCCCAGGCCGTCTTGTAGATGAGAAGGCGAAGCATCTCCGCCTGTGTCATCAGTTCGACGGTCGGGAACTGGATGGCCTGGTTCGACGCCAGCGGCTTGCCGAAGGGCTTGCGCGCCTTCGCATGGTCGATGCTTTCGTTCAGGCAATAGACGCCTGCACCTAGGGATGACGCAGCCTGGCGGATGCGGTTCTCGTGAACGAAGTGACGGGCAAGCACCAGCCCGTTGTCGATCGGCCCGAACACCGCATCATCCGGCACCCAAACATCCTTGAAGGTCACATGCGCGTGGTCCGTCGGCATGTTGAAGGTCCAGTAATAGAACTCGACCTTCACGCCAGGCGACTGCATCGGCACCAGGAAACATGTAATGCCACGGGCATCGCCATCGTTCCCGCTCGTGCGCGCGAACACCATGTCGTAGTTGGCGACATGCACGCCCGTGTTCCAGAACTTCTCGCCATTGATGCGCCACCCCTTGCCCTCCCTGACGGCACGCGTCTCCATCCAGGTCGCATCCGACCCATGCTTGGGCTCCGTCAGGCCGAACGCCGCGCGATGCGTGCCCGCAAGCATCCCATTGATGAATTCATCGCGCTGCTTGGGCGTACCGAAGTCACGGAACATCAGCACCTGCGGGAAGTTGCCCACGATCGAGCTTTCGTTCTGCAGGTCGTTGTGCAGCCCGAGCCCCTTGGCCGCCAGGTGCTCGCGGATGATCGCCATGGCCAGATTGCCGATATCCTGCCCGCCATAGTCCTTGGGCAGGGGAAGCCGAAGGAACCCCGCCTTGTCGGCACGCCGACGCATCTCGCGCAGAAGGTCTTCCCACTCGTGACGCGGCAGGCCATCCCGGTCCCAGTCGGTCCGCGCATGCTCGCGCCGGTGGTCGAAGAAGCGGATGTTGTCATTCTCGTTCTCGAGCGGCTTGATCTCCCGCGCGATGAAGTCGTCCATGCGCGCAAGCAGGTCCTTGATGTGCGGTGGGATGCGGAAATCCATGTTGGCGCTCCTGATCAATGACGGAGCAACAACTGTAGCGCCGACGCCAACGCGACACAAATCTTCCTTGCACCAACCCGGCGAACATGCGCTGGCAGGCCCAGGTGTGCCTGCAACCTCAGTTCGCGGGCGCACCCGAATGGATGACGACGGTGCGGCTGGCAATCACGCCACGCTGCGGATTGCCGCGAACATGCGCCCGTCGCCAGTAAACCGCAGGCCCTCTGCGCACCAGATGCCCGGTCACGAAGTGCAGCCGGGAATGGGCGCGTGTGGCGCGAGACATGCCCTGTCCATGGCCCTCGGCTGGCTGCAGCATGGCCTTGACCTCGATATGATCAAGCAGCGGTTCCTTGCCACGTTTGACGCGGGATGCGTTGAGCTTCTTCATCTCGATCGGAACGCGTACGAGCGCGTTGCGCGCCGCCAGCAGCAGGCAGAAACCGACAAGATAAGGAAAGTCGGCAGCCACCACGAGGATGTTCCGTCGTACGGCCTCCGCCAGCCCGCCGTCTGTCTTGCAGGCGCTTCGGTAGAAATCCTGCCAGCGCGGATTCATGGAAAAGCGCACATGCGAGAAGAGTTTGCAGAAAGCCTCGCTGCCCTCGATGCGCAGTCCACGCAGAAAGGGATCCTCAGGCGGCACAAATGCGTAGGAGGGATCGTCGAAATCAAAGCTGATGCGGATTGGAGAGAGATCGGGAAGTCCGGTTTCCCCATCCCACGCAACGTTCATGTAACCGCGTCGGCCGGTCTCGCTGGCATGAACAAGAAAGCCGCCACGTCCGACATGTTGCCTTGTCTCGAGTGGATCCGAGAGACCAAACTGGCGCATGATCCGGCGCCTCCCGCATTCACTCCACTCCACCCACATTGCAGGTGCCGGGATGCGGGCGATGTCGATGCATCGAGCCAGTTGGGCCGTATCGCCGAAAACGGCCTGGGCAACAGTCACAGCCACCGCGTCGTCGAGAACATACCGGATGGGAATGTCTCGAACCGTGTCAGCGATCGAGTTCGCACCGGGCAGGACGTGGGTTGTCCCGCAAGGCAACACGACATGGACCGGGTCTCTGGCTACGCAGACAGAGTCGTGCAGGCGCATGTGTTCCACCCCTCACGGGCGCGCAATGCGCCCCCGCGCTCGAGACAACGGATTGGGAGTCACCGAGCCTGAGACGCTGAAGTCCCGAAACGCGGCCGATGTGATTCGAGGATTAACCACGAGTTCATTGCGTTCTTCAGACGAATCGATGTCGATTGTGTGTAAAGAGAAATGCTTCTGTGGGTACCAGCTGGTAGATGACTGAATGGATACCTGCGTTGCGAGTTGGCGACATTTCCACCGCTGCCGACTGGCGAAGAGTGCATTGTGCAGCTGATGACAGATGCGAATGTGGGCCGTTTCCTCGGCAGCGGCATCATGGGAACCGGGCGCGACTGAGGCAGGGCGGGGCGAAGCCCACTTTGCCGCGCTTGACCTGACCGCAGCAGCCACGTAAAAGCCGCCTCCTTCGCCGGAGGCATGGGTTCCCGGCACGATTGTTTGGCGACGCGAACGGCAGATGATGAGACTTTCACAGGTCAATATTCGGGTCATGTCCCTTGGTGCACCTGCACCATGGGGCTCGGCCCGCGCCATTTCCGGAGGCGTCTTCTGACCGAACCTGAAAAAGGTTCTGTCTTTTGACCCCTCCCGAGTTGGCGCTCCGGAGGGGTTTTTGTTGCCCCCTCCTGTCCGCTGGCCGGCGTCACGTGCGTGGCGCAACGAAGCAGGCTGTTTGAGAGGTCCGTCACGAATAACCGTGCCGGAGCAGGACGATGTACGAGCAGATTGACACCGCAGGCGTTCCCATCCGGGCGTGGACGCGTGGCGTCCCCGTCGAGGCAGACGCGCGCCAGCAGCTCATGAACATGGCAGCCTTGCCCTTCGTCCACGGCCACCTCGCCGTGATGCCGGACGTTCATCTCGGCCGCGGCGCAACCGTGGGCTCGGTGATCCCGACAAGGGGCGCCATTATCCCGGCGGCCGTCGGTGTGGACATCGGCTGCGGCATGGCGGCCGTGATGACGGACGTGACGGCCGCGCAGCTGCCCGACAGCCTCGCGCCCGTGCGCGCGGCAATCGAAGCCGTCGTCCCCGTTGGGCAAGCCTCGCATCGCGAGCCGCCGCGCGCGGCCGAGAAGGCGTGGACGAAGCGTCACCGGCAGGGCTATGAGGCGATCGAGGCCCGTCATCCGAAAATTGCCGAGAAGAAGTCGGCAGCCCTTCAGATTGGTACGCTCGGCGGTGGCAATCACTTCATCGAGCTCTGCCTCGACGAGGCCGACCGGGTGTGGGTCATGCTCCATTCCGGCTCGCGCAACATCGGCAACCGCATTGGCACCTACTTCATCGCGAGGGCGAAGGAAGAGGTCGAAGCCGCAGGCCTTCGCTTGCCCGATCGCGACCTCGCCTGGCTCGGAGAGGGCACGCAGTCCTTCCGCGACTACATCGAGGCCGTCGGCTGGGCGCAGGACTATGCGCGCTCGAACCGCGAGGTCATGATGGCCCACGTGCTCGACGTGCTGCGGTTGACCTGGCCGGAACTCCGGACGCTGGATGTGGCGGTGAATTGCCACCACAACTATGTCGAACGCGAAGAGCACTTCGGCGAGCGCGTCTGGCTGACCCGCAAGGGCGCCGTGAGCGCGAGGAAGGGCGAACTCGGGATTATCCCGGGGTCGATGGGAGCCCGCTCGTTCATCGTGCGCGGCCTCGGGAACCCGCAGTCCTTCCAGTCATGCTCGCATGGCGCAGGCCGCGTGATGTCGCGCACGGCCGCGAAGGACCGCTTCACGCTCGAGGACCACATCGCCGCCACCGCGCACGTGGAATGCCGCAAGGACAAGGGCGTCATCGACGAGACACCCTTGGCCTACAAGGACATCGACGCCGTGATGGCAGCCCAGGCCGACCTCGTCGAGGTCGTTCACACGCTGCGCCAGATCGTGTGCGTCAAGGGCTAGGCGGTGGCATCCATCCGCCGTGCCTCGAACACCTGACCGAATGAATGAGAAGCAGAATGACCACGAACCCGATGACCCTCCGCAGGACCTCGCTGATCCCATGGATCGGCGAGGCACGCGCCCTGCTGAAGGTGTCCGCGCCACTGATCGCCATGCAGTTGATGCAGTTTGGCATGGTGACGGCCGACATCATCATGGTCGGCGCCCTCGGCGAGAAGCCGCTCGCCGCCGTCAGCATCGGCGCCGTCATGTATTACTTTGTATGGCTCGCGGCCTATGGACCCGTGATGGCCGTCGCCCCCGTCGTCTCGCACATCCTGGGAGCAAGCCCGGATGACACGCGTCGCGTGCGCATCGCCGTGCGCATGGGCCTGTGGGCCGCAGCGTTCGTCTCGCTGCCGCTGATGGGGCTCCTCGTTTTCTCGCGCCCGGCCCTGCTGACGCTCGGGCAGCCGCCGGACATCGTCGACATGGCCATGCCATGGATCCAGGTGGTTGCCTTCAGCCTGCCATTCACGCTGGGTTATGGCGTGCTGCGCAACTTCGCGTCTGCCGCTGGACGCCAGGGGGTGGTGATGGCCATCTCCGCGGCCGCCCTGATGCTCAATATCGCGCTGAACTACGTGCTGATCTTCGGCAACTTCGGCGCCCCCGCGCTAGGCGTCGTGGGCTCCGCGATCGCAACCGCAGGTGCGCATGCCTTCTCCTTCGCCTGCATGCTGGTGCTGATGTATGCGCAGCCATTCTTCAGGAGGTTCGACCTGCTCCGGGACTTCCTGTCGCCGGACTGGGACCGCCTGCGCGAATTGTTCCGCCTCGGCGTACCAATGGGCATGGCAATGATCTTCGAGTCCACGCTCTTCAATGCGGCCACCCTCATGATGGGAACCTTGGGTTCCACCACGCTGGCCGCGCACCAGATTGCCGTCAACATTGCCGGGCTTGCCTTCATGATCCCGCTGGGCCTGGGCCTGGGCGCGACCGTCCGGGTAGGGCTTGCCGCGGGTGCGGGCGACGCCCGGGCCGCGCGACGTGCTGGCAACACGGCGATCGCCTTGTCGGCCCTGATCGCAACATTGTTCGCGGTTTGCATGGCGCTGTTCCCAGCAACACTGGTTGCCCTCTATTTGCCCGCTGAAAGCCAGGGCGCCGAGGTCGCACGACTTGCTGTCGCCTATGTGATGTTTGCGGCCTTCTTTCACCTCTTCGATGCGCTGCAGGTGATGGGGCAGATGTGCCTGCGCGGCCTGAAGGACGCCAATGTCCCCATGTGGATCGCAGGCCTGAGCTACTGGCTGGTCGGCTTCCCTGTCGCCTGGATCCTCGCCTTCTCGATGGGCTGGCAGGGAACCGGCGTCTGGACGGGCCTGACGGTAAGCCTCGCCCTTGCCGCCATCGGCATGGTCTGGCGCTTTGAATGGCTCTCACGCACGCACCGCTGATCGGATGGGCGGGGTGGTATCCTTAATTCGATCAAGTGCGTGAGCTGCCTTTCAGTTTGTGGAAATCATGAAGCTGGCGACATCCCGCCGGAACCTGATCACCGCGACCCGCAATGCCACCGCAACTCGAGAAAGTGGTCACGAGCCCCACCATCATCCTGATGTGGTCGGCGATTTTGCTCCTCGTCGCCCTGTCCTTGTTGCGTCCGGAATGGCACGGCCTGTTCGAGGTCGTACCAAAGGAATCCGCATTGAAGCGGATCGAAGGCACGCTGACCTCCTTCCGCCAGCACAGGAACGAGGAGGGGCTTCGTTTCCAGCTCTCGGGCAGTGACGACCACTTTGTCCTGTCCGCTTATGCCGGCGCTGAGCCCGCCATTCGTAGGTCATTGCCCGGCGCACGCTTTGCGGTGCTCTACGACCCGATGCGCCAGACGACGCCGCTCTGGACCAAGCGACCATCCTATGTGGCCTATGTGGTCTTCGTTGACGGCTCGCCGGTCCGCCCTTACCGGCTGGTGGCCGCCGAGGCCGCAAGGGATTTCGCCTGGGCCCCCTTGGCGGGCGGTTTTGCCGGGCTGTGCGCCTTGGGCCTGCTGGTCTGGGCAGGCTGGATCCGCTTCAGGCGGGAACAAACACGGCCAAATTCGGCCATCGGAACGCACGAGCCGGGTTAAACCGCCGCGCCCCTCGCACAACCCCTTGTATCCGGCGCCGGTTTCTGGCTATTTCCCGCGCCTTGATTGAACGGCCGGGCGGGGCATGCCCAGGCGGTTCTGAAGCCCGGGGCTTTTGCCCCCGGCGAACGCGTTCCAGCATAAGGAGACCGAAATGCCCAAGCTGAAGACAAAATCAGGCGCCAAGAAGCGCTTCAAGATGACGGCCACCGGAAAGGTCAAGCATGGCGGCGTGATGAAGCGCCACCGCCTGATCCGCCGCAGTTCCAAGCGCAAGATGCACGCACGCGGAACCTTCGTTCTCTCCGAGAGCGATACGCCGCGCGTAAAGCTCTGGATGCCCTATAACCGGTAAGGACCAACATCGATGTCACGTGCACCTCGCGCGGTTCCAAGCCGCGCCCGCCGCAAGAAAGTTCTCGCTCAGGCCAAGGGTTTCCGCGGTCGCCGCAAGAACAATATCACCACCGCAAACGCAGCCGTCGACAAGTCGGGCCAGCACGCCTACATCGGCCGCAAGCTGCGCAAGCGCAATTTCCGCGCCCTCTGGATCCAGCGCATCAACGCCGCTGTCCGCGAGCACGGCCTGACCTATGGCCGATTTATCAGCGGTCTCGGGAAGGCGGGGATCGCGGTCGACCGCAAGATCCTGGCCGACCTCGCCGTGCGCGAGCCCGAGGCCTTCAAAGCCCTGGTCACCCAGGCAGCCAGCGCGGCGAAGTAGGGCTGTTCGACAATCCAGTTCGTTTCGCCGTGCTCCATCCAGAATGAGGCATGAAGGTCCGCTTTTGGCGGACCGTCAGGCGCATCCGGGATAGAACTTTGGGATTCGAATCGGAACGAACGCCATGCAGAACCTTGAGACCACCGAGCGCGAAGCGCTCAACCGCATCGACGCCGCCCTTGACGAGCCGGCCCTCGAAACCATTCGTGTTGAGTTGCTGGGGAAAAAGGGCTCGATCAGCGAGCTCCTGAAATCCTTGGGGTCCCTCAGTCCCGACGAACGCAAGACCTTCGGCGCCCAGGTTAACGCCATGCGCGACCGTGTCTCGGCCCGTCTGGCCGAACGCAAGGCCGCGCTCGGCGACACGGCCATGGAGGCGCGACTGGCCTCCGAGCGCGTGGACGTCACCCTGTCTCCACGCCCCGAGCTCTCGGGTCGCATCCACCCGGTCTCCCAGATCCTCGACGAAGCCATCGCCATCTTCGCCGATATGGGCTTCTCCATCGCCGAGGGCCCCGAGATCGAGCTCGATGACTACAACTTCACCAAGCTGAACATCCCGCCCGAGCATCCGGCACGGCAGATGCATGACACCTTCTACCTCAGGCCGAAGCCGGACGGCGCGCGCCATCTCTTGCGCACGCACACCTCGCCCGTGCAGGTCCGCACCATGCTGGCCCAGAAGCCGCCGATCCGCATCATCGTGCCGGGCCGCGTCTACCGCATGGACTCCGACCAGACGCACACCCCGATGTTCCACCAGATCGAAGGTCTCGTCATTGACGAGAGCGCGCATATGGGCCACCTGAAGTGGATCCTTGAGGAATTCTGCCGCGCCCTCTTCGAGGTTCCCAAGGTCGAGATGCGCCTGCGCCCCTCGCATTTCCCCTTCACCGAGCCCTCGGCCGAGGTTGATATCCGCTGTGATCGTTCCGGTGCCGAGATCAAGCTGGGGCAGGGCAACGACTGGCTCGAGATCCTCGGTTGCGGCATGGTCCATCCCAAGGTCATCGAGATGTGCGGCCACGATCCCGCAAGATACCAGGGCTTCGCGTGGGGCATGGGCCTCGACCGCCTTGCCATGCTGAAATACGGCGCGCCAGACCTGCGCGCCTTCTTCGACGCCGACATCCGCTGGCTCAGGCACTATGGCTTCGCAGCCCTCGATGTCCCCTCGCTCGCCGGAGGGCTTAGCCGATGAAATTCACCCTCTCATGGCTCAAGGACCATCTCGACACCGACGCGTCCGTCGAGAAGATCGCCGACACGCTCACCCATATCGGCCTCGAGGTCGAAAGCGTCGAGGACAAGGCGCGTGACCTCGCGGCCTTCACGGTCGCCTACGTCGTCTCGGCTGAAAAGCACCCCAACGCCGACAAGCTGCGCGTCTGCATCGTCGACACGGGCACCGAGAAACTGCAGGTCGTCTGTGGCGCGCCCAACGCGCGCACCGGCATGAAGGGCGTGTTCGCCCGCTCTGGAACGGTGATCCCCGCGACCGGCCTCGAGCTCAAGAAATCGTCGATCCGCGGTGTTGAATCGAATGGCATGCTCTGCTCCGAGCGCGAGATGGGACTGAGCGAGGAGCACGACGGCATCATCGACCTGCCAGAAGATGCACCGGTCGGCAAGCCGTTCGCCGAGATCCTCGGCCTCAACGATCCGGTCATCGAAATCAAGCTGACGCCCAACAGGCCGGATTGTACCGGCGTGCGCGGTATCGCCCGCGACCTCGCCGCAGCAGGCCTCGGCCGCCTCAAGCACGAGCAGCCGATCACGATCGCCGCGCGCTTCAACAATCCGGTTCAGATCGGCCTGCGCTTCGAGCAGGCCGACCGCGGCGCGTGCCCGGTCTTCGCCGGCCGCCTGGTGCGCGGCGTGAAGAACGGCCCCTCGCCGGAATGGCTGCAACAGCGCCTCAAGGCGGTGGGCTTGCGTCCGATCTCGACGCTCGTCGATATCACGAACCTGATCTCCCTCGACCGCGCGCGCCCGTTGCACGTCTATGATGCAGACAAGCTGAAGGGCGAGATCCACGCGCGCCTGGCGCGTGCCGGCGAGAATCTGCTGGCGCTTGACGGAAAGACCTATGCGCTTGACGCCGAGATGTGCGTCATCGCCGATGACAGCGGCGTGCTTGGCCTTGCCGGCGTCATGGGCGGCGAAAGCACCGGTGTGACCGAGGCAACGACCAATGTGTTCATCGAGAGCGCCTGGTTCGATCCCGTGCGCACTGCGCGCACCGGTCGCGAACTCGGGATCAACTCTGATGCCCGCTATCGCTTCGAGCGGGGCGTCGATCCGGACTACGTCGCCGGCGGTCTCGACCTCGCCACGAAGATGGTGCTCGATCTCTGCGGCGGTGAGCCCAGCGACCTGACCGTTGCCGGCCGCGCGCCCGATACGCGCCGCGAGATCACCTTCGACCCGGCGCTGGTCGAGAAACTCTGCGGCGTGAAGATGCACCAGGCCGAAGCCATGGGCATTCTCGATCGCCTCGGCTTCAAGGCGACTGTCGGCACGCGCGTGACCGTTCCGGGTTGGCGTCCTGATGTTCATGGGCCGGCCGATCTCGTCGAGGAAGTCATCCGCATCCACGGCCTTGACAAGGTGCCATCGACCCCGCTGCCCCGGCCGGCCTCCGTGCCTCAGCCGGTCCTGACCCCGATTCAGAAGCGCGTGCGCGCATCCCGCCGAACGCTTGCGGCGCGTGGACTTTCCGAAGCCATCACCTGGTCTTTCGTCTCCCAGGCGCAGGCAGCACTCTTTGGCGGCGTGGCGGAGGCGCTTGTGCTCGCCAACCCGATCTCGGCCGAGCTCGACGCCATGCGCCCCAGTGTTCTGCCGGGCCTCCTCGCGGCCCTTCAACGCAACGCCGCGCGCGGCCAGAAGGATCTGGCGATCTTCGAGGTGGGCCCCCAGTTCCATGGAGCCGATCCGGGACAGCAGACCACGGCAGCGACGGGCGTGCGCACGGGCGCTGGCCCGCGCCACTGGTCGAAGCACCTGTGGTCAACCGACGTCTTCCAGGCGAAGGCCGACGTGTTTGCAATTCTCGAGGCCTGTGGCGTTGCGCCAGAAACCGCGCAGGTCTCGACCGATGCGCCGTCCTGGTACCATCCGGGCCGCTCGGGCGTGCTGCGCTTGGGCCCCAAGCTCGTACTCGCGCATTTCGGTGAACTGCACCCGCGCGTGCTGAAGGCCTTCGATTTGCAGGGCCCGGTTGCAGCCTTCGAGGTCGTGCTCGAGGCGTTGCCAGCGCCCAAGGCAAGGCCGACAAGGACGAAGCCGCGTCTCGAGGTGTCCGACTACCAGGCTGTCGAACGTGACTTCGCGTTCCTGCTGAAGTCATCCGTCGCCGCCTCTGACGTGGTCAAGGCTGCGGTCACCGCTGACCGGGCCTTGATCGAAAGCGTCTCCGTGTTCGATGTCTATGAAGGCAAGGGCGTCGAGCCAGGCCACAAGTCACTGGCCATCAGCGTTCGCCTGCAGCCGAAGGACCGCACACTGTCGGATGCCGATATCGAGGCCGTCTCGGCCAAGGTCGTGGCGGCCGTCACCAAGGCATGCGGCGCAACCCTCAGGGGTTGAGCCGCGTCACTTCGGGGCGTCAGGCTTCGGTGGTGGCGTCCAGTCCTTGGGAAGCAGTGTCACGCTATCGATCATGCAGGTCGGATCCATGCCGTACGCTGGCGAGAAGACGGCAGTATCGCCAGCCCGCACGCAGACGCTAAAGTTCCTGACATTGATCGCGTAGGCCCTTTTCGATTGCCGGCAAGGCCCGACAAACGTCACCTTGAATTTCTTTGACTGCGTGCGCAGCACCACTGCCTGGTCATCCAGCCGCAACCAGCCGACGATGCGCTTCGACCTGAGGCACGCGGGAACATCCTGCTTCCCCGTGGCATCGGCCGCCGGGGTGGGCGTTTGGCTGGCGATGGCGGCTCCACCGATGAAAATCGAAATCAACGTCGCAAGGCCTGCGATCGCCACTGCTGGTCTTGTCATTTCTCACTCCCGTTCATGTTCATCCCCCGACACGACAGCCAACACGCAGCCTTTGAATTGCGTTCGCCAGCATCCTCCGGATTGTCGCGCATTATTTCGGCCCGCCTGCCGCGGGCGGCGGCGGCTTCCAGCCCGGCGGCAGCAGGCTCACGCTGTCGATCATGCAGCGCTGGTCAAACCCGTCCGCAGGCCATCGCGGCCCCCAGTGCGGCCAATGCGGTCCGATCGGATGTCCGAAGGACGAGGAAAAAGTGATGACATCTCCCGGTCTGACGCAAAGGCCCAGATTGTCGACGCGCGCAACTTCCGCCCACTTCGCCTGCCGGCAGGACCCGACGAACGTAACAAGGAATTTGTGCGATCCACTCCGCATTACGACCGTCCGGTCATCAATCTGTGACCAGCTCGAGATCTGGCGCGCGAACAGACAGGTATTTTTCGCCGCAGCGTCGCCAGCCGCTGCCGGAGCTGGCGGTTCGCTTGCGCCAGCCGGGCCAGCGTTGCCTGGGAAGGCGAGGATGGCGATCAGGAGGACGAGCTTCTTCACGACGAGCCTGTGCAAATGCAAATCCGCAACGCATGTTACCGGCGGCCCGGATCACCCACAATCAATGACGGGAAATCCGGTCCAGATATCCACATACCCCGGTTGGGGAAGAGCCATTGACCCTTTACCACCTGCGGGCGAACCGCAACTTGTCGTAGCGCAAGTTAATGTATTCGGTATGTGACAGGCAGCGCTGATTGATGCCCCGGACACTGTAATGGCTGCGTCTTGCCGGATGCAGCAATCGACGGTTGCTGTTTAACCGTTTATTGTCGGGTTACGGGAAGTCGCGGTAGAGTTTCCTCCCCCGTAGGCGGGGAAAGTCAGGACAGCAGCTCGTTCGAGGGCTCCACCCGGCACCGCGCATTCCCGGAAGACCGTCACTGACAGGTTTCCCACGAGAGACACATGACCAGCACCCCGCGTTCCAACGAGCTCAACAGCGTTATCGCTTCCCTGCTCGCACCCATGAATGTGTCTCCTGTGATGGAGGAGCCTGACCCACTGGCCGCTATCCAGCAGGATGGCAACGGTCCGGCGGCGCTCCTCTCAGGGACCCAGGGCAATTCAGCCGACATCCCTGTGCAGTTCGCGCCTCAGGAACCCTCGGGCGTTTCAGCCGAACTGGCGCTGGCGGTCACGGTATCGGCGGGAACGACCAACGTCGAAGACTTTCCGCATACGCCGCAGCCAACATCCGCAGCAGTACCCCCCGCCGCCCTCGATCCAGCGCTCCAGCAGGCAACGGACCGCGGTCTGCTGATCACTTCCGTGCAGGCCCCGGTAGCCGAGCCGCTTCAGTTTGTAGCAACAACAGGCACGCCCGAGGTTTCAGGGTCAACCGCACCAGCCCTCGACGTGGCGGTCGCGCATGACGACTCCCTTGGCTTTACGTGCATGTGCACCGCGTGCACGGGCTCGATCGACAAGCCGGCGCCGACGGTCGTGATCGGCCCCGCCGCCGGTGATGACATCCCCGATGACACGTCCTCCATGGTAACACTCGCCATCGGCGGAACGCTCGTCAGCAGCATCCAGTCCGCGGGCGACAAGGACTACATCAAGGTGTCCCTCGTCGCGGGTCAGACCTACACATTCTCTCTGGAGGGTACGACCCTCGTCGACCCCTATCTCGAATTGCGCGACACGTCGAACGTACTGCTGAAGGAAAATGACGACGGCGGGATCCTCTATGATTCATTCCTGACGTATACCGCGACCGTCAGTGGTGATTATTTCCTCGTCGCTCGCGACTACGCTTCGGACGTCGGCGGATACTCCCTGTCCGCGATAACCATCCCGACCGGCAATTCATCGCCGACCACCTTCATCGACAACGGCAAGACACCCTTCTCCTGGGACGAGGCCGCCATCCAGATCTCGCGTACCGGCGCCAGCTGGGCCAATGACTTCAGCACGTCTGCAGTTGTCACCTACGCCTATCGCTCGACGGCACCGACGACCATGCCGAGCGACACCGCAGGGTTTACCCGCTTCTCCGTCGAGCAGATTGCAGCCAACGAGGCTGCCCTTGCCGCATGGGCAGACGTTGCAAATGTCACCTTTGTACGTGTTGGCACAGGCACGATCGGCGATACGGCATACTCCAACAGCGCCACGATGCTGTTCGCCAACTATGCCTCGGGCGCATCGGGCGCGGCGGCGTTCGCCTACCTCCCGTCAACTGCCAACACCGCGTCAAGCAGCGCACAGGGAGACGTCTGGATCAACGCTTCGCTCGGCTACAATGCCAACCCGGTAATCGGCGACTATGGCCCGCACGTTCTGCTGCACGAGATCGGCCACGCCATCGGCCTCAGCCACCCCGGCGAATACAATGCGGCACCGGGCGTCAGCATCACCTATCCGGCGAATGCGGAGTACTTCAACGACTCCCGCATGTTCACCTCGATGAGCTATTTCGGTTCATCCAGCACCGGGGGCAACCTTCAGGCCTTCGCATCGACGCCGAGCCTCCACGACATCGCCGCCGTCCAGCGCCTCTACGGTGCGAACATGACCACCCGGACCGGTGACAACACATACGGCTTCAACTCAAATGTCGCGGTGGCTGCGTTTTCACTTACGCTGCCGACCCAGGCCGCGGTTTTCTCGATCTGGGACGCCGGCGGCAACGACACGCTTGACCTGTCAGGCTATACCCAGTCTGCAACGATCGACCTGCGCCAGGAAGCATTCACCAGCGCAGGTGGCGGCACGCACAACATCTCCATTGCCCGCGGCGCAGTCATCGAGAATGCCATTGGCGGTTCGGGCGACGACACCATCACGGGCAACGCATCCGACAACACGCTGCGCGGCAATGACGGCTTCGATACGCTGAATGGCGGCGACGGCAACGACCTGCTGATCGGCGGGGCAGGCGGCGACGTCCTCAACGGCGGGGCGGGTACCGACACGGCCTCCTATGAGGCGTCCGCAGCCTCCGTCTTCATCGACCTGCAGTCCGGCATCGCTGCCGGCGGCGACGCGCTCTCCGACACACTGAGCACGGTCGAGAACATCATCGGCTCCGCCTTCAACGACACGCTGAACGGCGACGGCAATGCCAACACGCTGACAGCCCTCGCGGGCAATGACACGATCCTCGGACGAGGTGGCAACGACACGATCGAGATGGGCGCATTCTTCACGGCGCTCGACACGATCGACGGCGGCGCCGACAGCGACGTGCTCAACCTGAGCGGCGATTACAGCGCCGGCATCACGCTGTCCGACACGACGCTCACCAACGTCGAGCGCATCAACGTCGCCGCCGGCAACTCCTACCGCCTGACCCTCGCCGACGCGACCGTCGCCGCCGGCGCCCAACTGATCATCGACGGCACAGCCCTGGCCTCAGGCCAGTCGCTCACCATCATCGGCACCGCCGAAACCGACGGCACATTCGATCTGCGTGGTGGGGCGGGGAATGACGTCCTGTCCGCCGGGGCGGGAGGAGACAGCCTGTTCGGCGGGGACGGTAACGATGGTCTTGGCGGCGCCGGGGGCGCAGATATTCTTACTGGTGGTGCCGGTAATGACACCCTTGACGGAGGCGACGGCTGGGACCTCACGGAAAGTGGCAAGTCAATCCTTCGGCTTTATGAGGCGACACTGGATCGGCCCCCCGATGTTGCCGGCTTCAGAAGTTGGGTGGCGGCACTCGACGGCGGCCAGTCACTTACCTCCATCGCGTCAGGCTTCGTAAATTCCGTGGAATTCCAGAATGTCTATGGGTCATTGAACAACACGCAA